>OLSE01000140.1_pt1 | contig 100102 bp, 99 predicted proteins | sample 1673191 | NCBI WGS metagenome assembly OLSE01 (sample SAMEA3136764, study PRJEB25190) | human gut metagenome | biome: human gut; feature: human-associated habitat; material: faeces | place: Austria | collected 2013
ACTCCTAATACATATAGAACAGAGTTCCATGATGCTATTATTCACTATTTTGCATAATTAATAGGAGTCCATAAACATTTTAGTTTGTGGACTCTTTCTTTTTTAATTAAAGGCTTTGTTTATTCAATAACTTTATATACATTTGCAACAAAATTAATTATACTATGGCTAAGAAAAAAATTAAGAGAAGAGGCAAGATGCCTCCTAATATATTTGACACTGGGGGTCAAAGTTGGGGACAGCAATCCTCAGAACAATTCTCAAATGCCTTTAAAGGGGAGAATCTTGGCAGTTCTATAGGAAGTATTGGTGGTGCTGTTGGTAGTATAGCACAGGCTGGTATATCTAATGCACAAATAGCAGACACCAGTGGAATTGAAGCTCAGAATAAAGCTCAAAAGAATATGGTAGTAGGTGCTTCATCTAATGATGATTTAATGAGTGAATGGGGTTCATGGAATAAAGTGAAAGATGACTATTCATGGAAAGATGTCAGAGGTGGAAGTACTGGTCAGAGGATTACTAATACTATTGGAGCTGCTGGTCAAGGAGCTGCTGCTGGAGCATCTGTAGGTGGTCCTATTGGAGCTATTGTAGGTGGTGTAGTAGGTCTTGGTAGTGCTATTGGTGGATGGCTTGGTGGTAATAGAAAAGCCAAGAGAAAAGCCAAAAAATTAAATAAAGAGGCTAAAGAAGCTAATGAGAGAGCACTAACTTCCTTTGAGACAAGAGCTGATAACATAGATACACAAAATGACTTTAATATGTTAGCAAACTTCTCTGCTTATGGTGGTCCACTTGAATTTGGTAGTGGTGCAATAGGCTATGAGTTTGATAATAGGTACTTAAATAATCAAGAGATGAGTGCAATTGCTAAACAAAGATTGACCTCTCTTCCTAATTCATTCCAAGCATTACCAGAGATGAATACATATAATGCTTTTGCAGAAGGTGGTGGCTTATCCAGAGAGAAAAACTATGGTTCTAAGAAAAAGCCTTATCCATCTGTTCCTTCTGGAGACTTTGCAGGACCTCACAGAAGTTACCCAATACCAACTAAAGCTGATGCAAGAGATGCACTCAGATTAGCTGGATTGCATGGTAAAGAGAGTGTAAGAAGAAAGGTTCTTGCTAAATATCCTTCACTAAAGGCTTTTGGTGGAAGTCTGTTTGATAGTGTAGTAGGTAACAATTTCAATCAATCCTTTACACAAGGAATACAAGGAATGTTCCAACAAGAACCTGAACAAACTGTCCAAGCAGCTAATATAGCTAAGGATGGTGGTGGTATTCATATCAAGAAGAAAAACAGAGGTAAGTTTACTGAGTACTGTGGAGGTAAAGTAACAGAAGCATGTATTAGGAGAGGAAAGAATAGTTCTAACCCTACTACAAGAAAGAGAGCTACTTTTGCACAGAATGCAAGGAATTGGAATGCTTTTGGAGGATGGTTGAATACACAAGGTGGAGACTTTACTAATGGAGTTACATTTATTGATGAAGGGGGTTCTCATGAAGAAAATCCTTATCAAGGAATACAAATAGGAGTTGACCCAGAAGGTGCTCCTAACTTAGTTGAGCAAGGTGAAGTAGTTTATGATGATTATGTATTCTCAGATAGAATGGAGATACCTGATGATATAAGAAAGGAATACAAGTTAAGAGGTAAAACCTTTGCTAAGGCTGCTAAATCTGCACAAAGAGAAAGTGAAGAAAGACCTAATGACCCTCTAAGTACTAAGGGATTACAAGCTGCTATGGAAAGAATAGCTGCTGCCCAAGAGGAAGCAAGGGAAAGAAAGGAAGCCCATAGGGAAGGAAATGAATACCCAAGTATGTTTGCTTATGGTGGTGATACAAATCCTTATGGCTTAGCTTTGGAAGACCCAATGAGTGTTGAAGAGCTTGAAGCTCTTATGGCTCAATCAGGAGAAACTGGTGAAATAGCTCCAGAAGGTAATAATGGTAATAGGCAGACTTGGACAAGGTATGCACCAATTATAGGTTCAGGTTTAGCAAGTCTATCAGATTTATTCAGTAAACCAGACTATGATAGTGCTGATTTAATCAGTGGAGTAGATTTAGGTGCTGAGGCAGCAGGATATGCTCCTATTGGAAACTATCTATCTTATAGACCTTTAGACAGGGACTTCTATATCAGCAAGATGAATCAACAGGCTGCTGCTACAAGAAGGGGTTTGATGAATACCTCAGGTGGTAACAGGCTTAATGCTCAAGCTGGAATACTTGCTGCTGATTATAACTATGGTCAAAACATGGGTAATTTAGCAAGACAAGCAGAGGAATATAATCAACAGTTGAGAGAAAGAGTTGAGGCATTCAATAGAGGTACTAACATGTTTAATACTGAGACTGGACTTAAGGCTTCAATGTTTAATGCAGAATCAAGAAATGCAGCTAAGAGAGCAAGATTAGGACAGGCTACTACTGCTGCTCAATTAAGACAGGGTATTAAAGACCAAGATAGTGCAAGAAGGAGTGCTAATATAACTAACTTCTTACAAGGTTTAGGTGATATGGGATGGGAAAATGAACAAGCTAACTGGCTTGATACATTAGCTAAATCAGGTGTTCTTAAGATGAATACCAAAGGAGAATACACTGGAGGAACTAAGAAAGCTAAAGGTGGTAAAGTAAGAACTAAAAAGAAGAAAGGATTGACTTATGGCTAATTTCAGTTTTGTAAGTGGTGCTAAGTTCAGACCATTCTCTTATCAGGAAATGCTTCAACCACTTCAAGCATACACTCAAGAATATAATACTATTCAAGAGGGTATGGGTGAATTAGGAACTAAAGCAGATGTCTTTGATAAGATGGCTAATGAACAGACAGACCCACAGGCTTATGCAATGTACAAACAATATTCTAATGACTTGGCTAAACAAGCTGAGTCATTAGCTAAACAAGGACTTACTCCTGCAAGTAGGCAAGGATTGATTGATATGAAAAGAAGATACTCTTCTGAGATTGTTCCTATAGAACAGGCTTATAAGAGAAGACAAGAGTTAGTAGATGAACAAAGGAAATTACAGGCTCAGGATAGTACACTACTATTTGATAGACCTGCTTCTACACTTTCCTTAGATGAACTTATATCTAACCCAGCTCTATCACCACAATCCTATTCTGGAGCACTATTATCCAAACAAGTGGGTACTGCTGCACAGAATTTGGCTAAGGAAGTAAGAGAGAACCCAAGAAAGTGGAGAACAATCTTAGGTAATCAATACTATGAAACTATCATGCAGAAAGGATTCAGACCTGAGGAAATTATGCAGGCTGTACAGAATAATCCTGAGGCTTCTCCTATACTTCAAGGTATTGTAGAAGATGCAGTAGGAAGTTCTGGCATCAAGAATTGGAATGATGAGAATATCCTTAACAGGGCTTATGATTATGCAAGACAAGGCTTGTGGAATGCAGTTGGTGAAACTCAATATCAACAACTATCTAATAAGGCTTATGACTATGCAATGCAGGAAAGGTTAGCTGCAATTAAGAAAGGTAAGACAGAAGGAACTCAATCTAAAGTTTTTAGGGCAGTACCTAAGACTAAAGTAGATGGGGACAAGAAGACTACTGAACTTAATGATGAACTACAGTTCATACAACAGTTAAGAGCTAATCCTGCAATGATTAATGAAGTAGCTAAAAGAAGAGTTGGAGTTCATGACCCTGACAGATTATTAGGAACAAGAGGTAATCTACAATATTCTCAGTACAAAGATGAAGAGTACAAACCTAATGCAGAAAGACTTCAACAGATAATCAAGAAGTATGATATGAAAGATGGTAGTATGGACCAACTTGAACAGAAGTTACAAGCTGATATTAGGAGTAGTGCTGTAAGGAACTTTATATATAAACCTGATATAACTCAGAGTGATTTAATATCACAGGTTATTAAGGAGAATGCAAGAACCTTAGGAGCAGCTACAGAATCAACTGGTCTTTATGAACTTGATGATAATAGGAAGGGAGACCCTATTAAGTTAAAGAATATCTCAGATTACTTCACTGGTGACAATGATATAAGTTATGACCCAGAGGTTGGACTTATAATCAATGCTACTAAGGATGGTAAGACTAAATCAGCAGTTATTGACCCTGAGTTAATTGATGATGCAGATAGAAATGTATCAGGATATATGAAGAATATTAATGTACTTCTTGAGAATGGCTATGATGTAGAAGCTCAGAAGTACATTGAAACTATGATGAATTATATCTATGGTAAGTTCAATACACTTGCTAAGAGACAAAGTAATACAGATTCTAAATTAGAGTAGAAGAATATGGCAAATAATCAACAAATCCAAGACCCATCTACACAAGGAGTAGGTGGGTTAAAGGGAATTAAAAGTATAGATGCACTAAAGCAGGAAGGACTTCTTAGGGATGTTCCTCTTATTAATAATATAGAGGAATATAAGCAAGTCTCTAATAGGGCATTAGAAAGGGCTGTACCTCAAGAGGTAGGTTTTGTTGGAGTAAATGATAGTATGTATGATGAAGACATCACATCTATGACCCAACTTGATAACTTAGCTAATACAAGAGGTGAGATGCAACCTTGGTATGCCCAAATAGGAGCTGGTTTAGCTAAGGGTGCTGTTCTTGCAGGTACTACCTTTGCTGATGGTATAATTGGTACTATAGTAGGTTTAGGTAATGCAGCAGCTACAGGAACATTCTCAGGGTTCTGGGATAATCCTTTCTCAAATGCAATGCAGCAAGTAAATGAATGGTCAGAATCAGTTCTGCCTAATTACTATACTGATGCAGAGAAGAATGACCCTTGGTATGAGAACATATTCTCAGCTAACTTCATTGGAGATAAGTTCCTTAAGAACTTAGGTTTTGCTGTTGGTGCTGCCTACTCTGGTAAGATTAGTGCTGGTGCAACCTCAAGATTACTTGGTCTTAATAAAGCAAGACAGGCATTTAAAGGTGCAGTTACAGCCTCAGGTGAAGCTCTTAATCCTAATGCAGCTTTACAGGCTTACAGAGAAGGAGATTTATTCCTTGATGGTGTAAGGCTTACTGATGAATTGGCAAGAGATGCTAAGAAACTTAAGATGGCTGAGCCTACTCTTAAGCTAACAGGTGCTTTCTCAGGTGCATTAGGTGAAGCAAGAATTGAAGCTATACAGAATAGTAAAGACTGGTTTGAGCTTCATAAACAACAACTGGATGATGCACAAGCTAAAGTAGCAGCACAAGAGCAAGAAGCCATGCTTAGAGAGTTCCCTCAATTTGCACAATATCAGATTTCTTCTGATGGAAAGTCTTTTGAGCAAGTTCTCACTCCAGAAGGACAAGCTATGTTACAGGCAAGAGTAGATGCTAAGTTTGATTACAAAGGTGGGCTACAGAAACTATCAGAAGATAGGGCTAAGATGGGTAATATAGACTTTGCTCTGAATATTCCATTACTTACTGTATCAGATGCTTGGCAGTTTGGTAAGTTCTATGCAGGTGGATATAATACAGCTAAGAAAGGTAGTCAGATACTAAGGACAGTTGCAGAGGATGGTACTGTAAGTTATAGTGCAGCTAAACCTTCTGTACTTAGAAATGCTTTGAAGATTGCAAGTAAAGGTGTTGCAGAAGGTCCTTATGAAGAAATGGGACAGGCTGTTGCAGGTAAAGTTGCAGGATATAAATATGCTTCTGAACTTAATGATTTCTATGGAGCCAAGATAGACCCAGATGCAGAGAGTGAAACTATTGACTGGTTACAAGCTACTGCAAAAGCTATTCAGCAAACCTATGGTACTGTTGAAGGATGGGAAGAGGGTTTCATTGGTGGTTTAACTGGTTTAGTTGGTATTCCGGGCTTTAGAAGTGCAAGGAATAGTGAAGGTGGTTTCCAATCCCCAGTATATCTGCAAGGTGGTATTAAGGAAGATATTCAAGAGATAAGAGAGAGAAGTGAACAAGATGATGCTATTGTAGCTCAACTTAATAATAGAGTACAATTACCTGAGTTCCTTAACTACTATCAGTCAGCTATCAGACATAATGCCTACCAGAGACAAATGGATGAAGCTGCTGATAATAATGATAACTTTGAGTTTAAGAATGCTGAACATAACCAGCTTATTAGTGATGTTATCATGTTTGACAAGGCAGGAAGAATCAATGACCTATATGATATAATTGAGGAAGCTGGTAATATAAGAGAAGAAGATGTTGAACAAATAAGACAACTTACTACTAATCAGGAAACTGGTACATCAGTGTATGATAATATGACTGATGCAGAAGTAATTGAACAGGTTCAAAAACAGACTCAAGAGACTAAGGAAGCTGTAGATAATTACAGAAAGATTAGTCAGGACTTACAGGTTAAGATTGGTGATTACTTTGATGAGGATGGTCTTGAAGAAATGACTTATTACTTCTCAAATATTGATAACCTTGAGAATAGATTTAAGAATGTATTTGAAGAGGTACAGGAATCTTTAAGAACTATAGCTGCTGATGTTGAAAGGGATATATATTTAGATGTTCCAGAATCAACAAAAGAAGTAGGAAGAAAGGATGCAGAAGCAATAAGGATGCTTACTAATTTAAGTCCATCCCAATTAACAGCAATTCTTAATGATGAAGAAAATTCTCAATTTGTTGATGCCTTAGATAAGGCATCAAAGAGTATTTCTGAAAGATTCCCTATATTAAGTTCTAAGGGTATAACTCAAGAACTTGATGATTTACAAAGAATGATTGAGAGAAGGAATGACTTCATTGATAAGTATGATACTTATCTTAGAAATCCTCAAGCTCTTGCACAAAAACAAGAGAGACAAAGAGAGAATATTATAAAGGAGAATGAAAGACAGGAAATAGCCAAGACTAAGGATGCAGCATTAGCTGCTACTAACCTTAATGAATTTAGAGAAGCATTGAATAATGAGCCTGATTCATCTAAAAGACAACAGATTCTTGATGAACTTGAGAATGAAGGTAATAAGATGGCTAAGGACTATAAGGAAGTTCAAATGTATAATAGTGAAGTAAGCAGGGCAATAGATAGGCAACCTATCTCTCCCGAGGCTAAGGCTAATGCACAAGAACTACTTAGAACTCAACATGAAAATGCTAATAATCTTGAGGAAATGGCTAATCCTAACTCAGTATTCATTAATAATCCAGAGAGTCTGTATGATGAAAATCTACCAGATGATTTGAATATGATGAATTTTGCTGAGGCTCAATATGGTCTTCTATCTGCAATGAGTGAGGTTAATAATGACCAGAGGTTCAAAGCAAGATTCCCTTCTGAGTATCTAAAGCCAGTTGAGAGAACAGATGGTACAAGAGGTACTACATCAAAAGACACAACTGGAGATAGTGGTACACCTACAGTTCCACCAGTTAATGCTGGACCAGTTGATACTTATGAACCTCCTGTAGGTAACATTACTCCTCAAATGGTAGCTGAGGAAAATAAGAAAGCCAATGAAAATGCTCCTACTCCTCAATCATTAGATAGGGATGCAAAGGGTAAGAGGCAGTATTATAGACCTACTATTCCTGAATTGCATATTAATGCAAGTAAGGATGGAGATTTCAGACCTTTCAATGTAGTAGTTGCTGAGAAAGAGAACTTGAACTTTGATGAACTTTATAACTATCTTAGAGATAATAGAGCTTTCAGTTATGTAAATGAAGGTAATCTAAAGGCAGGTGATGAACTTGGCTTCATGATTGACCCTGAATTTAATGACCACACAATCTTTATTGTAGATAAGAGGAATAACCAAATAGTAGGTTCATTAGATGAAAGTCAGTATGTAGTAGATAGATATGAAGGTTTATCAGGTCTTATTGAAAGAGTAAAAGAAGAGTTCAATCAGACTGGAAAGGATAAGAAGTTTATAGCTACTCCTACTACAAGAGTATCTCAGATAATGGTTGGTAGAATACCTTATAGTACAGAAGAAAGAAACATGGGAGAAATACCTAATGTATCTTCAAATTCTATCTTTGGTATTGTAAAGAATGGTGTCCTATCTACTAATGGTAGAATCAGTGATGATTTAATTACCAAGCCAATGGATATGAGCCAAAAGGAAGGTAGGATGTATATCCTCATTCCTAATGCTGCTGGTAAATATAGTCCTGCTGCTGTAAGGGTTAAGCACTTCAATGAAAGTGAATATAATCCAGAAGATGTTACTATTAACTCAACTCCTTTATACAAGAATATAAAGAAGAGTATTGATGCTTTAGCTAATGCTTTCACAGAGGAAGATGTTAATAATGCAGTAAAAGACTTGGCAAGAAGTCTATATATTGGTGATGTTCATATTGACTATATACAAGGTAAGAATGGTAATGGTATCAGGTTTACTAAGGTTCAGAGAGATGCTAATAAGAATGAAATCTATGATGAAGTAGATGGTAAGAGAGTCAGAAGAGAAGATGCAAGAACTGTATTCTTAACTGAAAGATGGGACCCTAATGTTCTCTATGAATTAGGTGGAGATGGTGTTAAAACTCAACCTGATACAAGAGATTCACAGGAAGTAGCCAGTGAAATACAAAACATTTTAATGGCATTCAATCTTCCATTACAGGTGAATTTAGGTATGCTTAATAAGGGAGGCTACAATAACATGTTACTCTCTTCTGGAGTAATGACATCCAATATAATAGATGCCAGTGTAAAAAGTAACTGGTTTACAACAGATTACTTTGATATACAAGGTAACTTACAGCAAGCTCTAAATCCTGCATCAGTTAAGGCTGAGGAAGGCAGAAAGATACAAACTCCTGTAGGAGGTACAGAGGGAGCTATTGCAGGAACTACAGTTTCATTTGATAATACTACATACCATGTAGATTTGACTTCAAATACTGTAAGGGATGATAATGGCAGAACTCTTAACTCTTTCCCAGAGTCCATTCTTGATATGGCTTATATACAAGAGAACTATGGGGATGCTCAGAATGGTTCCATGATGATGGGGGGTATCACCCTTCTTCCTAATGGTAAGGTTCTGAATAGAAATACAGGTCAGTATGTGACTGGTGCTGCATCAGATAAATTCAAACAAAAATTAGCTGATAGAAAGAAGACTGTAGCTGACTCTAAGAAAGTTATAGACCAGATTGAAGAGAATCAAGCTAAGGTTGATAAGACAAGAACTGATGGTGAGTTCTATTATATCCTTGAGGATGATGGTGAATATCATGAATATAAGAGGGTACATTCAGTATTAGGAAGTAATTGGGTTGAGTCTCCTAAACAGACTAAAGCTCTACAGGATTTAAGAGTTAATCTCTCAAAGAATGCAGATAATATAACACAGTTCAATAACTATCTTAAGAACTTAAGTAACCATTATGGTGTAGACCTTACAGCATTTGAGGGTAAGATAGATGCAAGAAGTAGAGATACTATCGTGAATATAGTGAGAGATAAGATGTCTGGAACTAATTCACAAAGAGCATTAGATGCAGGTACTTCTGTAGATAGTGTAATCAGGAACTTCTTCACATCAAGTGAGATGCCAGTTAAACCAAGTAATATGTCTGAACAGGCATTTAATGATTTGGTTACTTCTCTTACTGAAATTAAGAGCAATATTGAAGCAAGGGGTGAAACATTCCTTACTAATAATATAGTACTTTTCAATAAGTATGAGAATGGAAACAGAGTAGCTGGTGAGGTTGATATTCTCTCTGTAGATGCTAATGGAAACTTCAAGATATATGATGTTAAGACCAGTAGATATAGCTTCTATGACTTTGTTGATAGGAATGGTAGAAAGGTTAATTACTTCAAGAATAAATCTAATACCCAAACAATGAGTCAAGAGCAGTATTATACTAAACAATTAAGTGCTTATAAGAACTTATTTGAGTCTCAATATCATACTCCTATCACTACTTTAGCTATATTACCTTTTGTACTTGAGTACAACAAGGAGAATGTTAGTAGAGTAACTAAGGAGAAGGGTATTCTTCTTAACTATGATTCATCTGTGAATGTTCCTTTAGTTGGCAGTGTAGCCACTCCAGAAGTGAATAATACTAATAGTAGCTTACCTATATTCAACAGTACATGGGAAACAAGAGAGCCTATAAACAATGTTCTACCAGACTATAGTATGTCAGATAGTAAAGTAGGTTACTTCTTGAGAGATGGAAAGTTACATACAGGTTATCTAAGTCCTATTGGAAAGGTGAATGGAGTTGAGGTATATATGACTAAGGTTCCTAATATTACTAAAGGCTTTGGAAATCAACCTGCACATGTTGCATCTAATGATTTCTATGCAGTATTTCCTAATGGTAATACTATTGCTTTAGTAAAGAATGCTGTATTGTCATATAGTGAGACTGAGGCTAAGAACAATATAAAGAAGATACTGGAAGGTAATCCTCAGAGAGTTGTAGATATGTCTCAGGAAAGTACTTTACTTTATACTCCTTCTACTGAACCAGTTAAGATTGAGAAGCCTATTATCCCTGCTACTATTAATCAGGGAGAATCTAATGGTGCAGCTTCAACTGTAGCTAAAGAACAGGCTATTAATCAGGTTGATGAAGAGTTTGAAGATGTACTTGAATTAAGACAAGTTGATGATTTATCAAGACCTATATGGGATAAAGATAAGGAATTAGCTTGGTTAAATAAGGTTCTACCTCAACTAAGTGAGAGTGAAAGAGTAGTAGTTACTAATGGTCTTATCAGAGTAGCTAAGACTGGTGCATTAGCATGGGGTCAATTTAGTGAGGGTATCATTACTTTAAGTGATATAGCTGCTGAGGGAACTACATATCATGAAGCATTTCATGCAGTATTCCACTTACTCACAGAACCTACACTTAGGGATGAATTACTTCAAGAAGCTAAGAGAACTTATGGAGACTTAAGTAACTCACAACTTGAAGAAGCAATGGCAGAAGGTTTCAGGGAATATGTGATGTCTCAAGACACTCAATCTTTAGGTACTAAGATAATCAATTTCTTCAAGGAATTGTTTGCTAAAGTCACTAACTGGAACAGTCTAAGACCTTCTCTTACTGAATATTACAGAAATATTAATGAGGGACATTACTCTAACATAACCTATAAAGTACCATCTCTTCAAGAGATGAGAAATCAGGAGGGGGTACAATCCTCAATGGATTTCAGTAGTATTGAGACTGAGACAAGGGAAGCACTTGAAAAGAAAGGTTGGACAGAAGAAATGTGGAATCAAATTTCCCAAGAGGAAAGAGAACAAGCTATCAGATGTTCATAGCTTCAAACATGAGGTTTAAATTTTTTATTAAGGTGTAAATAAAAAGGGGAAGTATTAATTTACTTCCCCTTTATTGTTTACAACCTTTCCAGTCTTTCCTTCAGACATTGATTATAAGTACTCATTGCATTAGCTTGCACTTTTAATAAAGCTCTTTGAGCATCATCAATACTCTCAAACTTGTCACTCTCAATAAAACTTTTCAACTTACTTAATTTATCTTCAAGTTGAACTTGTTCTTCTACTAATCTTGTTTTAAAATCACTCATAACTTTTTTTTTATTTAAAATTATTGTTTAAAGAATGGTATCTGGTCTTCAATAAAGATACCTCTTAGAACTGTATTATACATAGGAGCAAGAGGAGACTTAAGTAAGCTCTGTTGAGCTTTAGACTTATCTTTATAAGGTCCAGACTTAAGTATAGCATCTTCTCCATTGAATGTTTCATAGTTCATTGGATTCATTAGGTCAATAAGATTAAGAGTCTTTTCTACTGTATTTACACCAGCAGCAGGAGACTTTAATATCCTCAAACCTTCACCAACCATTTCTGGAGTTGGAGTAAGAGCACCTAATTCAGTATATAACCTTCTCAATTGGTATTCAATCATCTTGACTAACCAAGGTCTATCCCTATCATCACTCCACTCTATTAATCCAATAGCTGCTGCTACTGCAAGGAAGTGTGCTACCTCAGTTAATGCTCTTTTGACATTTGCCTGTTCTGTAGGAGTCATTTCATTCCACTTACTTGCAATATCAAACTGAGCTTTCCTAAGGTCTTGGAATAGAGCATTCATAAACCTACCAGTAGTAAGATAATAACCTTCTGTCCATGCTTCAAGGTCATAGTTATATGTAGCTGATTTGAATCTCCTATTGAGCGAAGGTTTTATCCATTTCCTGAACATCATACCCAACCTACCAATAGCCAATCTTTGTACTGCACTTCTATCAGCTTTATTATAAATACCGTGCATTCTTTGATTAATAGCTGCACTCTTTCTACTGAATTTGATTATATCTTCTTGAGTAAAAGCTGAGCCATCAGCCTTAGTATAGCCTTGTTTTAGCTGTAATTTAGCACCTAACTTCTTGTTACTACTGTCTAATGGTACAACCTCAAAAGCATCCCACAGACTTACTAACTTACCATTAGGAGCCTTCATTTTATAAGCATCAGCCAGAGCTAAGCTGGTTCTATTCTGCATCCAGTGCTCACCAGCATTATTCATAAAGAATAGAGCAGATGTACCAAACATTCTACTGAACCAAGTCTTCCTGTCAAAGTTGACTTCTCTTGTATCCTGTTCATATTCCTGCATTACATTGAATAGTTCATCCCATAAAGCTAACTTATTGGTCTTTACCCTATCACCTAACTGAGCTAAGAATGATGGTAATTCCTTACCATAGGTTCTATCAGCTTTTAAAGTATTCTTTTCATTAAAGAACTCTCCTGAGAAAGACTCAATTCTCATCATCACTTTACCAGTAGCCACATTGGAAACACCTGAAAGGATATTCAATGCCAAGTTATTCATAGAAGTCATTCTATTAATAAAGTTAGCTACCTTTCCCTTGTCAATATTAGTCTTACCAAAGGTTCCTTCATCTGCCATATATCTTCCATATACCTGCATTTCAAAGAAGTCATTCAGTCTTTCCATAAACCTTGACTTGTCTCCTGTCTTAGTTAGTTTACTCTCAACCTTTCTACCTACTGCCTTAAATTTCTCAACCATAGGTTTACCACCTTCTGTTTGAGTAACCTGTCTTTCTCTCAGCATATCTCTACCAACTTCAAGAACATCAATGACCTTATTCATTTCATCAAAATCATTAGCCATTGCTGCATAAGCAGTCATAGTACCTACTATATCAGTAGATAAGTCATTAGCACTTTCTCCCTTCTTGAGCTTTGTAAAGTAGATAGGTAACATTTGTACCTCTCTATCCTCAAAGTCTTTTACAGTTGCCTTGTCTCCAAAGTCTGTATCATCAGTTCTCCTAATGAAATTATCCTTGATACTTTCCCAAACTTGTTGAGCACCAGACTTCACACTTTCAGAGCTTTTAACCCTTTCAACTAAGTCTTTCCTAATTTTTACAGCACTATTCAGCTTTGTATATTTATCAGGAAGTAGAGCATCAAGTTTAGCCTTAATATCCATCACAGTAGTATAATATTCTCTCTGGGCTTTATTAAGCCTTCTGAACTCCATACTTTCATAAATGGATTTCTTAGGTTGTCTAACTCCATCTACAGTCTCCATATTGGCATTAAACCAATTTTGTCTCTCTTCATTGTATTTATCAGCATTCTCCCCTACAGGATTTCTGCCATACTTTTCATTAAGACTTTGGAACATAGTCCTCATTCTCTCTCTGAATAGAGCATGGTTTATCTCACTGATATAATTACCACTCAGATTACCTTTACTATCTCTCTCAAACATCCACTCAGTGTCTTTTACACCAGCCTGTTCAAGTTTAATAGTGGCAGCTTGTAGTTCCTTCTGAATATCAATAGTCTTCAATCTGGCTTGCTCCTTGCTCTTTTTAACAGCTTGGTCCATAATCTTCAACATATAATCAGATGAATCAGCCATACTATCCAGCCATCTGTCAAAGAAAGAAATATCCTCATCAGCTACTTTAACTAACTCTTCTGCATTAAGAGTCTTTCCTTTGTACTTTCCAAATGGAACCACAAGGTTATCTCCTACAAAAGGCTTGATGAAATCAACAAATAAAGGCATAGAGATTGTATTATAGTCCACTGCAAGGTCATTAAGCATGGTAGTGACATTATCTAATGCAACCCTTACCCTTTGACCATATCTATTGTCTGTGGACTTCTCTTCCTCTCTTAGAGCCTCTCTCACTGAATCAGCTATCCTCTTATAACTGTACATATAGTTCCTGATGTCCCTGAGTACTCCAGCCCTTTCATTAAGATTGGTTGCAGGAGTATTTCTCAACACCTCAAGCCTACTACTCACTTTCCTTAACTCTTCAAGTGCATTATCAAGGAACATATATATTCCTTCAATCTCACTATTATCAGCTAATTCAAGCTCTAACCTGTCTATTAATAACCTCTGATTGGCACTAAATTGACTGTTAGGATTTCTCTTTTCATAAATCTTGAGCCTCTTCAACTCATTATCTATAATCTTCTGTAACAAAGCCTTATCCCTATCTACCCTTTCAGTAGTGGAATAGAATGCCTCAGAGGTACTAATATTCTCAACATTAATAGCTTCATCCATCTGTCCAGTAAGAATATCACCAGCCAGTTTACTAAAGCTACTCTCTGCTTCAAGCATTGCTTTTTGGAACTGTGAAGCCCCTAATCCTCTAAAGAAATTTTTTACAGCATTGATAAACCTCTCCAGAAGGGATTTATAAGATGAAGAAGGGATGGGTTCAGACTGTAATAAGTGTTTAGCAAGTAATTTACCAGCAGCTTCTCTGGCTAACTTTGATTCATCACCTTTATACAGACTATCATAGGTATTGTAATCATCACCTAATATCTCACCTACCAAGCTATTATTAGCTAAGTGATTAACCAATCTATTGATAAGAGGATTATCACCCATTGCCTCAATAGCAAAGTGAGCAAATTCTTCTGGTAATGCTCTCTCACCTTTAATACCATCAGCAAGTCTAATCAATTCAATTATACCTGTTGCAGCATCTCTGGCTTGACTAAAGTCTGTTACTCCTGCCACTCCTCTTCTCTGTTCTAAGTCTGTAAGAGCACCTATCCCAATGCCATTAGCAGCTAATATCTCCCTCAATCTATTATTAAGAGTGTAATTATACTGCATACTATTAGCTTCAAGACTATTCATCTTGTTTCTTACTCTAATAAAAGGACTGATATAAACCCTATTACTTTCATTGTCCCATACCTTCTCAACAGATGCAACATAGTCTTCTCTAAACTCTGATTGAGTATTGAATTGAATAGCCCTCTGGACTAACATTCTATAGTTTTCATCATTGTTCAAATATAACTTGATTCTACCTGTCTTATGGTAATGTCCAATCTCTTCATTAAGGTTCCTTAAAATCTTCTGTTCATCAATAATACTTCTTAGATTAGTTTTCTTCAAGAGACTGCTTAGAGTAGGTTCACCATTTTCATCCATCTGTAACCTTGGATTCCAATTAGTAATAAAGTCACTACTCTTTGTAATGAGGTATATTCTTGTTGCCTCCTGCCTATTAGGGGCATAAGCCAGCAGGTCTTTAAATAACCTGCTGCTTACTACCTCATTTTTACTGTTCCTCACTTGAGGAATTATTGCACATTTCTTAGCCATATCTATAATTCATATAATGTATTTGCACCACAGATTTTATCATTATTTGCATCCTCATACTCAGTATTAGGACTAATAGAATTAATATCATCTGCTTTCCCTTCATTCACTTCAAGTGGAGCACCATACACCTGACTGAAAGCCTCACTTGCAATATCTTGAGTCAGACTTGAGAAATCATAGTTAAGATACTCTGGCATGGAGTCATAATCAATATCAGCTTCCTGATAGGCTGTTATATCCTGATTTATATTAGGAGTATAATTCCTGTCATTCTTCTCAATTACTGACTTCATTTCAGTAACATCCTTACCATATTCATACTCAATGAAACTGTTCTTGAATCCAAGTGGGTCTATCCTTTCATACACAGCTACATTAGGCTGTACATTATCAGCTTGTGTAAGCCTATAATATATTGTACCTCCCTTGTATCTTCTTGCTATGTAATTAAAGAAGTCATAGGTTGTTTCCTCTCCTATTCCCTCTCTCTTCCTTATTACCTTCTTATCACTGTTGTTAGATTCAGTATCAATGGTTATTTTAACCATATCCAAAGCATCACCTTGTTCATTAGTGAAAGAAGTGGAAGCCTCTGTAGGAACCTCAGGAACTAACTGTCTGTTATCCAAGTGATTATAGATATACTGGTCAATAAACTGACTGTAATCATCCTCACTTTCCAACAATCCTCTCAGGGTATCAATATACTCTGGAACAGATTGTCTGATAGCAGTTGGTGCTAAATGAATGAAAGTAGAAGGTCCAAATGCAAACCCATTTCTGTAATAACTGTATCTGAATAGATTAAGAGCTAAAGCCTGAGCTTCTGGTCCCATATATAACAATGATTGCCAGTCTCTCATATATCTTTCTCTCAGAGTAGGACTTAACTGACCAACATTCTTAAATACTATTGTATCTACAGGATTATTCTGGTTAGCTCTTATCACTCTCAATCTCTTAATAAATTCAAGTTCAGCTATTTCAGGATGCTCACTCAATGTTCTGTTGAAATAATCAGGGAAATTATTTATAAAATCCCTTCTCTTATCACTGGATGTTGTAACCTTATCATCTGCTCTGAGGTTAGCTTCTTGCCCAAAGAATGATGTCTTGGACATAATATAAGCTAACAAATCATTGTAGATATTATTGAGTGTCTTTGCATTTAACTTGCCTGTCTTAGTGTACTGTCTTAAGCCTCTCAATCCCTCTTTACCATCAATTACTTCTCTGAAAGAGTCAGTGAATTGAGGGAAATATCTACTGAACATTTCTTGTGTCTGGTCAATACCAAGACTAAAGAATGCCTGTAAATAAGGTAATGGGGAACTTAATAACTTCTCTCTTATCTGGTCAATATCCATACCTTTCATACTGAAAGGCATGATAACATCTGCACCAGTTAAAGGGGAGTTTTCATTTAGCACTACATTAGTCAGGAAGTCATCAACTTTCTGTATCTTAATCTGTGTATCTGCAATAGTAGGACCTGCTGCACCACCTTGAGTATCTGCTCTTGTAGCTTGAACCAACTGTCCCAAAGCATCTGCTGTACCCATTATTCTCTTAAATAAATAACCAGCAGCCACTTGCTTCTTATAGAACTCAACCTTTCTGTAGTCAGATGTCTGTGTCCTATCACTCAATTCCTCTACTTCCTTCTGGAGAATGATATTGTCTGCCAATTCATCTGCCATGAACTTGTTAGATTTATAATTGTCATAGGTTACATCTTCCATCATTGCAGCCCTTTTCTTATAGTTCTCAATGACTTCATCAATGATTGTGTCCTTTCCTTTGCCTTCTCTACTCTCTCTAAAATAGGTATTAGTAATATCCATTACAATTGGTTGTGACATAATCAAACCAATCTCAATAGGATTATAACCAAGCCTACTTAAAAGCATTGAGGCATCAGCAGTGAATGTATTCTGATTCAATGAAGCAAGCACAGGGTCTTTCACATTATCCACAGATGCAGCAAGGAAACCTGCATTATTCCTTGAGATATACTCCTTATTGTCATTCATCAGACCATGAAGAGAAGTCAGTCTCTTACCATTAAGTAAGAAAGAGCCATTCTCAGTATCAAGACCTAATTCAGTATGTTGCATCAAAGCATGGTTTGCATTATGGTTGGCATAAATACCAATCAATGCTGCACCAGTCATATTCTGCTGATGAAGTTGAACCTGAGTTCTTGGGTTAAGAGGGTCAAGTTTCTTCTTGAACTTCTCTGCCAATTTGTCAAGTTGCTCCAAATCCATACTGCTTAACTTATTAAGAGTACTTTGATTCTCAGGAATATTCAGCTCCTTTCTTAGTTCAGACTCTCTACTTGATTGAAGGATGTTAATCATTCTTGCAGACTTCTTCTGATAGTCAAAACCACCGGGGTTAAGCATCTTTGAAGCAGTGTCAGCATTAGTCAGAACACCCCACATCATATCAATCAATAGATTGTTTCTGGCTTCAAGACTATTCTCTTGTGGAGACTTGCTAAAGTCATATTCAATCTTCTCAATCTTATCCTCAGAAGCTACTCTATACTTCTCTCTGTTAGCTTTATATGTCTTCCAGAGATTGTATTCCTGACTATCCTTAGGAGCTTTCCTACCATCATCTATGGCTCTGTTTACATTCTGTCTATACTCCTTCAACATTTCAGGAGATACAGCTTTTCCTTGTGTCAATTGAGCAACTAAATCATCAACAAACTGTCTTCTATTATACTTAGGAGTTATCTTAAACTCAGGTAACATGATATACAATTTATCCACATCAAAGTCAGAACCACTTAGGGTAGTAATCTCTGCTGGGAGCATAATTGCAGAACCATTCTGCTGAGGTAAGAAACCTTTAATATAAAGAGGAGCCATTGAGTATTTGTCCTCAGTTGGAACTCTATAACCAATCAACTTTCTCAAGTTGTCTGGTAACTTATTTATATCCAGTTCATGAGAACCTGCCTTCATAAGAGGTTCATAGAACTTCCTACTATATGCTGGCATATAAACTTCGAGATATTTAATTCTCTTGTTCTCTCCTTCACCTTCAAAAACAATCTTCAATTCATCAGTAAGACCATAGTCAGATACCTGAATAAGTGCTCCTCCTCTAATCTTCTGTTTAGTAATTCTACTCTTGATAATACTATTCAGCAATGTTTGTACCCTCTGGGATTGTACAGGGTCAAATAATGGAATATTGAATTGTCCTTTCTCATTAAGAGTACAGGCTCTAATCATATCAATTCCATATCTTTGATTACCTCTCAATTCCTCAAGAAGAATCTTCTCAACCTGTCTGGCATCCTTGAAGATTTCATTTACATCAGCAAAAGCCTGAATGATATTTTCAGTGTTAATAGCATTGTACATATCTAACCATTCCTGTTTAGACATTTCCCTGCCATTCACATTAATCTTAACATCTGGGCTAATATCTGCTGTAATCAGCTTTCTAATCTGAGTACCAACTAACTGAACTGCATCAATAGCATGTTCTGGAGTTGCAGTCTGAATACCATAGTCTTCATAACTTACTTTATGAACCACATTAGGGTTCTCAACACCATTCTGAGTAGTGGCATTCTTAAGTACAGACTTGACATCTTCCTTAGTATTGACACTGTTCAAATCAATTACACCTTGTTTCCCAACCTTAGTAGTTGATTCAAATTGAACTACATCAATTCCATTCTCTTCCATGAACTCATTGATAGCTACAAGTTTACCTGATTTACCAAGTGGACCTGAAACTAACTGGTGCATAGCCATAAGAAGGAACTCTGAGTTCTTATGTTGAACTGGTGTCTTAATGCCTGTATGACCTTGAACTCCACTCATATTATTCACCTGAGTGTACACATAAGGTTTCTTAGTCTGCCAGATAATATTGAAATCAGCCATATCCCACTTACCATTTTGGAAGTTATCAAAGGCTCTCTGCATATCATCTGTCCACTGACCAGACATATCAAGTATAGCTCTGTAAGAACTTAATGACCTATAAGCCTGAGCATCTGCTACATTTACTTCTCTGAACTTGTTTAAGATTAAATCTCTGTCTCTCTTTGACATCTCACCTTTCTTGACTCTTTCATCAAGTACAGTTGCAATATCATCAAGTGCAGAAGATACAATCTCATCATCCTTTAGATAAATAGTTCTCTCTTCCTTTCTACCATACTTAGAGTTGGTATTAAGTCTAAGAGCAGGAGCATGAACTTCCTTATATCTCTTTTGGAAGTCTTCTATATTCTTATAGAAAGCAAGGTCAGTTGTAGTGAGTTCAATGATTTGTGATGTAGCAAACTTACTATTCCAAAAATACTCTCTCAACTTAGCTTTGGCATTATTTCTAATAACAAGGTTTCTGTTGATACTATCTACTTCTTTGGGAGTAATCTCACCTCTTACCATCTTTTCTCTCAACAAGTCCTTGATACTTTCAAAAAGAGTAGTTGCTCTTCTATCATCCACTGGATTATTATTGTTGTAATCCCTTAAAAGAATATCCATCTCTGTAGTCCACATTCCTTCAAGAGCCTTCTTTGCATTGTTCAAAGAAGTTGCTGTATTCCTGTTATAAGAACTTTGACCAGCATTTACACCAATTACTCCAAGGTATTTGTACTTACCATTAGGCAGTTCTTCAAGTAAACCAGCTTTAGCCCATTCTCTGTAAGTCTGTTCAAACTCATTATCAAGAGCTTCTCTTACTGATTCTCTGATGAACTCTCTTAACTCAGCACCAGTTCCTTCATTCTGGATTCTCTGGAACCTATCAAGGAAAGTCTCACCATTGTCATATCTTACATCATTCAGAGCTGTAAGGAACTTAAATTCAGCACCACCAATACTCTTAATAGTACCATCCTTTTTCCTTACTATATCATAGTTTGCAATAGGAGCAATATTTGGATTACCCTTTTGATATTCAACATCCCTTTGGTTTACAAGAGCTATTCTATCTACCTCTTGATTAACCAAATCAACCATCCTATCAAGGATAATATCATCATACTTCATATATTCACCATCTTCTCCAATGATGCTATGATTATCATACTTCCTGAATCTAATGAACTCAGCAGAAGGACTATCTGAAAGAATTGGCACATGATAATTAGCCCATTGAATATCAGATTTACTGTTATCTGGGTCTCCAAAGTATTCTGTCAGTAATACTAAGGTGTAATCCAAATCATCCCAGTTCTGATATGCAACCTTATCTGAGTTAAGTAGAACCTTATGGCTCAATCCTCTTCTCATTTCAGGGTTATTTACCAGTTGCTCAATCCAGTCATTTCTCCATCTACCATCCTTATAGAACCATTCATATTGTCCAAATTCATTTTCAACAAACTCTTTGAACCTTGTTTCATTACCCATAACATTCTTAAGCTGTTTAATCAACTTGCCAAGATAGTTAGGAGTAACATGACTATAGTATGACTTATCATTTTCCCTCACACTACTTTCAATGGCATCTTCTGTTACTTCTGCAAGCATCATAGCTATACTGTTATATGCAGAACCAAAGGTATTTATCAAATCCCCTCTCTTTTCAGTTCCATCTTCAAGAGTCTCAGATTTAACCTCACCTTTCTTTACACCACTGAATATGATGTTTAATTGAGGAAGAAGCAACATAATTGGGTCTGTTGCAGTACCACCTTCATATTGCTTTATATTGGTCAGAGCATCTAATAATACACCTTGATTAGCATTGATACCAATCATATTAAGGAGCTTATTCAATGTCTTCCATACCTTTTCATCTTGTAGAAGTTCCAACCTTTGTTCTGTACTAAGATTGGTAAACCTGTTATTGAGAGCCTCAGTCCATTTAAGACCATTCTCTGCATTCTCAAGATTCAAGTCTCCATTCTTATCATAGATACTATCATCATCAAGAAGATTACCATTCTCATAGTTATCCCTCCATTCATCAAGCAGATAATAGACACCCTCAGGCTTATTGATAGCAATAGTTTCCATCTTGAAAGTACCATCAGCCTGTAGTTTCTTCTTCTGAATCCAGTAAGGCATAAAGTCCTTTCTGAAATCCTGATAGAACTGACTGAATAGTTTAGGCTCAGCCTGTAGTTTCTTGACTATTTGCTTAGTCCAAGGCTTGGTATTACCCAGAGTCTCCAGAAGTGGTAACATATCATCAGATGTAATCATATCCCTGAGCTTATCTATAAGGGTTGCATGAACATAGTCTGCATCAAGAAATCTAAGATTTCCTAAATCATCCTTATCATACTTTCCTCTGTAGTCAAGTTGGGGAATCTCTCTAATTACCTTTCTAACCTCCTGACTTAAAGACTCATGAGAACTTACTTCCCTATAATTAGTCATCCATCCATCCTTGAAAGCCTCATCCTTTACAAAGTCATCAGCCTGTGTATCTACCGCACTATCTCCCTCAGGAGTATCATTATTAAGGTTGGCATCTTTAGGGGCAATATAATTAGGGTCAATCCTAATCCCCTCAGTGGCTATTAGTATAGTACTTGCTTCCTCAGCCAAGGGCTTGAAGTTATCTACTACCTTCTGATAAGCATTGGTTTTATATAATGCCTTCTTCTTTGCAGCTTCATACTTCTGTTCATCACTATATCTCTCAGAACCCTTCATACCATTGATTGTATTCAGTTCTGATTGTATCCTATTCTCCTCAGAGTCAAGTATATAGTTATTGAAATAATCCCTTACTCTACTAAATAAGCCAGCAGGTGTATATAACTTGATTATCTTGAACCTATCAAGGGTTCCTAACTCTTCTTTCAGTTCATTGACAGCAAGTACATCACCTTCTTTTTCAGCATCAGCAATTCTCTTATTAAGAGTATCATTATGTTCTTGCAGTGCTGTATCTATTTCATTGCTAAAGAATCTTGCAATCAGACTAACCCTGTCTCTTCTTGTTCTTGGGTCAAAGTCCAAATCTACTTTAGCTTGTTCTTCCACACTTGAAATCCTTGGAGTATCAAAGGCATTACTTAGTCTTTCTTCTTGTCTTGAAGGAGTAGAAAATGAGAACCTACTCTTGAATGCCTGTTCATCAGATATATCTTTTCCAGATTTATCTCTAAACATAAAATTAGCAGTAGAGTGAACTTCATTAGGTATTCCTAATCTCTGAGCAGCTATTATACCAGCTTCATCTATACCAGTTTGTCCTCCACTTCTAATCTCAGCTATAGTAACTCCTTTGTTCTGAAGCTCCTCTAATATCTGAGTCACTAAGTCATTATAGTATGCTTGATTTTGGCTCATACTATAAATTCCATTTCCAGCTATGTTAATCTTTAGATTATCTACCTTTCCTTTAGCTTTAATCTGATTATAAAGATTTTCAGCTATTTCTGAAACATTATTAGACTCAGTAGATAATATAGAAGAAACATACTTATTTTTAGCAGCATTTTTAGTCAGCTTCTCTCCAGCAGTATTAAAGTCTTGAGCCAAAGCTATGGTTATATCTGACCAATTAGCATTCTCTCTTGTCCTACTTGGGTAAGAATTGTTGCCAGAGGTAGAAAATTTTGTGTCTACCTTCTTTCCTTCTGGAGCTTCAAATGAAGGTGAAAGTGCTTTATCTAAAGCCTCTATCATTTCATCCTTACCTTTCCTTAGTTCTGCCCTAAAGTTATTTAGTTCAGAAGCAGTAGGATAAGTGTCCCAGTCCTTATTATTCTTGTCTTGCCACAGCTCAACAAGTCCCTTGACTGATTCTATAGTTTCACCCTGTAATTTAGCAGCCAATTCTTCTATTGTAGAATTAGTTGTGATACATCTTTTACTCATCTTGTTATAGATTTATAATTAAATTTATGTGCAAATATAAAGGTTGTTTTCTTAATATGCAAGTTATTAAGGGTTTTCTTTTTGAGAGGTAAACCAAACTCTTTAAAAATAAGAAAGAGGGAACTTATTGTCCCTCTTCTCCTAATTTATTCCAAAATTCATCCTCAAGTAGTAAAATAGGGTACTCTATATTTACTCCATGAGTTAAAGCTCCAGCAGCATCAAGTAAAGCAATAGTAAGTCTTTGGGAGTCTGTAAACTCCCATTTATTAGATTTACATTGTTCTCTTATACTTATTAACTCCTTTCTAATTTCCTTAGCAAATCTTAGATTGCAAGCACAAATTCCAAAGGATTTTAATAGTTCTTCATCACTCAACAACATACTTAACACCATTGAAAATAAGCTGTTTAATTGTATTGATATTAACTAGTCTTTCACCAGTTTCTTTTGGACCTCTTACAACATCCATATCCATACATTTGTACTTACCATCCCTTGATACAAACTGCATCTTGTAGCCTCTCAGTACCCTATCTTCTCCTTCAATGAAGTCCTTAATAGGGTTATTCTGAATGTGTTCCAGAGCTTCTTTATAAGCTACAGCCATTGACTTCTTAGCTTTCTTAGCCTTGTCAATCAAAGCTACAGCCTCTTGTCTTTGTGCTTCCCTCTCAGCTTCATATTGCTTCTTGGTCTTAGCTTTATCCTGCTTTTGGAACACAACAGTGAATACCTCAGAAGATTTGATACCCTCAAAGATTGTCCTTATACCCGGAGTACCATCTTTCTTATCTTCTTTAGTTACTTTTACTTCTTTGTCATACTGGTCAGAAGTATTAAGCAGGTCTTGAACATAACCATAACCTAATGTTACTGACTTTCCACTCTCTGTATGTTTGAATTTGATTGTATCTTTACCAATCTCTTCAACAATGTAATGTGACTCTTCTGAGAATACATCACCTACTGCTATCTCTTTAATATTGATTTTCATTGTTCTTGATTTTAATCTATTACTTCTTTTGAATAAGCAGTATATACTGCATTTAATTCTACATCATCCTTTACAGAATCCATAGTAGCCATATACATAGCTTTTGTCCTTGTTCCACCTCTACTTAATGCAGCAGCTTCAATCACTTGAGAAGTTTTACCACTATTCTTGAAAGGAACACTTACACCATTTGTCATAGCAGAAAGCTCTTTATACCATTCAATGTGCATAGGGTCAATAGTCATAGTATCAAATTTGATACCTAATTCACTTGCCTTCTTAGCCTCTTCTCTCCAATCAATCTGGGCATTCTTCACAATGTTACTATAACTGTAACCTACATAGTGAGGTGCTGCATCAGCAATCAATAATACTGCCTTAGTAGAACCCTCTCTCCATGCAGTTTCCTCAGTGATTTTCTTAATGACCAGTTCATAGAACTCATCACCATCCCCACCACTTGTATCCTGAGCTTCATTGATAAACTTGATGATTTTGTTTTCATCATTAGTTAAATCCAGTACTTGATAAGCCTTACCAAAGTTATCCTTGCTACTCATATCACAATAGTCACCAAATGCTACTATACTAATCCTTAAATCAGGATTAGAGCTGAATAGTTTGGGAACCAACTCCTTCACATGGGTCTTCACTGCATTAATATAAGCTGACATAGAGCCAGTTGTATCAAATGCAATAACCATGTCAAGCATACCATCAGTAGCAGAACTCTCTGCTACTTTAGGTAGCTCTTTTGCTTTAATTAAATTTGTTCTCATTAAATGAACTTTTCAAGATTTGACATAAACTCTTGAGCTTCTTTCTGAGTTTCAGAAATGAAACCTATTTCATCCTCAAGAAGTTTTACCTTTTGTTTCTTACTATCAATGTCAGCCTGCATTTCTGCACTCAACTTTGAAGCATCTTCATGTGCTTTCTTAAACATTGATTTTACTCCAGTCAGCCTTTCTTTAAATGAAGGCTTCGCAATAACTGCTTGTTTCTTACTTCCAAATGCCATTGTTTTTTTTTTTTTAAGTTATACAATATAGTTTCTTTCAATAAATTCTTTATGTAGAGGTTGTGCCAGTTCTCTTGCTTGAGGGTGAGCACTGCCTGCATCTCTTAACTTGAAGAAATGTTCCCAATCACTTGCAAAACCAGTCATTACTAATTCAGTCTTTAAGGCATTAGGTAATACTGCTCTTGCTTGTTGAGGTTTCCATCCAGAGCTAATTAGGTTGTTATAACTTTTTTCAGCTTTAAATAAAGAGTCTATTAAATATTTAGTATGTGTCATAAATATAACATTTCCTCTAAAACTTCCATCTAGATTTTCTCTATAGTAATCACTAGGATACATGTGTCCACCAATAGAGTCTCTGATTATACATTCTGGAAAATCATTTAGCCAAGATGGTATAATAAAAGTACATTCATTATTAAACTTATCTTTACTATAGTTACAATACCTTGTACTCTCTTGAGCAAAACTAAATACTCTATGCCTTACAAACTCATGACTTACACCTCTATCACAGATAAACTTAACAGTATATCTCTTTTCATGGAACTCTGTAGGTTCACAGATATATTGTAAATCATCAAGCCAGTTATTCTCTACAAGTACTCTAAAGTTAGAAGTAATAGCTACAAATCCATCTAGAACTCCTAAAATAGGTTGAGCTTGTACAGCTTTTGAGTAGATATTTTCCTTATATTTACTCCATAAATTACAAGCAACTCTATTAGAATCTTCTCTAGCCTTAAAGTCATATCTTAAATATATAGTCCCTGCTTCTAACATAGCACCATGCCCACTCTTAATCATTCTTTCTACAAACTCTTTAGCAGAAGTTTCTGTTATCTTATCCTCGGATTTATAACATATTCTTCCTGCCCTTTCAATCTGTTTGTAAACTCCTTCAAGACCTTCTCCTTGATTCCAAATCTCAAATGATGGTTTAATCAGCTTCATATGTATCTTTTACTTCTTTAATTAAATCATTAATGGGTTTTATAGCATCTATCATTTCATTCAACTTAACTAAGGCTGTACAGTAAGGAGCGCCTTCAATTATATTCTTAACCCTATAATAGTTAGCATAAACTTTTGATACATTTATAGAGTTTCCCAACAATGCAGAATTGAGTTGTTTCTTAAATTCAGCATCATGCTCACTATAAAAACCCATTATACTTGCAAGTTCTCTCATGCCAACTTTTACTAAACAAGTATCATCTTTAGAATTAGTTCCTATTACTTTCATATTATTCCTCTAATATTACAATTTCATCAAAATCAACTTTCTTAGGAAAGTCCTGTCTTTTCACCTTTTCTATAATAGCTTCCTCAATTTGGGAATCTTCTGCATCTGGAGGTAATTCAACCTCATCATAATATGATATGGTTACACTCACAAACCTCTTATGTTTTACATCAAGAGGTGCATTCCAAGGTGCTCTGGGGTCTTCATCAGCCCCTAATGGTGCATTACTCATTCTCTTTTCCTTTTTAAGTTTCTTAATATCTATCTCTAAATTTTTCTCTTTGATTAATCTTCTTGCAATAACACTTTCAAGTTTTAATGGGATGCTAATATGTCTGCCTTTTTCATTAAGGTAGATAGCATGGTCTCCATTATGTCTGTCATAATAGAAACCATTGGCTACTACCACCCTAACAAACTCTCTATGTGTAAATTGCTTCATCACCAAAGCTCTTTAATCCTCCTAAAGTCCTCACCTTGAGGTACTGGACAATTCTTCACCCACTTCATTTCCTTGACATTCCATAGTGACAAGTCAATGTGCTCAGGAAGGAGAAGTTTCATATCAGCAAAGAGATTAAGTCTAAGAGATTTCCCTTTAATGAAATCAGATTTAGTTTCCTTAACCTCTTGCATCATACTGTTCAGTTCCACAAACCTCTCAACATCTATTAGACTATGAGGAGTCAAGACTATACCATCTGCATAAGCTAATATAGTCCTTACTCTGTTCCAAGCAGCTATTGAAGTGTACACATATACCTTTGGAATGTCTGTATAAACTTCACTAATAACTCGAATAGACCTTATTAATTCAGCCACTTTATTAGTGTGAATCAAAGGTTCTCCTCCAGTAATCATTATCTCTTCATAGTTCCATCTATTCACTACTGGTAAAGATGAAAAATCCCATGAGTTATTACAACACATGGGACACTTGTTAGGACATTTAGTTGTTACTAATAACCTAAGTTTCTTATTCATGATATTACATCTTTATAAGTTACCACTTGCTCAGCCATAAGAGCATTGCAAGGTGGTACAATCACTTGTTCAATTCTTGTTATTTTATACAGATATGAACTCCCATTGTATATACCATTACTCTTCAAGAGCATTTCTGCCTGTTGAGGATTAATAGCCTTACACATTGCACATCCCTTACCTATACCAGTAACTTCATATTCCATAACCCAGAGTTGCATTGCCCCCTCAGGAGCACATCCTACATCTACCCTATCTCTATTAGGGACTATATTGTCTGGGGCACAATAAATTCCTTGTTGTCCTGCCATAATTCATTACACTTCTTGCATAAGCCATTCTTATAAACAGGCTTACCACAAATTCTACATCTCTCTACAGCATTAAAGCCTAATTCTCTACTGGATTGAGTTGAATTACCTACTACATCTCTAATTAGAGTCATAGCCTGTGAAATCTTTTCTGTTTCAGTAGCAGTTAATATATTATTAGAGCTTGCTGTAACAATATGCATACCCTTCAATCTCCAGAGTATTCTACTCCTTTCCTGCCATCTTCTTTGTTTTTCTGTCATACTATCTATTATACCTATACATACTTTTCACTTTATCTGCCCTACCCATACTTCCATCATAGATAACATAAGTCTCACAGAGTGAAGCATCAGGTCTAACCTTCCTTAAAGCAACTGAAATACCAGCTCTTGTTCTTCCTAAATAATAGGAATCATCAATGAATATCCAGTTCTTACAAAGCAACTTATCTTTGAATATAAGTGCCTCATTACCCAATCTGATACCACCATTAGTGACAATTACTTCTCTAAAAGTTTCAGTCAATCTGTCACCATACATTGTCATAATGGCATTACCAAATCCTCCACTCACAATTAAGCCTGTATCAGGCAATTCCAAGTTTCTTCCAGCATCATTCATAAAGAATGAGAGGAAGTCTTCAAGTATGCTTCTATCCCCTTTAATCATAAAGTCAAGAGCATTGAAGAACTCCTCTCCTTCCTTGTGTTGTTTTAGAATGACACCTATCTTTTCATTCAATGTCATAATATACCCTTTGCATGAAGATAATATCTAACTATATCCCAATCCACATAAGGTCTCTCAGAAAGAAAATCATGTTTCAAGGGAACTCCCAAAGCTGCATCATCAATATAGATGTGTGCATAAGGTTTAGGTGATGAAGTCCAATCCTTTTGAGTTGGGTTTTCATTTACACCAAACAAAGGAATATCATGTTTCTTGAACCAGTCTATTGCATCCTGCAACCCATCACTGGGAAGTTTAGCTGGCTTAGTTTTACCATAACCAAATTCCTCTGTTTCTTCTGCTCCATCTAACTGATGGCTTCTCATAGTGAACAGTATAATCTTATGACCTTTATCAGTCAGCTCTTTCAAGACTTCTGCTGCTCCTATCTCTGCTCCTACTCTTGGGAACTCATGTGTAACACAAGTTCCATCAAAATCTACTGCTATAATCATCCTTCAATTGTTGTTTTATATCTTTCATAAGTCTTCCTTATTACTTCTTCACCAATAGGATTCTCTCTCTTAGAGTCCCTCTCAATACATATTTCAAGGGGAGTAAAGAAGTCCTTAAACTCAAGTTCATACTTGAAATCATCTTGAAGGTCTAATTTATTCTCTGATTTCAATTCATCTACTACTTGGTTATGAATTTTTATATATGACTCATAATATTCCACTTCTTTAGGACTAAGGTTCATATTGTCAATAACAATATCATAACCTTTCTTCATAGATGTTATAATGAATTGCTTTTTCATAGCATAAACCAGCACTTCTCTGTTAGGAACCCAGTACTTACCAAGCATATTCCTGACATCATCATTGTTGAACCTTACTCTACGCTCAGGGTCTTCAAGTACCCATTGTTTAGCCCAAGTAGTTTTACCTGAACCTTGTATTCCTCTACACAATATTATTTTAGCCATTGTCACATTTCTTTTGATTATCCATCCACATTACTGTCATAATGGCATAATTAGCCATGTCAAGTAAGGTATCTCTGATAGATTCATCCTGTACCATAGCTTTCTTTTGAACCAGAGACTCAATTCTATTCATCTTATCTCCAATCCTTACTACTGATGCTACAAGACCAAACTTATCCAGAGACTTATCAAAGGAATTGCCATAGTCATGATTCTTCCTAACATAGGTTTCAATCATTCCCTTGGCTATATCCTTGAATTGATTAGCTGGACTATTTAATGAAATCTTATCAGTTCCTTCAACTTTCTTATCATTTTCCTCAAGTACTTCAAGATTGATTCTTATCCTATCTAATTCTCTACAGATATTTTCTGAGGTAATCTTCTTATACTGTACATTATTAGCTAAGGAAACTAAATCTCCTATTGCCTGTTGTATTACTTCTCTTTTTCCCATTCTTTTAATGTTATAAACTGTTTAAGGAAATCCTTTCTTTCCCTAATAAAAATCTCTCCAGTCTTAAGACTGATATAGGCTATAGATTCAAACCATTGTCTGCTTGTAATGTCTTTCATTTGACATACATACAAAGGTTTATATTGCCCTCCAGTCTTCTTATGGACCCAAATCCTTTCCTTATCTACTTTATTCTGGTGTTTGATAAGGAATCCTACTCCTATAAAACCAAGGAGTAGGATTAATCCAAGTATAATTTGTCCTGTCATACTAATGAATCCAAAAATCTTCCAAGTTCTTAATTAACAACTTGAGTTCTTCTAAAGTTGCATTATTCTTTATCCTGTTTGCCTTATTACTAACAACCCAAACATTTCCCCTCACATACCCTAATTCTGGTATTATCTTATCAATAGAAGGAGAGTCCTCATAAGTGCCTCCCTGTCTATCTCCAATATGTTTAACTAACTTAATATTGAGCAGAGGACAATACTCTGGAATATCAAAATCAGAAATTGTTATATCAAAAGGAATCCCCTGCTTTGAAGCTCTTTGTTTTGCACTTCTAAGCAAGTACTTTTTGTAGGAGTTTTCACTTGAGATAATCTTTCTTAAGTTAGCTTCCCTTTCCTTTTCAATATATCCTTCTTCATTTCTTCTCCTTTCATCCCTTCTTGCTCTCCTCATTGCTCTTTTCTCATCAGTATTTTGTATTATATGGTCACACTCTTTACAAATGCTTCTTCTACCATACATACCATTACCTTTAGAATAGGACTCTAAGGGTAAATCTCTTCCACATTTAGGACAAACTTTAGTTTGATTTGGTCCTGCTACTTTTGCTACCTTCATATCTTTTTTTTTTGCAAAGTTACAAATAATAGTTATAAATAGCAAGACCAAAAGTGAAATACTTTGGATTCATTAATAATTTAATGCACCCAGTGGTCATGGGCATCACCCTCAGCAGGAAGTTCTACTTTCCTACAGAAGAATGCTCCAGCTCTCTTCATACAATCTTTCAAAACCTCTGTCATTTCATCAGCTATCTCTTCTGGAACCTCTATATTCCATTCATCATGTGCTGGAATACAGAACTTAACCTTGAAAACAAGATTATGTTCAAGAATATACTGCCATAGAAATACAGAAGCTACCTTAAACATCAGTGCTCCAGTACCTTGACAAGGGTAATTAATTGCCTGTTTCTCAGATGCAGATTTCCTTTTGAAAAAATGTTTCACTGGTAATACATAGACATCTGCTATACTTACATAGACTTCTCTGGGAACTTCCTTCCCTGCTTTCTTAGTAGTATAGGTATAGACACCTACCATTCCCTTGAGACTTTCTCCATCAGCAAACTTCTTATAAATCTGTTGTTTAACAGCCTTAGGAAGTGTCTTATTCTCTTTACCTTTGTAGGGCTTGTATTCAGCCCAGAACTGTTGAGTAAACCTCCTCTTCATAGCCATGAGCATGTCATAGTCATATATAAGAGCCTTATGTTGAGTTAATGGATTGAGTATGATAAAACCATTATCCATGACAAACTTTCTCTGTCTATCCTGATAGGTCTTAATACCAATGAAACCCTTCATATAGTTATTATATATTCTCTTTGATTCCTGCTCACTTTTACCAGAGTGAGATTTAATTGTGTTCCAGTCCCCACCATAATTGATAGGAAACTCTACCTGAGACTTAACATCATTCCTAAGTCCATGAAACTTCTTCTTTATCTGTTCAATAGGACAATCACCTATAATATCAGGGAAAGCCATCTTTGCAACCAGTGAATGTACATCACCACAACCATTATTGAACAAATCAATCATGGCAGGGTCATTGGTTACATCTGCAATGATTCTTGACTCTTGCCCATTATAGTCACAGGAAATCCATTTCATTCCTTTTCCTGCAACAAAGCAAGCTCTTGTCTCACTGTCAGATGGGAAGTTCTGAAAGTTAAGATACTCAATATTATTTGATTTATCCTTACCTCCTGAGCTTAATCTTCCTGTATCTGTGCCTAACTGATTAAAGTTAGTATGTAACCTACCACTCTTTTCATTTATCTGGTCAATTACATTCTGACCATAAGTGGAAGTGACCTTCTTAGCTGCCTTATACTGCAAATAAAGATAGGCAATAGTGGACTTATCTTGTTGAGGCTCAATTACTTCTGCACCAACACTATCCTTCCACTCACCTGTCTCCTTATCCTTGGCTAACAAATCAAAACCAAGATGTTTGAATAATGGAATAACCTGTTTAGGACTATCCCAATTAATCAAACAAATAGGCTTATTATTGAAACCACTCCATAAGTCACCTTGAAGGTCTTCCTTGATGTACTTAGTACTCAACCTTGCATCAATAGGAACTTTCCATGCTTCACAATAACCTCTCTCTTGTCCTTTAATGTCTGCTTCTGGGCATCTTTCACCCTTCATTTTTTTCCTTGCTTTCTCAAGGTCATCAGGGTCATCCCATCCTTCTATCTGCAAGTAATGATAAGCATAATTCTCTCCCTTAGCTGAATTAATAACCCAATTACTGAGTGCATCCTCAAATACTTTGACAGTGAAATTATCAAGAAGCATCTTTCTTTCCCATTTGCTTCTACCTAATAACACACCACAATATTCAGTATATGCAACCCAAGGAACAGACTTATTCTCATACACAAGAGCTGTAACTAATCCTCTCTTCTGGAGTTCTTTTTCCTGTGCATCCATTATCCTTTCCAGATATTTCACATCATTTGCACCATACTCAATAACATCCTCTGAAAGACCAGCCCACATCACTTTACCCCGAACAGTCTTATCCAATTCAACACCAAGATAATTCTGCCCTGCTGCTTTCAAAGCCATAGAATGAATACCAGCAGGAAAGCCCATATACATAAGTTTCTCTGCCAAGAAGCCATCATAAACCTGTTTTACAACCACTCTTTGATGGAATAAGAACTTTAAGTCAAACTTGATATTCCAACCAATAAATAGTCTGTCAGATTCAAGATAGTCCTTAAAGAAACTCAGACTTACAGTAGTCACATCAATGACTACTTGGAACTCATAACACCCCAACTGGAGCATTATGAGTTCTTTTGTATATGGGTCAAACCCTTTGGTTTCAGTATCTAAGCCAACCTTTCTAAGAGGTTTAAGCATGTGTAATGCAGCTTGTGGAGATATTATCTCATACTTGTCAGATTCAGGTAGTATCTGTTGAGTCACTACATAAATCATATATTCACTATTGCATCAATCAACTCTTCCTCTGGTGTGACTTCAAAGGTAATAGCATAACCTTGACCCATTACATGGTCTATAGATTTAACTACTGCCCCAGCTTCTTCAAGATATTCTCCCTCAACTATCATTGGACCACCTGATGGGTCTATGAACTTTTTCTTCTTATCTGTAAGACCACTCCTCATAGTATATGTGGAAGTCTTTAACATATAAGTGTGTGACTCACTGCCATCTGGCTTAACTAATCTCCTAAGATAGTTGTGTTCCTCTCCTCTTGATTTTAACTCTATTAAGTCTTTCATACCATTGAATATGCTACTAATTCATCAAAATTCAGTACATACCTATACTTCTGAAAGAAAGTACTACCCAAGATTCCATGCAGGTTAATACCATACTCCTGTTTAATCATTCCAAATGCCTGACTTAAGTCTACTACTTGGAAATCATCCTCATAGCTTTGACTTCTATAGCCCACATCCATTCTGATATAGCCTCTGTCCTCTTTAACAGTACCCTCAATTCCTATTCCAAAGCCTGTCTCTCCAGTCTCTACATAAGATAACCCTTCCAGAGCAGCTTCATTAATTGAAGAATAAGATGCACCAGTATCAAGAAGGAAGTTCAGTTTCCTGCCATTATTCATGAATGTGACAATTGGCAGTTCAACCAAATCCATAGATTCTCTAAAGGAAATCCTTCCTACTTTAGGGTCTATCTTCCTTCTATTCATTATTAGATTAACAACTCCTGCAATAATGGCTACACAAGCCAGTACCACTATCATTGCTACAATTTTCCATACAAACTCCATGTTTCATGTTTTTTTTTTTAGTGATTACTTTCCTGTACTACCAATACCACCTCTACTATTTGCTCCAAGAGTCTCTACAGGCTCCAGAAGTAGAGTTGATGATAATAGCCATTTTAATTTCTGCCATGCAGTAGCAAATTGAGAAGGCACAACTTCAAATTGACATACCCTTGTTCCTTTAGGAATGGTAATAGCTTTAAATGCAAGTAATTCTACTCTCCATTCATCTTCATCACCACTATAGGTATTATCCATAATAGCTGCACTGTTTGCTATTTGCACGCTCCATTTAGGTGGAGTACTACTTCTACTCCAAACAGTAGCTCTCATTCCTTTAGGGAGTTTCATTGCTACTCCCAACTTAAATATACCTAACTCTCCTTTCTTCAAGACTACATCTTCTGCCAAGAATAAATCATAGCAATCTGACATACCCTCTCCACTCCTTACAGGAAAACAACCTTTTGTTATTTCTTTTACTTTAATTTTCATATTATAAACATTTACTATACCCACAATCTTTACAGTGAATACAACCACCCTCTCTTACCAAAGTACCACCACAGTCAGGACATACCTCACCCTTGATTTCTTCATTAGGGATATACTTACTGAGTACTCTACACATAGCTGAACTGAATGAAGTAATATTGTCATTAACCTTCTTTGCAGTCTTGACAATATACTTAATATCTACTCCATGTCTTAACAACATAGATGAATATAAAGTAGCTGCATTCTCTTCAACATTTTCATTAGCTAACTCAAGATTGTCTATATGAAAGACATCTGATGTAAAGCTATAGTGCATCTTACTTACTTTAGTTATAACACCCTTGTGAGGTTTAAAGCTAATAGGATTCCTTGGTCTGAATGCAAAGACTTCATAAGGTTTAGACTCTAACATACCCACCAAGATAATGAACTGTTCACCTTTTGCTTTAATTAAATAAGCATCAGCTTCAAGTTCTTTAGGTCTCTTAGGAGCTTGTCTTCCCTCAATAGTCTTAGGTTTCTCAACTTGAGTCAATACACCTTCCCTACATCCATCTCTGTATATAGTGATACCCTTCAATCCCTGTTTCCATGCTTCAATATAGATGTCAGCAATCTCTTCTTCTGTAGTTTCCTTAGCCAGATTAACTGTACTACTGATACTATGGGTAATATATTTCTGAACTACTCCTTGCAGCTTGACTCTCTGTCTCCAATCAATCTCTGGTGCAGTAGAACCATAGTAAGGACTTTCCTTCCAAACTTCCTCCCATATTCCCAAGCTCCATTCATTAACTTCTGACTCACTATAGTTCATAGTATAGTTCATAGTTTCTATTGCCCATCTCTTCAAGTTAGGATGAACTACTGTAAACAGAGTGTATTTCTCACCTACTTTATCTACATAATCTACCCTATCACTTTCAGACATACACTTCCTCTTTCTTTGGTAGAAAGGCAGAAATATAGGCTCAATACCACTACTTGTACCAGCCATGATACTTACAGTTCCAGTAGGAGCTACAGTAGACCAACTTATATTTCTTCTACCATATTTTTCCATCCTTTCAGATTCTCTTGGGAAATTATAGCAAAGAGCATCATACCATTCATTCTCAGGATGGGAGTAAACTCCTTCTCTATCACTGAACACCTCATAATAAGGGTTTAGTTCCTTTGAAATATTACAAGCAGGGAATTTACCTCTCTCAATAGCCATATCAATATTACTATCAAGCTGACCTTTGAACATAACTTTCATCAACTGTTCAACCTGACTAATACCTTCATCAGAGTCATACTTCAAGCCTAACATAGCTATTGCATCAGCTAACCCAGTAAAACCTAAACCAGCTCTTCTTCCTCTAATAGCAGTCTCCTTGATTTTACTCCATAGCTTGAACTCAGTATCATCAGTATCATTCTTCACTGTATCAATAATCCTATCAACAGCTTCAATCTCCAAATCAACCAAGTCATCAGCTAATCTCATAGCCTCATAAGAGTGCATATAGAGTAACTCTTCATCAATGTGAGCTTTGTCTGTAAATGGGTCTACAATATAGCTACTCAAGTTAATATGAATCAACCTACAACTATCAAATGGACCCATTGGTATTTCACCACAAGGATTAGTTCCAACCATCTTGAAGTCAGGATATACACCATCAGGAGAATAGTTGTGCATTGCTCCTTCAAACATAATCCCTGGTTCAGCAGTATTCCAAGCACAGTGCATAAGGGTATTCCATAGCTCTCTTGCTTTAATTAGCTTAATGAATCTTCCCTTTCCTATTGAATATAGTTTGTTATACTCTCTCTTACCATCAAAGAGTTCATTATACTGAATGCACACAGTATTACCAAACTCATCTGTCTCTTTGTAAGAAAGGTCAGATTCATCTACTGGAAATCTAAGGGTATAATCCTTATTCTCTATTACTGCCTGCATGAATTCATCAGTAACTTTAACTGATATATTAGCTCCAGTTACCTTAGCTAAGTCCTGCTTCTTGGTTATAAACTCCTCAATATCAGGATGATTGATACTCATACTTAACATAAGAGCACCTCTTCTTCCATTCTGAGCTACTTCATTGGTTATATCTGAACATACATCCATGAAAGATGCTGCACCAGTTGAAGACTTTGCTGCATTATTAACCTTAGCTCCTCTTGGTCTAAGCTGAGATAAATCATAACCAACTCCACCTCTTCTTTTCATAAGTTGAGCCTGTTGGCTTCTTGTCTTCATTATCTCTGCATAACTATCCTTTGGACTGCCTATTACAAAGCAATTACTAAGACTTACTAATGCTCCAGTTCCACAACCAGACATAACTGAACCTCCGGGTATAATATACTTGAAGTCTTTGAATAACTGATAGATAGCTTCTTCATCAAGATTAGGTCTTTGGTATCCATAATTGGACAATTTCATTCTATTTGACCCTTTCCAATGATAATCACTTTCTACTCTTGCAAATTCCTTAGCTAATCTTCTGTGTGTATCATCAGGAGTTTGCTCTCCCTCTGCTGCATACTTATTCCTCCAAGTAGAGGCTGCCAGTTCATCCCCTTTAAAATATTCTAACTCTGTCATGCTGGTACTAAATTCTTTATTTCCATAATACAATCATTTGCCATCACTTCCTTACTATATTTCAAGTTAGGATTAGTAAGATAATAATTTAGGTCTGTAAGAATCTTCCTCCAATCCCTATATATCTTACCTGTTTCATCCTTTAAATCTACCCTACCAAAGTTCCCATAGAATTCCCACACAATAGGAGCAATTGTTCTTCTATTGATAACAATGAATTGATAATGCTGAATCTTGAACTCACTGAAATAAGGGTCTCTCTTGATACACTCTTGAAGAATATATGTATATAGCTTAGCTTGGATATCATATCTCCAGTGAGCAAAGGAATCTTGAAAGTTCTCCTCAGGATACCCAGTAGTCTTTAAGTCTATTGGATAGATAATCTTATTATGATGGTCCACAATAAGTTCATCAAACATACATCTCACTGGTATTCCATTCCATTCAGCCTTGAACTTCAATTGAAACACCTTCTCAATATCATCTCTCCAAGGGTCTATATAAAAGAAGTCCTTGGTTATTGAGTTGGTTCTTAATTCATCAACACACAGAGAGACATCATTATAATCCTTTTGGGATAATATAGTCTTATCTCCTGCCAGTGCAAGTAGTGAATAATACTCATTGCAGCTCTCTTTTACCTTCTTTATTCTGGTAGCTTTATAAGAGTCCCCTGTATAATATCCATTGGCTACAGCCACACTACTAATCACTTCATCATCAATAGTATCTACCCTTCTATGTGTATCTCCATACTTGGAGAATAATACTTTGGTGATACTTATCAGGTTATCTGATAGATTAGGAAACTCACATACAATGAATCTTTCAGCAAAGGCTTGTTCCCCATCAGTAAGCATACAATCCACTGCACTACCAAATAGTAATGCTGGACTATCTACCTTATCAAAGAGAGAACTAAGATTCCTCCATCCTTCCCTTTCAAATCTTGATAATGTAGAGTAACTGATTGCAGGGTCTTTCCTGTACTCTTCTTCTGTTACATTCCAAGATAGTTCTTTAATACTCTTCATCATAGTATTCCTCCTCTATGTCTTCTTCCCATTCATTACTGGGAACTTCAAGCTGGGTTAAATATACATCCACCTCAGCCTTTAAATTACTTAACTCTGTCAAGTCCACATCAAGATACTCCTGTTTAGGATTTTCACTCTTGATATTCTTCCTTGTCTTGAATATTGCTGAATCCACTAAGTCCTTGAGTGACTCAAAATCTCTGCTCTGAATAAACTGTTCACCTAAAGTTATATCACTCTTGGGTAAACTGTTGAGCAATTTCCTCATTCTTTCTATGGCTTTCATCTTTAATAATTTGAATAAATTCTAAGAGTTGTTTCTTAGTAAAGACCTCAAAGATAAGATAATTTTCTTTATCTGGCAAATTCTCTATATGCCATCTAAATAACTTGAACTTATAAGGAAAAACATCATTTGTTTGCCCCTTTACTTCAATAATTATCTTTAAGCCTTGATACTCCATGTAGAAATCTGGGGTATAAGTAATATTAATTAGCTTCTTAAGGTTTAGTATTGTAGCCTTAGCTTTATTACGGGTGTAAAAAGGTACAGTAGGTCTAAATCCTTCCCAGATTGTATAAGTATGGGTCTCATATTCAGGCTCAAACCCATATTGAAGCAAGGTCTTATAGACCATTGCCTCAATCTTGGATTTAAACTTTATATCACCATACTCTTCTGGAGTGGCATTTCTAATTCTTCTGTTTTCCACTTCTTTTAAATAATTGTTTCATAGGGTCTTTCAAGATGTGCTTAGCTGCAAGAGCATCATCCAATGTTCTGAATGCAGCAAAATTCTTGAAGTTCTTGATTTTATTCAAGTCCTTGACCTTTGATATTTCTCCACTGAGGCAGCTAATGACATAAATCTCATTGCTATTCTCAATGTGGTTATCATACTTTTCATCAAGCACAATGGCTACTTCTCTCAACAGAATTGAGAATACAGCAGCAGGATAGATTGTATATAGATTTCCAAGGTACTTCCTCAGATTATCCACATTCCAATGAATCCTTCCAGCAAGATGTTCCAGATAGAAGTTAGGGTCTACATGAGTTCCTTCATCTTCTACTTCCTTGATTACACCTTCTTCAATAAGGAATGGAATACTTTCCTCACAGACAACTACAGTGTAAAATGGCATGAAACCATAAGCACTGTTCATTCCAAAGGCAAGTGTTTTGCCCATTTCCACTTCCTTACCAGTCTTCACAAAAATAAGTTTCTTCATACTTTTTTTTTTTTGTACATTAATATTCTGAGAACCACACAATTGGTTCTCCATACTTTTCTTTAGTTAATTTGCTCACTTCTTGAAATACAGTAGATGGCATCCTTTCTTCTTGCCTTGCATAGTATGCAGGATGCTTCTCTTCCAGTATTATATTGGTACTCTTATTAATATAAGGTTTAAGTGTCTTAGCCTGTTCACCAAAGAGAACATATATAATACCAGTCTGCCACTCTGATAGATTCTTTAGTAACTTGGTCATGAAAGGTCTCCACATCATTGTATGACTACCTACTTTATTCATTTCACAGGTCAATGCAGAATTAATCATTAGTACTCCCTGTTTAGCCCAACTCTCTAAAGTGGGGTCAAAGATAATACTATTATATGGAATTTCAAAGTTTATGCAAGCCTCTTTAACTATTTCAAGAGAAGGAGATAATTTAGTCCCCTCCTTGTTTCCAAACAAGACACCAGTAGCCACATCCTTTTGGGGATATGGGTCTTGTCCTATCATTACAACTTTAAGGTTGTTGTAAGGGCATAGATTAAAAGCCTTAAATATATCAGGATATGCAGGACAAAGTAAGTCTCTTTTAATTAAACTTACCTGTCCTACCACCTTATTTAATTCCTTTATATCTATAACCCTTACCCATCCACCAAAATATTCCTCAAATGTCATGATATATAGGTCATTTGTACAACCTTATCAAGATGCTCCAGAAGGTAATCATTCATAGCATCATTATTGAATGTAGAGGGAGTTGGCTTTTTAGGTCTTATTATAAACCTATCAGTCACATCAGCTACTATTATCTCAGGTAATGGCTTAATTACTTGAGTAACAAAGCCATTTGAATTCCTTATAGTAGTATTAATGTCCTGAGCAGTAACTCCAATATTATTTGTATCTACCATGATACCCTCCTGTACAAATGCAGGAATGACTGTCTTAATGATGCCTTTCTCAATCAGACCATTACTTACAAAGACCTTTGGATTCACATAGATTCTACCAGTTTTGTAGTGTAGAATTCTATCCTCCATAACTCCATGAAGTGTGTACAGTATTAATAGGTTATAATCTTTGTCAAGGATATAACCATTACCACCATAATATACCTCACCAGTATTAGTTGTAACCTTCATAAGCCTATCTCTATTATCATTCATCTGGAATGTCTTGAAGATTGCATTTGCAGTTCTTCTTGATTGAGGATAACTATTCTCAAATAAAGCAACAGCCACTTCCTTTAAACTGTTAGGATAATTGTAGTTACTCAATAACCCTTCCTCAACCTTGTACTTACACATTAATGGAACATCAATCTCTGGTCCACTAATATCTACTCTTAAGAATAGATTGAATACATTATTGTTTTCAAATGCAAGATTAGGTTTAATATAGTCTGGGAATTGAATAGCACCTCTATTCAGGAATATATCATGAAGTTGCCTGTTTAATTGTGCACTTATTGCCATTACATTTCTACTTTAAAGTACATTGTATCAGCAGAATACTGAGTCATAAAAGGTACATCCCTATCTATAATAGGGTTGCATTCATTAGCCACGAAGTTTACAAATAGATTAACCATTACTGATGCAATCATATTTGCCATAAAGGTTGTTTGTTTGTAACTACAGATAGTTTCATCTGCTGCTGCATCACTGAACAGCCATCTATTCTTATATTCAACTATAGCTCTTTCATCATTGCCTTGAATAGCAAAGACTTGAAATTCTTCTGCTGCCAATCTACCATCAATGAATAAACATTTAGACCTATCTCCCTCAGGTTTATTACCTACATGCTCAAACCATTTATCAAAGAACAGTTTCCTTGCTTCCATGTTATCAAAGCCACAAATCATAATATCTGTAGCTTCACTTTCAGCAGTAAACCTTTCTTGATATGCTACACTGTTATAGTAGTTTGCATATACTTGTAACATCCTATGAAGGGAGCTAACCTTTGCTTGTCCCAAGTCACCACTACCATACAATTGACCAGACATATTAGCTTGTTCAACTATATCTGGGTCATATAAATATAATCCAGCAGGTTTCAGTCTTGCAAGTAGGAAACCAACATAACTTCCTATACCACCTACACCAGCTAATGTAATAGTCTTAGACTGAATGGCACTATACCAGATAGCTCCACTGAATCTACTTGTAGCTTCATCTACAAGCAAACTACCTGAATTAGGTGGAATCACTACTTCCTCAGCAGCTAATGCAGCTTCAAGTAATGCTTCTCCTTGTTCATCAATCTCTACAGGAGCATCCTCAGTATTTTGAGCATCATGCAATAGATTAGACCCTTCCAATGTTACTATAAGAGTTATAGGAAGCATGGGAGTTTCTATACTCACTGCACCAATGGTTACTAAATAAGCACCACTTGCATGTTGCTCTTCATGAATAATTTCCCATTCACCACTTTGTAATAAAGCAATTGCTGAATTTAACTCAGAAGCAGGACTATACATTAAGCTCTCTTCTGGAGTCTCTGAATGAACAGTTTCCAAATGTTCATCAACCATTTGGTTTATAGCACTTTCTAATACTTCATCTTCCATAATCAAATAATATAATCATCCATTAATTTGATATAAACACTTAACCAAGGGTTCTTTGGTAATTTCTCAAGTTCTTCCCTTACATCATGTGCCAGTAATGCAGCCATAGTGGAATCATCATTATTAATTACTGCCATAACATCTCCATCATAGGTATAATTAATAAGATAATCTACATAGTTTGATGCAAAGTATTCAAACTCTTTGACAGTTCCAAATCTCCTTCTATAAAGACTCTCCATAGAATTAGCCCACTTCTTAACATCAACTGCACTTTCATTTGAAATGATAATACTTGATGTAACAAGTTGCCTTACAATAGACTGGACTATATCTGCATCTACTGTTACAACACCATAAGGAATGTCCAGATTCTCTTCCTCAGGTTGTTCAAAAGGAAGCTCACCTTGTTTAACAGGTAATTGCTTAGCTTCATTAGCTTTATACCAGCCTCTTCCTTCTTCCCCATAGTATTTATCTTTATCCATAGGAAATGTACTCCCCACCTCCTTGGTTGGGGCAATGTTCTTTCCATAGTTACCATACTGGGGATAACCCTTATATACAGGAGTTACAACTTTCTTCTTAGACTCTTTGATTTCCTTGATTCTTTCCATCATTTCAGTCTCAAAATCATCAGTTGCATTCTCAAATACTATATCCAAATTGAACCATTCAAGTTTCTCTTCTTCAATATCAAAGGTCTCTACTCCCTCTCTTACTTCACCATTCCAAGTAGGATAAGTGTATTTCTCAGATACAGTCTGTACACATTTGTACTTTCTTGTAACACCCGCAGTATATTTACCTGCATTATTCACAATCAAGGATACAAAGTGAGCCATATCATTACCTTCTGCACTTAGAGTTGCTGTATCAGTACCACTAAAGAAAGTAGCCATATTATTATGGCTATGGATTAATCCTTGGTATATCCCCTCTTCCAATAATTCAGGATGGTCTACCATATATGTAGCCATATCAGGAGATACATTGAACTCAGTATATGCACTTGTACCAATGTCCATTTGGAACAAATCCACACATCTGATAGTTAGGGATTTATCTTCAAAAGCTCCCTCAACTTTATAGAACAATACACCTGACCATTCTACATCCCAGATGTTCTTGCATAAAAATCTTATCTTTTTCTCAACCTCTGCTGGAATGACAATCTTAAATATATCCTGTCTGTGGACTAACTCCAGCACTGGTTTCACTTCTTTCTTCTCTTCCATATCCATAATTTAATATTCTCAACATGCTACAAACAATAGCTTCAATATATTGTAAATTCAGTATCCTTGTTCTATTGAGAGACTCCTCCTCTGAGGATAGTACTCCATCAATAGTCAAGGTAATTTCCCTACCTTTGAATGTACAGATTTTCCTTCCTACATATCTCTGATAGTCATCACTACTATTCCTTCTTACTGGTTTCGGTATATAGACTTTACCATTGGTTATGATACATTCCTTTATGATACCATTACTAACAAGGTCAGCATAACTAATATCAAAAGTATGCTTGTTATATTCAGTATTATACCAGCTAATAAATTCATTACTGATAAGAACTACTGTATCAATGAAGGACATTCCTATCCCATAACTTCCATTACTATAGTTAAATCTAATCTTCTTAGTCTCCAGAAGGTATTTAATGAATAGCTTGAATTGCTCTCTTCCAAAGGCACTATTCCAAGGAACCTCACCTCTAAGGGATTGCATAGAGAATTTATCTTTAGCATCCCCCATCTCTGGTGCAGGAATATTCTCAAGTCTGTGGTGTGGAACTCCATCAATAGATTCTACTCTCACATACCTATCAAGCTCCAGACATAATAACTGCCAAATGGCTTCATCATATCCTATAGCTAATGTAGAAAGAGAAGAATTGATAGGTCCTCTACCAGTACAAGGTGTCTGAAAGTTCTCAAAGTTGTTTCTTGGAATAGAAGATACATGACTGTGCATATATCCATGTTTGAATTGGTTTAGTGGATAATTAGACCTGTTCACTCCAAAATATCCTTTACCTTTTCCCATCCAATTAAAAGGAACTTTGAGCCATAACTCCTTAATATCAACATACTTATCATATTCATTTGTAATCCTTACTGTAGGAAAATAAATAAGAATAAATAAGTCATTGAACATAGTATTAGCAATCTTCTCCTTTATTATTGGCAAGAAATATTTAGCCAATGCAGAGTCACTTACAACAGTTTCATTATTAGCACCTTCTGCTGTCCAAAAGAGATTTACTAAGTCTCGGTCCTCTTTATTCATGTTTTGGTAAGCAGAAGAATCTACTATATTACTCCATTCCATAAATGTTCCCAAGGGGGTTCCACTAAGATATGTATATAATTCATCCTCAGTAAGAAAACCCTGCATTTCTACTCTTCCCTCACCAAAGAAGTCTTGAAAGAACTGTAGGATTTGATTTGGTCTTTCCATGATACTATCATATAGTTCATGGACTTGTTTCTTTATTTCTTCGGTCATTGCATGATAAAAAAAAATGAGGGGGAAGGCTTATTCAGCCTCCTCCCTCACTGGTTTCTACTTAATGAACAAAGTCAAACATCTTATTGATTTCAGACCTTGACATCTTTTCAGGTGCTTTGTAAGTTGTACCTTTCAATACAGCCATAGCCCTGTCATAAGTACCCTCTTCAATGACATCACTGCCATAGAGGTCTTCCAACAGGATTTCCATTGCACCTGCAACATTACCCTCAGAAGTTGCAGTTACCTCAGGTTTCTCTTCCTTTACAGTTTCCTTTACTACTTCTTTCTTTGCGGGTTTTTCTTTCACAACTTCTTTCTTCTCCTCTTTCACAGGAGCACCTTCACCCAACAGGTCAATCAAGTCCTGAGTTTTACACATAGTGAAGTTCTTTCCGAATCTTTTTACACATTCATCCTGCAAGCCTCTTGCCTTGATTGCATTGTAGGCTTCTGCCCTTGACATAGCACCAGACTTGATTTTCTTCTCAGGTGCAGTCAGCAGGAATGTCAAATCATTTACTACCTGTCCTTTGTAAGGAATATTGGTAGGAAGGATAGAAGCATCATCTTTCAATTCTGCTCTCAAATGACCTTCAAAGAATGTCATTCCTTCATATTCAATACCTGCTTCTCTCATTTCTCTTTTCAACTCACCCAGTGTAGTTGCAGCAGATGCCTGAATAACTTTTTGAGACTGAGTTTTGTTGTTGATGATGGTTACTTTTCTAAATTCCATGATTTTTTTTTTTTTTAGTGATAAAACATTACCTATTAAATAGGCTTAAAATTATTTCTCTGAATTGTTCCTTGTCTCCTATTGTTTTATAGAGGTCTGAGACATCTTTTCCTCCTTCAAAATGTGGCAATACTATATTAGTGAACCCAGTGGATGCTGATAGTTTCTCTCCATCTATGAGACCAGCTTTATCATTATCCAATAAGATAAATACTTCCTTGTATCTTCTTTTGAGTTCATTAACAGCAGTATCACTGATACCATAACCCTCTCCTTGAATGGCTATAGCTGGTATTCCAGTGTTTGCCCATAGACATAAAGCATCTTTCATTGAGGAACAGATACATATCTTATCCCCAAATTCAGGTACTTTAGTCCATAAGCTAATTACTGACCTATCATGCCTATTGGACCACTTATATCCCTTCTGATTGAATGGTTGATATATCTTTAAAGTGACTTTTCCTTCCTTATATTCTATATAAGCATAAGCATATTTATCTGCTGGAAAGACCATTCTGGTTTCTCCTTTTATGATTATTTTATAGGATATAGGATAAATGTCAGCATACTTCAACCACTCCAAGGTGATACCAAATGAAGCCCAATACTCAAGGTCATACTCTCTCCATTCCCTTGTCTTACACTGTAAATCAAGGTTAGAACTGTACTCCTTAGTAGTGACAATCTTAGGTTTACCTAATGCACTATAGCCATTAGTCTTAGTAATCTTGGATAAGTCCTCCCAAATATGTGCAAGCACATCATTGTAACTCTCCCCCCAATACTTACCTAATAAATCAAATGTCCCTCCTTTATCTTTTGTAGCCAAGTCTGTCCAATGTATCTTCTGACCATCTATGCTATAAAAACCAAAGGATGGATGGTTATCAGGTCTTAATGGACTTGATATAATACAGGGGACATTACTTACCCCAAAATAATGGTTCAGAATATCTAATTCTGATACCTTTGATAAAATCTCTTCTAATCTGATATTAGGTTTACCAATACTAATAGCCATAGTTCTAAATCTTTATGTTATTAACCCCAAGGAGTTGTTGTAGGAGCTGTTGCTGCTCCTAATGGGTCATTGTCAGCAGTGGGTGCAGCAAATGAAGTAGCTTCCACTACATTTTCATGCAAAGGTTGAGTAGAAAACTCAGTGCCCGGAGCACCACCTGCATTCTGAAACTCAGTGATTGCAGCATCAATCCTACTGTAATCTGTTACAGCATTCTTAGCAAACTTCCTTGTAAATACAGCCTGATACTGTCTTGTACCATTCTCATTATCTACAGTTCTGATACCTACTGCACCTTTAACTGTATATGCAGCAGCAAGAGTAACAAGCTCTTTAAGCTCTTTTACATCACCCTTGAATAGAGCTGCCATATCAAGAGAAACCTCACTGTCAGAGGGGTCTTCCTTCATAATCCACTTACCATCTTTATAGTTGGCAGGATTAGGAATATTCAACCACTGAATAAGGAAATCAATCAAGAATTCCTCACCTTGCCATGCAAGTCTGTAGTCAGCACTGATATTGGCTGGTCCAGAAGAGTATTGTGGAATAGACTTGGACTGTACTTCTTCTTTTGTAGCCCATGCAGTTCTGCCAAACTTATCAATAATCTGATATTTACCACTATTCTGACCAACTTTGTAATCCTTAGTAAGCATAAAGCTGATAGGAATAAGCAACTCAATGCCATTGTTCAACTTAGCATCAGGAGCAGTCTTTGCATAGAATACTACCCTTACCTGTTCCTTACCTTCATCAGTTTTACCAACATATTCAGGGTCATTCTCAATCTCTCTACCTGTGAGAGCTTCCAATTCTGCCTTAGTAGGATTTACAGCTACAATATTGAATGCAGCCATACCTTTGTACATCTTGAAAGAACCTTCAACTGATTCTTTACCTACCTTAACAGCCATGAAACTTTTGTTTAAATTCTTCATCTTAAATTACTGATTTTTTAGTGATTAATCCTTAAAAGGCATTTCATCTGCCACTTCTCCAAATGGATTTGCAGGTGCTACCTCTTCTGCCAATGCAACTGCCTCAGATGCAGGTACTTCTACCTCTCCTACAGCTTCTTCTGAAACTTCCCCTTCTGGAGTTGCTTCTGTTGCTTCTGCTACTGCCATGATACCAGCAAGAACTTCCTCAGAAGTGAAACCACCAGTCATAGTCTTGATAGGAGCCTCAAAGCCTTCAATGGCTTCATTGATTACATTCAATTCTTCCTGTGCTTTCTCAATCTTCTCTACCAGTTTGTCCCTTTTGGTTCTCAAACTCTTAGTGTTCTGGGCTGTTCTTTTAACAATAGCCAACTCAAATCTACTTAACTCTTTCATAATGTTCAATTTATAAAAATTATTTGTCTTTGCCCTATTTCATTGGGCTTACTTTGAAGTTTATTTATGGTGTATTTCTTTTCATAATACTCTAATGCCTCTATAAAGAAAGGCTCGAATATCCCTTGTTTCAAGAGAATAGTAATGAATACTGTTGTTTCATAATAAGGTTTACTATGCTCCAAACAGTAATTCATTAATAGAATGTTTATGTCCATTTCAGTCAGTCCACCAAAGGCTACAAGCCTGCTAATCCTGACTACTTCATCCCTACCCATAATATTCCTGTGCCTTCTCAACTACAAGACCCAAATCATTGGGAATATATAGAGGAAACATACCAACAGGACTCTTTGCAGGATACACTCCATCATCATTAGTGACAAATTCTCTGATGGATTTCTTCTCTTTAGAATCAAAAGAAGATTTACCATAAAGAACTACTTCAAACTTACCCTCAGGAGTAATATAGGAATCAACCATGTTACCAGTACTCTTATATTTATAAGAGATACTATCACCATTCTTGTCTTTATACTCCTCATAGTGAGCAAGACAAATCATGTTCTTATTCTCTGGTACAAGATTGATTGCATCAAAGATTAATCCCATGCCATAACCAATCTGCTTAGGAGTGTCCCAACCACCTTTCATAGCATTCTTCATATAGAAATCCTGACTGATATAGTTCATATCATCAAGTACTATATTAGTGAAAGGAGAGTGAGGGCTGGCTAACATTTCAATGATTTGAGCAACTTCTTTTGCATCATTGGTTATAATTCTGTTACCCTTACCAATCTCTTTAAGAGTAGTAACTTGGTACTTACTTCCTCCACCTCTAAAAGGTAGGGGTTTATTCACACAACTTATCAAATAAGTCACTTTAGGGTCTAACCCTTTCAATCCAAGTTCTGGTATCTCTCCAATAGAGGTTGACTTACCAAAACCTGACTTAGCTAAAATCAATGCTTTCATTCTTCTTATTTAAAATTTAGTCTGCAAAGGTAATCAATTTAATCAACCTGTGCAAATTCATCTTCCACTTTCTTACTCTGGCTTTTCTTATAGAGACATTCATGAAAGTATAGTTAGTCCTCCTTCTTACAACTGTCTCAATATACTCAAGACATCTTTCCAGTTCAGGCTTGTTATTGGGTAGTGGAAGCTCAGTAAATGTACTCACTGCTCCATCAAAGAACAATGGACATATTTGACCTCCTGCTCCATTATCTCTATCCTCAATAACCTGCATAAACCTTATATTGTTTTTGAATTTGGTCACATCATAACCTTCATATTCCCTTAGACCATACTTAAATGGACTATACAAACCAAGTACCAGATTTGCATCTCTGGTGGTAGTCTTACAATCTGCAAGACCATCTGATGAAGGCATCATCTTATTCAACTTCTGATTCTCAATTCCTTCCTGAGCCTGAGCTTGATGCTGGATTGCAGTGATATTGAAATCAAACTGGTCTCTCTGAGTGATGAAATACTTACTCATCTTCTCAATAGTCTGCATTTTGTTCATACCACTTTCTGACATCAGATTTGAATAGTTGTCTAAGATAATTTCAACATATTCATCCTTGTCATCTGGTTCATAAAAGTCTATAACCTCTCTTTCCTCCTCAAGTCCAGCTTCATTCTTCATGATAACCTTCTTGAAGTGGAACTTTCCTCTACTCAAAGCAAAATTCCTACAATACTTGTTGATTCCTGTAGGATTTCTCTCAGAGTCAATATAGATTATAGTCTCCTTGAACTTCTGAATATATGTTACATACCTTTCAGATGCAAGTAAGTCTAATATCTCTTGAGGAACTGGTCTATCAGCAGAAGTACTCTTCAAGTCAGTTGGACTTATTCTTATTCTATCAAGCCTGAATAACAGGTGACATAAGAATTCATAGAACTTTTCTTCCTTACCCATTTCAAGGGTAAAATAGAGTATCTTCAACCTTAGTTGGTCAGGGTGCTCAATTGCATAGAAGAAGGGTTCATAAACAAGCATATAGTCAGCAAGTTTTGATTTACCAACCTTTTGATTTGCAGTAATAATGTTATACCTTCTTTTCTCTATTCCGGGGAGCCACACTCTTAATCTTGGGAAAGACAATGGAATACAATTTATCTTGCCATCCAATATTCTCTGCCTTCGGAGTATTAACTTCTCCAGTGCCCTATCAAATGAATCCTTCTCTTCCATAGCTTAAACCAATGTAGTTGTCCAATTATCAGTAAGGGAGTCTGTTTGACCTTCATTCTCAATATAGTTAGCCAGTTCTGAGATAGGCACTTTAGTACCATCCTTCACTTCTTCTTTCCAAATGAAATATTGAAGTAATCTCATGAACTTATATTCCCCATTGAAGCCAGAAACATAGGCTTGAGTTGCATTAATGATTTGTTCATCAGTGTAATCATTCCCATACTTCTTAAAGAAAGTCTGTAACTTCCTCTTAATGTCAGTTTTATTCCCTCTCCAATACTGATTGTTAAAGTTCTTTCCTTCTGGATAAATGGATTGAAGTTGAGGTACTAATGCTTCAATTCTTTGATTGAAGTCATCAGTCCCCACAGACTTATCAGAGTCAAGAATGATATTATTGACTACATTATTTCCCATAGAAGTTACAAATAACCCTACAGGAAGATGTGTTTCCCTATCATAACTTGTACTAATAAGTCCTTTTTTCTTCAACTCACTTTCAGCAGCATTGAAATCTACATTGTTTTGAATAGCTATCATAAGTAAGACCTCTCCAAGAGAAACCCCACTCTTTTTAATAACCTTGTCATTCAATGAGATTGTCATACTACTATCCAATCAGCAATTCAACATGAGCTTCCTCAACTTTCACAGTCTGTTCACAAGCCTCCACAGATTCATTCACAAGTGCAGCACAGTTCAAGAAATATTTCTCAATTTCTTTGTAAACTTTTGCAGCAGTAGCAAATGCTTTACCTTTTGCTCTGGATTCTGCAATCCTCTTACCTGCTTCTTCATTGAAGGCATCTTCTTCATTGCATCTTGCAATAGCCCTTACTTTGAATGTACCATTCATTCCTACAAGTGGAAGATTAGCCCACATATTAGGATAAATATCATTCCATGCAGGGTGCTTAGACAACTGCATATCACACTCCAGAACACAAACTACCACCTTCTTCTCAGGATTTACAATGTAGTTTGCTTTAGTAATTTTAACTCTGTTTCTCATACTTTTATTTCACTTAAATTTGTTTTTTCAACCAACTCTGGATTATAGTCCTCAAGCATCTTCTCAACCAACTCCTCTTCCCTTGTACCACTAAAGTAAGGGATGATAATAATAGGGTCTTTGTGCCTGAGTATTCTACCCAATCTTTGCTTGATGATAATATCACTGCTGTTCAGATTAGCATATAAACCAACTCTGCAATCTACAAGGTTCATACCTTCATTCAACATATTACATGCTGTGATGTGGTCCAACTCCTTATGATTAAACATGTCAAGTACCATAGAGGATTCTTTGTTCTTACTGTTAATACAGTTTTCCCCTAATATTTCTGTCTGCTCAATAGAGCTACAGAATGTAAGTACCCTCTCTGATTTCAGCTTCTCCAGAAGAGATAAGATAATAGGGTTCTTTAATTGTGAAAGGAATTTGAGCCTTTGACCTGCAAGGAATAACCATTTTGTCTTTACTCCTTCATTTCTTGTTCTCATATATTGCCTTTTCCAGAACTCTATCTTGCTTCCTAACTCTATCACATACTGTAATTCAGTACACTTAATATGCACTTGAATAGATTTATCCCTTAAGTAAGACCATCTATCTTTATATAGACATTCTTTGATAATCTTAGCTTTAGGATGTTCAATCATAGTATGTACAGCATGTGTATTATCAAGTTCAAGAGGAATAAGGAACACTCTTGGGTCAGGAAGGATTTCATTGTCTATAGCCTCCTTCATCTTCACTGTATAACATTGAAAATCAGGAAACAACTGACCAAGTTCCCACTTCATATCTCTGGTAACTGTAGCTGAAAGCATGATAGAATGATGTATCTCCATTGTAGATACAAATTCACTACATCTTTCTGACATGTGCTGTACTTCATCAAAGATTACACAATCCCATTCTTCCTCTACATGTTTATTCAATCCTACATAAGTACTGAATTGTACTCTTTCAAGCCAAGATTCTAATCCCCATTTGATAAACTCCTCTTTCCAGTTATTTATCAAGACTAATCTTGGTATTACTATAAGTATGCTACTGGGATTATCCCTTAAAGCCAAATCAATACCTATCTTAGATTTACCAAAGGAAGTAGGTAACTCACAGAGTATAGAATTACTCCTTATATTCATTATCTCTTCCTGAGCCTGTTCTCTATCCATATCTCTTTACTATATTCTTTAGTTTTTCTACATATTGCGGGTCTTCCGCATAACCTATTTTAATCAAAAATTGATAGTAATCATCCGGGGGTTTGTATCTATATTGTATGTAATTGAGATAGGCAACCACACTCTCACTCCAGTGGTCAAACTTATAATAGTCTTTCTTATAACTATTGTAGAGTCCAAATAAATTATTGTACTCTTTGCAGACCTTAGACCTGAAATGACCTGTCTCAAGAATAGCCTGAGCATATACAATGTTCTTATGTTTAACATTATAATACTCTAAAGCCTCCATAAGATAATCATCAGGAGCTTCTGATAGTAAGAACTCTGGTTGCTGTAATCTCAACACATCCACCTTGTCAGGTTCCCTATGTTCTTCTTGGTAGTCCATATAGTACAAGCCATATAGACCACCAATAAGTAAGAGCATAAGGATATTAACTACTTTTTGTTTCATAATTATAACTTGAAGGGAAGCTCTATATCTCGGTACTTAAGAGCTTTTTAATTTTAATTATAATCTTTCCTACATAAGTCTCTCCTTTTAAACTTGGGATATACTTAACAAGATACATTTCTGGCTTCATATTGGAAAATATGAAATATGCTACAAGAAAAGTCAAAAACAGTAAAATGTTAAGAACAGGAATTTGTTCAACAAGAATAATCATGATAAAAAACCACAAGGGTATTTTTACCTCAGACTCCTCCACAACCTTCATCCCATTATAGCATTTAAAATGGGTATCTTTCATAATCCCCACTATTATTATAGTAAGAATTATACCAATAATAAACCAAGTCATGACTATTTACTTATGTCTTTGAATATTGTAGGAACTTGACCATATACTGGTAACTTTCCATCCCATTTCTCAATCCACATCTTCTCAAGAATTGCTGGAGTAAGAGCTTGTTCTCTAAGTTGATTAGCTTCCTTCTCAGCTTTGGCAGCTACAATTAACTTCTCTGCCTCAGCCTTAGCTACAGCTACTTCATTCTGCACTCTCATTGCTTCCTGCACAGCCTTATTCTTGGCATTTACAGCATCTACAATGGTCTGAGGATATTTAAGACCAGATGTCAACTGTTCCAACTGAAAGTTTTCCTTATGCAATGCTTCACTAAGATGTTTTTCAATGGATTTCTCTATACTATCCCTATGACTTACTATATAATCAGTAGTAAAGCTATTGAGCTGTATTCTAAAGGCATCCTTTACATAGTTAAGCAGAGTTCCCGTAATAACATCATCAAGCTGCTTCCTATACTTCTTGAATACTTCTGGAGACTTACCATCCATAATCTTCAAGGATACAGTAGGGTCAACTGTAAACTCAGACCCGTCTTGGGCATTAACTGTAAATGGAGCATAATCTACTGTTCTTACATAAGTAGGATACTCATATATCTCAGTAGTAAAAGGATTATACCACACTCTACCAGTGACAAGAGCAGCTTCTCCAACTCCCTTATCATCCCCATAAAGGCTTACTTTAATACCTTCATGTCCAGCATCAATTCTCTCACAAGATGATAGACTTATCATCCCCATAAAGGCTATTAACAGCCCAATTAAAAACTTACTTTTCATGTTTTCTTTTTAAATTTATTGTTGTAAAACATTTGGTCTTATAGGAAACCAAGAATATTAATACTAATAAGAAGAACCCTATAATGTTCTCCATTGTGTTGGCTTGTGAAATCATCTCGAAAGATAAGTTAATTCCTAATATGAATGCCACTATCCATATTGAACCTTTAATTATATTCATCATAAATTCTAATACTTTGTCCATTCTAAATCAATAGGTATCTTCCAAGAATCTCTCATAGATAAGTGAACTCCATCAAACTCTTTATGGAACCTGCTTGTTCTTGGAAACTTGAAACTTCTATAGGTATTCTTTGGTTTCCTTCTTTGCCCATTTCTCCATTTCTTTTTAGTTAAAACTCTTCCTTTACTCATAGTTCCAATAGTTTTATGTAAGTTCTTCCTCCATCCTTATTATACCACAACAATAGTATATACTTGTTATAGCTTAGAACTAAATCAATATAAGGGTGATACCTAATAAAAACACTTATTAGTAGGATTGCAACATACAATCCTACTATAATTGATACAAATAACATACTACCTACACCATAAATGATTTAATTATCCAATACAGCATAGGTGAAACTTACTCCACCAAGCTCTTCACATATCCTTTTGAGATGTGCTTCAAGCCTCTGTTTCTTAGTAAGTCTTTCCCAATCTTTTGCTTTCACAAAGTAAGGAGCTTCTTTTCCTGTCATGTAGTCATAAGCATCCATACTGAGATTGAGTGATTGACCAGCAGGCTTACACTTTCTGGTCTTTACAGTAATGGTTTCAGCATCTTTCTTACCATCCTTAAGACTTTCTACGCTCATATTGAAAGTGTCATAACCTGTGCCTACTTTTTCTTTCTCAAGAGCTTTAGCCTGCTCTTGGCTATACATAACTCCTCCTTGAAGAATTATGGATAGGCTTACTTTAACATCATTCATTCTTTATATTCAAATTAATCTTTATCCCTAAGCATAGCTCCCATAAGAAGCATACCCAACATGGCTTCTGGACCTTCACCTGCTAAATTCTTAGCTGTAATGCCAATAACAATTTCCTTTTGCTTTTCTGCAATGAATTTCTGCAAGTCCATAGGCAGAGTACCAAGTAGGTAAGTAATTACAATAGCCTTACTTTGGTCATCTTTTAATCTTTTCAATTCAATAAGGCAGTTATCTAACACATCTTCTGCATCAGTATCACCTGTCTTTTTACCAAGGTCAATTACACCTTCCCTCAAATTATCCATTACTTCTTTAGGAAGTGGATTGTTAAGACCTAATTTTTCTCTCATGCTTTCTGCGAAGCTCTCAGCTCCACTCTTTCCATTTTTCATTGTTTTTTTTTTTTCTTAGTAAAACATATCTTAATTATCACATGAATGTGCATAAAAGAAAAGGCTACCAGTAATTAAACTGATAGCCTTTAAAAGATAGAATATTCTACAACACTCTTTAAAAGTTGATATAAAATCTACTCCTTTCTTACTTTAAAATTTATTGTATAATTATGATATGAAGTAAGTGTTGTATATCACTAATCTTTGTGTGGGGATGGTTGGACTCGAACCAACATAAGATTATTCCCTAAATAATTGTGTAAACCTTGAAGTAACTCTTATAATACACTACCCCTTCGGGAGAACACTCATAAGAGGATAAAACTTGCTTTATTTCACCACATCCCCATTTTAATTTTAAAATAACAATCATAACTTCCTCAATATCTATCTATTCATAGGTATTAAGAGCCAGACCCACAAGATATGTAATGAATAGTTACACATCTACCCACCTCTGATTGTTATTTAATTGTGGAGGGAATTGGACTTGAACCAATGACCCGTAGCTTAAAAGGCTTTTGAAGTAACTCTAATCTACACCAACACATTACTGTGGAACCATGATTAAAGTATAATTTCTATACTGCTCTACCAACTGAGCTATCCCTCCGAAATATGCCATAGAACATTTAACAGATTATCGTAGATAATTTAAAAGATTATTGATGTAAATCTGTAATACACTAATGGCATTATATTTTAAAACTAAGGCACAGCCACTTTAAGCTGATTTAATATGTGCAACTGTAACATAACCTTAGTTTTATGAGTTAATGTTGTAAGAACAACTAACAGACTATTGTTTGGTAAACTATATCCATATTAGCTTGAAGTAAGTCTATTATACACTATACAACATTATATTTACTGTTCCTCAAACTTATTCTGCAAGCCTTCTAAAGCTGCAATATAAGTTAGGAAATGTTCTGACCAACCACTCACCTCAGCAGTCCATCTCCCTCTATAATTCACTCCCTTTGTATTGGCTGATACATCACAGATGTAATTGTAAGTGCCAAAAGGCTCAGGAAGGATAGAACTATTATACATGTGGTCTATGTCCTGTGAATCTGAGAAGATGATGATTCTATCAAAGTGGACACCTTTAAACTTGGCTTTACACCAGTCTAAACATTGTTTAGTGAATATACCTCCACCACCAATATTATTTCTTGTGTCCATGATTTGCTTGAATACACCAAATCCCTTTTGAGGATATTTGATATGTTCAGATGCTTGCTTTCTTAGGGCATCTGAACCTGCTGTAGCCACAAGTTCATAGTCCTCACATTGATTAATAGCTAACATAGCCATTGCACATGCTTGGTCCATTCTGTTGAACTGAGAATTACCAGAAGTAAGACTACCCATAGAACCACTGACATCTACTATAAACAAGGTTTTACCCGGAAGTTTAGGTAGATTCTTATATGATTCCAACATAGCATCTTCAATATCTCTGCTGAACTCAGGATTCATTCTTTCAGCTTTCAAGAAGTCAAGAGGCAATAACATTGATGATTTAAGTCTTGTCAATCCCTCAACAATAACTCTCCTATCAACATCTGCTTTCTTCATGTTATTTATGTTTCTCAACATAGCCAGACCACCAATCTTATTCTCAAAGATTAGTTTAGTCCAAGTTTCTTTCCTGTCTTCACCAGCAGACAATAATACTTCCCATGTTTCAGGTGGTGTAAGAGTTCTGTCAGCTACTTTCTTGAATAACTTGGTTTCATAATCATTGTTTGGCTTAGGTCTGCATAAGAACATAACATCTCTCAGCTTAATAGCTGCATCCCTGTCATATTTAGCCAGCTTGTATTCATTGAAATTATGAAAAGCAGCACTTAATCCTTTCTTAGCTTGGTTACAGATAGGCTTTTTACCATCCTTCCAATATAATGCTAAGAAATCTGTAAGCATATCAGCCCTTGTAATAATCTTAGGCAACAAGTCAGCTACAAATAGCTTATGTTCAGGATATTTACACATTTCCACTGCTATAAACAGAGGTGTATGTCTCAGCTTCTGCATTAATCTTGCTTCAAGAGCAATATTATACACATCAATGGCAGGACATAAAGGTATTAACCTCTTGATTTCTTCTGCCACTTTGAGACCATCCATATATGCAACATCTTCCCAAAGAAGATTAGCTAATACAGCTCTTCTCAATAATGCTACATTACTCTGTTTAGCTGCCAATGCACCTGAACCACCAGCCAGTCTTTCTGTATCCAACTTTGAAGTTGGTTTCACTAATGGATTTAACTTTCCCATAGAATTGTTTCTTTATTTAATTGACACTGCAAAGATATGTCAAAGGTTTCATATATGCAAATATATTTCCACCTTTAACATTCTTTTATTATTTAATACCAAATCTCAGGCAAATAATCATTGCCATAATCAAATGTAGTCTTCATCTAAGTCTGGGTGTTTATAAATTAAGAACCTACAAGCACAGCATACTACTAAATGTTGTACACCTGTTGCAGCCAGTACTCCTATTACTATTAGGTTCCAATCAGGTAATGATTCCCAATTAAATAACCATAATGCACATAAGAAGAATGTTATCCATGTAGTACTACAATAGATACAGAAACCAAGAGGATAAGCAATGAAACCTAAGAATCTATGCCATATATTAGGTGTATGACACCCATCTATATCACAATACATCTCTGATTTCTTTACCCATTTCTTGAGTATTACATACCACCAGTGGAATATCATATCTTCCACCTTTAAACAATTTCTGTAGAAGATTCCTAATAATCCTCCTACTAATCCTACAAGGATAAATTCAAATACAAACTGAGTCATGTTTTTTTTTAGTTCAACACTTATTTAATAGTCTCTATATCCTTTAGTCTTGAGTCTTTCTGCAATTCCTTTTACATACTCCCATTCACTTTCATCAAGTTTAAATTCAAGTCTTTCAAGGAATCTTGCATCATACTCTCCCACCTGCAATCTCTTTGGAACTTTACCAGTAATTTGATAATACATTCCAATGATACTAAACACAGGAAGGAATATCCATACTATGAGGAAACCAAATACTGATATGATTATCCTCCAAATCTTACTTAATATATCCATATAGTTATTTTATAAGAATTTACTCTTGAGCATTTCTATGTGATTTACAAGGTAGAAATGTCTGACAGCCCATAACACCCTTTGTAGTTTAACTACTAACACTCAGGTTCTTATTATTTACCCATCCTAAAGACCCTTAACAAAGAAAGCTATGCAGTACCCTCAAGAAGACTCGAACTTCTGTCTAAAGTTTAGGAAACTCTTGTTCTATCCACTGAACTATGAGGGCAGTTTGAGTAGCTGTGTTTCACAACATGAGCTACTCTTTAATTAACCTTATAATTAAAACACATACCTAAAACAAGTATCTTATATCAGCACCAAGCATTTTGGCTGCTTTCTTGGCATCCTCAGCATTCTTGAAGTACACAATACCTGCATATTGTACAGTCTTGTGTTCATAGATTGCAATACCATGTGTAAGGTCAACCTGAGCAATCACTGCTGAACCACCCATAGATGATTTACCAATAAAATAACCAGTCTTCCCTGCACCCATCTCCCATGAACCATTGAGATACTTAGCTATGATAGCCAATTTACCATTGGTCAATACTTTACCACCATCACCATGAGGTATAGTCAGACCAACTGTGTCCTTGTCTATACATGACTTCATGTATTCATACCCAATCAATTCACTCTCTGCATAGGCATTCAATGCTAATGTACGGAGAGTTGTGTTACCACTGTTGTACCATTCTCTTGCTTGTTCAAGAGTTACTGAGATATTTCTTGCTTCCATGTTATTTCTTTGTTTATCAATGTCAAAATCACTTCCATTCAAGGGTAGTGTACACATAATTTTTGTACCATTCAACCTTGAGGGTTCAATGACCTTGAGAGTGATGCCATTTTGCACCTGAGCTGTATTTCTATTCCAACTTACTACTTGCATAGAAGTAGAATATCTGTTGTCTTCAATAATGTCACCAGCTTGAATTATGTCATAAGGACACAGAAACATATATTGTTTCATACCTTTAAGCTCTGAATTACTCAACTTCTTGTTTGTAAAAACTACATAAATTGTCCGTACCATTTGATTATAATTTAATTGAATTTATCATCAAGGTGATTGAGATACTTGTTAAATGTAAGTATCTCAAGCTCCTCTTTGTTAATAGTTTTATAACACACTCCAATAAGTATTAATACAAGTATAAGACCATGAAAGAAATATCCATTGTCATAAATACTATCAATACCCATCATATATAATAAGGTGACAAGAGTGGTTACATATAGTAACACACCCTTGATAATTAGTTTGAATGTTTTCATTGTTTTAGTCTTTATCTGATAATACTAACACAGGTTGATAACCTTGTTTATACAGAATAGTAGGCTCATACTCATCCATTAGTCTATCTCTGTCTTCTAATGGTGCTTTTAATATGAGTATTACAGCAGACATAGTTTCCCAATCCATTGATATTACTTGATTACTCCATCCATAGTCATAATCAGTATATATCATCCAATATACATAGTCTCTCTTTGATTGAGCACCATGATACTCTACTACACTTGAAGGGTTAAGGTAGCATAGTTCCATGTATCATCAGGTTCAGTGTATCTAACAATAGGCTCAAACTTCACACAACTACAAGCTACTGTTAATAACAGTATGCTCATAATAAGTTTAATTATTGTTTTCATTTTAAATCTCTTTTAATAATTGAGTTAGATAATCAATTCTATCTTGTCTTGAAGGAGAATAGGAAGTATAAGAAGCATCTTGCTTTCTTTCTAAGTCCCATATTTCTTCTTGTATCTCAGCCCTTCTTCTATCTCTTTCAGAAGGTTTTCCTACACCATATTGTAGGAGGAATAATCCTACTACAATAATTACAAATATGAATACATCCATTATCTCTTTCTTTTGTATTTATTAAACTCTTTTCTTGCTAATTCTCCCTTAGAGAATGTCTGCATAGTTATACTATTGTCTGATGCAATTACTATTGACCATTCAAAAGCATGTGTCCCGAACAGTGAAACTGTTCTTCCTAAAGCGTCTGTAACTGTAGCTCTCAATGTGGAGTCACAATTCTCTCTTTTAAATTTCTTAGCCATGTGTTTATAAGTTAATTTGTTAATAATTGAAGCACATACTGGACTTGAACCAGTGACCTTCACATAACTACCTTTAATTAATCATTATGTGATGTTCTAACCACTGAACTAATGTGCCTTTGATTCTTGAGTTTATCTATTTGCAGAGGTGTACTGTTCCTTAAATAGGCTGACTTTCTTTTTATTGCTCCTTTACTCGGTAAATAGTTATAAATCCCTCGGGGATACTTGGTAATATACCACCTGTTGCATAGGAAGTAATTAAATTACTCTTGATACTCAGTGGACTCAACCCTGTATGTGCCTTCATTTATAATATTTTCATCTTTCAGGTGGATGTTTGTTGTGTCCCCTAAGTGGTCAACACATGAAATAGCATCACTCAATATCTTACTCTATTTTATTATATTAGTCATTTTCTTAACACATTTTAATGGCATGTGTCCTGTCAAATGCTACTATTATTCACATCTGATTGCCTAAATTAGCCCATTGGTATGCTTACTGTGTGCTTATTATATGCCTTTTTGTGGTCCAATTAAACTAAAAGCACTGTTTAGTCTAACAATGTAACCAGTAAATCCAGTTATTCTATTACTCCTCTTTTTCTTTTTGACATGTCTTTGAATGTGGCATAATGTGGTGAGAATATTACAGAGTAACACTCACTCTTCCACACTTTCACACTATCAACAAACATAGAAAGAAAGCATAGAGAAAGGGCATTTAAGACCTATTCATTCTTGCACTCTTTTATAGTCTTCAAAGCATAAAGAAAGACTACTCAAAGCATACAATATTCTTCTAAGTACTATTAATGCTCAGGAAGAGAAATGGTATATTGGACAGAGATTAAATCTCCATCCAACAATTAGCCATCCAAACAAATGTAGAATCAGCATGATTCATGTACCATTTATTATTCTCAGAATATTGCTTTGAGAAAGCTTCATCAGAAGCTATACTTGATGTATGACCATCTAACCAAATTATCTTGTCCATAACTATTAATGCTTAAAAGATACTATTCAATGCTTAGAAGAATAAAAAACAGAAAGAGGGCAAATGCCCTCCTCCATTAGAATGTTGCCAACACTGGAGCACCACCTGTGCCTTCTTCATGCAACAGCCAGAATGAGCTACCATCAGGTGCTTCAACATTTGATACCATTGGATGTGCAGGAATACCCTTCACTGCAACTGCTCCTGTCTTTGCACCAAATGTGAAGAACAGCTTGTTGGTCTTAGGATTCTGCTTCACTTGGATTTTGTCTACATGTTGAGCTGCTTTAAACTGTTCAACTGTCAATGTCTCACGGAATTTTAACTGATTGTCCATAATTGTAAATGTTTAATTGTTAATGAATAAATTGTTTAACCATAGGGGGTATGACCCCACTGGCTAAGTGATGGGGGAGGTGGGGTTGGTGTATATACTGCTCATGACTATGAATCAAAAAAAAAAATTAAAAAAAAAAAAAATTAAATTATTTGGATAGTATCTATTATATACTTATCTTTGACCAAAAATTAAAAGTATGAAAGAGAAGAGTTATAATTTATTTGGGAGTACTTGGAGAATACAGTTTGTAGATGAAGTAGTTGGTGAAAATAATAAGTGGTTATTTGGAGAAACAGAGAGTCCTTCAAGAGTAATAACTGTCAGCACAAAGAAGCCTGATGGTAGTAAACTTTCAAAGGATGAAATTGAACTTACTGTCCTACATGAGATAGTACATTCTATATTCCAAACTGGACAATATATGAATTGTGATAATGATGAACCATTAGTAGAATGGACTGCAAGATGTTTAAAAGCCTTAAAAGAACAGCATATTATATAGTCAATAGTTAAACTTTCATAAATAATAGTCTCAGATTTGGATATGTCATTTATTTTTTGTATGTTTGCACCATAATAATGAGACTGCCTATTAGTAGATACATTGGTTCAGCCAACATGGGAAAGTAAAGGATACCATTAGCAGGGCACAGGTAATGAACCCTTGAGATAAATAAGAGAAGAACTAATAATATATAAACGGGTGTATCTGCTGGTCTATAGGAGTAAGAATCTGGTTAATCCAGTCTAATGCAGTGAGAAATGTCTGTAGGGTCTCTTATTATATGAAACTAAAGTTTTACTCCTTATTTACTTTAGTTAGTTAAGAATAAAATAGGAGGGAGGGATAACTGTACCCAATTTTAAATGAAACAATATGAAGACAATTAAGAAGGTTAAGAATGAAACTATAAATATAGTTGAGTGTGATGGTGCTGTATGTGTATCTATGAATCATAATGATGATAGGTATTATGCACAAGGAGTTAGTTCAAGAATGTTAGATGTAAAGAGACATAAGGTATGAAATGGTTAAGTAACTTCTTACTTTGGTTGTGGCAATTCCCACAGAATTATATAGCATTTCTTATCTATGGATGCTTAGGGTATCTGTGTCACTATGGTGGAAAGTACAATGGGAAGAACTTAATTATAACAGAGTATATCCTATCAAACTTCTCTTTGGGGGATTATATATTTGTACTTCCTAATTCTACTGATAAGTCTTTGAAGCATGAATTAGGGCATTCATATCAGTCCCAGTTATTAGGATGGCTGTATATTCCAGTGGTAGCTATCCCTTCTATCTTACATAACTTGGTGCATTATATAGCCTATAAGTTGGGTAAGGAATGGGATTATTATAGCTTCTATACAGAAAAGTGGGCAGATAAATTGGTTGAGAAAGTGGGATAATTCTTTGTTGATTACCCTCTTCCACCTTATTATTCTAATTCACTTCTGGAGTATTTTCATATTATCTTGAAAATAATTAGTGAAAGATTTGCATATCTCAAATATTTGACTTATCTTTGCATCATGATTAGAAGATAAGAACATTGTTCCATAGTATAATGGCTATTACACCTGATTTTGGCTCAAGTAATGTAGGTTCAATTCCTGCTGGAACAACAATAAATGCCCTGTTGGTGTAATGGAAGCACAAGACTCTTCTAAAGTTTTAGATAAGGTTCGAGTCCTTAATGGGGTACTTTTGAAGGTGGATTTTTTTTTTGTTTCATGATTTTTAAAGAGTGGACTATCTGGTCTGTGAAGATAGGATAGTCAAAATGGTGGGTTGGACAAATTGGTTAAGTCACTGCCCTTTCAAGGCAGTCATTAGGGGTTCAAATCCCCTACCCATTACAAACCAAGTCTCTTTAAGGGTTTCTCTGTGGTGGCACTTGATATAAGAGTAAATCCTTAGCTATCTGAAAAGATAAAACTACTCTTAGAAGTACAATAAGAGTAGGCTTAAATAGTGTATGTAGCATAGTGGTTAATGTGCTGGACTGTCAATCCAGAGATTAGGGTTCAATTCCCTCATACACTGCAATAGGTAGTCAAAGTCCTTTACCAAAGAGTTGGAGAGGCAAATGGAGAGATAACTCAGTGGGACTGGGACTTGTCTTGAAAACAAAGTGGTCATTTATTTGGCTGGGGGTCGGGACCTCATTTCTCCGCATTATGATACAGATATTAAGAAAAGAAGGATGGGTGTTGAACCCTAATGATAAGGTAGTGAATGCTATACTGAGAAGATGTGAAGCTAATAATGGAGAGTGTCCCTGTCATAATACAGGTGAGGATAAGAAATGTCCTTGTTCTGATTATAGGGAAAAGGATATTTGTCATTGTAGTTTATATCTTAAGAGAGAGCAACTTATGCCAGATATAGACTTAAGTAAGCTACCTACTGGTATGCAACTGGAAGATTTTATAAAGGCTTGGCAATTAGCTCAGAACTCACCTAAGATAGTGATTGAGAGTGTTCCTAAGTAATGGAGGATTAACCCTAATGGTAAGGGAACTGTTTGCTAAACAGTGAGTAGTCTGAAAGGATGTATAGGTTCAAATCCTATATCCTCCGCATTAGTACTCAGGCTTCTTCCTGTGTATGACTTCTCTGAGTAGAAGTGGCGCACATATACTGGTAGCCCAAATGGAGTTTATAATTATTAGCTTAATACTTAAGCTCTTTTAAGTTAATAGTTATAGGGAGTCATAGTACAGCAGACTCTACACTAATGGTGCTGTACAAAATATAGTAGTAGCCTAATTGGTGGGGCACTGCATTTGGGATGCAGAGGATGCAGGTTCAAGTCCTGTCTACTATACAAATGGGTCATGTAGTGTAATTGGCTAACACATCACATTTGCACTGTGAAGTTGGGGTTCAAGTCCCACATGTATCCACATGTTTCATGTTTTCATAATGTTTGTTTTTTTTTTTACAGGTATTGGGCACACCTTAAGTGCCCTACACTGCTCCTTAGTTCAGTGGTTTAGAATAGCACTTTTACACAGTGAAGGTCATTAGTTCGATTCTAATAGGAGCAACATTTAGACACTACTACAGTTAACAGTAAATCAATATATGCTGTAGATATATTGGTTGAATGGTGTCTATCTAATGGGTTGTTAGCTCAATGGTGGAGCAAGTGGCTGTTAACCACGAGGCTATAGGTTCGAGTCCTATACTTCCCGCAGATTTAAAGTAGAAGTCATGAAAGAGATTAGAAGTAAAATGATTGTTGAGGATAGAACTAAGGTGAAGGAAGTTCACTTTAAATATCCTGAAATGATGAATGAAGGTGCTCAGGAAGAGATTAAGAATGATTATAATGAATTATTATCTCTTGAAGAGGAACTCTATAATGCAAGAGAAGTTGTGAGAGAGTTAGAAAAGAAACTCACAGAAAAGAAAAAGAAGTTTGATGAAAAGACTTTATTATGTACATTAGAGTTTGAAACAAGTGAGAAAGATATAGTAAACTATGAATCTTATGTTCTATTCAAAGGTATGGGTAATGATACATTAGGTCATTATAATACATAATATGTATCCTTAGTTTAATGGTAGAATGATGGTCTCCAAAACCATAGGTAGTAGTTCGATTCTATTAGGGTATGCTACATTGAGTTGTATCTCCTCTGTCTGATAAGCAGTTGAAAGAGTAATTGGTCACATGTGGGTTCAATTCCCACCTTCTCAACTTATATTCTGATATACTTCAATAGGTAGAAGGCTGCTCTCATAAGGCAGTAGTTATAGGTTCAAGTCCTATTATCAGGACTGTGTTAGTATTTTAATTGGTCAGAAGTCCTGACTGTGAATCAGGAGGGTATGGGTTCAAATCCCATCTAACACCCCAATATGCTGAGGTAGCACAAGTGGTAAATGCAGATGGCTTATATCCATAAGATAGTGGGTTCAAATCCTACCCTCAGTACTATTCCTCCAGTTGTCTGAATGGTTGAGGTCCCAGTCTGCAAAACTGTGGTATGGGAGTTCAAGTCTCCCACTGGAGTCTTATTAAATACCTCTATAGCTGAATGGTTAAAGCTGCTCCCTCTTAAGGAGAAGATTCTAAGTTCGATTCTTAGTGGAGGTACATATTCCCCTATAGCAGACAGGTGTAGGCAATAGACTTTTAATCTATGAGGTGAGGTTCAATTCCTCATGGGGGAACAAATATAATGGGTACATAACATCAGCAGACTGTAAATCTGCCCTCCTTTATCAAATTGATGTAATGGACTTTGGAGTAGGGGAGTTCGAGTCTCTCTGTGCCCACTTATTAATGGAAACTTAGCAAAGGTGGTCTATGCGGGGGATTGAAAATCCTTAGATAATGGTTCAACTCCATTAGTTTCCACAAAACAATGAATTATGGATAAGGTTTTATATAATTGGTTAGAAAAACAATTCTATCATGATAATCACAAGAGGTATCACAAGTACTTTAAGGAGTGGATAGATAATGTAACTGATTCTCAAATTCAATATTTTGAGAAGCAAAGAATAAATGTTCTAACTGGTGCTATGATTCAACACTAATGCCCTCATGGTGAAATGGTTAAGACACGTCTGATTTAGGCTCAGAAGGCTGTAGGTTCGACTCCTACTGAGGGTACAAAAAAAAAATATGCAGATTTACTTGCATATATAAATTATAATACATATCTTTGTAACATCAAATTAAAACAATATGATAGATACATTTGGAGACAATCTATTGGAAGGTTTTCAAAGAGAAGAAACAGTAATGGAAGAAGATAAGGATGCTGGTTTATTCAGATTCTTCCATGAATATGTGAATGTTCTTGAGGGTATTAAAACTCAAACTAAGAATGTACATTGGGCTTCTCTCAAACTTCCAAACAGAGATAAGAGAGGAGCACATCTATACTTGGATGATTTCCTTGAAGAAGTAGGTGATTTTCAAGACTTGGTAGCTGAATCAGCTATGGGTATTACTGGAGTTTCTTTTGACTTTAATACAGTTCATGGCACTCCTTTCAATGCTACTTCAACAAAGGAATTTATGAAGTATGTACAGGATAAGACCAAAGAGTTTTATAATGGAATACCAGATACCACTATATGTGCTGGTATTAAGTCTGAGACAGAGACATTCATACTAAAGATTAATCAGTATGTATTTAGGTTCATGCTGACTGAATGATGGCTCAGTGGTGCAACTTGGTAGACACAACAGGTTTAAGCCCTGTAAAAGTGAGGGTTCGACCCCCTCTTGAGCTACCATAATGGGTTTGTAGTTTAATGGTAAAACACTGCTCTTGTAAAGCAGATTTCTCAGTTCAATTCTGGGCATTCCCTCAACTTGTAGGTATGGTGTTAGTGGTTAGCACATGACATTGCCAATGTCAAGGGGACAGTTCAAATCTGTTTATCTACTCTATGGAAAGTAAAGTTTGTAGTATATGTGGTATAGAAAAGCCACTAAGTGAATTTGCTTTAAATAAGACCAGAAAAGATGGTCATGCTTCTGATTGTAAGTCTTGTAGAAAGAAGTATAGGGATGAACATTATAGACTTCATAAAGAGTATTATAAAGAAAAAGCAGCAGCCTATAAAAGAAAGAAGACTAAAGAATTAGAAGAGTTTAAAAGCACATTAAAATGTGAAATATGTGGTGAAAATAGACCTTGGTGTTTGGATTTTCATCATATAAATCCTGAGGAGAAAGAAGGGGAGATAGCAAAACTCATTGAATCTCCAAGAAGATTGCAAGAAGAATTAAAGAAGTGTATAGTCCTATGTGCTAACTGCCATAGAGATTTACACTATAAAGAAAGAAATGCAGGTGTCGTATAAAGGTCAGTATAGGAGATTTCCAATCTTCTGGTTAGAGTTCGAGTCTCTATATCTGCACAATAAATCGCGAGGTAGTGTAATGGCAACATGTGTGGCTCATAACCACAAGAAGCAGTAATACTGTGTTGGAAGTTCGAGTCTTCCCTTCGCAACTAAGTTAAAGTGAATAATATGGAAAAGGAGAAGACATTAATCACTTGTATTATAGGCTCTACAGTTAGAGAAGTAATCAAGCAAGCTCAAGAGCTTGAAATTAAAAGAGAAGATATAGTAAGTATGTTTCCTTTAGGAGGACAGATTTACTTGGTATTTTATAAGTAAAATAGCTGGCATTATGGAAGAGAAAAAGACAAAAGAACCTCAGTACAATGAGCCTAAGATGATGTTACATCTTGCTATTTATAGTGCTGTTGGTAAATACAAGAGTGTTAGAAGAGCTATCAGTAAAGGTCATGTAACATCTTGGGGAGAGGAAGTTCCAAAGAGACCTTTCAATAATAGAAAGAGGACCTGTGGTAGGGAGTTACAGATTACTAAAGAGAAGATTTATGGAGAACTTAAGTACAGAAGTCAAGCAGTTTGAGCTTGAGACTCCCAAAGAAGAATATAATAATATACCTGTTGTATATTGTAAGCATTGTCTTTCATTAGCAATAAGAAACTCAGATGGCATAGATTACTGTGACAAATGTGGTGGAACTGAAACTGGTGAGGCACACATACATGAATGGGAGAAAATGTATGGACAAAAGTATGGTGGAAATTATCTAACAGAAAAATAAAGATGGAAGAGAAGAATAAAATGAAAGTTGTAAAGGGTGGCAAAGATACTCCAGAAGTGAGAAAGCTAAGTTATGAAGAACTGGAGAATACTGCACATCAGTTGTCTGAACAAAGCAGACAGTTATATATGCAGAATCAGAAGTTGAATCAGGCTTTACAGGAGTCTAATCTTGCTAACTTCTATGAAAGATTGAAGTGGTTGTGGACAGTAATTACCTCTACTACACCTTATATCTCAGAAGAGTTCAAGCAGAAGTGTGGTGCAGAGTTTGAAGTACTAATGACTCAACCTGAACAAGAACCTGAGGAAGAAGTAAAGGAAGGAGAATAAACTATGGCTAAGCAAGTGGATTCAATAGTTAGGATTCCTTGCAAGGTAGATGGTAAGTTCTTTAGATATTGGTTTGAATTCTTACAACCTTTTCATAACTTGACTGAGAGAGAAATGGATGTCATTACTTCATTTGTGAAGCAAAGATATGAACTCAGCAAGGTCATTAAAGATAATGAGATACTTGATAAGGTTACTATGAGTGAAGATACTAAGAAGAAGGTAAGGGAAGAGTGTGATATATCTCTTCCTCACTTTCAGGTCATCATGGGTAAGTTAAGAAAGAATAAAGTCATCATTGATGGGAAGATAAACCCAAGATACATTCCATCAGTAGATGAGGAGAATGGTTCATTCAAGATGATGTTATTATTTGATTTCTCATGATATACTCAGAAGCAATAAAACAGGTATCCACAGAACTTGGATTACCACCACAAGTGGTGAAGGAAGCCTATGAGTCCTATTGGACTTTTATTAGGAATAACATCAAAGCCTTGCCTCTAAAGGAAGACCTAAGCAAAGAGGAGTTTGATAAGTTGAGAACCAATTTCAATATCCCATCAATAGGTAAGTTAAGCTGTACTTATGATAGGATGATAGGAGTTAAGAAAAGATTTGAACATATAAGAAGATTAAGAGATGATTACAACAATCAAGAAAGTTAAACCCATGTTTAATAACATGGTAGTCACTTTAAATAAATATCCCACTGACCTAAAGACTACTGGTGGTATTATAGATAGTACCAGAGCTGGTTCAGTAAAAGAATATCAGACAGTAGTAGCTGTTGGACCAATGGTGAGGGGTATTGAAGTAGGAGATATAGTATATATCAATCCAAAAAGATATGCAGTAATGCAACATAAACCCGGCTCATTGCAAGATGGTGTTATTAAAGATAATCCTGTAGTAGGATATAAGTTTGACATCATGGAGATTGATGGAGTTGAGCACATGATGATTCAAGATGGAGATGTAAAATTTGTAGCAGAGATTGAGGAGTTTGAAGAAAATCCTACTATTGTTACAGGACCACAACTTATAGTATAAATATAAGCCTGAGCCTATCAAAGGCTTGGGCTTTTTTAGTTTTAAGCAGTATGAGATTATTTAAAAGAGATGGTTATAATCTGGTTATATCTGATGAAGCCTATGCTTTAAAAGCATTCAGACAGATATGGAATAGAGATAAATCTCTCTCAAAGGAGAGAGCTATTACAGAGCTTGGATATTGTTACTTTATGGAGGACTCCAGAAGTGATTACAAGTATATAATAGATGAACAGGAGAGGAAAGAAGCTATTAAGCAAGGTGAAGGTATGAAAGATAACTGGGAACCTGATACTACTGTGAAAGAAGCTCAAGCATTATATGCAAGTTTTAAGACTACTTCTGAGCTATTACTTGATGATACAAGGATGCTTGTAGATAAGTATAGAATGAAGTTAAGGAGTATGGACTTAACTGAACTTGATATAAAGGAGACCAAGGAATTAGGTGCTATTATTAAACTTATACCATCAATGGTTAAGGACTTAGATGAAGCTGAAAGAGCTATTGCTAAGGAATTGGCACAGAATGATAAGGTAAGAGGAGCACAAGAAAAAGCAATATATGAGGACTTATAATTATGGAAATAAATGATATAATAGAAGGACTTAATGTGTATTATGAAGGCTTCCCTAACAGAAGAAAGGGATACTTTGTATTACATAAAATAGTAGATACTAACCCTGTAGTTAAGTCACAGAAGACTTATAGAATGCAAGTGTGGTTTGTAAGTAAGGGTGAAAAGATACCTGCATTTGGTACTCAATATTCTAATAGAATTGTTACTGATGCAGAAGAGACTAAAGTCTTATCTCTCCTAACCACTTCTATTACCAAATCTCTTCTGGAGTATATTAATAAGCAAGATTTTAAGGAGTTATGCAATATTTAGAAATGAATAAGTATCAAACTGAACTAACTGAGGAACTAATGAATACCCTTCCTCAGGAGGTTCAGGAACAATTACTTGAGACTCTTACTACAGTAGAGTTTGTCAAGAGGCTTATATCCCCCAACAGACCTTATGCAAGAGATTTACCAAGAGATGAAAAGGGCAGGATTATAGTAGATATTACTAATCCACATATCATTGAGGATGCTGATTATTTCAGACAACCAGCTCTACATTTCTTAAAGTATGGGTGTTATACATTCTTGAAACCCAACAGTAATCCTAACTCTGAGTTCAGGAAACACTGGGATGAAGAGAAGAGAAGATGCTATGAAGGTTATGTGAGAGAATCAGATGGAGAATGGGTTACAGGCTTTAACTATTGGTTTATGAATTATTGTCCCATGATGGTTAATAAACTAATAGAAGGGAGAAAGAAGGCTATTAGAACTGAGGCTTTTCCTTTCTTCTTTGAGGGTATATACTGGAGATTCCATTATCTATGGCAAGCAAGAGAAGGTGGTAAACATGCTATTGAATTAGCAAAGAGAGGATGTGCTAAGTCTTATAGCTTAGCAGCAATTATGAGCCATAATCTTATACTTGGAGAGAGTGAGGAATCAAATAGAAGGGTTATTACAGTACTTACAGCTTATCAGAAGGAATATCTGAAAGATGATAAGGATGGTACTCTATCTAAGTTCAAGCCTTCAATTAACTTTAGCTTTGCTAACACTCCTTTCCCACATCTTATGTTGAAGAACTCTCCTAATGAGATGTCTTGGCAAATGGGTTATAAAGATGAATATGGTGTAGAGAAAGGCTCTCTAAATCAAGTACTTGCTGTATCTGCAAAGGATGATAGTGAGAAGTTGAGAGGTAAGAGAGGTTGGATTTTATTTGAGGAAATGGGTTCTTTCAAAGGATTGCTTTCTCTTTATGATATTACCAGAAAGTCTGTAGAGGATGGTGATTATACCTTTGCTACTATGTACCTTGTAGGTACTGCTGCTGAGAGTGAGTCTGACTTTAGTTCAGCTAAGACTTTGCTTTATAATCCAGATGGTTATAATATATTATCTATAGATAATGTATTTGACAGACCAAAGCAAGGTAAACCTAAGTTTGGTTTCTTCTTTCCCTCATATATTAATAGGGCAGGATGTTATAATAAGGATGGTGTATCAGATGTAGTTAAGGCTCTTATAGAGATTCTTATTGCAAGATACAAGGCTAAATATAGTGCTGACCCTAAATCAGTATTGAGAGTAATTGCTGAGGACCCTATCACACCAGCAGAAGCTATTATTAAGGTTAAGGCAGCATACTTCCCCATTACCTCCCTTACGGAGAGATTAAGTCAATTAGACCAAGATGTACATGCTTATGATGATGTGTATATTGGTAAATTGGTACAGAATAGTAATGGAGTTGAGTTTACTCCAACCAGTGATATACCTATCAGGAAGTTTGGAGTAGAGAATGATACTCCGGGGGCTATTGAAATATATGAAATGCCAGAGAAAGATAGAAGTGGAAAGGTTCCCCACACAAGATATATTATTGGTCATGACCCTGTAGATAATGACCAAGCTGAATCTTCCTCTCTCTCTTCTACCTTTGTTCTTGACTTATGGACTGATAAGATTGTAGCTGAGTACACTGGTAGGCAATCATTTGCAGATGATAACTTTGAGATAGTAAGATTATTGTGTCTGTTCTATAATGCAAAATGTCTGTATGAATCAAATAAGAAGGGTATATTTGCTTACTTTAGTAAGATGAATTGTACTCACTTACTGGCTGATACTCCAGAGTTCTTAAGAGATAAACAGTTGATTAAGTATAGTTCATTTGGTTCTAATGCTAAGGGTGTAAATGCCTCAGCAGCTATTAATGCTTATGCCAATAATCTTATAAGAGATTGGTTGATGAAGCCTGTAACTATTATACAAAATGTTGATGGAGAGGATGTGGAAGTAACAGTTTATAACCTTAACTTCTTAAGAAACAGAGCATTAATTGAAGAGTTAATTGCATTTAACCCAGAGATAAATGTGGATAGAATTAGGGCATTAGGTATGGTTATGCTCTATAGAGAGGAGAAGATGGTACTATATCAAGGAAATCCTTCAAGAGACTCAGAAGAAGTACCAAAGGATTATTTAGGGAATGATAAGTTCTTTACTGAGAATTATAGGGCAGTGCAAGTGCCTTTTCAGAAACCCAGTAAATTTAGTACAGAAGATGCAATTAAATAAACAAATCACTTATGTACTTGACTAAATGGACTTTTTTACTTACTTTTGTCACAAAATTAAATGATGGAAGACTATGGCAGATTTTTTAAACTTTCCCAGACAGATGCTTCCTTTCTCTAAGAAGACTAAGCAATGGAGAAAGGATTGTCTGTTGTGGGCTAATCAGAAGACATTCTTCAATTATAGCTTGGTTAGGAAGTCAGTAATCCATAAAAAGATAAACTATGACTTACTTAATGGTAGGCTACATATGTCAGACTTAGAACTGGTACTCAATCCAGATGGTATAAAGGCAGCTTACATTCCTGATAGGTTACAACATTATCCTATCATGAATAGTAAGTTGAATGTACTTAGAGGTGAGGAAAGTAAGAGAGTGTTTGACTTTAAGGTTGTAGTAACCAATCCAAATGCTATCTCAGAAATAGAGGATAATAAGAAGAATGAGCTATTACAAAGGCTTCAAGAAATGATAACTGACACCTCAATATCTGAGGATGAATATAATATCAAACTTGAGAAACTAAATGACTATTATACCTATGAATGGCAGGATATAAGAGAGGTGAGAGCAAATGAATTGCTTAACCATTATATCAAGGAATATGATATTCCTCTCATATTCAATAATGGTTTCATGGATGCAATGACAGTAGGTGAGGAAATCTATCAATGTGATATTGTAGGTGGAGAACCAGTTATTGAGAGGGTAAACCCATTAAAGATTAGGATATTCAAGTCTGGGTACAGTAATAAGGTGGAAGATGCTGACATGATAATCCTTGAGGATTATTGGTCTCCAGGTAGAGTAATAGATACATATTATGATGTATTATCTCCAAAGGACATAAAGTATATTGAAACTATGCCTGATTACATAGGTCAGGGAGCTGTTGACCAGATGGATAATATTGATGAAAGATATGGATTTGTCAATCAGAATATGATTGGTGATGAAATAACTGTCAGAGATGGAACCTATTTCTTTGACCCAGCTAATCTATTTACAGAGGGTATAGCAAATTCATTACTTCCTTATGACTTGGCAGGTAATCTTAGAGTACTGAGATTATACTGGAAATCAAAGAGGAAGATACTTAAGGTTAAATCTTATGACCCTGAAACTGGTGAGGAAGAGTGGAACTTCTATCCTGAGAATTATGTAGTAGATAAGGAAGCAGGAGAAGAGGTACAGTCATTCTGGGTTAATGAAGCATGGGAAGGAACTATGATTGGCAATGAGATATTTGTCAATATGAGACCAAGATTGATTCAATATAACAGGTTGAATAATCCTTCAAGATGTCACTTTGGTATTGTAGGTTCAATCTACAATCTTAATGACAGCAGACCTTTCAGTTTAGTGGATATGATGAAGCCTTATAACTATTTATATGATGCTATTCATGATAGATTAAATAAGGCTATTGCTTCAAACTGGGGTTCTATCTTAGAGCTTGACTTATCTAAAGTTCCTAAAGGATGGGATGTTGGTAAGTGGATGTACTATGCAAGAGTAAACCATATTGCAGTTATAGATAGTTTCAAGGAAGGTACTATAGGAGCCTCTACAGGTAAGCTGGCAGGTGCTCTTAATAATGCTGGAAAGGGAATGATTGAGACTAATATAGGTAACTATATTCAGCAACAGATTAACCTTCTTGAGTTTATTAAGATGGAAATGGCTGAGGTTGCAGGTATATCTAAGCAAAGAGAAGGTCAGGTATCTCAAAGAGAAACTGTAGGTGGAGTTGAGAGAGCTACTCTTCAATCAAGTCATATTACTGAGTGGTTATTTACTATTCATGATGATGTAAAGAAGAGAGCTTTAGAGTGCTTCTTAGAGACTGCAAAGGTAGCTTTGAAAGGAAGAAACAAGAAGTTCCAGTATATATTATCAGATACATCTACAAGAGTAATGGAGATTGATGGTGATGAGTTTGCTGAGGCTGACTATGGTTTGGTTGTAGATAATAGTAATGGAACTCAAGAGCTTCAACAGAAGTTAGATACTTTGGCTCAGGCTGCATTACAGACTCAAACTTTATCATTCTCTACTATCACTAAGCTCTATACATCTTCAAGTTTAGCTGAAAAACAAAGACTGATTGAGAAAGATGAAAAGCAGATTAGAGAAAGACAGGCACAGGCTCAGAAGGAACAACTTGAAGCTCAACAGCAGATAGCTGCTATGCAGCAACAACAGAAAGAGGCAGAACTTCTCCAGAAGGAAGAAGCTAATATAAGAGATAATCAGACTAAGATAATAGTAGCTCAGATACAATCAGAAGGAGGACCAGATGAAGAAGATGGAATTATGATTGATGATTATAGTCCAGAGGCTAAAGCTAATCTTGCTGAGAAGATAAGAGAGTTTGATGAAAAACTTAAACTTGATAAGGACAAATTGAAGCTGGATAAGAAGAAAGCTGAAACTGATGCAAGTATAAAGAGACAAGCTCTAAGAAAGAAAAGTAGTACAACTAATAAATAAAAGATATGAAGACACTAAGAACTTTGAAGATAAGCCCTAATGCACCTGATATTAACTCAGTGTGGCTGTATAAAGGTACAATGAAGTACTTTAATAATGGTGAATGGGAGACTATAGGTGGTGGAGCAACTTCTGTAGATTGGGATGATATAACTAATAAACCAGACTTTGCTACAGTAGCTACAAGTGGAAGTTATAATGACTTATCAGACAAACCTACTATACCTCCAGCTTATACTTTACCTGCTGCAACTACAAGTGCAATAGGTGGTGTGAAGAAAGCTACTAATGTGGGTAATTTAGATACTGGAGCTGAATTAGCAACAGTAGTTACTCAGGTTAATGCAATTCTGTCTGCATTAAAGGTGGCAGATATTATGGTTAGAGATGAAAACTAATATACTATGTTTTTTACACAAGAGGATTATAGAAAAATAGAAAAGTGGCTTCTTGCAAACAGTAAGAAAGATACTCAGTTTGTAGAAGCTGCTACTCCTCTTCAAGGGAATGAGACAATAGTTCTAGTTCAGGGTGGTAAGAATGTAAATACTACTGTCAGTGATATAGTAAGTCAGTTCTTCGCATTAGGAGTATCAGACTTTATCAATGTCACTGATAAGTATGGTATATCTTATAATACTCTTGATGAAGCTATTAGAGTTATACCTTGGAGAAGTAGAAAAGTAGGTCAGGTTATTACCTTCCTAAATGAACAAGGTGAATGGCACTTGTACCAATATCAAGGTGAGTCTATTCTAACTTGGAATAATACTACTTTATGGGTAGACTTACTTGAGTATAGAATTGTTAACTCTATACTTCCTGATCAAGAAGACTTAACTATGACTGAACCTGATGCTGATGGTAATTCCTATATGTATTTCAAGGATAAAGATTATAGTATAGATGACTTCTCAGGTTTGGGTAGAGTATATTTAAGAAAGAACTTACAGACTCTTACAGATCCTAATACAGGTGAAACCAGATTAATTAACTACCTTACTCAAACTATGGTTGGTAAGGAGAATGTTATTTATCATATACAGTATGATTATAATCTTAATGGTCAGACTATAATCATACCAGAAGGTTGTGTTCTATTGTTTGAAGGTGGTAGTATAAGTGATGGAACAATAAACTTTATTAATACTACTATTGTAGCCAATACTCATATATTTAAGAATATAAATATAACTGGAACTATTCTTAGTGATTTATATTTGAGTATGTGGGAGTTTGGAAGTACCACTGATGTAGCTCCAATAATAGAATCTGCTTTATATGCAGTAGCATCTACTAATCATAAGTTTAGTATAGATGTTAATTGTTATATGGCAAGTTATGCTTCTATACCTTCTAATTCTGATTTGTGTATAGAACAAGATATTACTATAACTTCCTCTGGTAATGGTGGGTTTACTTTAATGAATAGAGGCAGTTCTGTATATAAATATTCAGGAGCAAGCAATATAATTGTACATGGAGGGGGTACGTTTGATTTTAATTCACGAAATACTAATTCTTCAACGAACTCTGCTTTTACTATATACCACTGCTCTAATGTTATAATTGATGGTATAACCTTTAAAGACCCAGCATCTTATCATGTTATTGAAATAGGAGGAAGTGAACATATTACTATAAAGAATTGTAAATTCTTTGGATTTAGACCTATTGCTAATGAAGCACTACCAGAATTAGCTATAAAAGGGGAATGCATTCAAATAGAACATACTAAATCAAGTAATGGAGGTATTCCAGTACCATATTTTGATAAAGTTGAATGTAGAGATATAATTATTAAAGATAACTTATTTGATGGATTATATACTTATGATAGTAATGGAAATAAAGTATATTCAACTTATATGTGGAGACCTATAGGCAGTCATGAGGATCATGTAGGTAGTGATGCTGACCTTACATACCATGATGGACTATTAATTGAAGGAAATACATTTAATTCTATAAGACAAGTTTGTATTACTCCAAGATATATTAATAATTGTAGCATTATTAATAATAAAGCTACTGATTTACAAGGTATGTTTGTATCAGGATTACCAGTTAGTCAAACATTTTATAATATTTCTTTTGATTTTAATAATGTAAGAATTATTGGTAACGTTATAAAATTTGATAAAACTGTCACAACTAATACTTTGGTTAGTTCTGTATATACTGTTGGACGTAATAACTGGGGGGCTATAGACCTTACTGGAAACAATGGGAATGTTATCATTAATAATGAAATATATGATGCACCTAATAGTAGTATTTTATTAAATTGCTGCCCTAATACACTTATTCTTAATAATAAATTTTATGGATGGAATACTATAGATAAGAATAAGGGGGCTGCTTCTAATAATAGAGCTGCTGTAGATATAATGGATGATACTCCTGCATCTGATAATAATCAGATAAAGGAAACTACAAAGAATATTTCAATGTCTGGAAATCTTTTTGTAGATAATTGGGTATCATTCCCAATAAGACCATTCACAAGAAATAAAGCTGATATAGAGAATAGTTGGAACATAATAGATAATGTGTTTAATATATCTAATCCAGCTTGGAGATTTATACCTCCTACTACAGTAAATGCACTGGATTTAACCTCTTTTGGGGCAGCCTTAGTATCTGGACATCCTGTATGGAATACAGGATTTATGGGTAAATCATTTACAATGAGTGATGATGGTAGAAACCTCTATTTTGATGGAACTACTTGGTTAAATGAAGATGGGACTCTTTTCTCAAAAGTAGTAATTATTTAAATTGATAAATGATGGAAAATCAGCAATTAATTAAAAAGGATAGGAGTGCAAACTCCTATTCTAAAATATTTCCTTGGACCTTTACAGACCTAGTTCTTGATAGAGTTACCAAGGAATCTCTTGATAATATTCTTGTAAGGAATAACTTTATAGCCTTACCTTATGTTGGTAGTAAGGCTGCAACCAGATTACAGGTTCCTATGAAGAATAGGAGAAGAGGTATTTGGTTAAGTTACATAGATTATGCAGGAACTTTAACAGTTGAGTACTATAATGACAATAACTTAGATGATAATCATTGGCAGGATAGTTCTTACTGGTTACCCTATAATACAGCAGAGTTTCAACCTGCGTCTGTTGGTTTGTCTGCATTAGCTCAAGAAGTATTTGATTGGATTAACAGTCAAATTACAACAGCAGTTAAGTTAAATCCTGAAGATTTACAGAAGAATAGTTCTGGTCAAATTGAAGAAGCTAATAGAGCATATGATACTTCAACCTTTAGTGGTTTAGGTTATAGAATATTAAGAAAGAATATTCAAAGTAATAAGAATATTCTTACTCAATCTATGATCAACATGCCTAATAATGTCTATAAGATTAGGTATGACTTTGACTTAAATGGTGCTACTATCAATCTTCCTGCTAATAGCGTATTACAGTTTGTAGGTGGTTCCATTAAAAATGGAACACTTAATGGTAATAATACTGTTATTGAGGCTGATTCTAATGCTGTTATATTTGACAGTGTAGTTATTGAGGGTACTTGGAATGTTGAACATATCTATGATTCATGGTTTGCTTTTAACACCTCTCCTTCTTATATATCTAATCAAATTATAACTAATATATTAGCTCTTTCAAATGATGATGTATATAATACTATTCATTTTGATGCTGATAGAACTTATTATTTTGAATTACCATATAAAGGAAGAGCTAATCTTGGAGATGATGTAAGACCAGATTATTGGAAACTTAATACTGAGGAGTATTCATTTCTTAGAATCTTTACTAATTTTACATCTAATACACATCTCATAGTAAATAACACTATTCAGATGTTACCTACTAATCAAGGTGCTTACTTTATATTTCATATAGAAGGTAAAAGTAATATTGAAATTAGTGGTACAGGTGTTATTAATGCTGATGCTAAAGATCATTTATATACTGATCCTTTTGCTGGTGCTAATTATTATGGTGAGTGGGGACATATATTTAACTTTAGAAGTTGCGATAATATAGTAATTAGAGATATAACTGTTGGTTATGCATTTGGTGATGCTTTGGCATTTAGTAACATTGCTTATAATAATAATGGTACAAAAGCTGCTGGACCTGCAACTAAGAATGTATTAATTGATGGAGTTAAAGTTTTATATGCAAGAAGAAATGGTATTGCTTTAGGAGGTAATAATTACACTATAACTAATGTATATTTTGAAGGTTGTGGTAGTGATGAAATTAAAGGTACAGCTCCTATGGCTGGTATAGACTTTGAAAATGACTATACTGAAGTAGAACCTTCTGGTGTATGCAGTAATGTATCAATGAGTTCTTGTAAATTCAAGAATAATAAATATGATGTTTCTTCTACTATTAGAGATGATTTAGGTCCTGTACCAAGAGGTCAATTAGTCACTATTAGTGATTGTAATTTTACATCTCCTCTTAGATTAAACAGAACTAATGGACTTACATTCAATAATTGTCATATTGTTGGTATTAGTAATCATGATAATTCTATTTCTCCTTGGTTTGCAAGTAAGGATTTAGTATTTAATAGTTGTATATTTGATGAACTTAATCCTTATCTTGCTATTAGTGCAGAAGAACAGAATAAAAAGTTTATTAATCCTACTTATCCAGAAGATATTAAATATAGTACTACATTTCAACAAAGTCTTGCTGCTGGCAGAGCATTAAAATTTACTATACCTAAGCCATTAGTAGGCTTAGTAGAATTTACTGCATTTTGCAGTAATCCTAACTATGATGCTGTTCAAATGCCTATAAATATTACAGAATATAGTTTTGGAAACAGTCAAAGATTAACAGGCATTAGAGATATAAAAGTAAAAGCTGCTCAAGATAATACTTTAAGATATGCAAGTTATAGAAATACTCCTGTATTTTCTTATATTAACTATGCAGAAGATGCTGATAATTTTAATATCTATTTTGCTATTGGTGGTGATTTAATCAGTAATCCTTTAGGAGGTAACACTTCGGTTAATATATTCTTAACTTCTAAAACTAAATTTATTGTAGTTGAAGCTCCTGTTAGTGAGAATCCAGAAATTGCTGGAATGTATGGAGGTAAATGGTCTACATTATCTGCTATTACTAAATCAGTCATAGATGTTACAGCTATACCTTCAAGTGTTACTTTTCCAAGTAAAGAAATGTTTCCAGCTAATATGCTTGCTGATTTACCTACTTCTCTTACTTCTGATAAGGTTGGATTCAGTCAATATGTATTAGATAATAGCTATAAATGTCCTGTATTTTGGGATTCTTTTTCCAGTGTATTTAGAACTGCTGATGGTAATAGAGCTTTAGTAAGAAGTGTTACTTCTTCTGATGCTTTGAATACTCTAACAGATCAAATGACAATAGATGATAGAGGATATGTAGTTTATACCACTGTTAACAATAGTTATTTAACTTGGAATGGTTATGATTGGGTAAATGAAGATGGTAGCTTATTTACTAAAGCTAAGTATGTTAAAAGGACTGTAGATATTACTACTCTTAATAATGTATTTAGTTATAGTAATGTAGTATATAAAATAGTTGGAGATATAGATTTAGGTGGTGGAACATTAACTATTGCTACTGGTTCTACTCTTGATTTTCAAGGAGGTAGTTTTAGTAATGGTACTATGGTAGGAGCTAATACTAGAATTAAAGCAGGTTTACAAAAGATATTTAATAGTGATATAATTCTTACTGGAACTTGGAATGTAGAAGAATCTTATCCAGAATGGTTTGGAGCAGTTGGAGATGGTGTTACTAATGATACAATAGCTTTAACAAAATGTATTAATTATTTTACTGTTACTTCTTTAAGTGCAAGAACATACATAACCGATCAAATAGACAATATACCATCTTTTAGAACTATTAAAGGATGTGGAAAGAAATCTATTATTCAAGCTAATCCATCAATGGAACTTACTAATAGTCATCTTTTAAGAACTAAAGATGGAGGTAGTGGTATTATATTTTCAAATTTTGTATTACTTGGAGGTAGTAATTCTACAGAGGCTAATTATAAGATAGGAGGTATTGCATTAAGAAGTACATCAAATGATGCTAATGACCAATGGGATACAAGAAACATTATACAGAATGTAGAAATAAAGAATTGTTATGCAGCTTCTATTTATGTAGCTACTTATCAAAGAGAAAATAAAATAGTTAATTGTTTTATTTCACATACAACTAATGTTGGTATAAATTGTAATGGTACAGATAATATGATTATTGGATGTACTGTTACAGGTAGTCATCAGGAAGGTATTATTATAAATGGTAATAATAGAATAGATAGTTGTAAATGTTTTGGTTGTGGAGCAAGTACTACAGAAACATACAAATATGCACTTAAACTTATAGGTAATAAATGTAATGTTTCTAATGTAGAATTACAGCAAAACAATTATGGAGGTTGTATTATTCAAGGTAATAGTAATTATGTTCAAGTAACTTGTGATAATAATGGTTCTGGAACTACTACTACTGTAATAGGATGTAGTGTTGTTGGAAGTTATAATACAGTTATAGTTACTTCATATAATTTTAGTTTCCATGATAATAATTATGAAAGATATTTTGTATCTACAAATTGGGATACTGTTGGAAATAATATTATTATTAATGGAACTCCATTAGCAAATAATAAAATGGCTACTCTTTCTCCTTGGAGTATAGATAATATTTGTAACAATATATTATGGAATGGATTTAATCTTACTCAAGCAAGAGAAACTCCGTTTAATAAATATTTGGTTCCTAATAAATATACTACTAATGGTACTGGTACATTTATTCAGAATGATTGTGGATTAGCATTTAGAATAGCATCTGCTACTGCTATAAATGCAGATGTATTATCATATTCTTTTTCTATACCTAATGCAATAATGATAGACAATAATGGTTGTTTTTCTGTTAAAGCAAGGTTTCATAAAGATAGTGATGTTAATTCTATAATATATCCTGTTGTAAGAATAATCACAATTTATACAAATAGTTCTGGTTCTTCTATTACAAGAACTGATCAAAATGTAGTAGTTAATCTTTTAGATAACAAAGATAGTTTAGATGTATATGCACTAACTTCTTATCATTATTTAGATGATAAACCTGTTTCTATTAATTTAATTATTATTGAGTTTGTAGTTATGTCAAAAGCTATAGCTTCAGGTTTAGCAATAAATGCTTATTTTGATGATATTAGAATAGGTGCAACTACTGCTGGAGATAAAATAGCTTTTTTAAATGAAAAAGGTACAACTTCTGCAAGACCTACTTTAGAATTAGTTAGTGCTGGATTTAAGTATTACGATACAACTCTAAATAAATATATTATGAGTAATGGTACAGCATGGACTAATCTTGATGGAACTGCATTAACTTAATGTATAATGGGAGGACACTTAAAGTGTCCTTCCTATTTGTATATATGAGAAATTTTTAGTATATTTGTAACAAAATTAAATAATATGGCATTAAATATAACAATAAATAAAACAGCAGTAGCTGCATCATATCCTGCTGGGAGTACTGTAGCTACAGCAGTAGCTAGCGGAGGTACTACTCCTTATACCTATAGTTTAGCTACAGGTGGAGACTACTTTAATATAGATTCTTCTACAGGAGTAGTTACTACTAAAGCACTAATGGATGCTAGTAGCATACAGTCTTTCTCTGTTACTGCTACAGATAGTAATTCTACTCCAGAAAGTATTACTTCTGGAGTTGTATATCCTAATATACAAGCTGCTCAGCAGTCTAAGTTTAATAAATCTAATGTGATTTATAAGATAGTAAATGACATTGATTTAGGTAATGCAGTATTGACTATTCCAGCCAATTGTACCCTTGACTTTCAAGGTGGAAGCTTTAGTAATGGTACTATTGTTGGTAGTAATACTAAAATTAAAGCTGGATTAACTAAAATATTTGATAATATAACTATTAACGGAACATGGAATAATGATAATAGTTATTTAGAATGGTTTAATCTTGTTAATAGTAAGTATCCTATTAACGAGGCTTTAAAATTATCAAATAATCTTCGTTTATTAAAAAATACATATTCTGTTACTACGATTTCTATACCAGAAAGTGTATGTATTCAAGGAGAAAGTACTACAGAATCAATTATTAATATAGATAGTACTATAGATATAGATAATAATAATATAATACTTAAAACATTTAGTATTAATCCATCTGATACTTTTGTTGGTGATTCTTTAATTAAAGTACATTCCTCATATTATTGTGTGTTTGAAAAACTTAATATGGGATCTACTAAAGTAAATACTGCTATTATATTTGATGGAACAGATAGTTCTTATTATCATGTTGTTACTAATTGTAATATTTCAAGTTTTAATATAGGTATAAAATTTATGGGACATGCTAATGCTAATAGTGTTCTATATAATAATTTTTATCTTGTAAAAACAAATATAGTAATTGATAGTTGTAATGGCTTAAGAATTATTGGTAATACTTTTCAAGATTTCAAAGTCAAAGGAATTGATATTTTGTATTCTACTGGTTCTAAACCTGTAGGTAATTCTATTAGTAGTAATTATTTTGAGGGTGATAAAACTGTAGCTACGTGTGATATAGACTTTAATAATACAGCGGAAGCAGTAGATAATATGATTATAGGGAATCATCACACATATATGGCTTCTGATAAGCCACATATATTAAATATGGTCGGTCCTAATACTATTATTGATTCTACGAGAAGCACTATTAGAAACAAATCATATATTGCAGGTATTCCTACTTTAGAAATTATAGAGAAGCAATACATAAATGCTTTAGGAGCAGATTATTTAATATCTTCTATAAGCCCTGTTAAAATAGATGATAATACAATAGAGTGGTGGGCTTGTGTACAAAAAGAAGGAAAACGTTCATTAGAAAAAGTATTTACTTTTGATGATAGTAAGGAGTATATTCAAATGGATAAAGGTTTAATCGTACCATTTATAACTCAATACTATGGGCAAGGAATTACTTTAGGTTATGATGCTGCTCTTTCTGATAGAAAACTTACTTTTGATAATCAACGTCATTTATTAAAATATGGTTATGATAATAAATGGAATTACGTATCGACTTTATTAAGCGGAACTACTTCTGAAAGACCAAGTGCAGATCTAAATATGCCTGTTGGTTTACAATATTTTGATACTACTTTAGTAAAACCAATATATTGGACTGGTACATCCTGGGTTGATTCAACAGGGACTGCTGTATAATATTAGTATATCTTATGCAAGCAAATGACTTAGACTATTGCCTAGGTCATTTCTTTTTAGTATATTTGCACAATAATATAAGGGAAGAAGATATGAAGAAGTATATAATAATCCTTATTCTAATATTGATTGGAGCTGTGGCTTATCTATCATATCAGAATAAACAATTGACTACTAAGTATGAAACTTCCATTGAGAATGTTAAAGCCTATGATGCTCAATTGAGTGGGCTTGAAGGTGATAATAGGGTATTAAAACTAACAGTTGAACAGCTTAATTACTTCAATGATTCAATCATTAAGAAGATGAAAGTGGTCCAGAAGGAATTAGGTATAAAGGATAAGAGATTACAGCAGCTTCAATATGAAGCCAGTCATGCACAGAGACATGATACTATTGTTCTAAGAGATACTTTATTCAGAGACCCTCAGTTAAAGCTGGATACTATAGTGGGAGATAAGTGGTTTAAGACTAATCTTCATTTAGAATTCCCAAGTACAATAGCACTCAGCCCTGAGATAGAATTAGAGAGATATACATTCATAAATGGTAAAAGGGAGACTGTGAATCCACCAAAGAAATTCTTCTTATTTAGGTGGTTCCAGAAGAAACATACAGTAGTAGAAGTGAATGTAAGGGAAATGAACCCTTATGTTAAGAACAAAACTCAAAGATTTATACAAATAGTTGAATAGTTATGATTGAAAGTGGAATACTTATTACAGCATTAATAGGCATTGTCACCACATTTACTTCGGGATTTACTGCATGGTTCTTTGCAAGAAAGAAGTATAATAGTGAGGTTGACAATAATCTGATAAATAACATGAAGGAGTCTCTTGAATTTTATACAAGGCTTTCTGAGGATAATAAACTCAGGCTTGATAGAGCTTTATCAAGGAATGAAGAACTTGAAAAAGAGGTTAAGGTATTAAGGCAACAGGTGATGGGCTTAATGACAAGTATATGTACAGACCTATCTTGTCAGATAAGAAAGGGGAATTATCAGGATGTGATTAATAAAAATAAGAAATAATATGAAAAAAGTAATTAATCTTGGGAGTCTTTCAAGAATAGTTGAAGGAGACCCTAATGAAATAACAGATTATGAAACTAACACTTAAAAGAACATTCAAAGGACCTCAATATACCATAGGTAAACTCTATGTAAATGGAGTTTATGAATGTGATACTCTAGAAGATACTGACAGAGGTCTCCATGAAACACAATCTCTTCTGGAGATACAGAGTAAGAAGGTCTATGGACAGACAGCAATTCCTTATGGAACTTACAAGATTGATATGAATACTGTAAGTCCTAAATTCAAGGATAGGTCATGGGCTAAATTCTGTGGAGGAAAGTTACCCAGACTTATAGATGTAAAAGGATATGAGGGGGTACTAATCCATGTTGGTAACAAAGCTGAGGATACCTTAGGTTGTATCCTTGTGGGGGAGAACAAAATAAAAGGGCAAGTTGTTAATAGCACAGCTACCTTTCAGGAGTTATATTCAGTAATGCTGAAAGCAAAACTCCTTGGAGAGGAACTTAGTTTAACAATAGAATAGGAGAGATTATTATGGCAAAGACTTGTAAATCAGGTGGAAAGATGCCACCAAAAGGTGGAAAGAAACCTACAAAGAAGTAGAAATGGGAAGGGTGTAGTATTATTACTATACCCTTATCTTTTGGTAGTAAATAAGTAATTTATTTATAGAGTTGTAAGAGTCTTATTTACTATGTTGTAGAAGTCATAAACTCCTCTTATCTTTGCATCAGTTTAATAACTAAAGGAGTAGAAATATGATAGGAGAATTAAGTGAAGACCTCATTATGACAGGGGATGAAATAGATGTAGAGAATCTATTTTCTGATGATGGGGGTGAAGAAGAAACACAGGTAACTCCACCTGCCCCAAAGGAGAAAGAAGAAAAAGAAATTGAAAAAACTACTGAGGAAGAAGAGATAAATCCTGATGATTTATTTGATAATCCAGAGAGCGTAGGTAGTGGAAAAGATAATCAAGAAGAAGAGGAAGATACCCAATCTGAAAAGGACAAAGGTACTTCTCCCAAAACTAACTTCTACTCTTCCATTGCCAGTGCCTTGAAAGAAGAAGGTATCTTCCCTGACCTTGATGATGATACATTAGAGAGTATCAAGACTCCAGAAGATTTTGCAGAAGCAGTTGAAAAGACTGTTCAAGCAAGATTGGATGAAAGACAAAGGAGAATTGATGCTGCATTACAAGCTGATGTAGAACCAGATGAAGTAAGAAGGTATGAACAAACCCTTGCTAATTTGGATGCAATCAAGGAGGAATACATAACTGATGAAACTGAAAAGGGTGAAAGATTGAGAAAGAACTTAATCTATCAGGACTTTAGGAACAGAGGTTATAGTGAAGCCAGAGCTAAGAGAGAGGTTGAGAAATCTTTCAATGCTGGCACAGATATTGAAGATGCAAAAGAGGCATTGGAAAGTAACAGAGAATACTTTAGCACTCAATATCAAGACCTAATCAAGGAAGCTCAAGAAGAGGCAAAAGAAGAACAAAGGAAAATTAAAGAAGAGGCTGCACAATTAAAGAAATCAATGCTTGAGGACAAGGAAGTATTTACAGGTATTACACTTGATAAGACTACAAGACAAAAAGCATTTGAGAATATTACTAAGCCTGTCTTTAAAACAGAAGATGGAGAATATTTGACTGCCATTCAGAAATATGAAATGGATAATCCAGTTGAGTTTAGAAAGTATCTGTCTGTATTGTTCACTATGACTGATGGCTTCAAGAATATTGATGGTCTTGTAAAAGGTAAAGTAAAGAAAGAAGTCAAGCAAAGTCTTAGAGAATTAGAACATAAACTCAGTAGTACTGCAAGAAATTCATCAGGTAATCCAAGATATGTTGGAGGAGTTGAGGAAGATACTGAGTCTTATATTGGAAAGGGCTGGGACCTTGATGTCTAAAAACATATTAACTAACAAAAATAATTAACAGATTATGGCTGGTAAATTAGGTAAATTTCAAATGTTAGGCTTCCAACACTGGAAGGGTCTGACAAGTGACAACCACCTTGGAGCTATCTTCCAACAAGCACCTCAGAAGGCAACTAACCTTATGGTGCAACTGTTGGCTTTCTATAGAGGAAAGAGCTTGGATACATTCCTTAATTCATTCCCTACAAGAGAGTTTGAAGATGATAATGAATACTATTGGGATGTTATTGGTTCTTCAAGGAGAAACATTCCTCTTGTAGAAGCAAGAGATGAAAATGGTGTTGTAGTTGCTGCTGGTGCAGCTAATGTGGGAGTTGGTACATCTCCTTTCTATCTGGTATTCCCAGAAGATTGGTTTGCAGATGGTGAGGTTATTGTAGGTAACTTGAACCAAGTATATCCATTTAGAATCCTTGGTGATGCAAGAATGGAAGGTACTAATGCAGTGTACAAAGTAGAACTTATGGGTGGTAATACTCAAGGTGTTCCTGCTGAGAGACTGCAACAAGGAGAAAGATTCTCTATTGAATTTGCTCCTGTAGAAAAAGAACTTTCAAGAAAGGTTGGTGATGTTAGGTTCACTTCTCCTGTAAGCATGAGAAATGAGTGGACTACAATCAGAATCCAACATAAGGTAGCTGGTAATAAGCTAAACAAGAAACTTGCTATGGGTATTCCTATGGTTAGAAATCTTGAAAGTGGAAAGCAAGTGAAGGACACTGCAAACATGTGGATGCACTATGTAGATTGGGAAGTAGAACTTCAATTTGATGAGTACAAGAACAATGCTATGGCATGGGGTACTTCAAACAGAAATCTGAATGGTGAATACATGAACTTTGGTAAATCAGGTAATGCTATTAAGACTGGTGCTGGTATCTTTGAACAAACAGAGGTTGCTAATACTATGTACTACAATACATTCAGCTTGAAGTTACTTGAAGATGCACTGTATGAACTATCAGCTTCTAAACTTGCAATGGATGATAGACTCTTTGTAATCAAGACTGGTGAAAGAGGTGCTATTCAGTTCCATAAGGAAGTATTGAAGACTGTATCTGGTTGGACTACATTTGTACTTGATAATAACTCTACAAGAGTTGTTGAAAAAGTTCAGTCAAGACTTCACAGCAATGCACTTAGTGCTGGTTTCCAATTTGTTGAATACAAGGCTCCTAATGGTGTTAGGGTAAGATTGGATGTTGACCCATTCTATGATGACCCAGTAAGAAACAAGATTCTTCACCCAATGGGTGGTGTAGCTTTCTCTTACAGATATGACATCTGGTATATTGGTACTATGGACCAACCTAATATCTTCAAGTGTAAGATTAAGGGTGACAATGAGTACAGAGGATACCAATGGGGTATCAGAAATCCTTTCACTGGACAAAAGGGTAATCCTTATATGTCATTTGATGAGGACTCTGCTGTAATCCACAGAATGGCTACTTTGGGTGTTTGTGTGCTTGACCCAACAAGAACTATGTCATTAATTCCTGCAATTCTGCAAGGATAAGCATAAATAAAAGGGAGGCAGGTAATTCCTCCTCCCTTTTTCTTTTTTAAGATATTAAATGGAGAAGTAATATGGCAAAAGAAGTTAGTAAGATGGTTTTGGATGATGAAGAGATTATGAAGGAAACACCAGTTATACCTGATGTGGATAACCTCTTTGAAGAACCAAAGACAAGAAAAACAAAGAAACAAGCAGTAATAGAGGACAATGATGAACCTATTAGCTGCCTAAGAAATGAAAGAGTTATAGTAAGGTTTGTTCCCAAGCAAACTGGTTTAGTTTCAAACCCTAAGCATATCCTGTATGGGGGTATGGCAGAAGCAGCAGTAAGATGGTTTACTCTACCAAGATTGAGTTCTGGTATGTATGTAAATGCTCTCACTGATAAAGAGAAAGCCTATCTTGAAGAGATAATGGGTCTTGAATACAATGCTCTATCTATCTATAAGAAGGTAGATAACTTCTGGGATAATTATACAGTAAGATTAACTAAGCAAGATAATTTCTTGAACTTGGCTGACCCTGATGATTATATCAAATATAAAATCCTTTTGGCAAACAAGGACTATATTGCATCTTCTCTTCAAGAGCTGCAAGACAGACCTAAAATGACTTATCAGTTTGTAATTGTACAGGAAGGTGAGGAAGCTAAGACTGCTAAGAAGGAAATGAATGCTACAATGCAGTCATACATGAAGTTTGGTGAAATTCAAGATGATGCTGATAAGCTAAGAGTAATCATTGAAACCATTGATGGTAGACCTCTTGCTAAGACAACTAAGATTGAATTCTTACATGAGAAGATTAACAAGCTAATTCAAGCTGACCCAAAACTTTTCTTAAGAGTTTCAGAAGACCAGTATCTTGATACTAAAGTTCTGATTAAGAAGGCTATTGAAGAAGGTCTAATTAGTAACAGAGGTGGTATGTTATACCTGAAATCTGATGGCTCTCCTCTATGTGGAGATAATGAAGAACCTACTTTGAGTGTAGCTGCTAAGTTCTTAAGTGCTCCTAAGAGACAGGAATTGAAGTTCAGTCTGGAAGCAAAGCTAAAAGAATAAAGATATGAATGTTAATGAATTTTCTAATGAATTTGATGTACTCTATAACAACATAATGAGCAATGCTGCTCCGGGGTTAAATGAGTATGAAAAGTCTGTACTGCTTACTAAGGCTCAAGAAGAGATAGTTAAGAACTATTTTGAACCAGCAGGTAATAAGTATGGAAAAGGATTAGATGATTCACCAAAAAGACAAATAGATTTTTCAGAATTAATAAAGGTAGGGCAAGGAGTACTTAATACAAGTGCTCCTACTATCACCTTTGATGAGAGAGCTAAGGTATATGATTTACCTGCTGACTTATTCTTGGTTATAAATGAGGCTGTTGATACTAATGCAGGAACTAAACAGATAGTTCCAATCAGTTATTCTGATTATACAAGACTTATGTCAAGACCTTATAAGGAACCAGTTAAATATCAGGCATGGAGAATGATTACTGCTTCTATAAACAATATCTCTGTAGAACTAATAGTAAACAGTAATGAAACTATTACAGACTATAAGGTAAGGTATATAAGAAGACCTGCTCCAATTATCACTACTAATCTATCTTCTGAATATGGTGATGTCACAATAAATGGTGTAAGCACTATTTCAGAATGTGAGCTTAACCCAATTATTCATAGTGAGATATTACAGAGAGCAGTTGAATTGGCTAAGGCAGCTTACCAAGGAGATTTGCAGGCAAGTGTTGAATTAGGACAAAGAAGTGAATAATGACTAATAAAGAATTTTCTGATGGATTCAGTACTTTACTTAACTCATTTGGTATCACTCCTAATATAACCCTTGATGAATATGAGAAATCAACATTTCTCACTAATGCTCAGGAACAACTGATTATTGACATCTACTCTGGAAGGAACATTATTTATGGTAAGTCCTTTGAACAGACAGAAGAAATAAGAAGATATTTGAGCAATTTGGTGGAGACCTATGAAACAAGTACTAAGGTTACAGGAAAGCTGGGACTATCACAAGACTCAGTATTCTTTGAGATACCACAAGATACTTGGTTCATTACTTATGAAGTGGCATTCCTCAAGGACAGTAGATTAGGTTGCTTGGATGGTATAGAGGCAAGTGTGGTTCCATTACCACAGGATGATTTATATAGAGCAAAGGATAGTCCATTTAGAGGACCAAGTAAAGACAGAGTACTAAGACTTGATATAAAGAGTGATTTAGCTGAGTTAATCAGCAAGTATAATGTGGACAAATATTTAATGAGGTATATCTCTCAACCCACTCCTATTATACTAGTAGATTTACCTGATGGACTAAGTATCAATGGTGTAAGTACTGAAAGTGAATGTGAACTAAATCCTGTAGTACACAGAGCAATACTTGAAAGAGCTGTACAGCTTGCCATAATAAGTAAAACTCAACTGACAGGAAATAAAGAATAAATATAAATGTTTAATTAAACTAAAAAAGATTATGGTAATTTCTATTAATCAAGTAAGACAGCTATATGTTGCAAAGGCTCTCAAAGCTAGTACAGCAGCCCTTACAAATGCTGGTGATATTGTCCCAAAGGCAGATACAGCTAAGACTACTCTGTATTTTCAGTCTATGTCTCCTGCTGGGATTGTAGCAAGTGATAAGATTGACCTTAAGAATGTATTGAGTGCAAAGGCTACACCATCAGATGCTCTGGCTCATAAGCTGGTTAGATACTCAGTTACTCTTGATGCAGGTGTATCTGCAACTCCTGTAGCAGGTCAGAATTATATCTTGAAATTGGCTTTCAGACAATATATTGGTTTGTCAGAAGAAGACCAATACTTCAAGTATGGTGAAGTAATTGCAAGAAGTGGAATGACAGCAGAACAGTTCTATCAAGAGATGGTAGCTTCTCTTAAGGCTAACATGTCAAAAGATAAGTTGGTAAATGTATCTCTGGACGGTGAAAAGGCAAAAGCTGTGTTAGCTGATAATGCAGGTATTACAGTAACCGCTAAGGCTCTAGGAACAGCAGGTAACAGTATTAAATTTGGTATTGATGATGTAGCTGCTACTAAGGCTGCTGTTGATGTTACTACTGCATCTGGAGTAACTACTATTACTGCATCTTTGACTGCTACTGCTAATACTATTGGTGATTTGGCTGCATTAATTGCTGCTGATGCTAAAGCTAGTGCTCTTGTTACAGTTACTGGTACATCAGCAACTACTGTTGTAGTAGAAGACCCTGCTGTAGCTTTAACTGGTGGTTCTACTACTGGTATTATTATTGAGGAAGCAGAACAGGATTGGGTATTAGGCACAATGCCTCAAGCATTTATTCCTTTTACTCCTCAGTTCTTAACTATTACAGTTGATGGTGAAGATAGACTTTGGGGTGTTGCAACTGTAGTTACACCTACTAATACTGTTCCTGATGGACATCTTATTGCAGACCTTGAATACTTCTGTATGGGTGCAAGAGGTGACATCTACAGAGGAATGGGTTATCCTAATACTATTAAGACTACTTATTTGGTAGACCCAACTCAGAAGTATGATGTATTGGATATTCACTATTTCTACACAGGAAGCAATGAATCAGTTCAGAAGTCTGAAAAGACTATTACACTGGTTGCTGTAGATGATGGTAGTCACACTGCAATGAATGCTCTAATTGGTGCTATCAACACTGCATCAGGGCTTACAATTGCTACTTTATCCTAAGTGATATAGCATTAGAAGGAGCATAGAATTAACTATGCTCCTTTTTTTTTATCAATTAAAAATATGAACTATGCTACATTTTAATGAATTAAGAATAACACAAGATAACAGATTTCTTATTATAGATGTATCTGTAGATAATCAGGACTACTTTGAGGATGTCCTATTAGATAGTATAGTCATTGATACCCAAGATACTTTTGTGATGAATGGACCAAGTGACAATCCTCTTTATGTATATAATGTAGAGGATGCCTCCTATGATTTAACCTATTCTCTTCCTGAGCAATGTAATTGCAATCCAGTAAGAGTTGAGGAAGATGAATCATACTGTTTCACTTATGGTACACAACAAATGAAGAATGTAAGACTTGAATTAAATATTCAAGACTTAAAGGTTTCTCCTTGCAGTACTATGTTCTTTGTGTATGTAAAGTCTAAAGGTACTCCATCAACTGATACTCCATGTGGATTTGATAAGGACCAAATATTAGGTACTGTAATTAACTTGCAACCTATATACAAACAGACTCTCAAGTATCTAAAGGAAGTAGAATGTGATTGTAATATACCAAAGGGTTTCATTGACATGATACTTAAGTTAAAGGCAATTGAACTTTGTGTTAGAACAGGAAATTATCCACAGGCTATTAAGTACTGGAATAAGTTCTTCATAAAGAATAATTGTAAGTCTCCAACCTCTAATTGTGGATGCTATGGATAAAATGCTTGAAATATCTGAGGAAGCCATCACAAGATACTTTACTACTCTATCTCAATTTGGATATAAGAAGTACAGTGATGTAGATAAGATAATTGTTCTCCTCTTCATGGAAGAAATGTTAGCAGGAGAAATGTCTTATTATGTGACACAAGATGATTACAGAAATATAGTCAATGCACTATACTGTCTGGCAGGAAGTACTTGTATGATAGACTTTCCAATGTTTGAGAGCTATGATACTTTGGTTCATTCTAACAATAGAACATTTGTACCAAGAATAACAGAGGATAGTATATTAAGAAGTACTGGGGATGATAACTTTAGAGTAGAAGCATAATAATACTTATACTTTATATACAAAAATAATAAAGACCTTGCTTATATAAGTTATAATACTTATATTTGCAGGGTCTAATTGTTTAATTAAATATGTAAAACTATGACATATAATGAGATTATATACATGTGTCTTGATGAATTGAAGCTATCCAGTGATGATAGTTTTTATACCAAAGACCATTTAATATTTCTACTTGTAAAGTATAGGTCATTCTTGCTGAAACAGAGATATTCTGACATAAAGAAACAGATACCAGATAGTGACTATCAGAGTATATGTTTAGACCTTATTGAGGTTCCAGCTATTAGTGGAGAACCTTGTGAAGGTAGCTCCTATTTAAGAAGTAAGAATAAGGTTCCTACTACTATGATGATAGGTAATCCAAGAGTATATCCTATGGACTTCTATCAAGGTGAGATTACTTATATAAGTAGAGATAGAATGAGATATGTAGGTTATAATAAGTTCCTGAGAAATATAATCTACTGTTCAAAAGCTCCTGATGGGTATCTGTACTTCAAGTCATGGAATCCTCAATTCCTGCATCTTGAAAAGGTAAGTTTCAATGCAATCTTTGAGGATGCTAAAGAAGCATCAGAAATGGCTTGTCCAGAAGAGGATGGTGCAATATGTAAGTTAGAGGATAAGGAGTTTCCAATAGAAGATGCTTTAGTTCCTCCACTTATAGAGTTAGTAGTGAAAGAATTAAGAGGTCCTGAGTATAGTCCTAAGGATGAAGATAATAATGCTCATGATGATTTGGATGATTTGAATAAGAGATGATGGAGACACTGGGAGAATTTAAAAGGAGGGTAAGAAAGCTCAATCAACCAAGAGAGTACAAAGTAAGGAATTCATTGGGTGTATATGATGGATATAAGTATTACAGAAAGAATAAACCTGATAGTAAGGAATATGTTCTTACTGAGTCACAATACTTTGCTATCATAAGAAAGATAAACTTACTTTTGGTTGATGAATTATTAATGGGTAATGATGTCAGACTTCCTAAATCAATGGGTACTATTGAGGTAAGAAAGTATGATAGGAGAGTGAGGTTAGGAATGGATGGAAAGATTCATACTAACCTTCCTATAGACTGGGATAAGACACTTGAACTCTGGTATGAAGATGAAGAGGCTTTCAAAGATAAGACATTAGTTAGAGTAGAAGAGAATGAAATCTTTAAGGTATATTACAATAGAGAGTCAGCTACTTATAACAATAAATCTTATTATGAATTCTTATTCAATAAAGATTTAAAGATAAGACTTAAACAAAGAATAAAGGAGGGTTTAATAGATGCTCCTTACTTAGAAAGGAAATTAAGATATGGTTAATAATGTTAGCTATGTAAATATAAGAGTAGTGCTTGACAGATTACTAAGACACCCACTACTTACTGACCTCAATCTTGAGACAGCTATTCAATATACATTGGACTTTATTAGTGCAATGGGACTTCCTAATGTCTATGTTGATAAGATAGAAACTATAGATATTAAGGAGTACAGAGGTGAACTTCCCTGTGATTTAATCTCTATTAATCAGGTCAGATTACATAAGAATGGAATAGCACTTAGGGCAATGACTGATAATTTCAATGCCTATCCTACTCATGACCATAAGGAAGGAGATTGGTATGAGAGAGGAGAGCCTTCTTTCAAGACACAAGGTAGAGTGATATTTACTTCAATAAGACATGAGAAGGTGGATATTAGTTATAAAGCTATTATGTTGGATGATGAAGGTCTTCCTTTAATTCCAGATAACTCTATCTTCCTTAAAGCACTGGAACTATACATCAAGAAAGAATGGTTTACTATCCTTTTTGATATGGGTAAGATAAGTCCTGCTGTACTAAATAATACTCAACAAGAGTATGCTTTCAAGGCAGGTCAATGTAATAATGAATTTGTGATTCCTTCTGTATCAGAAATGGAAGCTATCACTAATATGTGGAATCAACTTATTCCAAGAGTAACTGAGTTCAGAAGAGGATTCAAGAACTTAGGAGACAAGGAATATATAAGAGTACATTAATATGGCACTAAAGAAAGAACAACATTTTTTCAAAGGGATGCAGAGAGACTTATCAGTCTCTAAGTTCAATCCAGAGTATGCCTTTGATGCTCAGAACATTAGAATAACTGCAAGAGATAATAATACTCTCTTGTCAGTTACTAATGAAAGAGGTAATAAGGAGATACCATTACAATCTCCTTCTGGAGACCCTGTAATTATTGATGGAGTATTACTTGGACAGAATGTGCTTAATAATTATGTGACCCTCTTTACAAAAGGTACAAATGATAATATCTACAGACTTGAGAATAAGGGTACTTATTTTGAGACATTACTTCTATTCTCTGGTAATCTGAACTTTAGTACAGACTATCCAATTGAGAGTATTAGTGTATATGAGAATAATAACATTCAGAAAGTTTATTGGGTAGATGGTTTAAATCAAGCCAGAGTTATCAATATAACTAAGGATGATTATAATAATGCTGATGATTTTGACTTTGTAGGAACTATACACACTTCAAGTAAAATAGAAGTTTCTAAAGTTAATGGAAGTGGTGCTTTTGGTCAAGGAGTAATTCAATATGCTTTTACTTATTATAATAAGTATGGTAAAGAAACAAATATATTTAGAACTTCTCCTTTATTGTATATTGCTTATAGTGACAGAGGGGCTTCTCCAGAAGAGACTGTAAGTTGTTCATTCCAAATTAACTTTACAGAACTTGATAGTTCCTATGATTTCATAAGAGTATATTCAATACATAGAACATCTATAGATGCTACTCCTACTGTTAGAAAAGTAGCTGATTTAGCTACTGATACTAAACTTTATGTAGATACTGGAACTACTGGGGAGATAGTAGACCCAACTTTGCTACTATATGTTGGAGGAGAGGAAATAGCTCCATATACTATGACTCAGAAGGATAATACATTATTCTTAGGTAATTATACATTAAAAAGAAGTCTTATTTCCACTGAGTTAAAGAATCAAATTAAATCTGATTCTATTGTTACAACTATATTAGGGGGATTAGATGATGTTATAGAATCTGAATGGAATGTTAATACTCAGTATAATAGTAATTATGATTTAAATTATGATTCAAGAATAAAAGGATTCCAAAAGGGAGAAATTTATAGATTGGGTATTCAATTTCAGGATAATAAAGGTAAATGGAGTGAAGTAGTATTTATAGGAGACTATGAGTGCACTGAAAGATTCAAATATACCCAATATGATACTTATGGGATTACACTTATTCCAAGATTTAAGGTTGTAATAAGTAATTCTACAACTATACAAGCTATTAAGAACTTAGGTTATATAAATGCAAGAGGTGTAGTAGTGTTTCCAACATTAGAAGATAGAAACATATTATGTCAAGGTATATTGTGTCCTACTGTAGCAAACTATAAAGATAGGTTAGATAACTCTCCATTTGCACAGTCCTCATGGTTTAGTAGACCCAAACAAGCTACTGAAACTTGGAAAACTGAGTATAGTGGAACCAATCACTTGTCTGAATTTGGAGAAGTTCCCTACTTTCAACATAATGAACCTATAGGTTCTGCTTCATTATCAGAAATTACCAGATGGGAGATACAAACTTCTTTAGGTCTTGTTCCTTATTATAATCCAAGTACTACTAATGCCAAAGATTTTGTGGATGGTTCTCCTTCTGAGTTTTTAGTAGATGAGAATATAGTTACTATGCACTCTCCAGATGTTGAATTTGATGATAGGTTACAGAATATTACTAATGGGAAATTTAAACTAAGGATAATTGGTACAACTCATCTTACTAATACTTTATCTGATATAAGTGTTATTACTTCCACTCCTACTTATGGTAATTATGCAACTGGTTTTTATAAGGGGAAGGTGGCTAATATGAATATATCTACCTCTTATTATGGTGGTAGACAATTATCTGCTGGATTATTTTGGTCAGATAATGTTAAGTTCCAAGACCCTTCTCCACAAGATAAACTTGAAAGATTATGGATGGTATATCCTTGGCATAGAAATGGTTCTTTAATGAATATGGGTGTTCCTACTGAGGGAACAAGAGCTGCTGCATTACAAAGAAAGATTATAAGTAATCTTAAATTTGCTTCACAGAACAATTATCTACCTAATCAAAGTGTGTGGGAAGCTGAAATTTCTGGAGATGCAAATCACACGGGTATAACACCTGTTAATTCTTGGACAGAGGGGTTAGTTAGAATCCCTGCACAAGCTAATTCTAATTTAGGTTCTTTAAATTATTATGCTAATATAGATAAAGTTCTTACATTTAATAGGAGTGAACAGATTTCTGAAATATACAAAAATGGATATCTGATATACACTACTAAGGATTGGATAACTGATGGAAAGATTGCTGACTTGTTCAATAATGCTATAAGTCAAACTATATCAGTTGACCAAGTACAAGATTGGTTAACCAGAATAGCTGATGCAGATAAATATGGAACTGAGCCTGTTAGTATGAAATATAAATCTAATCCTCATTTAGTATTTGCTTTTAATTATACTAAAAGTGGTAAACAATTAATACTTCCTATGAAGAATAATAATAATGGTTACCTTGCTCCATCAGCAAATAGTAAGCCATTTTGGAATCCCACAGCTCCAGAAGGTGCTGTTTATCAGGACAGTATTAATTTTACAAATGAGAATAGAGCCTTCTTTTGGTTAGCTGAATTATATAGAGATAATGTAGTTAATAGATTTGGAGGAGATACTGAGGAGGCTATATTAAACAACACTTGGTTACCATCAGGAGATTCAGTTATAATAGGGGATTCTATAAATATTGAGTATACAGAAGGTGATACCTATTATCAAAGATATGATTGTCTTAGAACATTTGCTTATACTAATGAAGACCAAAATAGTATTGTAGATATAGTATCTTTTATGTGTGAATCTAAAGTTAATATTGATGGAAGATATGATAAGAACAGGGGACAGGTTAATAATTTAGCTGTAAGTCCTACTAACTTTAATCTATTTAATCCAGTATATTCACAGAAGAATAATTTCTTTACATTTAGAACTATAGATTATGAAAGATTTAGTATAAACTATTTTCCTAATTCTATTACTGTTACTAAAGAAAAGTCATTAGGTGAAGATATAGATACTTGGACTAATATCACTTTAGCTACAACTCTTGACTTAGATGGAGATAAGGGGGAGATAGTTTCTCTTAATACTTATAATAATGAGATATTCTGTTTTCAAAGGAGAGGTTTGAGTAATATATTATTCAACTCAAGAGTACAGATACCAACTTCTGATGGTATGCCAATTGAGATTACTAATGGATTAAAGGTAAGTGGTAAGAGATATATAAGCAATACTATAGGCTGTGCTAATAAATGGTCTATTGCAGAATCTCCTTCTGGACTATACTTTATAGATAATGAGACTAATTCATTATATCTGTTTAATGGAGAAATAGTCAGTTTATCTGATAAGTTAGGGTTTAGACAGTGGATTAGTGCTCATAATGTTCATGTGAACTGGGAACCAGTTGGTTATAATAACTACAGGTCATTCTATGACAAGAATAATAATGATGTGTACTTTACTTATAAAGACCATTGTCTGTGTTATTCAGAGTTGATTAACCAGTTTACTTCATTCATGAGCTATGAAGGAGTTCCTGCTATGTTCAATGTAAGTAGTGAGTTCTATGCCTTTAAAGATGGTAGGATGTGGGAACAGTTTGCTGGAGACTATAATATGTTCTTTGGTGAATATAAACCATTCAGTATTACCTTTGTAGCTAATGCTGAGGAACCAAATGATAAGATATTCAATACAGTAGAGTTTAGAGCTGATAGTTGGGATGGTGATAACCTAATGAGTAATAAAACCTTTGATACTCTTGATGTATGGAATGAATATCAGCATGGTACTACTCCTCTTACTAATCTACTTGGACATCCTTCTCCATTAAAGAAGAAGTTCAGGATATGGAGAGCTAATATACCAAGAGCAATAGTAAATAACAGGGATAGGATAAGGAATACTTGGGCTTATATTAAGTTGGGAATGAACACTCCTAATACATATAGAACAGAGTTCCATGATGCTATTATTCACTATTTTGCAT
>OLSE01000141.1_pt1 | contig 99539 bp, 97 predicted proteins | sample 1673191 | NCBI WGS metagenome assembly OLSE01 (sample SAMEA3136764, study PRJEB25190) | human gut metagenome | biome: human gut; feature: human-associated habitat; material: faeces | place: Austria | collected 2013
CTCAATATCCTACATGGGGGCTTTTTGTGCTGTCCGCATAATCTGGTGCGGTTCATTTGGCCTTGCAGGGTGCTTTTCATGTTTGAAAAATCGCGACGGATTTCGGGCGCACTTTTCAAAGGCATAAAGGCACGTTTATAAAAAGGGCGATGGCCCGTTTTTTTCCACTTTGGTTCTAAACCCGGCGGCACGTCCATAGAATTGGGCATACGGAGCGGAAAGAAAGGTGTGTGCGATGGATTTTGAAAAGGCGATCCGCCCGCTCGGGCGCTTTACACCGATGCTTGAAAAGGTGCCGCGGGCGGTGCGCGACGCGGTGTTTGACATTCGTATCAGTGTGGATAAGCCTGTGCTGCTGTGCTGCGGCGACCGTATTTTGTTTTTGCGGGAAGACGGCGACACGGCGCAGTATTTTTCGCAAAACAATGTGACAGCGACACGCGAGGACGTGGAGGAGATCTTTTTGCGGCTGTGCGGGTATTCCGTTTACAGTCACATGGAGGAGATTCGCGGCGGATTCGTCTCCGCAGACCACGCGCTGCGGGTGGGCATCGGCGGTACGGCGGTGATTGAAAAGGGCGGCATCAAAACGGTGCGCGACGTGACGAGTCTTTCTGTGCGTATCCCGCGAGAGAAGCGCGGCTGTGCAGAGGAGGTGCTGCGCTATGGCGTAGACCTCAGCCGCGGGCTGCTGCTTGCTGGCGCGCCGTCCTCGGGCAAAACGACGCTGCTGCGGGACATTGCACGATATATTGGTACGGCGGGACATCGCGTGGTGGTGCTTGACGAGCGGTTTGAGCTGAGTGCGGACGGGTTTGACCTCGGCGCGTGCACGGATATTTTGCAGGGCTACCCGAAGCAGGAGGGGCTTTCGCACGCGGTGCGGTGTCTTTCACCGGAGTACATCGTCTGCGATGAGCTCGGCGAAAACGATCTTTCGGCGATACGTGCGGCATCGTTTTCAGGGGTGGCGCTGATTGCGAGCATCCACGCGGGCAGTGTACACGAGCTGTGTTGCAGACCGCTGTGCCGCGGGATTCTGTCGCTCGGCGCGTTTGAAACGGTGGCACTGCTGCACGGGCGAAGTGCGCCGACGAAAGTGGAAAAGTTGTTTTTGGCGGGTGATCTTCTTGAAAACAACGGCGGCGATCCTGATTGTTCTGTGCGCGGCGACCGCCGGGTCATCGGTATCTGCGCGGCTAAAAATGCGTGAAAAAGAGCTGAACATCTTCTTGGAAGCGCTTTTTGCGCTGAAAAACGCCGCGGCCTATACGGCGGGCGACCTGTACGCATTGCTCTCTCTGTGCCGCGAAAACGCTTTTTTGAGGCGCGTGTGGGTGCTTTCTGAAAACATGGACTGCACAGCGGCGTTTAAAGCGGCGGCACATGCCTTTTTTACATACCGCGGGGATGAAGCGCTGTGCGCCGCGTTTATCGACGGGTTCGGCAAGACCGACCTCGATGGGCAAATGGCGTACTTTGCGCTGCATGAAGGCCGCGTGCGCAGCGCACTTTTAGCCGCCGAGCAAAGCCTTGCCCAGAAAGGCAGATTGTGCGTGGCGCTGGGGTTATTTGTCGGCGTTTCCGCCGCCCTCATTTTGCTGTAACAGCCGGAAAGGAAAGCAAAGCTATGGATGTAGATCTGATCTTCAAGATCGCCGCCATCGGCATACTTGTGGCCGTTTTGAACCAGCTGCTCATTCGCTCCGGGCGGGAGGAGCAGGCTATGATGACGACGCTTGCGGGGCTCATTGTGGTGCTGACGATGCTCATCACGCAGATCAGCACGCTGTTCGATACGATTAAATCGGTGTTTGGGCTATGAGCACGGTGCTTATGGTATCGGCAGCGGCGGTGTTTGCAGCGGTGTGCGGCGCGCTTTTAAAACGCGGGCAAAAGGAAATGGCTCTGCTGTTTTCGCTTGCGGCGGCGGTGCTCGTTTTTCTGTGTATTTTGCCGCAGATCGAAACGCTGACTTCGACATTCCGCGAATGGGCAGAGCTTTCCGGCATGCCGGAGGTGTTCGGAGCGCTGTTAAAAGCGCTTGGCATCGTGCTCATCGGGCGCATAACGGCGGATCTTTGCAAGGACGCAGGGGAATCGGCAATAGCAAGCGGTGTGGAGCTTGCCGTAAAAACAGCGGTGTTGCTGACGGCGCTGCCGTTGCTGAATCGACTTCTCTTGCTTTTGCAGGAAGTGCTGTTGTTATGAAAAAACGGATTTTGCGCGTTTTTTTGGCTTTGACGGTGTTTATCCTGCTGCTTTCGCTGCCCGTGCGCGCGGACGAAGCGGAGCTCTACCAAAACAGCGGGGCGGATACACTTATGGAGGCACTGCCGGAAGAAGCACAGTCGCTTTTGCAGAACGTCGGGGCCGACCCGATGGAAACACCTGCGCCCGACGCGGCGACAAAGCTGTTTTCGGCGCTTTCCGAGGGCTTTCGTGCGGAGTGGACAGCACCGGCGCGGGCACTCCTTACGCTGCTTGTATCATGCGTGCTGTGCAGACTTGTGCAGGAATTCGCCGCAAAGGAGCTTTCCTACGCCGTTTCCGTATGCGGGGCGCTGTGCGCCGCCATGACGCTGCTTTCGCCGATGGCTTCGCTTTTGGAGCAGGCCGCGCGTGTGACGGATGCTGCTGCCGTTTTTCTGCTTGCCGCGGTGCCCGTGTATGCGGGGCTGCTTTTCACGGCGGGGAACACCGTGACAGCACCGACCTACGGCGCGCTGTCGCTTGCAGCGGCAAATGCCGTCTCGGTTTTGAGCAGCGTGGTGCTCATCCCGGTTTTGCGTGTGTTTTTGGCGTTTTCCGTGGCTTCTGCCGTGACATCGTTTGATTTAAAGCGGCTGACGGACGCGCTGTATAAAGTTATCAAATGGGCTTTGGTGCTCGCCGTCACGGTATATACGGGCGTTTTGTCCGTACAGACAATTGTTGCGAACAGCGCGGAGATGGCGGGCGGCAAGGCGGCGAAAATGCTTGTCTCCGGCGCAATCCCCATTGTGGGCAGCGCGTTTTCCGATGCGTTTTCGATCATCGTTTCCGGCGCGGCGCTTGTAAAAAACGGCGTGGGTGCATTTGGGTTGCTTGCATCGCTCGCGATTTTTCTGCCGCTGTGCATAAAGGCTGCCGCGTGGCTTTTGATTTGCTTTTGCGCGGGGCTTGCGGCAGAGGTGTTGGGTCTAAAGCCGCTTGCGTCGTTTTTAAACGGCTGTGCTGCGGCGCTGCGGCTGCTCATTGCGGCGGTATGCAGTGTGGGTGCGGTGGCGGTGGTCTCGGCGGCCGTGGTGCTTTGTGTGCGAGGTGCTTATGCGTGAATTGTATGCGCTGGTGTTTTCGGTGTGCGTGGTGCTCATCGGAACGGAGATGATCGTGCGGCTGTTCCCGGAAAAAAGCGGGTCACTTATCCACGCGCTTGCAGCGCTGATGCTGCTTGTGGTGCTTGTAAACGGCATTTTAAAGCTGCAAAGCGGGGTCTCGCTCGATTTTGACTTGACCGAAACGGGCGAAGCCGAATCGACGATAACGCAAAGCTACGCGGAAAAGGGCACGGCGATTTTGAAAGAGCGGCTCTCGGCGCTTTTGAAAAGTGCGGGGATGGACGTGCCGGCAGCGAATATCGACATTTGGTACACGCAGGACGATGATGGCGTGGTGACGGTGGAACGTGTGCGGGTACGGGTGCGGTTTGCGACAGACATCGACCGCGCGGACACGCTTTTGCGCAGCGTGCTGACCGAGGTCATCCCGGTGGATGTGTACGTGTAGGAGGTGAGGCGAGACGGATAAACTGAAAAGCCTTTTGAAAAACGGTAAGCTGACGTATATGCTCATTGCAGCCTGCGCGGCGCTCGTTTTATTGATGCTCCTTTGGCCTATGGACACAAAGAACACGGAAAATGAAGCGCCGGAGACGGTGGAACTGACGGCGGGAGACTACACCAGAGCGCTTTCCGTGCAGATCGCGCAGATGGTCTCGGCTATCACGGGGGAAAGCGAGCCGCAGGTGACGGTGACGCTGCGTACAATGGGCGAAACGGTGTATGCGACCGAAGATAAGCAGAGCGAAAAAAGCGCCGAGGAGTACAGCGGCGAAAGCCTCAACCGCACGCAGACGGACGGCGACACGCAGAAGACGTATATCCTGGTGAAGGCGGCGGACGGCTCGCAGAAGCCGCTCATCGTGACGAAAACGGAGCCGGAGATCCGCGGCGTGGTAGTCGTGAGCCGTGGGGGGAGCGACCCGAAAATGCGGGAGAAGATTGTGGAGGCCGTGAAGACTGCGCTCGATTTATCCTCTACGCAGGTATGCGTGGTGGGGTACAGCGAATATACATATGGCAACGAATGAAACCATTCAGTGAAGATCGGAGGAACACGGAATGAAATACGGTAAAAGACAGCTGATCTTGGCATCGCTTGTGCTGGCCCTTGGTGCGGCGGTGTACTTAAATTGGCAGTTTGCGGGCACAAAGGTGCAGAGCGCGGGCGATGTCAGCGAAGAAAGTGCGTCTTCCGCTCTCGGTGCGGCGCAGCTTGTGAACAACGCCTATGTGGAGACAGTCTCCGACACGCTTATGAACGAGGACGGCGTTCTGCCGGAAACGGAGCCCGCAGACGGTGCGGCGGAAAGCAGCGCGGCAGAAGAAACAGCGGCTGCGGTATCGGCTTCCGCAAAGCTTTCGGACGCTCGATTGACGCGCCAGACCGCACGGGATGAGGCCGTGGAGCTGCTGGAGGACATCCTGAAAGACGACAGCGCCGAGGTCGCCGTAAAGCAGGCCGCCGTGGACGAAGCTGCGGTTATCGCGCAGAACATTTTGAAAGAGACAAACATAGAGTCCCTCATAGAAGCGAAGGGCTTTACAGAGTGCGTGGCGTACATCAACGGCGAAAGCTGCACGGTGGTTGTAAACGGCGACATGGAGGACGAACAGAACGCGCTCATCGTGCGGGACATTGCAGTTTCCGAAAGCGGCGTCAGCGCGGAAAACGTGAAGATCATTTCTGCGGCGAAATAAAAGATGATTTCTTGCATTTTACCGTTTATCGTGGTATACTATTCCAGAACATATCGGCGTGTATGTCTGGAGCTTGAAAACTGCACATCAAACGGCACCGGTGAAAACCGAAAGTGCCTGATTTCTGCTCAAATTGCCTGCCGATCCTTCGGCGGGCTTTTTTGTTTATATCCGCCATGAATCACGCAATGAATTTTATTGAGATAAGGGAAAGGAACCGAGTATGACGAAAAGAAGAGAATCGAGAGAACAGGCTTTTACGCTGCTTTTTGAAAAGACCGTGACGGGCGACAGCATGGAAGACATCATTGAAATGGCGAAGGAAGCGCGCGATGTCGCTATCGATCCGTACTGCGAAAAGCTGACCGCTTTGACGGAGCTTTATTTAGACGAGATCGACCACACGATCGAAGAAAATCTGCGCGGCTGGAGTTTGCGCCGTCTTTCTAAAATGACGCTGACGATTTTGCGCGTTGCCGTGTGCGAAATGCAGTTTATGCAGGCCGACGATGTCCCGGTGAGCGTTTCTATCAACGAGGCAGTGGAGCTTGCAAAAATTTACGGCAACGAAAAGGACGCTTCTTACGTAAACGGCGTGCTTTCCACAATCGCAAAGAAGCTTGAGGGAGCGAAGAACGAGACGGAGAGCGAAAATGCCTAACATCAGCGCGCTCGGTTTAGACACCAGCAACTACACAACGAGCGCCGCGTTTTTCGGTGACGGCGAAATGGACAGCCGCGGCATGATTTTGCCTGTGAAAGAGGGCGAGATCGGACTGCGCCAGAGCGACGCGGTGTTTCACCACACGCGCCAGCTGCCGGAGGTGCTGTCCATGCTTGGTGATAAGATTAGCGAGGCGAAGGTCATTGGCGTTTCGGAGCGTCCGCGTGATGCGAAGGACTCCTATATGCCGTGCTTCTTGGTGGGCATCGGCGCGGCGCAGATGCTTGCGCAGGCGTTAGGGGTGCCGCTGCGGCGCTTTTCGCACCAGCAGGGGCACATTGCGGCGGCGCTTTACTCTGCCCAACGACTGGACTTGCTGCACGAGCGTTTTTTGGCGTTTCACATGTCCGGCGGCACAACGGAAGCGGTTTTGGTAGAACCTGTGGAGGGTGACAAAATGTTTCGCACGCGCCTTGTTGCGTCTTCACTCGATTTAAAGGCCGGGCAGGTCATTGACCGCATCGGCGTGATGCTCGGTCTGCCGTTTCCGGCCGGCAAGCATTTAGACCCCATTGCGTGCAATTATACGGAAAGACTGCGCGTGCGCGCTTCAATGAAAGGCGCGAACTGCTCGCTTTCCGGTGTGGAAAATAAATGCCGCGAGCTGATGAAAAAGGGCGCGCCGAAGGAGGAAATCGCCGCGACGTGCATGGCGTACGTCATTGCGGCATCGGACGCGATGTGTAAGGCGCTTATCGAGACATTCGGCGATTTGCCCGTGGTGTTTTCGGGCGGCGTGTCCTCAAACTCTATGCTGCGCGCGCACATGAGCGAAAAATACGGTGCACTGTTTGCGGAGCCGCGTTTTTCGGCGGATAACGCTGCCGGCATCGCCGTTTTGGCGTCACTTTCGCAGGAGGCCTGATATGCGCGTTTTATCGGTTTCGCAGATCAATTTTTTTATAAAGTCGCTTATTGAGGGTGACGGCCGCATGCGCGACATTTACGCGCGCGGCGAAATTTCCAATTTTACCGATCACTACCGCTCCGGACACCTGTATTTTTCGCTGAAAGACGAAAAGTCCGTTTTGAAGGCGGTCATGTTTTCGTCTGCCGCGCGGCGGCTGCGTTTTTGCCCGAAAGAGGGCATGCGCGTTATCGTGCGCGGGCGTGTGGCCGTGTATGAGCCCGGCGGGCAGTACCAATTCTATGTGGAGGAAATGCAGCCGGACGGCGTGGGCGCGCTGAGCTTAGCGTTTGAGCAGCTGAAAGAAAAGCTTGCTGCCGAGGGACTGTTCGCGGAAGAACACAAGCGGCCGATCCCGCCGTTTCCGGCGCGCATCGGCGTTATTACATCGCCGACGGGTGCGGCGGTGCAGGATATTCGCAACATACTCTCGCGGCGCTGGCCTGCGGCGGAGATCGTGTTTTGCCCGGTGCTTGTGCAGGGCGAGGATGCAGCGGCGCAGCTTACGGCGGCGGTGAAATTGATGAACGCCCAAAAGGCGGCGGATGTCATCATCATCGGGCGCGGCGGCGGCTCCGCGGAGGATTTGGCCGCATTCAACGACGAGACGCTCGCAAGAGCGGTGTTCGCGTCGAAGATACCCGTCATCTCCGCTGTGGGACACGAGACGGATTTTACGATTTGCGATTTTGTCGCGGACTTGAGAGCGCCAACGCCGAGCGCGGCGGCAGAGCTTGCCGTGCCGGACAGGGAAGAAATGCGTGCGGCACTTGCGCAGCTGACGCGCCGCTTGTGCGGCAGCGTGCAGGCGGGGCTTGACGATCGGCGGCAGATGCTCGATGCGCTTGCAAGCGCAAACGTGCTGCAAAATCCGTCCGCGTGGCTTTCACCGCGCAGGCAGGCGCTCCGAAACACGGTGCAGAGCCTGACGCACAGCGCCGAGCGCAGAATTTTGAATGAGAAAAACGAGCTTGCTGCGCTTTCCGCACGGTTAGACGCAATGAGCCCGCTGAAGGTGCTTTCACGCGGATACGCGATCGTGTCCGACGAAAACGGGAAAGTGATAAAGCGCACGGAAGACGCAAAGCCGGGCGACGTTTTGACAGCGCGCGTAGAGGACGGCGCAATCACCGTGCAGGTGCAGAAAACAGAAAAGAGGGAAATGACCGATGCCTAAAAAAACCATGACCTTTGAAGACGCGATGCTGCGCCTTCGCGAGGTGACCGAGACGCTCGAAAAGGGAGATGTGACACTGGAGGAATCTGTGAAGCTTTTTAGCGAGGGCGCGGAGCTTTCCCGCTTTTGCTATGAGAAATTAAACACGGCCGAACAGAAAATTACGGAGCTGAGTGCTGCGAAAACGGAGGAATAAAAATGGAAGACAGGGTAAAACGCATTGAAAAAGCCTTAGATCATTTTTTGCCGGAGCGCAAGGGCTCGCTTTCCGAGACCGTGACCGACGCCATGCGCTATTCGCTTTTAAACGGCGGCAAACGTGTGCGCGCCGTTTTAACGCTTGCGTTCTGCGAGCTGTGCGGCGGCGATGAAGACATGGCGATGCCGTTTGCGTGTGCCGTGGAGATGGTACATGCGTATTCGCTCATCCACGATGACCTGCCGTGCATGGATAACGACGATATGCGCCGCGGTAAGCCCTCTAACCACAAGGTCTACGGTGAAAATTACGCATTGCTTGCGGGCGACGGCCTTTTAACAAAAGCGTTTGAAACGGCGCTGAGCAGTGAAGCATTCCGAAATGTCGGCATGGAGCGCGCTGCGTATGCGGCGGCGGTGCTTGCGCGCTGCGCGGGCGAGCACGGTATGGTGGGCGGCCAGTGCATTGACCTTGCAACCGAAAACCGCACCGTTTCGCTTGATGAGCTGTGCGAAAAAGACACCGGCAAGACCGCGAACCTCATCATGGCGGCATGCATGATGGGCTGCATTGCGGCGGGTGCGAACGAAACGCAGATCAATGCAGCAAAGGAATACGCGCTGCATATCGGTTTGGCGTTCCAGATCCGCGACGATATTCTGGACGTGACCGGTGACGCCAAGGAGCTTGGCAAGAACATCGGCGTGGATGCACAAAACGCGCGCTGCACGTATGTTTCCATTTTGGGCGTGGAAAAAGCGCAGGCGCTCGTCGATGAGCATACCGAAAAGGCGCTTCATGCGCTTGACGCGTTTGACGCGGGCAGCACGTTCCTGCACGAGTTTGCGGAAAAGCTCGCGACGCGCAGCAAGTAATGAAACGCACACTGGAGTTCGTCATCGACTGCGGACAGGAAAACATGGACGTGCGTACGTTCGTGCGGCGGTACTTAGGGTTTTCCGCACGCATTTTAACGGCGCTGAAATACGAGGGAGAGATGCTTAAAAACGGCGAACCCGTGCACAGCAATGCCGTTTTGAAAGCCGGCGATACGCTGACTTTGACGCTGCTTGAAACGGGCGAAGCGTATGAAAAAGCCGACCTGCCGTTTGCGGTTTTATATGAGGACGAGGATTTTTTAGTGCTCGATAAGCTGTACAATATGCCCGTGCACCCCTCGCCGGGGCACGACCGCGACAGCGTTTTAAATGCGGCGGCGTGGTATTTTCAAAATACGCCGGACTTTGTGTTTCGGCCGCTGTACCGCTTAGACCGGGATACGACCGGCGCACTGGTGCTGGCGAAAAACAAATTTGCCGCAAACGCAAAGCTGACGAAAACGTACCGCGCCGTGTGTGAGGGCGAAACGCCCGAAAGCGGGTGTGTGAATGTACCCATCGGGTTAAAGCCGGGGCATAAGGTGGAGCGCTGCGCGGGCATCGGAGACGAAGCCGTGACGGAATTTCAAACAGTGAAAACGAGCGGCGGGTACAGCCTTGTTGATTTCCATTTGAAAACCGGGCGCACGCACCAGATTCGCGTGCACATGGCGCACCTTGGGCATCCCGTGGCGGGGGACGACCTTTACGGCGGTCATTTGGACAGAACGGAGCACCAGATGCTCTGCTGCCGTGCAGTGCATCTTTTATGTCCGGCGCTCGACATCGATAAAACGGTCGAGACGGATTTTTCGGCGGAACAAAAGGCGTGTTTCCCGGAGCTTTTTCAATGAAAAACACCCCGCAGCTTTAAAACTGCGGGGTAGTCCATATCAAGTGAAATTTTATTCCACGTCCGTATGGATGAGGCGGTCTAACAGTGTGATGAGTAAAATGCGCTCTTCATCGGAAAGGTCGCGCGTGACGCTTTTGGCCCAATCCCGCAAAATCTCGCGGATGACGGGCACGAGCTTTTCACCGCTTTCTGTGACGTAGAGGTTGTTTTCGCGGCGATCTTCCTTGCCGGTTTCGCGCGAAATGTAGCCGAGCTCTTCAAGGCGTTTTGTTCGGCGTGCTACGGTGCATTTGTCGATATACATGTGCGAGACAATGGCGTCCTGCGTGGTGCCGGGGTGGCGGTTGATGTAAAGCAGGATCATCGGCATGCCACCTACAAAGCCGTAGCCGCGCAGACGATCATCCATATATCTTTTACGCTGGCGGTGCAGATAGGTGAAGCTGCGGCTTAGATCACGCGGAAAATCCGCAAGGCGCTCTTGTTCGGTTTCTGCTGTTTTCTGTTCTTCCGGCATGCTTACACCTCCGTATGGTTTATGGCTTTATTATATGGCTTTTGTGCAAAAAAGTCAATTCAAAAATCCGCCTATTCCGCGATAAACGGGTGACAGACGCGCTTATACAGTTCGTCGTCGAACATAACGTGATAAATGTTTTCGAGCTCATGCAGCACGACTTTCGCTTCCGGCACGGGCTGCACGATGGGCAGCACGAGTATGTTGAAATCCACGCCGTACAAAAGGCTTTTTGCTTTTGTCATTTCGCACCCGCAGCGCTCATAAAACGCGATGCGGCGGCGACGGATGTTGACTTCTTCTTCGGCTTCGGCGCTCTCAACGCTTTCCACTTCGAGCAAGAGACCGTCACGGTCTTTCATTTCTGTGCGCAGCAGGGGAAAAGTCTTGCTGCCGATGCCCGTGCCGCGCAGGCCTTTTTTGACGGCGAAATAATCGAGCAGGGCGTATTTGCCGTTTTCCGTGCACGAAAAATAGGCGTAGGCGCAGAGTGAATCGGTTTCGTCGTAAAAGCCGTAGCACGGGTAGCAGTTTTTATTGTAGAGCATTTCCATGCTTGCAAAGGGGCGCAGCTCGCTCGGCGGGAATGCCTCGTGCATATATGCGTTGTAAATTTCGCGAATTTCGTCTAAATTCAGCTTTTTAATGTGTAACAAATACTCAACTCCCATTTTTATTTTGGACCAAGCAAAGGAGCTTTACTTTGAATCCATTTCCGTATACGTTTGATAACAAACGGTATCATACATTAGCTTATCACAACCGGGTGCAGAATTGCAAGACCCAAAAGGCGGTGATCGATGCCGGGCTGAGCTGCCCGAACATAGACGGCACGTGCGGCGTGGGCGGGTGCATCTTCTGCGACGGCGGCAGCGGCTATTTTACGCAGGATAAGGCATTTTCCGTGACGGAGCAGCTGCAAGCGGAAAAAGTGCGTATTCATAAAAAGTCGCCGGAAAGTAAAATCATCGCGTATTTTCAGACGCACACAAACACCTACGCGCCGGTTGAAAAGCTCAGGGCGTTATACGAAGAAGCGCTTGCATTCGGCGTTTACGGCGTATCGATTGCCACGCGCCCGGACTGCATCGGGGAGGAGGTTTTGTCGCTTTTAAAAGAATTGAACGGCAAAACGCACCTCACCGTGGAACTGGGCCTGCAAAGCAGTAATGATGAGACGGCTGCGCGTATTCACAGAGGATATAAATATGAGGTATTTAAAGAGACATTCCTGCGCCTGCGCGAAAACAATATTCGCGTTTGCGTGCATATCATAGACGGCTTACCGGGCGAGACGGAGGCGGAGATGATAAAGACCGCCGAAGACCTTGCACAGCTGTGCCCGGACGGTGTGAAAATTCATCTTTTACACGTCATTCGCGGCACGCAGCTTGCGGGCTTATACGAAAGCGGCGCATACACGCCGATGACGTTTGAGGACTATGTGCGCGTCGTAATCCGTCAACTGGAGGTGCTGCCGCCCGAAACGGTTATCGAGCGCATTACGGGCGACGGTGACAAAACAAAGCTGCTTGCGCCCCTGTGGAGCCGCGATAAAATCCGCGTACTCGGCACGATAGACCGCGAGATGGCAGTGGGAAATACTTGGCAAGGCAGACTTTATTCGCCGAATGGCTTGCAAAAAGGACAGAAAATGCGTATAATAGAATAAATCCGAACACGGTGTGCAGTTTACGCTGTGATTTCGTTTATGAAAGGTAATTTTACTATGAATAATAAAGCTCCAAATAAACACAGCGACGCGCGTTCTTTTGAAATGCGCCGTTTGATTTTCCTTGGCGCGGCCGGCGTGCTCATTCTGGTCGTGGTCATTTTATCGCTCCTATCTGCATTCGGCGGGAAATCCGACGGTCAGAGTACCGGCAACGGCACGTCTTCCGCAGTGACAGAGGACGGCAAGCTCGTCATTCAGGATCTTTACGAGGGTGAGATCACCATTCCGAAGTTTAATGTGCCGCTCAATACATACGACCAGTCGAAGTTTAAAAATGACAACGGCCTTGTGACGTATGACGACGCGAACGCGAGCCTCGGCATCGACGTTTCCGACTATCAGGGCGACATCGACTGGGCAGCCGTCAAAGCGAGCGGCATCGATTTCGCGATGATCCGCGCAGGCTACCGCGGTGCAACGCGCGGCAAGCTGAACGAAGACAGCAAGTTTGCCGATAATTACACCGGTGCGAAGGACGCAGGCGTAAAGGTGGGCATCTACTTCTTCTCGCAGGCAACTTCTGTTACCGAAGCGGAGGAGGAAGCGGGCTATGTGCTCCAGCTTTTGCAGAATAAGTCCGTCGATTACCCCGTCGTCTTTGACTGGGAGCAGACGAGCGTAGACGGCTCTCGCACGGCAGATGCCACAGGCGAGCAGATTACGAGTTATGCTTCGGCGTTCTGCAAAAAGATTGCGAAAGCGGGCTACACCGCAGGTGTGTACTTCAACCGCAGCCTTGGCTATAACTATTATGACTTAGAGCAGCTCAAGGATTTTGAGTTCTGGCTTGCAGAATACCGCAGCGTGCCGGCATTCTACTATAATTTCGGCCTGTGGCAGTATTCCGACAACGCGCAGGTGCAGGGCATCGACGCGGCAGTCGATATTAACGTCAGCTTTAAGAACTACGGCTGATCTTTAAAGTAAAAACGAAAGGTGCTTGATCATTTTGGTCAGGCACCTTTTTTGTTATTCTTCGTTTTCGCCGAACCAGCCGCAGGCTTTCATGTCTACGCGGCCGTCGGGCAGGAACTGCACGCCCTCGGCTTCGAGCTTTTCGCGCTGTACATCGGGGCCGCCGAAAACGTAGCCCTTGCACAGAGAGCCGTCTTTGAACACTACGCGGTGGCATGGTGTATTTACGGGGTCCGTGTTGCGGTGCAGCACAAAGCCCACACCGCGCGAGGCACGTGGTTTGCCCGCTGCAAATGCCACGAAGCCGTAATTTGTCACCTTGCCGCGCGGAATCTCGCGCACCACCTGAAACACGCGCTCGGAAAAATCATTCATCGTATTCAACTTCCTTTGCTTTCAAACCGTTTTGTACAGTATAGCATAAAAGTAGTCTTTACAAAAGGGTTTTTATTGATTATAATGAAATATAACGAAACTAAAACCGAAACGGAGTTGTTGATATGGCAATTATTGAAGTAAATTTTATCTCGAAGTGCCTCATGCGCGTGGTGACGTTCAATGCGATTATCCCGGTGGATAAGTTCGGCCCGCAGGCGGAAAATGCAGAACAGAAGCCGCTGAAGACGCTTTACCTTTTGCACGGCATTTTCGGAAATTATACGGACTGGGTGAACGGCACGCGCATTCAGGCGTGGGCGGAGGCAAACGACCTTGCGGTCATTATGCCCTCCGGTGAAAACCGCTTTTATCTCGACGACGAAAAGAGCGGCGAGCTGTACGGCGAGTTCATCGGCAAGGAGCTTGTAGAGTTCACAAGAAAGCTGTTTCCGCTTTCCGATAAGCGCGAGGATACGTTCATCGCGGGTCTTTCCATGGGCGGCTACGGTGCAATCCGCAACGGCCTGAAGTATGCGGAAAACTTTGGCTGCGTCATCGGTCTTTCCGCCGCGCTCGTGCACGATACGTGGAAGGACGCGGACAACTCCGCGCCGATTTTCACATTCCGCCGCAACTACTACGAGGCGATCTTCGGTGAGTATGACAAGGTGAAGGGCAGCGACAAGGACCCGAAGGCGCTGCTTTTGAAGCTGAAGGAGGAGGGCAGACCTGTACCAAAAATGTACCTGTGCTGCGGCACGGAGGACGGCCTCGTCACCGCAAACCGCGATTTCCGCGATTTCCTCAACGAAAACGGTGTTGACCTCACGTATGTGGAGGGCCCCGGCAAGCACGACTGGGTATTCTGGGATACGTACATCAAAAAGGTGCTCGACTGGCTGCCGCTTAATAGAACAGGCGCGGGCATCAACAGCGGAAACGTGAAATAAAGCAAAACGGAAAACAGGGGAACGGATGATGCAGAAGAGGAATCTGAAAAATTCCGCAAGATCACGATGAATGTGCTAACGATGCAGCTCAATTCCATCACGATCATGGATCTCATCGCCGCCAGCTTATAAATTCGTAAACATAAATCAAAAGCCACCGAAACGGAAAAGCGCAAGGCTTGCCGCAAACGGTGGCTTTTACTCTATAAAAATTTAATTCTGCGTTGTATTGCCGGGCAGGATATTGAGGTTTTCCGGGACATTCGGGTGGGGGATGTTGTGCAACGCAAAGCCCGCGAGCTGACGGATGATCTGCAAAACGAACGACCGCGTTTCGGGGTCGAGGTGCACGGCGGCGTTGTAGATAGCGCCGATGTTCTTTTGAATGTCGCCGGCGTCAAATACGTTTTCAATATTGCCGGCGGTCAAAAGGCCGTAGAGTACATCGACAAGGCGTATGCGCTCGTCGATGCTCATGCCGGTGATCCAGCTGTTGAGTGTTTTGTTCATGTATTTTGCGCCGCTGGAAATTTCCTCCAGCGTATGGAATGCACCGTCCGTCACCTGCCACGAGAACGGGTCGTGCTGCATAATGCCCATTTGGTTGCTTTCCACAACGGAGTATGCACCGTGATTTTCAAGCAGCATGCCGATGAGCGAGCCTTTTGGAATGACCTTATGTACGCGGCTTTGAATGCGCCCATATTCTTCGGATTCGAGCGTGTTGCCGATGAAGCCGGGGCTGTCGAGCGGGTAGACGCACTCAATACGCTTTTGAATTTCCGGATCGCAGAACATGCCCGCGTAGGCTGCAAGGTTGCCGCCTTTGGAGTGGCCCATCAAAAGCAGTTTGCCGGGAAAGCTTTTGCCGAGCTTTGTCACATAGTCTGCCGCATCGGCCTGCGAGGGGATGACGGGCAGAAATGCCATGTTAAAATCCTCTTTCCAGCCGACGAGCGTGGCGTCCGTGCCGCGGAATACGGCGCAGGCGTGGTCGTCATCGAGGTACACGGTGATGGCCGCAAACTGCTCCTCTGACTGGTCACACAGCTTTTCAACGAAGTTGCCGATTTTTATGTTGCGCCAGCGCGGGCTTGACGCCATAGCGTACAAAAGCCTCATGTTGCTTTTGGTATCGCGTACGTGGAACATCAACTTTTCAAAGCGCTCTGCCTTTAAAAGCTCTCGAATTTCTATTTTGTTTTCGCATTTAAGCTCGTCTTCAAAAGCGCTCAGATTCATGTAGGAAAACTGTGATAAAAGCAGGCTGTCTACATCCGTAAACGGTTTTTCTGCCAAAGGCGAGAATTCGGTTTCTGCATATTCAAGGATGCTTGGCATAGTACGCCGCCTTTCTGAGAAAGTTAAACGTAATAATAGGGACCGGGCTTACAGAGGATGACGATGAGATCGACGAACGCGCCGATGCCGAACAGGCCGCCGGTGAAGATATACAAAACACCCATGCCGATCTTTCCCTCATAAAATTTATGCGCGCCGATGAGTCCTAAAAACAGGCACAGGAAAAACGCTGCCCATTTGCTTTTTGCCACACCACCGTAAGTGACATTGTTGTTTACATAAACAGGCTGGGGCTGTTGGGCAGACTGCAATGGCTCTACCTGCCTGCCGCACGCGGGGCAAACCACGCAGTCGGCACCGATGACCGCGCCGCAGTATTTACAGAACTTCGCGTTTTCGGTGCACGTGCCGCAGTTTGGGCAAAAAAGCTCACCGTTCGGAATATTTGCACCGCAATTTTTGCAGACCATAAGAAAATCTCCTTTGCATATTTGAATATTTGTCCACCGAAATCATAACACAGATTTTGACATCCCGCAACGTGTTTCACCGCTTTTTCTGATTGCCACGCACAAAAGCAGCACGTCTGTCATAGTATGCCGCGGGGCAAAGCACTGTGCATGTCCCAATAGCAGGGAAGGAGGGTAAAGGTTTGATGAAACAGACGGTTTTAAAGACGACGGCGGCCGTGCTCGGCGCGGGACTCGTGTCGTACCTCGGTACGCTTGCGGTGCCGATGCTCGTGCTGCTCGGCGTGATGTTGCTCGATTATATCACCGGCATGATCAAAGCGTATATCCGCGCCGAGTTAAATTCCAAGTTCGGCATTAAGGGGATACTCAAAAAGCTTTGCTATATGGTCATGGTCGCAGTCGGTGCGGCGGTGGATTATCTTTTGCGCGGTGCAGTCATCGGGGCCGGCATCACGCTCGATGTGAAGCTGTTTTTCGGCATGCTCGTCACCGTGTGGCTTACGATCAACGAGCTCATTTCCGTCATGGAAAATCTCGCTGCCATCGGCGTGCCGGGGTTTCCGCGTTTGCAGCGCATTTTAAAGCGGCTCCGTCGCACCGTGGCGGATGAATCGGGTGCAAGTGATGAGAAGAAGGAGTGATCTTATGGTACCGATCCGCGAAAATCTATTATCTTCTGCAAAATACAATTTGAAAGTGCCGGTGGAATCCTGCGCAAAGGACATGAAATATATCGTCGTGCACAACACGGCGAACGATGCTTCCGCCGCGAATGAAGTCGCGTATATGATTCGCGACGACAGTTCTACGTCGTTCAACGCGGCGATCGATGACAAGGAGATCGTCATTGGTATCCCGCTGAACAGAGGTGCGTTTGCTGCGGGGCAGCGCGACGGCAACGCGCATGGCATCCACATTGAGATTTGCTATTCGCTTTCGGGCGGGACACGCTTCGACAAAGCCGAAAAGAACGCCGCAGAGTATATCGCAAAGCTGCTCACCGAGCGCAAATGGGACATTTCGCACGTGAAGAAGCATCAGGACTTCGACGGCAAATACTGCCCGCACAGAACGCTCGACAAGGGCTGGGCGCGGTTTTTAAAAATGATTGAAAGCGAAATGAAGGACGACAAAAAGGAGACAAAGACCGATGCGAAACCCATGCCAAAGCAGCTTTACCGCGTGCGGACAAGCTGGTCGGACGCAAAAAGCCAGATCGGCGCGTATGCAATGCTGGAAAACGCGAAAAACGCGTGCCCTGTGGGTTATAAAGTGTATGCCTCAAACGGCAAAATTGTGTATGAACCGTTCAAAGCGTATACAGTGCGCAAGGACGCTAAGGACGCGCTCAACATCCGCAAGGGTCCGGGTACGAATTATGACGTGCAGGGGCAGATCACAGACACGAAGCGATATACGGTTGTAGAGGAGAGCGCAGGTGTGGGTTCCGCAAAAGGCTGGGGACGTCTTAAAGCCGGCGGCTGGGTGGCGCTTGACTGGGTGAAAAAAGCGCAGCGCCGATGATAAGGCATAATATAAACAGAAAACACAAAATGAATTTGTGAAAGCAAGATATTGCATTTTTGCGGCCCATGTGGTATGCTGAACGTATTGATGCAGCACGCCGGTGAAGCTGAAGGGGGAAAACGGTTTCACCGGCGGCTGTGTTTGAATATTCGCAGAAAATAGGTGGAAGTAATGAAGAAACATCACAGTAATCGCAGCATGTTCTCGGGTAAGCTCGGGTTCGTGCTGTCTGCGGCCGGCGCTTCGGTCGGTCTTGGCAACATTTGGCGATTTCCGTACCTTGCGGCAAAATACGGCGGCGGCATTTTCCTTTTGATCTACATTTTGCTTGCGCTGACGTTCGGTTACACGATGATCGTGGCAGAAACATCGCTTGGCCGCATGACACGCAAAAGCCCTGTGGGTGCATTTGCATCGTTCACAAAGTCGCATACATTAAAAGCCGGCGGCTGGATTAACGCCATTATCCCAATCCTGATCGTGCCTTATTATTCCGTTATCGGCGGCTGGGTCATCAAATATCTTTTTGAGTACATTTGCGGCAACGGAACAAAGCTTGCGGAGGACGGATATTTTTCGATGTTCATCTCGGACGGCGTGTCCGCCGAAATTTGCTTTATCGTTTTTGCACTCATCACGCTGACCATCATTTTTGCCGGCGTGCGCAACGGTATTGAGCGTGTATCGAAATTCATGATGCCGATCCTTGTCGTGTTGTCTGTCATCATCGCAATCTATTCCGTCACACGTCCCGGCGCACTGAAGGGCATTCAGTATTTCCTTGTGCCGAACCTTGAGAATTTCTCCTGGATGACGGTCGTTTCCGCCATGGGACAGATGTTCTATTCGCTGTCCATCGCCATGGGCATCCTTGTTACGTTCGGCTCTTATATGAAAAAAGAAACGTCTATTGAGAACTCTACGCGCAATGTAGAGGTTTTCGACACCGCCATCGCCATTATGGCCGGCCTTATGATCATCCCGGCGGTCTTTGCGTTCTCCGGCGGCGACCCGAACACCTTGCAGGCGGGCCCGTCATTGATGTTCATCACGATTCCGAAGGTGTTCGCCAGCATGGGTCTCGGCACGGTGGTTGGCATTCTGTTCTTCGTGCTCGTGCTGTTTGCGGCGGTCACAAGCTCTATTGCGCTGACGGAAAGCGCCGTTTCCACGTTTGAAGATGAACTCCATTGGAACCGCAAAAAGTCGACCGTTGTCATCGGCATCATCATGCTCGCGCTCGGCACGCTGTCTTCGCTCGGCTACGGCCCGCTCGATGCCGTAAAGATTCTCGGCATGCAGTTCCTCGATTTCTTCGATTTCTTAACGAACTCCGTGATGATGCCGATTGCGGCTATTGCGACTTGCCTGCTCGTTTCCCGCGTGATCGGTGTAGATCGTATTGAAGAAGAAATGACGCAAGAAGGCGGCACGTTCCGCAGAAAGAAGATCTTCGTCATGATGATCAAGTATCTTTGTCCGGTCTTTGCAGCCATCATCCTTATCAGCTCTGTCATGAACGCATTTGGCCTGATCTCTATGTAAGCATTTTGACCGGCGCGACGAAAGCCGCGCACTTCGATGATGCCGCAAGGTGTCATTTTACCGGACGAAAGAAATAACAGAATAGAATGAGCGAGGCCCCGGCGAGCGTTTTGTCATGCTCGTCGGGGCCTGTGTCTGTTGTGCGTTATTTCAGAACTTTTTCGTAGGCAAAGCGGTCTGCGCCGTCCGTAAGGTGAATGATGCCGCAGCGAATGTAACCGTTCTTTTCGAGCGTGTGCTGCATGATGATGTTGCCAGGATGCGTATCGCATCGCATGGAGGTGACACCCGCTTCAAGCGAAAGTTTCGCGCAGTAGGTCATTAAAAACGATGCCGCGCCGCGCTTCTTCGCATGATTTGCCGCCATAATGCGGTGCACGATGCCGTAGATTTTGTTTTCTGTCTGCCACGCGCCGTTATAAATATCGTGGTATGTCGGCTCGTCGCCCACATACACGGCGGCACTTGCAAGAATATTGTTTTCGTCGTCTATCACAACATGGCAGATTTTATTTTGAATGTCCTCACGCAGGGTGTTTTCGTTCGGGTAGCCGTTTTGCCACTGGTCGATGCCGAGCGCCCGCAGCGAAGCTTTCGCGTTTTCCAGCATCTCAAGCAGATAGGGCAGGTCACAGAGCTCTGTATTTCTGATCTTCATTTTCTTTCATCCTTTCCCGTTTTGCCGCGCAGAATCTGCAAAAAATCCCATGTGCGCGTTACAAATATGAACATATACAAAATTATACGATTTTTTGCTTGCCTTTTCAAGGGAAAACGTGTATAATACTAAAGTACGCGGTCAAGTATGTTCCGCGCACGGAAAAAGCCAAGGCGGTTGGAATATACCGTGGAATATGCGAGCGGACAGGTCTGCGCGGCGAGACGCCGTGAACCATGTCAGGCGGGGGACCGAGCAGCATTAAGCGGATCGTCTGGTGCGATGCAGGCTGCCTGTCCGTTCACATATTCTACGTTCCAATCGTCTTTTTCTTTTATCACCCACAAAGAAAGGAGCGCCGCCGTTTGTATAAAGCGTTATACAGAAAATATCGTCCGCAGCAGTTTTCCGATGTCGTCGGTCAGCCGCAGGTGACGGTCACGTTAAAAAACGAACTGATGGCCGGGCGCATTTCGCACGCATATCTGTTCACCGGCTCGCGCGGCACGGGAAAAACGACCTGCGCAAAAATTCTGGCGAAGGCGGTTAATTGCTTGGATCCCCAAAACGGCGATCCATGTGGCAAGTGCGACGTGTGCAGAGGACTGGATGACGGCTCTGTTTTGGACGTTGTAGAGCTGGACGCCGCGAGCAACAACGGCGTAGACAGCATCCGCGCGCTCATTGAAGAATCCAACTTCACGCCGACTACGGCGAAATACCGCGTATATATCATCGATGAGGTGCACATGCTCTCCGTTTCGGCGTTCAATGCCCTCTTAAAAACGCTCGAAGAACCTCCCGCACACGTCGTTTTCATTTTGGCGACGACCGAAGTCCATAAGCTGTTGCCGACGATTTTATCGCGCTGTCAGCGTTTTGACTTCCGCCGCATCGCACCGGAGGACATCGCAGGGCGCCTTGAGTGGGTCTGCACGCAGGAAAATGTGACAATCGACCACGATGCCGCGATGCTCATCGCCGTTACGGCAGACGGCGGCATGCGCGACGCGCTTTCCATTTTGGATCAGTGCATCGGCCGCAGCGACGGGCATGTGACGTATGGGCTCGTTGCGGAAACGGCGGGCCTTGCGGGGCGTGGGCACTTAATTGAACTTGCCGAGTGCATTCGCACGGGCGACCGCACCGCGGCACTCGAAAAGATCGACGCGCTGTATAAGTCTTCCAAAGACATGGGCAGGCTGTGCGAGGAGCTTGCGGGCTTTTTCCGCAATTTGATGCTCATCAAAACGATGAAGGATGCAAGCGGGCTTGTAAATGCCGTTGGCGAAGAGCTGGAAGCCATGACCAAAACGGCGCTTTCCATGGAGCTTTCAACGATTCTGCACGCACTCGATGCGTTCCAGTCCGCGCAGTCGCGCATGAAGACTATGAATAAGCGCACGGAAATGGAAATGACGTTTATCCGTCTTTGCACGCCGGAAATGGATACCTCGCCCGCAGCACTCTTGCGCCGCATTGAAGCTTTGGAGCGCGGCGGCCTGCGCCGTTCCATCACCCCGGCACCGAGTGTATCCGCGGCTGAAGCACCGGTACAACAGACCGAGACACCACAGAACAACGCACCTGCGCAGCCCGTGGTAAAGGACAAGCCGCAGTCCACAGAGGAGCTTGCAAAAAATGCGCAGCCGTTCGACGGCTGGTCGGACATTATCGGCTATATGGAAAATTACTCAAAGTCGGTGGCGTCGGCATTCAAGGGTTCAGCGGCGTACATCAGCGGCGACTACATGCTCATCGAAGCACCGCAGATTGCGTTTGATCTCTTGAAACGTGCCAGCCAGAGAGAAAAGATCCGCGAAGCCATTCAGCAGGTGACCGGGCGTGTGTATAAGCTCGGCCCTTATAAGCCGCCCGCAGCGGACGGCGAAAAACCGAGAGATCCGCTCGACGCCTTTTTGCACGATATGCGCGAAGCCGGCGTGGAGATCGAAGAAAAATAAATTTAAAAACCACACAGTAAGGAGTCTTAACTATGAAAGCACGTTTACCGCAGGGTATGGGCGGCGGCGGAGCCGCAAATTTGCAGCAGCTTGCACGCCAGGCACAGAAGATGCAGGAGCAGATGGAGCAGATTACCACGGAGCTCGAAGCGAAGGAATACACCGCGGCCGCAGGCGGCGGAGCCGTTTCCGCAACCGTAACGGGCAAAATGGAAGTAAAGAACATCGACATCAAGCCGGAGGTCATCGACCCTGATGATGCCGAGATGCTCGGCGACCTCGTCGCTGCTGCCGTCAACGAAGCACTGCGCGCAGCCGCAAACGAGAAAGAGGAGAAGCTTGGCGCAATCTCCGGCGGCATGAGCCTTCCGGGCATCCTCTAATGGCCGGTTATCACGTACCGCCGCTCGAACGGCTCGTCGATAAATTTGAGAGCTTGCCGGGCGTGGGGCATAAGTCCGCACAGCGCATTGCGTATGCCGTGCTCAACATGGATAAAGCGGATGCCGAAAGCTTTGCGCAGGCGATCATCGACGCGCATGAGCAGATCCATTACTGCTCCGTGTGCTGCAATTTGACGGACGGCGACCTTTGCCCCGTGTGCCGCGATGAAAGCCGAGACCGCTCGGTTATCTGCGTGGTGGAAGACCCACGCGACGTGTTCGCACTGGAGCGCACAAATGAGTTCCATGCGACCTATCACGTGCTGCACGGTGCCATTTCGCCGCTTGGCGGCATCGGGCCGGATCAGCTCAAAATAAAAGAGCTTTTGCGTCGCGTGCAGGACGGCACCGTGCAGGAGGTCATCATGGCGACGAACCCGACCGTTGAGGGCGAAGCGACCGCCATGTACATTTCGCGCCTGTTAAAGCCGCTCGGTATCCGCGTAACGCGTCTTGCGTACGGCATCCCGGTCGGCGGCGACCTCGAATATGCCGATGAAGTGACGCTTTCCCGCGCCATTGAGGGCAGACAGGAGCTGTAAAATCGGTTTCGCGTTGACAAAACCGCGAAAGTGGTGTATAGTAAATCACACACAAAGCAGAAGGAGGCAGGCCAAGTGGCAAAAACAGAATTTAAAACGATTGCCCAGAACAAAAAGGCCTACCACGACTACTTTGTGGAGGAGACCCTTGAAGCGGGCATTGAGCTTTGCGGCACAGAGGTGAAATCGCTGCGGCAGGGCAGATGCAACTTAAAGGACGCGTGGTGCTCTGTTGTGGACGGTGAAATGCTCTTAAACGGCTGCCATATCAGCCCGTATGAGCAGGGCAACATCTTTAACCGCGATCCCATGCGGGTGCGCCGTTTGCTCATGCACAAGCGCGAGATCATGCGGCTTTTTGGCCTTTCCAAAACCGTCGGTTATTCGCTCATTCCGCTTTCCGTGTACTTTAAGGGTTCGCGGGTGAAGGTGCAGGTCGGTCTGTGCAAGGGCAAAAAGCTCTACGATAAGCGTGCCGATATGGCCGCGCGTGATGCCCAACGCGATATTCAGCGTGCGCTGAAAGAGAAAAACAGATAAAAGCGGTAGCAATATCGCTTTTTATATGGGGATGTAAAGGTTTCGACGGGGACTGGAAGCCCTGGTAAGCGAGTAGCGGTGCGGGACCGCTATAAAATCCGCAAACTTAAAATTAAACGACAACAATACAGTTGCTGTTGCTGCTTAATTAAGCAGCCGTTCTTACCCGTAGGACCGCGGACGGGATAAGAGCGTCACTTAGCGGTGCACGTGAACGGACCCACGCCTTTAAGCCCGTCATGATCTAAAGGCTACTGATGCGCAAAGCCTGCTGTTCGGCGGTGCGCGGAGGGAATGTCAAAAGAGCCGCTACACTCGTAGAAAGCCCCGGTAACCGGTTTTCGGACGCGGGTTCGATTCCCGCCATCTCCACCAAACAGGTATTGGACGAACACCTATTTCTTCAGCGGCGGTTTCGCCGTAAAATGTTCGCTCTGATCCACAACAGAAAAGCGCCGTCTTGGGAGTGATCCCGAGACGGCGCTTTTTCTTCGGCTGGTAAAGCAAATGGCAGATGCGGAGGGCATCTCCGAAATGCTGAAAGCCAGCAACCAAATGGAATGGGTCGGGCGGAGGAATTCCTGCCGAGACCGTGCATCCGAAACTGTCTATCACCAAGTGATCTATACAGTACGACCACACAGATAAATGTTAATCGTATTGCAAGATATTTTTGACAGTTTGATATCATACAACATCCCAATTTTCATTATGATTTTTATATATTTATTGTTGATTTTATCGAAAGTTCATTGTATACTACGAAGTTTTATTCTATATATGGACAAAGAATTTTTATGGGTGTATACTATTATAGTATTTACTAAAAATATAGTATTTACTAAAAAGCAAAGGAAGGAGGAAATAATACTATGCGCGATGTTCTGCGGGAAGAAAAAAAATTTCTGCTTAATCAGGCAGAAGCATTAAAACTTCGGAATTATTTGTCAAACGTGGTTCATGCTGACGCACATAATGGACCGAATGGTTATCCGGTACGTTCTTTGTACTTTGATTCTTTGTCAAATCGGGATTTTCAGGAAAAGGAAGATGGTCTGGAGTTAAGAAGGAAGTTTCGTTTGCGGGTATATAGTCCTGATGCGGATTTTGCACTGTTTGAAATGAAGCAGAAGCAGGGACCTTATCAGCGGAAGCGATCATTAAGATTATCCAGAAGGGAAGCGCAGGCTCTCATTGAGGGTGATTATTCTGTACTTTTAAACAGTGGCAGTGAGTTTGGACAGGAATGTCATTCAATTATGGAAATGTGGGCATACCGTCCTAAGACAGTTGTAGAATATGACAGATTTGCATTTATCGCGCCGGAAAATTCTATTCGAATAACTTTTGATTCTGGAATACGGGCTAATGAAGTAAATTTCAATATGTTTGATAGAAATCTGGTGTTAAACAGTGTAATGTCTCCTTTTGCTACAGTGTTGGAAGTAAAATATAACGGTTTTTTGTTAAGCTATATCAAGCATATGCTTCTGCCCGTTCAGAAAAGCGAGCTTTCCGTGAGCAAATACTGTATGGCAAGACAAATTGGCTGTGACTACAAATTTTAGGAGGAATGGGAATGAAAGAGACGATTTATAACCTGCTTACCCAGCAGGGGGATATGACCTGGCAGCAAATTACAATGCATATTCTGGTAAGTGCTGTCATTGGTCTGTTTATTTTTATTTCATATGTGATCTCACATAAGGGAACGATTTACAGCAAAAAATTTGGAGTAACACTAGTCGTTCTGACGGTTATGACAGGAACAGTTATGACTGTCATAGGAAACAATATTGCATTGTCGCTTGGTATGGTCGGTGCATTATCTATCGTGCGTTTTCGAACTGCAATAAAAGATTCCAGAGATACTGTATATATTTTCTGGACGATCATTGTGGGAATATGCTGTGGAGTTGGAGATTATCTGGTTGCTGCAGTAGGCAGTTCTGCTATTTTTCTTATCTTTCTTATCGTGGGAGCAATCCGCAGTGATAACCGTATGCTTTTGATCATCCGTGCAAAAAGAAGCCGCTGTGAAAATATAGAATCCCAGGTCTTTCGTTATTTTGGGACTGGTGCCGTTCTTCGGGTAAAAAATACGACAGAAGAGAATGCTGAGTACATTTATGAATTATCCAGAAAAATACTGGAAAAAGTTCAGAAACAGCATCCGGCTTTAACAGATGATTTCTATAACCTTGGACAAATCGAAAGTGTTAATATTGTAGCTCAAAGCGATGAGATTTATAACTGATATGAAATATAAAATAATAGGATTTACATGCTGCTTTGCGGTTATCCTGATTGCTGTTTTTGCGCCACTGCTTTATCAGGACTATCGAAATACAGAGAGAATTCACCAGCATGAACAGGAAATTCCCCAGGAACCATGTACGGATCCTGCGGATGGCGGTCTGTGTACATATCTTCCGATTGTCAAAATTGATACAGATGGGGTGGAAATCCCGGGAAGACCCATTAAGGATGATGGAAACAACCGCATTTATACATGTGCTGCTGATGGGGAAACTACAATTGCTGCTCAGATGGATATAATCGGAAATGACAGCAAAGAGTACCATCATGCAAATGAAACGGCAGATGTATCTTCTGCAATCCGCATACGAATGAGAGGTAATTCCTCAAGAGCGTTTGATAAGCCAAGCTATGCCATCAGACTTGTAGATAAAGAAGGGGAAAACAATCCGCTTTCCGTTATGGGAATGGATGCGCACCATGAATGGGTATTATACGGTCCCTGGCTCGATAAAACAGCCATACGAAATTATATGTTTTACAATCTTGCCGGAGAAATGATGTCTTATGCGCCAAATGTAAGATTCTGCGAAGTAATTCTTAATGGTGAATATGAAGGTCTATATGTAATGACTGAAGTGATAACCGGCGGAAAAGATGGCGCCAGGCTGGGACTTCGTGTAAATGCCAAGCAAAGCACATTTTCCGGATACCTGCTTCGTCTGGATCATCAGCATGCGGACGAAGAAGCTTTAAACAGCTTTACAACGTATACCTACAAAACCCCCTTCCAGCTGCAGATAGAATATCCCGGAAGCAGGAACAGGGATGACAGACTGACAGAAGAAATCCGGCAGGATTTTTCAGATTTTGAAAAAACTCTGTATTCATATGATTATGACAGGGAAAAACATGGCTACACTTCTATGATAGATGTAGACAGCTTTGTAGATTACTTTATAATCAATGAGCTTTCCAGTAATGCAGATGCCGGAAACTATTCCACTTATATTTATAAGGGAACAGATAATCTGTATCGTATGTGTGTATGGGATTTTAATAATGCCTGCAATAACTATTTCGAGGAGGAACTTCCTTATACAGGATTTTTCCTGAACAACCGATTATGGTTTGAAATGCTTATCAAAGATGAGGATTTTACTGAACGGATCATCCAGCGATATCATTCCTTGCGAAAAGGTCTGTTAAGTGAGGAATCACTTTATCGTTATATCGATGAAACCCTTGATTTTATTGGACCCGCTCTTGAAAGAAACGATGCACGATGGGGAAGTGTGGAACAGCAGGCAAAGGGACTTCTGGTTCCGGTATCGAGAAATTTGGACAGCAGATCTGCCGCTGAAGGACAGTTAAAAGGTTACTTGCGAAACAGAGGAGAATGGCTGGATGAAAACATTGAGACTCTGCGTCAGTATTCAGCATCCTCCCGTGTAAAGCAGTATAATGAGGTTAATGATTAAAATATGAAACGATTTATTATCGGCATATCTGCCATCATTCTGCTTCTATTTATTGGATTTATAGCTGTGTTTTATGGCGGATTTTATGTAGATTCAGGCCGGGACAATCATATAAACACATTTGTCCGGACTGAGAATAAAGAGATACTTATAAAGGACAAAGATAAGTGGAAACCATTTGAAGTCAGGGGAATGGATATGGGAAGCGGTATTCCTGGTGAATGGTCTACAGATTATGCGATCACCAAAGAAACCTATCTGCACTGGTTTCAGCTGATCCAGGAAGCAGGAGCAAATACGCTGAGAGTCTATTCTGTCCAGAGTCCGTCTTTTTATAAAGCGTTCTATGAATACAATTCCCAACATGAGGAGCCGTTATATTTACTTCAGGGAATCTGGGTAAATGATTATATACAGAACTCCCGAGTGGATGCATATGCCGACTCCTTTGCAGGAAAGCTTCTGGATAATTGCCTGGTCACTGTAGATGTGATCCATGGAAAACGACTTATCATCAATAATGATGCAGATACAAGTACAGGACTTTATTTACACGATGTCTCGAAATGGGTGCTGGGATATATTATCGGAAATGGATGGGAAGATACAACAGTTGCATATACAGATGAGAAATATCCGGATATGGAACCTTATAAAGGAACCTATCTTACTGCTTCAAAAGATGCCTCTGCCTTTGAATCCCTGCTTGCAAAAACAGGTGACAGGATGCTGCACTACGAATCAACAAGATATGATGAGCAGCGTCTGATCTCCTTTTCTAGTGGAAATGCAACAGATCCCTTTGATTATCCTAAAGAGATTGCAGAATATTTCCGAAAATGTGCCCGGATCGACACAGAACATATAACTGCAACTGATAAATTTATATCAGGTCAGTTTGCCAGCTACAGTGCATCTCCATATGATCAGGATTACTTTTCCTGTATGGAATACACAACATGGAACAGCTTGTCTGATAATTTAGTGACTGTATCACGCCTGACGGAAAACGAAATACTTATCGGGCATATTTAAGACTTTTAAACGAACATCATACAATGCCGGTTTTGGCTGTTGAATTTGGTGCAGCTACAGGACGAGGTGAGATTCAGGAGAATCAGGTGACCAGCAGAGGACTTGGATACTATTCTGAAAAAGAACAGGGAAAGATTCTGGTAGATTGTTATGAAGACATTATGGCTGCCGGACTTTCCGGAGGCTGTGTCTATTCCTGGCAGGATGAATGGTTCAAGCACACCTGGAATACCATGTATGCTGTAGATTTGAGCCGTAATATTTACTGGGAAGATGCTCAGACAAATGACCAGCATTTTGGCTTGCTGGCATTTGACTGTGGGGAAAAAGAAAGTGTTTGTTACGTGGACGGGGATACTTCCGAATGGACGGATAAAGATATGGTGATCCAATATGAAGACGGATCTTTCATCAGTGTGAAGTATGATGCCTCCGATGTTTATTTATATCTCCATAAAAAGGACTTTGATCTGGAAAAGGACACGCTGTATGTTCCGGTGGATACGACCCCTAAAACAGGCAGTACCCGTATGGAAAATTGTACAGCAGAATTTGAAAGACCTACAGATTTTGTACTGATCTTAAATGGAAAAGATAATACTCGTCTGTTGGTTCAGGATCGGTATAATCCCATTCATGCCAATTATGAGGAAGATATTACAGGAGAAGATCCTTATATTGATCCACCAGCCAGGGACAGCGCTGTATTCGAAAATATCTGCATGGTATTACGGGATGTTATTGGTCAGTATCAGGATGCTGCCACACCGTTAAAAACCTTTGAAAGCGGAAAGCTGTATTATGGTAATGGAAATCCATCTGCATCTGCTTATGATTCCAGGGCAGATTTTATCTGTAACGGAGATGATGTGGAAATTAGAATCCCATGGCAGCTGCTGAATTTTTCTGATCCGTCCCGAATGCAGATCCATGATGATTATTATGACGGAAATTATGGCATTGAAGCAGTGGGAATCAAAGAGATGTTTATAGGTTTTGGCAGTGAAGGAAATACAATCGAGATGGGATGCCTTAAACTGAAAGGATGGGAGAATACAGTACCCTACCATGAAAGATTAAAAGAAGCATACCAGGTTCTGAAGACATACTGGACAGGAAAGGAATACGAATGATAGCACAGCTTGTGATTGCTTTTTATTTTATTGTCTGTGTGGGGATTATCCTGTTTAACTGCTTTACAGAGATAATCTCAAGATATCGTTCCTGTGTACTGAAAAGGAGGGAACAACGATATTGCGAAGAATACAGACAGTTGTTTTTAGAAAATATAACGGAAAATAAAAAGCAGGAAAAAAGGCTGGTTAAAGAGCTTCATTCAACCAGTAGACTTCTGACGTTCAGTGAAGCATTATATAAAGTTGAAAACAGTATGCCGGAACAATTCCAGCAGGGAATAGCATCTGTAAGTCGGCTGATGGAAGAACTGATACCGGTTTATGAAAGAAAATCGGATATGGAAAAGGCCTGCTTGGCTTATGTATTTGCCATATTTCATATGACGAAATTCCAGGCTAAGGAAATTGTTTTTCCATTTCTTTTTGACCTGCTTGGAAATAAAAGTCTCTATTGCAGGGAAAATGCTTTGCGGGCATTATACAGTTCAGAAGATATACACGCGGTTATGCAGGCATTGACATTTCTGGATGCAAATGAGCAGCTGCTTCCGCATGAAAAAATACTTGCAGATGGACTTCTTTCCTTCGATAAAAAAGAAGAACTGATACCACTCCTTTGGGAAAAAATGAGTGAATTTCATCCAAGGATGCAGGTAAGCTTGTTGGATTATATTAGATATGCATCGTCAAACTGGAAGGATGAAATGCTGTCTATGTTGGAAACAAGCCAGGATATGGAAATTCAAATCGCATGTGTCCGCTATTTTGGTAGATATCAGGATGAAAGAAGTGTTCCTTTTTTGCTTCATCACGCCGAAGAAGAAAAGGAAGGGTTCTGGGAATTGCAGAATGCCTGTATTTCTGCTCTTGCTGTGTATCCCGGACCGCAGACACTGGAAATCTTGAAAAAAGAGACTTCCAGTAAAAACTGGTATGTCCGTCGCAATGCTGCAAAAAGCCTTGCAGTTCTGAATACAGATAGGGATGCATTAGCTGATATTTTACAGGGAAATGACCGCTACGCAAAAGAAATGTTAGAGTACCAGCTGGATGCAGTAAAAGCACAAAGGGGGGCGGGCTTATGACCGATGCATTTCGTTTTTTTCTGGAATGTATCAATCTGTTTTTTATTATATACCTGATTGGATATTCCAGCTTTTTGTTTTTGTCGGTTGTAGCAGGCGCAATTGAGCTGTACAAATCATACCGCCTTGAACAGCTGCACAATAAACTGTGGCAAAGCTATTACATACCGGTTTCCATTCTTGTTCCGGCTTATAACGAAGAGGTTACGGTGAAGGATACAGTCACTTCACTTCTCAACCTGGATTATAAACTATATGAAATTATAGTAATAGATGATGGTTCTAAAGACAAAACATCTCAGGTTCTGATTGATGCATTTCATATGGAGCGAGTGGAACGCCCGATCCGTCATCTGATCCAATGCCAGCCTGAGGAAGATGTTTATGAATGCCCGAACCAGAAAGTGCCCATTACTTTGATCCGCAAGAAGAATGGCGGAAAAGCAGACAGCTTAAATGCCGGAATCAATGCAGCCAAGTATCCTTGGTTTATCTGTATGGATGCGGACTCTGTTTTACAGTATGATTCGCTGGAGAAAATCGTTCGCCCGGTTCTAGAGGACGAAAATGTAATAGCCGTTGGTGGAAGTGTCCGCCCAGCCAATGGTGTTGTCATAAAAAAAGGTCATGTGATAAAATATAGGCTGCCCAGGAATATAATAGCAAGAATGCAATCCCTGGAATATGACCGTTCTTTTCTGGCAGCACGTATCCTGTTGGATAAAATCAATGCAAACATGATCATATCCGGAGCTTTTGGATTATTTGAGAAAAAAACAGTGATTGCCGTAGGTGGATATGACAACAGTACAATGGGCGAGGATATGGAACTGGTAGTCAGACTTCATGAATTCAGCCGCATGAATCGTAAGCCATATAAGATTCATTTTGCACAGGATGCCATCTGCTGGTCGCAAACTCCGGAAAAATTAAGTGAATTGTGCAAGCAGCGGAAAAGATGGCAGAGAGGATTGTTCCAGTGTATGTGGGGACACCGTAAAATGCTGGCAAACCCACGGTACGGGGCTGTAGGACTTTTATCCTATCTTTATTTTCTGCTTTACGAATTATTGTCACCATTTATTGAACTTTTGGGTGTACTTACAATGGTTTTATCTGTGGTGATGGATATGCTGAATGTGAAATTTATGCTGGTATTTCTTGCCTGCTATGCCCTGTATGGTATTTTACTCACATTAACTGCATATTTTTCAAGAATCTATACCATTGACCAGAGGCTTTCTTTTCGAGAACTGATCCTTGCTATTATTGCTTGTTTTTTTGAAACAACTATTCTCCGCTTTTCTCTGGCATTTGTCCGTGCGACTGCATTTGTGGGATACAAGAAGAACAAACTGAACTGGGGTAAACTGGAAAGAAAGAAAATGAACAAAATATAGTTTTATTACTATGTCAATTTATCTAATGTGACGACAAGCTGATTTCTAACGCAAAATCTGTTACCATAACGTGTCCTGATTCTTCTGGCTCTGGATGATAAGAAAAATTCCAATCTGAATCATAGACAGATTGCTTCCGCATGGAATGCAACGGTAACAACCATTGTAGCAACTGCACGCGATTATTTTCAAAATGGACTGGAACATATCCCGCCGGATGATATAGAAACGGCATTTGAAGGCGAAACCGGAGCTTTGGAGGGGGGGTTCATCCTTGAGCACCTCAGCTCCACCAGAAAAAAGGTCTTTGTCATTTTTGACAAAGACCTTTTTTCTGTGAAATTCGCCTTACGAAGAATGAAATTGCTTTCGACAGTTTAAAGGCGGATTGTATTTCACTTGGTGCGTAACATCAAATTTCACAAGTGTGGTAGCACGCATTTGAGCGCTTTAAATATTTTGTGAGGTTTTCCTAAAAAGGGAAAGATTTGAGGAAAATATTCACTATTAGTTAGTAGGAATTTACTGCTGCGGTTGTGGGAGTAAAAGTGAAATGACTCTAAGCACCCAAGCCGGTACAAACGCGGCCTGGGTGCTTAGAGTGTTATGGTGAATTATGCTTTTAGCTCTCCTCAACCATCGCTCTCAAAAGTTCAATTTCGGCTTTGTAGCCGGGGAGTTCGTTTGGAGTTTCGAGATAAAAGGGGAGGCGGCGCAGGACAGGGTGGTTGATGATGCGGCGGAACGCTTCCGTGCCAATCTTGCCCTCGCCGATCTTTGCGTGGCGGTCTTTGTGAGAGGAAAGCCCGAAGATGCTGTCGTTAATGTGTACCGCTTTCAGGCGGTTAAGCCCAACCACGAGGTCAAACTCTGACAACACACCGTCGAGGTCGTTTACAATGTCATACCCGGCATCAAACACGTGGCAGGTATCGAGGCACACGCCCATGTGGTCGGAGAGCGTTACGCGGTCCAGAATTTCACGGAGTTCCTCAAAATGAGAGCCGACTTCCGTGCCCTTGCCCGCCATGGTCTCGAGTAAAACCGTGGTGGTCTGTTCGGGAGATAAAATGGCGTTCAGCGTTTCGCTGATCTGTGTGACGCCGGTCTCGATGCCTTGTCCAACGTGGCTGCCGGGGTGGAAGTTATAGAAATTGTGCGGTGTGGCTTCCAGACGCTTCAAATCATCCTGCATCGTTTCGCGGGCGAATGTGCGGGTGTCTTCGTTTGCGGAGCAGGGATTGATTGTATACGGTGCGTGGGCGAGCAACACGGCAAAGTGGTTTTCCGCCGCCAACTCGTTTAACTTCTGTGCGTCGTTCAGATCAAGCGGCTTTGCGCGGCTGCCGCGCGGGTTTCGCGTGAAGAACTGGAACGTATCTGCGCCGATGGAAAGTGCCGTTTTGCCCATGGCGTAGTAGCCCTTAGAGGCAGAAAGATGACAACCGATGTGCAGCATGGCTTATTCCTTGGAATTCCAGTTTTTGTAGATCTCTTTTGTGGAACGCACCATTTCCTGCGCAAAATCGGAAACATATTTGTGGTTATAGAACGCCTTTGTGCGGTCGTTTGGCATCATTTCGAGCAGCTCTTCTTCAGAAAGCTCACGATACCGGTTCTCAAACACGATGGAGCTCTTTGCAAAACGAGTTGTCTGCTTTCTTTCCTTTTGCTGCTGGGTGGGATAGCCGAAGACCAGCATGCAAAGCGGCGCGACCTGCGGGGGCAGGTTTAAAAGTTCTTTGTGAATCTCGAAGTTCTCCACAATGTCGCCGATATAGCAGGAACCGATGCCGAGGCTTTCCGCGGCGATGCAGGCTGTGTGTGCGGCGATGACGGCATCTTCCGTTGCAAGCACCATGTTGCTGAGCTCCGGCGCGGGAATGTCCTCGCAGCCCGCCATTTTGAACTTTCTGTACCAACGGTGGTAATCTGCACAGAAAATGAGCACCATTTTCGCCTGTGCAATGAACGGCTGATGATCACAGGTTTCGGCAAGCTTATCCTTAATAGACTGATCCGTCACGTCAATGATGGAGTACGGCATGCAGTTGCCGCCGGTCGGTGCGCGCATGGCAGCGGCGAGGATAATATCTTTGATTTCGGGTATGATCTCTTTATCCTCAAAAACACGGACGGACTTGCGGTTCATCAAAACCTGAATCGTTTCATTCATTTTTAAGACCCCTTCCAAATTGTTGTAATCAAGCTGCTAACAGTATAGCACAATAAAGCGTCCGTGTAAAGGAGAATATTGAACCGAAGTGCACGGGAAAACGGCGCTATGGGTTGACAAATTTAACAGCGGGGTTATAATAATATCAAAGAGTTGTATGAGGAGTGCGGCTATGGAATTGCATGAACTGATGAGAAAGTTACATAAGCTGGAGCTTGTGCAGCAGCTTGCACATCGGCGTGGGGCGCAGGAGCATGGCCTGTATTTCGGCCAGATGCCTGTACTGGATTTCATTGCGGCAAATCCCGGGTGCACACAGGTGCAGGTGGCAGACCATCTGCGCGTCAGCCCGGCCTCCATTGCACTCTCTACAAAGCGCTTGCAGAAGGCGGGGTATCTCACAAAAGAAGTGAATGCAGAAAACCTGCGCTGCAAGCGGCTTTATATCTCTGAAGAAGGGCAAAGGGTCTGTGCCATGTGCCGCGAGCGGTTAGACCAGATCGACGCGGTGGCGTTTCAGGGATTTTCGGAAGAGGAGCTTGAAGCGTTTTCCTCTTTTTTGGACCGCGTGACGCTTAACATGACGGGCGAGACCGAAAATGTTGTGAGCGGCGAGCTGTTCGGCCATTTGTGCCGGGAGCTCGATGCCATTGAAAAAGAGGCGAAGAAAAGCTGATTTTCTGGTAAAGTTGTGTTTTTTACCATCTGATTTGCAAAAAATATCAAATACATTCCTGCGCTCTTTCATTATAATAAGGGCGTAAACACAGAGGCGATACCACAATGCCGGTCAATCGGGCAAAATTTCACTTCGATAATACATACGCCGGTATGGATATGCTGTACGGGCCATATGTTCTGTATCAGATTGGGGACTTAAGCTGCGAAGCAGGTTACCAGACCTTTGAGCACGAGCAGGCGGTCTATGAGATTACATACGTGCTTTCCGGCACCGGTGCATTTTATGTAGATGATACGGTGTACACCATGCAGAAGGGTGACCTGCTCCTTGTGCGCAAGGGACAGATGCACAACATCATCTCGGCGGAGATCGAACCGCTGCGTTTCTTTTATCTCGGCTTTGATTTTGTGGAGCCGATCGTAAATGAGAAGATTGCACAGCTTAAGAGTTTTTTCGATACGAACGAGCAGGTGCAGTTTCATAACGCGGTCAGCTTACAGGACACGTTCATGCGCGTGCTTTCCGAATTCATTTCGGACGACGTACTCTCGAACCTTTTGATTGAAGCGTACATGCAGGAGATCATCTGCGGCGTATACCGCATTTTCAGCCGAAAGTTCTACAAAAACTACTTGCTGAGCGGCAGCAATAATTCCGATGAAAAGCTCGTCTACGATGTCATCAATTACATTGATGTGCACCTTGAGTCCATGGAAAATCTCAGCGCGCTCAGTGCGGAGTTTGGGTACAGCTATACCCATATTGCGCAGAAGTTCTCTGCGTTTACGGGCGAAAGCCTGAAATCCTATCACACAAAGCGGCGCTTTGAAAAATCAAACGAGTATCTTCGCCAGGGGTATTCCGTTACAAAAGTCGCCGAGCTGATGGGCTTCAAATCGATCCATGCGTTCAGCCGCGCCTACAAAAAATATGTGGGCATGGCGCCGCGTGAATATAAAAAATGGGCCGAGGAGGATAAAAAGAACCTTCCGCAGCCCACAGAAAATTCTTAAAGGAGTTGTATTCCAATGAAAGTTGCCGTTATTGGTTGCGGTACGATCGCAAATGCAGCGCACATCCCGTCTTACATGAACAACCCGGAGGCAGAAATCAAGTATTTCTGCGACATCATCCCGGAGCGCGCACAGGCTGCCGTTGAAAAGTACGGCTGCGGCACCGCTGTTGTGGATTATCACGATGTCCTGGCAGACCCGGAAGTTGAAGCTGTTTCCGTCTGCACCCCGAACAATGTTCACCCGACTATTTCCATTGACGCATTGCGCGCAGGTAAGAACGTTCTGTGCGAGAAGCCGGCTGCAAGAACCTACAAAGAAGCCCTTGAGATGCAGAAGGTTCAGCACGAGACCGGCAAGGTGCTCAATATCGGCGTTGTCAACCGCTTCAATGACAGCGTTAACCTCATCAAAAAGTATATCGACGACGGCAAGCTCGGCAATATCTACCATGTACATGCCAGCTTCCGTGCACACCGTTCCATTCCGGGCCTCGGCGGCGCGTTCACCACAAAGGCGATTGCAGGTGGCGGTGCTCTGATTGACTGGGGTGTACATTACCTTGATATCGTTATGTACTGCTGCGGTGACCCAAAGGTTAAGACCGTTACGGGTGAAGCCTTCTGCGAGCTTGGCAAGGACATGAAGGGCTACGCATACACCGACATGTGGGCAGGTCCCCCGAAGTACGACGGCACCTACGACGTGGACGACTCCGTTGTCGGCATGATCCGTACCGAAGGCCCGGTCATCTCTCTGCACGGCGCTTGGGCGCAGAACATCGGCGAAAACGAGTGTTACATCGACTTCATGGGCGATAAGGGTGGCATCCGTCTCCAGTACGGCAAGGATTTCACCGTTTACAGCTCCGAGTACGGTGCACTCACGGAGTATAAGCCTGTCTTTAAGATGCGCGACCACTTCCAGAACGAGATTGACGCATTCATCGACTGCATCAAGACCGGCAAGAAGCTGCCGTCTCACATTGACACCGTTATCATCACGGCACAGATGATGCAGGCGATTTACGATTCCTCCGAGCAGCACAAAGAGATCACGCTGGGCTAAGCTCCCTGTGGATTAAGAAAGGAAATTGCTTATGTATCCCTTTTCTATCGGCGTTCTGATGGACGGCTTCCGCACCGATACGCTCACGGCTCTCGATAAAGCTGTTGCAGTCGGCGCGACCGGCATTCAGGTTTACGCAACAAGAGGCGAAATGTCGCCCGAGAATATGAACGCAGAAGCACGCCGCGAATTTTTGAAGCGCGTGAAGGATCACGGCCTGATGATCTCTGCGCTGTGCGGCGACCTCGGCCACGGCTTCAACGACCCGAAACTGAATCCGGAGCTCATTGAAAAATCCAAACGCATCGTAGATCTTGCAAAGGACCTCGAGACCGACGTGATCACAACGCATATCGGCGTTGTACCGAACGACCCGAGCCACCCGCGCTATGCAATCATGCAGGATGCTTGCGGCCAGCTTGCGGCGTATGCAGACTCCATGCAGGCACACTTCGCCGTGGAGACCGGCCCGGAGATTGCAACGACGCTGAAGGGGTTCCTTGACAGCCTCCATTCCAAGGGTGTTTCCGTCAACCTTGATCCGGCAAACTTTGTCATGGTCACGGGCGACGACCCGGTTCAGGCGGTCTACACGCTGAAGGATTACATTGTGCACACACATGCAAAAGACGGCAAGCGTCTGCATTATGTCAGCCCGGAGATCCTGTACGGCATGGAGGAATCCGACATGCTGAACGACGCTTCCTTCATTGAGCTTCCGCTCGGCGAAGGCGACGTTGATTTCCCGGCGTACTTCAAGGCGCTGAACGACATCGGCTATAAGGGCTTCCTGACGATCGAACGTGAAGTCGGCGACGACCCTGAGGGTGATATCCGCAAGGCGGCAGATTACATCCGCAGCCTGATTTGATTTAAAAAGCAAAGAAGGAGAACGGTTTCGACCGCTCTCCTTTTTGCATCATAAAAGCCAAAAGGAGGAACGGAAAATGGCCAAAAAACGTGAGGTGTGGGACGCGGTGGACGAAAACGGGGAACTGCTCGGCTTTGACCTATACCGCGATGAATGGGGCAAAAAGCCCATACCGGAGGGTGCGCACCACCGTGTGGTGGAGATTTTCACCGTTACAAAGCAGGGCGAGGTTTTGTGCACGCAGCGCGACCCGAAAAAGCGGATTTTCGCGCTGAAATGGGAGGTGACCGGCGGCTCCGTTGTAAAAGGCGAAAAACCGCTTGCAGGCGCGGTGCGGGAGCTTAGGGAAGAGACCGGCATCGTAAAGCAGCCGGAAGAGCTGACCTTTTTGCTGCGTCTGACGCACGGCCCGACGGTGTTTTACGAGTATGCCGCAACGGCTGAAAGCGCGGATATCCCAATCACGCTGCAGGCGAATGAAACGATCGATTACAAATTTCTGCCGTATGACAAATTCTGCGATTTCGTACAGTCCGAGGCGTTTGCCGCTTCCCTTCGGGAACGTTTTCCGGCGTATCAAAACGCGCTCGAAACATATGTAAAGCAAGTTTTGAAAGGCGCAACTTGCAAAAAATGACGGAGAAAAAATCAATTATTCATTTGTGTGCTTTCCTGTTGAATTTTGGTGTTTGCTGTGTTAAAATCTCAGACGGACTAAAAACAGGCGGCTTGCCTGCAATGAGGAAAGTTGGCGTAGTATGAATAACCCAATCCAAAACGTTAAAGAAAAGCTTACAAAACAAAATCTAAAGACATTTTTGCTCATCACGTTTGGCACCTTTATTTTTGCCATCGGCATTTATTTCTTTAAATTTCCGAATAATTTCTCCACCGGCGGCGTGAGTGGTATCTCTATTCTGCTCGGTCGTATTTTTCCGTCGTTCTCCACGGCGGATATCATGTGGATTATCAATATCATTCTGCTCATCGTCGGTTTTATCATTTTAGGACGCGGTTTTGGTGTGCTTACCGTGTATTGCAGCATGCTGCTTTCGTTTTTGACGTGGCTGTTTGAAAAGGTCATTCCGCTTTCCAAGCCGCTTACCGATCAGCCGTTCCTCGAGCTGTGCTACGGCATGATGCTGCCGGCGGTCGGCTCGGCGATCCTCTTTAATTGCAACGCTTCGAGCGGCGGCACGGATATTGTTGCGATGATCCTCAAAAAGTACACGAGTCTTGATATCGGCAAAGCGCTGCTCGTCAGCGATGCGCTCATCGCGTTTTCCGCGACGTTTGTATTCGATATCCGCACAGGCCTGTTTTCGCTGCTCGGTCTTGCTATCAAAGCGTTCATGGTCGATTCCGTGATTGAAGGTATTAACCTCTGCAAATATTTCTCCATTGTCACCACGCACCCGGAGGAGATTTGCGATTACATCATTCACAAGATGAACCGCAGCTCGACCATTGTGGATGCCACAGGCGCGTATTCGCATGAGGGCTGCAAGGTCGTTATGGTTGCGTGCAGACGCGGTGAAGCTGTGAAGCTCCGCGCGTATGTCCGTTCCGTCGATAAAAAGGCATTTATGTTCATCACGAATACGAGCGAGATCATCGGCAAGGGCTTCCGTTCTGTTGAATGACCGTACATAAAAGTTTTTGGCAGCGCATCGTTTCTGTGTGCTGCTTTTTTACAGGCAAAAATTTAATTTAGTATTGACTTAATTAAAATTCGTGCTATAATTTAATTTAGCAAATGCTTAATCAGGAGGACGCTATGGGTTCAACGGCTATGATGTTCAAAGCACTGGCAGATGAAAACCGCCTTTTGCTGCTGCGCCTTTTGCTGCGCCGCAACTGTTGCGTGCGCGCACTGGCAAGACAGCTGGATATTTCGGAAGCGGCGGTTTCACAGCATTTAAAAGTTCTGCGTGAAGCGGGGCTCATTTTCGGCGAAAAGTGCGGTTATTTCATGCACTACACCGTCAATCGCGCGGCGCTTAAAGAACTCAGCAGCCAGCTCTCTCGCATGGCGTTTTCTGCAGAGCAGTTGCCCTGCACACCGCAGCATGGCGGGTGCAGCCGTGCGGAATATGACAAATGCCGAAACGCGGCGCAGCCGCAGACGGAGCACATTCTGCACGTAGCAGAAAATAGGATGTTTGATTTGAAAGGAAGCATGAACATGAAAATCGCGGTAACGTATCAGAACGGACTGGTTTTCCAGCATTTCGGCCATTCCGAAGCGTTTAAGATCTATGAGATTGAGAACGGCGAAGTTAAAAATGCAGAGGTCGCGCCCACAAACGGCAGCGGCCACGGTGCACTGGCTGGCTTTTTGAAGCAGCACGGCGTGAATGCGCTCATCTGCGGCGGCATCGGCGGCGGTGCGCGCACGGCGCTTGCAGAAGCGGGCATCGAGTTGTATCCCGGTGTTTCCGGCAGCGCGGACGCGGCGGTCAATTCGCTGCTGAACGGCACACTGCTCTATAACCCGGATACCGTCTGTGCACACCATCACCACGAGGACGGTCATGACTGCGGCAGCCATAGCTGCGGGGAAGATAAGCACGGCTGCGCGGGCAATCATTGATTTACCGGAAGGGTCATTTCGGCATTTGCTGCGATGACCTTTCTTTTTCTTTACAAACCGCGAAACTGTTTGAAAACACGCGATTTCTGTGTTATACTATACGCAGAGTTTGAAATTTATCTACGGGAGGACAAGCATGTCGAATCCGTACAGAGAGGAATTTATCTCCATTTATACACAGAATATCACGCGCGAGGGCTCGCAGAAGCTTTTGGCGTGGCTGGATACCACCGATTTTTACACCGCGCCGGCAAGCACAAAGTTCCACTGTGCCTGCGAAAGCGGCCTTGTGATGCACAGCCTGAATGTCTACAAGGCGATGCGCGAGCGTTGGTTTGACGAGGGCGACAGTGAAGAAAGCTTTGCGATATGTGCGCTGCTGCACGACGTGTGCAAATCGCAATTTTATAAGACCTCCACGCGCAACGTGAAAAATGACGAGACCGGGCAGTGGGAAAAGCGTCCGTTTTACACGGTGGACGATGCATTCCCGTTCGGTCACGGTGAAAAATCCGTTTACCTCATTGAGCGTTTTATGCGTCTAAAGCCCGTGGAGGCCATGGCAATCCGCTGGCACATGGGTGGCTTTGACGACGCGGCGAAGGGCGGCAGCTTTGCCATCAGCCTGGCATTTGACCGCTATCCGCTCGCCGTGAAGCTGCACATGGCTGATTTGGAATCAACCTATCTGCGCGAAAAAGGCACCTCCGATGTGCGCTGAGAGGCGGTGAGCAGATGATCGCGATACAAACTGCAAATTTAACGAAAAAATACGGCGACATCATTGCGATAAATGGCGTGGACCTTGAAGTGGAAGCCGGGGAGATCGTCGGCTGCCTCGGCCCGGAGAGATCCGGCAAAACGACGCTGCTGCGCCTTTTAACGGGTCTTGTGCGCCCGACGCTCGGCGACAGCACAGTGCTGGGACTTTCTTCTGTAAAAGAGAGTCGCAAACTGCGCGCGAAAAGCGGTATCGTTACCGATACGGCGGCCTGCATTGGAAGCATGAGCGCTCTGGAAAACCTGCTGATGTTCGCTTCCATGTATGGCATGCGCAAGGAGCAAGCCCGTACACATGCGGCGCAGCTTTTGAAGAAGCTTGACCTTTGGAACGCGCGCGACCGCAAGGTCTACACGTTTTCCACAGAGATGTGCCGCCGGTTATCGCTGGCGCGTGCGCTTGTGCATCACCCGCAGATCGTGTTTTCGGACGGTTTGCCCGGCGGCGAGCAAGCGGTATCGGACGCAATGGTGCTGCGTACACTTTCGGATTACGCAAAGGAAACCGGTGCCACGGTGTTGCTTTGCACCGATCATCTTGAAAGCGCGGAGGAAATCTGCACAAGCTTTGCGGTGCTGGAGCACGGCTTTTTACGGGCGAGCGGCGACCTTTCGATGCTTACGGCCGCTTCCGAATTGACGCCTATGGCGGTAATCCGCGTGAGCGATACGCAGAAGATGCCGGGGGACTTCACACTGCATGATGGCGCGTGGGAAAAGCCAATCGAATCCGAAGCCGATATGCCGGAGCTTATTTCCGGGCTTGTGCGGGAGAATGTCGGCATTTACGAAGCATCCGTGTGTACGCCTACATTGCAGGATGTTTATTACGCGTTTGTGAAAAAGCCGGGAGAGGAGACACCGCATGAAGAAGCTGTTTTATAAGCTGTTTTCCAAAGCGGAACGTGCACTCATGATGAAGGACCTTTCCGCTTTGTGCCGCCGCAGGCTGATCTTGACGTTGCTCATCGCACTGCCGCTCGTTTTTGCGGTGGCGTTCCCGCTTTTGTTCCTGTTCGTTTCCGCTATGGTTTCGCCGGAATCCTCCGGTGTGGAGCAGTTTAAAAACCTGCTCGATAACATTCCGCAGGGGACGGACGAGCGCGCGCAGATGTTCTACATTTTCACGGCGTTTATCTCGCCGATGCTGTTTATGCTCATTCCGCTTTTATCGGCAATCATTACGGCTTCGTACACGTTTGCGGGCGAGCGGGCACACGGCACAATGGAAACGCTTCTGTTTGCGCCGTTCAGCGTGCGCCGCTTTTTGCAGGTGAAGGCGGCAAGCAGTGTTTTGGCTTCCGGGCTTGTCACGGCGGTTTCGTTTATTCTGTTCTTTGTCGCCACGGCTATCGGCGATACGGTTTTGAAAGCGCCGTTTTTCTTTGACCTTTCATGGTTCGTTCTGGTGTTTTTGCTCTCGCCGGCCATCACGGTGCTGGGCGTTACGTTTGCTGCGATGCTGACCGTGAAAGCACGCTCCACAGCGGAATCCATTCAAATTTCCGGCTATATCGTGCTGCCGATTTTGCTCATCTTCATCGGGCAGATTATGGGCCTGTATCGATTAAACAGTATTGCGCTTTTGATTTTGACAGCGATCATCGTTGTGATCGACCTGTGTTTATTCAACTTCGGGTTCCGGCGCTTCACAGCCGAAAAGCTGCTGGCGCGTCCGCCGGAAAAGCCGCGAAAGGAGAAAACCAATGTCTATTGACCTGCACTGCCACACAAGATATTCGGACGGCTCCACGCCGCTTGAGGAGCTTATACAACTTGCTGCGCTCCGCGGCGTGACGACGTTCGCGCTCACCGACCACGATACCATGGCGGGCTGCGAATGCGCGTTGGAACTTGGGCGGGAAGCGGGCGTGATGGTGATTCCCGGCGTGGAAATTTCTGCCGTAGATCCGAAGCGACATGGTAAAGCGCATATCCTGTGCTATAAGCCGAAGAAGCCCGAAGTGTTGCTGCCGCTGCTGCAAAAAACGACGGACAGCCGCCATGCGGCGATGCTACGCTCCGTTGATAAAGTCCGCCGCCTGTATGCGATTCCGCGCGAGATGATTCTGCGCCGCGCGGAGGGCTCGACGAATATCTACAAGCAGCACGTTTTGCAGGCGTTAATGGACGCCGGCTACGCGAGTGAGATGTTCGGCGAGGTTTTTAAGAAGCTCTATGATTCCAAAACGGGCATCGCCTACGAGAAGGTGGATTATCCCGACATCGATACCGTGATGGATGCGGTTGACGCCGCAGAGGGCATCGCGGTCTTGGCGCATCCGAGCGAATACCACAGCATGGATCTTCTGCGCGAGCTGTGCAGAAATCACCGCATCCGCGGCATTGAAGTTTATCACCCGCGCAACACGGAGGAGGATAAAGCGGAAATGTTGCGCTTAGCCGAAAAGTATGACCTTGCCGTCACCGGCGGCACGGATTATCATGGCTTTTACACGACAAAGAAAAATCCGGTCGGCACGTTCACGACGGCCGAATCCGAATTTGATAAATTATTTTCTGAATGAAAGGGAAATGCAAAATGAAGTATGATTTCACACCGAAAGGTGTATGTTCCAGAGGCATTCATGTAGAGCTCGACGGCGACGTTATCCGCTCCGTGAAATTCGACGGCGGCTGTAACGGCAATACGCAGGGCGTGGCAGCGCTTGCGGTCGGCATGACCGTTGACGAATACGTAAAGCGCTGTAAGGGCATCAAGTGCGGCTTTAAGAACACCTCCTGCCCGGATCAGCTCGCGCTCGCACTGGAAGAAGCGCTCGCAGAGCAGAAGAAGGCATAAGGAATTTGCTCAAGAGAAATTACCCGGAGAGAAACTCTTTCCGGGTTTTTCTCTGTTTGGGCTTGATTTTTCCTCAGAATACGGTATAATAGTTTAGTCAACAAAATATGCGGGTATGGCGGAATTGGCAGACGCGCCAGATTTAGGTTCTGGTACTTCGGTGTGCAGGTTCAACTCCTGTTACCCGCACCATAAAAACGAGTGTATTCAGCGGCTTTGGCTTTTGCGTTCACTCGTTTTTTATATGCCATATATATGACACGATCGGCCGAACGGCGAAGCGGAAATCAGAGAATACTATGAAATGGCACCGGGTATCGTTGAAGCTATCAATCGAAAATCGAACGCCCAAGAAATCTGGAACGAGGTATATAAAGATCTCGTTGAGCCGTGTGTGAACATGATTCATAACAATAAAAACGAAAGTGCTTATACGCTTTATAAACTTTATTCTCTGAAATTGAATCAAAAATACAAAGCATAAGAATCAAAAACAGAAGGTCAAGCCGAATAAGAGACTTGACCTTCTGTTTTCGCATTTATAGTTGTCTAAAAATTATTTCGCGTTGACCGCTTCTTCGATGGCTTCCAAAACGGTGTCGTAGTCCGCTTCCGTGACGAGAAGGGAGATCTCGACTTCGGAGGTCGTGATGAGGCGGATGTCGGCGTCGCTTGCGGCGATGGCGCTGAACACTCTGGCTGCCATGCCCGGCGTGTTTTTCATCTGCGGGTCATAGACGGAGATTTTATGGTTCACGCTGCTGACGATAACCTTGATGCCGGTCTCGGTCTTGAGCGTATTCGCAAAAGACAGCACCTCGATGAGGTCTTGGTCAGAAATGGTAAAAGAAAGGCCGGCATTTGCACCGTGGTTTGGGGGCATGGAGATCATATCGATGTTGATATCGAGCTCCGCGATGCGCTCGAATACCTCAGCCATAAAGCCTGTGGTGGCGGGGCTGCCTTGCAGGGTGACCAGTGTGATATTGCTGACCGTGCTGATTTCGGTTGTGCCCATGATCTGTTCCATCCTTTCTTAAACCAAAGCGGACATGTCGTAAAGGCCGGGGCCTTTGCCGCTCATGAATACCGCTGCGTTTACTGCGCCCACCGCGAACAGCTCTTTGGACTGCGCGGAATGGGAGAGCGTGATGACCTCGTTGTTGCCTGCAAAGATCACCTCATGCTCGCCGACAATAGTGCCGCCGCGCACGGAATGAATGCCAATCTCGCTCTTTTCGCGCTTTTTGCGCTGTGCGTGGCGATCGTACATATACTGCGTTTCGCCGTCGCGCACGGAAGCAAGTGCATCGGCAAGCATCAAAGCCGTGCCGCTCGGCGCATCAATCTTCTGGTTGTGGTGCTTTTCGACGATCTCAATGTCGAACTGGTCGCCGAGCACCTTTGCCGCCTTTTTTGCAAGCTCTAGCATCAGGTTAATGCCGAGTGACATGTTGCGGGAATAGAAGATTGGCTGCGTTTCGGAAGCTTTGGTAAGCTCCGCGGTCTGCTCTGCTGTGTAGCCCGTGGTGCAGAGCACAGCCGGAATGCCGCCCTTTTCCGCCGCGTAGTGCAAAATCGGCGTCAAAAGGGAGGGGTGGGAGAAGTCGATGATAACATCTGCCGCTTCCGTCACCTGATCGATGGAGGTGTAAGCGGGGTAGGAAGCAGTCTGTGCATTGACGTTCAGATCAACGCCGGCAACAATCTCGCAATCGGTGCGTTCGGAAACAAGCTGCGTGATGAAGTGACCCATTTTGCCGCAGCAGCCACATAAAATAATCCTTGTCATTTTACGTCCGTTCCTTTCTTAATCAGGCGAGCTGCAGATGCTTTGCCATTTCGACTTTCAGCTTTGCAATCTGCTCATCGGACATATCGGCAAGCGGCAAGCGGCAGTGGCCGCAGTTGAAGCCCATCAGGTTCAATGCCTGCTTTACCGGGATTGGGTTGACGTCCATGAACAGTGCGTTCATGAGGTCGAGATATTTAAACGTGAGTGCCTGCGCCGTCTTGAGGTCGCCCGCAACGGAAGCGGTGGCAAGCTCGTGCATTTCTTTCGGCATGATGTTGGAGAACGTAGAGATGACGCCCTTGCCGCCGAGAGACGCGATCGGCAAAGTCTGCGTGTCTTCACCGGAGTAAACCGTGAGGTCATCACCGCAAAGCTTACGCGTTTTGATGAGCGCGGAGATGTCGTGGTTCGCTTCCTTTGTGGCAACGATGTTCTGCGTCTTCGAGAGCTCGTAGTACGTTTCCGGCAGAATATTGAGGCCGGTGCGGCTCGGGACATTATACACAATGCACGGAATCTTTACACTGCCCGCGATGCGGTTGAAGCTTGCAACGAGGCCGCGCTGGGAAGTCTTGTTGTAGTACGGCGTGACAAGCAGAAGGCCGTTTGCACCGAGTGCTTCTGCTTTTTGGGAGAGCTCCACGGCGTAGGCGGTATCATTGCTGCCGGTGCCTGCGATGACCGGCACGCGGCCGGCAACCTTGTTTACGGTGAATTCGATGACCTTCACGTGCTCTTCATCGGTGAGCGTTGCCGCTTCGCCGGTGGTACCGCAGGTGACAATGGCATCGGTGCCGCTTGTGATCTGAAACTCGATGAGCTTTTCAAGCTCCTCGTAGTTTACGGACATATCCGGGTTAAACGGGGTAACAAGTGCCACCGCTGCGCCGGTAAAAATGGTTTCTTTCATCTAAAAAATACCTCCTGAACGGTATCAGTCAAAATAGCCCTTCTTTGCGAGCAGCTCTGCAAGCAGAACACCGCCGCCTGCTGCGCCGCGCAGCGTGTTGTGGGAAAGGCAAACGAACTTGTAGTCATACTGGGTATCCGGGCGCAGTCTGCCGATGGAAACGGCCATACCATGCTCCAGTTCACGGTCGAGTTTTGCCTGCGGACGGTCTGCTTCCGTAAAGTAGTGCAGGAACTGCTTCGGTGCGCTCGGCAGCTCGAGCTCCTGTGCCGGGCCGCGGAACTCTGTCCAACGGCGGATGATTTCCTCCGGTGAGACCTTCTTTTCCATGGAGACGAACACCGCAGCCGTATGGCCGTCGGAAACCGGCACGCGGAAGCACTGTGCCGTGATGGACGGGGTGGTCGCGTTGACAATCTTATCGCCCTCAATGTGGCCCCACAGCTTCATCGGCTCCTGCTCGGATTTTTCTTCCTCGCCGCCGATATACGGGATGACGTTGTCAAGAATATCGGGATACGTTTCAAAGGTTTTGCCGGCGCCGGAGATAGCCTGATACGTGCAGGCGAGCACTTTCGTGACGCCGAGGTCCATCAGTGGGTGAATAGCCGGAACGTAGCTCTGAAGGGAGCAGTTGGACTTTACGGCGATAAAGCCGCGCTTTGTGCCGAGGCGCTTTCTCTGTGCGTTGATGATTTCAATGTGGTCGGCGTTGATCTCCGGCACAACCATCGGCACATCCTCGACGCCGCGGTTTGCGCTGTTGTTGGAGACGACCGGGCACTCCTTTTTCGCATAAGCTTCTTCAAGGGCGCGGATTTCGTCTTTTTTCATATCGACGGCGCAGAATACAAAATCGACCTTGGAGACGACTTCGTCCATATCTGCAACAGCGTCTAAGATGATCATATCCGCCATACTTGTGGGAATGGGCGTTTTCATAGCCCAGCGCTTTTCTACGACGCTTTTATATGTTTTACCGGCGGAGCGGGAAGAGGCCGCAAGCGCGGTCACGTTGAACCACGGGTGGTTTTCAAGGAGCGTTGCAAAACGCTGACCGACCATGCCTGTGCAACCAATGATACCGACATTATACTTTTTCATTTCTTTCACCCGTCCTGTTTGCAGGACATCCTTTCAAAAATGATGAAATGTACGCTCAAAAACAAAATTAAGGTCAAATTTCATTTTTGAGCGAAAAAAAACCGGTTGAAATCCGGTCATACATACAATATAATAGAATGTGCACAGGCTTTTACGAAAGTCTCCCTGCGGAAAAGCTCTGATAGCACTCCATCCTATTGCAGATGACAGTTACGGGGCTTTCGCCACAGCAACCAGATCCAAGCGTACCACATGCGCTAAGATCTTCGGCGGTGTGTCCTTTTTCTGCGGGCCGTTGCCTGTGGAGGGCCAAAACCCGCGGATACTTTTACAAACCGCGCCTCTATCCTTATTATAATACATGGAATACGGATTGTTGTCAATTTATTTATAAAAAATTCTTAGAATAATCCTGCGTAATTTGGGGGATGCGGCTATTTTAATTCAGATTGGAAGGAATATACTTGGATACGCAAACTTTACAGACAAAAGATTTTGATTTTGAGCTTCCGGAAGAACTTATCGCCCAGACGCCGATTGAACCGCGTGACGCTTCGCGTCTGATGGTGTTGGACAAAACAACCGGTGAGATCGAGCACAGACGTTTTCACGACATCACGGAGTATTTGAATGAGGGCGATTGTCTTGTACTCAACAATTCCCGCGTTTTGCCTGCGCGTATTTACGGCATTAAAAACGAAACCGGCGCGCACGTTGAATTTTTGCTCCTGAAAAATTGCGGTGACGACGTATGGGAAGCACTTGCAGGTCCGGGCAAGCGTGCAAAGGTCGGCACATCGTTCACGTTCGAGGGCAGCTCCATGACCTGCGAGGTCATCGAAGTGAAAGACGACGGCAACCGCCTGATCCGCTTCCATTACGACAAGGGCACGAACTTCTTCACGGAGCTGGATAAGATTGGCCAGATGCCGCTGCCGCCCTATATTAAAGAAAAGCTCAAGGATAAAGAGCGCTACCAGACAGTGTATTCCAAAGAGGAAGGTTCTGCCGCTGCGCCGACGGCCGGTCTGCACTTTACGCCGGAGCTGCTCGATGCAATTCGCTCAAAAGGCGTGAAGGTCGTGTTCGTCACACTGCATGTCGGCCTTGGCACGTTCCGCCCGGTGAGCGTGGATAACATTCTCGACCACAAAATGCATAGTGAGCATTATCACATGCCGAAAGAGACTGCCGACGCCATCAACGAGACGAAGAAAAACGGCGGACGCGTGATCGCTGTCGGCACTACGAGCTGCCGCACGCTTGAATCTGTCGCAAAGAAATGCGGCAAAATTTGCGAGGACGATGACTGGACGGATATTTTCATCTATCCGGGCTTTGAATTTAAGGGCCTTGATGCGCTCATCACGAACTTCCACTTGCCGGAAAGTACGCTCATCATGCTGGTCTCCGCGCTTGCGGGCCGCGAACACATTTTGAATGCGTATAACACTGCCGTCAAGGAGCGCTACCGCTTCTTCAGCTTCGGCGACGCCATGTTTATCAAATAACTTTGAAAGGAATTTTCTTTACATGTACAAGCTTATCAAAAGAGAAAACCACGCGCGGCGCGGCGAGTTCCAAACCGTGCACGGCACGGTGCAGACACCGGCGTTTATGAACGTCGCGACGGCTGCGGCGATTAAGGGTGCGGTTTCTGCTTACGACCTTAAAGATATTAAATGTCAAGTGATGCTCTCCAACACGTACCACCTGCATCTGCGCCCGGGCGATGACGTGGTGCGCAAAATGGGCGGCGTACGCAAGTTTACCGGCTGGGACGGCCCTGTACTGACGGACAGCGGCGGATTTCAGGTTTTCTCTCTCGCGAAGCTGCGCAATATCAAAGAAGAAGGCGTGACATTTGCGTCGCACATCGACGGCCATCGCATCTTCATGGGCCCGGAGGAAAGCATGCGTATTCAGTCCAACCTCGGTTCTACCATCGCCATGGCGTTTGACGAATGCGTGGAAAACCCGGCGGAATACGACTACGCGAAAAATTCCTGCGCACGCACAGCACGCTGGCTGCGCCGCTGCAAGGCGGAGATGAACAGACTGAATGCGCTGCCGGATACGGTCAACCCGAACCAAATGCTGTTCGGCATCAACCAGGGCTGCACATACATCGACCTGCGCGTGAACCACATGAAGGAGATTGCGGAATTGGGGCTTGATGGTTATGCTATTGGCGGCCTTGCGGTCGGCGAGCCGGCAGAGGTCATGTATGAAGTGATTGAAGCGGTTGAAGAGCATATGCCGCAGGATAAGATCCGCTACCTGATGGGTGTGGGCACGCCGACAAATATTCTGGAAGCGGTGCACCGCGGCGTTGATCTGTTCGACTGCGTGATGCCGAGCCGCAATGCACGCCATGGTCATGCATTTACAAATGAAGGCGTGCGCAATATGCTCAATGCGAAATACACGCTGGATGATCAGCCGATCGACCCGACCTGCGACTGCCCGGTCTGCCGCAAGTTTTCCCGTGCTTATATTCACCACCTTTTCAAAGCGGGGGAGATGCTTGCCATGCGCTTGACGGTTATGCACAATCTTTATTTCTACAACAATTTGATGGAACGCATTCGTAACGCGCTCGATGAAGACCGGTTTGAAGCATTTTATCAGGAGTATTCAGAGAAATTTAACAAAAGAATTTAGAAAATCCTTGCAACCACGAATGGCTTTTGGTATAATGTATAAAGTTAATTTGGTGACGGGTGTATTGACCGCTTTGCAGTCGAACGGAGCGCACCATGAAAGAAAGGAAAGAAAACCATGAATTTGAGTGTTTTGACTACGACAGGTGCAGCAGCCGGCGGCAACATGTCCAGCATGCTGATCATGCTCCTTGTTTACGGTGCGATCATCGCGGCTATGTACTTCATCTTCTTCCGCCCGCAGAACAAGAAGAAGAAGAAGGAAGCGGAAATGCGCAAGAATGCACAGGTCGGCGACGAGATCACGACCATTGGCGGCATTTGCGGCAGAATCATCGCTGTAAAGGATGAGACCGACAGCGTTATCATCGAGACCGGCAGCGACCGTGCAAGACTGCGCATCAAGCGTTGGGCGATCGGCAGCGTCGATACCATCCACGAGGAAGACGCGTAAGTTTCACTCTTTTTAAAAGCGAATAGTTTTGAGCCCCTTGGAATAAGTATGAAACAAAACTTATTTCAAGGGGCTTTTTCTATGCTGAATTTTAAGAAGCTGTTTTTGGGTCTCCTGTTTTCTGTGCTGTTTTCGGCTGTGCTGATCGCGGTTTGTGCCTTTATGATTTTAAAGCTCGGCTTTTTGCCGTCCGAGCCTATACTCGGTACGGCTGCGGCAGTGATCGGCGGCGTTTCCGTTTTTGCTTCCGCTTTCCTTGCGGCGCGCCTCGCGGGGGAAAAAGGCTTGCTGCACGGCCTTGTGCTTGGCACGCTCTATGCAGTTTTCTATGTTGCGATAAGCGTTATGCTGTATGCAAATATGCGGGTTGTACTTCTTGTTATACGGAGCGTAATATTTGTAATATGCAGCGTATGCGGCGGAGTAATGGGTGTGAATAGAGATGAAAAAATCAGATTTTAAGCCATAATTTGTAGCTGCCAATCAAGAGCATAAGAACAATTTTGCATATTTATTCACAATAATTTGGAGCAAAGCAGAACTGCATATTCATAAGTTTACATAAGATTATAGACATAAATTTGTGCAGATGCAAAAATATTCACGGAAGCTCTTGCAAATTTGGCTAAAAAGTATTATAGTATATAAGACAGAAGTGAGGTGGCGTATCATGAAAAACGGCAAATTGGGCTTTATCGGCATAGGAAACATGGCGTCCGCGATTATTGGCGGTATCTTATCTTCCGGCACTTTCCCGGTCGGGGATATTTATATGTACAATCCGCACGCGGAAAAAATGCAGCGCTTTACAGAATCCGGTTGCGTAGCCTGTACTTCTGCCGAAGAAGTTGCCGAGTTTTGTGATACAGTGTTCCTTTGCGTAAAGCCACAGATTTTCCCGGAGGTGCTGCGCGTTATTGCGCCGACCGTTGCGAAGAAGAATGCAGACGACGTTGTCATCGTTTCAATCGCTGCGGGCGTAACGTTTAAGAATTTGCAGGACGCGCTCGGCGCAGACCGCCGCTACGTGCGTGCCATGCCGAACACGCCGCTGCTGCTCGGTGAGGGCGCTACGGCGCTGTGCCGGACAAGCAATGTGCCGGAAGATGATTTTGCGCGCGTGCGTTCCGCTTTCTCCTGCTGCGGTGTCACGCAGGAGATTGACGAAGCGCAGATGAATGCGGTGATTGCGGTCAGCGGCAGTTCGCCTGCGTATTTGTATCTGCTTGCAAAGCTCACTTGTGATTATGCAGCGCAGCAGGGCATTGACCCGAAGACCGCGCTTATACTGTTCTGCCAGACCATGAAAGGCAGCGCCGATATGCTTTTAAACAGCGGCAAAGGCCCACAGGCGCTTATCGATATGGTCACGTCAAAGGGCGGCACAACATTTGCTTTGCTGAATGTCTTGAAAGAACAGGGCTTTAATGAGGCGATGATCAACTCGTTTGAAGCCTGCACGCACCGCGCCGAAGAACTTTCCATGTGAGTGTGCAAGGCATAACACGGCGACGTTTCACATATAGATTGACCATCTTTTACAGGTGGTGAACGAAAATGGAAGCAAAGCCGAAATATGCAAAACCACGTAGCTTATCTGTTTTAATGGCTTTGCGCATTTTGTTCCTGCTTGGCTTTTTGTTCGGCTGCTTATTCGCACGGACATCGCAAATAGCTATGGCGCCGGTTTCCGGCTCTGTGTGGTTTAGGGGGCCGTTTGAAACGGGAACGGACTTTCCGTTTGTATTTTCCGCATTTTTATTTGATTCGCTTTTTTACGCATTGCCGATTTTTTTATTTGGCATGACGTTTTTAGGTGTGCTTGTGATTCCCGCTGCGATAATTCTGAAGGGCTTCACGCTTGGCACATCGCTTACGGCACTGATTCGGCTTGAGGGTATCGGATTGTATTTTCGGCGGTGCTTTGATTATCTGCCGATGACAATGCTGTGCATCACGGTGCTTTTGCTGCTTGCGGCGGAAGCGCTTTGCACGGCAAGGCGCAGCTGTCGGGTGTTTTTCGGAAACGGAGAACCGCTTTCCGTAAAAAACTGCACCGTGCGGTTTTTGCTTGCGTTTGCGGCGCTGGTTTTCATTTCGATTTTATACGGTGTATTGCACTTTTTGATTTTGCAAATTTAGATTTTAAAGCAAAGGAGGCCGAAATGAATGAACATGGATGAATACTTCGTACTGTTTCGCGAGTACATGCTCGTGCAGAAACCGAGTTCCGTAAATACGCGGGATTCTTATCTGCGCGATGTTTCGGCTTTCCTGCGCTACTTGGAGGGTGAAAATATAACATCTCCACTCGAAGTGGAAACGGAGACGGTGGAAGCGTATGTGCAGCATTTGCACAGCTTAAACCGCACAAATTCCACGATCTCCCGCAATATTGCCTCTGTGCGTTGCTTTTATAAGTTTCTCATCCTGCGCGGGGATATGCAGGTGAACCCGGCGAAATCCGTAAAGCTTGAAAAAGAGCCGAAAAAGCTGCCGCAGACGCTGACAAGCGAGGAGATAGACCTGCTGCTTTCCCAGCCGAATGTCACGGAAGCTAAGGGCTGCCGCGATAAAGCGATGCTGGAGCTTCTTTATGCCACCGGTATTCGCGTCAGTGAGCTCATCAACCTCAACGTGCAGGATATCAACCTGCGCACGGGAAAGCTGTTCTGCCGCGGCACCAAGGGCGTGCGCACCATTCCGATTTATGCGAAAGCGGTCGTTGCTGTATCCGATTATCTTTACCGTATGCGCGATCTGATCGTGGACCCGGACAACAGCGGAGACGCACTGTTTGTCAATCTGAACGGCTCGCGTTTGACGCGCCAGGGTTTCTGGAAAATTATCAAGGCGTATACGGCGGAGGCCGGCATTACGAAGGAGATTACGCCGCACACGTTGCGTCATTCGTTTGCCATGCACCTTTTGCAGGGCGGTGCTTCCGTAAAAGACATTCAAACCATGATGGGACATGCAGATATTTCGTCCACACAGGTATATGTTCATTTATTAGACCTTGATAATCACGTGAAAAGCGTGTATAATGAGTGTCATCCTCGTGCAAAAACGAGTTAATCTAATTCTGGAGTTGATTTTGTGGCATTTTTAGGACTTTTCGGTAATTATGATAAGCCGGGTCCGGGCGTTGACAAAGATGAACCGAAAAAGGCAGCGCCGGTACGTTTTTTTGAGATCTTATGGCGAAAGCTGTCTAAACTGGTGCAGTTGAATCTGACATTTATGATCCCATTTATTGTGGTCATCGCGTTGATGGTGGGCGTATTCCTTTTACCGATTCCGCATTTTCTTTATGCAACGTCGTTCTTCGGTGTGCTTGACCTGTACATTCTGTATGCGGTTACACTGCCGCTCATCCTGCTTTCGCCGTTCACATGCGGCTTAGCGTATGTAACGCGAAACTTCGCAAGGGAAGAGCATGCGTTCGTTTGGTCGGATTTCTGGGACGCTGTGAAAAACAACTGGAAGCCGGCACTTTTGAACGGCGTGATCGTGTATCTCGCATATGTAATCTTGAGCTTCTCAATCTTCTTTTATTCCACACGTGTATCGGACAACTGGATGTTTATGATTCCGCTTGCAGTTTGCTGCATCCTGTCGATTCTAATGCTGTTTGCGCAGTATTACATTCCGGTTATGATCGTCACGTTTGACTTGAAGCTGCGCCACATTTACAGAAACGCGTTTATTTTCTCTATTATGGGCTTATTGCGCAACCTGATGATTACGGTAATCCTTGCGGGTTTGTTCATTACGTTTTTGTTCTGCCCGGCGGCATTTGCGGTGATCCCGCTGCTGCTCGTAATCATTTTCCTGTGTGCGTTCATCAGTTATCTGACGAGCTTTGCGACGTATTCGTTGCTCGATACGTACCTGATCCAGCCGTTCTACAAAAAGGAAGCGGAAGCGAAGGACGCTGAAATTCGCGTAGCCAAAGACGGCGATACGTTCAATTTCGACAATGATGAGTTGGACGACGATGACGATGACAAGCCGCAGTATGTGTACGTGAACGGCCGCTTGATCGACCGTAAGATCATGGAGCAGGAATCTCTGTTCTCGGATAAAACGGATACTTCCGATCATTTACAGTAATTTAAAACAAACATAAAAGCCTCTATTGAACTGGAATCGATAGAGGCTTTCATTTTGCTCAATTTTAATTATTTCTCATTCTTATCAGTCTTTTCACGCATTTTGGAAAGTGGGTTGGCGTTTACGGCTTCCTCCATTTGCTTGCTGGAGGTGTGCGTGTAGATCTCTGTAGTGCCGAGATTTTCGTGGCCCAGAATATCCTGCAAAACGCGAATATCCACATTGCCGTATTGGTACATCAGCGTCGCCGCCGTGTGCCGCAGCTTGTGTACGGAGTATCCCGCGCCGCCAAGCCCAATTTTCGTGAGGTATTTATTGACCATGGCCTGTACGGTCTTAGGACTGATTCGTGTGCCGCGGTTGCTGATGAACAGCGCGTTTTTATCCTTCACGTCGTCCTTTGGGCGCACACGCACGTAGGCATCGATAGAAGCTAAGCATGCGTCATTTAAGTATACGATGCGTTCTTTGCTGCCTTTACCGACGATGCGCAGGGTGGAGTTGTTGTGAATCACGTCGCTCATGTTGATGGAAACAAGCTCGGAAAGGCGCATGCCGCAGTTTAAAAACAGCGTCAAAATGCAGTAGTCACGCTCCTTATCCGACCCGTCCACGGCGTTTAAAAGCTCGCGGCTTTGCTCTAACGTGAGGTAGCGGGGAAGGGTTTTGGCTTTTTTCGGCGGGGTCAGATTCTCTGTGGGGTTAGAATCCAAAAGACCCTCGTGCACGGTCAGGTAGTTAAAAAAGCTTTTGAGACTCGAAGATTTTCGCTGACGCGTGGAGCTCATGTTGCTGCGTCCGTCGGCAGCGTAGTTCATGAATTCAAAAATGTCCATCGTCGTGATGGAACGGATAAATTCAAGGTCAATATCGGCGATCGGAATCTCCTCCATGGGCGTATCTTGTGAAACATATCCGCGAAAATGTTTCATGAAGCGAAAGAATGTCCGCAGGTCAGAGCAGTATTCGTTTACAGTCTTCGGCGCGCGGCCTTTGATGTTGCGGTAATATAAAGCATATTGCCGCACAATCTCCGGCATTTCAGACAAAATATCCATAACGGGTACACCTCACAAATTTTGAATTTTAAAGCCGCAGCTTGGTGTTCAGCTCCGTTGGCTTCAAAGCTTTCGGGTTTAGCCTAATCGATACTTGAATTTACTCTTGGATTATCATTATAATTCGGAACGAGACGTATAGATATGCTGCGGTACTTAAACCGACAGCAGAGTAAACGGAGCCGAGGTAATTAAAAACAATCGGATTTCCGCAGTCGAGAGTTACAAAGAATCAACGCACGCAACACAATTCATAATATGAATGCGTTTATTTAAGTAAGCTGAAACGCAAAACATTGGGTTGGGCTAAAACGGATGATCTCGCAGGTTTTACGAAAACCCGCTTGAAAAGCCAGCTATTCGTAAAATGCTGCTCCCCAAATTATACAAAATATCTATTTTGTATAATTTTGGATTTTTTAGATTCAAGCCCCTTTGTATGTTTCCGTGTGACGTGTGAATCTGTTTTGAAATGTGCGTGTTGGTGATTGTACATGAATACACAGGCGTATAGAATCAAGAATTATGCATCAAGCTCCATCAGCGGTAAAATGCCGCCGATGTCAATCATCTGGTTTTGCGTCAGCTCAATGTACTGTACGCAGTGCTTTTCGAAAAACGCACGAATCTCCGCCGCGCACTCTAAAGAATCGAGCTTGCCTGTGAACGCCAACACATTTTTGTCGATCAGGCCACAGCAGCCGCCTAAGAAGCCGTAATCGTAGCCATCCAGAAAAACGTTTTCTTCGTGCACAAGCAGCACGTCGATGCCTAAAAACTGCGCCAGTGCGTGAATGCCGAGGTCCATCGTGATGATCGCGTCTTTCGCCACAACAGCCGTCGCACAGCGCGTGTAGCCTTGGTTGACATGCCTCATTTTAAGGCCGGCGTCTTCCAGACAGGTGTAAATGTTCGGATCCATAACACCGAGGTTTGCAAGCACCGTGCCGTTCAGGTTTAACATGTTGCAAAGAACATCTTTCGGATACTTCGGCTCCGGAGTCATGGCAGTCTCCGCTACCTGATAGCCGATATCCGTAAGCTGCTTTTTGAGTGCCTCTTCTCCGCGCAGAACAAACGTGCGTCCCTTATCCAAATGAAACATCTGCATATCTGCATGGTACGCGATCGGATCCGGCAGACGCGTGTCAAACTCCGTTGTGACGCACCGAATACCATGCGCCTTTAAAGCTTCCAAAATCTCCGGATATGCGCCGGAGACCGCCGCTGTCGTGACCTTGCTTTCCGGCAGATTCGGCTTTTCAACAAATCGTTCTTTTACTGCACACATGCGTCAAATGCCTCCCTCACGTTGTGGACGCCGATGAGCTCCACCCCGCTGAATCTTTTTGAATCTATGCTCTTCATGCTGTGGTACGGCAGTACACAGCGCGTGAATCCCAGTCGATATGCTTCCGAAACGCGGGACTCGATATGACTGACCGACCGCAGCTCGCCTGCAAGACCAATCTCGCCGAACACGACGGTATCATCGCGGATTGGCGTATCTTTCAGGCTTGATACGAGTGCCATTGCAACGGCCAGATCGACCGCCGGCTCATCGATGCGCAGGCCGCCGACGACGTTCAAATACGCGTCTAAATTGGAAAAATAGAAACCTGCACGCTTTTCCAGAACGGCCAAAATCAGCGCCATGCGCGCATAATCAAAGCCCGTGGACATGCGGCGCGGCGTGCCGAAGCCGCTTGTCGTTGCAAGACCCTGAATCTCCGCGAGCAGCGGACGTGTACCCTCCATTACGGCGGTTACGCATGTGCCGGAAGCGTTCGTCGGGCGGCCGGAAAGCATCGCCTGCGAGGGGTTTTCGATCTGCCGCAGCCCCGCTTCCCCCATATCGAATACGCCAATCTCGTTTGTGGAGCCATAGCGGTTTTTTACGGCGCGCAGAATGCGGTACGTCATCTGGCGGTCGCCCTCGAAGTACAGCACGGCGTCCACAATGTGCTCCAACACCTTTGGACCCGCGATGGCGCCGTCTTTGTTGACGTGACCGACGAGAATCGCCGGGATATCGAGCGACTTGGAGCAGCGCATGATCGCGTTCGTGCATTCGCGCACCTGTGTGACGCTGCCGGGCGACGAATTGAGATCGGTAAAGTTCATCGTTTGGATGGAGTCGATCATCACGATATCCGGTTTTTCGGTGCGAATGTGCTCCACCACAAGCTGCACGTCCGTTTCCGCCAAAATGCGCAGGTTGGGGCTGGAAACACCGAGACGCCCTGCGCGCAGCTTGATTTGCCGTGCAGATTCTTCGCCGGAAACATATAAAATACGCAGCTTTTGCCCGAGGTATTCGCAGATCTGCAAAAGAATGGTTGATTTGCCGATACCCGGGTCGCCGCTGATGAGCACGAGCGAGCCTTTTACAAGGCCGCCGCCAAGCACGCGGTCAAGCTCCGAAAGTCCGGTGTGATAACGATGCTCGTCCTCCGTATCGATCTCTGAAATTGCAAGTGGGCGCGTCAGCAGCGTAGAAGCTGAAGAAGTATACCCGGAAGCGGCGGATTTTGCGGAAACAGCCGTTTTGACGGATTCCTCCATGGTGTTCCACTCGCCGCAATCCGGGCACTTTCCTGCCCACTTTGCGGATTCAAACCCGCAGTTTGAGCAGATGTAGACGATTTTATTTTTAGCCGCCATAACGCGCACCGCCCTCATTTTGTATAATTCTAAGCCTATTTTACCACGGAACAGATGTTTTGTAAAGAGTTATTCCGCTTTGCAAAATGCGATAATGCCATCCGCGATAGCCGCCGCCAATTTCTTTTGGTAGTTCTCGTCGCACAGCTTTTCAGCTTCTTCCGGGTTTGAGAGGAACCCGCATTCCGCAAACACGGCGGGTACGTCTACATGGCTCAAAATATACACGCGGCTTTCTGCCTGCTTGCAGGCGCGCGTGTTATCCGGCTGCACCTGCTCGATGACTGCACGGCGGATGGCTTCGGCAAGGTCGGCGCTTTTAGCATTATTTGCTGAGTAAAACATCTGTGCGCCGCTGTATTGACTTTGCTCAAAAAAGTTTTGATGGATGCTCACAAAAATACAGTTCTCAGTTTCGTTTACGATCTGTGTGCGGTATAAAATATCAGACCGCTTTCGTTCGTTTAATGTGCTCAGTGTGGTATCGCCGACGGCGGTGTCCGTTTCGCGAATCATTTTCACGGGGTAGCCCGCAGCTTCGAGCTTTTCCCGCACAAACAGCGCAATGGCAAGGTTTACCGTTTTCTCTTCCACACCGTTTACGCCTACGGCCCCGCCGTCTTCCCCACCGTGCCCTGCGTCCAGAACGATCACGGGGCGGTTTTCAGTCTGTGCTGCGGCCACAGATACCGCATGTACCGCACCCAAAACAGAACACACAAAGAATGTCAGAGCACCGAGGAAAAACACCACAGGAATATACGCGATTTTAAAAGACAAATACCGTTTCAAGCCGCATCACCCATAGATTTTTATGCATTGAAGCTGCCGGAAATACCCTATAAAAAGTAAAAAGCTGTCCGCCGAAGCGAACAGCTTTTTTAGCTTTTATGAAATTACTTAAAGAACAGCGGGAGCGGCTCCAGATAGATGATATCCGTACGATCCTTTGCATCGCCCTCGGCGAGCACAGCCGCCTTGCCGACGACGTTACCGCCGATCTCATGCACAAGATCTTCCAACGCGCTCAGCGATTCACCGGTGCTGATGACGTCGTCTACGATGAGAATACGCTTACCCTTCAGCATTGCGCAGTCTTCTTCGGAGAGGTACAGCGTCTGGATGTGGTCGGTCGTGATGGATTTCACCTCGACCTTGATCGGGTTCGTCATGTACGCCTTGATGCCCTTACGTGCAACAACGTACTGACGGCAGCCGATGCGCGCCATCTCGTAAGCCAGCGGAATGCCCTTAGATTCCGCCGTGATGATGATGTCGTGCTCCGGGCACTTTTTCATCAGCGCTTTTGCGGTCTTCTCGGTGATCTCTACATCGCCGAACATAACAAAACCGGCAATATCCAGCGTATCGCTGATCGGGCAGATCGGCAACTCGCGTTCGCAGCCGGCGATCGTCATCTTATAAACTTCACCCATTGTAAAAACCTACCTTCAAAAATTATCGATTTTCGTTATATGCGGGGAATCAGCCCGGAGGCCACGCCATAGAGCGTCCGCCGAGCAGGTGGAAATGCAGGTGCTTTACGGTCTGTCCGCCGTCTTCGCCGCAGTTGTTGACGATGCGATAGCCGTTCGTGAGACCTTCTGCCGCCGCAATCTTCTTTGCGACCGTGAAGATGTGTGCGACGATCTGCGCGTTTTCTTCCGTAAGGTCATCTGCGGAAGCGATGTGCTCCTTTGGAATCATCAGAATGTGCACCGGCGCCTGCGGGTCGAGGTCGCGGAATGCGAGCATTTTGTCGTCTTCGTAGACCTTCGTGCTCGGAATCTCGCCGTTGGCAATCTTGCAGAAAATGCAGTCCATTTGCCTTTCTCCTTTCTTGAGATTTTATATAGAACGTATAGAGAGAACTTAGATCTGTTCGCTGAGAATCTTTTCAACGGCTGCAAGGGCTTCGTCGATCTTCGTCTGATCCTTGATGCCTGCCATAGCGAAGTCCGGCTTACCGCCGCCGTTGCCGCCGGTGAGCTGTGCAACTGCCTTTACAAGCACGCCGGCTTTGACGCCCTTTGCCTGTGCCGCTTTCGTTGCGGTCGCTGCAAGCGTTGCCTTTCCGTCCAGAACGCCTGCGAGCACGGCTACAATGGCCGTATCGCTCTTTTCGTCGCGGATCTTATCGCACATGGTGCGCAGTGCGTCGCTGCCTGTGCCGGAGAGCATCGCCGTAACGATCTTGACACCCTTGACTTCCACGGCGTTATCCAGAATGGAGCCGAGGTTCATGGATGCAATCTTGGAGCGCATGGATTCGATCTCTCTGTCCTTCTCCTTGAGGTCGGCGTTGACCTGTGCAGCTTTTGCCGGGAGGTCGGACGGGTTATTGACCTTCATCGCAACAGCGGTATCCTTGAGCAGTGTGTTCGTTGCGTAGATCATCTTAATGACGTTGAGGCCTGTGACCGCTTCGATACGGCGCACACCGGCTGCAACGGAGGATTCGCTGACGAGCTTGAAGAGGCCGAGCTTAGCGGTGGAATCGATATGCGTGCCGCCGCAGAATTCCTTAGAGAATTCGCCTGCCGTTACAACGCGCACGACGTCGCCGTATTTTTCGCCGAACAACGCCATAGCACCGAGCTTCTTTGCTTCTTCGATCGGCATTTCGCGGCACTCAACCTTGATGTCTTCGAGGATCTTCTCGTTGACGAGGTTCTCAACCGCGAGCAGCTCTTCGTCCGTCAGGGCGGAGAAGTGCGTGAAGTCGAAACGAACGGCATTCTCGTTGACGAGCTGACCGGCCTGCTCAACATGGTCGCCGAGCACGGAGCGCAGTGCAGCCTGCAGGAGGTGAGCTGCCGTGTGGTTGCGCATGATCGCTCTGCGTCTCTCAACATCTACGACAGCCTCAACGGTGTCGCCTTCGCGGAGGAAGCCTTCCTCCACAACAGCCTTGTGGATAAACACACCCGCTGCATTCTTCGTGGTATCCAGAACGCGGATGGTGCAGGAATCGTTCGTGATGACGCCGGTATCGCCGACCTGACCGCCGCTTTCCGCATAGAAAGAGGTGCGGTCGAGTGTGAACACGATGTCGTCGCCGGTCTCGACAGCTTCAACGCGTGCGCCGTCTTTCACGATAGCCGTGACCTTTGCGGTTGCCTTCATATCGGTGTAGCCGACAAACTCGGTCTTGGCAATGTCGTCAAGCACATCGGAGTCGCCTGCCCATGCGTCTGCACCGGCATTCTTGCGGCTTGCACGAGCTGTCTCACGCTGCTGGAGTACCAGTGCGCGGAAGCGGTCTTCGTCAACGCTCATGCCTTTTTCGGAAAGGATTTCCTTGGTCAGGTCAATCGGGAAGCCGAACGTATCGCTGAGCAGGAACGCGTCTTCGCCGGAAAGCACCTTTGCATCGGTGCGGTCGATGATGTCGTTGAGCAGCGCGAAGCCCTTATCAATGGTCTTATAGAAGTTTTCTTCCTCAAACGCGATGACCTTTTTGATCATAGCGCTCTTTTCACGCAGCTCCGGGTAAGCGCATTCGTTCTCGTGAATGACGGTATCTACAACGTCCGCGAGGAACGGGTGGTTGATGCCGAGAAGTCTGCCATGGCGTGCCGCGCGGCGGAGCAGACGGCGGAGCACATAGCCGCGGCCTTCGTTGGACGGCATAACACCATCGCTGATCATAAACGTCGTGCTGCGGATGTGGTCCGTAATGACGCGCAGAGAAACATCGGACTTTTCGTCCGCACCGTACTGCACATTTGCAATGCGGGAGATATGCTTCATGATGTTCTGCACGGTATCGACAAGGAACAGGTTGTCCACGCCTTGCATCACACATGCCAAACGTTCAAGACCCATGCCGGTATCGATGTTCGGGTGGTCAAGCGGCGTGTAGTTGTTGTTGCCGTCATTCTCAAACTGTGTGAAAACGAGGTTCCAAACCTCAACGTAACGGTCGCAGTCGCAACCCACGCCGCAGGTGGGCTTGCCGCAGCCGTACTTTTCGCCGCGGTCAAAATAAATTTCGGAACACGGACCGCACGGACCGGAGCCATGCTCCCAGAAGTTATCTTCTCTGCCGAGGCGTACCATGTGCGACGGGTCTACGCCGTTTTGCTTTGTCCAGATGTCAAACGCTTCATCGTCGTCCTGGTAAATGGAGATATAAAGCCTATCTGCCGGCATCTCGAGAACCTTTGTAAAGAACTCCCAAGCCCAGGCGGTCGCTTCCTTTTTGAAGTAATCTCCAAAGGAGAAGTTGCCAAGCATCTCGAAGAATGTACCGTGGCGTGCCGTGATGCCCACGCGCTCGATATCCGGGGTACGGATGCACTTCTGGCAGGTGGTAACGCGTTTTCTCGGCGGGGTCACTTCACCCGTAAAATACTTTTTCATCGGGGCCATGCCGGAGTTGATCAGAAGAAGACTATTGTCATCCTTCGGAATCAGCGGGAAGCTCGGCAGGCGCAGATGTCCCTTAGACTCAAAGAAAGAAAGATACTTTTCTCTGAGATCATTTAATCCTGTCCACTGCATTGTATTCACCATTCCTTCTATAATTTGCAGATAGAATAATATAAAAAGCCTAAGCTCAGTCTAAAACATAAGCCTCAAGCAGCTTTAACGTATTTTCGACGCCTTCAATGTGGGAGCGCTCGTAGCCGTGTGAAGCGTAAACGCCTGCGCCGATGAGGCCGTGACGCACGTCCCAGCCGGAACGCAGCGATGCCTCTACGTCGGAGCCGTAGTGCGGATAAACGTCCACGGCATACTTTGCACCGACGGACTTCGCCGCTTCCACAAGCGCGGTTGTCACGGCATAATTGTACGGGCCGCCGGAATCCTTCGCGCAGATGGAAACTTCGCGCTCCGTGCAGGTAAGCCCGTCGCCCACGCAGCCCATGTCTACGCTGATGAGCTCTTCGGCATCGTTCGGCACGGAAGCGGAAGCACCGTGTCCGACCTCCTCATACACCGTAAAGTGCAGATAGACCTTGCGCTTCAAAGTGCGGTTGTTGTCTTTGATCTCCTTTGCGAGCGCAAGCAGCATGGCGGCGCTGAGCTTATCATCGAGGAAACGGCTCTTGATATAGCCGCTTTCCGTGATGACGGTGCGCGGGTCGAAGCAGACGAAATCGCCCGCTTCAATGCCAAGTGCGCGCACATCATCGGCGGATTTTACCGGTTCGTCGAGCACGACCTCGGTCGTTTCAAATGTGCGCAGCTTCTCACCGTAGGAGCCGTTCACGTGGATCGACGCATTGCAAAGCTGCAAGGTGCCGCTGTAAACGCCGGAGAAGCGCGAGTAAATGCGGCAGTTCTCCGCTTCGCAGTTTTCGGCGCGCAAGCCGCCGATCGGCGTGATCGTGATGCGGCCGTTCGGCTTGATTGTGGAAATCATGCCGCCGAGCGTGTCTACGTGTGCCATCAGCACAAGCGGACTGCCCTCGCCGCCGAGGCAGCAGAAAACGCCGCCCTTTCTTGTTTTTTCCGGAGCGTAGCCGAGTGCTGTCAGTTCACCGATAAGATAGTCCGCCGCTTTATCCGTAAAGCCGGACGGAGAATCGATGGAAAGCAGGGCTTTGAGCTCGGAAAGGCAATAGTCCATATTCATGTTTTGCCACTCCTTACAAAAAAATAAGAACTGTCCTCCGCAATGGGACGGACAGTTCCGTGGTACCACCCAAATTGTGCATGAAGCTTTTCTTCATACACCACTTTGAACTCCTTAACGCGGAAAACGGCACAGCTCATCACTGTGCGGCAGTCATACGGGTTGGCCTGTACATGGTGTTTTCCGAGGATCTTCCAGCCTGTGGATCCGCTCTCTGTTCGGTACAGCTATGTGCATTTGCCCGTGCCTTTTGCTATAAAACAAATTAAAATCTAAAATCACCAGCGGCTCATGTTGCGTTTGTGCTTTTCGAGATATACGTTCTCGACTTCATTCGGCGTGATGCCGTAGCACAGCAGAACATCGTTTAAATACATGAGCACATCACACACTTCTTCCGTGAAGTGGTGTCTGGTCTCGGGGTCGTTCAAAATCGCATCGTCACCCTTTTTCTTGATGATGTCGGCAACTTCACCGGCTTCGATCATCATCCAAAGGAGCTTATCGCGACCGATTTTCGGAGAAAGACCTCCCCACTTTTCGAGATATTTAGCTTGCAGTTCTTTTTGAATCTGCTGCATATCTTCAAGATTCAGGCTTGCCATATCTCCACCCCTCATACGCATCTTATTATAATGCTTTTTTACCGGCTTGTCAATTAAAATCGACAAGAGCTTCGCCGATTTTGCGGAAAGCCTGCGGCACATGCATTTCGCCGGCAGTTTCTTCCAACACGACGAGGGTATAAAGCGGCTCTTCCTGTGCATTGCAGATGTAGCCTGCATACCAATAATTCTCGATTTCTTCCCCGTTTTCGTCATATACACCTGTCTGCGCCGTGCCGGTCTTGATGCCGGAAACACAGTTTTGCGGCGCGCCGATCCGTGCTGTACCGAACCGTGCTGTGCTTTCCATATAGGCACGTAAGCGTGCGGCGGTCGTCGGCTCCATGACTTTTTCACCGGTGTTTTCTTCGGTTTCCTGTACGGATAAATTAGTATCGACCGTGCCGTATACGAGCCGCGGCGTCATATAAATGCCGTCAGCGGCGATGGCGTTTACGGCAGCGGCCAAATTCAGCGGTGAGACAGTCGTTTCACCCTGGCCGAACGAAAACAGTGCCAGCGCACGGGCGTTTTTAAGGGCTTGCGCATTCGAAAGCGAGCCTGCGGCCGTTTCTAAATTGTCTGCAAGTGAAACAGATGTACCAAAGCCGAGCTTTTCCGCCATACTTAAAATCTTTTCCGCGCCGAGTTTCTGCGCGAGCTGTATGAAATACCCGTTGCACGAGCTGCGCAACGCCGTGTGGAGATTCACTTCCCCATGTGCTTTGCCGCCGTAGCAAGTGATCGTGAGGCCGTCAACAACAATGCTTCCAGTGCAGGTATACACCTCCTTGTAATCGATGCCGCATTCGAGCGCCGAGGCGGCGCAGATGAGCTTAAAGACCGAACCGGGCGTATACGCGCACAGGGCACGGTTTACAAACGGTGCATCTTCATTTTCCATGCACGCAGCAAGGTCGTTCGGGTCTACGGCCGGGAAGCTTGCGGAAGCCAGAATTTCGCCGGTTTTGCAGTCTAAAATGACGGCGGCGCCTTTTTTGATTTCCGCGCAGGCATTTTCCACACATTGCTGTATGCGCTTATCCAGCGTCAGCATCACGCCGCCGTCCGCAAAGCGGTATGTGTTTTCCACGTGCATTGTTTCGCCGGAGATGGCATTGCCGAGCGCATCAATGGCGAAGGTAACGTCAATTTCTCCGTGGTTTTCCGCAAGCAGTGCGTCGAAGCTTTTTTCCACACCGTCCGCGCCGTTATAGTCGCTGTCGAGATACCCGAGCAGATTCGCCGCCGGTTGCGGGTTTGCATACCGTTTTGTGACGGAAAATGTCTGGATGCCGTCGTCGCTGACGGGTGTTGTGACTTCGATCAGAAACGGCTTTCCGCTTTCAAGCGCCGTGCGCAGGACTTCGCGTTTTTCTTCCGGTACAGCGCGGTTTAATTTGGCAAGCGTTTCCCGCGAGGGAATTACCGCAGCGACATAAACACGCTCGGCGTTTGTGAGCGGCTGCAAATTGCGGTCGTAGATCGTGCCGCGCGCCTTGGCGGCCGTTAAGGTATATAAACTCTGCCGCCCGGCGGCTTCCGTATAGCTTGTGCCGCCGAAAGCGGCGGTCACGGTGCCGAGCAGTGCGATGACGAGAAAGAACATCACAAACGCATACGTTGCGATGATCCTGCGTGTAGACATAAAAACACCTCCGTATAGGAAAAGTATGGGCCCTAAACGGAGGTGTTATTCAGCCGCGCTTCACTCTTAGAAACGCGCCCTCTTTGATTTTTCGGTCGGTCTTGAGGTAGACCGTCATCGTCGCGTGCGGTGCGGATTCGATTGGCTCCATATCCTCGTTGTAGATGTCACTAAGTGTGAGGTCATACGGCACTTCGCCCGGCTCCAGTACGCTGACAGTCTCGCCGCGGAAGAAGCGGTTGCGCTGTGAAAGGCGCATCATGCCGTTTTCTTCGCCGGTGCACACGGCCGCAACATCCCAGCCGCGGATGTATCCGCCGCTGTTTACGGTCTGCCCCGGCTCGTGACCGCTGTAAAACCCGGTGCTGTACGCGCGATGGCTGATCTTCTCCGTCTCGTCCACGACCCACTGCGGAAGCGGCTCACCGTTCATGACAGCATCGATGCCGTGGCGGTACGCATTCGTCACGCAGGCAACGTAATACGCGGACTTTGCGCGGCCCTCAATTTTGAGGCTCGAAATGCCGCATTCGATGAGCTGCGGAGTGTGCTCGATCATGCACATATCGCGGGAATTGAAGACATACGTCGATTTCTGATCCTGTTCGATCGTGAATACCTGATCCGGACGCGTGCGCTCGATGAGGTAATAATCCCAGCGGCACGGCTGCGCGCAATCGCCGTGGTTTGCATCTCTGCCGGTCATGTAGTTTGAAAGCAGGCAGCGGCCTGAGAACGAAACGCACATCGCACCGTGCACAAATGCTTCGATTTCGAGCGCCTTCGGCGTTTTCGCGCGGATCTCCGCGATTTCTTCAAACGAGAGCTCGCGTGCCAGCACGACGCGCTCTGCGCCCATGTTATAAAACGCGTTTGCGGTCTCATAGTTCACAACGCCGGCCTGCGTGGAAATGTGTATTGCGACATTCGGCGCGTATTTTTTTGCCATGGCCATCACGCCGAGGTCGGTCATGATGAACGCGTCTACACCGATTGCCTGGCAAAACTCGAGAAACGCCGGCAGCGCGGCAAGTTCTGCGTTATGCGGCAGAATGTTACAGGTGACATAGACCTTCACGCCCTGCGCGTGGCAGTATTTTACAGCTTCTTCAAGTTCCACGTTTGTAAAATTGGAAGGCGCAGAGCGCATGCCGAAGGATTTACCGGCAAGATACACCGCGTCCGCACCGTAGCGCACGGCAGAAATAAGGCGCTCCATATCGCCGACCGGCGCCAGAAGCTCCGGCGCGTTATATCGTTTTTGTTCCATGAAATTCATTCCTTTACTGCATTTGTGCCTTCCCGGACAAAATTCGCCGGAAAGGCACAGGTAGCTTTGTTATCGTAAATGTTGTGCCGGTTACAGCAGACCGGCTTCCGCCATGTTCATCAAATGCTCGTCCATTGTGGAAGCATAGTACGGGGTGCCGTCACTGTCATGGCAGAAGAAGTAATACTCGCTGCCCTCTTCGGACGGATAGATTGCCGCCTTAATAGCTTCAAGACCCGGGTTGCAGATCGGGCCCGCCGGCAGGCCGCTGTTGTCATACGTGGAGTACGAGCTTACGAAGCCCTCCGGCGCGTCATTCGCGGTTTTGTACGGATAATAAACTGTGGAGTCGCAGTCCAGCGTGTGGATGTCATGCTCCGCGCCGTTTTCCAGTCGGTTGCGCAAAATAGCGGAGATCATATACATGTCGTCCGTATTTGCGGCTTCTGCCTGAATGATGGAAGCGAGCGTGATGATCTGATCCGTGGTATAGCCGGATTTCGCAATGTCATCGCGCATTTCGTCGGTGAGCTTATTTTCAAAGTTATTGAGGAAGCGGTCAAGGATCGATTCTACCGTATCGTTTTCAAAGAACTGGTACGTATCCGGGAACAAATAGCCCTCGAGCTTATAGTAGCGGTCACTTGTGTTCGTGATGGCTGCAACATCCGAGTAGCTGTCGTAATCCGAAGAGTTGCAGGCTTCAAGAATCTCATCTGCAGTGTGCAGGCCGTTTTCTTCCAGCAAAGCGGCAAGCTGCTGCACCGTGATGCCCTCACGGAACATGACGGTGATCTCTTCGCCGAGATCCGGGCCGGACTGTAAGGTATTGACAAGCTGCTTATAATCGTAGTTTGTTTTGATCGTATACGTGCCGGGTTCAAAATACTCCATTTCTGTGGTAAATTTGCAGAAAAGGGAGAAAAACTCCGGCTTATCGATCGCGTGGCTCTTGTAAAGAATGTCTGTCAGCTGCTCCTGCGTCACGTTTTCGGGAATCGTGACCTCCACTTCGGAATCCGTGCGGTCTACACCGAGAAAATCGTTAGAGCCGCCAATCAGGTACGAAGCGAGGGTCAGAGAGACCAGAATAACCATGGCAAGCCACGTGAACGCGAAAATGCGCTTGTTTTTTCTGGCCTTTACACGGTTTCTTTTCTTGTGTTCCTTCGCTTCCTTTTTCTGATTGCGTTCCGCACGGGCGGAGCGTGCACCGGCAGAGCTTTCTTCCACACGCTGTGGTGCGCGGCTGCCGGCATAGCCCTGCAAGTCCTCCAGTTCGTCTGTGTGATTGAGCTGATCTTCGGAAAGATTCAGCTTGAATTCGCGCGAATTCTGGCTGTGCGGTGTCGCGTCCTTCGGGGCGTAGCGCCTGCCGTTATCACTCATATTTTCATTCCATCCTTTCTTCATCTGCCGTCAAAACGAGCCGCTTGTCGGTCAAAACACCGTCCATGCGTACATCATGCGGCTGCGTCGGCACTTGCGGCACGAGCTGAAAATCGTAGCATAGGCCGAGCTTTAAAACCGGGTGCTGCGCAAAAAACGTATCGTAGTACCCTTTGCCGTACCCGAGCCGTGCGCCGCCTGCTGAAAACGCCAGTCCCGGCACAAGGCACAGTGCATTCGCCTCATCTTGATATGCCTCTGCTTCTTTCGGTTCCAAAATGCCATAAGCGCCCGGCGAAAGATCGCGTAAAGCCGAGATGCGGTAAAACACCATGCGGTTCGTGTTTGGTACGCATTTCGGTACGTAAAGCGCTTTGCCGTCTGCAAGTACACGATCGAGAATTCTGAGCGTATCCGCTTCCGTGCCGAAGCTTACGTAGCTCAAAACACACGATGCCTTTTGGTACACCGAAAGTGCCATGAGCCGCTGCAAAAGGCAGTCATCCCGTGTAGCGCAGTCCGTGCAGGCTTTGCGTGCCGCACGCATTTTTCGGCGCAGTGCGTTTTTTTCGGTTGTATCGGTCATCAATCCGTGCACTGAATGCCGTCGTGGATCTTCTTTTCAACGTCCTTGCCGACCATGAGACCAGCAAGCGTCAAGCCAAACTGCACGGCAACGCCCATACCCTTTGCCGTGACGATCTTGCCGTCTACGCAGACCGGCTTTTCGGAGATTGTGGCGCCCTTTAATTCGCCTTCAAAGCCCGGGAAGCAGATGGCTTCCTTACCGTTCAGGAGGCCGAGATGGCCGAGAACGCTCGGTGCAGCGCAGATTGCCGCAAGGTAAATGTCGTTCTTTGCGCAGTATTCCGCGCAGGTTGTGACGATCGGCGATTTTTCGAGATTCAGTGTGCCGGGCATGCCGCCGGGCAGGATCATCAGCTCCATATCGTCCGTTGTAACGTCTTTTTCTTCGATGTCAGCCGTTACGGTGATGCCGTGGGAGCCGGTGATTGTTTTGCCGCCGACGCCGACGGTCTTTACTTCAAGCTCTGCGCGGCGCAGAATATCCACGGGCGCGAGCGCTTCGATCTCTTCAAATCCGTTTGCAAGAAATACATAGATCATAATAAATCCTCCAGCTTTTCCTTGATCTCGTGATGAATATCTTCAATGCTGCGCAAGGTGTCGCCCTCGGCGCAGTTTAATACGGTCCAGTTTAAATGCTCTGCGGCGTACAGTGCACAGTCCCTGCAATGTAGCAGATAATGTATGTCGCTTTCGTGAATATCTTTTTTGGTGGTGTCGCCTGCGTAGCGCTCTGTGAGCAGCCTTTGGGAAATTTTCGGCGGCACATCCAGATAAATCACACGATCCGGTCTCGGCAGCCCGAATTTTTCATATTCCAGGTCTTCAAGCCACGAAACGAACGCTTTCCACTCCGTTTTTGGCAGCTTACTTAATTGATATACAATGTTGGACGTCACATAGCGGTCGGAGATGATCGGCACACCACTTGCATAATCGTCTTTCCACTTCATGCGGTAGCTTGCAAAACGATCCACAGCGTAAAATGCGCTTGCGGCGTAGGCGTTCACGTCTCCCGCCTCTTTTCCGAAATCGCCTTTCAGATACATTTTTACAAGCGACGAAGACGGAGAGTCATAATCCGGGAACGTTATCTGCCGTGCGCGGCCGCGCGATAAGGCATAATCATACAAAAGCTTTGCCTGCGTGCCTTTGCCGCTGCCGTCCAGACCTTCAATTACAATCAATGCCATAAGTTTCATTTACTGCTTTCTGCGTAAATTTGCCGACCTTTGCCGACTTTTTGCACCGCAGCGCGGTACATTCCTATTCATTATAGCAAACTGCGGCGAAATATACAACCGAAAAATTTCTTACAATGCGAAAAAACCGAGCAAAGCGGCGGGACAGGCACAATACCCGCCCTTTTCCGTACAATGGCATTGAGAAACCACAAAGGAGGTTTACAAATATGGCTGAAAATGAGCGGACACCCGATTGCGAAAACGGCGCAGCGTTAAAAGAAGCCGTCTGCATAGATGCCATGCGCATTTACGATTCCTGTTCAGATAAAGACTGCTTAGAGGATTTACGTGTGCTGTTTCCCGCCTCGGTGCAGCCCGTTGTGGACGCTTCCGCTAATGTGCGGGTGCGGGACGTTGATGTAATCTCTGTGTACATTGATATGCAGCCGATCCCCTTTAACCGCGGGTATTACTCCATTGATCTCACGTTTTTCTTTGACGTATCTTTGGAGCTGTACGGCGGCGCGACAGTGGGCTGCGAACGCGTGAGCGGTATTTCAATTTTCAATAAGAAGGTCATTCTCTACGGCAGTGAGGGCAACGTGAAGATGTTTACAAGCGAGAGCTGCCGTGACGAAGCCGATTTACAGGGCAATAAGGTCTTACCCAAGGCGACTGTGCAGGTCGCGCAGCCGGTGGCGCTTTCCGCGAAGCTTTGCGAGCACTGCCGCTGCGGCTGCGAGCCCTGCTGCGTAATCCCAGACTGCATTGCAAGCCGTTACGGCGGCGCGTTTGAAACGGTAGAGCAGAAAAACACCGTATACGTGACGATCGGCCTGTTTACCATCGTGCAGATTGTGCGGAATGTGCAGATGCTCATTCCTGCGTTTGATTTCTGCATTCCGGATAAGGAATGCGTCACCTCCGGCGACAATCCCTGCGAGCTGTTCCGCAAGATTGATTTCCCGACCGACGAATTTTTCCCGCCGAAAGCGAGCGACTGCGGCTGTGGCTGCGGCAGACAAAATTAGAGCCGCATTTGAATAATATAAGCCGTGCACTTTGAAAACAGGTGCACGGCTTACTCTTTTTATACTTTTGTCAGTCTTGCGAAGTTTGCAAACAGCTTTTTGGTGCCGACTTTGTCAAACGCGACTTCGAGCAGCGTATCGTTCGCCATCGGCGTGGCGGAAACGATGAGACCCGTGCCGAACGCCTTGTGCAGGACAGTATCGCCTACGCGGTATGTACCGGCAGGCGCGGGCTTTACGCGCGGCTTCGGCGTGAATCCGCCGGCTTCCGCAACGGATTTTGTTTTCGGTGCTTCCCCGAACGGCTTCGCGCCGCCGAAGCTCGGCATAGAGACTGGGCGCGCACTGTAATCGCGGGAGCGGGTGTGCTCGACGAGCGTCTCCGGGATTTCTTCCACAAAGCGTGAAACGCGGTTGCGGTTCGTCATGCCGAAGATCATGCGGGATTCCGCGTGGAAAATGTACAGCTCCTCTTTTGCGCGTGTGATGGCAACATACGCCAAACGGCGTTCCTCCTCCACTTCGGACGGTACATATACGCTCGCCATGCCCGGAAAAATGTTTTCCTCCATGCCCGGCAGGAACACCACCGGGAATTCGAGACCTTTTGCGGAGTGCACCGTCATGAGCACGACGGAATCGGCGTTATTATCGTAATTATCGATGTCCGTAATGAGCGAAACTTCTTCGAGAAAATCCGAAAGCGTGCCTTCGGGGTTTTCCTCCTCAAAACGGCGCAGGTTGGAAGCAAGCTCCTGCACGTTCGCGGCGCGGTCTTCTGCGGATTCCGGGTCGTCGGTCTTAAGAAAATTCAGGTAATCGATGCGCTCCACAAGCTCGTCATAAAGCTCGCCGAGCGTGACTTCTTCGTCGTTGTTGAGCTCGATGAGTCCCTGCATCTGTGCGGCGAAAAGCGTCATTTTGTTTGCGGCACGGGACAGTGCGGGATAGTCTTTCGCGTGCGAGACGACCTCAAACAGTGTCTCACCCGTCTGCTGACCGATCTGCGCCGCGACTTCGACCGAGCGGTCACCAATGCTGCGCTTCGGCGTGTTGATGATGCGGCGCAGGCGCATTTCATCACTCGGATTGTTGATAACGCTCAAATATGCGATCATCTCGCGGATCTCACGGCGCTCATAGAAGCGCGTGCCGCCTATAATTCTATGCGGTACGCCGGACTTTGCAAAATTGCGTTCAAATGTCAGCGACTGTGAGTTCATGCGGTACAAAACAGCGTAATCGGAGAATTTCCGCCCTGCGGCAACGCCGTCTAAGATGATCTTCGTGATGCGCTCGGCTTCATCCGTTTCGTTTTCCGCCGTGTGCAGGTGGATCATGGCGCCGGTGCCGTTCTGCGTCCACAGCGTTTTGCCTTTTCGCTCGGTGTTATGCTCAATGACGGCGTTCGCGGCGTCCAGAATGTTCTGCGTCGAGCGATAATTCTGCTCCAAACGAATGACCGTCGCATTCTGAAACGTATTTTCAAAGCTCAGAATGTTTTCGATCGTCGCACCGCGGAATTTGTAGATGCTTTGGTCGTCGTCGCCGACCACGCAGAGGTTACCGCTTTTTTCGGCCAGCATGCGCACAAATGTGTACTGCGCATGGTTTGTGTCCTGATACTCGTCAACCATTAGGTAGCGGAAACGGTTCTGGTAGTATTCCAGAATGTCCGGGCACTTTTTGAAGAGCTCCACTACTTTGTTGATGAGGTCGTCAAAGTCCATAGCATCGGCGTCTTCCAAACACTTTTGGTACGTTGTATACGCGCGGGAGATAATCTTTAATCTGAAATCGTCGCCGACCGTGAGGGCGTACTCAGCAGGCGAGATTAAAGAATCCTTTGCCCGGGAAATCTCGTTCAAAATCGATTTTGGCGTGATGTTTTTTTCCGAAATATCAAGCTCTTTTAAGATGCTTTTCATCAAGCGGCGCTGGTCGTCGGTATCGTACACCGTAAAGTGCGAGGAATACCCGATGCGTTCGCCGTCACGGCGCAAAATACGCGCGCAGGTGGAGTGGAACGTCGATGCCCAAATGTCGTTGGCGGTCTCGCCCAGCATGGCACACAGGCGGTCTTTCAGCTCGCCTGCGGCCTTATTTGTAAAGGTAATAGCCATGATGCGCCACGGTGCGCATGCGGAAACACTCAAATGCTTCTGTGTTTCCGTTGTGAGCGGCGTGCCGTTTTCAATATAAGCTTTGCACGCGGCAATATCATTTTCATCGAGATCGTCACGCAGATAGGTGCTGTTGTACGCGTCGCCGTAGCGCAGGATATTCGCGATGCGGTTGATGAGCACCGTTGTTTTTCCGCTACCTGCGCCTGCCAAAATGAGCAGCGGGCCGTTTACGGTGAACACGGCCTGCTTTTGGCGGTCATTCATGCGTGCAAAGTCTTTTTCCAGCACCGCGCGGCGCAGTGCAAGGATTTCCGATTTATCCATAGGTTCAAATGATCTCCGTTCTGTTGGTTCTGTGTCTTCTCGTTTTTTGGTTTCTATTTTACTATATCTTGCGAAAAAGTTCAATCGAACATAGAAAATTCCCGGGGCTGGTTTAAAGCTCGCCTCGGGAGACTTATGTGTAAGTTAATATGACTTTACAAAGCAACTCAGCTTTGCAAAGTCAATACGCTTTACATTACGCAAGCATCTTACGCACCATGTCGTAAAGCACGGGTTTCATATTATCTATTGTATCCGGTTTATTTTCAATCATCGTGGCAAAGCAAGTGGAACCGATGAGCTCAACCACCAAAAACACGCGCTTATATAAGACATCTTCTGTGCAGCCCACAGCGAGCGAGCTGCTCTCAATGGCAGTGACAAGCTTGTCCCACAACGGGTCTTCTCTTAGATCAAGCTGCTTTTCAATCATCGGCCAGGAGAAATTGCGCTCCAAAAGCCGCAGTGTCAGACGGCTTCTTTTAAAGTATTCCACGATGTAATCGACCATGAGGATGATGTCTTCTACAAAAACGCCAGTCTTATGCTCTTCCGCATATTCATAGGCCTCACTCAAAACACGCGCGGAAATGCGGTATGTGAGCTGCTGCAGAAGCTGGGTTTTATCGTGAAAATACAGATAAAACGTACCCTTTGCGACGTTCGCTTTCTTTACGATCTCATCGACCGAGGTCTTGTTAACGCCCTTTTCAAGGAAAAGCTGATAGGCCGCCTCGAGCAGCCCCTCCTTTTTCTGTTCTTTTTTCTGTTCAACACCGCCGCGCATGGCTGTGGCCTCCCAACATTCAAATCTAACTGTGTAATCACTTTATTTGTTTTATAGTATAAGGCGGATACACCGTAAAAAGCAAGCCAAAAACAACATTTTGTACAGATTTGAATAAAATGACTAATAGTCAATTTATTTTGCTCACACAGTTCGTCGTTTTTAATATTGACTATTGGTCATTTTTGGACTAAACTACATAACGAAATAAAAGGGATGGTTCCCGAATGAAAGGAGCGGTGCTAAATGGAGCACTTTGCACGATGGATCGTGAAGCGCAGAAAGCTGATTCTTGTTTTAGCGGTTCTGCTTTTGATCCCCTCGGTGTTCGGTGCGCTCGGCACCTACATTAACTACGATATTTTGACCTACCTGCCGAAAGATCTGGATTCCATGATCGGCGAGACGTATTTGGAGGATGACTTCAATATGGCATCGGTTTCCATGATTACGGTTGAAAACATGTCTACGCCTGATACCTTAAAACTGAAAAGCGATCTTGAAGGGGTCGAAGGCGTACAGAAGGTCATGTGGACGAGCGATTTTATCGATGTGACGACGCCGAAGGAAATGCTTCCGAGCGATATTCAGAAGTTCTTCTATAACGATTCCGGCGCAACGATGCTCATCGTTCAGTTCGATGCCCCGAGCGCAGATGCCAGAACGATGAACGCGCAGAAGCAAATCAAGAACATCTTGAATAAAGATTGCTTCATCGGTGGTATGTCGGCTATTTTGGAAGATACCAAGAGCCTCATCAATAAAGAAATGCCCTTGTATATCCTCTGCGCTGTGGGCGCTTCGTTGCTGATTCTGTTCCTCAGCCTGAAAGAAACGATTGTGCCGCTTATCTTCATGCTCGGCATGCTGTTCCCAATCGTCTATAACTTCGGCACGAACATTTTCCTCGGCCAAATCAGCTACATTACGGAAGCATTGGCAACGGTTCTGCAGCTCGGTGTTACGATGGACTTCTCCATCTTCTTGCTGCACCGTTACGAAGAAGAAAAGCTGACGTCGGCATCCGATGAGGACGCCATGGTGGCGGCTATTAAAAAGACGTTTTCCTCCATTACCGGCAGCTCCCTTACAACGATTGCAGGCTTCCTTGCCATGTGCACCATGCAGCTTACGCTCGGCGAAGACATCGGCGTCGTCATGGCAAAGGGTGTTCTGCTCGGCGTTATCTGCACCATCACGGTTTTACCGTCCCTTATCATGACGTTCCGTCGTGCCATTGAAAAGCACACGCACCGCACGTTCATCCCGAAGCTCAAGCGTACCTCGAACTTCGTCGTGAAGCACCGTGTGCCAATTTTGATTGCGTTTATCATAATCTTCATTCCGTTCTTCATTGCACAATCAAAGACTTCCGTTTATTACACGATCTTTGATGCGCTTCCGCAGGACCTTCCCGGCATTGCGGGTACGAACCGCTTGAAGGAAGACTTCGATATGACAACGTCCCACTTCATCATTGTGAACGATACCCTTTCCGAAAAAAATCTCTCCGATCTTTCCGATGAGTTGAGCGGCGTGGACGGCATTCACCAGGTTTTGAGCTATGAAAAGTTCGTCGGCGGCGCGATCCCGGAAATGTTTATTCCTGACGACGTGCGCGACATCTTCGAGGCCGGCGGCCACAAGATGATCCTTGCAAACTCCTCCTATAAGAGCGGCAGTGACGAGCAAAATAACCAGCTCTCCGAAATGATCGATATTGTGAAAAAGTACGACCCGAACGGCGTCATCACCGGCGAAGGTGCGATGACGAAAGATTTGATCGAGGTTGCGGATGTCGACTTCAATAACGTTAACATCACAAGTATCATCGTCGTGTTCGTCATTATCGCCATCGTGTTCCGCTCCGCTTCTGTTCCGGTGCTGCTCGTTGCGGCGATTGAAAGCGCCATCATGATCAACCTCGGCATTCCGTATTTCACCGGCACGACGCTGCCGTTTATCGCAAGCATCGTTATCGGCACCATTCAGCTCGGTGCAACGGTCGACTATGCGATCCTCATGACTACGCGTTTCCGTGAAGAACGTAACGCGGGTCACACTGTAAAGGAAGCGGCTCAAATTGCCGTTGAACAGTGCAGTCAGAGTATTTTAACAAGCGGTCTCACCTTCTTCGCGGCAACGTTCAGCGTGTCCCTCGTCTCCCGTATGGAGCTCATCGGCGTGTTGTGCAAGCTCATCAGCCGCGGCGCACTCATCAGTATGGCGGTTATCCTGCTTGTGTTGCCGGCACTGCTCGTCATTACGGAACCAATTCTCAGAAAGACCACGTTCCATTGGCTGAAAAAGCCCGAAATCACCGAGAAAAAGGCATAATCGATTCAGAGAAAGGATCTCGATCAATATGAGTAAGTATCTTACAAAATCCGTTGCGGCTACGATTTCCGCACTTCTCCTCCTCGGCTGCGCTGCCCCGGCCTTCGCGGCGGATGCTGCCGTTGAGAAAAAAGAAACCTCTTATCTCATCCTGAACGCAGACGGTTCCGTGCAGGAGCAGATCACCAGCGATTGGCTGCACAGCGATGACGGTTTTGATGCCGTTACCGATGAAAGCGACCTCTCCGATATCCAGAACCTCAAGAGCGACGTGATGCCGGAACAGTCCGGCAATACGCTCAAGTGGACGACGGACGAAACCGATATTTATTATCAGGGCAAGAACAGTGCACAGGCGCCGGTCGGCGTTTCCATCGAGTATACGCTGGACGGCAAGGCGGTTACGGCCGATGAACTCAAGGGTCAGAGCGGCCACCTTGTCGCAACCGTTAAGCTGACGAACAACACCGGCGAAGAAGTGACTGTAAACGGTAAAAAGCGCACTGTCTATACCCCGTTCTTCACCGTTGCGGCGGCTGTGCTGCCGAGCGAAAACTTCAAGAACATCACGACAGAGCACGGTCTTGCGGAGTCTGATTCCAAAACGCAGGTTGCTTGCTACCTTGCGATGCCGGGCATGAAAGAAGCCGTCAGCGACCTGCTCCCCGACAGCTTTGATAAGCTCGACGACCTGATGCTCGATACCCTTACCCTCGAAGCGGATGTTACAGACTGCACCGTCCCGACGTTTCTCTTCGCCGCGGCTCCGAACCTTTCCGACCTCGACCTCGATGAGGCTTCCGACGAGCTTGGCGACACGATGAATGAGTTGACCGATGCAATCGATCAGCTGAAGGATGGTTCCGGCGCACTGGATGACGCTGTGGGCACACTTGTCGAAAGCCTTGACACGTTTGCTTCGAGTTACAGCCAGTTCGATGCCGGCGTGGACAGCGCTTTGAGCGGCACGCAGACGCTTGCAAACGGCACGGAGAACCTGCTTGAAAACGCACAGCTCTTGGCAACGAAGACCGGCGAGCTTTCCCTCGGTGCTATTCAGCTGCAGAACAGTACCGCACAGCTTGCGGGCGTTATGAATCAGCAGCTTGTCCCGGGCCTTGTAGAGGCTTCCGAAAAGAAGACCGCGCTTGAAGACAAAATGGCCGAGCTTTCCGGCAAGCTGGAGACCGTTGAAATCCCGGATATGACAGCACTCAAAGCACAGCTCGGCGCAGGCGTTGAACAGGTTTTCGATGGCGCGGCGAGCGGCGCAGCGAAAGCGGCTTCCGAAGCTGCTGCAAGCAATGCGGCAACAGCGGCTTCCCAGAAGACGGCGGAAGTAATCAAAGGTAACGTTCAGCAGGCGGCCGATGATGCGGCAGTCGGCGCAGATCAGGTAGCAGATCAGGCGGCTGCACTTTCGACCGATGTATTCCAAGGCGGTTATAAGACGGCACTCGAAGAACTTTTAAGTGATCCGAATTTCCTTAATGAGGATCAAAAAAATGCAATCTTAGCAAAAATCGATGTTCCGGCTTCTCCGAGTAGCGAAATTACCGATACAGTTACAGCAAAACTTTCCGACGCAGCAACAGTTGCTGTAAAAGCGGCAATGGGTCAGGTTGTAAGCGATATTGATTCGGATACGATTGCAAGCACGGTTGGTCCGAAGGTTGCCGAACAGGTTGCCCCGATTGTTACAGAAAAAGTAACGTCTTCCGATGACCTTGCAGCGGCAAAGCAGAGCGCTGTGCAGCAGGTTGCAGCGGCAATTCCGGACATTAACACCGATGAGCTCAAGAGTTTGATGGGTGAATTCAAAGACCTCTCCGCGCAGGCAGGCGAAATGATGGGCAGTGTTGATACGCTGACCGGCGCGCTGTATAACGCAGAGAATCCGGCAGATACCAACACGGTTGTCGGTGCGGCTAACGCGATTTCCGACGGTGCTGCAAAGCTTGGCAGCGGTGCTTCTCAGCTTGCAACCGGCACCTCTGCATTCGCAACCGGCGTAGGCACGCTCGATGCAGGCACCAACCAACTGCTCGGCGGCATGGAGACGCTCTCTTCCTCCAGCAAGACCGTATCGAATGCGATCGGTCAGTTCCAGTCCGGCGGCGCAGAGCTCAAGGACGGCACGTCTGAACTCAGCGACGGCATGACAGAGTTCTCCGATACAATCAACGATAAGCTCGACGGCTTCAGCGAAATTACCGACCCGAATTCCACGCTGGCACGTGTGATTGACATCATGAAGGATCGTGCGGACAGCTTCAAGGGCTCCGGCCGCGCAGACGGTACGGATATGACCGTAAGCTACGTAATGCGCACCGCAACGGACTCGAGCAGCAACAGCACGAGCACCACGGAAGAAACCACGACCGAGACTGAAACCAAAGACAGCTTCTGGAACCGTGTGGCAAACCTCTTCTCTAAGTAATTTAAAATAAAGCAAAGGAAGCAGGAACACATCGAAAGGTGCTCCTGCTTCCTTTTTTATTGCTTTTTTCGATGAAACGGTGTATGATTATCGTGTTTAAATCAGCAGAAAATGGGGTTAAAAAATGAAAAAACTATGCACGCTGTTCCTCACATTTTTGAAGATCGGCGCTTTCACGTTCGGCGGCGGCTATGCGATGGTTGCCTTGCTGGAAAATGAATTTATCGCAAAGAAAAAGTGGATCGATAAAAAAGAGTTTCTCGACATGATCGCGATTGCAGAGTCTACGCCGGGCCCGATAGCTATTAACAGCGCAACGTATATCGGTTATCACATTGCCGGTGTGCCCGGCGCGGCGACGGCCACGCTTGGGGTGTGTATCCCTTCGTTTGTCATCATCTACCTCATTTCCCTATTCTTTGACCAGTTTTTGAGCTTGAAATTCGTTTCCTGCGCGTTCCGCGGAATTCAGGTGTGCGTTGTGTACCTCATCTTTTCCGCCGGTGTGCGCATGCTGAAAAGTCTTGAAAAGACGGCGTTCAATACCGTGCTTGTCACAGGCGTAGCGGTTTGCATGATAGCGTTTTCCGTTTTCGCGGTTTCATTTTCGTCCATCTACTTTATTTTGCTTAGCGGTGTGGTTGGTCTTGCGGCCTACTTCATACAGCGCCTGCATGGAAAAGGCGGTGACGTGAAATGATTTATTTTAAATTATTCCTGACCTTCCTTGAGATTGGCGCAGTGTCGTTCGGTGGCGGCTACGGCATGATCTCCCTCATCCGCGAAGCCGTGCTCTCGAATCACTGGCTCACGGAAAGCGAGTTCATCAACTTCATTGCGGTGTCCGAATCGACCCCCGGCCCGCTTGCCGTCAACATGGCGACGTTCATCGGCTCTTCGCAAGGCGGCGTGTTGGGCAGTCTGCTCGCGACTTTGGGCGTGGTGCTCCCCTCGTTCGTCATTATTTTGCTCATTGCGGCAGTGTTGAGTAATCTGCTGAAATACGCCGGTGTACAGGCATTCCTCTCCGGCGTGCGTCCGTGCGTGGTGGCACTCATTTTGGCTACGGCGCTGACGATGGGTCTCAGCACGCTATTCGGCTTTACGACCATACGAAGCGCCCCCGAGGTCGATCTGCGCGGTGTTGTGATTTTGCTGCTGCTGATTACTTTGCACTTTGGCTATAAGCACTTTGAAAAGAAAGCACCCTCGCCCATTTTGATGATCGTGCTTTCCGCCGGTCTCGGTATTTTGTTCTACGCATTTTAAATTTTGGGAAAAGAAAAGACCTCTGCTCGGGCCAAACAGTCTTGAGCGGAGGTTTTTCTGTACAAAAAATAGCGTTTAGCCGTTATTTCGGCTGCACTTTTCGGCGTCGATTGCAAGCACAATCATCAAAACGCACAGTGCGTCTGCGGGGTCGTATATGTTCAAAAGGTACGTGTCCGTCCAGTTGAACAGCTCTTTGGAGATGCTTGCCACATCGTGACCGCTTCCGGAAACAACGGTATAATCCCATTCCAAAACGTTGCCCTCCACATGCCAGCCGTTGCATTCTACGTTGTATTTCGGCTTAAAAAGTGCAAATTCGCGGCTGATGCAACCGACATATTGGTTTTTAAAATACATTTCGAATTTCGGCATGAACGTGAAGATGCGTTCTTCTACCGTGCCGATCTCTTCACCGTAAGCGTCAAAAATTTTCAGGCAGTGTCCCCAGGAGAGCTGCCCTTTGACGACATACACCGTGTTGCCGTTCTCATCGTAAATATCGTAGCTGTCGAACCATGAAAAAAAGCGCTGTTTAAACCGTAAAATCATAAAAAATCCCCTACTTCTTGCCACTGTTTTCAATCGTATAGATCACACAGACGAACCCTGCGATGACCGCGAGCAGTATGGAGCCGCTTAACCCGTCGTTCATGGTAGCGCCGAGGAATAGCCCGATTATGGCGGCCAAGATGATTACAACGGCGGAACCGATTGTTTTCATGTTCACGACAAAATTTCCTCCACGTACTTCTTTAAGTCGATTGTACCACGCTGCGTGTCGGTTTGCAATAGACTTCTGCAAAGGTAAAAGAAAAGAATACGTTAAAAGCAGGTTAAAAACATGAAAAATATCCACATTTTTTCGAATTTTCTATTGACATTTCCTTTACGGTTTTATATAATTCAATTGTAAATCTGTCAAGCGCCCCGCGGTCACCCATCCTTCGGCCCGGGGTGCTATTTTTCTGAAAATAAAAAAGGCGCAGAGCTCGCTCGGGAATCCCGGCAGCCCTGCGCCTTTTGCAGCTCGGTCTTTCCTGCTTCTTCCGCCGCGTCGAACTTCGCCGCTTTCGCTTTCAGCGCTTCATAGCACGGACATAAAGCAGAAAATATTTGAAAAACATCGTTTATTGATACATTAGCCCTAGCATTTTGGCTTTATCTCTTCCGTCTGTGGGTATTTTTAAATCGCCCATGAGGCAGGCGTAAGTGATGACACTCTTGCCAAAGCGACCACGAATCTCCTCCACAGCATCCTGTATTTTCTCCATTGCCATGCGGTGCTGGACATTATTAAACAGCGTGAGCTGCTCGGCACTGTCTTTGGGCGAGAGTTCAATGGAACGGACGGTGACCGCTCTGACTTTCGTGTTCCAAGAATACCGCTCTTTAAAACTCCGAAATGCGGCAGCGGCGATCTCCGAGGGAAGCTGTGTCTTGAGCGGTAGCTTACATTGATACTGTGAGCCGAACAGGTTATTGCCCCGGACATGGACTTGGACGGTAGATTGCTACCAAACAAAATTTGTGAATGCAAACCTCAAAGCAGTTTGCTTCCTGCAGGCTTTCTATCCTGCGGCCTGTGTCAGCACACATGCCGTTGTGCTTTGCGACATGAACGGCAGACAAATGCCGCTCTCACCTGCGCCGACCAGCAGCTCCGTGCCGCTCGGGCTGATCAGGAGAGGATACTTCTCACACAGATACACCGGGCCGTCCGTGACACCGTAGCTGTTACCGCCCACAAGCGACAAACTGAGCGTTACATAGCTCGGCCCGTCCGGAATCGTTTGAATCGCCCAGAAGCCGCTCCACATCTCCTCAATGTCGTCGCTGTCTTCGTATGTCCACTCCAGATCGACTGTACCCCCCGTTTCATCCTCGAGATAGAAGCGCAGCGAGAAATAGGCATAGCGGCCGGTTTCCTCTACCATGGTTTCTGTAATCCAGCCCATGCCTGTACTCTGCGATCCGGCAAGGCCAAGCGCGGTCACGCCTGTCCAGCCGTCAGAAAGCCAACCGGCAAATTCGGATGGGATGTCATACCAGGCATATTCCGTAAAATCGAACGAAAGATAGTCACCGGCTTCCGATGTACACGGTGCAAGATGGCTCATCGCATCAAGCGAGGGATACCATTCGCAGGTGTTCCCGTTGTTGTCGGTGATAAAGACCTGGGTGTCGGCCTCATGCGCAATGCCGTCAAGATTCGCAAAGAGCAGCACCGGTTCGCCGCTCTCTGACCGGTAGAGAACCTCTGTGACCTCATCGGTCTGTGTTTTTTCGTTCCACTGCACACGGTTGATTGCAACCGTCGCGTTCTCGTCGACCGGCACAATGCAGTACAGATGCCCCGCGCCGCCGATAATGTGCTCATCGTTAATCTCTGCGATAAAGGGGTATTCGAGGAGCATTGCCTCATTGGTTTCCTGCAGCCACGCAGGGAAAGCCGCCTCGAAACTCTCATCAAACAGACCACCGACATAGCCGAGATACGCCGCACCAAACATTGTCGTCGGAAAATCCATCCTGTCTCGCAACCATCCAAGCGATGTCTCTGCCTCCTGTGAAAACGCGTATTGCACCGGAGGTGTGTCCACGGTCTTATCCTGTGATACAAAATCGTTCCCGTCGCTCTGTAATACAGCTTCCTCCTGTTGGCTTTCCGGAGTTTTTTTGTGGGCAGTATTTATTTTTGGTTCGTCAGGCTCCGTTTGCGTCTTCTGTGTACAGGCGCAAAGCGACAATAACAGAACCAGTACCAGCAATAGCGCGAACATGCGTCTGGGTGTTATTTTCATAGCCACTCCTTTCAGAATTTTCCGCTTCGGCCGGAACCGCCTCCGCCGGATTCGCTTTGGCTGCTCCCGCCGCCGGAAGAGTTGCGCTCAATTTTCCGGCTGGAGGTCGTCTTATGGGTAAAATGATCTGTTTGCTCTGTAAGCTGAAGTCCCGCGGAAACATAGGCGTTAGCGGTTGCTTTTTTTGATACATTTTCCATTTTCTGCCATATCACAGAGACGATCACGATTGCTGCCAGTAGGGAAAGACCGATCACGATAAGGATCGGAAAAAACAAACTCGCTCGAACCGGCTTTCCTGAGGCTGCTTTTTCCAGATAGACGCTGCATTCTTTGATGTAATCCTCAAAGCCGCCGTACCAGTCATTTTCACCGAAGTTATCGAGGAATACCTTTTCCAGTTTCTGCTGACCATAGCTGTTGAACGCATACTCGCAGCGTGAGCCATAGCAGAACATCGCCCAGTCGCGATCATCCATGCTGAGCAGGAGCATGATCCCGTCGCGGTCCGGTCCTTCGCCCATCGTGTATTCGTGATAGATGGTATAGGTTGCCTTATAGACACCTTCAGAATGGAAGTCACGATAATCCTCCACGGTTACGATATATACACCGATGCCGTATTTTTGGGAGACGGTTTCCGCCATCTTTTCCAGCATCATATTTTCGTTTTCGCTGAGAAGTCCGGCCTCATCCGTCACATAATAAAGCTGTGCACCTGTCTGCTCGGTTGCGGATACATTCACGCAGAATACAAGCGCGATTATAAACGTCAGCAGGAGACAGCGTATTCTCTCTTTCATTTTTCCGCCCTCCCTAGTGTGCCAAAAGCAGCAGCGCAGTCACGCCGATGGCGCTGAGTGACGCCGCGATTGCTGCAAACAAACCGACAACCCGCTTCGTGCTGACAGGAAGGTTGCCTACCAACTTACCTGTCTGACCATTCATGGCAAAAAGGAAATCTTTTCCTTCCCACTTTGTGTTCAAGATCCAGACGGGAAGCAACGCGTAATGCACTTTACCGCGCTTCAAACGGATGTCTCGGCTCGTTTCATTGCAGGTGGTGTAATTCGAAACCGTGCTTTCCAGCGCAGACACCAGCGAACCCGCGCAGCGCTTGTCTGCCCGTTCACGGCTGTTTTCAACGCTCACATCATATTTGTCTGCCAGAAATCCGGGCAGATATGCCGTGGAAAACGGTTTTAGGTCTGTATAGTCATACGGTTCGATGGAATCCATGTAGTCGTCCGGCATTTTGCTTGACGCGTCCACCGGGATTTTCTCAAAGCCAATAGAACCGGCGCGGTGCACATCGTAGTGGCTTGTCTCCGTGATTTCATAATCTCCCGAGGTGTACTTATGTACAGTGGTAGCATGGAACTGCATGCTTCCGCTGGCCGCACCGTCATACATCCAGAAGGGTACATACACGCCTTTGACCTCCTTAAGATGATTGGACTTGGAGAACGTTGACGGCAACAGCGGCTTTTTGCGATAGTGTTTCTTCAGCGCCTTGATGGCATCCTCCTTGCTCAGCTTAAAAGGAAGCACAAAATCAGGTTTCAAAACGCCGGCGAACTGACCCGGAAGCACCGACGGATTTCCGCAGTATGGGCAGGACGTAGCCGCAGTTGTCGCGTCGCAGAGCAGCTCCGCACCGCACGACGGGCAGCTGTAAGCCTTCATGTCAGCCGCGTCCGTGCCCCAGTCCTCGTTCAGGCCGGAAGTGTCCCAGTCAGAGCCGCCTGCGGCGGCCTTTTGTTTTTCCGCTTCGGCAGATTTTTGAGCCGCTTCTGTTTCTTCCTGCTTCTGCGCCGCTTCCGCTGCTTTTGTTTCTTTTTCCGCGTAGAGCGCTTCAATTTCTGCGACATCGAAGCTTGAGCCGCAGTAATCGCACTCCAGCCTGCCGGATTCTCCTACAAAATGGAGTGGTCCCGTACAGGCGGGACATTGATAATTTGTGATTTGTGTTGCCATCTAAGTTCCTCACTTCCCAGTTGGCGTTACAGCCCGCAAGCGCAGTCCGTAGTGCCGAACACAGTTATAACCGCATTTTCCGGATATGTCCCGCAAACTCACTGTTTGTGATAAATTGCATCCGTGTCCTTTATGACGTTTTCTTCCGAATCGTACAAGATGCGCATATCAGCCGCTGTACGGTCACTGTTGACAAGTATAATAGTAATCAGCTTTTCGGCCTTTTCTGCAATTTCGTCGTAAACGCAATCTGCATCGCAAACAAAGTCAAAGCTCTTTGTCCGGAACGCGGACTCGGCAAAAATGCTCCAGCTGTACCATTCTTGTGTTTCGTTGTTCCACCACATAGTACAACAGTTCATACCGCTTTTGTCCTCATTTGCGACAAACTCATATTTTTGCAGGCCGTCCTCCGTAACCCACGTGCCTTCCAGCAACGCAAAGACCTCCTGTGCTTCCTTTTGGCTTTCGGCTTTTCTGTCGGCTTCCGCTTGCAGCTCGGCCGCACTGTAATACGCTTCGCGGTCTCCCGTTTCGCTCCAGCCTTCATCGTACCAAAACACGTCTGCCAGCCATGCAAACTGCGGGGAGTCCAGATAACGCAGACGATAGATGATATCGTGCGCCCTGTCCTCAATTGTCAGCCCGCTGATCTTTTCGGCAAAATCCGCCTGAACGGTCAGAACACCGTTTCGGAACGTATGGTCAAACTGATCGCCCAAATTCTCAAAATTCGCGTCGTAGCAGCGGATGGGATTGTCTTTGAACTGCACGCCGCGATAATAGAGCCTCATCGTCCCTTGGCTGTAAATGGTTTTTGTAATGTGGAAATCGTCAAAAAGGACCGATGTTTCCGGGTACTGATAGGTGCATCCATCGACCTGACCGCAGGAGGTCAGACCGAGCAGGCTCATACCCAGACCTGCTGCGATGAGGAGCGCTTTGAACTTCACCGCATCACCCCCGTTTTTTCGCGAATAACCGGATTCTCCCGCTCCAAATTGGAGCGGGAGCCGTTTTTTATTGGAACGTCATATTGTTGAGAATGATATCCGGCATCGTGCCCAGGACGCACTCCAATTTCGTCAGTCCGATGGAAAGGGCGCGGCCGTCGTCGATCTGCGCGACATACTGGATCCAATTGTAGCCGATGTGCTTGTAGGTGCGGCCTTTGAAGGTGATGCCGCCGATCACGCGATCGTCGATGTCCTGATAGTTTTCAAAGTCGTCCTTGTAGTAGTCGAAGTCCTCCACATTGGTTCTTACCTCGAATCTGATGGCGCCTGCGCCGAAGGCTGTGGGATCGTCATTTTCCACCAGGCAGCGCCCACTATCATCGAACGACCAGCCGGATACCGGGATCTTCGTCATGATCTTGACCTTAACATCGTCTTTTGCAAACTGGGCGATTTCCGCGGAGAAGTCCTTCATCTCGGCGTTTGCAGATGCTGCCTTGTTCGCCTCGGCGGCCTCGGCCTTCACGATGTCCAGATACCTTTCTATGGCTTCTGTGCCGGAGAAGCCGCTGGTGTTGTACGCACTCACCGTATAAACGCCCGGAGTCTTTTCACAGAAGTTAACGTAGATGAAATGCGAGCTGTCTTCGCTCGAAATCCATTTGTAGTAGCGGTAGTTTGCCTTCATGTGGTCGCTGTACTCTTCCTTGACAAACTCGCCTTCTACGCCGAAGTAGGCAACAATATCCTCGTAAGTAGCGTCAAAAATATTATTATTGACCTCGTTCATCCAAACGTAGCCCTTTTGCACCTGCTCCTCAGTCACGATGCCGTTTCCGCCGGGAGCTGCCGCATTCGTCTGGTTGGTCGGAGCATTCTCCTCCGAAGCACCTTCTCCGATGGCATCCGGCATAGACTTGCCTGCGTCAATCAGAGGCAGATACCAGTCGGTATACCGGTAGGGATACGCATCTTCCTCCATGTCTTTCCAATAAAGACCCCACGGGCGCAGATAAATGTCATAGTGGAATTCGTCATCGCCGTCTTCATAGTCGCCGCTGATCCAGATCATATCATCGTAGTCCAAAAGACCGGGGTCAACGATCCAGTCGGCATGCTCCAGTGTTACGTTTGTAAACCAGCCACCCTCGGACATCACCGTACCGTGCTCGCCGGTTCCGGATTCGCTCAGACTGACCTGCGCGGAAGCCATAGGTTTGGATCTCGTGTAGTCCTCATCCCAAAGCTCGATTGTGCCTGTGTAGTCTGTGTCTAAATCAATGACGCCGCAGACATCCCACCAGTCGCCTTCCATGCTTTCATAATCGCCGTAGCAACCGCTCATCTTCCACCAGCCGTACCATTCGCCGTTCCACCAATCGAGCAATGTGTCTCCGGTCGTATTGGTGGTCTCCGGTTCCGTATGGGAGACTGTTTCCCGGCTGAGCGTAGCCGGGTCAACGGTGATTGTACCTTTTTTGCTGCCGAGAAATTCCTCAAAGGTCGCTTTGACTTCACTGGTCGTGTCTTTTAGCACGAAAGCCGTCCGCACTTCCAGCGTTGCACCCGGCGCAACATCCGTAAACTGATCGCTCACTACGGTTTCAAGGTTCTCATAGTCCGTGATAATAGATGCAGCTTCCAGTTCTACACCGTTTTGCATAACCGTCTCATCGACACTCCAAAGATATGAGGCGTTTTCCTTGCTGTTGTTTGTGAAGTCCAGTGTCAGAACGATTGCGTCGTTTCCGTCCGAATCTTCCATGATGCATGCGCCCTTGTAGAGCAGCTCATAGTCACCGAGCTTGATTAAATTGGAGTCTTTCCCCTCCTTATCCTTTCCGCAGGCGGTGAGGCCGCTGAGCAGCATCAGTGCCGTAAGAATCAGGCATAGAAGCTTGGTCTTCGTCTGTTTCATAATTTCCTCCCAATATCCTTCAGGGTTGCACAAATCTGCCGATCAGCAGAAAACAACGTATACTCCCGGCAAAAAACAGCCGTGCCTACCTGAGACATTTTTTCTTATTTCTTTTCGCGCCGGATAAGGTTTCCGTCCTTGTCGGTAAACTTACCGCAGAGAATTTTGATAAAGTCGACAAGGTATCCGATGCCGAACAGACCGGCCGTCAGCGTGTAGAGAATGCCGGTGCCAATCTTACCGACATAGTAGCGGTGGACGCCAAGACCGCCAAGGAAGAAGCAAAGCAGGAACGTTGTCATCCAGTCCTTCGTTTCGACCGGAACCTCCGGCGCAACATAGTCCTCTACTGCCTCACCGTTCAAAATCTTCTTCACGGTTTCCGTTACGGTGTCGATATAGGCGCCACGCTCCGTTGCAAGACCGACCGTCGCACCCTTGAGACCCTTGCGCAGTGCGCTGTTCTTATCAACGCGCATACCGCCAACCGACATCTTGGCCTCCGTAATGACCGGCTGAATCCGAATGTGTGTGCCATCCTTGAGGTAAAGCCAGAGGCCAACGTCCACATTTGGTTCTTTCTCAAACGAGATGCGCTGTCCGGGAACACCGCCTTTGATCTGGAATGGCATCTGGAACGCTGCTCTGCGCGCATTGAGTTTCTGCATGATTTCTTCCAGTGTGGTTGAATAGGGAAGATCAAATTCACGGGGACTGGTAGCGAATGCAACGTCTTTCATGCTGCCTGTAAGGTTATTCATCGTTTTTTCTCCTTTCTAAAAGGTCAGAGGCGGATAGTGTTAATGGCAAGCTACACGGCTATTTTTTCGTAAAGGTGCCGCTGATGCCGTAGCCGGAATTCTCATTCATGGTAAGGCTGTTTCCATCTACGGAGAATGTATAAGTAGATGGATCACTCCATGCCTCCAGTGTCACCGTAAGCTGATCACCTTCAATGGTGTACGTACCGTCCTGTTTCATATAAGCATTTTCCATGGTGCATTTGCCGCTTCCGTTGAATGTCCATGTGATCGTACCGTCTGCGCCAAGTTCGGCGGACCATGTTCCGGCTAACGCATCCTTGCTGCCACAGGCAGAAAGTGTTAGAAGCGTAACCACAATCAGAAGCAATGCTACAAACTTTTTCATTCTTTTTGTCCTTCTTTCTTTAATTATCATTTGATGGATATTTATCCTCTTACCGCGCCACCGCAATATTCACAACAGCCGTTCACGTCCGGTGTGGTCGTTGCGCCGCAGTAGGGACAGGTGACTGCCGCTTTAGGTGCGGCCTCCTGTTCAATCTGCTGGCGCACATCCTTGCGGACCTGCGTCAGAACCTGCCGAATTTCCTCGCCGAGCTTTTTGCAATTGCGGTACTCAACGTTAGTCTCCGGATTGCATCGGGTCGTCATTCCCGGTCGCATTGCGGGAGGCGGTGTAATGTCTACGGAATCGGAATTGATCTTGAAGCGTATTTCGTCAAAGTAATCGTTGTTGACGAATATGGTGATGTAGAAATCATAGGAGTATTCATACCGCGGGGGATTGTAGCTAATCTCCCTACCCTCCTTATCCTCACGCTTAAGTTCCGTGCGGCTCTCGTCAATGTCGAGATTACAGCCGGTCACGTCTGCAAAATCCAAAACATCCGGGTTGGCTTCCACGAGATTTCTGGCACGTGTCACCATGAATTTTCCCGCGTCCTCGTCAAGAAGCACCTTGGTGTCCGCGCCGAGCGTTCTGGTTGTGTGGAATGCCGCGACCTTTTTCTGGTTTTCTTCCCTGTAATCAAGCTGTGCCTTGATTTCCTCAACGGTGCTGTTGCGTCGATCAGAGAACCAAGGGGAAAGCTTTTGGGCGCAGTTTTTGCAGAGATTGCCGTTTTCAAGCTTGCGGTTGCCAAGTAACCCTATTTTTTCTCCGCAAATATCGCAATATTTTTTATCAAACAGTCCCATATATATCAAACTCCTTTGTGTATGCTACTTGAATTATACGGTTACTGCGTGTCTGCCTTGGAATTGAGTACTGCACCGTAGATATACAAGGCCGGAATAGCTATTCCTGTCAGGATGCTTACGACATTAAACTCGCCGCCGTTGACCAGGCTCATCACGATGCTCAATACGCTGAATACGGCCACAATCGCGCCCCACACGATGAGCTTTCCTGCTTTTTCGCTGCGCTTACTGTGCTTAATGCCTTTGATTCCGGCAATCATCTGGCAAATTCCTCCGACCAGCGTCAGGAACAGCGCCGCCCAATATGGAAATGTCAGACCGGATTCCGCACCGAGTCCTGCCGCCAATACACCCAGTCCACCGACAAGAACACCCGCAATGATGGAAAATACTGCGGCAATGATCATCAGAATTCCGGTAACCTTCAAAAATTTATGTCCTTTCATGGTAAATCCTCCTGTTACAATAAATCATATGGTTCGTTTTTATTCTTTCGCAGGGCGTTTGACCCCACATTCTGCGCAAAATGTACGACTGCCGTTTGGCATACCTCGCATTACTCCGTTTCAAGGTTTGACGTGGCATAAGCTTCTTCGGCAATACGCAGCACCAAGGTCTCCAGCGCTTCTGCATGGCTGCCGCTGAGCTTTTGAATCTCGTTCCCGTCATCGGTGCGCCAAATGACCCGGATTTCGCTGTCGGTTTCGTCCTGGACATTTGGAGACGGCTTTCGGTACGCTGGCAGATCCGACTCTGCCAGCATATTCTGAAGTTCAAACCATTGCACCCACGTAAGCTGCCAAGGGATTGGGTTGGAAAACGCATCCGTTTCGCTTTCTCTCATCTCGTCGCCGGATTGGTCCGGAAACCGGCCGGTCAGCAGAGGCATATCCTTCTCCCGGTAGAATTTCAGTGAAAAGCAGCTGTAAAAATTCCTGTGGTTCTGCCGCCACTCAAATTCCACCAGATCTTTTCCTGCTCTGTATGTATCCGGGTTTTCCATCCTACCTCCATCTTGAATCCGGCTATCGACAAAATACCGATACAGCGATACGCCCGTCAGTGCGATAAACACAACCGCCGACACGATGGTCAGAGCGATTATGGATGCTTTTTTCACTTCAAATCCCCGTCGTCAAACGGGTCGCCACATTCCGGGCAGAACTTGGGCGGGTGTGTCGGGTCAGCCGGCTCCCAGCCGCATTTGTCGCATTTGTACTGCGGAACACCGGCCGGTTTTGGTTTGCCGCATTCAGCGCAAAACTTTCCTTTGTTCACCGCACCGCAGCTACACGTCCAGCCGTTTGCCTGCGATTCCGGCTTTTTGGTGCCGCATTCCGGGCAGAATTTTCCGGTTGCCGTCGCGCCGCACTGCGGGCATTTCCAGCTTTCGGCGGCAGGCTTTGGTTCCGGCTTTTTACTGCCACAGTTCGGGCAGAATTTTCCGGTAATACCGCTTTGTCCACACGCACAGTTCCATCCTTCAGCAGCTGCCGGAGCCGGAGCAGGCTGCGCTGCTTGCTGCTGTGCGCCCATCTGATAGAGATTCTGCGCGTTCATGCCGCCCGCCTGACCTGCCATGTTCATGCCCATAAACGCCATTGCAGGGCCTGCATTCGGATTCGACGCCGCAGATTGCATCGCGGAAGCCTGTGCACCGACAAGATAGGCTGCCGCTCTCGTCGGATCCATAAACGCCGCATTACGCTGCAGCTCCTTAATCATCTGCTCATCCTCTTCGCTCGCCTTGACCGACGAAACGCCAAAGGAAACGATCTCAAGTCCACGCAGGTAGCGCCATTTTCCGGATAAAACTTCATTCAATGCCTCGGCCAGTTCCATTGTATGACCGGGTAGCGCGGAATAGCGGATTCCCATGTCGGAAATCTTCGCAAACGCGGGCTGAAGCGCCGTCAAAAGCTCGGTTTTCAGCTGACCGTCCAGACGGTCGCGGGTATAGTCTTCACTGACGTTGCCGCATACGTTCGTGTAGAACAGAATCGGGTCACTGATTCTGTAACTGTACTCGCCGAAGCAACGAATGGCGATGTCAATGTCAATGCCCGCGCGCTGGTCGACAACGCGGAACGGCACCGGAGAGGGCGTGCCGTACTTATTGCCAATGAGCTCCTTCGTGTTAAAATAGTAGACACGCTGGTCTTTGGGCGGCTCGCCGCCGAAAGTAAAGCGTTTGCCGATATTCTTGAACGTGTCTAAGATGCTGGTTCCCAACTCACCGGAGAAGATCGTCGGCTCCGTCGAGCTGTCATAGACAAACTCACCCGGCACGGCGCAAAGTTCCGCAACCTTGCCCTGATCAACAATGATCATACACTGTCCGTCCGCCACTGCAACGACGGAACCGTTCGAGATGATGTTTTCGCTTCCCTTTGTGTTGCTGCTGCGTCCGGAAACGCGCCGCTGTCCCTTGACCGCCATAACGTTTTCCGGAATTGATTCACAGTAAAAATACTCTTTCCATTGGTCGGCCATTACGCCGCCGGCCGCACCCAATGCTGCTTTAATGAGTCCCATTTTCTGTACTCCCTTTCTTTAACTTACTATGCCCACGGATCTTCCGCCGCGGGAATACGGATACCGCTGAGAATACTGGAATATTCCCAGAGGAACCATTCACCGGTTGAAGCCTTCTGCCGCAATTTCATGGGACGCGGTGAATCCGCGCCGGACGTTTTAAGAAACACGCGCATATAGCCTGGCTCTATATCCTGAGGTCTGGGGTCTGCCAGTACGTTCAGCGTGTATGGCATGCACGGCTGATACCCATTTTCCGGCGTTGCGCCTTCAAAATATGCAAGCGGCAGATAGGCCTTGCCGCGCAGTCGGTCGCGCAGAAACTGACAGTCATACGGTGTCATGGGCTTAGGACCGCGCAGAAGGTTCATCGCAGCAACGCCTGCATCTTTGTCCCTGTCAAACAGCGCCAATGCACACAGAAACAGTGCGCAGATATGTTCCGGCTGCCGCCCTTTAGCGGCAAGAATTTCAAATTCCTGCAAATTTTCCGGAATTTTCTGAATTACAACCTGCAACATAACCACTCCTTTCTAAATGTATATCAATCACACCTGTGAAATAGATCTGTGATCCCAGCGTGTAATAGAATTATCAATCTGCCAATCTTTCATGAACGGTCGCTCATTGGCGGGACGCGCTGTATGATGAGCTAACCTCTTCACTATCCGGAAAGAATGTCCGTTAAACCTGTCTTTTTTTCTTTCTCCAAACGAGTAGAAAAACGACGACAGCAACAATCAAAAGCGTTGGCACAAGTGTGAATACAAGGATTGTTCCCACGGAGAAGCTGCGTTCTGCCGCCTGCACATTGTTCTTTTCGTTCTTTTGAGGAACATCTTTACCGACAGCGTTCTCACCAAATCCGCTCTTTTCGCCCCTATCTCCATTCTTTCCGTCGCTATCCGATGTCCCCGAAATTGATGCGCCGGGTGAAGCCGTAGGCGAAATACCCGGCGAGGCCGAGGCAGCTGTATTAGGCGACGCCGTGGGCGAGGCTGTGGCGGATGTGTGTGGTGAAGCCGTAGGCGTAACCTTCGGTGTAGCTGTGGCGGATGTGCGTGGTGAAGCCGTGGGTGCCGGAGTCGGTGTTGTGCGCGGAGCCGCAGTCGTTCCCGGCTTGAGCTTGGGAATTGGATTTGTGCGTATCGTGCCGCACATATTGCACATCCATTGCATAACTCCCTCTTGGCTTGTTGTCGGTTGTGCGACCACTTTCCCGGCGTCCCAATTGTGATCCGTTTTGGCGGCTTCTCGGCGCTCTGTCACACCGCAGTACGTACATTCGCGCGTTTGAATGCCCTTTTCCATACAGGTGGGCTGCGTCGTAGTAAACCATGCGCCGAATTTATGATCCGTCTTGGCAATCGATTTTGTCTCCGTCACACTGCATTGCGTACACTCCCGCTTTTGGATGCCGGTCTCCATGCAGGTGGGCTGCGTCGTAGTAAACCATGCGCCGAATTTGTGATCCGCCTTGGCAATCGATTTTGTCTCCGTCACACTGCATTGTGTACACTCCCGCTTTTGGATGCCGTTTGCCATGCAGGTTGGCTGCATCGTAGTAAACCATGCGCCGAATTTGTGGTCCGTCTTGGCAATCGATTTTGTCTCCGTCGCACCGCAGCGCGTGCACTCACGTTTTTGGATGCCGTTCGCCATGCAGGTAGGCTGTGTCGTAGTAAACCATGCGCCGAATTTGTGACCCAGCGCAGACATTGTGACGGTGTCTCCTTCCGTACCGCAGTCATCACAGATAAAACGGGTGTATCCTGAAGTAGTACAGGTCGCGAATACACGGTTATCAATAACCCAATAATGATCCGTTGGCGGCGCGGGCATTTCATACCACTTGTTGCATGTACTGCAATACGCTCGCTTCGTGCCGGATTGTGTACAGGTAGGTTCTTTACCCTGAACAACTTCCCACGGTCCAAAGCTGTGAGGCGTGGCAGGGTCAGTTTGATAAGTGCATCTCATCCCGCAGACGGTACATTCCAGTACATAGTATCCGCCCCTCAGGCAGGTTGGCTTTTCCTCATCGGTCTGTATAATGTTTTCATGATGTTCCGGATTACTGTCTTCCGGCGAGCACGCAAGCGCGGTAATCGCGGACAGCGCCGCCATGAGCGCAAATACCAGAAATATCAGAATCAATCGCAGTAGTTTTTTCATTTCTCACCCCTCCTTTCAAAGCGTGTCAATTACGCCCGCGAGGTAAGTCGGCGATACCGATGCATAAATAAAGTTATCAACCAGCTGATCCTTTACCGCTTGCCGCACTTCGGAGGCAAGCAGTTTATCCGCGTCCTCATCCACCAAAAGCAGAACCTTACACGTCCAACCGAGTTGCTTTACGGCATTGCAGATCTTGAGTCTCTCACTCAGCTTCCAGATTCCCTGTCGGATGACCTCCATCACCAACACATTGGCACGGCAGGTCCGGCACAACGCCAGCGTTTCTTCCGGCTTTGAAGAACGGTAGATAAGGAAATCCGGGTCGCATCCCGAAAGTGATTGCATGACCGCCTCTGACAGAAGTCCGCCCTTCATATCCAATACAATTCTTCGCATCTGTGCTTTTCCACCGCCTTTCTCTTTCTTTGAATCCTTCATCTATATTTTAGCCGTTATCTTCCATTTCCGCCCCCGCCAATTGGATAGGATTTGTAATTATTTTCCGTTGCAAAGCCAAATTTTGTCACAGTTCTCTGTATAAAGAGAACAAAACGTGTTGCCTTTTGTCTATCCGCATGATATACTATCCATATAAATATACTGATTTTTTGGGGGCATGCGGCATGAGCAAAACGACGAAAAGAAGCCTTTTGTACGCCTTGGGCTTGCTGGTGCTCATTGCGTTTGCCATGTGGCTCCGATATGCAAGCCGGTATTATTTTCATTCTCCGGCTGCCAGCTACCTGCGAAGCGCAATCTATTTGTTTTTGTTCAGCGTGTGGTGCTACTCTCTTTGGGCGCGCATCGTACAGGTGCAGGTGCGGCACTACATGCTGGCGATTTCGGCGCTGATGGTGCTGTGGATTCTGCTGCGCTCAATCAAGTTTTCCATTGATAACATGGATGCAGAACGCCTGCTGTGGTATTTCTATTATTTTCCGATGCTGTTTATCCCCATGCTGTCGGTCTTCGTTTCCCAGTCGCTGGGCAAGGGAGAAGACTTTCGTCTGCCGCGATGGACAAAACTTCTGTATCTTCCGACATTGCTGCTGCTTTTGCTCGTTCTGACCAATGATCTGCATCAGCAGGTATTTTCTTTCCCGTCCGGCATTTTATCGGACCGGGAGTATCGGTATGAGGTCGGTTTTTTCTTCGTGCTGGGCTGGGAAGCTCTGTGCGCAGGGTTTGCGTTTCTTTCGATGGTGAAAAACTGTCGTATCCCGCATAGCAGGAGAATTCGCTGGTTACCGCTGGTTCCGTTTGTGCTTTCGCTGGCATATGTTTATGCGTATGCCAAAAATGTCTATTGGGTCTGGGTGCTCGCGGGCGATATGACCGTGTCACAGTGCCTGATTATTGCAAGCATCCTTGAATGCTGCATTCAAAGCGGACTGATTCATTCCAACCTCGGATACGATGAGCTCTTTGAAGCGACGAGCCTGCCTGTTCAGATTACCGATCAAGCGTTCTGCTCCAAATATGTATCTGCCGCCATGCAGGGGACTTTGCCGCAAAGTAAGCTAAGGCATATACAGCAGGATACCGTCTATCTGGATGACGATACACTTTTGAAGCGGCATAAGTTGCGCCGCGGCTGGGTATTCTGGAAGGAGGACATCTCAGCGCTGAGTCAGGTTCAAAAGAAACTGGAATTGACACGAGATGAGTTGCATGACACCGGCGACGTTTTGGCGGCGGAGAATGCACAGCATGCAAGATGGTTGAAGCTGACGGAGCAAAACCGCTTGTATGATATGATGGAGGCACAGATTGATCGGCAGATCGCGATGCTGTGGGATCTGCTGGCTGAATTGCAGAAAACGGAGGACCAAAACCGAGCCAGGCGTTTGCTCGGGCAGGTCATCATTATCGGAACCTACATCAAACGCAGAAGCAACCTGATTTTTGTCGGCGCACAGCGCGGTGCGATCAGCGTGCAGGAGCTTCGGTTGTGCCTCAATGAATCTTCCGAGAATATCTGTGTTTATGGCGCCGACTGTAAGGCAATTGTCAAGGGGGAAGACCAGCTTACCCTCGAACAGGCGACGCAGATCTACGACCTGTTTGAGGCCGTCGTGGAAACGGAACTGGAATCCCTTCGTGCAATGCTGATCTCCATAGATGTCGGTGCGCAGGTAGAAGTATCTTTTTGTGTTTCAGCGGCAGAGCCGCTCTGCGGGCTGCGCGCGCATTTTCAAGGTTTGGAATGGGAGCAGGATGAGGACGGGCTGCAATACGTGACGCGGAAGCTGGAAAGATCGAGGAGGTAAAGGCGCATGGATAGGATCAAGGAAAGTTTTGACAGTCTCCCCATCGCGGCCTGCTTTTTCGATAAAAACGGCGTGGTGCGGCTCATCAACCGCCGGATGCTTGCTATTACGAACTGGCTGCAAAAAGGCGGTATACAATCGCTGGCAGAGATGCAAAGCGCCCTGCAGGCGCCGCCGGCAAGTGTGTGCTGTCTGGATCCGCACCTTCGGATTTACCGCTTTTCGGACGGAACAGCGCTGCGCTTTGCGCAGGAGCAGATCACAACAAAAGCAGGTGCCCGATATACACAAATCACTGCCGCAGACGTTACGGAGCTGATTCAGAAGCAGAACCAGCTAAAAGCGGAAAATGCGAAGCTGGAGAAAACAAACAAGCGGCTCAGGCGGCTGCTTGCGCAGATGCCGGAGATCATCCGGGAGGAAGAAACGCTGGCCATGAAGCTGCGTGTGCACGATGACATTGGACACAGCATCCTCGCGACGCGGCGCGTGCTGCTCCAAAACACAGACCAGAAGGAAATTCGTGCAACCGCAGCGTTGTGGGAGCAGTCCATTTCAGTGCTTTACCGCTCCAGTCAGATGAGAGCGCAATCCGAACCGTTGGAAGCCGCAAAAGAACGAGCGGAAAAGCTTGGCGTCAGAGTTCTGCTGGCAGGAGATGAGCCGCGAACGCAGCGTATGCGCGCACTGATTGCACTGGCAATCAGCGAATGTGCATCGAACTGTGTCCGTCATGCTGACGGAACAGAGCTGTATGTGTGCTTTTGGCAAAAGCCGGACTGCATAGCGGTCTCCTTAACCAACAACGGTGCGGCACCAAAGGGAAAAATCACAGAAGGCGGAGGTCTTTCTATGCTGCGTCAACGCATAGAAGAATCCGGCGGCAAAATGGAGATTCAGAGCGTCCCTCGCTTTAAGCTGATGCTCAGTTTGCAGGAAAAGGAGGAAGCAGCATATGAAGGTGATGATCGTTGAAGACCAGACCATGATTCGCAGTCTGTTGGAAAGCTATTTTCGCGCCGAGGACGGATACCGGATCACGGCGTCCATTCCAGGCGCGAAACAAGCAGTCGAGATGTGCAGGACAAATTCTGTCGATCTGATTTTGATGGATGTGCAAACAGAGAACCGTGAGAACGGGTTGATTGCTGTTCGCCAGATTAAAGCCATACAGCCGAAGAGTAAAATTATTGTTGTGACTTCGCTGATCGACGGCGCCGTTCTGGATGAGGCAAAGAAGGCCGGGGCCGACAGCCTGTGGTACAAGGACTCGACGCAGAAGCGCTTGATGGATGTCGTCCGGCAAACACTGGCGGGTGAACATATTTTTCCGGATGCACCTCCGACAGTTGAGATCGGCATGGCAAAAAGCACGGAATTTACAAAGACGGAACTGAAGGTTCTGCGGCATCTACTGCGGGGGCTGTCCTACACGCGCATTGCGGCAGAGATGGGCTGCGAGATGTCAACGGTCAAATTCCATGTGTCAAATATGCTGCAAAAAACCGGGCTGGAAAACAAGCTTCAGCTTGCGCTGGCCGTCAGCGACGTCAAGCTGATTGCCGATCTTGCGGAAGAATGATGGGATTTGATTTTCAGCTTGTGCAGCTATAGGCATTTATAAAGAGTATTATCAGAACTCGACGGTTTAACGAATACCCACAGTAGTTCAACGATTACCCGGCGGTTTAACGATTACGACGGAACAGAACGCCACAATCCTCGCAAAAAACACGAACCCCGCCGCAGAATTGCTCTGCAGCGGGGTTCGCTTATGTGCTGAAGCAGCCGAAAAGCCTTATTTCAAGCGGTTTTCGGGCATAGAAAAAGTCCACCGTAATTCTATCAAAATTACGGTGGACTTTTGGCGGAGAAGATGGGATTTGAACCCATGCGCCGGTTACCCGACCTACTCCCTTAGCAGGGGAGCCCCTTCACCACTTGGGTACTTCTCCATG
>OLSE01000142.1_pt1 | contig 99363 bp, 85 predicted proteins | sample 1673191 | NCBI WGS metagenome assembly OLSE01 (sample SAMEA3136764, study PRJEB25190) | human gut metagenome | biome: human gut; feature: human-associated habitat; material: faeces | place: Austria | collected 2013
AATAATACTGTGCCGCCTGCTTGTTGATTTCCAGAAGTTCTGCCTTCTGCTCTGCTTTTTCTCTCACTTCTCTGGAATACTCAATCTTTGGAAGTTCTACTCCCGCTCTGTCCGCTAGATGCTTCAACGCTTCTCCGAACGAATAATTTTCATATTCCATAATAAAATTAAATACATTTCCTCCTGCACCACAGCCAAAACAATAATACATCTGTTTGCCGGGTGTTACAGAAAAAGAAGGAGTTTTCTCATTATGAAAAGGGCACAGTCCAAAATAGGAACTTCCCTTTCTTGTCAGTTTCACGTATTGCGATACTACATCTACAATATCATTTTTCTGTCGGACTTCCTCAATGATATCGTCCGAATAACGCATACCCATCCTCCTCTGTCATTACTGTTCACTCCGTTCACAGTAATCCTCTATCATTTTATCAGTAAACTTCCCATGCTTTTGGTATATAGATCTTTCGAAACTTTGCCATGGAATACTGGTCTGTCATACCGGCCAGATAATCGCAGACCACTTGTGTCTTCGATTCTCCTTTTTTCATCAGCTGCCGGTATTCTGCTGACATCTCATCTGGATTTTCTATATAATATGTATAAAGCTTTTTCAGCATTTTGATTGCTTTTTTTTCTTCTTTTTTTGCCTCCGGATGATCATAGACATTTTGAAACATGATCTTCCTGAGATCCATCATTGCCTCATAAATCTCCGAAGACATTTCAATATGATTCTTCTCCATGCTGCTCTCTATGATATCATGTACAAATGTATTCAAACGTTCTCTCGTTGTATACCCCAGCAGCATTCGAAGTGTCACCGGTATATCGTCTTCTGTAATAATGCCGGCTCTTTGCGCATCATCCATATCATGATGGATATAAGCAAGCTTATCCGCCAGGCGGACCACCTGTCCTTCCATCGTAGACGGATTTCCACTGATCCGGTGATTCAGGATCCCATCCCTTACTTCCCATGTAAGATTCAGTCCTTCACCATTCTTCTCCAGCACCTGCACTACCCGGATGCTTTGTCGATAATGTGCAAAACCTCCCGGATGGATCTCATCCAGTGCCTTCTCCCCGGCATGTCCGAACGGAGTATGCCCCAGGTCATGCCCCAGTGCGATTGCTTCCACCAGATCTTCATTCAGGCGCAATGCCTTCGCAATCGTCCTTGCAATCTGAGATACCTCAAGCGTATGTGTAAGACGGTTTCTGTAATGGTCTCCCTGTGGTGCAAGAAAAACCTGTGTCTTGTCCTTCATTCTCCGAAATGCCTTACAGTGCAAAATTCTGTCCCGGTCTCTCTGATAGACTGTGCGGACATCACATTCTTCCTCCTGCCGTTCTCTGCCTCTGGAATGACCACTGTGTGCCGCATAAGGACTTAAAAGTTCCAGTTCTCTCTGTTCCATACTTTCTCTGATATTCATAGGCACGCCCTCCACAGAATGACAAAATACCTCTTATTAATTATATTCTGTGTCAAGCAGCAAATTCCTCTTTTTTTCAAAAAAAACATGCAGATAAATTTTTTCGACATTCGCAAACACAATTCGAGATGTGCACATAAAACAAAAAGCCCTGTACGGGCAAAAAGAAAAGCCCTTGAATCATCAAGGGCTCTGCATGCGGAAGATGGGACTTGAACCCACACGAGCGCAATGCTCACAAGATCCTTAGTCTTGCTCGTCTGCCAGTTCCGACACTTCCGCATATCGCATTTCGTGGAAATCGACTTCCTCGCGATAACAGATATTATACCCAAAGACTTGACATCTGTCAATACCTTTTTTTGTATTATGCGGAAGATGGGACTTGAACCCACACGAGCGCAATGCTCACAAGATCCTTAGTCTTGCTCGTCTGCCAGTTCCGACACTTCCGCATATTCTGTTTCGCAGGAGTTAACTCCTCGCGACAAGTGATATAATATCAGAGTCCATTCGCAAAGTCAACACCTTTTTTGAAGTTTTTTATATATTTTATATTTTTCATTCAATTTGGTGATTTTATGGTCGGATATTTTCTAATTCAGTTCCGCGATTCTGCTCACTGCAACATAGATTTCCTGTATTTTATACCAGGTTGGGTAATCTGTGATTCCGGTTTCCGGAAGGCCAAAAACATTTTGAAATTTACGTACAGATTCACTGGTCCGTTCCCCATAAATCCCATCTTCACTCACTTTCGGAATTGCCGGATATGCTCCCGCGATCACATTAAGCTGTTCCTGAAGCTGTCTGACCTTCTCTCCTGTAGCTCCAATATTCAGATCATATCCCGGCCAGGAAGACGGAATACCGGAAATTTCTTCTGCTACATTGATATACATATCATTGCCATAAAAATACCTCAGGATCTCGATTGGTGAATATCCCTGATCTCCCAGTGATTTGCTTCCCCACTGTGTCATCCACCCTCTATTCCTGCACTGCACCCTTCTTCCATCACAATACTGTGTCAGAATTGGCTGACGCACATTCGGTCTGGACAGATAGTTTTCAAAAAGTTCGTCTGTGATTCTCGATATGCTGTCAAATACATTTCTTCCACGAATCCATTTGTGATCATATGCAGTCGAAGATGTAATAGTAAAATCTTTTCCTTTATTCCGGTACCATTCTGTGTAGACCCTGTTTAAGGTAAATGACATGATTGCCAGTATATTTGCTCGAATCGTATCATCCGGCCAGGTAGCGTAAATTTCACTGCTCGCAACATTTTTTATATAATCTTTGTACCGTTCATAATAATCCGGCGCTGTTGTATCATTTACCGATCCATCATGAACCACGATATATTCCGGTATGACTACTCTGCTCAAAACGATCTCTCCACTTTCATTCACCGGCTTTATCTCCGCTTCTTCTATCTTTGGCGGATATTCTGCAAATAACGTATGGGGTCCGATCACAAGTCTTTCAAAAGATGCTTCTGCCTGAAATGCCATTTTTATCGATTGCTGCGCCACCACGCCTGGTAATACCTGTGTACCTGCAATTTCTGTATTTTCAAATCCTTCTGCCTGCACCTGAATCGTATACTCCGCATAAGGCTGTTCTTCCACCGGTTCCATACTATATTCCAGAGGCGGTGTTTTTAGCTCAAGAATCGGTGTCTGTCCGGATGAATCTGTACGTACTTCTTCCACCGTCTGTCCACTCTCTCCAGTATAAGAGATCCGCACCAATGCGTTTTCCACCGGTCGTGTACCATCTTCCGTAAAAACACTTACCTTCAGTTCGCCCTGATCCGGTTGATCCTGCTGACTTTTTACTTTATTATAAAATTCCACCTGCTTCTCCTGCCAAAGGCTCTCCGTATATTCTATGCATCATGTATCCCGTATAACACAAAAAGACAGATGCATATTCGCATCCGTCCTTCTGTCTGTTATCTGTTACTTTCTATTTTCAGAAGATTTTCAGAATGTCATTGTACATAACTACTACCATCAGCACCATAAGTGCCATCAGCCCTGCAAAATGAATCCTGCCCTCAATTTCTCGATTGATTGGTTTCTTCCGAATTGCCTCAATGATCAGAAAAACAAGTCTTCCGCCATCCAGTGCCGGAAGAGGAAGCAGATTCATAACACCAAGGTTTGCTGACAACAGCACTGCCATATTCAGCATGTTCATCCAGAGCATCAGAATACCTTCACTCTTACTTTCTTCATAAGTTGTACCAATCGCATCTACAACGCCTACCGGGCCACTGAGATTCTGGAATCCAAGCTGTCCCGTAACCAGTTCTTTCAGACTCAGCAGAGTCGTCCTGATCATATATTTTATTTCCAGTGCACCGTATTTCAGTATCCGCAGGCCGGAGGTCTTTGTATAACCAAGGTTATAAGAAAATCCAAGCTGTGGTGTACGATACTCTTTCGGAGTAATTGTCGCTGTATAATCCAGGCCATCTCTGTCATACGTAATCTCTACCGATTCACTCGAAAGCGGATGTTCTGCAAGATATGCATCATATGCCTCACCGTCCGCAATCTCCACACCATTGATTGCCGTGATCGTATCCCCCGGCTGCAATCCTGCCTCCTGGAGTGGCATTCCGTCAATCAGAGATTCCACTGTCATAGAAGATGCATCTGATCTGTTAAATCCCAGCAGGTATCTTACCGATACATCAGGTGTGTATGAAATCGTTTCTGTCCTGCCATCTCTTCTGACCTTCAGGGTAACTGTGTCGCCCTCCTTCAGATCATTCAGATACATATATACATACAGATCTTTTGCAAGATCCACATGATATCCGTCATATTCTGTAATAATGTCTCCATTCTGAAGCCCTGCCTCTGCAGCTGCTGAATTTTTATCCACTTCCAGCACTTCAGCCGGATCATATCCCACAAAACCTACAATGATCACTGCAAGCACAAACGCCAGAATAAAGTTAAATATCGGACCGGCCGCAACGACAGAAATCCTGCCCCATACAGATGCCGCATTAAAGGAGCCCGGAATTTCCTCCTCGGCAGTATCTTCACCCACCATGGCACATGAGCCACCAAGCGGAAGCAATTTCAATGAATATCTGGTCTCTCCCTTCTGAAAACTCCACAGTCTCGGTCCCATTCCAAGAGAAAACTCAGTTACACTGATTCCGTTTAATTTGGCAAATAAAAAATGTCCAAATTCATGAAACAATATGATTGCACTGAAAATAATAATCGCAATCAGAATCTTCAATCTACCACCTGCTTTCAATCCATTGATATGTATCACTCTCTGTTTCCAGTATTTCTTCAAGTCCAGGATTCTCAATAACTTTATGGCGTTCCATAGACTGTCCTATAATGTCATAAATATCCAGGAAACGAATTTTTTTGTGAAGGAATTTACTTACTGCAAGTTCATTTGCCGCATTAAATACTGTCGGCATGGAACCGCCTGCTTTTGCCGCCTGAATTGCCATCGGAAGACCCAGGAACGTATCCATATCCGGTTCTTCAAAGGTAATCTGACCCAATTTGGCAAAGTCAAGTCTGTCTCCATTCAGATATCTTCTGTGCGGATAATACAGTGCATACTGAATTGGAAGCCGCATATCCGGTGTTCCAAGCTGTGCAATGATCCCTCCATCTTTAAATTCCACCATGGAATGTATCACACTTTGTGGCTGTACAACAACCTGGATCTGATCCAGGCTCACATCAAACAGCCATCTGGCCTCCATCACTTCAAGGCCTTTATTCACCAGTGTCGCAGAATCCACGGTAATCTTCTGTCCCATCACCCAGTTCGGGTGTTTCAAAGTATCTTCCAGCGTCACTGACTCCAGGTCTTTTCTTGTTTTTCCGCGAAAAGGTCCACCCGATGCAGTGATCAGCAGCTTATGGACTTCTTCTTTATGTTCTCCATTCAAGGATTGAAAAACAGCACTGTGTTCACTGTCTACAGGAAGAATCTTTACTCCATATTCTTTTGCCATTGGAATGATCAGATGCCCTGCAGTTACCAGAGTTTCCTTATTGGCAAGTGCAATGTCCTTTCCTGCACGGATCGCCTCGATCGTCGGGCGAATCCCAAGCATTCCCACGATTGCAGTAACCAGAATTTCTGTATCCGGCATGGCAGCCAGCTCCAGAAGGCCATCCATTCCTGCGACAACCTTCGTATCCGTATCCTGAATCTTCTGTGCAAGTTCCTGTGCCGCATTCTCATCCCAGACAGCAACCAGACGTGGAGAAAATTCTCTTACCTGTTCTTCCAGTTTCTGAATATTTTTTCCTGCACTGATTCCAAGAACCTCAATATCACCATTGGCACGCACAACATCCAGTGTCTGTGTTCCGATAGATCCTGTGGATCCTAATATTGCAATTTTTTTCATGCCCTTCTCCTTTTTAGAGACCAAGAATCATTTTTGCCAGATAATAAATGACCGGTGCCGTAAAGATTACGCTGTCAAAACGGTCAAGAATTCCACCATGCCCCGGAATCAGCTTTCCATAATCCTTGATTCCCTGATTTCTTTTGATTGCAGAAGCAGCAAGATCCCCAACCATTGAGATCAGTGCTCCAACGCCGCAAATAACTGCATATTCAAGCATTGCTCCATGTGTTGCTACCGCATAGATCACGCCAAGAAGTGCAGCACCGACAACGCCTCCCACAGCTCCCTCTATTGATTTCTTCGGGCTGAGCACCGGTGCCATCTTATGTTTGCCGATCAGCATACCCACACAATATGCACAGGTATCGCATCCCCAGGAACAGAGGAAGATCAGCCATACGATAAATTTACCATCCGGAAGATTTCTTGTCAGAAGAATAAAAGAAAGCATTACCGCTACATAAACTACTCCGAAAAATGTTGCCATGACCTGATTTGCATTGTATTTCGGATACGAAAAAACATACACAAACATGATCAGGATCAGAGCGATCAGAATCGCCATCGTTCCATAACGTTCAAATCCCAGCAACAGAGATACATAATACAGAATCGCACCAAGATATCCCGCCAGTTCCAGAAATTCCGTCTGATCTTTATGTACCCCCATTGCCTTATAAAGTTCCTGCATTCCAAGCAGAGAAACGCAGAGCAATGTCACAAACAGCACATAGTTTCCGCTTATGATCGTAAGAAGCGCAGCGATTACAAGCAGAATGCCACTTATGAGTCGTGTCTTAAACATATTTTATTCCTCCTTCACGCCTCCATAGCGTCGGTCTCTTCCATTGTATTTTTCGATTGCTCTGATCAGATCCTCTTTATGAAAATCCGGCCATGCAACATCTGTAAAATAAAACTCTGTATATGCCAGCTGCCACATAAGGAAATTGGACAGTCTCTGTTCTCCGCTGGTTCTGATCAACAGATCCGGGTCCGGAACACCTGCTGTATCGAGATACCCCGAAATCGTGTCCTCCGTAATTTCCTGCGGATTCAATCTTCCATCAGCTGCATCCTGTGCAAGTTTACGCATTCCACGGGTAATCTCATCACGGCTTCCGTAATTTAATGCAAGCTGAAAATATAATTCATCATAATCCTTCGAAAACTCTTCCAGAGTTTTTATTTTATCCTGAATATCCTGGTCAAATGCAGTCGGATTTCCAATGACCTTCACTCGCATATGATTTTTTTCCGCACTCTTCATACATTTTTTGAGATAACTGCGGAACAGTTTCATCAGTCCTTCTACTTCTTCTCTGGAGCGTTTCCAGTTTTCTGTTGAAAAAGCATATACCGTAAGATATTTCACACCAAGATCTTTGATATCGTAACAGATTTGTTCAAGATTTGCACAACCCTTGATATGTCCATATCCTCGCGGCATTCCTTTGGCCTTTGCCCATCTGCCATTTCCATCGAGAATAATCGCAATATGATTCGGAACTTTCATATTTTCCATATTTATGTTTCTCCTCTCATCCTGCAGAGCGAACAGAAAGAGAGCCCTTTCCGGCTCTCCCTCTCCCTCCAATCTGACAATTGCACAATTCTTATACTGTCAGGATTTCTTTTGATTTCACCTCAACCGCAGCATCAATCTTCTTGATGAACTTATCTGTAAGCTTCTGTACTGCATCTTCCAGATCTTTTACTTCATCTTCAGAAACATCCTGTTTGGTCAGCTTCTTAAATGCATCATTTGCATCACGGCGAATATTACGAACAGCAACCTTGGCTGCTTCTCCTTTTTTCTTTACGTCTTTTACAAGATCTTTACGACGTTCTTCCGTCAGTTCCGGCAGAACCAGGCGCACGATCTTACCATCGTTGCTCGGATTCAGTCCAAGATCTGAAGTAAGGATCGCTTTCTCAATGCCTTTGATCAGGCTGGATTCCCATGGCTGGATCTGAATCATTCTTGCTTCCGGTACAGTAATGTTCGCAACCTGCTGAAGTGGTGTCGGGCTACCATAATAATCTACTGTGATCTTGTCAAGGATATGCGGATTTGCACGTCCTGCACGAATCGTAGTCAGCTCTGCCTCAAAACCATCCAGTGTTTTTGTCATTTTCTGCTCATATTTCTGAACTCTTTCATCCATTTGTCGAATTCTCCTTCTCCGGTTATATTTTATTTTTTAGAATTCTCTTATACAGTTACTTTTGTTCCTGTAAATTTACCATGTACAGCATTTACAATACTGTTTTCTTCTTCAAGGCCAAATACCAGCATCGGCATCTTCTGTTCAAGGCACATAATAGATGCAGTAAGATCCATTGCTGCAAGTTTTTTATCAACAACTTCTTCAATAGAAATCTCATCGTATTTCACAGCATTCGGATTCAGTTTTGGATCGCTGTCATAAATACCGTCTACTGCCTTTGCAAGAAGGATTGCTTCTGCTTCGATCTCAACAGCACGCAGAACTGTAGCTGTATCTGTTGAGAAATACGGATGACCTGTACCTCCCGCAAAGAAGAGAATCTTGCCTTCTGCAAATGCCTCTTCTACTGCATCTTTTGAGTAAAGCTTTGTGAATGCGCCACACACAAATGGTGTAAAGATTTCCGTCTTAAGTCCCAGATATCTGCAGATATCAGATACATAAATACAATTCATCACAGTAGCAAGCATGCCGATCTGGTCTGCTTTGTTACGATTGATCGTCTCGCTTGTACGACCTCTCCAGAAGTTGCCTCCACCGATCACAATACCAATCTGTGTTCCTTCTTCCGCAACCGCACGGATCTGTTTTGCAACAGCAATAACCGTTGCCTCGTCAAATCCTTTTTTTTCGGCTCCGGCAAGAGCTTCTCCACTTAATTTCAGTAATATTCTTTTCATAGATCATTTATCCTTTCCCGCAATGCCACAGCATTGTTTATCTCTACCAAACTCCTGTAACGATTTCATTTCCTTCTTCATCTACGGATGTGGAAACTGTGAAATCCGGATAATAGTAATATCCAGTTGTTCCGGTAGCAGAGTCATCGTCATACTCGGAAGACTGGGAATCCCCTACGGCTCCGACAAGGTCATCAATAGACATACCGATATATTTCTCTGCTGTCTGAATCGTGGAATTTGTAGGATCATCGCTGCTTGGATTATTATTGCTGCTGTTGCCATTGTTATCCGATGGTGCCGTCGTCGGATCCGGATTATCTGTATTGGAATTATTAGAATTATTGGAATCATCCGGTGCCTCTGTCGGAGTCGGTGTCACAGAATCACTGTCCTCATCTGTTTCCAGACCGAGTCTCTTCTTAACATCATTCAGTGTTGAGATTTCCTTCGTACTGTTTGCCGTCATATAGGTTGCATACGGAATCGCATCTTCATCTTTTCCATCCATACGAAGTGTGATCTGTTTAATCGTTGTAAGCGGCAGTTTTCTGAAGAAACATTCATTTTTTTCTTCATCTGTGTACGTAATTCTGATATCATATATGGTTGACGCTGACTGTGGTTTTTCATAATAATAAACTGCATTGTCTCCACTCTTCAGTGTAAACATACCGTTTACCAGATCATCACCCCACTCATCTGCGGTGTCTTCATCTGCGTCATCAGACGGAGTCTCTCTGATATAGATCGCTGCAATCTCAGATCCTGTCTGATTTACAATAGTCACCTTTGATGCTGTGGATGTCTTCTCACCCATGATATTCTTTTCAACAGTTTCTTCCATATTTACCATCTCCGGCGTCGGAGTCGGGGATACTGAAGTTTCTTCGGTCGGAGTTGGTGTTGTCTGTACTACAGAACCTGCATCATTTTTCTTACCGCATCCTGCTGCCACAACAGCCAGTGTCAACAGTCCGGCTGCTGCCAGATATCTTTTCCTGATCATATATATTTCCTCCTAATTCTAGTCGCGGAATAGGTTACTGTTCACTCCGTTCACAGTAACCAGAATAGTCATCTTTTAGTTTAATTATACAGAGTATCAAATTCTTGTCAACTAATTGTCTGCGAATTCATACTTTTTTTAAAGTTACAGATTTTTGACTTTGAATTCTCTTTCTGCCTCTCTCCGCTGATCTTTCTTCGCAATATCCTGTCTCTTGTCATACAACTTTTTACCGCGTGCAACTCCTATTTCAAGTTTCACAAGACTGTCCTTGAAATATACTTTCAGTGGTACAAGAGTCAGGCCTTTTTCCTGAAGACTTCCTTCGATTTTGTTGATCTCATATCTGTGAAGAAGTAATTTACGGACTCTCATAGGATCTTTGTTAAAAATGTTTCCCTTCTCATAAGGACTGATATGCATCCCGTAAATGTATACTTCCCCGTTTTCCACACGAATAAACGATTCCTTCACACTGCATTTACCTGCTCTGAGCGACTTCACCTCAGTGCCGACAAGTGCAATCCCTGCTTCATAAGTATCCTCTATAAAATAGTCATGAAAAGCTTTTTTATTATTTGCTATCAATTTCATTCCAGATTTTTTTGCCATGAAAAACACCTCCTTTATTCGTTCAGACTCATTTCATCTACAGTGTTTTCAACTACCGAAAAATCCACCGTTCGTTTCAGTGCATCTGCATCAGCCACTCTGACCGTAACTTTCTGCCCCAGATGGTAAACTTTCTTCGTAAGCTCTCCACGAAGTTCATAGTTTTCCTCATCGAATTCATAATAATCATCTGACAGTGCCGTAATATGAACGAGGCCTTCCACTGTATTCGGAAGTTCCACATAAAATCCATAAGCAGTAACTCCCGAAATAATTCCATCGAAAATTTCTCCCAGATGATAGGACATATACTCTGCTTTTTTCAGACGGTCAGACTCTCTCTCCGCCTCCTGTGCACGTCTTTCGCATACGCTGGACTGTTCTGCCACATGTTCCAGTATTTCCCTGTAATGTTCTGTTTTTCCTTCTCGCTGTAATCTGCCTCTTATATTATCACGAATGATACGGTGGATCTGTAAATCCGGATATCTTCTGATCGGAGAGGTAAAATGACAGTAATATTTCGCTGCAAGCCCAAAGTGTCCGCTGCACTCTGTTGTATATCGTGCCTGTTTCATCGTTCTCAACATCAGTCTGCTGATCATCATTTCATTCGGCATTCCCTGAATCTGCTCAAGAATCTCCTGAATTTCCTTTGGTGTGATTTCCTCACATGCTTTCTGCACCTGAATCCCCTGATGTCTCAGAAGCGTAAGAAGGCTTTCCACTCTTTCCGGATCCGGATTGTCATGCGTACGGTAAACAAACGGATATTCTCCCTGGCAGTATTCTTTTGCCACTGTTTCATTTGCCATCAGCATAAAATCTTCTATGATCTGTGTAGCAACATTCTGTTCGTATGGCTTCACATCAATTGCCCGTCCTGCCCCGTTCAGAATGATCTTGCTTTCAGGAAAATCGAAATCAATAGAACCTCTGTTATGTCTCTTGCTTCTCAAAAGTGCCGATAATTCTTTCATAAGGAAAAACATTGGCACAAATTCCTTATACTCTCTGCTTGTCTCAGTGTCTCCATCTTCAAGAATACATCTGACCTGATTATAACTCATACGACGATCCACTCGAATAACCGTCTCTGCAATCCGATGAGCAACTACTGTACCATTCTCATCAATATCCATAAGGCAGCTTAAAGTCAGGCGGTCCTGCCCCTGATTCAATGAACAGATTCCGTTAGACAGCCGTTCCGGAAGCATTGGAATGACTCTGTCAGCAAGATATACACTGGTGCCCCTTTTCAGTGCTTCTTTGTCCAGTGCACTTCCTCCCTGTACATAATTACTCACATCTGCAATATGCACACCCAGATGATATATATTTCCCTCTTTTGTAAGAGAAACTGCATCATCCAGATCTTTTGCATCTTCACCATCGATTGTAACTGTCATAAGCTGTGTCAGATCCGTTCTGCCATCCCGGTCAGCCTCCTGCACATGATCCGGTACCCGCATGGCCTGATTCATAACTTTTACAGGAAACTCTGACGGAATATTGAAGCTTTTAACAATTGCAAGAATGTCCGTTCCCGGTGCATTCATACTTCCAAGATTCTCTGCAATCTTACCTTCCGGTTTTCTCCTGTCGTTCCCATAATCTATAATCTCTGCAACAACTTTGTCTCCATCGCGAACCCCTTTGGAATTCTTAGGCGAAATGTAGATATCCTTTGAGAACTTCTGATTATCGCACAGAATAAAACCGTAATCTCTCTCCCTCTGGAATGTACCAACGATTTCTTTATTTACACGTTCCAGAATCTCTATTACAGTACCTTCTCTGCGTTTCCCTGTTTTGGCTTCATTTTTGAGGAGTACCCGGACACGGTCCATATGCATTGCAGTCCCTGTATGATCTGCCGGGATAAAGATATCATCTTCTTCCTCTTCCAGTTCTACAAAACCAAAGCCCTTATGATTACCGATAAAAGTTCCTTCTTTGATCAGTCCCAGCTTACTGAGGGCTTTTATATCCCTTTTCTTTGGTTTTACAGATATTTTCTCTTTGGAAAATTTTTTCTTTTTTTTCTTTTCCCAGATTTTCTTCTTACTCACGTATACTCCTTTGCTATGAGAAAAAAAAGCACTCTTGTGTTTATACAAGAGTGTTTCCTTCTGACAATTCTTAAAAATTCATATTCAAAACTGCTGCCATTACAAAAAATAACACTGCCATAATTGTGGTAGCTTTCACAAGTCCACCCTCCATAGAACGACCTTTGTTCTTTCCCCAGTAGGAATCCGCTGCTCCAGAAATCGCTCCACCAAGTCCCTGCTGCTTTCCTTCCTGCATAAGTACAACAACGGTAAGCGCAATACAATCTATGGCAAAAATAACAGTGAGAATAGTTCTTAAAATCTGCACTTCGGTTACACCTCCTAATCAACTAGAATTCATTCTATCATAACCATTCTTCGATTTCAACTGTTTTTAGTCATTTCCATTTCAAATTTCCATTTCAAAAAAAACAATTTGCGGGCTGCATGTAAACAGCCCGCTCTTTCACCCTTCCCTGCCAAATGGATTCTCATAAACTGCCTGTTTTTCAAGCTGTTCTGCAATCCTGAGCAGTTGATTGTATTTTGCATTTCGATCCGATCTGCAGGGTGCTCCGGTTTTGATCTGGCCTGCACCGGTTGCAACTGCCAGATCTGCGATAAATGCATCTTCTGTCTCACCGGATCTGTGTGAGATTACTGCACGATAGCCTGCATTCTGTGCCATTTCTACTGCATCCATAGCTTCACTCAACGTGCCGATCTGGTTCACCTTGACAAGAATTGCATTCGCCGCATGAAGCTGTATCCCACATTTCAGTCGTTTGATATTTGTAACAAAAAGATCATCCCCTACAAGCTGTACCGTTTTTCCCAGCCGTTCGGTCATCTCTTTCCAGCCTTCCCAGTCATCCTCATGAAGTCCGTCTTCAATGGAGATTATCGGGAATTTCCTGACAAGTTCTTCATAATATGCAATCATTTCACCGCTGTCTCTTAAAACCTCTTTTCCTTTCATCTGGCTCTCACCCGGAAAATAATAGCAGTTCAGATTCTCGTCATACAATTCACTTGCCGCTGCATCTATCGCAATCAGAATATCTTCTCCCGGTTTATATCCTGCTTTTTCCACAGCCTGGACAATTAATGCCAGAACCTCCTGACTGTCTGCCAGATCCGGTGCAAATCCGCCTTCATCTCCTACCGCAGTAGACAGGGACCTTTCTTTCAAAATAATCCGCAGTATCTGGTAGATCTCCACACACATGCGAATTCCCTCCTCAAACTTTTCCGCGCCCACCGGCATGATCATAAATTCCTGAAGGTCTACTGTATTATCTGCATGTTTTCCCCCATTCAGAATATTCATCATCGGTACCGGCATTTTTTTACTGTGGCAGCCTCCCAGATACTGATAAAGCGGAATTCTGAGTGCCATCGCAGCCGCTCTTGCAACCGCCATCGAAACGCCAAGTGCTGCATTTGCTCCTACATTACTCTTATTGTCTGTGCCATCCGTATCAATCAGAATCTGATCAATCCGATTCTGATCCAGTGCATTTTCTCCAATAACTGCTTCTGCCAGTTTCGTATTTACATTTTCTACCGCCTTCTCCACGCTCAAACCTGTATAATAGCCTTTTTTTCCATCGCGAAGTTCCACTGCCTCAAATTTCCCGGTCGATGCACCTGACGGCACTATCGCTCTCGCTGTATATCCATTTATCCCAACAATTCCTTCTCCTACAGTAACTTCTACCTCTACGGTCGGATTTCCTCTGGAATCCAACACTTGTCTTGCTTGAATCTTTCGAACAGGCAGATAACGAAACATGCACTTACCTCCTTCATATTTGATTATTGTTATCATTCCTCAGTATCTTCACACCAACTGATACTCTTTATTTTCTCCCTTTCGTCTGTTTCTATACCATACTTCTTTTTCATTATTTTCTGTAAGTTTTTATATTATCATGCAACTTTACAATTTATTATTTAATATTTTTATTTTTTCAATTTTCTTATTGACATATGGTTTATTATCTGTTATATTAAATTCATAAAACAAAAGGAACTACAAAATAAATAAAAGGAGCGTGAAACCACCGAAAACATAAGTGATTTCCCATAATTCAGGAAAGCGAGGTACAGACCACCAGAAACGAAATGAATTTCCTTTATAATTTATGAAAGAGAGGTACGGACCACCAAGAACGTAATCATTTAATTCCAAATGTTTTAAAACAACTCAGGAGGTAAGTTCCATTGGACACTGAACATTAAAAGAGCCACCAGAAAATAATCATCTGATGGCTCTAAATTTTTGCCTTTTCGCATATATTCTTTCAAGATCTTCTATTGGAGATACTATGTCTTCTTCTCATCATTATCCACTCATTCCCAGATTACTCTTCCTTCTTGCCGGCGCCTTTATTCTGGGTGGGCAGGCAGGTAAATTGCATTCCTGGCAGAAATCTCAGGCAACATCCGCTTCTCTCTTATCTGAATCCACCAGTTGGGGACTCAGTTTCCAAAAGGAGGGCGAACGTCCTGTCGGGAATGCCACGATCAACGCTCTTGGCAAGTATCATGCCTACTATGCGGAAGATACCAACGAAAGAAAAATCTACCTCACTTTTGATGCCGGATATGAAAACGGAAATACTCCACGTATCCTTGATGCTCTGAAAAAACATCAGGCCCCTGCCACATTTTTTGTTGTAGGTAATTTCATTTCAGACAATCCTGATCTGATCCGGCGCATGGTTTCTGAAGGGCATACAGTTGGCAATCACACAATGACGCACCCTGATATGTCAGGCATTTCTTCAAAAGATGATTTTCAGAAACAATTGGACGGCGTAGAAAAGCTGTATGAATCTGTCACCGGTGAACAGATGACAAAATTTTACCGTCCACCGCAGGGAATCTACAGTACCACAAACCTGACCATGGCCAAAGAGCTGGGATATTCCACCTTTTTCTGGAGCCTTGCATATGTAGACTGGATTCAGGATCAGCAGCCTTCCAGGGAAGAAGCCTTTCAAAAGCTTCTCGCGCGCATTCATCCCGGTGCCATTGTCCTTCTGCACAATACTTCCTCTACAAATGGCCTGATCCTGGATGACCTGCTTACAAAATGGGAAGAAATGGGCTATCGTTTTTGCTCATTAAAAGAACTGACCGGGGCTTAATCCCCGGCCAGTTTATCAATCGTTTTTACTTTCTTTTGTATGGAGATCTTCTTTAATCTGTGAGCTAGAAATCTCCGGAGTACGTGGTAGATATACCACCTCGCATCCTTCTTCTTTCAGAAAATCAAATTTTCCCTTCCAGTCATCTCCCATTACAAAAGTATCCACATGATACTCTTTCACATCCGTTCTCTTCTGCTCCCAGTTCTCCTCAGGAATAACAAGATCTACATAACGAATTGCCTCCAGCAGCTGTTTTCTTTTTTCATAAGAAAAATAACATTTCTTCTGTTTCTCATTCCAGTTAAACTCATCCGTTGAAAGACCTACAATAAGATAATCCCCCAGCTGTCGTGCTCTTCTCAGTAAATTGATATGTCCATAGTGGAGCAGATCAAAAGTTCCATATGTGATAACACGTTTCATTTACGCCGTTCCTCTCTTTTCCTGTTCTTAGCGATTCAGATATCTCATGCAGTAATCGAATATTCTAAGATATGTTGCATTTGAATAATGCAGACCATCATAAATACCCATATCATGTCTGTTGCTTATCCAGCCTTTCATCTGAAGGTTTGTGCAGGAATTAATATACGTAAATGATTTATTCTTTCCTGAACACAAATTTTTGTAAATGGTTCTGTTAAATGATGCAATCTGAGCTTCTGATCTTGCTTTTCCTCCAACACTTTTAATCATTGCACTATTTACAGGATTTACAGAAAGATAATACATCTTACAATTATACTTCCTCAGATTTGCTGCAACCTTCTTCATATAAGTTACATAAGCCCTACCATTATTCAGATCATTGACACCAAGATTAATGATCACTGCTTTTTTCGAATTCTTTGGCTGTTTTGATACAGAACTAAGAAGCTGTCTGTATCCGGTACTCTTGAACCAGTAAAGGCCTTCTCCCCACTTGGCTATAAATTCCACATTTGAAGGTACAGCTACTCCCAGAGCCATTTTTGTATCTGCTGTTCTGGAATCTCCAACACAGTATACCTTATCAAACTTTGTTGCTTTTGTGATCACAGATGGAGCACGATCCATAGACATCCCAAAAATGACCATGTAATACTTACCATTCTTGGTTGGAATACGATCTCCTGCCTTATAATCAGAAGAAGACAATGTATTCTTTCCCTGTGTCTTTGACCATCCAAGAACCATATTTCCCGTTCCCAGACTTACTGCCGGAAAAGTTGCCTTACCATTTGTATTGCTGACAGTCTTCCAATAGGTTCCATCATATTTGTATAATTTTACACCTGATGTTGAAACCTTCTGCTGAACCACATAAAACTTCAGATTACTTTTCACCTTTACAGTAGCGCCCTTTTTCTTAAAGACACTTCCGCCGACTTTGGTTGCCCATCCGGCAAACTTGTAGTTTCCATTTGAATTACCAGTTGGCATCTTGATTCTGCTGCCCGCTACAACCGTCTTGCGAAGACTTCTATATTCATTTCTTCCATTTGCCGTGTAGAATCGGACCGTATATTCTTTATATAAATTCAGGCAGAACTTTGTTGTCTGATTGATCGTCACTTTCTGTCCGGCTTTATATTTATATTCTTTTCCTTCAATCTTTGTTACCCAATAAGCCTGATATCCATCCCTGTTTATCTCCGGAAGCTGAATTACTGTTCCTTCCTCAACAGTTTTGGCAAGATTATGATAAAAACCTGCAGTCTGTCCTTTTGCATTTGCAAAAATCACTTTGCAGGTCGTTTCACTGTAAGATGCAGCTGATACTTTCTGTGTATTCCCCAAAAGACAGACAGCTGACAATATCACGATCAGAAGAAAGGTATGTTTCCAGATTGCTGTAATTCTTTTCATAAAGACACTCCTCGTATTTAAACTCTCCATTTTGTTTCTGCATAATAACAACTCACAGAGCACAAACGCTCTGTGAGTCCACTATAACAGTTTTCCTCCTGCAATGCAATGTATTTTTAAATTAAATTTTACATTTTTGTCACATTTTGGCAAATCAATCCTTAGCCAAGTTCCTTTTCGCACATGTCCAGTGCTGATGCGATCACCGCATCCATGTCATAATACTTATACTCTCCCAGACGGCCGCCAAATACAACCTTTTTCTCTTTTTGGGCAAGCTCTCTGTATTTGCTGTAAAGAGCACCGTTCTTCTCATCATTCACCGGATAATACGGTTCATCTCCCGGTTTCCACTCAGAACTATACTCACGGCTGATCACTGTCTTCGGAAGATCATTTCCTTCATCATCTTTTCCAAATTCAAACCATTTATGCTCAATGATCCTTGTCCATGGAGTCTCTCTGTCTGTATAATTGACTGCTGCATTTCCCTGGAAATTCGGCTTATCCAGAAGTTCTGTCTCAAAACGTACCGAACGATACTCCAGATATCCCATCTGGTAATCAAAATATGCATCGATCGGACCCGTATAGATCACTTTTTCAGCAAGTGCATCGTATTCTGCTTTTTTCTCCAGATAATCCTCTCCAAGGCGAACTTCTACTCCGTCCAGCATATTGGCAACCATTTTGGTATATCCGCCAACCGGAATTCCCTGATACAATGCGTTAAAATAATTGTTATCAAATGTAAGACGGACCGGAAGTCTCTTGATGATAAAAGCCGGGAGATCTTTGCAGTCACGACCCCATTGCTTTTCTGTATAACCCTTGATCAGCTTTTCAAAAATATCTCTTCCTACCAGGGAAATTGCCTGTTCTTCCAGATTCTTCGGCTCTGTGATACCAGCCTCTTTTTTCTGTTCTTCAATCTTGGCTGCCGCTTCTTCCGGAGTTACTACTCCCCACATCTTATTGAATGTATACATATTAAATGGCAGAGAATATAACTCACCATGATAATTTGCAACCGGGCTGTTTGTGAAGCGGTTAAACTCTGCAAAGCGAGTAATATAATTCCATACTTTTTTATTATTTGTATGGAAAATATGCGCGCCGTATTTATGCACATGAATTCCCTCTACATCCTCTGTAAACACATTTCCAGCAATATTCGGGCGTTTATCAATCACCAGCACTGACTTTCCGGCTTCTTTTGCTTCATGCGCAAATACTGCTCCGTATAAACCTGCACCAACTACCAGATAATCATATTTTTTACTCATAATGACTCCTTTATCTTTCTGTTCTTTACTCATTTTATTTTTTCTTAAAAAGCTTTTTTATCTTTAACGGAATAAACATGATTGCACGCCCAACCTTCATAGTTGTGGAATTCTCCAATGATGCTACTTTCTTTTCCAGAGAACGGATCTGCTTATTCTTCAGACATATCTTGAAGTAGTAAGCATCCGGATCTTGGATCAGCAGCATCATATCATCCCATTCAACAGGATAGAACGCTCCCTGTTTCAATTCTCCGTTTTCTTTTGCTCTTTTGAATTCCTGACTGATTCTCTGAACATATTCCCTCTTAAACTGCTCTCCAATCCGCTGCAGCGTAAAATTATAAGTATGAAATTTCTTCAAAGAATACATATATTTAAAGCGGCTCCAGATTTCCGGATCTTTCATCAATATCTCACGGATATAATCATACTCTACATTACAGCAGTAGACTTTTTCCCTGTTATTGACAGAGGAATTCGGATTATCACGACGATTCATATAGTATGGCTTATCCACGATCATCGCACGCTTTGCATAAATGAAAGTCTGAAAATAAAAGCCATTGTCCTGAAAAGACGCGCCAGGAGTTTCATTATGTCTGATATGATGCCTTTCCAGAAACTCTCTTTTGTAAATACCACTCCAGGTATTCATGATAAAACGTAATGTCTCCGGTTCTTCACTAGGATCAAAGAGCTTTCCGTACCATTTCCCTGTTAAATCCAGATGGTTATATACCAGATTCATATTCCCATTTTCAGGATTTCTTGTAAAACGGTAAAAATCTGCCTTCACCATATCAAGATCGTTCTCTTTTGCTATCTTGTAAAGATCCTCATACATCGCAAGCGGTACATAATCATCCGGTTCCACAATACCGATATATTCTCCCGTAGCTTTGTCCAGACCGACATTCATAGCCTTTCCATAACCGCCGTTTTCCTTGTCAACGATCACAAAACGTGGATCATTCTCCGCATATTTTTTAATGATTTCCAGAGAATGATCTGTCGATCCATCGTTCACACAGATAATCTCTATATCCTGCAATGTCTGACGCTGAATACTTTCCAGACATTCATCCAGAAACATTTCCACATTATATGTCGGTATGATAATTGATACTTTTGCCATATTCTTTCCTCGCTTTTGACTGTTTCCTTATTTAAGTTTCACCGCATCTTCATCGTTTGTTTCTGAGATAATAAAATGCGGTCTCTGCTTCGTCTCCAAATACATCTTTGCAATATAATGTCCGATCACGCCCAGACAAAACAGCTGCAGACCACCAATAAATATGATTACACAGATTGTGGATGCCCATCCTGTAACAGGATCACCGTAGATCAGTTTACGTCCAACGACCACAACTAACATCAAAAAAGAAACAATTGTCATCAACACTCCAAACCACGATACCGCACTCAACGGTGCCTGAGAAAAATTAATGATTCCATCAATCGCATATTTTGTCAGCTTCCAGAAATTCCATTTGGTTTCACCTGCCACACGTTCAATATTATCATAGGATAACCAATATGTTTTGAAACCGATCCAGCCAAAAATCCCCTTGGAAAACCGATTGTATTCTGTCATGCTGACAATTGCTTCTACCATTTCCCTTTTCATCAGACGAAAATCCCTTGCGCCATCAACGATATCTGCATCCGATATTTTATTAATGATCTCATAAAATCTGTGTGCAAACCAGCTTCTGATCGGCGGTTCCCCTTCACGGTTCTTTCTTCTGGTAGCCACCGAATCATAATCCTGTGTATGTAAGATTTCCAGCATTTCCGGCAACAGACTCGGCGGATCCTGCATGTCTGCATCCATTACACAGACATAGTCCGCATTTGCATTGCAAAATCCCGCATACATGGCTGCCTCTTTGCCAAAATTTCTGGAAAAAGACAAGTATTTTACATGCTCATCCTTCTCCGCAATTGATTTCATAATACTCAGCGTATTATCTTTCGATCCGTCATTGATCAAAAGAAGCTTATAGTCATAGTTCAGTTTCTCCAGAACTTTTGATGCTTCTTTATAAAACAATGGCAGCGCTTCCTGTTCATTGTAACACGGTACGATAATTGCTAAAGTTTCCATGTTTTGCTCCTTGTATAAAATACATTTTTTTGCTTTTATCCATCATACAACTTCACTTATTCCTAAAGAATTTATGTGATAAATAATTTTCTAATTTCGCTTCAAGATTTTGAATTCTGTCTTTCAACCTTAACTGCCTAAATATATAAAAACGAACATAATCAATAGTCCAATCGCCACGCCCAAAATAGTCGGCGATGTATACTTTATAAAAGTTAAACCCCATTTTGCCTCACCATATAATTTAATCGTCATCGTCTCAAAAAAGATTTTTGACAGCCATGAAAATAGGAGTAAAACTAAAACTATCTGTTTCACTATTTTTGCATTAAACTGGTATTCTTTCTGTACTTTATATATTGTTCCACCCCACATATAAAGTATCAAAAACCACAAAACACTATATCCACTTCCTAAGCCAAATATATTTTCATTTGCTATTGAAAGCACTGTATAAGCTCCCGTGGTACTTATCACTATTGGCAAAACAACTGAAATAGCAGACTTTCTAATAAATATATTTATAACCGGAGCCAACAACATCATTCCAATATACATGGAAAAAAACCAATATTGCGACATTATTACTGGAAAAAATGCCGTTATACACTCTCTCATATTTTTAATACCGGCAACCATAAACAACAGCATTATCCCTACAGAATATACTTCCGTCTCCAACCATAGATATATTAAATTAGAATATTTGAATTTTGATTCTACACCTATATAACCTGATATAAGCATAAAACAATCCACCGCACAATATGCACAAGTCTCCAATAACCACGCAATATTATAGTTCACCGATAAAATATTTAAAGAGTCAAGAATCCCACCGTGACCAAGAATATGTAATGTCATAACACCAAGCATTGAAATGATGTTAATTCTCAATAATCAGTACCTGTTCATCTTATCATATTTCTGAGATAATTGCTCCTTATCCGAGAACTCAGATAAGATCCACACCAGAAGACCTTTTGCAGAATTCATAAAATCTGTCGGTCAGGATACAGCCAGAGGATCAATCGCCCAGAAAGCATACAGCATGATCACGGAGATCATGCACATCGACAATACCTTTGACGACCTCTCTGTCACAGACCGCAAAAAACAGCATCAGCTTGTTCTTTCCGAAAAAGTGGATGCTTATTTCGCATGGGCAAAACAGAAATACTCTCAGGTGACCCATAACAGCACTATCGGCAAGGCTCTTGCTTACAGCATAAATCAGGAAGAGTATCTCCGTGTATTTCTATCTGACGGACATGTTCCGATGGATAACAACTATGCAGAACAGGCAATCCGGCCTTTTACCATTGGACGTAAGAACTTCGTAATGATCGAATCTTCTAATGGTGCAAAGGCAAGTGCCATCCTGTACAGTCTGGTCGAAACAGCAAAGGCAAACATGATAAATACCTTTGAATATTTCAACCTGCTGCTCACTGAGATCCCTCAGCACATGGATGACAAAGATCTCAGATTTATTGATGATCTTCTCCCATGGTCACCCAGAGTACAGAAAGAATGCCCCAGCCGATACAAAAAGTCTTGATTTTTCAATGTACATGTCGTTTTCTATAAAATCTGTTCAATCCCCGCTAGAATGCGGGGATTTTTACTTTCCAGTACTCATGTTTGAGGACTTACCTACCGACAGGTTTCTGAATTCGTTTAAGTCCTCCGGTGTCTGTATCTTATTGATCAGCATAACAAGCGACATCTCATCATGCTTCTCTCTCAGTTCCTCATTTGTATATTCATTGACACCTATCACCTGATACGTAAAATCCGTTATGTATTTCTCTCTCCAGTGTTCCATCTTTTCCCCGGATATATACCTTTTTTACTGCATCTGATTCATACTCAATTCCCAGAAATGCACGGTATTTACTCGTGACATCCTCCACATCTTCCGGTGTGATATTTGTAAAAATCGGAATATTCGTATAGTTTTTCAGGAACTGGCTGGCCAGGATATTATTCTTAAATATATCCCGGCTGTTTACATCCCTCACATGTGTTTCCGGATGATAGCTTGTGTCCTTTTTTCTTTTGTTCTGTGTCGCTTTGTCCATAACGCCTCCTCTTACAAGGCATCACACAGACCAAAAGATATTTACATTTTTATCTTAGCACGATGGGATGGGATTGACAATTGAAATCATAAAAAGCGCAGATGGCTGCTTTACATTAACCAGCATATTAATGCAAGCCTCTCTATTGTGACTGCCAAATTATCTTTTTTGTTTTTTAATAGTTCATTTACCACACATAAAATCGTAATTATAATGCAAAAAAAGAATAATGTAAATGTCCTGAAATCAGAAGCATAAATAGTTGCTGTAAAACCCATCATTTCTCTGCTGATTGCCCCGATGATCAATAAACAAATTACCAAATATCTAGTCCACGTGTCTATAATTAAAAAGAACAACGACACAATCACAGCACAAAAGATTATTATCGGAACTGTTAATGCAACAATCGATTTAAGAGAATCTATATTAACTTTTATATCCGGCTTTGTCCCAGCATACTTATAATATATGATAAAATTACTGTATCCTTTTATTTTCAAAAGTGCCATACACAAAGCAGGTACAGCTGAAATAATTTTTATAATTAAATTTTTCTGAGAATAAATGCCCAACAGTAAAACAGCTATACATAAAATAATCAAAAAGCTATTATCCTTATAAACTATATTGGCTACAGTAGTCGTATAACCTTCTACAATTTTTTTCATTAAAGACCACTTCTGATATTGTGGCAGCCAGTACATCATTTCATCAGTTCCATTCATACGAGCCTGATATCCAGGACTAAACCACATCACGCCAAACATAAATATCGCAAACAATTCCAGCCATATATACATAAGAATCTGCTTTACTGTTTTCTTATTAGCCCATAATTGGTACACAATAAGATATAGTAAGAATAATACTGTTCCAATGATAAACTGATTAGAAAATGCAATATAGCCAATGCAAAGCATTGTCAAAAAACATTTTAGAAAATTTTTTCCTGCATTCTCCAGATTTTTAGTACATGCTATAATGCCTAAAAAACATACTGTCGAATATAAGTAATTTGTAGTCGTACTGACATAGCCTGCCGATTCCCAATAATGAAAAGGAAAAATCAATACTAAAAGATATGTCAATCCCAAAAAGGCAGATGAAAATTTCTCAAAAATCTTCAATATCAAAATTATTAAAGCAAAATATGCCAGGCAGTCTACTACTACCCATACATTTCTATGATGAGCCCAAACCTCTGCCAGTGAATCTGTCGTAATCCTTCCATTGTAATTCCAGTAATACTTTATTATTTCAAAGAAATTTTTAAACTCTGACTGGCTTCTTATAATATCATCATGCGCAACGGGTAAGGAAAGATGCTCATAGACCACCGTAAAAATAAATAGAAAGCTTTCGATAACATATGTAAGCATTTTTCCGAAGTTTTGTTCCTTTTTACATCAAAATTAAAGGATTTATCACTTTACATTTTCATCTTCCTGCAGTGCTATCATCTGTGCCAACTTTCTTACTCTGGCAGTTACCCTGGATAAAGCAACTGTTAATGTAAAAATGATAACCAGAGATAATACAAATCCAAGAAAGAAAATCATATTTACAGGTGAATAGATTCCAAGCGCATTTGCTAATTTCTGCATTAAATTCGGGAACAATGTAAAGATAAACAAAATTAAATCACATCCGATCCATACAAGAACATACTTCAGTTCCAATGATCTTTTTCGAACCATATTGACAATTGCAAGCAGTGCAATCACTAAAACTATACAAATTAAAATCTGTGCTTTTAAAGTCATATAAATGCTTCCTTTCTCATCTCAGTCTTTCAATTAATATCGCAAGACTAACCTTACACATATAATATACAGATTTTCCTAATGAAGAAATCGACGAAACTCCCGCCTGGCGTTCACGCATAATAACAGGAACTTCTTTCACCTTATATTTATGTCTTAAAAGTCTGGATACTGTTTCTGGTTCTGGATAATCTTTTGGATAATCTTTAATAAACAGTTCCATAACTTTGCGATTACACATTCTCATTCCAGATGTTGCATCTGTTATTTTCTGTCCAAAAAGCACTCTGATCAGCACTTCGAAAAATCTGATTCCAAATCTTCTTACTGCTGATGACTGAAATCCCTCATTTTCTATAAATCGAGATCCAATTACCATATCCAGATTTTCTTTTTCTAATGTATCAGCCATCATTTTCAGAAATTTTGCATCATGCTGCCCATCACCGTCAAACTGTACCGCAACATCATAACTATTTCTATATGCATATAAGTAACCAGTTTGTACGGCACCACCTATTCCCAGATTAATAGGCAGGTTCAACACATGTATATCATGCTCGCGGCAAATTTTCAGTGTATCATCTCTTGAGCAGTCATTAATTACAATATAATCAAACTCCGGTGCATTGATTTTTATATCCTCTATTGTCTCTACTATACTTCCCTGTTCATTGTAAGCAGGAATAATAACAATTTTTTTCATACGTTTTCCTCTCATAACTGATTAGAATTCTGACCTTTGGAATAGAATTTAAAAATAAATTTTGCGATAAACTTTGGCCAAAATTTACAGAACATCTCATACTCTTCTCTGCTTCTTTTATTGTCTCCTATTGCTGCCGTCGTTTCTGATTCCTCATGGATTCTATGCCCCATCAATAACTTTGTCGAATAAAGAAACTCACCTTTTTTCTTTGACAATTTTTCCCATGCTTCCCAATCCTCACATGCACGATAATGATTTTCAAAAACCACTTTGGGAAGATTTTCTGTTACAAATGTAACCGAAGGGCAGCAGATTGGCGAACCCATTGAAAGAATTCTTCTTCTGACCCATCGTACACTTTGAAAAGCTTTTATTCGCATCGGCAACAACATAATTCTTTTTATCTGCAATAATTTATTGGATGTGACTCTTTTTCCATCTCTTACCTCAAAATAGTCACTGAAGAAAATCAACGGGTGTTTCGCTTTGTGTATAGCCTCCAACGCTGTTTTTAAATAATCTTTTTCATATATGTCATCCTGATGTGCTATCGTAATGTACTTACTTTCAGCACAGGAATAGGCGAAATTCCAGTCCTGTGTAATTCCACCCTCTCCCTCATTTATGAAATAAGGAATATTATTCTTTTCTGCAATATTTTTGATATACTCATTTGGAGTTGATGTTGCAATCAAAATATTGCTTCTTACACTTTGTCCTTTCAGCGATTCTATACATTCTTCCAAATACGGACTTTCTTTGTATGCACAAACTGCAAAAGTATGCTCATTCATTTTTATTTCTCTTTTCTTTGTAAATTAAACACAAACATTGTAACACGGCATATTGCGACTGTAAAGGTTGACTCTTTTCTAAAAATAGCTTTGCATCAGATACATTTCTTCTATCTGGCCGCTCCAGCTTTGTATACCTCCACAGTATCTTCTCCTAAAAATGTATCTTCATCATGAGCAGTTTCTGCATATACATGTACATGATATGTTCCAGGTACAAGACCAAACATATTCATATTTATTTCAGCTCGATAATCTTCTCCATCACTCTCAAGATCAATCCACTGCAGATCACTCTGATCTTCCTGTGTCCATACTCCCGCTTTTACATTTAATATATCTGCAGAATCTCCTGTAATATCCTCTACATTTATAACAAATGATGTATTTTTTACCTGATATGCCCCAACCTCAATTTTGGCCGTATGTCTTTGTTTCAATGCTTCTGTATTTTCATCCACACTCTCCAAGTTATCAAGGAATTCTGAATTCTTACTTAATTCCTGGTTTTCTTTTTCAATGCCGTAAATTTCTGTCAATGTCTGCTCATTCGAAAACAGATTTGTGCCAAGTCCCAAACGATTTCCTTCTATATCTACTCCCAGTGCAGCTAAAGTAGTCGGAAAATTATCAAAGGTTGAAAATTCTCTTCTTTCGCTTCCGGCTGATGCATCTGCATTTACATAAGCAGTATAAACTTTTCTTTGATATGCTTCATCTATATCTTCACAAAAATCACTGTCCATCGTTGGATGATCACCGCTGATTACAATTGTTGTATTCTCGTAAAAATCCTGTTGTTGTATCCATTTTACAAATTCCGAAACCTGTTTGCTTGAACATGCCATCACATTTGCATACTGATTATCTCCAAATTTATCATCGCACAATTCACATACATAACCATCTTCAAAATGTGTATCAACTGTCAATAATGTCAGATTAAATGGTTCTTCCTGCGCTGCTAAATCTATCAATTTCTCTTTTGCAAAAGAGAATAGTTTTTCATCCTCAAATCCCCACCAAACTCTGTAATCTTCAGGTATCCATCCATTTTCTATAGCATAATTGTAATCCAGGATATCATAATGACCATGATCTGTGAAATAAAGCTCTCTTCCACCAAAAACTGCCTCTGATCCAAGCATCAATGTCTGCGAATATCCTTCTTTCTCCAGAATATCACCTAACGTAACAATACCAGAAAAAAACGAATCCTGCGTGTCCATATCATTTCCATCAATTGAAATATTCAGTGGCAATCCTGAAGTCTGAGCAAACATAGCGCCCATTGTCCATGTACTGCCTGTAAGAGAATATCCACCATTCAGTATATTGTCACTTCCTGAAAAATTCTCATTTTCCATAGAAAGCTCTGTCAGCTCCGGAATCGCATTCTCATCAAAAGCACCTCCGTTTTTCTTATCTGCATACGTTGTTTCCATTGACTCCAGATAAATATAAATTAAATTTCTCTTTTTCTCAGGGAAATCTAATTTCACTTTATCTGGATCTGCATAAAGCGACTCTATAAAAACAGAATCTTCCATTTGATTTGCTATATAATCTCCAATTTCAAGTTTATCCCATGCTCGATACAGCATCACTCCGCCCATGCAAAATGATATTCCAAGACAACTGCATACAAAAATGCGAAATGCTTTCTTCCTTTTTCGCAGAAAAAACATTCCTGTAATCACAAGTAACAAAGCAATAATTGCCGGTATCAGACATACTTTTATATATTCTGTTACCATACTCTCATTGGTTCCTTCTAATGGAACCTGCAAATGATATACCAGTTCTTCCATGGACAGATTCGCCCATGTCTTTAGGATCCAGTGAATACTAAATGTCAGCAGAACCATTAAGCCAACTATTATTATAGTTATTATTTTTCCTATTATGTTAAATATTTCTTTCATACATCAACTCGCCGTATCATTTTAATACCTATTTTTCTCTAATATAGCAGTGTAAAATCTTTCCCATTATACACTAGTCTACATCCATATATCAACATTATCCAATTCAAACAGCGGACTATTTTCTTTTCAAAATCAGATTTAATATTGCAAAATTGATTACAACTTCAGTTAGTATATTTCCAGAACAGATTAAAAGAAAGCAATATTATCCCGATTATACAATCTGCCATAATATGCTTTCTATTATTTTAATTTAATCTTATATCCAATAATTTTCTATTTTTGAAGATATATTTTCTGCCCCAAAATTAATTATCATACCCAATAACAAACTTAAACCAACACTAATCACTATATTTGCTATAATATGCATTTGAGGTAAAAACTGTATTAATGTTTGCTGAATAGGAAATGCCACTAAATACATTTCATACGAATATTTTCCACCAAAAGCTATTTTTTCACTGACTTGCTTTTTATCAAAAATAATCATACTCAATATATATGGTACACAAATAATAGTAAATATATCTCCAAATCCTAATTTTAAAATCAAAATACTCGCGCCTATAGTGCCTGCCAGAATACACAAATCCAGCTTAATTTCATCCCTAAAAATATAGTACTCTATCCCCATCACAAAAACAAATAGCGGACGCAAATATGACCTCCAATTATATAAAAATGGTATTTTAAATCCAAATATAATAATAATACATATAAACATAATTATATTAATTTTTTTTAGCTTATTTTTCTCTAATATTTTTAATTTATACGTAATATACAATAATACATAACAAATCACTTCCAAAATCAATGTCCATAAAGATCCATTGACAATTGAAGGAAACAGATTATTTTCAAAAACCCCCGGCAAAGTATATCTTGGTATCATAGCTATATATAGAAAATACATATATGTATCTTTAGATTTAAAATACTCGCTAAATGATAATGAGCTAACGCACGGTCCAAGTACAAAAACCGTTAAAAATAATACAATAAAAAAAGCAGGATAAATTCTTAAAATTCGATTTTTTAAATATTCTCCCGCGCTTCTTTTTTTCATCAAACTCTTTGTGACATAAAAGCCACTTGCAAAGAAAAAAATTGCAACTGCAACACTCCCTAACGATAACTCATTTCTACTCAATAAGCTGATCGGATCTTTAGATTGTTGCAAAAGAATAATCGCATGTCCCCATATAACCATTATAGCTGCTATAAACTTAATTAATGTTAAATTATTACTTCTAGTATTACTATTTTCTAATATTGTTCTCTTTTCCATTACCCTTATATTCCCAATTTACACTTTTCCTATAGCCATTAAAAATCGCATTACCACTTCACTACTAAGGGACGGTCTCCATCTCTTTCTATAAAATACCTTTTTTAATTGCGTTTGCAATGATAGCTCATCACCGAACAATTTTGACCAATATCTATTTTTATCAGGTAAACAGTCTTTATATTGTCTATAAAATTCAACATTTCGCTCCCTTACATCTCCTTGATCACAAATTGAAGAACACAACCATTTAACTTTTTTTGTAAAAGAAATTTTTGTTACACTTGTCTCAAGTCTTCTATAACGTGCGCATATTTTACTTTCAACATGAATTTTTCCAAATCCTAATGCAATTGCACCAGCTAACCAATCATGCGAATGAACTTTATCAGGATCACACTTAAGCATTTCATCTCTAAGTCTTTTATTAACAACCATTGAAAAGCCAACTCCAAATGTTCCTGTCATCGCTCTTCTGAAACACAGGCTATTTTTAGGTGGTTCTTGAAGCCCCAAAACACCGTTTTCATCAAACATTTCACTCAAACTATAATACAATAACGGTTGATTCTGGTTTTGAGCATCTAGCCACTTTACAGCCAAACTTATTTTTTCAGGGAACCATATATCATCCTGATCACAAAATGCCCAATATTCTCCTTCTTTTGCATATTCTAGTACATTAAAAAAACTTGCTGAAAAGCCTTTGTTTTTTCCTTGTATTACACATATATCTCCTTGCTTTTCATATTGTCTCAAGATTTTCAGTGTATTATCCGATGATTCATCATCTCTTACATAAATTCGAATATTATCGTAATCTTGTGCCAATAAACTGTCCATTTGTTCTTTAATATATTTCTCTCCGTTATATGTAGAAACTACAATATTTACTCTTGATTTCACAATTCGTCTCTCTACGCTTTCTCATTTATTTTATACCATAAACCTAAAAAAAGGAATTCCAGAAAGAATATTTATAATATAACACATAATTTTTTCTAATCTCATCCATGATACAATCACTTTTATTTTATGCATAAACGGCATATCTACACCTTTAAATTCTGGATGTATACCTTTTTTTATATCTTTCCATTTTGCTAGTAATACCGTTTTCTCTCTCTGATAATTTCGGGTCTTTTTTTCAGATGATGCGTACAACTGACGTTTTGAAGAAAAACTCATCCCAAGGATAAAGTTATTTATGTTTCCCGTATATTCAGCTCTCTCCAAATATTTTAATACATCCATTAAGTCCAGATAAACATCCATAGCTTTTTTTAATGTATAACTTGTTGAAAAAGTATTTGATTCATGCTCATAGATATACAAACTTTTCGGAATAACAGCTACTGATTTCGCGACACTTAATATACCTCCACAAATAGTTAAATCCTCTGCATATCTATAATTATCCGGAAAGTATATATCTTTTTCTACAAAAACTGACTTTCTAACAATTTTAAAGCAAGCACTATTCAATGACAAATAATTAAAATTCAAGAACCACTCTAACACCATTTTCCCAGTTACCACTGTAATTTCATTATATGGAAAATGTGTTTCACCTAAATTAGTAACATGCCCTTCATCATCTACATATACATTTTTTTCCTGGCATACTGCCACTTCACAGTTATTTTGTTCAGCAGCATTATACATAATTTCATACATTTCATGTTCGACATAATCATCACAATCTACAAATCCAATGTAACGCCCCTTACTATTAATAATGCCTACATTTCTCGCTGCGCCTGGTCCTTGATTATCTTGTTTAACGTAGCGAACTCGCGAATCCTTTTCGCAATATTTTTTCACAATTTCTGCGCTATTATCTTTCGAGCCATCATCAACAACTACTATTTCAATTTCTCTTAACGTCTGATTAATTAAACTATCTAAACACTTAGAAATCTTTTGTTCTTTATTATACATGGGAACAATAACACTTATTTTTATATCTTTCATCGTATTCTCCGTCAAAACTATGGAAATATTCTATCCAACAATTAAATTCCTATATATCGCTTTTCTTTTGAAGTTCTTCTCCTATAAATGCACCTAATGCTTTATCTTTTTTCCAAAATAAATATATGATATACATTCCTCCATATATTATTGTAGCTATCCAATTATTCAAATACCAGCTAGTCACAATGAATGCTGCCACAAATACTATTTCTATTAGCATATCCTTATATACCGATATTTTCATATTCTTGGCTAAAAGCATTTCTGCTATTCCACATTTAATTGCCAAAATCACAACAATGCTTACTACAGCTAATTCTAACGAATGAATCACATAAACTGTAATTATTGTTGTTATTACACTAATCAAAACAGAGAACAGATTGATTAGCAAAATATCCTTTTCTTTCCTCAATGCCTTTAAATATGTATTAGCTAACAACGATATTTTACAATCAAAAACGCATACCGGGAACATCAATGCCATATATCTCATGCTTTCTGCATATGCGGGTAAAAGCATTGTCAATATTACCTTCGCTGGATAATAAAATATCAAAGTTCCTAACAATACGATCATTAAAAAATCACGTATTTTCTCATATGTTTCCCCAAGTTTTTCTTCTTCCATCCTTTTCAACATTGGAAAAACAACCACACTCACAGCATTTACAAATACCATCAACATATTTGAAATACTCATGGCTAAAGAAATTTTGCCAAATACTTCAATACTCCAATAATTTTCAATTGCAAGTCTCACGATACCAGTTATAAGCATACTTGCCACATTCGCCAGTACTAACTTGCTTCCAATAGATAAATTAACCAACATTTCTGATAACGTTTGTTTCAGACTTAAAATACGACAAAAGATTATATTTTTGCAGTATATTAATGCAATTGCCATCGCAAATACTTTTCCCCAAATATCCCCTATAGCAATTACCTCAAATGATTTCACTTTACATACCCAACACACGCCCACATATAAAGCAAATACCATTTTTTCAGCCATAACAACTATTGCATATGGTTTAATACGATTAGTTGCCTGAAGAATATATGTCATATAATTGTTCGCAATATATATCACCATACATATACAGGTTAATACTATAACATGTATTTTATTTACATTTGGAATATAAATTGAAGCAAAAATTGCAATTACAGTTGCAAGTATTATTTCAAAAAAAGTCAGCACACAAAACTGTGAAGCATACAAATTTCGATCTAGCTTATTGTATTCTTCGCCCCCTATGCGCAAATAAATACCATCAACTATTCCAAAATGAAAAAATCCTACATATGATGTGTAAAATAAATACAACTGCCAATATCCATATTCTGTTTCACCCAAAAGATTCGGTAGTAAAATCAGTAAAACAGCACTTACTAACATAGATACGACATTTGCAGATACAGAATACAACAAATTTTTTATAACAATTATTTTTTTTCCTTTATTTCTTTGCATTTATACCTCAATTATAAAAAACGACATAACAAAACACATTTATAAATTAAAGTGAATCCCAATATCAGCACACTTATCAAAACAATTCGTTCCATTATTTCCTTCTCGACATGGAAAAATGTTTTCACATTCGGAATTAAAGCTACCAGTAAATAGATTAACGGCATATAATATCTTGCTTGCACTCCCACTATAGTTTCTGAACCTACTGGTGTAAAGCTCAAATATAACGCAAGCCAGACCAGCGCAATTGTTACTACAATGGAAAAGCTGACAACTATTACATCCCATTTTTTTAATACATGACTCTTTCTATTTTCATCTTTATTAAAACACAAAATGATAAATAGCGGAATCAATAAAGCACTCCATTTATCTGTCAATATTCCCAATTCCGCCAGATTCAGGAAAAGTAAATTGCCAAAGAAAAAATTATCTCTATCTACCGAACCCAAATTTCGGAAATTATCTAAACTTGTAATATTTCCCAACATCAATTTGATACTCGCCCATGGATGCTTTATCATCGAAATCATTTGTCCAACTATATTGGTATCTCCACCACGTGCATCTCCACCAAGTGATAAATCTCTTGTAACAGTACTAGTTAATGTCGGCAAAACAAATGTTATCATAACAAGTATAAATACAAGAAATATTCCTGTACATATCGCAACTCTACTTTTTCGAGGCAATTCTTTTAATGCTGGAAGCAGTGTCACCAGTAAAATAATTGGTATATATACAGCTTTCGAAAAGCTTCCTATCGTAAACAATAATATCATAAATATAATCTTTTTTGCACTGGTCTTGCTTTCATAAAAGAACATTTCATTTACCCAAATAACACATCCCAATGTAAAAAAGCTAAATACTACTGTATCATACGTATATGATGAGGCCAAAAACAGATTTGTCGGCATTAACGTAAGAAACAGCAGAAAAAGCTGTTTGATTTTGGCTATTTTTATAGCCCAAAACATAACACTAATATACAGCAAAAGATTTCCTATTTTTCCAAAAGCATACATTAATGAAAATGAAAAGTGAAAAATTCTTCCAAGCTTTAAGGAAATTGCCTGTGGAACATACGCCAACACGGTATAACTAGGCACTATATTTTCCTTTTTTTCAGTATACACATGCACTTTTCCTGCTTGATTCATGTACTCTCTTAATTCTGCATACTCAGCTTTTGTATTACAAGTCACTGTATTTATATTTTTTATATTTAGGGCAGCTTCAGTCCAATCTATATTTTTAGTAAAAGAAAGCTTATATGCATTATCAAAATGGATCTGTTCATCCCATGATTTTTTTACCGGCTGTACATAAAAGATTAACAACAATCCGAAAATCAATGCATACACAGCAAACAACCATTCAAGTTTCTTATATATTTTCTTTTCAAAAAGCAAGCAATATAAAAGAGAAAAAGCTGCAAGAAAAAACAATACTCTGTACTTATTAATTTCAAATTTATTAGAACAGGATACAGCTGTCAGCTCGGCATCCTCTGGTTTATTCAGTGTTATCTCAACAGACGTTACTTTTTTATTCAGATTTGTGTAAAAATCTGAAAACCAGGAATTCACAGTATCTGAATAATATTCTTCTGACTCTTTATCAAATGAATTATACTCTTTCGTTTTGATGGTATAATAATATTCCTTTGGAAAAGTACCAGACAAATGTAATTCCTTTATATAGAATTTCTGTGGTGAAGAATAGCTGATCACATACTTTTCCCTGTTTCCTTCTTCTTCCACAGTCATATATTTTGTCAGATCAAGGTCATCGTATCCTCCTCGGATCGCCGGGAAATTACATATAAGTTCTATTACCGCAGTTAAAATCAGAATTACAACTACAGCTACAATTCTTTTATGTTTCTTTATCGTTTCAATCACTGTTTTTCTCCTTCAGATCACTGTATATAAGATAGCTGAACAACAAACTCATAGCTAAAATCATAGCTGTCATCCAAATATATGGATGCTGCGGTTCCATAGTTTCTAATGAATAGAAAATATCTGCAACATTATCCGAGTTTGCATTCACATAGCTTAATATATGATCAGCGTTTCTGCTTCCATATAATGCAACCCTTGTTTCCGGTGATATATTTTCACCCTGAAGTATTAAGGTATACTCTCCAGATTCTTTCGCATTTGTTCTTAAATACAGTTCTGTTTCATTAATTGTCGAACTGCTCTGTGTTGCCATCAGTTCTCTGACTGTTACTGTATCCTCCGCAACAACCTGATCACCTGATTTTAAAGTACATTTAATTGTCCCCTCTTCATCTGTTCCATCTACATAGAAATACAGTCCAATTCCATATATTTCTTTATTATATATACTGAATCTGATTTCTGCCTCCCGTGAATCCGTGATACCTCCTAATTTAGGAATCATATTCTTTTTGTCATATATGCTTGCATCTGTACTGGAATATAAAGTATCCTTTCTGTCAACCGGAATAATCAATGCAGCCAGAAAACACAATACAAATACCAGATTCACACAAATTAGTATATTTCTTATTTTTTTCACGTTTCTGTAACCTCATCTTATTTTTACTCATTACATTTTATGATAACAAATCCCCGCTATAAAAACAAGTCATATTTCTTATGTATTCCCATTTGACGAACCATCGTGCATATAGTATGATAGTATAAGTTTACAAGGAGAACATGTAATATGAAGAATAAATTTCTAAATTTTATGGCAATTGCGCTGTCAGCAGTTCTGTTGCCTGTTTCTGTTGTCTATGCTGACAATTCGGCTGATTACGTTCATGTAGATGTTTTAGGGGCAGTATACTATGGCACACTTTCTGATTCATCAGATGGAAAATCCACCATTTTTACTACTGTTCCGGAAAGTGATCTGCAATTTACAATCACTGGAAAATGGGACGAAAGTGCATCTGCTTTTACACAGTCCTGTACCATTCAATATTCCGATGGTTCTTCCCAATCTGTTGAATATAACAAAAAAGGACTGATTCAGGGTGATGTGCGAACAGATTTTTCAGATGGCTCCTATCAGACATTCAGTGTCTCATCCGGGAAGCCTTATAAAGCACTGCGGACATTTTCATCTTCAGACGAACTGACAGACATTGACTGGTATTACAAATGTACACTTATAAGTACATGGAAGTCCGAAGCTCAGACCGTTGATTATAAAGATCTTATAAATACGCCTTACAACTATATTGATCTTCCTTTTACAATAGAAGGAACTGTCGATGCTATTTATGAAGATTCAAACAATCATACAGATATCAAGATCAAAGACGACGATGGTAATATTTATCTCTTTTACTATCAGTCGGAAGCTGTCAACAATTTTGCTTCAGCTAATGTCCCATCACTTTCCGTGGGAAATCAGCTCAAAATCACTGGAATCTTTTCCAGCATACAGGATCCCGAAACTTCTGATATGCATCTGTATGAACACATGACCGGCTCCGACTACAGTCTCGATTCACTGAAAGAAAATATGCAAAACAGTGATTTTATTGATGCACTGGACAAACTCAGCAAAAAAGACGATCAGGACGAAAGCACCTCTGCTCTCCTGAAAATGAGTGAAGTAAATGATCCTGACCTTGAAGAACCATTCCCTCTTTTTAATTCTGTTACAGCAGAAGTTGTTGGTAATGACTGTGACCCAATGAAGCTTACAAATACTTATCAGGAAATCTGTCAGAATCCTTTCTATTATATAGATTCCGATATTACTTTGGATGGAACTGTTGTCTATGAAGATTTTGATGCGGATGCTTCCAAATTAACTCTTCTGGTAAGTGAAAAAAATACTTCTAATGTTTACGCTGTCACTTATGAAGCGCAGAACTTTAATTCTATTCTCAATAAGGAGCTGCATATTACCGGAAAATTAAGCAACACTCATCGTGTACCTTATTACAACGACGAAAAAAAATCACTTGGATATGTTACTTATCCTTTAATCACAGCTTCATCTGTTGAATAAAAACTTCCCCCTCGCCGGAGAATTTCATGTATTTCATATCATGTTCTCCAATGAGGGGGATTTCTTTCTCATTTCTTATATTTTTCCGCAATCTCCAGCAGTTCTTCTACTCTTCTCTCAAAGGAATATTCCTTCTTGATCATTTCGTACTGTTCCATTGCTTTGGCTTTTACGGATTCATAGTCATTTTCTACTTTCTGGATGCAGGCATCAAACTCTTCTTTTGTGTCATAATAGAGTACCGCATCCGGGAAGATTTCTTTCATTTCCTCACAGCCGTCCGAAATTACCGGCAATCCACATGCAAGTGCATCAAAGATACGGTTATTGATGATCTGGTTATCCAGCATGTCTTTCCAGTGATCATTGAGCGTGACTTTGGCAGAACGGTACAGTGCCGGAAGTTTTTCATTCGGCATGAAAGTTCCATCGACCACTTCTTTGTGTTCAGGCATCATATCATACCATCCGCTTCCCCATACATGAAGCGGTACGCCAGCCTCTGCTGCCCAGTAAACGCAGTCTCTCATGACACCTCTGGTGCTTCCGATAAAGATATAATTTCCGTTGTACTGTTTTTTTGTTTCACCTTCCGGGCAGAATATTTCTGTATCCGTACACTGCAGAAGCGGCACAACCGGAACATTTACTTTACCTTTCAGTTCTTCTGCCATATGTCGTGATCCAACGCAGACAACATCATAAAGCTCGTATTCTGCTTTGGAAATCATATCCGGATGGCTGATATTCCACATGATATAGAGACATTTCTCATTTCTTCTATCCGGGTGATAGAAATATTTTCCTCTCAGAACAAGAACTACATCCGCATCTTCATCACAGCCCCAGTCCTGACGATTATCGATAATTGCATAGATATTCTGACGTTCCAGATATTTCTGCAATGCAACTGCATAATAGTAGTCACCCCAGAAAAATTTTGCCTCGCCTTCCGTAGCAGGACACTTGATCACCCATATCTTGCGACCGTCTGCTACACGTTTTATCTCTGCTGGCATCTTTGCCCAGTTTTCTCTCCGCACAAATTCCTGCTCAATATACTCTTTCAGATTTTTCTGCATTTCCTGCATATTTTTCTGTTGAAGTTTGATGAGTTTCTCCTGCTCTTTCAGTTGTTTTTTGATATATTTTTCCTGGTCTTTAAATTTTTTATCTATATATGTGCGTCCTGCCGGAACGATTTTACGTAAAAACCTTTCTAATTTCTGTTTGAATCCCATCGTTTTATTTTCCTTTTTCATATTTCCCATAATCTTTAGGTACTGTTCAAATTCCTGTTTGTTATAAAAATAATCTTTACTCTTTCCTTCTATTCCGAGTTCTCTGAACCATTCTCCTCTCAGCTTGTCTTTCAGTTTTGTTTTTGTCGGTTCAGAAAGGGTATTATAATTCCACAGAGAAAAATGAAGTGCATAATTGATATAGTCTTTTTCCAATTCCTTATACAGATTTTCTTCTCTGAGTCTGTCACGAAGTGCCATCAGTGCATGGTAGAAGCAGTCCCAGGAATACTCTCTTGTTTTAGACAGAGAATCCTTGGCATCGCGTCGCTGATGAGCAAGAACCATCGGTACAACGGATATTTTTTTTGCCAGAACTACTGCACTGAACACAAAAAGCAAATCATTGCTGGTCCGCTGCTCCTGAAATGTCAGATGGTGTTTATCCACAAATTCTTTGAGGAAGAGTTTGTCCCATGCCCATCCGACAAACACTTTGAACACATTGCCTGTCATCTGCCTGTGATTAAATGGATGATACGGTGGAATCTCATTCTCATGGATCACCCAGTCTGCTGAAACAAACTGTTTCTTCTCTGTATGATACTGGTCTGATTTGTATGCTACAAAATCTGCCTGATCTTTTTCTGCCAGATCATATGCCTTTTCCAGCATTCTCGGCTCAAAAAAATCATCTGAATCCAGGAAGGACAGATACTTGCCTGTCGCATGACGCATACCATTATTTCGGGCCGCCCCGGCTCCGGCATTCTTCTGCTCTATGATCTGGATACGGTTGTCCTCTGCTGCATACTCTCTCAATATATCAAGCGAACCATCTGTTGAACCATCGTCCACACAGATGATCTCAATATCTTTCAATGTCTGTCCAACTACACTGTCCATACACTGTTTCAGATATGGTTCGACATTATATACGGGTATGATTACTGATACTTTTACCATTATCGATTGGTCTCCCACTATACTCATTTAATTGCTTTCCTGCCTGTCCATTATATCGTTTCTGTAATATTTCGTCCATAGCTTTTTCTATTTCAGCTCTCCCCTCTATCATTTACTACATTTTTCTTGAAAAGCTGTATGTGAAATAATATACTATAACTTAACAACTTATGAATGAGGATCTATCATGAAAAATAGTCAAAAACTTTTGAAAGCAATTTCTGCTTTTACTCTTACATCTGTACTTTTAATACTTGTATACTATATTGGAGCAATTTATCCTTTTGGTGATCATGCTTTATTTAAATGGGATATGGAACTGCAATATATTGATTTCTTTCATTGGTGGCATCGCGTACTTCATGGACAGGCAAGCATGAGCTATTCCCTTTCCAAATCACTGGGGGACAATGCAATCGGCCTGACAGCTTATTACCTTTCCAGTCCATTTAACCTGCTTTTGTACTTCACAGACAATATACCTCTTTTTGTCTCTATTGCCACCGTCTTAAAACTGGCATCTGCCAGTCTGACTGTTTCTGTATTTTTATCGTATCGTTTTTGCGATATGAAATATATATGGAATCTGCTGTTATCTGTTTCCTATGGATTAATGGGATACAATTTATGTCAGGCAAGCAACATCATGTGGCTGGATGGTGTCATATGGCTGCCGATTCTGATGCTGGGCATATGGAAGCTTCTGTCCGAACGCAGAACTCTCCTGCTTTATTATTTATTGCATCACTGCTGTTTCCAGTGTACTGACTACTATGTTCTTCTTTCTTCCCGTCATCAAAAATCTGCTTCAGGGAAAAGGAATTGACACTTCCGGAGGCTGGTTTATTGGATTTCATGCAGGACTGAAGGATATTTTCAAAGGGTGCTTTTTCCTGACTGTACCATATACCGGTCAGGGGCTGACACTATTTTGTGGTTCGCTCACACTGATCGCACTAATCGGTTTCTTTATCAGTCGTAAGCAAAATTTAAAGGCCAAATTGTGGACGCTCGGCTATTTGTTATTTTTTATTTTGTGTGCCACATTTGTACCACTGGAAAATATCTGGAATGGTTTCCGCACTGTTTCTTCCTATTACTGTCGTTTCTCATTCGTGATAAGCTTTTTTATCCTTTATATTGCGGCTGTATTTCTTTCATCTTTTGTCCTGAAGAAGTATTATTTAAATAACATTGTAGCTGTTTTATGCATGATCTTTACTTGTTCAGAACTTTTTTACGGAGCTTATCAGACTTTCGTAAACGGATATTATGTGAGTGCTACAGCCTATAATCGGTATGCCACTACCCAGGAGCAGGCTGTCCAGGATCTCCATACGCTTGACGATTCGCTCTTTTATCGGACCGAACAGACATCCAGCTGGCGGACCAATGCTGATCATTTCCAAGGAAATTTTAACGAAGGACTGGCATACGGTTATATGCCGTTATCTTCTTACAGTTCTACATACAATAGTAATATCATGGCCTTTTATAACAAATGTGGCTACAGTGTATACCGTCTCCTGATCACCTGGTGTGAACCTATCTTATCCTCCGATTCGCTCCTGGGAATCAAGTATATTCTTGGTGACTTCACGCAAAGCGGATATGAAAAAGTGAATGACACAGGTTACAATAATAAAAACATTTACAAAAATCCCTATGCATTAGAACTAGGCTACAAAACCTCTGACGATATATCATCGGAGATTCACGCAGACAATATATTCGAATATCAGAATGCACTGCTTTCCCGGATTGTGGGACATCTTGTTCAATGCTATAAGACATGTACGGCAGAAAAAACGAAAAATAATGATGGCTACAGTTGGACCGTTACTTCTCCTGAACAGGATTCCGTATTATATGGATACTGCAATTATACCTCAGGAAATGACCTGAAGCTTTATATTGACGGAAATCTCCGCACCAAGTATTCCATCTGGTCAGCCTATAAAACTTTTCAGGTTGGTGACGGAAACACTCCTGCGCATATTGTTCAGCTAAAAGGAACTCTTCAACGCTCTCGGGAAATCGATGGGGTTTTCTATTATCTCGATATGCAGGAATTTCGTGATGTAATGAGGGAAATCTCTCAAAATCAGGTTACTACCTTTGACCTCCAGGATAAATATATCAAGTGTGAATATACTGCCCAGAGCGATGAACTACTTCTTCTCACCATCCCGTATGATGATGGATGGACTGCTTATGTAAATGGAGAAAAAGTCGAAGCATATAAACTGCAGGATATTTTTACAGGCATCCGTGTTACATCTGGTATCAATACAATTGAAATGAAATATACACTTCCGGGATTCAAAATTGGTGTGATTTTCTCCTGTCTGGGTGTTATAGTTTATTCTCTGACCTGCTTTTTCCTTTTCAAAAAGCAACGTCACTTTTAATATCATAAAAAAGGAGACTTTTTAATGACTAAATCTCGAAAAATATGGCTGGACGTTGTCCGTGCCACTGCAATTTTATGCGTCGTGCTTTGTCACTCTGTAGAAGCATTTTACCATCCTGTACTCCTTGGCCAGCTCCAGGTATCTTTTCCTCTCTGGAATATTGAAAACCTGCTTTTTACAATTGGACGAATAGGCGTTCCGTTGTTTCTGGCTACTACTGGTGCGCTTATGCTGCCCCGGGATTATCCTGATGTTTCTGCCTTTTATAAGAAATCACTGTTCCCACTATTCCTTACTACGGAAATATGGATTTTTTTCAATTACATTTTTTGCTGTGTGATTGAACACCAAACATTCAATATCTCCAGATTGCTTCTGGAAATGCTGTTTCTGAAATCCTCCTCCCTTTCACACATGTGGTATATGCCCGTGATCTTAGGATGCTACATTGCACTCCCTTTTCTTTCCCGGTTATTGCAGACATCCACAAACCTCCGGCAGTATTCACTGCTGTATGTTCTTGGAATCATCATCTTTTTTATAATTCCAACAGCAAATGTTTTTTTCAAAGAGGCAATCACTGTTATTCCCGTATTTCGTTCACAGCTTGATACTGGTTTGTGGGGCAGCTACTACAGTTTTTATATTATTACAGGATATCTGATCAGCAAACACCAGATGCTTGACCGCTTCAAAAGTCAGTCACTGCTGTTTGGAATCATTCTCGCCTTTGTTTTAAATTCAACCGGACAGTACTATTTATACAGCCATCATTATTATCAATCCGCATTTCTGTACTGGTATTCAGATTTTGCAATATTTCTGATCGGCATCTTCACCTTTGAACTGCTGAGACGAAGATATCACAACAAAGCAATCATTAAATTTGCACCAGTCATTGAATATATTTCCCGCTGCAGTTTCGGTATCTATATTATACATAAACCCATTTTAGTAGTTCTCCAGAAATACTTCAACCATTTTACGACCGCATCTGTACATATCCAGATGCCAGCATTATTTTTTGCCAGTCTGTTCGGCAGCCTGATTCTGCTCTATCCATTTAAATCTGTCTGGAAAAAAGCCGGTGTTCTTCTTTTTCATATCAAGTAAATACAAAAACAGAAAACGAGGAGGTCATCTGTCAGATATGCACCTCCCCACAAAATTTCATCATTCTTTTCTTTTCTGCTCTTTGCCATATAACAAAGAGCAGAATTGCCAATAACGAAATTATCGCACCTTCTCTGAACCCGGGTGATATATATTTCATTGTAATTTTATTTTCACCCTTATTCATTGTCAGTACAGTAAAAGTTCTGTCTGCATCTGCAGTTACTGTCTTTCCATTACATTCTATTCTCCATCCCTTATCATATGGTATCGTGAGCATCAGTTTCTCATTATCTTCTGTTGCAGTATACGTTCCTGTAACGCTTCCTTCTGTATAATCTTCAATCTGAAACATTTCCGTCTTTAGTTTTTCAATAGCAGCACGAAATTCCCTCATATCGAGATAATAAAAGACACCTTCCAATTCGTCTTTATTCGGTATATTTCCTTTTAATGTTACTGTTGCAATATCTGACTGTTCCGGATCATCAATTTGAAATGTTTTATAAGAAGTTACTCTGGAATAAGTCGTTCGCGCTTTTCCGTTTATAAAGATAACTGTCTGCGCTGCATTTTTTATCACATGATCTATATACCCATATAAAATATGTTCCTGTTCAGGTACTTTTATCTGAAATTCATCGCCATCTTCCAGAACTGTTTTCTGTGAATCTACTTTTTTGAAACATTGAATATTTTCACCCAATAATGTAGACAACAACATGTTCTGATATTCAAATGCATTTTCAGCCTCTATATTTTCGATATCTGCATCCTGTACACGATACCCAAGATTCAGCGCATATGGATTCAGATACACGCTTTTATCATTTATAACACCTGCATCTATATCTTTTTTACAACCTTCTATGTCATGATCACTTATAATATATTTGATACCCCATAATGAATCTGTTAACAAAAGTGGTTCGTTATACTGCATAAATTTATAATAATCATGATAACCACATTTATGATACAGTTCTGTCAGTGCACTGTTGATCGTTGAAGTATATGTTGCAAATGAATGATATCCAAATTGCAAACCTTCATTAAATACGCCCAGATAATTTGCACCTTTATCTTCACCTGCTACAGAAGCCTGTTCTGTTCTGTAAAAGTCATCGTCTGAACCTTCCAAGCTATTAAATCGTTCTTGCTGCTGTTCATCATACTCACTGTATTTATGTCCCTCAACCGGAGCAAAAGATTTCACAATGCTGTAACCATTAAACAGCAATTCCACACTTATCCAGACACATACAACTGATTTAAACCATTTTTTGTGAATGAATTTTGCACCTTTTTCAAGATAAGCTGCCGTCAGATAAATGATAAAAAAAACGATAATAAAAGAAAATCTACAATAATACGAATTTGCTTTTCTGAATCCATTCCAGACATTTTCCAATGGAATAAACGTTGCCGACACAACCAGAAAAATCATCAATACCGCAGACAGTACTTTTTCTTTCAGATTTCTTTTTGATAAAAAATAAGCTACAACACAAAAAAGAACGAATGTCCCACAAAAGAGCATTATTCCCTGTGATTCTGTTCCAAAGGATTTCTGCATCCATACTCCCGGAAGAAGACCCTTTATCAAAGTCTTTATTCCTATATGAAATCCTGGCGTATAATCTGTTGTACTTTCAATTCCCTTTCCCTGAAGTAAATTCATTGCTGTCGGTAAAAACAGAACCATAGATCCCATCACCGCAAGCAGCATTGTTACCCCATATTGAACAATCGATACAACATATTTTTTCTTCTCTCCTGCACAGAATAATTCGAAAAAAAAGTATAACACTGAAAACAGGCAACACATATATGCCATATACCAGTTACAAATAATCATCACCAAAACTGCTGCAAATAAATATTTTTTTTTCTTTTGTGTTACAAATCGATATACCCCAATACATATAAGAGGCAGCATAATCAGTGCATCCAGCCACATGAGATTACATTTCTGTGAAATTCCATATGACATCATGCCGTAACAGGTTGCCAGAACAATCGTCCATACATTATCAACAGCCGGGAATCTGTTTCTAATGAAAAAGGCACTCGCAGATGCTGCAAGTGCCAGTTTTAATATAGTAAGAACAAGCACAAATATCTGAATGTCATCAAAAAACAAAATCAGGAGATTCAGCGGACTGGCCAGATAATACGCATACAATCCAATCATGTTGCTTCCCATACCCGCATTAAACGAATAGAAAAGATCACCTCGGCCAGTCAATACCTGCTTAAACCAGGAAAAGAACTGAATGTACTGCCATCTCAGGTCCCAAATCAGCAAACTTTTCTCTCCAAACGGATATATACCTGCCTTATAAAAGATAACCAGCAACATTGCTGCTGTAATCAAAAAAGGAATACTATATACCCACACTTTTTTCCTGGTATTACTCAACATCTAAAAATCTCCATTCTGTTTTATTTACCACTCACTTGCTCTTATCCAATCCTCATATGATGCCAGATGTATATGTTCACCAACCACATGACTCTGAGATTTATAAATTTTCAGCAATTCTACTTTTTTGTCAACACTGCTCTGTGGAACTTTTCTCAGTGAAGCTTCCACACTCGGAAGTCTTCTTGCACTGTAATATCTTTCGAAATAATATAAGTTATTTCCCCAGCAATTTTTATAATAACTCTCAGTCATTAATCTACTTGTCATCTTGTGATGGATATGTCCATATTCACCATCCGGATTATGTGTTGCAACCATTCCCCAGTGCTTATATTTCATAAGGAGATCCAGATCTTTCGCAATCTGTGGTTTTGAAGTTGCCCAGTCAGATCTCTTTCCTCCCACCAGATCCGGATATTTCAAAATCAATCCAACATTTCCTGACTCTTTTATCACCTCATAAAACTCATTCTTCCGCACTTCATTATAACCGTTTGTCAGACATACAACAAACCAGCCGCCTTCTGTCAGATGTGCGCCACCCCACAGAGTCTCATCGTCCGGATGTGCAACCACCATAAGTTTCGTACAGTTGGACAGAGGAAGTTCATCCAGCATTTCTTTGGTGACCTGGCCTTCTGTTGTCTCAGGATCATATTTTGTCGCATTTTTTTCCAGCTGACCTTTGTTGTTAAAGTACTGTCCGTTATACCAGCAGTTCTTCTTCATACGCCCGCTGGCATCCACATAGTAAGTCTGTCCACTGGTCTGTATATATTTATTTGTGGCCATTTTGCCATCTGCACCAAAATAATACTTATTGCTGCCAACAGTTTCCCATCCTGTCACAAACCGGCCTTTATTCAAATAGTACGTGTTATTTTTCCATTTATGAATGCCGCTTTTTCTGGAAAGCACTCCGTTATTTTCAAACCAGTACCATTTGCCTTTTATTTTTACCAGTCCGGTTGCCAGGCTTCCGTTTTTATTGATATAAACCTGTGTTTTTCCATATTTGTAAAGGCCTTTTTTCTTTACAAGTCTGCCATCTTTGCCAAAGATATAAAGTTTGTTATTGACTGCTTTCTTTCCTGTATAGGCACGTGCAGTCTTCCTGTCAAAATAATATCTGTCCTTCTTGTACTTCACCCAGCCGGTTTTGCGGACACCCTTTTTATCAAAGTAGTAGTAATATTTCTTTATCTTTTTTACTTCATTCTTTACATAGGTATTGTTTACTTTATACTTATAAGTCGTTCCCTTGCGAACCCAGCCGGTCTTTCCGGCAGCCTGTACGGACAGTGCTGACATCGCAAACAATACACAAATGATCAATGTTACAAATAGGCTTTTTTTCATTTTACTTTTCATTTTATTCACGCTTTCAAATTTCATTTGCATTCATATGCTGGCAAAGCAACTGCCAGCATTATGGTAAAAAAGTTACTATAAAATTCCATATTTATAGCATACTTTGTTTAATCTGTAATTGCAATCACTTTTCTTGAGTTTTTTTACATAATCTATTGCTTTTTGGGGACAATTTCATATTTGACAGACCATCCTTCCTGTGATAGGCTTCCAGTAAAATATATCTTATATGATTGTGGAGTTATATAATGGAACGTATTCTGAATTATACTATTTCTGCTGCCGATGAAGGCATGATCGTTCTGGATTTTCTGCGTAAACAGGGATTTTCCAGACATATACTCACAGCAATGAAAGCTGACAGAGAAGCACTTTCTCTAAATGGACAGAAAGCCGGCGGACGGACAGTTCTTTCCTGCGGTGATCATTTTCGAGTCCGACTTCTCGAAACCGTTCCCACCGACGGCATCCTCCCAACGCCTCTGAACATTCCCGTACTCTATGAAGACGAAGATATTCTGGTAGTAAACAAACCCGCCGATATGCCGGTTCATCCTTCCCTTGGCAATTATACCAACACACTTGCCAACGGAGTTGCCGCTTATCTGGAAACAAAAGGAGAATCTTGTCCTTTTCGTTGTATCAACCGGCTTGACCGTGATACCTCCGGTGCACTGATCCTGGCAAAAAATGCACTCAGTGCCGCGATTCTTTCTGTTCAGATGCGAAATCGTCAGATAAGCCGTACCTATCTGGCCATTGTTGAAGGAATTCCCCGCCAGAGCGGAACGATTTCTGCACCAATCAGCCGCGCAGCTGATTCTGTAATCGAACGTCGTATTGATTTTGAGAATGGGGAATCGGCCATCACACATTATCAGCTGCTGGAAGTAAAAAATAATCATTCACTTCTTGAAATCCATCTCGAAACCGGACGTACACATCAGATTCGTGTACACATGGGTTATATTGGACATCCACTCCCCGCTGATTATCTGTATAATCCTGTATACGATACTTTCAAACGCCAGCCTCTGCATTCTCTGCAGTTGAAATTTTGCCATCCGATCACAGGAACTCCCATGTGCCTTATGGCACCTGTTCCCGAAGATATGAGCAATGCTTTTTAGCAAAAAGCAGCTGTTTTCCCTGGAAACCACAAGGTTTCTTTCAGAAAAACAGCTGCTTTATTATGCTTTATTTTTTTCGTAAACAATCTGCAGACCTTTCAGGAGAAGATCTCCATCCAGAATCATCTTTCGTTTACAGTGCGGAATGATTTTTCTGGACATGCCTCCGGTTGCGATCACGGTAACCTTCTGTCCGAGTTCTTCCTCGATTCTGTCAATGATACCGTCCACTGCTGCCGCATTGCCATAAAGAATTCCACTCTTCATACAGTCTACTGTATTCTTGCCGATGATCTTCTTTGGTTCTTCAATACTGATTCCACTCAGCTGAGAAGCTCTTGTTGTCAGCGCATCCAGTGAAATCTGCACACCTGGCATGATCATACCGCCAATATAATGTTTCTTATCATCCACTACAGAAATTGTAGTTGCTGTTCCCATATCAATGATGACCAGCGGAACCGGATACTGTGCCAGTGCCGCAACTGCATCTGCAACACGATCCGCTCCCATTTCTCCCGGATTGTCCAACATGATATTCAGTCCGGTCTTCACTCCTGGTCCAAGAATCATTGCATCCTTTTTGAGAATTTTCTGTACAGCCAGTCTGGCTGCTGATGTAATCTGAGGAACAACAGAAGAGATAATTGCCCCTTCAATATCCGCACGGTTGATATGATGGATATCAAGAATTGTTTTGATATCAATCGCATATTCCAGTTCTGTTTTCGTCCGTATCGTGGATATACGTTCTGTAAAATATATTTTTTCTTTATCAATACAGCCAACAACTATGTTGGTATTTCCAATATCAATGGCTAAAATCATATTTCTCATTCCTGTCTGTAGGATTTTTATGCTGCAGTATCTGTTTTTACAATCTGGACTGCCGGAATCAGGTGTGCTTTGGAAAGCGCGGTTCCTACAGCTGCAGTGATGATTGTAGAAGAAACCATCTCACTGATTGCATTAACGCCAACCATAAGACAGCATCCAACAATAATATTGTGACCTCCCATCAGATTCCTGATCAGCTCTGTATTTCCAAACATCACAATCAGCGCAGTCATAAAGAACAGTGTATTCAAAAATGCAGAAAAGAATCCGGTAACAGCACAGGATACATACGTATTTGCCTTTTTGTGAACAGCTCTGTAAATGAATCCAATACAGATACCATCAAGAATACGCGGTCCAAAACACTGTACCGCCGTCATAAACGGATTGATCTGAAACAGAGCAGATCCAAGGGCACTTACACCGCCGATTCCTATTGCCTGCATAAAACTGGTCAGTCCAAAAACGGCTCCTGCGATTGCGCCGCCTGTCGGTCCAAGTACAATGGCGCAGACTGCAACTGGAATTACGTTAAAAGTTACTGCCAGTGGTCCGATATTCAGATATCCCAGTGGTGTATAAGCCATCAGAAAAAGGATTCCTGCCATAAGGCCCAGAATGGTCAGCTGTGATGTGGTAAATTTCTTTGTTTTCATGTTTTCCTCCTTGTTATCGTTCCCTTACACGGGATACAATACGGTGCGGAATTGCGGGCATATGAAGTTTTTATTTACCCGCTTCCTGGTGAACGGGTTACTGTTCCTCCCTTTCTTTCTGAATAGAGAGAATTTTATCCAGGATGACATTGGCTGCATCCTCCTTGCTCATAAGCTGGAGTGATACGTCTTCATCCTGTGTAATCAGAGTCAGAACATTGGTATCCCCCTGGAATCCGGCACCTGCCACCTTCAGATTATTGGCAGCAACCATATCCAGATGTTTTTTTCCAAGTTTTGCTCTGGAATTACCAAGCATATTCTGGGTTTCCATTGAAAATCCACACAGAAACTGTCCCGGCAGACGATGTTCTCCCAGATATCCCAGGATATCGTCTGTCTTTTCCAGTTTTATACTCATCTGTTCCTCATGCTTCTTTACCTTGTCCTCATAGACATTGGCCGGACGATAGTCAGCGACTGCTGCTGCTTTAATGATAATGTCCTGCTCAAAGCTTACAGAAGTAACTGCATCAAACATTTCCTTTGCCGTCACTACCGGAACAAGCTTTAGAAACGGTGGCGGTTCGATTGCACATGGTCCGCTGACCAGTGTTACATCCGCCCCACGGAGCATAGCTGCTTTTGCCAGTGCATATCCCATCTTTCCGGAAGAATGATTCGTAATATAGCGTACAGGATCGATTGCCTCCTGTGTCGGTCCGGCAGTCACAAGGACTTTACGGCCAAGGAGATCTTTTTCTTTTGCAATTTCTCTCAGGATATAGTCCAGAAGCATCTCCGGTTCCGGCATCTTTCCGGCTCCTGTATCGCCACATGCCAGATAACCACTGGCCGGCTCGATCACTTCATAACCATAATGCTGCAAAATAGCGAGATTATCCTGAACGATCGGGTTTTCGTACATATTTGTATTCATAGCAGGTGAAACGATCTTTTTACATTTACACGCCATGATCGTAGTCGTCAGCATATCATCTGCAATTCCATGCGCCAGTTTGCCGATCACATTTGCGCTTGCCGGTGCGATCATCACCACATCCGCCTGCTTTGCGATGGAAACATGTTCTACACTGAACTGAAAATTTCTGTCAAAGGTATCTACCAGACATTTATTTCCGGTAAGAGTTTCAAAAGTAATTGGATTGATAAAATTCGTAGCATTCTGCGTCATCAGTACATGTACCTGCGCGTGAAGCTTCTTCAGTGCGCTTGCAAGATACGCAATCTTATATGCCGCAATACTTCCGGTCACTCCCAGAAGAACTGTTTTGCCTTTTAACATATCGTTCTCCTCCTCTGGCAGACAATGCTGTGCCTGCATCTGTTTTATTATAACAGCCTCTTCTGTAATTGCAACGTATTTTTCCAGTGTTTGACTTTTTGTACAGCATTTTGTTGAACCCTATGAAAATCTGTACTATAGTAATCTGTAATAAAAAGAATTTTTTATTTTCCACAAAAAGGCCATAAAAGGATAGGAGGTCAATATGAAAGCAGTTCAAATCACAGGATGGTGTGCACGTTTTATCAGAGAACAGGTCCAGCCCGGAGATATCTGTATAGATGCAACCATGGGAAATGGGAATGATACGCTTCTTCTCAGTTCTCTCTGCGGAAAAGACGGACATGTTTTTGCTTTTGATATTCAGGAAGAGGCACTTATCAATACACGTAAAAGGCTCATGGAAGCAGATGCACCCCAGAATTATACCCTTCTTCTGGAATCGCACACCAATATAGAGCACTATGTCGATCCGGGTACTGTCAGCTGCATTACCTTTAATCTTGGATATCTGCCGGGTGGGGACCACACCAAAGCAACCCACGCCGATACCAGCATTGCCGCACTTTCCAAAAGCCTGGACCTTCTGCAAAAAGGCGGGCTGATCTCACTCTGCATCTACAGTGGTGGTGATTCCGGTTTTGAGGAACGTAATGCTGTCCTTGCCTGGTTAAAAGAACTGAATCCACATAAATATCTGGTCATCCGCAGTGACTATTATAACCGTCCGAACAACCCGCCAATTCCGGTTCTGATCATTCGTCAGTAAAACAGGTCCGCTATGTTTTATTGCAAAGTAAAAGACCGATGTCGCACACCTCACGCTGCATCGGTCTTTTTTACGTTACATAAAATTTTTATTTTATCAGTCTGTGATCTGAATGCTGTCGATCACCGGCTGTTCGTCTGCTTTGATTGTTCCATTATCATCCGTTGGGTTGGCATTTTTGCAGATTTCATCAACGATATCCATACCTTCTGTCACTTTACCAAATGCTGCGTAATCGCCATCCAGGAAAGTACTGTCTGACTGGACGATAAAAAACTGTGAACTTGCGCTGTCCGGATCAGAAGATCTTGCCATGGAAATGGTTCCTCTCACATGAGAAATATCATTCTTTACACCATTACTTGAGAATTCTCCCTTAATAGTCTCTCCGGATCCTCCGGTACCATTTCCTTTCGGGTCCCCACCCTGCATCATAAAGCCATCCATAATACGCCAGAACGTAAGTCCGTCATAAAAACCTTCCTGTGCCAGTTTCACGAAATTGGTAACGGTGACCGGTGCTGTATCGGCATCGAGTTCCACTTTAATGTCCCCATAATCACGGATGCTGATATCCGCATGGTGGATTCCTGTCAGCTCCTGGCTGGTATCAAGCACTGTATTTTCCACAGTCGCACCATCTGTATCAGTACCGTCACTGAAGCCGGCCTCTTCCGCTTCTTCTTCGCTTGCCACATTTACATCTTTCGTATCTTCATCAGAAGAAGCTTTATCTTCTGATTTTTCATCTGTAGTTTCTGCTTTTGTATCATCTGCTTTCTTGCTGCTGCCACATCCTGCAAGTGTACCTGCTGTCAGCACAACGGCAAAAAGCACTGCCAGAATTCTGGATTTCATGTTCTGTTCCTCCTGTCTTTTTGTTACTGTTCACTTCGTTCCCAGCAACATCTTTTTTCTGATAGTATTCACAGTGTAACACCCCATAAACTTAAAGTCAAATCCTGACTTGTATCAGACGTTCAGCTCTGCTACAATAAGAAACAAAAAAGCAGAAAGGACTTTTATTATGAAAAAAATTGCAAGTTTTACCATAGACCACATCAAGCTGCAGCCTGGCATTTACGTTTCCCGTAAAGATTACCTCGGCGATCAGGTCATTACAACTTTCGATATCCGCATGACCTCCCCAAATGAAGAACCAGTCATGAACACAGCTGAACTCCACGCTATGGAACATCTGGCAGCTACGTTTCTCCGCAATCATGCTGAATTCGGTCCAAAAGTAATTTACTGGGGTCCGATGGGCTGCCGCACAGGAAACTATCTTCTGCTGGCAGGCGATTATGAATCCAAAGATATCGTTCCTCTCATGACTGAGATGTTTGAATTCATCCGGGATTTTGAAGGTGAGATTCCGGGTGCTTCCGCAAAGGACTGCGGCAATTATCTGGATATGAATCTCGGTATGGCAAAATATCTTGCTGACAAATATCTGAAAAATGTTCTTTACGATATCAGGCCAGAACGTCTGACTTATCCGGAATAATCTTTCAATATCGTTACTTAGTAACATAAAAAAAGCTGAACTTCTGATCTGAAGTTCAGCTTTTTTGTAAAATATCTTACTACTGGGCTGTGGTCTGTGCTGCTGCATCTGCAGTGGCAGCTCCTGCCGGAGCTTCTGTAGATACATACTGGGCATTCACATAACCTGTCTGGTCATTGATGCTCACCTCTACCCATTGTCCATCTTCGCTCACACCTGTACTGGTCAGCTGCTGTCCAACAAGTGTTCCTGTAATGATATCCGCATCTGTACTGCAGTCAGAGCGTACGTTTACACCCTCTACAGCATAATAAGTTCCGCTTTGTTTTATGATATTCACACCACTTGCTGTCTGAGCCATTTCTACCGCCGGAGTTGGTGTTGCTTCCGGAGTCGGGGTTGCTTCTGGTGTAGGTTCCGGGGTTGGTGTCGGAGTTGCTTCAATCACAGTCACAGTAGAGTCTTCTCCTCCCGTGCTATATCCACATCCGGATGCCACAACAGCCAATCCGGCCAGCACGATCAGTAATCTGGATTTCTTCATAGAAATAATTTCCTCCTTTATAACGCATAAGCTTACCAACACTATACCCCAATTCCGGTATATTATGCAAGTCTTTTTTTGTAGTCTCCTCTGTCTGTAACGACTTCACAGCCGATCTGCTCCATCCGCCTGCTGAGACACATTCTGCATTCCGCAGCTTCGTCACCTGTGCATATTTTCCCATCATACAACATGTATTTTTTTCTGACTGAAACAGGAGAAAGATTCGGCATCACAACATTGGCACCTGACAGAACGCCCATTTCTCTTCCTCTTGGATGAATCGTCCCAAGGGCAGTCGTTGCAGGAAGCAGCACATCCGGAAGCATCAGTCGCAGCAATGCAAGATAAAACAGTGTATCATCCAGTGTTCCACTTCTTTCATTGCAAAATGGGGTATCCTGATGTGCAATAAACGGCCCGATTCCAACCATTTCCGGATCAAGTTCCTTCAGAAACAAAAAGTCTTCCACGAGGTCGTCAACTGTCTGTAATGGTGAACCCACCATGAATCCTGCCCCCGTCTGATACCCCAGTTTCTTAAGTATCCGAAGACAGTTTTTGCGGTTTTCTCCGGACATTTCCAGCGGATGAAGCCGCATATAATGACGTGGATCAGCCGTTTCATGTCGTAACAGATACCTGTCAGCCCCTGCCTCTCTGTATGCACGGTAGCTTTCTTCTGATTTTTCTCCTATGGAAAGAGTCAGTGCGCAATCCGGATATTGTTCTTTAATCTTTCGTACGATCTGTACGATCCTGTCATCTGTAAAAAAGCCGTCCTCGCCGCCCTGTAGAACAAAGGTACGAAAACCAAGCTCATATCCCTGCCTGCAGCATTCCAGAATATCTTCTTCCGTCAGTCTGTAACGCTGTGCATTCTGATTGCTCCGACGGATCCCACAATAATAGCAGTCATTTTTACAGTAATTGGTAAATTCGATCAGACCACGTACATAAATCTTATTTCCGTACACTTCCTGCCGGACCTGATTTGCCAGCTCCCGTGCATACTGATCTGTCTCTTCTGAACGATTCGCCAAAAGTCGGTGAAACTCTTCTGCAGTCAGCATCTGTTCCTGATGCAGTTTATCAATTAATCTTTTCATGTATTCTCTCCAGCAGAAATATTTACATTTGTTTTTTTCCTCTGGCAATATATTTTCCGAGTTTTTCTTTTACCAGCTGACCATCGTCTACCGCCAGATTACCTCTTAAAAATACTTTATCAATTCCGCAGCGCAGTCTGAATCCTTCAAATGGATTATTATCAGTGTTATAAGCATGTGTGGCAGCAGATATCACACTTTCTTTTTCCGGATCCAGTACTACAATGTCTGCATCACTTCCTGGTGCAAGCACACCTTTCTGCGGATAAACGCCATACAGCTTCGCCGGATTTTCGGATAGAAGCTTACACATCTGTTCCTGCGTAATCCTGCCTTCCTTTACCCCATACGTATAAAGTAATGTTCCGCGTGTCTGGACTCCCGGAAGTCCCCCCGGTATCTTTGTAAAATCATCTTTGCCCAGGGCCTTCTGTGCAAGTGTAAAACTGCACTGATCCGTAGCTACTGTCTGGATATCTTCTCGTGACAACGCTTCCCACAGACAGTCCTGATCTTCTTTTTTGCGAATCGGAGGTGCACAGACATAAACAGCTCCCTGAAAATCTGGTTTCGCATACACACTATCATCAAGTAGCAGATACTGTGGACATGTTTCTGCATATACTTCCTGTCCGTTCGCTCTTGCACGCATAACTTCTTCAAATGCTTTTTTATTTGTAAGATGTACTACCATCACCGGTGCATCTGCCTCCTTGGCAATCACGAGCAGACGGTGAACAGCTTCCGCTTCCATCGTATCCGGACGCACCAGTGGATGATTTTCCGGTCCAAGTCTTCCCTCTTTTTTTGCTTCTGCGATCAGCGCATCGATCACGCCTGCATTCTCGCAGTGCACACCTGCAAAACAGCCACATTTTCCAAGTTTTTTCAGGATTTTATACATATCGCAGTCATTTACGATCATTGCCGGATATGTCATATACAGTTTGAAACTGGTGATTCCATGATCGATCATGTCCTGTATTTCCTGTTCTGTCTTTTCATTCCATTCCACGATTGACATATGGAAAGAATAATCACAGGAACATTTGTCATCTGCCTTCTTATGCCATTTATCAAGACCTTCCTTCAGAGTGTGTCCACCCTTATCCTGTGATGCATAATCAATGACAAATGTAGTTCCCCCGAGAATCGCTGCTTTTGTTCCAGTCTCAAAATCATCCGCCGTTACTGTACCTGCTACTTCCAGATCAAAATGTGTATGACCATCTATGAAACCTGGAAAAAGGAGTTTCCCACTGACATCGATTTCCTGTGCATCCTTGGATGGAAGATTTTTCCCAACCTGTACGATTTTTTCTCCTTCTACCAGAATGTCCAGCTGCTCTGATTTTTCGCCTGTTACAACCGTTCCGTTTTTCAATAAATATTTCATAGTTTTCACCCCCAAAAACAAATCCTTGTTTATGATATTAAATATATCATTCTTCCGCCAGAGCATCAACTACTATCTATGCATCCAAAAATATTTCGAACAATTTTTTTAAGGCATGCTTAATTTTTCTTTGAAAAAACTTTATCTCAAAAAAAATTTATGTTATATTAGTAATAATAACAATACAAACCACAACATGGAGGAGGAATAATAATGGGACGGCTGACTGTATTAAAACAGATTGCAAGAGATCTTGCTTCTCAATTTGGTCCTGATTGTGAAATCGTAATCCACGATCTCAAAACCAACGATCCGGAACATTCCATTGTCTATATCGAAAACGGTCATGTTACCGGAAGAGGAATTGGTGATGGTCCTTCTAATGCAGTTTTTGATGTAATCAGGCATAACAACAAAAAAGGAAGCGACTCAACAGACGAGATTCAGGATCATTCCGGATATCTGATGAAAACCTCTGACGGTAAAATTCTAAAATGCAGTACTTCCTATATCCGCGACGATGATGGCACCTTGCATTATGTATTTGGAATCAACTATGATATTACAAAGCTGACCATGATCGAAAGTGCACTGCACGCTCTGGTCACTCCCGTTAATAAGGAAGAAAAGCCAAAAGAGATCACCCACAGTGTCAATGATCTGCTGGATCATCTGATTGAAGAATCCGTAGCTCTGGTCGGAAAACCAGTAGCTCTGATGAACAAAGAAGACAAGGTGACTGCAATCCAGTTCCTGAATGATTCCGGTGCTTTTCTGATTACAAAATCCGGCGATAAAGTAGCTAATTATTTCGGTATTTCCAAGTACACGCTGTACAGCTATATTGATGTAAACAAATAATCTTTTACAACAAAAATCCGCTGAATATCATTCTCAGATGATATCCTGCGGATTTTTTATTGATTATTTCGTTGTTTATTTTCTACTGTGTCTGCTGATTCAGCAATCGTTTGATGACATCAATGGTTTCCTTGATACCATAATTCGCACTGTTGATACAAAGGTCATAATTTTCCGGTTTTCCCCATTTCTCTCCAGTGTAAAATTCGTAATATTTTTTGTGCTGTTTATCCATCTTCTTCAGGAAACGGACAGCCTGCTTCATATCCATATTACGAACATCCATAACATGTTGTGTGCGTACCTGGAATGGTGCGCTGATAAATATACTGATATGTGGAATATGGTTATTCTTAAGGATTGCATCTGCACATCGTCCCATGATCAGGCAGTCCTCTGTTCTTGCCAGTTCACAGATCAGATCGCTCATATTAAAGAAGACCGCATCCTGCTTGGAAAGTCCATGATAACGATTCAATTCTTTCAGTTTCGTCTTCAGGCTCTCATGCGTTTTCTTTCCATACTTATTGAAATCCGTAAAATTCTCTTTATCCTGAACATTATCTTTTTCTGCTTCCAGGCGTTTCATAACCTGGTCAAAGATTTCCACATCATAATAGTTAATTCGCAGTTTATCAGCAAGTTCAAAACCAATATCATTTCCTGCACTTCCCTGTGTACGGCTGATACAGATAACCAAATGGTCATTTTCTGAGATTTTCTCTCTTCTGACAGCCAGATTCAGTGCTGCTCTCTCTGCATCCAGAATATCCGTAGAACCAAACATGTTTGGAAGCTGCTCAATTGCTTTGAGGATCTCATCATACTCCGTCATCAGGCGGCTTTTTTCTGCCGGATCTTTAATCGTACGAGCCATATTACTGATCAGTGCAAGTTCACTTCGAAGAAGATGTCCGTCCGGTTTTGTATACATCAGCATACTCAACGTACGGATCGTCGTATCACGGTTTCCGGTAAACGTACGTCCAAGAGAAGATCCCAGAACACGATATACTTCTGCATCCAGATCATAAATACGATTGGCAAGTTCTGTATATATTTCACGATTGATATTTTCTGACATAACTCTCCCCCCTTACATAAAGAACACAAGCATATCCAGTATAAATACCGGAACAAGGAATACCAATGACCAGCCTATGTATCCGAAGAAGGACGGCATATTGACACCATTCTCGTCAGAAATAGATTTTACCATAAAGTTCGGAGCATTACCGATATATGTGTTGGCTCCCATAAATACCGCACCACAGGAAATCGCAGACAAAAGTTTGACCGGAACTGTGCCAAGACTTGTTGTAACTCCATTCAGGAAACCAAGGGTTCCTGCCGTGGTAAGAAATACCAGATAAGTTGGTGTATTATCCAGGAAACTGGACAGTGCACCGGTTGCCCAGAACATTTCACGCGGACTGGAAAGTCCGATATGAGGTCCAAGTGCTTTCAGAAGCATCAAGGCCGGTTGCATGGTAATAAAAATACCGATAAACAATACCGCAACCTCCTGGATAGCCCCCCAGGTAAAATGGTTTCTTCTACGGATGCTCTTATCCGTTGTTTTAAATGACAGAAATGCAGCCAGAAGGATCATAACAATCTCTATCAGTGCCGGGAATGTCAGTGTCACTTCACCGAAAATGTGGATTCCCATAACTTCTCCTGCCGCATTCTGGAACGCAGAAAGTCCCGGAAGTACCCCGCTTAGGATAACCGCTGCCACGATCATCACCAGGAAGATAATATTATGCAGTCCTTCAATATGAAATTCTGTACCAGGTTTACTGATATCCGGTTTACGTCCCTGTGCAATGTCTTTACGATATGCCAGCTTATCCACATGATAGAATACAAACAGCATGATCACCATGTTGAAGAGCAGGACCGGTAACAGATGCAGACTCCAGAAGAACGGTACTCCTCTCATAAATCCCATAAGGAGCGGCGGATCACCGATTGGTGTCAGACATCCACCCATATTAGATACCATAAAGATAAAGAATATCATGATATGGCTTTTTCTCTTCCTCCAGGAATTCATCTTGATTACCGGTCGTACCATCAGCATACTGGCACCGGTCGTTCCGATACAGCTGGACAAAAGAGTTCCGAAAGCGAGCAGGCAGGCATTTACCCTCGGAGAGCCTGCAAAATCACCTTCCATGGTAATATTACCCGAAACACAGAAAAGTCCGAAAAGAAGAACAATAAAAGTAAGATAATCATTTACAATACATTCAAGAACTGTCTCTGTTGCTTTGCCTGTACCATAAACCACTGCAAACGGAATCACCATCAGCAGAATCCACATAAGTACCACATGTGGCTGATGTGCTTCCCACCATTCAGCTTTGATCAGCGGCATCACGGCGATGCAGAGCAGCAGCCCCGCAAAAGGAATGCACAGCCATACCGGCACCTGAGTGGTTGTTTCTCCACTTCCTGCTGCCCAGACACCTGTCGGACACATCAGAAGCATGGACAGAAGCATTCCAAAAAATGTTACTGTTTTTTTCAAAGATGTCACCCCCACGTTTAGTTTTCAATCAGTGGAAATTATAACATACCTGTTGCAAATTACAATTGCACTTTCGTTCAATAAATCCTGTATCTCTCCTGTTCCTTTTGTGCATTTTTCCTATATATTGTATTTTTATTAGTGCATTGTTGTACTTCTGTAAAGTATTTCTATATCAATTTGTGCATTTTTGATGCAAATTAACTGTTTGTATAAAACAAAGTTTTTTTGTATTTTTATTCATAAATTAAGCCAACGGGCAAGTTCCCCGCTGGCTTAATTTTAGTAATCGCTGCTGGATCCCGAAAAACTCTCTCCACCACTTGAAAAGCTTCCTGAATCATTATTATCGTTTTTGACTTTTGCAGTCTGGCTTACCGTCTCATACAGGAAAATATCATGTTTTTCGCTCAATTCCAGTCCACTATCCGTCGTATATTCACTGGCATCCGGCTGCTGCACACGTGTTTTCATCTTACGTACCTGATACCAGGTGAGAACTCCCGTTGGAATGATCATGATCACAAATGCCATGAGAAGATCTTTCACGAACCGTCCGCCAACTGCTTCATCACTGAGATCCATCAACCGGATATTCTCTCCTTCCGAAATGCGGTCAAGTCCCGCCTCCAGATCATGAATCAATGACTGATATCCACCGAATGGATCATCATCCTTAAGATATGTCTTACATTTATCCAGCATTTCATCCTGGATTCTCGTAGAAAACTCATTCTGCGTGTCTCCGCGGAATACGATCGTAATGTTTCTGACACCCGGCTGATGGAAAATACACATACCTTCATGAGTATCTCCATAACCAATTTCATTAGCCTGCATAAATTCCGCAGCATACTGACGATAATCTTCGTCCTCTCCCACATCCTGTGAGATCCAGAGAACGGCATCATATCCATATGTATCATATATAGTCGCAAGTTCATCATTAAGCTCTGTGATCTCATCATCACTCAGAATCCCGCAATCATCAAAAACCCAGGACATTTCTCCATTTTCATCTTCCTGTGCCGTCTCTGTCTCAGCACCTGCATACACCACAGCCGGTGAAAGCACACCAAGGCTCATCACAAGCAGTGATCCGCTTAAGATAAGATTCATTTTCTTCATTCAGATCACCCCCATAAATCGCAGTGCTGTAACGATTGCTGTCATAGCAATTGTCAGCGGGATATGACATTTGAACCAGTATTTTACTGCCAGATCTTTTCCCACCGGAAGGTCACCGATCAGACGTCCCGTCTGTCCATTCATGGCAAACGAATATGTTTTTCCATTCCATTTTGTATTCAGAAACCATACCGGAAAAAGGCCATATTTTACCTCGCCTTTATTCGTTACAGTAACCTTCTCCTGCTTCGGCGTAACAGTTGCATATCCTTTTACACTCGCTTCAAAACAGTCTTTGACGCTCTGTTCCATACGTTCATAGACACGTCCGGTCAGTTCATCCGGTTCCTGATCATATTTATCTGCCATATATCCGGACAGGTAGGACATATTAAATTCTGTCAGATCCTGATACTCATATGGTTCGATTGCCTCCATCATGGTATCATCGATTGCCTTTGAACCATCCACTGGTATTTTTCGGAAGTTTATCTTTCCGGCACGGGCAACATGATAAAACCTGGTTGCTGTATAGTTATAGTCATCGTCTTCCCATACTCTGGTTTTTGTCGCCTCATAGCTGAATCTTCCTGCAGTATCCAGATCAAACAACCAGAACGGTACATAAACTGCCCTAATCTCTTCGAGATGATTTTCATCTTTAAATACTTTCGGAAGAAGCGGTTTTCCTTCGTAATGTGCCTTAAGTGCCTGTTTCGCTTCTTTTTTTGATTTCATAAACGGAATGATGTAATCCGGACGATAACTGTCTTTAAACTGTTCCGGCATGATCATTGGATTGTCACAATACGGACACACCGTTGATCCTGTTGTCTTTTCGGCCAATATTTCAGCTCCACAGGACGGACAGTTCCACACTGCCATATTTGACTTCTCATCTGACTGCCACTGTTCCGGTTCAAACCCTTTCCATTTTTCGGTCTTATCTTCTTCTACCGTATCCTGCTGTTCTGCCAGTTTATCCAGTTCTTCCAGCGAATACGTACTTCCGCAAAATTCGCATTTCATCTTCTGTTCTTTACTGTCAAACGTAAGTCCAGCCGAACAGTTTGGACATTTATAGTTTAATGTATCCACCCGGTCACCTCCTCAGGTTATGGTCTTGGTCGTCCACATTCCGAACAGAATTTACCCGTATTAGCAGCTCCACAGCTGCAGGTCCACGGTCCTGCCGGACGCGGCTGTCCGCACTCTGAGCAGAACTTACCTGTATTAACAGCTCCGCATGCACATGTCCATCCACTGCTCTGCTGAGACTGTGGCTGCATCTGCGGCTGTGCCTGCTGCCCCATTGCAAACAAATTCTGTGCATTCACTCCACCGGCATTAGATGCCATATTCATACCTGCAAACGCCATTACCGGACCGGCATTCTGATTAGATGCAGCTGCCTGCATAGCACTTGCCTGCGCTCCTACCATATGTGCTGCTGCCATTGTCGGATTACGGAACGCAGCATTTCTCTGCAGTTCTTTGATCATCGCTTCATCTTCTTCGGATGCTTTCACACTGGACACACCAAGTGAAACAATGCAGATACCTCTTAAGTTATTCCATTTTTCAGTAAGTACCTGATTCAGTGCATCAGAAAGTTCCTGTGTATGTCCCGGAAGTGCACTGTAACGGATACCCTGTTCCGAAATTTTCGCAAAAGCCGGCTGCAATGCGGTCATAAGTTCACTCTTCAACTGACCGTCAATCTCTTCCCGTTCATAATCCTGTTCTACATTACCACATACATTTGTATAAAAAAGAATCGGATTGGCAATTCGATAGCTGTATTCCCCAAAACATTTAATAGAAATATCAATATCCAGTCCGATATTGTTGTCCACTACACGGAAAGGAACCGGATTCGGTGTTCCATATTTATTTCCCACGAGTTCTTTTGTGTTTACAAAATATACTCTCTGATCTTTTGGTGCTTCTCCGCCAAAAGTAAAACGCTTGCCGATCTGTTGAAAAACACTTTTGATTCCCTCGCCCAGATCACCACAGAAAAGAGATGGTTCTGTAGACATATCGTAAGTGTATTCTCCTGGTTCTGCACAGACATCTACAACTTTTCCCTGTTCTACGATCAGCATACACTGTCCGTCGTTCACTGCGATTACAGATCCGTTGGATATGATATTTTCTGATCCATGTTTGTTTGATGATCTCCCAGAAACTTTTTTATGTGCTTTTGTAACCAGCACATCGGCTGGCATAGCCTCACAGTAAAAATACTCTTTCCACTGATCTGCCAGTACCCCGCCGGCTGCTCCAACTGTTGCTTTGATCAATCCCATACGTAATTCCTCCTTTTCTGAGAACTGCTCTGTATCAGAGCTTATTATTATGAAAGTTTATGTATAAACAGACCGCTTCGAAGTTTCGGTTCAAACCAGGTAGATTTCGGCGGCATGAGTTTATTTTCATCTGCAATCTGCATCAGATCTTCCATTGCCGTCGGAAACATGGCAAATGCAACTCCACCAGTCTTATCTGCAATCTCGGCAAGTTCACTCAACTTATGGCTGCCACCTACAAAACGGATTCTCTGATCCGTACGCGGATCACCAATGCCAAGAATCGGTGTAAGAACTTTTTCCTGAAGGATAGACACATCCAGCTGACCTACTACATCTTTCTTCTCATAAACATCTTCCCATGCTTTTAAATGATACCAGTTTCCGCCCACATACATGCCCATGCAGTGTTTTTCTACTGGTTTACACGGGAATCCCGGCATGATCATAAGTTCAAAATTAAATTTCAGACTGGCAATAAAAGCATGTTCATCCATTCCATTCAGGTCATGCACCACTCTATTATATGCAAGGATTTTGAGCTGATCATATGGAAATACTACAGAAAGGAAATAATTAAATTCCTCTGTTCCATCATAATCCGGATGCTCTTCTCTTCGTTTAAGTCCCACTTTCACTGCCGATGCTGCTCTGTGATGTCCATCCGCAATATATATAGACGGGATATTTTCAAACTGCTCACGTATCGTCTCAATCTCCTCATTCCCGTCGATCACCCACACGCGATGCCCAATTTCATCATCTGCAACAAAATCATATACTGCTGCGTGAGATGTTTTCCATTGTTCCATCAAATCAAGCAACTGCTGTGGATAGCGGCACGCAAGATAAATCGGTCCAGTATTCGCATCACACACATCTACATGACGGATACGGTCCTGCTCCTTATCTTCTCTGGTAAGTTCATGTTTTTTTACGATGCCCTTCATATAATCATCGATTGAACAGCATCCAACCAGACCTGTCTGTGTCTTTCCCTTACGGGTAAGTTCATAAATATAATAGCACGGTGTTTCATCCTGTTTCATCACACCATTTTTTTCCATATTCAACAGATTCTGTCTTGCGCGTTCATATACTTTCGAGTCATACAGATCTGTATCATCCGGCAGATCCATCTCAGCACGATCTACGTGCAGGAAAGAATCAGGATTTTTATCTCCAATCGCTTTCGCCTCTGCACGATCTACCACATCATATGGAAGTGCAGCTACATCTGCTGCCTTCTCCGAAACAGGACGCAATGCCCGAAACGCCTGAAAAATAGCCATATTCATTGTCTCCTTTTCTGTCTCATCACTTATGTATAAAGATAGTTTCATCTTATCACAGCAATTGTTTATTTTCAACAAATGACACTTTTTTTTGGTGTGCTAACTTTTTTTGTAAAAACCTAAAAGTTTTTGTATTTTCTCTTGCAAATTTACATATTTATGATATGATAGTTTTAGAAAGAAAAGAAAAATTATGAGTTCAAAATAAATTTTTTAAGGAGGGTTTTCAAATGACAGAAGGTTTAAAATGGACTGTCAATCACGTTGCCAGATCTGACGACAAACATCTCGAGTTAATGTCCGAAGAGAACGTAAAAAAGGCCAATGAATTTCACAAAAGTTTTCCTCAATATACAGTAACTCCTCTTCAGGATCTTGCTGAACTGGCATCCTATCTTGGTGTTAAGAGCATCCATTGCAAGGATGAGTCCTATCGTTTCGGACTGAACGCCTTCAAAGTTCTTGGTGGTTCCTACGCAATGGGACGTTACATAGCAAAAGAAGTTGGGAAAGATATCAGCGAACTTCCATATGCGGTTCTTTCTTCTGAAGAATTAAGAAAAGAATTCGGACAGGCTACCTTCTTCACAGCAACAGATGGAAACCACGGACGCGGAGTTGCATGGGCTGCCAAACGTCTCGGACAGAAAGCAGTTGTCCGTATGCCAAAAGGAACAACGAAAACACGTTTTGACAACATTGCTAAAGAAGGTGCGACTGTTACCATCGAAGAAGTTAATTACGATGACTGCGTAAGAATGGCTGCAGCTGAAGCCGCCAAGACAGAGCATGGCATCATCGTTCAGGATACTGCCTGGGACGGATATGAAGAAATCCCGTCATGGATCATGCAGGGATATGGAACTATGGTTATGGAAGCTGACCAGCAGCTCAAGGAAGCCGGAATCGACCGCCCGACACATGTATTTGTCCAGGCAGGTGTTGGTTCTCTTGCAGGCGCTGTCGTTGGTTACTTCGCACATAAATATAAAGAAAATCCACCAGTAATGGTTGTCTGCGAAGCAAGTGCTGCTGATTGCCTGTACCGTTCTGCTATGAAGGAATCCGGTGATCTTGTAAACGTAGGCGGTGACCTTCAGACGATTATGGCCGGTCTCGCATGCGGCGAAGCAAACACCATTGGATGGGATATCTTAAGGAATCACGTTTCTGTGTTTGCATCCTGCCCGGACTGGATGAGTGCCAAAGCAACACGAATCTATGCGAATCCGCTCGGTAATGATCCGCATATCGTTTCTGGCGAATCTGGTTCTGTTCCGCTTGGTCTGTGCTTCACTGCCCTTCACGATGAAGATGCAAAAGATCTCAAAGAAGCTCTGAAACTGGATGAAAACTCCAACGTTCTCGTAATCTCCACAGAAGGTGACACCGATCCGGTTCGTTACCGCGAGATCGTATGGGATGGACTGTACGGAACAAACGAATCTTTAAGCAAGTAATCAAAAACTCAAAAATTATTTCATATACATGGGAGGAACTTTAAAATGGATTACGGCAAAATCAAAGAAGCTGCTCAGAATTATCAGGAAGATATGGTCAAATTCTTAAGAGCAATCGTTAAAAATCCTGGAGAAAGCTGCGATGAAAGAAAACATATCGAAACAATTGAAGCTGAAATGAAAAAGCTGAACTTCGATGAAGTAACTATTGATCCACAGGGTAACGTCATCGGTTACATGGGATCCGGTGATAAGATTCTCGCTTTTGATGCCCATATCGATACGGTTGGTATCGGTAACATCGAAAACTGGAACTTCGATCCATACGAAGGTTACGAAACAGAAGAAGAAATCGGTGGACGTGGTGTCTCTGACCAGTGCGGTGGTCTCGTATCTGCTGTATACGGTGCCAGAATCATGAAAGACATGGATCTGATTCCGGAAGGATATAAGATCATGGTAGTCGGAACGGTTCAGGAAGAAGACTGTGACGGTCTCTGCTGGCAGTACATCATCAACGAAGACAAGATCCGTCCGGAATTTGTAGTTTCCACAGAGCCAACTGACGGTGGTATCTACAGAGGTCAGCGTGGACGTATGGAAATCCGCGTAGATGTAAAGGGTGTTTCCTGCCATGGTTCTGCTCCGGAACGTGGTGACAACGCCATCTACAAAATGGCTGATATCCTTCAGGACGTACGTTCCCTTAATGAAAACGATGACGCTGACGAAACAGAGATCAAAGGTCTTGTTAAAATGCTCAATCCAAAATTCAACCCTGACTGGGAAGAGGCTCGTTTCCTTGGACGCGGTACTGTAACTGTATCTCAGATTTTCTACACCTCTCCTAGCCGTTGTGCAGTAGCTGACTCCTGTGCGGTATCTCTTGACCGTCGTATGACATTCGGAGAAACATGGGAAAGCTGCCTGGATGAGATCCGTGCACTTCCAAGCGTTCAGAAATACGGTGATGACGTTGTTGTATCCATGTATAACTATGATCGTCCTTCCTACACAGGCTGCAAATACGAAATCGAGTGCTACTTCCCGACATGGGCTATTCCGAAAGATCACAAAGTAACAAAAGCTCTTGAAGACGCATACAAAAACCTGTACGGTGAAACCCGTCTTGGAAATGCTGAAACAGAAGAAATGCGAAAAGCACGCCCACTTACAGATAAATGGACATTCTCCACAAACGGCGTATCCATTATGGGACGTAATGGAATCCCTTGCATCGGATTCGGTCCTGGAGCAGAGGCACAGGCACATGCACCAAACGAAAAGACCTGGAAGATCGACCTCGTAAGATGCGCAGCGGTTTATGCAGCTCTGCCTGGTTCTTACTGTAAGTAAGAAAGAACAACAAAGAACGGGGTTCTTTGAACTTATAAAGGGCGAAGTCCTTTGAACCTTGCAAAGGGAGCGAAGCCCCGCTCCCTCTGCACACCCTTGGGGCTAAAAGCACAGTAGTTCTACACTGTCAGATCAGAAGGATATTAACTTAACTAATTATAAGCTCTTTGTGTTGCAAGTATAAACTAATAGATAATTAGCTGCTACAGACAGAATGAACAATATCTATAATGCTTCAGGCCGTAAGATGAACAAATAGTCAATAAACGAATAACCACACACGAAATGTGCTAATTAAGGCGTTTTTTCTTCTCAGTGTGGGGAATAAATATTTCATAAGGTGATGATCTGAGACGGCCGGTACTTAGTGACCGTATTCTGGTCACTTATGTACCGCTGCCAGTCGAAGTCAGCGAGAGCGTGTCACCGTTGAAATATTTGATTCCATCACACGTTAAAGAAGAATAATCTTAGTCACACATTTCCCACAAAAGGAGAAAAACATGAAAACTTTACAGGATTACATCGACAAACTCAACAAACTTAACTTCAAAGAAATGTACAACAATGACTTCTTCTGGACATGGGACAAAACCGACGAAGAACTCGAAGCAGTATTTACCGTAGCAGATGCACTTCGTTTCATGAGAGAAAACAACATTTCCACAAAAGTATTTGAAAGTGGTCTTGGAATCTCCATCTTCCGTGACAACTCTACACGTACCCGTTTCTCTTTCGCTTCTGCCTGCAACCTTCTTGGTCTGGAAGTACAGGATCTCGATGAGAAAAAATCGCAGATTGCGCATGGTGAAACTGTTCGCGAAACAGCAAACATGGTATCCTTCATGGCTGACGTAATCGGTATCCGTGATGATATGTATATCGGCAAAGGACATGCATACCAGAAAGAATTCATGGATGCAGTTACTGAGGGAAACAAAGATGGTATCCTCGAACAGAGACCTACTCTTGTAAACCTGCAGTGCGACGTTGACCACCCAACACAGTGTATGGCTGATATGCTTCATATTATCCATGAATTTGGTGGTGTAGAGAACCTCAAAGGCAAAAAAATCGCTATGTCATGGGCTTACTCTCCATCTTACGGCAAACCGCTCTCTGTTCCTCAGGGTGTTATCGGTCTGATGACACGTTTCGGTATGGACGTTGTTCTTGCTCATCCAGAAGGATACGATGTAATGCCGGAAGTTGAAGAAATTGCTAGAAAGAACGCAGAAGCAACAGGCGGATCCTTCACAAAAACAAACAGCATGGAAGAAGCCTTCAAAGATGCTGATATTGTATATCCAAAGAGCTGGGCTCCTTTCGCTGCTATGGAAAAACGTACCAATCTCTATGCAGAAGGCGATTTCGAAGGAATCGACAAACTGGAAAAAGAACTTCTTGCTCAGAATGCCGAACACAAAGACTGGGCTTGCACAGAAGAACTCATGAAAACAACAAAAGACGGAAAAGCTCTCTATCTGCACTGTCTGCCAGCTGATATCACAGGTGTAAGCTGCGAAACAGGCGAAGTCGATGCATCCGTATTTGACCGTTACAGAATCCCGCTTTATAAAGAAGCAAGCTTCAAACCATATATCATTGCAGCTATGATCATGCTTTCCAAATTTGAAAATCCGCAGGATACCCTGAAGAAACTGGAAGTAAAAGCTGCACCAAGAATCATGAAATAATTTTTTATCGGGTAGGTTTTTACAATGTATAAAAGAAAAAGAATTGTGATTGCTCTGGGCGGAAACGCCCTTGGCAATACACTCCCGGAACAGATGCAGGCCGTCAAAACCACAGCAAAAGCCCTGTGTGATCTGATCGAAGAAGGGCATCAGGTTGTTGTTGTTCATGGAAATGGCCCACAGGTAGGTATGATCAACAATGCCATGGCAGCTCTTTCCAGAGAAGACGCAAACCAGCCAAACACGCCTCTCTCCGTCTGTGTTGCCATGAGCCAGGCATACATCGGATACGACCTGCAGAATGCGCTTCGTGAAGAGCTTCGCAAACGCGGATTTATGCGCACACCGGTCGTAACTGTTGTTACACAGGTACGTGTCGATGAAAATGATCCGGCCTTCCAGAATCCAAGCAAACCAATTGGACATTTCATGACCAGAGAACAGGCTGAACATGCAGAAAAAGCATATGGTTATGTTATGAAAGAAGATGCCGGTCGCGGATACCGCCGTGTCGTTGCTTCCCCGAAACCAGTTGAAATCGTAGAACAGGATGCGATCAACAGTCTTGTAGATGCAAACAAAATTGTTATCTGCTGCGGAGGTGGAGGAATTCCTGTCACATTACAGGGTGACCACCTGAAAGGTGCATCAGCTGTTATTGATAAAGATTTTGCAAGTTGCTTACTCGCTAAAGAACTTGATGCCGACATGCTGATCATTCTGACAGCAGTCGAAAAAGTTGCTGTAAACTTCGGTAAAGAAAATGAGAAGTGGCTGGATGAAATGACCGTAGAAGAAGCCCAGAAATATGTAGACGAAGGTCAGTTTGCACCAGGTTCCATGCTTCCCAAAGTACAGGCGGCCATGGATTTTGCCTCTTCCAAAGAAGGACGCTCTGCCATGATTACGCTTCTCGAAAAAGCCAAAGACGGTATTCAGGGCAAGACCGGGACTAAAATCCATATTTAAATATCAATGCCATGATATAAAAAAGTAGTATAATCTGGTCAAAAAAACAGATTATACTACTTTTTCTCTTTTAGCTCTGGCAGGATCGTGGCAATCATTGTAATATTCAATCCAACAAAAAACCACAAATAAAAGCCACAAAAAATCATATTTTTTTCTTGTGTTTCAACGAAAAAAAAGGTATAATTATATTAATATAAAAATGTATAAAATCATATTCTATATAATGATTGATGGAGGTATTATGGCTGAGAATTATAATGGCATGGCAGTTGGTATCTTTGAACTTGACAGTCTTGCTGCCTGCTTCGTAGCACTTGACGCTGCTTCCAAAGCAGCCAATGTAAAAATTCAGAATGTTGAGCGTAATCGTCTTGGTGCCGGTGCATGCGTAAAAATGCGTGGATCTGTATCCGATGTAACTGCTGCAATGGATGCAGCCCTTAAAGTAGCTGAGCCGCTGACAAAGATTTTTTCTCATACGATCATTGCTTCTCCTGCTCATGACACAGAACCGGCTATGTATATGACAGCAGGTAAATAATAACCCTGAATATTTGATTAAAGTGAGGATCATACTATGAAATACGGAGCATTCGGATTAGTTGAAGTATTAGGAAGCTGTAATGCAGTCATGGTCATTGACCAGATGCTCAAGACAGCAGACGTATCTTTTCGTACCTGGAACGGCAAATGCGGTGGACATGAAGTTGTTTTTATGAGCGGTGATGTATCTGCTGTTACTGCTGCTGTAGAGTCTGTAAAACAGAATCCACCATGCGACATTATTCTTGCGGCAGTGATCTCCAATCCTTCTGAAGAAACTGTACGTCTTGTAGAAGAAGATGCTGCTACTCATCATTTTGCATAATCATTGTTTATTCAGAGACCTGTCTGTATCAGGTCTCTTTTTTATTTCATTGCCAAAAAAGCAACAAAAAACCACATCGAAAATATCACTAATCCGATGTGGTTTTCTGATTTAAAATTTCATAGGAATTTCCTTAGCGATTAAACACTGCAATACCAAGACCCTCTTCACGTACTACAGTCCACATAGCCTCATTGATCTCCTCTAATTTATATCTATGTGTAATCAGTTTATACAGAGGAAGTTTCATTTCTGCTGCTTTTGCCAGGAAATTCATGCAGTTTTCATAATCTCTTGCTGCATAAAATCTTCCACCAGCCGGCATGCTGTCTTCAAAATATCTCGCTGTAGGAGTTCTTCTCCATCCACAAAGAAATCCCATTTCGCAAATGCTTCCGCTGTTTTTCATAAATCTTCTTGCTACATTTCTTCCCATAGGCGAATCTGTACAGATAAATACTGCATCTGCCATATCACCTGCTGCTGCACGGATCTTGTCCTTCACACCTGCAACACCATTTTTTCCATGGGAACCAATAAATTCCCATGCTCCAAATTCCATTGCACGAGATTTTTCACTTTCTTTGTCAATTACAATAATTTTATTGATTCCAAGTGTTTTTAATGCAGCCACGGTCAGAAGACCTTCCATTCCACATCCAAGTACAACTGCTGTTTTATCAGCATCCAGTTTACACATTTTGGACATGCGTTCTACTTCTGTATAAATAGAAATACTTCTCGTGATCAGCAGTCTGGATTCCAGATCCAGACCGTTTACCTGATATACCTGCTGTCCGGCCGGCAATACGATGTAATTTGCAAACCATCCATTCGGTGCAACTGTATTTGCCTTTCTGCCGCCATATGTAGAAACACCACCAAATCCGGCTTTCTTTGCCGCAATGACTTTGTCTCCTACTTTCAGGACATTTCCTTTGGCATCCTGAAGATTCTCACTTCCAACCTTTACGATGATACCGGTTCCTTCCTGTCCCTGTGCAGAAGAACCTGCTGCTCTTCTTTCTTTCAGAAATTCCGTAACATCAGAGGGAGAAATCATGCATCCCTCCACACATACAAGAATTTCTTTTGGTCCGACTTCCGGAAGAACATAATTTTTGATCATATAATCTTCCTGAGAATCGAGAACCGCTGTTTTTCCAACTTCTCTTCCAGTCAGTGCCGGTGTTTCCTCTAATACAAAGGTCGTTTTCGGCTGCACCGGTCTGGAAGGAGCATCTATCTCAGACAGAACCTGCTTTACAATTTCGTCAATCTTTATATCCATCTTCTATCTCCTTTGCCATAGACTGCTGTTCTTTCCATTGCTGGAACACCATGAAGCAGCTTATCTATTTTTATCTTCACAACAACCTTACGATAAGATGTCTGTTCTTTCTCGTGGCAGCATGGTTTATGTCCGTCATCCGGATAAACCAGATAAAACATTCCCGGTTTCATCTGAATTCTGTTTCCACACCCGGAAAGCCACTCAATATCAGCTTCCGGATCATAAGGAGTCTTTACCGCCAGATCTGCCCTGTCTGCATATTCCCACATTTCAGATCCGTTCAGAAGGATCTGTACATCCAGGTAATTACGATGTACCTCAAAATCTGCTTCTTCGAAGCTTCTTGTATTCCCTTCCTGTACAAAAGCAAATCCTTTACCAACCGGATATTTGCCCGGAGGAAGCTGTTCTTTCTGAACACGTTCCGCAAAACGTACGGCATCCCATAATTCCGGAACACTTCTCTGGTAACAACGGAAGCGTTCCAATCGATCCATTATCATTATCGCCAGCTCCTGTCTCTTTATAAAAGTTCCAGATCTCTCATTTTATTGTAAACATTTGCCTTCGCTGTTGCATCAAGTGAAAGTGCAGGAAGTCTTTCCTGACCATCATGATGCAGCACTCTGTAGTACATAGCCTGTTTGCAAGCCAGGAACAAAGGTGTGCTATATGCATAGATATCCATTGCCTCAACCATTTTGTTGAACCATTTTGCAGCTTCATTAAAATCGCCGCGTTTTGCACTCTGATACGTATTAACCGTATATTCCGGTGCAAAGTTTGCAGTTGCATTGATGAATCCATCCACACCACATACCAGTAGACCCATTGCCTGGTTTTCATATGCTGAAAATACAGAAAAGTCCGGATTGATTTCTTTTACTTTCTGCATGCTGAGTACATGATTGAAATCTGCAATCGTATCTTTGATTCCGACTACATTCGGGTTTGCTTTTACAATTCTGGCTACAACATCTGCATTGAAGCAGTATCCGGTAAGATCCGGGAAGTTGTAGATAATGATCGGCAGCGAAGTATGAGAAGCAACATATCCAAAGTATGCTTCAACCATGTCTGTACTGTATACACTGAAATAAGGGTTAATCAGAAGTACTCCGTCTGCACCGGCCTGCTCAACAAATTTCAACAGATCCATCGTGTTTTCCAGACAGGTATCTCCGACACCAACGATTACATTTACGCGTCCATTTACATATTTGATCATCTCATTGATGAAGTTTTTCTTTTCTTCAACGGTCATGATACTGAACTCACCGGATGTTCCCAGATAAGCAAGACCATCAACACCTTTTGAGATCAGAAAATCTGCCTGGCGTTTGCTGGATTCAATATCAACCTTGTGATGTTCGTCAAAAATAGTGATCACTGGTGGATTCACTCCGCACAATCTTTTCATTTTAATTCCTCCTTATAATATCCCAGATCTCTTGACAGATCACGGGCTGTTTTTAACATTTCAGTTTTTAAAAGTTCTTTTTTTTCTACCATTCGCTGTTTCAGACCAGATACACTGATCGCAGCTTTCATATGGCCGGTATTGTCATAGATTGGCACGGCCATACACCACAGTCCCTGTTCAATCTCCTGATTATCTACTGCATATCCCTGGTTGCGGAACTGTGCGATCTCTTTCTTAAGTTCCAGTTTGTCTGTAACCGTATGCTCTGTAAATGCTTTCAGTTCAATGCGGTCAATAATCTGAGAGCTTTCTTTTTCCGGAAGAAACGCAAGAAATGCTTTTCCAAGTCCTGTACAGTATACAGGTTTTCTGGATCCAATACTCGCATTTGTGGTAATGGTACGTTCACAGTTTTCTTTCGCAATATAAACAATCTCATCACCGGAAAGAACTCCAAGGAAACAGGTTTCTTCCACTGTCTGCATAAGTTTCTTGAGATATGGCGTACCGATCTTGTTCAGATCAATTCTGGATGCGGCAACTGCACCAAGGCTCATCAGTCTGCCTCCAAGATAATATCTTTTCTGTTCATCTGCTGACAGATAACCATTCTCTTCCATCGTCTGCAAAAGTGCAAGCGTACTGCTTGGAGCAAACCCCAGAAGGCTGCTTACTTCTTTATTCGTCAGGCCCTCCGGGCTTTGTTCCAATAATTCAAAAATCCTAAAAACTCTTTCCGCTGATTTAACTGCCATAGATCTACCTGCTTTTCTTTTTTTCATACGTAACTATTTCTTCCGCTCTGAATAGTTACTCCTACTGTTTATTATACTACAAAGAAAATCTTACTGTAAACTGTTTACACAGGCTATTTGCTGATTAATCTGTTTCACAGCAGTTTCTTTTATAAAACAGGAGCCCACGACGTATGTCTGAGGACTCCTGCTTGAATTACATCTGTTTATTAGAACAGGCAGGAAATACATCCTACTACAATGATCAGAATGATTCCGACTACAGACGCAATAGCCTGTCCCAATGTATAAGTCTTAACGCCACCTGATAAGTTCAGGCCGGCCATATTGGAAACGATCCAGAAACCAGAGTCGTTTACAGTTGCACCGAACAGTGCACCGTCAAGGCAGGCAAGAGCCAGGAATACCGGGTGACATGCAATTGTTGCAGTAACACTCTGCATGATCGCAAATGTTGTCAGTGATGCTACTGTACCGGAACCGGTGATCTGACGGAATGCCATGCCGAGGAACCACGCAATGAACAGAATCAGTGCTGTATTTCCTGAAATACCGGAAACAAGATTTTTGATCGCATCACTTACACCTGCTGCTGTAATAACAGCTGAGAAGGAGCCGCCGGCACCAGTGATCAGGAATACCATACCTGCTGAATGCAGAGCATTGGCAGCTGATGCTTCTGCTTTCTTGAGGCCCATTGTCTTCATCGCAATGATCATTGCCACAAGAGTACCACAGAGCATGGATGTCGTCTTCTGTCCCAGGAATGTGAGCCATGCCGGAGTGCTTCCGACCGCTCCAACGATTGTATTCAGAAGGATCAGGACGATCGGAATGATAATTGGAAGTAAAGATACTCCAAAGCTCGGAAGTTTTTCCGGTAATTCAAGTTCATCTACGTTCAGTCCGTTACCGTTTTCATCTGTTTCTGCATTCCAGAGACCTTTTTTCATGAGCATGCCATGAATAGTAGCAGAAATGATCATCATCGGGATACCGAAAAGAAGACCAGCTGCAATCATGACACCAAGGTCAAAGCCGAAGTACTCCGGTGCAACCAGAGGGTTGGGAGTAGGAGGCACCAGAGTATGTGCAATACCAGCACCAATAGAAATTGCCCCGACAATGTATCCAATTCCTTTGTTGAGCTTTTTCATAAGAGCTACACCAATTGGAATGAGGATAACGAATGTAACATCGAAAAATACCGGGATTGACAGGATAAATCCAGCAAATCCTACAGCATACATAGCATATTTTTCAGGGAACAGAGACACCAGCTTATCTGCAATAACAGTAGCTCCGCCGGTATCACTTACAAACTGTCCAAGGATGATACCAAGGCCGATCGGGAAACCAATGCTTCCCATCATGTTTCCAAAACCATTGTTGATAACTGTGATCAGACCATTTGTTACTGTTCCGTCCGCTGCTGTAATATCATTGAGCGGCACCTTGGTCAGTACTCCGAGAAGCAGAGAACCAAGAATAAGTGCGATTGCCGGATTCATTTTCACTTTTGTACAGAAAAGAACTACAAGAGCGATAGAAATGATCAGGCAGATGATTAAATATGTTGCCGACATAATTTTCCCCCTGCATTAGCTTCATGCTAACTTCTATAAGTTTTTTTATTACAATCTTAAATTATAATCTTGTACCTTTTTTAACCTCAACAAGTGTCTTATCTTTATTCAGTTCAACACCAAATCCAGGTTTGTCGCTGACCTTCAGTTTACCGTTGACTGGCATTGGCTCGTCTTTCAGCAGTGGATAATACTGCGGAACAACCTTATCAGCTTCAGGAGCCATCATCAGGCACTCTGTGATCGGTGAGTTTGTCTTGGTTGTAACGTAATGATAGCTGTATGTACCGCTTCCATGAGGAATGACATATTTTCCATGAGCTTCAGCCATATTACCAATTTTGATAAGTTCGGTCATACCACCGCACCAGCCAACATCTGGCTGAATAACATCAAGGTCACAGTCCTCGATCAGCATACGGAATCCGAATTTGCTTGCCTCATGCTCACCACCGGTTACCATGATCTGGTTGCCGGCTGCTTTCTTCAGATCTCTGTATGACCAGTAATCATCCGGGTTGAAACATTCTTCGATCCAGTTAAATTTCAGATCAGCAGATGCCTGCATGAGACGTTTTGCATACTGAAGATCCAGTGCCATCCAGCAATCCCACATCAGAAGGAATTCATCACCGCATTTTTCTCTCATATCAGCTGCAAGTTCAATGCTCTTTTTGAGTCCTTCCATTCCATCAGCCGGTCCGTATACAAGCGGAATCTTTCCACCTACAAATCCCATTTTCTTAGCAAGATCCGGTCTCGGGCCAGTGGCATAAAATGTAAGTTCTTCACGAACTTTACCACCCAGCATTGCATATACAGGCTCTTCACGAAGTTTACCAAGAAGATCCCACAGTGCAAGGTCGATTGCAGAGATTGCGTTCATTACAACACCTTTTCTTCCATAGTAAAGAGATGCACGATACATCTGATCCCAAATCTTTTCAATTTCATTTGCATCTTTACCAACTACGAAACGATCCAGATGATTCATAACCAGCCATGCTGCCGGATATCCACCTGTTGTGATACCAAATCCTGTTACTCCGTTGTCTGCTTCTACTTCGACAACCAGAGTCTTTAATGCGTTGATACCAAAGCTTGTTCTTGTAGCTTTGTACTCCGGATAGATACTCATCGGAGTTGCAATCTGTTTTACGATCCAATGCTCTGCGGACTGGTCATGGTAGTCAGCTCCACCGCCTTCAACTACATACGCTCTGATTGCTGCAATTTTTCTGCCCATTAATGCCATTGAAAAATACCTGCCTTTCATATATATTTGTTTTTTATTGATTATTAGTTTTATCCGGTCCACATTTCAATTCATATATGTGAATCGGATTCTTGTTTTATGAATTCATCATACACTCCTTTCCAGTTATCGTCAATATCCTTTATTATTTTCTATATTTTATTCAAAAATGATTTTCTTTTTTTGTACAAAATAAACAGTACCTGTCTATTGATTTTTGCATTTGCATCAGGTATTCTAGAGAAAGATTTGTATTAGGAAGGGGTATTTTCATGTTTATCTTAATTTTTAATCAGCTGGTAAAAATGCTGATTATCCTTATCGTTGGCATCGTCTGCGTAAGAATCGGGCTTGTTTCCAAAGAAGGAAGCAAAACCATTTCCAATCTTCTGCTGATGCTTGTTAACCCGATTCTGATCATTATGGTCTATCAGACCGACTATGATCCCATTCTCGTAAAGGGACTTCTGTTTTCTTTTGTCGCCGCATTTATCTCTCACATCCTTGCAATCCTCGTATCCAAACTCCTGTTTCGTGATAAAGAGGATCCCAATAACATGATCAATCAGTTTGCCGCTGTATATTCCAACTGTGGCTTTATTGGTATTCCTCTGATCAACAGTGTTCTCGGAAGTGAGGGTGTTTTCTATCTGACCGCATACATGACTGTATTTAACATTCTTACATGGACGCATGGACTTTCTCTTATGAGAGGTCACTTTGATCCAAAGCTGCTCAAAGAGGGGCTGACTGCCCCAATGGTCATAGGCACTTTTATTGCTATGATCTTATTCTTTACACAGATACATATTCCAGACACGATTGCAGCATCCATGCAGTACATTGCCGATATGAATACTCCTCTTGCCATGATGGTTGCCGGTTTTTCTGTTGCAAATTCGGACATAAAAAAGATCTGCACAAATGTACAGATCTATCGTATTGCTCTTACAAAACTCATAATTGTTCCTCTTGTGGTTCTTCTCTTTCTGTGGATCGCACCATTTAATGCTGACATCGCATATCCGACGCTAATCGCATCTGCCTGTCCAACAGGAACTACGATCACCATGATGTCTATCCGTTTTGATAAAAATGCAGCCTATGCCTCCGAGATATTTTCATTCACAACGGTTCTGTCTATTATCACAATTCCGCTGATCATTTTTATCGCAGGTTTCCTGCTGTAAAAACATCCGGTTCATCTGCATCCTGAAGTTCCCTGGCATTTCTGATCTGAAGATATGCCACATCTTCAGGATGTTTTTTTATAATTTTTTTGCCGCCTTTATCTCCCGATATCTCCATCAGTTCTTCGTAATATTTCTGTCCAAAAATGCAGGGATTTCCAGTCTTTCCATTCCATCTGATACAGGCCATTCCCTTTTTTTCATTTTCAAACAGTTCTGTAAGCGCAACAACTGTATCCGCTTCTAACCATGGTTGATCCGACACTGTAAAAAGGCATGCATCTGTATCTCTTACACTCATCAGTCCAATCTGCATGGAAAGTGAAATCCCATCTTCCGGTCGTGGATTTATAAAAACAGGGATTTTCATTTCTCCTGCCTTTTTTACGATTTCTTCATACTGGGTAACAACAATGATCTCGCTTTCCGGAATTTTTTCTGATGCTTTCTTCAGTTTTTCCAGCGTTAGCAGATACATGGGCTTTCCTTCAATTTCATATAATAATTTGTTACTCCCAAAACGGCGGCTGTTTCCAGCCGCCAGCATAACAAATGCAATTTTCATCTGTAATATTCTCTCCCCTGAAGGCTTCCCCAGGCAGCATGGACTCCCTGCTCCTGCAGTTCTTTTCCAATTCTTTCCGCTGATTCATACTTTCCCATAAGGTCCGTCTTATTCAGAAATATTTTATATGGACGTCGTCCGACTGCTTTTTTTAAAGCCTTATCTGACACCGCAATACGTATGACATCCGCTTCTGTAACCGGATCCGTTTGCTCCTTATTCAGAAAAGCAGCTACCCGCTCCGGTCTGTGACAGCTTTCTCTGATCATCTGCCCTACTGCATCCATTCCGATCACTCCAACTACCAGATCTGTAAAATCCGGAATAACAGGCTCCCATTCACCTGGCACTTTTAGAGGCAGCCTTTTAGCCCCGTCTGCTTCGATCAATATACAGTCTGCCTGCCCTTTCAGCCGTACAAGAGCTTCTTCTGTCAGACTTCCGATCTTACTTTTGTTCTGATCCAGGCTGGCAGCAACCGTATATCCATACTCTTCTATATTCTGCTGGATCTGCTGAGCATTTCCCTCTTCCGCAAATGGCCGTTCAGGCTCATAAGCCATATGTGTCGTTGTCGTAACAATCACTTTTTTTCCTGTAGAAACCATTTCTTCACATAAGCGAAAAATCAGACTTGTTTTGCCTCCACCGCCAACCACGGCAATCGACTGCTTTCTATCCGGCACAATCGTAAGTGCGTTCCACAAAAAAAACGTCTGCATCACGGCAGTACACCTTCCGAAAGAAGGATTTCCACAACGCTTCCTGCAATACAGCGTGCTTTATCTGAAATCGTATCACAGTTCTTTTTCTGTTCCTGCCGTGGATCAATATCTGCTATTTTCATCCCTTTTGGGACTTCATAACCATCTCGGATAATCCCTCTCAGTACACCGGTCAGAGATGCATAGACCGGCACATCATCCACCCTCGCCAGAATCTGGTCTTTCTCCACGATATCCCCAATCTGCGAAAGATTGTGCATGATTCCTGCTGCTGGCGAATGAATCACACGCTCTTTGCCATATCCTGCGATCACCCCCGGAATTCCCGTGTTTGGTGTCGCACTCCCTTTCCGGATCACACGTCCAAGATTATGACCTCTCTGTGTCTCAATCACAAAATCAACATCTTTTCCAGCTTCAAATCCCGGTCCCAGTGCAACGGTCAGCGGAGCCATATCCCTGTTCGTTCCAAGATTCTTTTTTGCCAGAATTGCATCGATCAGTGCAGCTGGTTTCAATTTTTTTGCGGCTTCTCCTGTTTCATCCACCAAAATCGGAATTTCTTTCGCTTCCCAGATTTTTTCTGCATCAGCGATATCACTGATCAGACGTCCCGTAACTCCCTCTACCGCTGATGTGCCATCAAATACAGTCTCTCCGAAGGAAACCTTTCTGCGGATTGCACTTGGTTTGTGACATTCCAGCACCAGTACCCGATATCCACAGCAATAAAGTCTGTGTATCACTCCACTGGCAAGATCACCTCCTCCGCGAACGATCAGTATTGTTTTTTGTTCCATTTATTCTATTCTATCCTTTTCTGTATTTTCATGCATAACTTTTTCTACTGCGTTGACAATATTCTGATATCCGGTACAACGGCAGAGATTTCCAGACATTTTTTTCTTAATTTCCTCTCTGGTCAGTTCTTTTCCCTGTTCCAGAAGGACTGTCGCAGACATAACAAAACCCGGTGTACAGAATCCACACTGAATTGCACCCTCTTCAATAAAGGCTTCCTGAATTCTTGTCAGTTCTCCGTTTTTTTCAAGACCTTCCAGTGTACGGATATTTTTTCCTTCTGCCCAGACAGCCAGATAAATACAGGAATCAATCGTTTCGCCGTCAATGATCACGGTACAGGCTCCACATTCCCCTACTTCACAGCCTTTTTTGACGGAAGTAAGGCCGAGATGATTACGGAGCATATCCAGCAGAGATTCTCTCGGATCTACATACTCTGCAACCTCTTCTCCGTTTACCACGCATTGAACAAGTACTTTTTCTTTTTTCATGCGTTTTCACCTCCCTGCTGCTTTGCATTTTCTGCAAGTTCCACAGTACGGATCAGTGCTCTCCGTGCAATTTCTCCACCAATCTGCAGACGAAAATCTCTGGAAGCTCTCCATGAATCTCGCGGATGTATCTCGCTTCTGACACTCTCCTCAAGATTCTGATAAAGAGACGCATCCAGTTTTCTGCCTTTCAATAAAGCTTCTGTCTCTGTACAGCGATATGGCACTGGTGCTGCTACGCCAAATGTAATACGAACATCCTCCAGAATATTTTCTGCAGTATCAACTTTACTTACCACACTGCAGCTCAGCGTCGCAATATCCATGGCATTTCGCATGGAATATTTGATATAGTGTCCATGATATCCTTCATATTCATTCTTTGGAATGATCACATGTGTAAGTACTTCCCCCTGTTTGAGAGCTACACGTCCGGGACCAAGATAAAATTCTCTGACAGGGACACTTCTTCCACCTTCTGCATTTGCAATATGCAGTAGCGCGTTATAGGAAAAGACCGTCGGAACACTGTCAGCACTGACTGCTCCATTACAGATATTTCCTCCAATCGTTCCGATATTGCGGATCTGTGGACCGCCAACCTGGTCAACAGCTTCTCCCAGAACCGGAATATATTTCTGAATGATCGGATCTGCTGTAATATGTGAAAATACCGTTCCTGCACCGATATAAATATCGCCGTTTTCTTTTCGCTCAATTCCTTTCAGTTCTTCAATATCCCGAATAGATACCAGTGAGGTTCCTGCCATCCTGCCCTCACGGATCTTGATCAGAACATCGCTTCCTCCTGATATAATCCTGGTATCCGGATGTTCATTCAGAAGTGTCACTGCCTCTGAAACGGTTCCTGCATTATAGTATTTCTCTATATCATACATTCTCTGCGCCCCCTCTCAGATTAATCCTGCTTTTTGGAATCCGTCGATCAGTCTCTGCGGTGTCAATGGATTTTCATAAAATGCCACCCCGGTCGCATGAAGTACTGCATTTCGGATTGCCGGTGCACATGGAATTGCCGGCGGTTCTCCTAATGCTTTGTTTCCATATGGTCCCATCGGATCATCCAATTCCACGAAATCCGCTTTGATATCTGGCGTATCCAGCATCGTCATCAGCTTATAATCCAACAGATTGCCATTCAACGGACGTCCGGTCTTTTCATCCAGAATCAGCTGTTCACTGATTCCATACCCCATTCCCATAGACATACCACCATGGACCTGCATCTCAGCAAGCTGTGGATTCAGCAGCTTTCCACTGTCATGTACATTGATAATATGAAGAATCTTAATTTTACCAAGTTTTATATCCACTTCAACTTCTGCAAAACAGCATCCTGTTGCAATCGTATTTTTTTTCACCTGTTCAGAAACTTCTGCTGTCAATACGGATGAATTTGTAAGGCTGTAATAGCTCTCTTCTGCCAGAGCCGCAAGAGAGATTGCCTGCTCATCACCTGCCCAGATCCAGTTATCTTTAAGTGTCAGTTCTCTGGTGTCGATTTCCGGAAGGAGCGTCTTCGCATAGGCAAGTATCTTATCTCTCAGAATCTCTGCACAATGCCGCACTGCTGTTCCGGTCACAAAAGACTGTCTGGATGCATACGCCCCCGTATCAAACGGTGACACATCTGTATCCTGCACCGTTTTAATATGTACATGTTCCATATCTGTGTGAAGTGTCTCCGCAACCATCTGTGAAAATACAGTATCTGCTCCCTGTCCGATTTCCGTTGCCCCAAGCATGAGCTGAACACTTCCATCCTGGTTCAAAGAAAGTCTGGCTCCTGCAATCTCCAGAGAAATCGGCCATACACCTGTCTTGTAAGAAAACAACGCCATGCCAACACCTTTCCGTACATCTCCGGTCTGTTCTGCATATTCTTTTCGCTTTTCATCCCAATGAATATATTCTGCACCCTTCTCCAGACATTCAAAAATTCCGTTTGTATTAGCTGCGATTGGTTTCAGATAAGCATCTTCATAATATCCCCGAATCAGGTTTTTACGCCGAAATTCCAACGGATCCATATGAATCTCATTTGCCACATCATCCATAAAACTTTCAATAGCGAAACATACCTGTGGGATTCCGTATCCCCGCATGGCACCGCCAACCGGTGTATTGGTATAGATCGTATAAGCTTCTCCCCTGATATTCGGACAGGCATACTGCAAACGCCAGGAAGTCAGTCCATTTGCTGCGATTGCATGACCATGAGAAGCATAGGCACCCTGGTTCGAATAAGAGTGCATATCCTTTGCCAGAAGTTTGCCGTCTTTGTCTACACCGGCTGCCAGATCAAATTCAATAGAATGGCGGGTTCTTGTATTACAGAATGTCTCTTCCCTGCTGATATCCAGTTTGACCGGTCTGCCTCCGACCTGCGTTGTCAAAAAAGCATTCAATGGCTCATAAAGCACATCCTGTTTATTGCCGAATCCCCCTCCAATATATGGTTTAATAACCCGTACATTGCCCCACGGAATTCCCAGTGCCTGACCAATGACACGACGGACGATGTGTGGAATCTGTGTCGATGTCACCACTACGATCCTGCCTTTTTCCATATAGGCATAAGAAATCGGATTTTCAATATGACAGTGCTGCACGATTGGTGTTTTATATGTGCCCTTTACAATTGTTTCAGCCTGCTCCATCCCCTTATCTACATCTCCGATAAAATAATTAGAACGGGCAAGGACATTATCTTTTTTATCAAAATGAATCGGCGGATTACTGCCATACATAGATTTGCGTGGATGGATTTCCACCGGATATTCCTCATATTCTACTTTGATCAGCTTCAGTGCTCTGGCTGCAATGATCTCATCTTCTGCAACAACAGCCGCAATATCATCTCCATAATACCGCACACGACCAGTCAGAAGATTACGGTCTGCCACATCCTGATGTGCCAGTTCCACAGACCACGGATGCCCTGGTGTCGGATAACAGTGGTCTGGCACATCATAAAAAGTCACTACTTTTACAACCCCTTCCAGTGCCTCTGCCTCACTTGTATCGATAGATTTCACAATTCCATTTCCAATCGTTGCATGAAGAACTTTTGCCACGAGACATCTGGGCGGTACCAGATCATCTGTGAATTTGGCTCTTCCGGTCACTTTTTCATAAGCATCAACTCGCGGAACGCTTTTTCCTATCATGATCTCACCTTCTTTATAGAATTTTGTCAACTGGAATCCTGTCACTTTGTCTTTGTAAATATTCCACGCAGATCATAAATTGCATGACGCGGGCATTTCACTGAACACATGCCACAGCTTAAACACATATTTTCCCGGATCACTGCATGATTGTCCATGATCCGGACAGCACCTGCCGTACAGATCTTTTCACAGATTCCACAGCCAATACAGCTTACCTCACACTGTTTTTTTGCCTCAGCTCCTTTGCTTTTGTTAGAACATTTGACTACAATATAATTGGCACATTCATGGATATGGATAATTTCCTGCGGACAGACTTTCATACATTTTCCACAGGCAAGGCATTTATCTTCATCGACTTCCGCCACACCATATTCATTCAGGGAAATTGCGCCAAATTTACATACGCTGACGCAAGCTCCACAGCCAATGCAACCATCTGTACATCCTTCTTCTCCCTGTACCGCCCTGCATCCACCATTACATGCTACAAGGGCGGATCTGTATGGAAATCTTTTTTTTGCTGCCATATCAACCCTTCCTTTCGTATGGTGTATCTGTAAGCGGCAGATTATATCTGCGAATTCCATCATAACGGAAATATGCATCTGCAATTGCCGGTGCAGTAGGAATGGATGTGATCTCCCCAATGCCGATGGCACCGCATGCAACCTTCAGTCCTGGCTTATCTACAACGATTGCTTTTATTTTGGGAACTTCATGTGAACGGAATAATCCCAGTGAACCATATTTCTGAATTGGTTTACAATTCTCATCAATCGGATACTGTTCTCTGAGCGCGTATCCCATAGACATGACAACACCACCCTCGATCTGTCCCTCGCAGGACAGCGGATTCACTGCCTTTCCTACATTGTGAGCGGCAACTATGCTTTCCAGCTTCCCGCTCTTCTTATCCAGAACGCAGATCTGTGTTGCATATCCATAGGCCACATGTGATACCGGATTTGGTACATTGGCGCCAAGCGGATCTGTTTTTGCGAGATATTCTCCGTAGTATACCTTCCCCTTCATATCTTTCAGCTGTTTTCCGGCAGTACGGTCTTCCATCAGTTTTTCGCATGCTCTGCGGCAGGCTTCTCCGGTGACCAGTGTCTGCCTGGATCCCGATGTTGTTCCTGAATCAGGAGAGATCCATGTATTACTTCTTTCATACACAATATCCTCATGTTTCAGATCTGTATTTGTAACGACCATCTGCACCAGAACTGTTCCAAGTCCCTGTCCAATACACGATGCTCCTGAATAAATATGCAGTTTTTCATCATCCTCTACGATCAGTTTAACGCGTCCGGTATCCGGAATTCCAACTCCTACACCGGCATTTTTCATCGCACATCCGATTCCAACCGGTTTTCCCGCTGTCATTGCTGCATCATAATCTTCTTTTACTGCTTCCAGGGTTTCTACCAGTCCGGTCGATGCATCTACGATCTGACCGTTCGGAAGCACTTCTCCCGGACGGATTGCATTACGGTAACGGATCTCCCACGGTGTGATTCCAACCTTGTCAGCCATCATATTCAGCAGCGTCTCTGTTGCAAAACAGGTCTGTGTAACGCCAAATCCCCTGAACGCTCCGGCCGGTGGATTATTGGTATAATATGCAGTCCCTTCGATATCAAAATTTTCATAATGATATGGTCCTGCCGCATGCGTACAGGCACGTTCCAGTACCGGACCACCAAGTGATGCAAAAGCCCCCGTATCTGAAGACACAATTGCTTTTACTCCCATAATATTTCCTTCTTCATCGCATCCCATCGTCATATCCATATAGAACGGATGTCGTTTCGGATGTATCAGAAGAGATTCTGCTCTGGTAAGTTTGACTTTAACCGGCTTCTTTGTCACATAGGTCAGCAATGCAGCCAGATGCTGTACGGTCATATCTTCTTTTCCACCGAATCCACCTCCAACCAGTGCATTCTGTACTTTCACCTTATCTGTTCCCAGAAGAAGTGAACATTCGTGTCTGGTCTGATGTGCTGACTGGTCTGCAGAATAAATAAAAACATCCCCATCTTCATCATAAAAAGCAACTGCACATTCCGGTTCAAGAAACGCATGCTCTGTCCACGGTGTTTCAAAATGATGTGAGATCACATATTTTGAATTTCGGATTGCTTCTTCTGCATTACCTCTGCTGATGTGCTTATGTGCACAGACATTACTGTCTTCTTCATCAAACACCTTCGGTGCATCCAGAGCAGCAGCTTCTTCTATAGTATGTACATGCGGCAGTACTTCATAGTCTACTTTGATCAGTTTTTTTGCTTTTTCTACTGTTTCCCTGTCCTTTGCCGCTACCAGAGCAACTGCATCTCCCAGATAATGTACCAGACCACCAACCGGTATCAGCGTATACTGATCATGTTTTAAATGTCCGATTTTGTTTTCTCCAGGAATGTCAGCAGCCGTCACAACTGCCTCCACTCCCGGAAGTTCTTTTGCTTTGGATGTATCAATAGAAAGTACTCTTGCACGGGCATATCTGCTTCGAAGAGCAGAGCCGTACAGCATTCCATCGAGATAAAAATCATCCGGATATTTTCCCGTTCCAAGTACTTTTTCTACAACATCAATTCTTGCTACGCGATTTCCAATCGTCCAGTTTGGATCTCCGTCATCTGGTATCTCACCTTTTTTCAGGATCTTTGCTGCAAGACGGACGGCATCCATGATCTTCACGTATCCCGTGCAGCGACAATAATTATTACGCAACGCATAACGGATCTCATCATCCGTAGGTTCCATATTTTCATCAAGAAGTGCTTTCGTACACATTACCATTCCAGGAATGCAGAATCCACACTGTACTGCTCCGGCCTTTCCATATGCATAAGTATATACCTGACGTTCCCATTCTGTCAGCCCCTCTACGGTTATAATTTCTCTTCCGCTCAGAGAATCCGTATCCGGTACACATGCTTTACATGTCTTTCCATCAATGATCACTGTACAGGCTCCACATGCGCCCTCACTGCATCCGTCTTTTACAGATGTCAGCCGAAGTTCATCACGGAGAAATCTTAAAAGTTTCTGATTTTTCTCCGAACAAACATTTTTTCCATTTACTTTAAATGCTGCCATAGTGGACTACTCCTTTTCCTGTTCTGCTACAGATTGCATTTACATCAGCAAATAAGCATATTGATCAATCACTGTGCAGATAAGCTGCGAAAGGCCTTTATTCAAAATACCTGACGGCTGATCTGCTCTTACAACTTCTTCTTTTTCCCCAATGCGTATTTTTATTTCTTTATTTTTTGCATCCAGTACTGTAAATCCATTATTTATACTGTCTTTCATATCTTCTTCATTTGCAAACAATGTAAACTTATCTTTATATGGAGCTCCTGCATACTGACAGAACGAACGACAGTTTCCACATTCATTGCACATATAATCCACATGAATGATCTGCAGTAATTCCATCTCCGGTACTTCGATCAGTACATTTGCACGATTTGGACATACATCTGCACAATTTCCACAGACACGTTTGTGTACTGTAAACTCTTTCCTCTCCGAAACATCTTCTTTTCTCAGACAGTCAAGCAGCGGGGATTTTTCTTCCTTTCTCTTTCCTGCTTTCTTACTGTTTTTCTGATAATTTGCATTTTCAAGTGCATCTGCCGCCAGTTTCGTTACTCGCTCTACATGAACCTCTCCGCTCTTACCGATCTGACAGGCAGCTGTTTTTTCTGCAATGCGTGTCATCCATTTATATCCGCCTGGTTTGAGAAGGACCGTTGCAACTGTGACCGGCCAGATTCCACAATCTACGATCTGATCAATATTTTTCTGATCAGCACCTCCTGAGAAAGACATCGGAAGCTTTCCATCAAAGGATTCTGCCAGACGCGCAGCTACAGAAATAGAAAGTGGAAACAGAGCCTTACCAGACATGTACATTTCCTCTCCCGGAAGTTCCTGTCTCTTGATATCTACCGGAAAGGTATTCGTCAGCTTCACACCAAAAGAAAGACCTTCCTGCGCCGCTACATCCATAAGACGTTTCAGCATTGGCACTGCATCTTCATACTGAAGGTCATCTTTGAAATGGAAATCTGTGAATGCCATATAGTCATATCCCAGATCATCCATTGCTTTGCGTACAAATTCATATCCAAGAAGTGTTGGATTACATTTTACATAGGTATGAATGTGTTTTTCTTTCAGAAGATACGTAACAATGTTTTCGATTTCCTGCGGAGGACATCCATGCATGGTGGAAAGCGTAATAGAGTTACAGATTTCTGACGGAATTGCCTCAATGTCTTCTCTGGTCACATGTTCAAAAAGATCCACATGTTTCAGAAGCCACTCCCTGCATTCTTTAAATATCGCCGTATCACCGGCATCTTTCATTCCCTCGATAAAATCATCGATTTTTTTGTCCTGAATTCCCTCCAGATTATAGCCGCACGACATATTAAACTGGAATCCATCCGGACTTCCAAGTCCAAATTCCTTTGCGATCACATGCAGGATCATCCAGCCTTTTATATACTCTTCCATCGCCTGCGGAACATAAAGCTCTGTAGACCATTCGCAGTTATATGCCTCATCCTCTGCTACGATGCATGGTTTCGGAATACATGCGGAAAGTTCCGGTCCATCCATTTTCTGTACGGTCTTTAATTCAAAGAATCTTGCTCCTGCATAATAAGCTGCCACAAGGTTCTGTGCAAGCTGTGTATGCGGACCTGCTGCCGGTCCTGCCGGATTCTCCAATTTTCTGCCAAATATTTCAACTGTTTTTGCCGGATCGGCAACATATGCCTTCTGGATGCCAAATATCTGTCCTGTTTTTTTATGTTCTTCCAGTATCCACTCCATCAGCTGACCAAACGGAATACTTTTCATTATATCACTCATATTTCATTTCCTCCCTGTAAATTTGTCAACAGTAAATCAGCCATTGATGGCATCTGCAAGTTCTTTTGCCGCCTGACGACAATCTGCCATGACCTTCTTTTCATCACATACAAGTACTTCTCGATCTTTCATAAGTACCTTACCATTACATACCGTTGTTTGCACCATACTTCCGTTCACCCCAAACAGAAGATGTCCGTTACAATTCGAAGCATCCATCGGTGTCAGCGGATCATAATCTACTACGATTACATCTGCTGCAGCTCCTTCTTTTAAAATGCCCAGAGTTTTTTTGAAATAGCGGTTTGCGATCTTCGCATTTCCATCAAACAGCATCTGCGGCACTTCGCTCCATGCTGCAGTCGGATCGCACAGATGATGCTTATGCAGAATGTTTGCAACTTTCCAGGATTCCATCATATCATGTGTATACCCGTCTGTTCCAAGTCCTGTCAGGATTCCTTTATGTACCAGTTCCATCGTCGGAGGACATCCGCAGGCATTTCCCATATTGGATTCCGGATTGTGTACGACCATGGTATCTGTCTCTCTGATCAGTTCCATTTCATGTTCATTGATATAGATACAGTGACCGAGCAGAGTCTTTGGTCCCAGGATATTCCAGTCATACAGACGGTCCACAATTCTTTTGCCATGTTCTTTCAGGCACTGATGCAGATCGTAAATTCCCTCAGCCACATGGATATGATATCCTACACCTTCCGGTTTCAGTTCATTGCACAGCTCCATTGTCTCGTCAGAGATTGTAAATGAAGCATGCATTCCCATCATCGCTGCAAGCATATCACTGTCCTCTTTCTGTACATGTCTGATAAAATTAACATTCTCCATCACTGACTCACGTGATTTTTCCATTCCATCTCTGTCTGATATTTCATAACAGAGACAAGTACGTACTCCAAGGTCTTTCGCCGCTTCTTCGATTGCACTCAGAGATCCTGTAATATGGCCAAAACTGGCATGATGATCGAATACCGTTGTCACACCGTTCTTGATCGAATCAATGTATGTTGCATATGCAGAAAGCTTTGTCTGCTCCAGAGTCAGATGGCGGTCAATATTCCACCACATTCCATCCAGGATATCCAGAAATCCCTTCGGAGCATATCCATTGACACTCAATCCTCTAGCAAAGGCACTGTAGATATGTTCATGCGCGTTAATAAAAGCGGGCATAATGATTCCGCCGTGCGCATCCACAAATTCAGCGTCAGGATAAGTCTTCTTTACTTCATCAGTTACCCCCACCATCTTTATGGTGTTACCATCCATTGCTACTGCACCATTTTCAAAAAAGGCACTGGATGCGTCCCGTGTGATCATTCTTCCGTTTCCAATAACTAACATAACGTTCCTCCCTGCCTTGTGAAATTTTTCCAATTATTTGTGAAATTTTCCATAAGTTTTCGGTGTTTTATACTATATAATGTATCATATTTTCTTCTTCATTTCAACCTATATACAAAATTCTTTTTTGTCTTCTAAAAGTTTTTGTATATTGAAACAAAAAAACGAAGCAGATAATCTGCTCCGTCGCATTTTGATTATAACATATATTATTCTGTACGAAAAGTACCTTCGATCAATGAATTTCTTCTCCATCCCTTTTTTCAATCACCTGAAGAATTCTCCTGTCTTTTCCCCAAAGAAATGAATCCAGTTCCACCAGATAGCCGCAGCCATTACCGACATGCCACTCATAAAATTCTTTTTTCGGAAGAGCATATGCTTCCATGATATTCATGATCGTACCTCCATGAACGACAAGCGCTGCCTCAGAAATATTTTCCCTGATACAGGTCGTCACTGCCCTCTGAAATCCCTCCAGATTACGTGCCGCACATTCTTCTTTACTCTCGCCTCCCGGAAATGCCATGATTCCATTGCTGTCGATCCATGCCTGGTATCTGGGATCATCGCTTAACTCTTTGTAATTCTTATTCTCAAAAGCGCCAAAATCACATTCCGCAAGCTGATCTATGATTCGTACTTTCTGTCCCGGAAAAAGAATTTCTGCTGTTTCCTGACAGCGCCGCAGGGGACTGACAAAAATCGTCTGTGGCTTTGGATATGTAAATGTTTTTAATAATTCCATTCCCTCTGGACACAGCGGTTCATCCGTCACTCCAATATATCTCTGATGACGGTTTCCTTCTGTCATACCATGACGTATCAGCCAGATCTTAATCATGTTTGATCACCGTCCCGATTCCGCATACAACGCGTGTTACTTCATCACTGTACGCAGCAAGTTTTGTACAGATTCTGCCAACAGCCTCTCTGTAGGCGCGGTCAAATGCATCCATTGGTACAACTCCATATCCCACCTCGTCCGATACGAGGAGTACTCCCGGATTACACTGGATCAGTTTCTCTGCCAGATCACTGACATCCTCATTTTTTTTCATTTCAGCACGGATAAATTCATGGAAATTCACAACTCCCTTTGCATTCTGAATCGAATTCCAGTCTGCATCAGCGCCATTCACCCATTCAATCTCCGGATATTTTTTTTCTGCAAAAGCCGCCTTCCCCTGAAAAGCACCGCCAATGATCATCTTCATATGTTCTTTCCTCATCAAATTTTATAGACTACTGTAATAATCGCCAGAACAAGCACAATCCATACCTCACAGAGACACAGGAAATATCCAGAAAGATCTCCTGTCGTCCCACCAAAATATTTCAGAGCCTTGTGCCGGTAGAACCAGAATACAAGCAGGGCCGTCACAATTACTGCTGTTCCCCATACCGGCTGGATCCAGAACATAAATCCGGTGAGCAGCACAAGATAAATAATCAGTATATTCCGTACTCTTGTATCCTGTGCCTTACGTGAAAATTCAGCCACTGTACCGCTTGCATTTGCTTTCGGCAAAGTAATAACACCAATTCCCGACAGACATCTGGACACCATATAACCAGTTGCCAGAATATATAACATTTTACGATTATCCTGTTCCACGATCTGACTCATTCCGCCATACATAGTCAAAAAGTATACACATGCTGTAATGACCGCAAACGCACCTGCATGAGAATCTTTCAGAATCTCCAGACGTTTTTCTCTGTCTCTCCAGGAGCTCAGAGCATCAGATGTGTCCAGAAGGCCATCTACATGAATTCCTCCTGTTACAATTACCGGTACCAGTACCAGTGCCACTGCAATAAATCCATTACTCATTCCAAAATAACGGCAGAGCCATTCCATGCCAAGCATGACCACCCCGACAGCTGCACCGACAAACGGAAAAAAGCAGAGCATATAACGCATATTTTCTTCCGACCAGTCTGCCTGGGGCATCGGTATCTTTGAAAACATCGCAAAGGCAATCTTAAAACTGTTCCACAGACTTTTCATCATTTACACTTCCTTAACCCTCTCCAGAAAGGAGTTTATTTTTATGATATACAGGGATTCCATAAACTACTTCAACCACCTGATCTGCTATTTCAGCTATCTTCTGGTTAATCTGTCCGAGATATTCCTGATAAAGTTCTGTCTCTCCCTGATAATCTGCTGCCTCAGAAAATATCTCATTCGTAACGATCACCAGATTTCCCGCCTGTTCTCTGATATGCCGCACACCCTTTAACACCGCCTCAACAGTATTCTCATGTGCTCCTTCTTCCTGAAACATCTCATTTGCAACAAGATTCGACATACATTCTAAAAGCACTGTACAGTTTTCCGGGAGCCTTATCTCATCAAGACCTGTATAACATTCGACTGTTTCAAATCCTTTTCCCTGACGCATCTTCCGATGGCGCTGCACACGTTTCCTGCTTTCTTCATCAAAAGGATACATGGTTGCTATATAAATCCTGTCTGTTTTTCCAAAAGAAACAACACAATCTTCCGCAAAAGCAGACTTTCCACTTCCGCTTCCTCCTGTGACAAGAATCATCATCTTTATACAAGCTCCTTCTTATATAAGTACACTTATCCGTTTTTATTTACACAAGCTCCTCATACTGTTCCACATGAATATCTTCAAATGTGCTCATGGAATCATACACAGCAATTCCCATATCCAGGAACGGAAAAAGTGCAACCGCTCCGCTGCCCTCACCGAGGCACATTTCCCCATGAATAACAGCTTCTTTTCCGAGAGCTTCCAAAATCAGACATGCAGCCGGCTCCTTTGAAACATGAGATGCGATCATATATTCGCCCGCCAATGGGCAGATACGCTGTGCGATCAATGCTGCAACACAGGAAATAAATCCATCGATCACCACCGGCACTCCAAGTGCTGCTCCGCCAAGGAACATCCCTGCCATACCTGCAATATCAAAACCACCAACTTTTGCAAGGACACCGATCGCATCTTTCGGATCAGGCTGATTCACTTCAATTGCTTTTCTGATTGCATTGATTTTTCGATTCAGTCCATCTCCGGAAAGACCGGCCCCTCTCCCTGTCATTTCTTCCACAGAACGATCCAGAAGCACGGATGCTACTGCACTGCTTGTAGTCGTATTTCCAATTCCCATTTCTCCGGTTGCCAGAAGCCCGTATCCTTCTTCTTTCAGTCTGCGAACCATCTCAATACCTGCTTCCAATGCCTGTACCGCCTGTGCTCTCGTCATCGCAGGTCCCTTTGTCATATTGGCTGTTCCATAAGCAACTTTCAGCTCTTTTGAAACTTTTGTATCAACAACCATTCCGATATCCACCGGAATAACCTTCGTTCCACACTGGCGGCTCATAACACATGCCGACGTATCTCCGGAAAGGAAATTTTCAGCAACGATCGCAGTCACTTCCTGACCGGTCTGGGTTACACCTTCTTCCACCACCCCATTATCTGCACACATTGCTACCAGAGCACGTTTTTGAATTTTTATATCTGGATTGCCGGTGATTCCCGCAATCTGAATCACCAGTTTTTCCATTTTTCCAAGAGAATGCAGGGGTTTCGCAATACTGTCCCAGCGTTTTGCGGCAACATCCATTGCATTTTTGTCCAAAGGCTTTATCTGAGCCAGTGTTTCTTCCAGTGTCATTTTTATTTCCTCCAGATCTTATCTGTATTTTATTTTTTTCCTGTAGTAAATACAAAAAATTTGCTGAATACATAATTCAGTGCAAGTACAATAAACTGGGTACAGAATTTACCAACCATTCCATTCATTCCCATTTTTTCGCAAAGAAGCCAGACACCTCCAACCTCAATTACCATTGTCAGAAGACGTGCACTGATAAATTTGCAAAATGGCCGGATATGATCACGCAATGTCTCACATTTATCCTGAAATACATATTTTGAGTTAACTATGTATGCAAAAATAATTGCCGCAATAATTGATATTACATTTGCGATATTCAGATTTAAGTGGCAGAGATTCCACAATATATAAAAACATACCAGATTCACCAGTGTGGTACATCCACCAAAAAACACATATCTGACCACATCATTCCCGTAGCAAAATGAAATCAGTTCTTTGATCTTTTTCATTTTATTTCTCCTGTATATTACACATCATGTCTGACACTGCCCGTTACATCTTTGTTTCCACGCACGATCTGTGACACAATATATCGCGGACGATGTTTCACTTCTTCATAGATCTTTGCAAGGTAATAACCAATCACACCAAGACTCAGCATAATCGCACTTCCGATCAGAAGCAGCAGCAAGATCGTTGTTGTATAACCTTCTATCGCCTGACCTCTGAAATATTGGATCAGTGAATAAATGATCATGATCAGAGAACACCCGAAACAGATTCCTCCACCAACCGTAACAAACTGAAGCGGAGCCGTCGTAAATGCAACAATGTTTGTAAAAGCATATTTAATCAGCGACCATGTAGACCACTTGGACTCTCCCGCTTCACGTTCATGCACTTCAAATTCCACATAGGTTGTCTTATATCCCACCCATGAAGATGTTGCTCTGAAAAACATATTCCGCTCCGGAAGTGACAGAATGCTGTTCACTACTTTTCTGTCCATCATCTTGAAATCAGAAGCATTCTGCATATCCACTTTTGTTGCTTTTGACATGATTCCATAGAAGAAGCCGGCACTTTCTTTATGAAGAAAACTCTCTTCTCCCCGGCTCTTTTTTACACCTTCAATAACCTCGTACCCTTCTTTCCATTTCTGGTACATTTCAATCAGTGTTTCTGCCGGATGCTGGAGGTCACAGTCCATAACTGCCACCACATCGCCGGATGCCTGCGCAAGTCCTGCAAAAACAGCTGCCTCTTTCCCAAAATTACGTGAAAAATGAACTCCAAGGATATTGGGATCTTTTTCCCCGGCTTTTAATATTTCATTCCATGTGTTATCTTTTGATCCATCATTGACAAGAACCAGTTCATAAGAAATTCCGGCGCCTGACAGGACTTCATGAAGCACCCGGCAGGTCTTGCCAACCATCTGTTCTTCATTATAAGCCGGAAGTACGACTGATAATATACTCATCCTTTTTTGTTTCCTCTTTTCTTTTTGTAAATCAACACCACACCAATGTAGCACAACAGTCCCGCACAAGTCAAGCAGAGCCCTGTATACAGATACGGTGTATGATAGGTAAGCCGGATCTCATGTTCTCCTTCTGCAAGGTTCAATGCCATATACATGGTATTTGCCTGTTTAATATCTGTTTTCTTTCCATCCACATAGGCAGTAAAGCCTGTACTGTATGGAAGTGCGATCACAAGTGCTTTCGGTTTTGATACAGAAATTTTTCCGGTCAGTTCATGATCCTCAACTTTTACATCCTGCAGAGATTCTTCTCCTAGTTTCTTCACCTGTTCATCCACTTTTGTTACAGGCTGGCAGACCACTTTCAGATCATCATAAGAATACACTCCTGTATTCTGAAATGTCAGTGTAAGTGAATTTTTCCCCATCCGGCTGTATCCTGCATTGCAGAGGAAATTATGTTTTCCACTGTATGCATTATATTTATCTGTGTAAATACTGATTGTCTTGTTTAAAAGCTTTCCGGTCACATCAATATACGCTTTCTGACTTTTCTTCCAGTAACGCCAACTGCTGTTCTCATGAAGCACCTGATTCTGTTCGTAAATTGACATATTTTTCCATTTTTTATCACTGATCATTACTCTCGGAGAAAGTGCCTCATAGTTTACCCCTTCTGTGATCAGGTAAGTTTCACTTTCGTCCAGACCATCAAACACCAGTCTTGCCTGCGCATTTTCTTTTGTAACGATCAGTTTTCCGTCTTTCTCCTGACAGCCTTTCCCGGTAATAATTTTAAACGGGACTTCACTGTCATTAAAGGTCAGATCCGTCTCCGGAAGTGAACTTTCATCCAGCACAACTCCCTGCAGCAGTGCCTGTTGTTTCTCAATCACAGACATTTTTTCATATTTTTCTCTCGGAATATAAGAATCATACGTATAGCCAAATGGAAGTGCATTGTCACATTCGTATGCTCGATATGTTTTCCCTTTTTTCTCTGCTTCGCCCGCCATTTTATTGTATCCATAAGGCAGATATTCCTCTTCTCCCGCACGGACAACAAAATATTTTACAGCAGCCAGACGATCCAGGATCGTTCTACTGTCCAGATTATCGTACTGATCTTCTCTCGGCGTATTCAGATACATTTCATCAAAAAAATTACTGATATTTCCGATTGCGACGCTGAAATAATATGATGCACTGTTAGTTCCCATCTGCATGGACGAGTTTTCATAAGTATGCGTTCCCATCTGATCATAACGATACAGCGAAGAATCTTCTGTATCTAAGACTGCAAGATCTGTCCCTGTCTCCAGTTTATCCAATGCTTCTCCCTGCTCAGTGAATTCTGACAGATAATCTTTTTCATAAGAATACTGATAATAAATATTAAACAAAATTCCGGCGATCAGAAAAACAGACACCATAATCGTAAGATTTCTTTTTTTTACAAAAAAAGAACCAAACGACAATACAGTAAACGTTGCTGCTACCAGAAAAATTACCGCCATCATATTTCGCTGTGTGCGCGCCGCATCAGGAAGCAATGCAATTCCACAGTATATGAGAAGCATAACAAATATCTTTCTTTTTTCCTTCAGAGTCAGTGTAAACAATTCCGGATATATTTTTACAAAGATGTACGCGATCAGCATCCCATACGCCCAGATCCATCGATTTGAGACATAGGAAAATCCATTTAACACATGTCCGGCATAAGGCAGAAGCAAAAAAGCATTCAGCAATACAAATCCCACTTTCAATGCTGTATATTTTTTTCGCTTTGAAAACAGTACAAAGACACCTGTCATAGAAACTGCAGTAAATCCTGCAACTCCCCACTGGATCATGTTTTCTCCAATCAGACATCCAAGATATTTTTCATAATAAACTTTATCATATAATAACGGAACATAGTTTTGGGCTTTAAACCGGTCTGTTCCAAGAACCGGAAGAATTACCGGAAGAAGGATCACTGCTGCGATCAGGACTGCGATTATCGAATACACAAAAAAAGTCCCAAGCCATCTTCCTATATTTTTTAAGGAACGATCCTCAAACTGTTCAAAATATCGAACTGCTGCATAGAGCACCATAAAGATTCCGAGCATATAAAAGAAGTAAAAATTCGACAGACCTGCCAGTGCGACTGACCAGATAAAAATATATGGTTTTTCTTTTTTATATATTTTATCAATTCCCATCAGTATAAATGGCAGATAGATCATCGGATTCGAAAAGTACGGATGTTTCATGGCTGCATAAATCGTCCATCCGGCAAAAATATAGATCATAGATCCCATGAATACAGCCTGTTTTGAATTTTTATGATAAAAAGCATATCTGCTGAATGCAATTCCTGCCAGATAGATTCTCAAAAAAATCAAAAATTCATACAAAAATTCTGTCTGCGATGATTTAAAAAATACCGACAGCAATGTCAGCGGGTCACCAATCACGTAATAATGTAACGTTGTCAAAATATCAGATCCATATCCGATATTCAGATCCCACATTGGAATCGACAGTTTATGTTCTATAAACAAGGTGTGCAAAATTTTTCTGAGATATCTTCCGTAATACGCAAGTGAATTCAGATGCTGAGGAACACCGTCATGACTCCATATCAGAGATTTCCCATTCAGGTAGAATCGCATATACAGAAAAAGGGCTATTCCTGCAAAAGCAATTGTATAAAGCAAATAAAAATCTGCATTTTTCCATTTGATGCGTGTTTCTTTATGTTTCATTTTACTCATGCTGTACCTGTCCTTTTTTTCTAAAGAAAAAAACCGCGGTACATAAAGTACCGCGGCTTTGACTCTGAATTATTCTTCTTCGCCGTACATAGCTACAAGTTTATTCAGATATGCATATCTAGCTTTTGCTTCAGATTCGTTCTTAGCAAACAGTCTAGCTGCTTTTTCAGGATTCTGACGCTGTAAGGAGTTGTAACGAACCTCACCATTCAGGAAGTCCATATAGTTTTCCATATCCGGTGTCTTGGAATCCAGAGCAAATTTCTTGTCTGCTGCCGGGTTGAAGCGGAAGTTGTGCCAATATCCACATTTAACTGCCAGTTCTTCTTCTGTCTGAGCTTTTGCCATACCTTTCTTGATACCATGGTTGATACATGGAGCATAAGCAATGATCAGGGATGGCCCCGGATAAGCTTCTGCTTCAGCAATTGCTTTAACAGTCTGGTTGAAGTCAGCACCCATGGAGATCTGTGCTACGTATACATATCCATAGCTCATTGCGATGGAAGCCATATCTTTCTTCTTAGTCTCTTTACCACCAGCTGCGAACTGTGCGATAGCACCTGTTGGTGTAGATTTAGAAGACTGTCCACCTGTGTTGGAGTAAACTTCTGTATCGAATACCATTACGTTGATGTCACGTCCACTTGCAAGAACATGGTCAACACCACCGAAGCCGATATCGTAAGCCCATCCGTCACCACCGAAGATCCACTGGGATTTCTTGGACAGATAGTTTTTCTGAGCAAGGATCTCTTTAGCAGCGTCGCATCCACATGCTTCCAGAGCTGCGATCAGTTTATCTGTTGCTGCACCGTTGGTTGCTCCAACAGCGAATGTATCCAGCCATTCCTGGCCAGCTTCTTTAACTGCTTCGTCTTTGCCATCTGCTACAACAGCTTCAACTTTTGCTTTAAGGCCATCACGGATAGCTCTCTGTGCAAGAAGCATACCATAACCAAACTCAGCGTTATCTTCGAACAGTGAGTTAGCCCATGCAGGTCCCTGTCCTTTAGCGTTTGTTGTGTATGGTGTAGACGGTGAAGAGTTACCCCAGATAGAGGAACATCCTGTAGCATTTGCAATGTACATTCTGTCACCAAACAGCTGTGTGATCAGTTTAGCGTAAGGTGTTTCACCACAACCTGCACATGCTCCGGAGAACTCAAGCAGAGGCTGTTTGAACTGGCTTCCCTTAACAGTTGTTTCTTTGAATTTAGCGATAACATCTTCTTTGATCGGAAGTTCTCTTCCATAATCGAAGAATTTCTGAAGTCCTGCGTTTGCTTCCATGTTTTCCATAGCAAGGGCTTTTGCACCTTTCTTGCCTGGGCAGACATTTGCACAGGAACCACATCCTGTACAGTCATAAGCTGATACAGTCATGGTGAATTTATAATCTTTCATACCAGTCATAGGAAGAGTAGCCATTCCTTCTGGAGCGTTAGCTGCTTCTTCTTCTGTCAGTGCTACCGGACGAATTGCTGCGTGCGGGCAGACATATGCACAACGGTTACACTGGATACAGTTTTCTGGCTGCCATACCGGTACGTTTACTGCGATACCACGTTTTTCGTATGCAGCAGTTCCGGATGGTGTAGTACCATCAACATATTCTGTAAATGCAGATACAGGGAGTGTGTTACCTTCCTGCGCATTGATCTTGCACTGGATGTTGTTTACGAAGTCCTGAGCTTCCTGAGCACCGTGAGTTGCATGAGCCATGAAGAGACCTTCATCTTCTGCATCTTTCCAGCTTTCCGGAACTTTAACTTCTACAACC
>OLSE01000144.1_pt1 | contig 98364 bp, 69 predicted proteins | sample 1673191 | NCBI WGS metagenome assembly OLSE01 (sample SAMEA3136764, study PRJEB25190) | human gut metagenome | biome: human gut; feature: human-associated habitat; material: faeces | place: Austria | collected 2013
AAACCGACCTCCCAATAGTTAGATTTTTGGTCTAACTTTTGGGGGTCGGTTCAAAATCAAAATCAGTTAGCTCTTTTTGCGTATTAGAATTAATTGGCTAAAGTTTTTTTAATAATTTTGATAATTCGTCTTTGTTGAATCCTATTTGACAAAATTCATTAGATGTGTATTCTTTAGGTGAATATACACCCGTATCATCGTGTTTGATAATAATTGGATATTTAATTGATGCTATGTTTTCCTTCATCCAAGTTGTATCATCCATATATGTATCCCAAAAATCCGATAACGGAAATCCGAATTTTGAACAAATGTTTTCTAAATATTTCAATGATGCTTCATCCGCTTTAAGTTGGGTTTGTCGATGTAATAAATGATTTTTGTTACACCATTCTATTGCATCTCTAATAGTTGAAGGATCGGAGGATATAATTTCCATTTCTGAATGCAGATGGAAATCGTTCCGTGATATCCATTTGTATTTTTCTATCAGTTTTTCAATAGAGTTTTTACCTTTTTGTTCAGCGAAAAAGTCAGAACATATATCTTTAAATGCTCTAAATACATCTTCTATCTTTTGATTAGAGTTAAATGCACTATCCGTTTTATTGTTTTCTGCCAATTCAATCATAGACTCAATATTTTCTTTTTTTAAGTTTTGGTAATTGGTGTATAATGTATCCAACATATGCAAAGCTAACTCTAAATTTATTGAGTTCCCGTTATCCAGTAAACTTAATAACGAGCAACATATATTCATTATTTTTATTAGATGATTGTGGAGTGCGGTTGGGAAAATATACATTCTTGTTGCACTTCGAATATTACTAAGAAAATCATATATAAATCTTCTGTCATCTTTGTTTCTTTGAGTGTCTGCAATAGGAGCAATAAAATATTGAGGTAATGACCAACAAAAATGTTCACGTAATGTCGAGATATATTTTTGGGCATCAAATGGCGGGAGTGCTGGTATTACTATATTATACGCACACCACATGCTTGTTTGAGTTGTAGTATCTGTACAAGTGAAATAAGAGATTCCTTGTGCGAAATCACTGTTTCTTTGCACCCACTGCATCAACATTTGAGGGATAATGTATTCTTGTTTATATGGCACTTTTCCACTTTGATTTACAAAAGAACACGCCAAAATTAATGGATACATTTTAATGTATCTAACGATTGCGCTCAGCCATATTTCAAAGTCGCTAAATTTTATCGAAGTGCCCCAAGCATTTATTTCATCCGGTGAATACAATGTAATAAATTTAAACTCGTCATCAAATGAAGTGAACCCTAAAATGTAGACAAAATTAAATATTAACTTGCTTGTGAATGAGTTCGGTATTGTACCGGACTCATTCCTTTTAGCTTTAAAGAAATTCTTTCATTGTTGTAATAATCAATATATCTTTTTAATTCATCTATGAAAGCTTTGACACTTTCAAATTTTTCACCATAAAACATTTCAACTTTTATTCTTCCGAAGAAGTTTTCCATTGCACCGTTGTCCATACAGTTTCCTTTTCTAGACATACTTTGTACAATATTGTGTTCTGACAGTAAACGTTGATATTCCGAATGTTGGTATTGCCAACCTTGGTCAGAATGGAATAATGGTTTCGCATTAGCGGGCAGCTTTTTGAATAAACCATCAAGCATTTCTCTAATTTGCTGCAAATTTGGACTTAATGAAATTGAGTATGACACAATTTCTCGATTATACAAATCCATTACAGGTGACAAATATACTTTATCATTACACACTTTAAATTCAGTTACATCAGTTGCTAGTTTTTCAAAAGGTTTTGTAGCTGTAAATTCTCTGTTAAGTAAGTTGTCGGCTATTTTGCCGATTTCTCCTTTGTATGAACGATATTTACTGTTTTTGCGTTGTTTTCCTTTGAGATTAAGTTCTTTCATCAGTTTCAACACAGTTTTATGGTTAATTGTATATCCTTTTTGTCTTAATACAATTAAGATTCTGCGGTAGCCGTATCTGCCTTTATTAGCTAAAAATATATATAGTATTTCTTGTTTTTCTTTCTTGTATTTATCTTTGATTGGATGTTGTATATAGTAATAAAAAGTACTACGGGCTAAACCCGATAATTGCAGCAAGTCTTTTAACGGATATTTTTGACTTAATTCATTGACTATTGCTGCTTTTTCTCTTCTTTTAACATTCTTTTCCGAACTAAGGCACTGAGTTTTTTTAAGTATTCATTCTCCATTCTTAATCGCTGATTTTCGGCAATTAAATCTTCTTCAATTTTCTTATCAAGTTTGGGTGGACGACCTTTTGCTATTCCATCTACTTTACTGGCTCTACCTCGTCTTTCTTTCATCAGACCTTCGGCTCCTTCTTCCAAGAATATGCGTTCCCATTTCGATATTACATTATGTTTAACATCGTATTTTCTCTCTGTTTCCATTATACCCAAATGGTTTTCTCGCATATCCATTATAACAGATAGTTTGAATTCTGGCGAGTGTTTTCTATATTTTTGTCATTTCTTTGCCATAAAAATATGCACCTCCAAAAGTGTCTAACTTTTGGGGTGCATATCAACTTTGTCAAATTTGAGCGTTATCAAAAACAGTTTCATTTTTTGATTGATAATAATATTGAAACGACAGGTCAGCTCAATGATGTAAAACAAAACGCAGAAGATAAAATCGCAGAATTGACATTAAAACGAACGAGGTTATATAGCAAACCAGATACTAAAAATGAAATTTATGATATAAACACCGAATTAAAAGAACTTAGGTCAAAACTCCGAATATGCAATAATATATTGGAAGATGCAGAGCGTATTCAAATTCGTTATAATAGGGCACTTGAACTTGATGACGAAGCTAAAAGGCAGGACAGAGATAGAAATCGAAATCAACTTTCACGATAGAATTGTTTATATTCAAAAAATATAGTCGAAACTTAATTAATTTTCTGAACCTTATTAACTTTTATGCCTATTTAATATATAATAATAGGCATAAAAGTTGTTTGGAGGATTATATGACAAGTTCAGAGAGAATTTTAAAAGCAGCCGAAGCAAACGGCGGCACAATAACTACCGAACAAGTTAATAAAATGAAGATACACCGTGCAATCTTGCGTTATATGGTTGATAAAGGATTGTTAGACCATTCTGCAAGAGGGGGTTATGTTCTACCCTCAAAATTAGATGATGAGTTCTATAATTTGCAGACAAGGCTTAAAAAAGGTGTTTTTTCAAACGGTACGGCGTTGTATTTATTGGGATTTACAGACAGAACACCGATTAAGTTTGATATGACTTTTCCGGCGTCATATAATACTTCTGCAATAAAGAATGAGATTACGGCGCATAGAGTAAAAAAAGAACTATACGAACAAGGGATAATAGTTGTTAAAACCCCTTCCGGAAACGAAGTAAACGCATATTGAGCATACGCTGTGTGATATATTGCAGGAGCGATATTGTATGGATATTCAAATTATAATAGATGCATATAAAAAATATGCAAAGTATAAGGATAAAAACCTGATTCAGCTTATGGAATTTTCAAAATTGGCTCGGGTTGAAGAAAAAGTTAGAAGGTATATGAAGGTGCTTCTTTGAATAAATTTAATTTCGTCAATTTTAGGGGGGGATGACTAAGTATACTTGACAAATGCAAAATTATATATTATAATATAATCATGTCATAATATAAGCAAATGACTAAATTGAAAGGCGGTATTATGAGGATATATAACTATAAGAATAAATGGGAACAGTTTTTAACACCGGATATTGTGTCAATGCTTACACAGATACATGAGTACAAAGGGAAACAAAATTTATTTATTGAATCCAGTGCTGATGCTCTTAATGGGCTTGTTGAAATTGCTAAAATACAGAGCACCGAGGCTTCTAATAAAATTGAGGGTATATATACATCTGACGAAAGAATTAAAAAGCTTGCTTTGGCGAAAACCAATCCTAAAAACAGAGCTGAGGAAGAAATTGCAGGATACAGGGATGTTTTGAACACAATTCACTCTAACCATGATGGCATTCCACTTAAGCCTAATATTATTTTGCAGCTTCACAGAGATTTATACAGATTTAATACCGTAACCTATGGTGGGCAATACAAGAATATGGACAATATTATAGCTGAAGAGGACGAAAGCGGAAATAAGTTTGTTCGATTCCAGCCAATAGAAGCATGGGAAGTTCCTGAGAGTATGGAAAATATTTGCTCGGCATTTAACGAAGCTATTGCATTGGAAGTAATCGATCCGCTTCTTGCAATTCCTATGTTTATACTTGATTTTTTGTGTATACATCCGTTTAATGATGGAAACGGAAGAATGTCAAGACTTCTTACACTTTTATTACTTTATCGCAGCGGGTATATTGTAGGAAAGTATATCAGTATTGAAAAAATGATTGAAACAACAAAAGATAGCTATTATAACGCATTACAAAAAAGTTCGTTTGGATGGCACGAAAGTAATAATGAATATGCACCGTTTGTAAAATATATGCTTTCTGTTATTCTTGCGGCATACAGAGAATTTGCATCTCGTGTGCAGATAATGATTGAAAGCAAGCTTTCAAAACCAGGAAGAATTTCAAAAATAATTGAAGACACTCTCGGCAGGATAACAAAGAAAGATATTTTGGAAAAATGCCCGGATATAAGCGAAACAACGGTGCAGAGAGCATTGGCAGATTTATTAAAAAAACATAAAATTATTAAAATCAGCGGCGGAAGGTATACTTCCTATACTTGGAACAGAGAGGACGAATAACGGATGATTACAGGTGAACTTAAAAATAAAATAGACAGTCTTTGGGATGTATTCGCATCAGGGGGATTGGTTAATCCCCTTGATGTAATCGAGCAGATTACATATCTTATGTTTATTCACGACCTTGACGATACGGATAATTTAAGAGCAAAGGAAAGCGCCATGCTCGGTCTTCCGCATAAAAGTATATTTGCAGATGAAGTTACAATCGGAGAACGCAGCATTGACGGTCAGCAATTAAAATGGTCAACTTTCCGTGATTTCCCTGCAGGTAGAATGTATACGATTATGCAGGAATGGGTATTTCCGTTTATCAAGAACCTTCACGCAGATAAAGACAGCGCATATTCCAAATATATGGATGATGCAATTTTTAAGTTGCCAACACCATTGCTGCTTGATAAAGTGGTAACAAGTCTTGATGATATTTATGAGCTGATGAAAAAGTCGGATGACACTGACGTGCGCGGCGATGTTTACGAATACCTTCTCAACAAGATTGCTCAGTCAGGCTTGAACGGTCAGTTCAGGACCCCAAGACATATCATCAAAATGATGGTTGCTATGATGCAGCCAAAGCCGGACGATGTTATCTGCGACCCTGCGTGCGGAACAAGCGGATTTTTGGTGTCTGCCGGTGAATACTTAAAAGAAAATTATAAGGAAGAAATTTTCTTTAACAAGCAGAAAAAAGACCATTATATGAATTCAATGTTCTACGGCTACGATATGGACAGAACGATGCTGCGTATCGGCGCTATGAACATGATGACGCACGGGATTGACAGTCCGTTTATCGAGTATCGTGACAGTCTTTCCGACCAGAATACAGACAGGGAAAAGTATTCTCTTATTCTTGCAAATCCGCCGTTTAAGGGCAGCCTTGATTACGATATAGTATCCGCAGATTTATTGAAAATGTGCAAAACTAAGAAGACCGAGCTTTTGTTTCTTGCGCTGTTTTTGCGTATGCTGAAAACGGGCGGAAGATGTGCCTGCATCGTTCCGGACGGTGTGCTGTTCGGCTCATCAGCCGCACACAAGGCAATCCGTAAGGAGATTATTGAAAATAACCGCCTTGAGGCTGTTGTTTCTATGCCGTCCGGCGTATTTAAGCCCTATGCCGGTGTTTCTACCGCTGTACTTATATTTACAAAAACAGGGCACGGTGGAACAGATAAGGTTTGGTTTTATGATATGAAAGCGGACGGATTCTCGCTTGACGATAAAAGAACGCCCACTGCGGAAAATGATATTCCCAATATTATCGAAAGATTTCATAATCTTGATAAGGAAGCCGACAGAGCAAAAACCGAGCAGTCCTTTCTTGTGGACAAGCAGGATATTGTTGATAACGATTATGACCTGTCTATCAATAAATATAAAGAGGTTGAATATGTACCTGTTGAATATCCTCCCACGGCAGAAATTATAAAAGAACTGAAAGATATGGAGAACGAAATTCAAAAAGGTTTTGCTGAGCTGGAGGGAATGCTTGATGAATGAGAAATTTAGATTTTTGCTTTATAAAGCGGAACAAGAGGATATATCTGTTGACGCATTGATTAAAGATGAAACTATTTGGCTGACTCAAAAGGCTATGGCGGAATTGTTTGAAATCGATAAATCCGGTATAAGCCGACACTTAAAAAATATTTTTGAAAGTGGTGAGTTAGATGAAAATGTGGTTGTTGCAAAAATTGCAATACCCACAAAACATGGTGCAATTCCCGACAAAGAACAGCTTTCTCCAACAAACTATTACAACCTTGATGCAATAATTTCCGTTGGTTACCGTGTAGATTCCATTCGGGCAACACATTTCAGAAAATGGGCAACAAGCGTTTTAAAAGAATATATGATAAAGGGTTTTGCCATTGACGACGAGAGATTAAAGCAAGGGAAAACCGCTTTTGGAAAAGATTATTTTAAAGAACTGCTTGAACGCATTCGTTCTATCCGTGCGAGCGAGCGCCGTATTTGGCAGCAGATTACCGATATTTATGCGGAATGCAGTATTGACTACGATAAAAATGCACCTACAACAAAGGATTTTTATGCAATGGTGCAAAATAAATTTCACTATGCGATTGCAGGTCAAACGGGTGCGGAAATTGTGTATTCGCACGCCGATCACAAAAAGGAAAATATGGGTCTGACAACATGGAAAAACTCCCCTGACGGCAGAATTTTAAAGTCCGATGTTAAAGTTGCAAAGAATTATTTGAATGAAGAACAAATTCGCCGATTGGAGCGTACTGTCAGCGGGTACTTTGATTATATTGAAGATTTGACTGAACGTGAAAACACTTTTACTATGCAGGAATTTGCCGACAGTATAAATGAATTTTTGGCTTTCCGCCGCTATAAGATTTTGCCCGATAAGGGGAAAATTTCGCGTAAAACAGCAGAGGAAAAAGCCTTTGCGGAATATGATATTTTTAATAAAACCCAAAAAATCGAATCGGATTTCGATAAAGAAACGGAAAAATATTTGAAGGGTACAAAATAGATTGGAGGTGATGTGAGTGAGAGTTAAGTTAGAAGATGTATGCGAAAAGGGTTCGTCAAACATTAAGCAGTCGGATGTGGAAAATTTAAATGGCGATTATCCGGTATTTGGTGCGTCGGGTTATTTAGGGAATGTGAATTTTTACCATCAAGATAAACCTTATGTTGCGGTTGTAAAAGACGGAGCAGGGATAGGCAGAACAACAATGCATCCGGCAAACTCTTCGGTTATTGGTACAATGCAGTATTTACTGCCAAAAGAAAATATTTTACCTGAATATTTGTATTATGTAGTCAGTTATATGAATTTAAGTAAATATTATTCGGGAGCAACAATTCCTCACATATATTTTAAGGATTACAAAAATGAAAAATTTAGCCTTGATTGTTTAGATAAACAAAGACAAATTGTTATGACATTAGACAAGGTTCAATCAATAATTGAAAAACGAAAAAAACAACTCGAAAAATTGGATGAGCTTGTCAAATCCCGATTTATCGAGATGTTTGGGGATTGTGATTTAACTGCACAAAAAAAAGAATGGAAGGCTGTTAGAGAAGTTGGAACGGTTGTCGGGGGTTCAACGCCTAAAACATCTGTAGCCGGATACTGGAATGGTGAATATCGTTGGCTTTCTCCGGCAGAACTGGAACAAGATTCGGGAGTAATCTTTGACTCCGTGAAAAAGATCACAAAAGCAGGGATTGAAAGTTGTTCATTACATGAACTACCTGTTGGCACAGTTATTCTTTCTTCAAGAGCGCCTATTGGAAAACTTGCCATTGCCGGAAATACCTTTTATTGCAATCAAGGATTTAAAAATATTGTTTGTAGTGAGCGTATTGTTCCTCGATACTTGTATTCATTATTATTGTTTAATACTGAATACCTGAATTCTCTTGGAAGAGGTGCAACGTTTAAAGAAATTTCTAAATCAATAGTTGAAAATATTAAAATCCCTATTCCGCCAATCGACCTACAAAACGAGTTTGCAAAGTTCGTTGCAAAAAACGACAAATCAAAATTTGAAATTAAACAAAACCTTGAAAAGTTAGAATTACTAAAAAAAGCACTAATGCAAAAATATTTTGGGTGAGGTGGAGTCGATGAAGCAAATATTGGAAATTTTGAGTAATTGCTGGCAAGTATTCACTGATGTTGCGTCTAACTCGTTTCAAAACAATACCTTTTGTACCGTCATAAGCGGTGTTCTTGTTTTCGTAGGTAGCCAATTGGTTAATGAATATTGGTTAAAGCCAATTCAAAAATATAAAGAGCTACGCGCTAAAATTTCATACAGTTTAACGCTATATGCCAATTTATATATGAATCCGGTAGAATATAAGCTTGCAAATGAAAGAGAAGAAATCGATGTTGCTTCAAACGAATTAAGACAGCTTGCAGCGGAAGTTGATGCAATGATTGAATTAAAGCCCAAATTTGGCTTTCTTATAGCAAGCAAAAAAGTTTTAGATGGGGTATCAAATAATCTAATTGGATTATCAAATAATTTATATTCTCCTCATCCGGATATTGCTATTGAGCATAATGAAGAAAGATGTAGAGAAATATATAGATTACTAAAAATGAAAAATAAAACATAAAAACGCTAGTACAAAAATGTTTTGGGTAGGTGTGTGGACATGCAATGCATAAAAGACGTATTTGAGATTGTTTACTATATAGCATTTATAATTTTAACTTGGTTAATTGTGAAATACTCAGTTAAAACATATAAGTTGCAATCGAACAAAGAATCAAAATTATTATGTAAGATTTTTATACGTGAAGCAAAAGTTAAAAATGGTGTATTTCCATTCTATCTGGAAATATATAATTTCGGAAATATAATGGCAAGAAATATAGATGTTTTTGTTTTAGAAAATAGGATTGTAACAGTTGATTTTATCAAGCCAAATGAATCATACTATTTTCCGTTAGGCAATGTTTATCAAATGATTGCTTGCAACAGAGTTTTTCTTTTTGACGATGAGAGTGAACTGGAAAATAATGCAAACGTTTCAGTTGAATTGAAAACCAAAGAACAAACATCGATCTATAAATTAAACACAAATATTCTTTTTGCATCAAGAAGAAAAGTTGAAGACGATTCTAGCGAAATATCAGATGCAATTAAGAATGTTGCAACAGTAATCGAAAAGCTAAAGTAGGTGAACCAAAATGACAAACTTTGATTTCTTAAAAGCTGACCCACAATTTGCCACATTCAGCGATGTGGCTATTTCTGTTGAAAAGATTTTGAATATTGATGCGGCGGCATCTGTATTAAATTGCCGCAGAGCAATGGAGTTTGCAGTGAAATGGATGTATTCTGTTGATAAGGATTTGGAAATGCCTTATGATACCACATTGGTAGCTTTAATGAGTACCGAGGAATTTCGCAATGTTGTAGGAAATGATCTTATTTTCAGAATGACATATATCCGTAAGCGCGGAAATGAAGCGGCTCATTCGGGAAACAAAATCTCTCTTGAACAGGCAAAGCTTTGTATAGAAAATCTCTACATATTTATGGATTTTGTAGCTTGTTGCTACTCGGAAAAATATAACGATATCATAACCCCCTTTGACAAAACACTTCTTGAAAATCCGGGCGAAGATGTTAGCGTTAAGCAAAAGGAGCTTGATTTTAAGAAACTAATCGCTGAAAACAAGGCGTTAAAAGACGAGCTTACCGCACGCCGTGCCGAGCAGCAGCAGACATATGTTCCCAAGCCCCTCGATTTGTCCGAGTATAAAACCAGAAAAATATATATTGATACAATGCTCTCCGAGGCTGGTTGGATTGAGGGTAAGAATTGGATTAACGAGGTTGAACTGCCTGGTATGCCGAACAAATCCGAGGTGGGTTATGCCGACTATGTTTTATATGACGATACACATAAGCCTTTAGCCGTTGTTGAGGCAAAGAGAACCTGCGTTGATGTGTCAAAAGGCAGACAACAGGCAAAGCTTTATGCTGATATTATAGAAAAGCAGTGCGGCAGACGCCCGGTAATTTTCCTAACGAACGGATTTGAGACGCGAATCGATGACGGACGGTACCCGGAAAGGAAAGTTGCAACCATTTATTCAAAGCGTGATTTGGAAAAGTTTTTCAATCTTCGTAAGGCAAGGACAAGCCTTAAGAATGTGAGGGTCGATAAAGATATCGCCGGCAGATATTATCAAGAAGGCGCTATCAAAGCGGTATGCAAGGCGTTTGACGAGAAAAACCGTAGAAAAGCACTTCTTGTTATGGCAACCGGTTCCGGTAAAACAAGAACGGTCATTGCACTTTGCAAAGTCCTTTTGGAGCGCGGATGGGTCAAAAACATTCTGTTTTTGGCGGACAGAACCTCGCTTGTTACTCAGGCAAAGCGTGCATTTGTAAATTTACTTCCCGATTTATCGGTCACAAACCTGTGTGAAGAAAAAGATAATTTTGCGGCGCATTGTGTGTTCTCAACTTATCAGACTATGTATAATTGTATAGACGAAGTAAAAGACGATGAAGGCAAGCTTTTTACAAGCGGTCATTTCGATCTTTTAATCTGCGATGAGGCACACCGTTCGATTTACAATAAATACAAGGATATATTTAACTATTTTGACGCACCGCTTGTTGGTCTTACCGCTACGCCGAAAGACGAAATCGACAAGAATACTTATGAGATTTTCGAACTTGAAAGCGGTGTGCCTACCTATGGCTATGAACTCAGCCAAGCGGTTAAAGACGGATATCTGGTTGATTATATGTCGGTAGAATCAAAGCTTAAATTCATCGAGCAGGGCATTACCTATGAAGAGCTGACTCAAGAGGAAAAAGAAGAATACGAAAACTTATTTGAAGATGAAGACGGAGAAATTCCCGAAAGAATAAGTTCTTCTGCACTTAATGAGTGGATATTCAACCGTGATACAATCCGGCAAGTTTTAAACATTCTTATGACAGACGGCATAAAAGTTGAATATGGTGAAAAGGTCGGAAAGACAATAATATTTGCAAAAAATCATCTCCATGCCGAGAAAATACTAGAGGTTTTCAATTCGGAATATCCGCATCTTAACGGATTTGCAAAGGTTATTGACAACAAAATCAATTATGCGCAGAGCCTGATCGATGAATTTTCCGATCCCCAAAAGCTCCCGCAGATTGCAATTTCTGTGGATATGCTGGACACCGGTATTGATGTACCTGAGGTTTTGAATTTGGTGTTCTTTAAGAAGGTTATGAGTAAGGCAAAGTTTTGGCAGATGATAGGCAGAGGAACAAGACTTTGCCCGGGATTGCTTGACGGAGAGGATAAAAACAGGTTTTACATTTTTGATTTTTGCGGAAACTTTGAGTTTTTCAGAATGAATAACGGAAAACCTACAGCAAATCAGATGGCGCTTCAGGGGGCAATATTCAATCTGAAATCGCAAATTATCTTTAAACTCCAAGATATTGCTTATCAGACGGAGGATTTAATTGCTTTTCGTAAGAGTTTGGTTGGCGAAATGGTAACAAAGGTTCGAGAACTCAACAAAGACAATTTTGCGGTAAAGCAACATTTAAAGTATGTTGAATTATATGCAAGTGAAGAAAATTATGTATCGCTTACATACGAAGATACACTCATTATTAAGGAAGAACTTGCTCCGCTCATTATCCCTGATGATGACGAGGCAAGCGCCGTGCGTTTTGATGCACTTATGTACGGTATTGAGCTTGCATATCTTGCCGGGAAAGGTTATGCAAGGCATAGGAGTGATTTGTTCAAAAAAGTAAGCGGTATTGCAAGCGTTGCTAATATCCCGGAGATATCAGCAAAGTCTGAACTGATCAATAAAATTTTGCATACGGATTATTTGGATAATTGCGGAGTAAATGATTTTGAATATATTCGTGAATCACTTCGTAATTTGATAAAGTATATTCCGCAAAATGTTTTAAGATATGACACCAATTTCAGTGATGATATTCTTTCAACAGAGTGGAATGAATCCGAGCTTGAGAGTGATGAGCTTAAAAACTATAAAGCCAAAGCAGAGTATTATGTAAGACAGCATCAGGATAACAGTGTAATTGCAAAATTGAAGAGTAATGTGCCGCTTACAAAGGATGACATTGAAATGCTTGAAAAAATTTTGTGGAGTGAAGTCGGGACAAAAGATGAATATACCGCCGAATACGGTGGAAAACCCCTTGGCGAGTTTGTTCGCGAGATTGTCGGACTTGATATGAATGCCGCAAAAGAAGCGTTTTCTGAATTCCTTGATAATGCAAATCTTGATTCAAAACAAATTTATTTTGTGAATCAAATTGTAGAATACATTGTCCATAATGGAATGATGAAAGATTTATCCGTACTTCAGGATGCGCCGTTTACGGATAGAGGCAGTGTTGTTGAAATCTTTACAGATCTTTCTGTATGGGCAGGAATCCGCAAGGTTATTGAAAGCATTAATATGAATGCAGCAGCATAATAAAAACATTAAAAATAACATAAAATAATATTGACAAACGTTGTGTTTTGTTGTATAATGATTAGTGAAAAGAGGGAAGCTTATGACTAATTATAACAATATGAAGAAAATTCGCGAAATATACGGTGCTACACAAGAGGAAATAGCGAAGGTTGCTGGCGTAAATCGATCGACAGTCTCCCAGTGGGAAACGGGTTCCATGAAAGCGTCGAGTTCTAAGCTCGAAAAATTATCTATTTTTTATGGTATAGGACCTGAGTGCTTTTATGAACTTCCAGATATTGATGATATTAGAAAAAATATGCTGATAGAATCCGCAAAAAAAGAGAAAGAGTTCAGAGAGTCCTCGGAAAATAAAAGAAACAAAGTTGACGAATTTGCACAAATGCTTCAATCATTATCTTTTAACGAAGCCAGAGCAAGATTCATGCTTGCGATGAAACTTTTGCTTTCTACAGCGGATGACGGAAAACTTGATGAATTAGAGCTTGCATACGAAATTAACCAAAAGATGGCTAAAAGGTTGGAAGCAATAATCAGCATTAGAAAAGATGAAGAGAAAGCTAAAAAGGAAAAAAATGAAGATACGTTGTACGATTTGTTAGAATCTTTCTCTGAAGACGATTAATAATTTAATAATTCAACAATTACAAAAGAAAAAGCCTTATTGAGCTTGGACCCTCAATAAAGCTTTCCAGAAATAACAATACTTGATATCATTATTTCGGTACATATGCAAATATTTTATCACGTATTTTGACATTTGTCAACGTTTCTGAGCTAAATTATATGCTAAAAGGTTGTGATTTTTGTTGCATACGTTCTTTTGTATTGTTTCTACATAGATATTAAACAATCCAAAGGAGGTAGCAGTTGTGAGAGCTACTAAAATAAAAATGAAGTCAGGTTGTGGAAAGTCAGACAATCTATTAGAAATTGATTCTGTATATGTTACAGAATGTACAAACCCAGGATATTATAAAAAAGAAGTATTACACGATCACCTTAAGAAAAATCCTGGAACCATACAAGTGGATATATGGCCATATCCTAATGTTGTTCCTGCAACGAGTGTCAACAACGAGAAGTATGTGAAATCTTCTCCTAACACTTCAAACAAGGATAATCTCCTTTGTTTACCAAGAGAGTAAGGAGGCCTTATATGGGTAAAAATCAACATGTTACTCCTCATACTGACGGAGGTTGGCAGGTTATTGGTGCAGGAAATCAAAAAGCTACATTGAAAACCAATACACAAGCGGAGGCTATTGCCGCTGCAAGAGAAATAGCAAGAAATCAAAAATCTGAACTTGTTATTCATGGTCGAGATGGTAGGATTAGGGGAAAAGATTCTTACGGAAATGATTCGTTTCCACCAAGAGGGTGAAGAAAGGATGAAATATATGTATAAAACAGGAGAACAGCCCGGTAAGGGTGAGTATACTTGTACTAATTGCGGACAGGTAGTCGTGCTTGATGACAATACAGACACATTGCCACCATGTCCTAAATGTAGTGGAGACACTTATAGTAAGTAAAACAAATAAGTGGGGCGTAATGCATTCCATTATACCCCCACTACAACAAAGATGATAACAAATTGATAACAGATAACACCATAGACCGAATAATTAAAAGATTTTAAGCGGAATCGGCGAAGAAAACGGCTTAAAATCAGGCAAAACAACTAAAATCACGTCATAACGCACCGAGTGGGAGTAGTGGCCTTTGGTTTAGATGTGGCTAAAAATCCGGTAATGTCAAGGGTTTCGGGATTCTACACTTTTTGAACTATCGTTTTTGCAGCACTTTTTTTAAAAACGTGTTTTCGTGCAGATGAAATAGTCGCACTTGGCTTGCAACTAAACATAAAAATCGCATAATTTATAAGGCTTTTGTCCGGTTTTGGGCAGAAGCCTTATTTGCATATTTGATAAAATTTCCTATTTAATATATCATCGATCAGATAAAAACAGCAAGGTGAATAGTATGAGAGAAGAAAAATACCATATATATTTAAGTACAAAGGCAAGAAATGAAATTGTCGCTTTAAAGCAATTTCCACAGTGCAGGCAACTGTTTTGAATAATTCTTGCGTATCCGCTTGTAAAATCAATACATCGCTGCGGACAGACTACAATACATTTCTTACAACTGATACACTTATCTGTTATATAATAGCCGTCAACTGTTTTTATACCGTTTCCAAATGAAAAAGATTCTCTCTCAATAGGTTTTTTTGAAAGGTCAAACCATTCTCCGCATCCGTCATAAATTCTAAACACGGTAAGAGCCGTGCGGGACTCTTTTGTGGGATAGATTTCGTACATATAGCTGTTTTTCTCAAACAACCTGTTCAGATAATCGTTACCGACTTCCTCAACCTTTCCTCTGACAGAAATTGCAATGCATGAAAGCGTGTCAGTGCCTTTCATCCCTGTCAAAGAAACATATCTGCCAGTCTTTAATCGAGCATAAAAATTCTTGCCCTTTGCGGTAAGAAAGTACAGCCCGTTTTCGTCATAGTCCATAATGTCGATGGCACACGTTACAGGCAAGGTGTTTTCGTCCACAGTTGCCATAACGGTTGAATGTATTTCTTTTGTAAGATATTTAAGATAATCCATTATTACCTCCGTATAAAGGCAGAAAGTCACGCAAGAAAGGGCTTACGTGACTCTCACATTCATTAGAATTTGCCGTTTTGATTCTGCCAAGTTGATTTATCGGCAATAGTCTCCATCACATCCCAATGTTCTGCAATTTTGCCGTTTTCAATTCTCCACAAATCATAATAAGATGTAGGTGCTCCGCCGAAAGTTCCCTCGCTGACTGCAAGCGCATAATTGCCCTGTGCAAGCACCTGATGAACAGTAGTATAAATCATCTGGATGCCCTGTTTGCCGAGTGCTTCAAGTGCTGCACCAAGTCCTGAAAGTCCGTCTGCAATACCTGTGTTGTGCTGAATGTAAGTATCGCCATCAAAGTAATCAGGCGTTTTTTCTGGACGATTGCCTTGCATTACATCATAAAGGAAGTTTTTTATGAGCCTACGGTTTGACTCTGTCTTATCAAGGTCGTTGATTTCCATAGTGCCGTCTGTTTGCGTGTGACCTGACGGGTTCGGCTCTGCCTTGTTTGCAAGGTTGTCCCAGTGTTCTGCAATTTTGCCGTTTTCGTCGAAGCGGAAAATGTCAAAGGCAACCTGCTCGCCCACACCTGCAAAGTTATAAACTGTCTGCAAGAACACCTTGTCGCCGTCCTCGAAAGCACGAATGTTGTTTACAGTTGTTTTTACGGGAGCTGAAGCAAGGTAGGAAACAGAGCCTACAAAAGCATCCCTGCCTGTGTCGTATGCGAGATTGTGCTGAATGTAATTTTCTGCAAGAAGCTCGGAAGCCTTTTCTGTATCGCCTGTGGCAAAAGTGTTAATAAGTGCAATAGCTTTTTCTGTATTTGTCATTGTGATTACCTCTTTCTTGTCGTTTTGGTTATTACCAAAGATTTTTTTAAAATATTCATTTTGGATTTCTTTTTGTCTGTGCTTTGAATTATGAAACGGCCGTTCTTCGTAGCTCTTGACACTATTATATCTGTGTCGGTATCACTTGTAAAGTAAGCACAATATTGTGCCGTAGTTACCTGAAAGATACTATTGGGCGGTTACCGAACGGAAACTAATGCGTAAACACAAGGGATTTCGGAGTTTTAAATGCTGAAAATTTTTTAAGATTTTTTTGATTTATGATGTACTTGACGGCAAATAGGGAGGTATGGTACAATTAAATTGTAAATAACAATTAGATATTATGGCGGAGGTAGTATATGAACGAGAAAACAAAAGAACTTCCGGCTTGTCCTGTGGAAACTACCTTGACATTGATTGGCGACAAATGGAAGGTTTTGATATTAAGGGATTTAATGCCCGGAACAAAGCGTTTTGGCGAGTTGAAAAAATCCATCGGCACGGTATCGCAAAAGGTGTTGACTGCACAGCTTCGTGATATGGAAGCGAATGGACTTGTGCGCAGAGAGGTATATGCCGAAGTTCCGCCAAGAGTGGAATATTCTTTGACGGAATTGGGTCAAAGTCTCAAACCGATACTTGACGCTATGTGGAACTGGGGAGAGGACTACAAAAACAGCGTAACAGGAAATTAAAATTTTTGTGTGACAACACAATGACAACAGGAATTATGATATACGGTAATTCTGAATAATCCTTATAAATTGTGCCAAACGATATATATATAATCGTTTAAGTCACAGTTTTCAGGAGCGAGTTGGAGTAAGGTATTGTAACTAAACAATCTATTCTAAATATTGAATTAATGTACAAAAAATAGGAGCTAACTGATTTGACTTTCAGTTAGCTCTTTGGATTATATACCGAGAATTGATTTCAATTCAGGCTTATTTTCTATTCGCCACATAAGAACAAGATCAAAGCAAGCTAATTGATCTAGCTCAGAAGGACCATCAAGCATATATCTATGTTTTTCAAAGATGGGAGCATACTCAATAACGATTTTCTTCAAAGCTGTATTGTTGAGCGTTGTAATTCTGTTGGGTTCGATAATAAAAGATAATAGCATTTTTGAAACAGATAAACCTGTTGTATCTTTTATATACTTAAATAAATTTTGTTTTTTATTATTTTTCATATAACAATACCTATATTATTTATAATCGTATTTTCCGTATAATCATATATAAAATTCTTTTTTGCAATTTCAACATTTCTATTCTTACGGACAATTTTATTCAATATGCGAAACATATTGTACATAGGAAAATAAGACGGATTATCTCTGTTAAGTATAAGACAAAACTCATCATTAAGTATATTTATTGTATCATATTGTGTTGAAATAATCAAGCATAGCGTAAAGTCATCTTGAATTTGCAATATAAGTTCAACGAGCAAAAATAACTCAAAGGAAAAATTCGGTATAATAGAATTGCAACGATTATTAGTGAAAGGATAAGCTCTATGAATCACTATACACAGGTTGGTACAAAAGAACGAGAAAAGATACTGTTTTTCTCTAAAATGTATTTAAAACATATTGAAAAAAATGTTGTTATATGTTAAAATAAATTGTTAAAAGAAATGGAGGGAGAACATGAAAAAAGTTTTATATATTTTAATCGCAGCGATCTCGGTAATGGCATTTTCGGGGTGCGGAATGAAAAACACAGTACAGGTTGGTACGGGCGATGTGAACGGTACATATTATGCTTACGGCACGGAGTTAGCGGAAATATTAAACAACAACAGTGATGTTTATTTTAAAGTACGAAAAACAGCCGGTTCGGCGGCAAATTTACGTTTAATATCTCAAGAATATGTTGACATTGCATTTGTACAAAGTGATGTTATGAAAGACGCATACAACGGAACAGGATATTTTGACAAGGAATACAAAGGTTATTCGGCTATTGCCGGGTTATATACAGAGGCGATACAAGTGGCAGTGCCGAAAGATTCGGATATAAATTCAATAAGCGATTTATACGGAAAAAGTGTATCGCTTGGAGAAAAAGAATCGGGTGTATTACAAAATTCAAAACAAATATTATCGGCATACGGTTTAAATGAAAGTATGGTTGACGCTAAGTATTTATCATACACTGACGCAGCAAAAGCGATGAAAAACGGAAATCTTGACGCATTTTTCTGTACAGCCGGAACGCCGACTCGTGCAATAACAGAAATTTCAGACGATATAAAGCTTATCTCTATTGACGGAACTGTTGCGGACAGACTTACAGAGCAATACAACGGATATGTAAAACATACAATAAAAGCAAACACATATGACGGACAAACAGAAGATATTGAGACACTCGGTGTGAAAATGGTACTGATTACGAGTGACAAGATGTCATACGACAGAGTAAAGTCAATCACAAAAAACATCTTCGACAACAGCAACAAGTTTGGTTTTGCCAAAGATGATACATTCGATATGAACTTTGCAACAGAAAATGTTACTATACCGTTCCACAAAGGTGCAAGCGAATATTATGCGGAAAACGGAGTAAATGTTGCAACAGAATAAATAAAAAGGGGAAATGCAAAACATGAATCAGATTTCTTTAGATATGTACCAAACGCTTGGTATGGCGGTTGCGGTATTGTTTTTGGGAGCGTTTTTGAAAAAACGTATAAAATTCCTTGAAACATTTTGTATTCCGTCACCGGTTGTCGGAGGATTGATATTTGCGATTGTTTCGTGTATACTGTATGCGACAGGAATTTTGGAAATATCATTTGACGAAACACTTAAAAATGTATGTATGGTAATATTTTTCACGTCGGTAGGATTTCAAGCTAACTTGAAAGTATTAAAAAGCGGCGGACTAAGCCTTGTGGTATTTTTAGTTTGCGTAATAGTGCTTATTATAAGCCAAAACCTTGTTTCGGTAGGATTGGCAAAATTGGTCGGGGTATGTCCGCTTATAGGACTTAGCACAGGCTCAATACCTATGGTCGGCGGACACGGTACAGCCGGAGCATTCGGACCTGTACTTGAGGACTTAGGAATCTCGGGTGCGTCAACACTTTGTACAGCGGCGGCAACATTCGGATTGGTAGCCGGCTCACTTATGGGCGGCCCTATTGGCAGACGACTTATATTAAAGCACGACCTTTTAAAAACTGCCGTTATGGAAGATGACGCAACACTTGTTGAGGATGAAAAGAAACACAAGAGAAGTGTAAGTATGTATGCACCTGCAACATATCAAATTGCCATAGCAATGGGACTGGGAACGATTGTTTCGTGGGCACTGAGCAAAACAGGAATGACCTTTCCAATATACATAGGTGCAATGATAGTTGCGGCGGCAATGCGAAACATAAGCGAACACACAAACCTCTTCACCGTAAATATGGGTGAAATAAATGATATAGGTGGCATATGTCTTTCGTTGTTCTTGGGAATAGCAATGATTACATTGAAATTATGGCAACTTGCATCATTGGCACTTCCGCTATTGATACTTCTTGCAGGACAAGTTGCGTTGATGTTTGTATTTACGTATTTCGTTCTATTTAACGTAATGGGCAGAAATTATGACGCGGCAGTGCTTGCGGCAGGTACTTGCGGTTTCGGAATGGGCGCAACACCTAATGCAATGGCAAATATGCAGGCACTTACAGAAAAATATGTGCCGTCAGTAAAGGCATACTTGCTTGTACCGATTATAGGCAGTATGTTTGCAGACTTTTTAAATAGTTTAACAATAACTTTCTTTATAAATTTGTTCTAAGAGTGATATGGAGGGATTTATTATGAAAAAGAAACCATTTATAACAGTTGAAACAGAAAATCTTGCAGTACCGGAAGTTCACATCGACAAAGAAGATGTAGAAGAAACAACCGATACGGACGATACAGAAACCATTACATATGACAACGTGGCAGTGCCGGAAATACATATAAAACGTAAAAATAAATAGTAGATTTTCACATTTTACTTATAAAATGAATAGAAAACCATAAAAAGCATATTATAAATTCATACAGAAAAAACTTTACGGAGGATATAAGTATGAAGAAAGTAATATGCTTTTTTATATGCGTATGTTTTATGATGCATAGTGTTGTTGTATTTGCCGAAGGCAATACTGATTTAGGACTTAATGCAAAATCAGCAATACTTATGGAGGAATCGACAGGTAATATACTTTACGAAAGCAATCCCGACGAGAGATTACCTATTGCAAGCGTTACAAAAGTTATGACTATGCTCCTTATAATGGAGGCTGTTGACAGTGGAAAGATAAGCCTTGACGATATGGTCACTGTAAGTGAAAATGCAATGAGTTACGGCGGAAGTACAATGTTTTTGGAAACAGGAGAACAACTTACTGTAAATGATATGCTGAAAGGTATTGCGGTTGCAAGTGCGAATGACGGTTGTGTGGCAATGGCAGAACATCTTGCAGGCAGTGAAAGTGCGTTTGTGGATATGATGAATGAAAAGGCGAAGGAACTCGGTATGGAAAATACTCATTTTATGAACACAAACGGACTTGATGAAGATGACCATTATTCAAGTGCAAGAGATGTTGCGATAATGTCAAGGGAATTGATGAAACATGAAACGATTTTCAATTACACGTCAATATGGATGGACACACTTCGCGGCGGAAAGTTCCAGCTTGCGAACACAAATAAATTGATACGTTTTTATGACGGCGCAAACGGACTGAAAACAGGCTCAACATCAAAGGCACTATGTTGTTTGAGTGCGGCGGCAAAAAGAAATGATATGCAGCTTATAGCCGTTGTACTCGGTGCACCGACTTCGGCAGAAAGATTTGCGTCAGCAAAATCACTTCTTGATTACGGATTTGCAAATTATGCGGTAAACACACAAATAACCGCCGGAGATGAAGTGCAGAAAATAGCGGTTGAAAAGGGCGTAGACAAAGAAGTGGGCGTTGTTGCAGGTGACAGCTGCTCAACGCTTGTGAAAAAAGGACAAGAGGACAATATTACCAAGGAAATAAAAATAGACGAAACGATTACCGCACCGATAGAGGCAGGACAAAAAATAGGAACTATGACAATAAGCCGTGACGGTGAAGTTATAGCGGATATTGATTTGAATGCGTCGTCGGCAGTTGAGAAAAAGGGAATAGGACTTATAATAAAAGACTTTTTTGCAACTATTTTCTTCGGAAGCAATAACGATACAGAAGAAAACAGCGAGATTTAAAAAAATATAATAAAATTGTTGACAAAATAATTTATGTATGGTAGTATATATATGGTTAGTAAAAACTAACCATATATTTTTAATCTGCCGTTAGTTTATACTAACTAAGAATAAGAGGTGTGTTAAGTGAGTATTGTAATAGTAGGCGGTCACGACAGAATGCACTGCCGATATAAAGAAATATGCAAAAAATTCGGATGCAAATGTAAAGTGTTTACGCAATGTCCTGCGGATTTTAAAAATCAGATAGGCAATCCGGATATAGTTATTGTGTTCACAGGAACGGTAGCACATAAAATGGTAAGAGTTGCGTCAGGTCAGGCTGAAAAGTCGGGTGCAATTATAAAGCATTGTAATTCATCAAGTGCTTGTGCATTGAATGATGCACTTACAGAATGTTTCTGCAAAGCAGTATAAATATTTTTAATACTGGGTTAGTCTAAACTAATCATAAAAGGAGAAAATTTATGCCGACAGAATATATTTTAGCATATCATTGTGCACCGGCATTTGCGGGTATAAAACCGTCTAATATAGCCTCGTGCAGTAAGCGTGAAAATCCGAATATAACCGTTCAGATAAAAATGCTTAACGAAAAGCTTAATAAAAACGATATTTACATAGATGTTTTGTGCGAATGTGGTGAACGTGTGCTTTTGATGGTGTATCGAAAACAGAAATTGTGCGAATACTTGCAAAGAGATGATATAAAATCATTTTTGTGCGATAACGGTTATCCAAAAGAGTTTTCATTAATGAAATATTTGGCAATACTAAAGTCAAGGATATATGCACAAAGATTGATGAATAAGGAATTTCCACATGAAATCGGAGCATTTCTCGGTTATCCTTTGCATGATATATACGGTTTTATAAATCATAAACACCAAGGCTGTCTTTTGACAGGTGAATGGAAAGTTTATGAGAACACAGAGCAAGCAAAAAAATTATTCTGTCGTTATAATAAATGCCGTAAGGCAGTAATTAAAAGAATTAATGAGGGAAGAACTCTAACAGATTTATTTTGTATAGCATAACTGCAAAGGGCAGTTTGTTAATAATTATTTTTTGAGGAGGTTCATACAAATGAGCAAAACAGCAATTATTTATTGGAGTGGAACAGGTAATACCGAGGCAATGGCAAATGCAATATTTGACGGCGCAAAAGAGGTTAATGCAGATACAAAACTATTTTCAGTTGACCAGATAACAGCTGATGAGGCAAAGGATTATAATAACTTGATTTTGGGTTGCCCTGCAATGGGTGCAGAGGAACTTGAAGAGGGTGAATTTGAACCGTTTTTCGCAGAACTTGAGGTTAATCTTTCGGGTAAAAATGTAGCATTGTTCGGCTCATACGGTTGGGGCGACGGTGAATGGATGCGTGAATGGGAAAAGAGAGTTACTGACGCAGGCGCAAAGCTTGCAAATGAAAGCGTAATCGCAAATGATTCGCCTGATGAGGACGCTGTCACAGCGTGCAACGGTTTAGGTAAAATTGTAGCAACGCTATAATTAAATAGACTTCCCTAAGATAAAAAATCTGAGTAGGTCATATTGGCTTGCTCAGATTTTTTTTGCAAATAAATGCTTGTATTTTTATAGTATTTAGAATATAATATAATAAAAAGTGCAGGTGAAGAAAATGAAATATTACATAGGAATAGATTTAGGCGGTACAAATATTGCCGGCGGATTGGTTGATGAAAACGGCAAAATATTGAAAAAAATATCAGTACCGACAGAAGTTGAGAGAGGGGAAAATGCGATAATAGATAATATCGCCGATTTGTGCGGAAAAATTTGTGATGAAAGCAATATCAAGCTGTCGCAAGTTGAAAAAATAGGAATAGGAGTACCGGGAACGGTCGATTCCGAAAACGGAATGATTATGTTTGCGTGCAATCTTAATTTTAATAAAGTAAGTATAAAGCCGATTGAAGAAAAGTGCGGTGTATCGGTTAAAATATTGAATGACGCGGATGCGGCGGCATACGGTGAATATGTTGCGTCTGGAAGTAAGGCGGATAGCTTTATTTGTATAACTCTCGGAACGGGAATAGGCTCCGGGATTATAATAAACGGCAAGATATATAACGGTTTTAACGGTGCAGGCGGTGAAATCGGTCATACTACGTTGATAAAAGACGGTGTACAATGCTCGTGCGGTCGAAAAGGGTGTTGGGAAAAATATGCGTCAGCTACCGCACTTGTTTCACAGACAAAAGCAGCGATAAAAAATAATCCCGAAAGCATAATGTCAAAAGAAACAGTTATAAACGGACAAACGGCTTTTCGTGCGGCTGATAAAGGCGATGAAACCGCATTAAAGGTTGTAGAAAAATATATTGAATACGTTGCAGAGGGATTGGTGAATGTAATTAATATATTCCAACCGAAAAAGGTTGTAATCGGCGGCGGTATCAGCCGAGAGGGTGAGCCGTTTATAAGCAGAGTAAGAGAATTTGTTTATAAGTATGATTATAATAAATACCTTGATAAAACCGAAATAACCGCGGCAGAATTGTTTAACGATGCAGGTATCGTCGGTGCGGCATTATATTAATTAAATATAGGGAGAAGAAAATGAAAAAATTATTTACCTTACTAACAACGGCAGCTATGCTATGCAATATGTTTGCGGTTACGTCTTTTGCGGAGGAAAGTGATAAACCGACAAGCAATATAGCAATAACTGCAGTAAAAACAGCACAATGGCGAGCGACTGAAAGCGACAGTACAACGTATGATTTGCGTATTCACGGTTGGTCAGGATGGGAAACGGCGGCATATATGGGTTTTGAATTGCCTAAAAATTTCAATGCGGAAAATGTAGGCAAGGCAGAACTTGTACTCGATACAACTTCTGTCGCAAATTCGGGAACGGCATACTTATATGAGGCTGATTATTCGGCTTTTGAAAACGATATGCAATACACTGTTGCACCGACATATACCGAAAAAGAAATTATGTCGTTCACATCACCGTCAAATACAGGTGAATTTAAAATTGATGTGACAGACTATATAAAATCAATCAAGGATAAGGGAAATGTTGCGTTTAGAATAGACGTTAAGTCGCAGAACAACAACACAAACTGGAACATCGGTTCATGTACAAACAGCGGCAATGCACCGAAGATTGTAATAGGCGATGATGATAATGTAATAAAAAATGCGTCATTTTCTGACGGTGATGCAAATTGGACTATTACAAACAGTGAAAATATGACAGTATCTGACGGCAGGTTAAACGCAAGCGGTACAGATTACGAGGCACAAATCAGTCAAACGGTCGGAAATATGGAAAACGGAACATATACACTAAATGCGTATTTGACTAACGACACAACGGACGGTATTTGCTATTTGTATGCCAAAACAAACGGTCACACAATGGCGTCAACGTCAATACCGATAAGTGACAATGAGAGCAAGGTTACAGTGCCGGGAATTATCGTAGAGGACGGAAAATGTGATATAGGACTTTATATAAAAGGCTCGCAAACTCTTACTCTTGACAAATTGTCTTTTGCAAAGTCGGAGGAGAGCAGAATACCTTTCTTAAAAGGCGGAGAAATTTCAAAGCTTACATATGTAGAAGACAGGGGCGGCAAATTCTATGGCGAAAACGGTCAAGAGGGTGACGCACTTCAAATTATGGCTGAAAACGGATTTAATTTTGCAAGAATCAGAGTTTTAAACAATCCGGGAAAAGGTCACGGAAACGAGTATTATTTGCCTGAAGGCTATCAAGATCCCGACGACTGTCTGGCAATGGCAAGACGTGCAAAGGATAAAGGTATGCAGATAGAATTTACATTTGCATATTCTGATACTTGGTCGGACGGTGAAAATCAGCTTATTCCATATGATTGGCGTCCGTATATTGAGGAAAATAATCTAACGGGTGATGAGCTTGCAACATATCTTGAGGGTAAAATATACGAATTTACAAAGGATATGATGCTTAAATTAATTGAACAGGGAACTTGTCCTGAATATGTTTCGATAGGTAACGAAATGCAGTACGGATTGCTTTACAACAACCATAAGAACAATAACGGGTTCTATAACAAAAGTGATTATCTTACCCGTTTTGTAAATGCAGGTGCAAGGGCTGTTCGCGAAACGTCACCGGAAAGTAAAATCGTTCTTCACAGTGACCACGGCGGTGAACTTTTGAGCAGAAGAAAGACCTTTATTAATGCACTTGCAAATATTGATTTTGACGTAATCGGTGTTTCGTATTATCCGTATTACACTAAGTCGATTTCGATTGATGATGTTGTGAATGAATTCAATACACTTATAAATCGTTATGATAAAGATGTTATAATAATGGAAACGGGTTACAACTGGAATGAAACAAAGCCTGACGGTTGGGACGGTCAACTTCAGGACAGTGGATATTATCAAAATATTTACGGTGAAACTCAATCGGGACAAAGAGCGTTTTTGACGGAATTGTATGCAAAGCTGAAACAGGTGCTTGGCGGCAGATGTATAGGTGATTTGTATTGGGATCCGGTAATGGTATATGATGGCGGAACAGGTCAAATCGGTTGGGCGATAGATGAGGCAACCGATACAACTCAAGGCAATGTTGTGCCGAATTCGACTATATTTGATTTTGACGGAAAAGCAGTTGAAGGACAAAAGGCGATGAAATACAATACAAACGCAAGCGACAAAATTAATATAACAGGTACAGTCAGCAATGATAAAGGCATTGTTAAAAATACAGAAATAACATTTACGGTAAACGGTGAAAAATATAACGTTTCCACTGACAGATTCGGTAAATACATCGTGTCTGTGCCATATCCGAAAGAGAATAAATTTGATATTTCGGCTAAAGGCTGTACGGAAAAATATACGTCGGACGCACCGTATTACGGCGTATTTGTAGAGAATATTAATTTTGAAACATATGCTGACGGAACAGAAGCCGACAGTAAGAACTATATCTCAAAAGTAGACGGTACGATAGAAAATTCAATGTTAAAGTATGATGTTGAATACAGAACAGATATTGCAAATGCAAAGTTTTATGTTGCCGTATATGATGACAGAGGTAATGTGGTTGCGATAAGCGACAAAAACAGAGATAATATAAATATCAAAAACGAAAGCAAGAGTTACACGATAAAGGCGGTGTTGTGGAACAGAAATTTAAAACCGTTGTGTAATGTAGAAAGTAAGACTGTTGAAAGATAAAAAGAGCCTGTCAACAAAATGTCGACAGGTTTTAGCGACACTTGTATTAATAAGTGTCGCTTTTTTATATAATAGCATAGAATGGTATGATTGCTGTTTTGTGCTATCTTTTTTTATTGTAAATATTGACAATGAAATAAAAATAAGGTATAATTTACTTATCAATCAGTAACTGATTAATATTTTTTAGGGGAAAAATTTAATATGAGAACACAAGAATACAAAGAAAAAAAGAAAAAGGAAATTATGGAAAAGTGTTTTGAGTGTTATTGTGACAACGGACTCAGAAACACAGGGATTAAGGAACTTGGTAAGTATTGTGGTATGACGTCGGCTAATTTGTACAGCTATTTCAATAATGTTGATGAACTTATAATTCAGTCAACTGCGTATTGTATGACAAAAGTCGAGGACGATTTTATGGAACTGTCACCGAAAAATCCGCAGGATATAATGCGGTTTATAAGTGAAATTCCAAAATGGTCGGCTCAAAAACACGGAAAAAAATATCGCCTTATGTATCAAGTATACACACATCCCAAATATGTTGAGTATGGGAAAAATTTTTTTAAGGGCGTTAGTATGCGATATACCGAATACGCCAAACAATTATCTCCCAAACTCGGAATACCTGTTGACATACTTGCAGGTTTCATATTTATTTTTGTTCGGGCAACAGTGCATTATGCAATGTTTGAAGATGAATATTACTTGAAAGCGGAAATGGAGGCGTTAAAATTATCGGTGCTTTCGGTATTGTCTAAAAAATAAAATTGAAAGGCGGGGAATTTTATGAAAATCAAAAGATGGTTAAGTACAATTATGGCAATGTGCATATTTATGTCTTTGATAACGTGTATGCCTGTATCGGCTGCTGCTCAAGAGTGGACATATTGCCTTAAAGTACAAATAAGTGACGCAAAAGATTCAAAAAGTAAGGATGGAAATATTAAAGGATATTTGTATTTCAATGGGGAAGATGAAGAAGTTTTTACTTTGCAGAATACAAAAACATCTGGCGAAATGTCAGAAACTACACACACATCTTCAAGAGCTCCTTGGACTCTTGATAAAGTGACTATTGAAAACGTTACAACGGACGCATTTAAAATATTATATGTGAGTCTGGGAGTGGCTAAAAAGGGAAGCGACTCATATAGATGGATTATAGATGAGATTTATCCGGACGGAACCGGTACAAAAGACGGTCTTTGGATTGAAAAAAATAAAAAGAGAAGTACCACATACAGTATTAATGTTAATACAAAAAGACGCCTGAAAACTGTCGGAAACTTCGATGATTTCGGAAGTACAATGTATCTTAATCCGACAGGTGAAAAAGACAGCGTTGCATATGAATATAACGGATATGTAGGTGACCAATACAATGATATCTTAAACGATAATAAAGAATATTACTGTATGGATATGAGTGACGCACCTACGTTTACATTTGACGTTTCGGGAAAAGGCGAGAATATAACAGTTAATAAAAAAGCACTGATCAGTAATGGTTGCATTACGGAAAAAAGCAGCAATCGTGGTTTTGATATAAACAAATCAAAACTTATGTCGTATATGAATAACAATAATATAAACAAAATCACTATTAAATCAACATTGAAATTCCCGGAAGATACCACATGCAACAAGGAAAGAACAGTTAAAAACATTCCATGGCTTAAATATTACAGCTATGAAGATTATGTCAAAACTTTAACGATTGTCAGAAATGCGTTTTCAATCGGCAGTGTTGAATTTAGCGGTAACTATCAAATACCTAATACAGCTGATAAAAATTATAATGCAGATAATCTGTTTTATAATAATGTAAAAAAGAATTCTGAAGGAAAGCAGACAATTACCGTTACTGCGTCAATTAAGACAGGCGGTCATAATAACAATTTATCGTCAGTCAGTCTTACAGGTGCAAGTATCACATTTGACAAAGCAACTCTAACGCTTGGTAATACAGGTAAAAAGATAGAGTCAACAGCAAAGAAAGTAAGGATAAGTAACGGTAAGTTTAAATTGACGTTCCCATATACAAGCGGTATGGATTCGGCTAACGGCGGATTAAAACTTGAATTAAGTAATGCAAAATTAAAAACTATAAGCGATTCACAATTTATGTTGTGGGATGAGGCTAATAAAAAGGTGGAATACAGCTATTTGTCATCAAAGCATAAGATTGACGCGGTAGATCCGACAGTGAAATTATCGGCTTTAAACAATGATAAGGTAGGAGATTGGCACAAGACTGTAACATTCAGTTCAACTCCGTCAGAAACATTAAACACAACATCATCAGACGGTAAAGCGACTGATGGAAGTTATTCAATGGAATTGCGTGACAGTAAAGGCAATGCCGTAAAGATTTGTGATTATAAAGGCAAGAGTAATGTGTCAACCAAGCAGGAGGTCCCTGCAACAGAATCAAGCACAGGAAACGTAACATTGGCATTAGGTGAAAAGATAGAGGGAATATTTAATCTTAAACTTACAGGTCGGGATAATGCGGGTAACGAACTGTCTACAGTCGTAGAAAACATTCACCTTGACAACAAAGCCCCTGAAATTACAATTACAGAAAAAGGAGGTTTGCAGAATTCGGACGGAAGTAAGGGCAATACCTATGATGTAACAATTACCGATATGTCGGGAACGGGTAAGCTGTATTATTGCTTTACAAAAGACCGTATAAATGCACCTGCTTTTGATAAGAGCAAAGCCGAACAACAAACGAGCGGTACAATAAGCAGTTTACTTGATAAGTGGGCATTTATAAATCAGAGTGACACCGAAAACGGCAAAACTGCATCAGCGTATATTGAGGTTGAAGAAGGCAGTAACTTTGAAGGTACATTAATTTATTTTGCCGAAGATGATTTCGGTAATAAAACGGAAATGTCCTACAAAGATATAAATATCACAAATGAAACGACTAAATGCAGTATTGATACCACAAGCGATACATCAATTCCGCATTCAAATTATAATATAGTCCTTACAACAAAATCTCAAAATACTGTTTATTACAAATGGCAGGACAGTAAAGGTGAGTTTATTACGAATGACACGAAGTATAACGGCAAAAGTATAGATACATCAGCCGATATTCAAACGTCAAATTTAGACGGAACATATAAATTGATATGTACAGTTATACCTCCGTCTGGTAAGGCTAATAAGGTGGAAGTAGAACGATATTTTGCGTTTGACAATTCAGCACCTAAAATCAGTATTAAGCCGTTGAATGTCGGTACATACAGTGAAAATCAAACGATTTCCGTTATAGGAAGTGACTTGTCGGGAATTAAAGACGGATATGCGAAAGTGGTGAACCCGGACGGTTCTGCGATAGAAGGTTTAGAGGAATTTATGCTTGATGTGACAGGTGACGCTATTTCGCAAAATATCCATATCAGCGATATTCCGAGCGGCGCATATGCACTTTCTGTAAGAATGACGGATAAAAACGGTTTAGAGGCTACGGCAAAATCAGATACATTCTATATCAGAAATTCAATGCCGACAACAGACGTAAGTTTGATTACCGATTTGACGTATAGAGATAAGCCTTTAATTTCGTCGGAAGATTATAAATTAAAGATTGATGTAAGCGAAGATTTCAAAAATGCAGACAATACAGAAAATCAGAATTTATATTACAGAGTAAGCAATACGGTTGATACGTATGGTGAATGGATAAAGGCAGGAGCGGTTAATAAAACCGATACCGGTTTAACTGCAAGCATTGAATCTGATTCACCGATTATAGCGTTGGCAGACGGTGAAAATACTTTCTATGTACAGACTGCAATTTGTGCGGATAATATCGACACAGCCAAGATTAATATAAACACTGTACAGACAAGTGAATTTACATTCTTCTTTGATGAAACACCGCCACAAACAAGAACGGTTATAAACAACGAACATATCTCCGAAAGTATAAAAGGCAAAGTTTATCTTACAGATAATATTGATTCCGATTTGAAACTTGTAAGCAACAGCAGTGACGTTGAAGTAAGCAATTCGGAAGAAGATAACGTTTTCGATATAACCGTAAACAAAAATGTTGATACAACTCTTACAGCGATTGATTTAGCAGGTAACAAAACGGATATACCGCTTGTTATAAACGGTATTGATACCGATGCACCGACCGCTAATATTGAAGTTAGCGAAGTTATGAGCGGTGACAGAAAAGACAGTAAAGCGGTAGTAAACATTAATGACGCAAAAGAAGACGAAGTGCAGTTTGCGTTTATTCCTGAAAGCGAATACAGTAGTGCAATGTCTGACGGAAAGATAAAAGACAGCTATCTTGAAAGCTATGATAACAGCATAATTAATGTAAGTTAAACAAGTTCGGTTGATGCAAAGTGGGAGAATGAAAAGAACCTGACTTATACTGTTAATATTGCAGGAACAACCGAGAATTATTATGTCGGTGTTCGTATGACGGACAGCGTAGGAAACAGTACAGATGTTATTTTTGATAAAATAATGTCAGTGCAAGACACTGAATTAAAACTTGATTATACGGTTGCACCGAAAAAAGCAGGGCAAAAATCTATTGTAAAACTAAACTTCAATATGCCGGTGTATATACTTCCACAATCAAAAATTGTGTCGGTTGCCGACAGTGATGACGGTAAGACCTTAGATGAAACAAATCTTGAAATATCAAAGCAAAATGCATTGATATTTGCACAATCGCAATCATTTTCCATAACTGCAAACGGCAATTATAAAGTATATGCGGTTGACGATATAGGCAGAGGGAAAGTCTTTGATTTAGAAATCACGAGCGATAAGGTTGAGTTCGGTAATCTTAGCGGCGTTAAAGCGACTACTTATACGGGGGATAAACCGATTGCCGACGGTAAAATGACAGGATGTAATGTAGTTGATGAAGATTGGAATTCTTACAGCACTACCGTTGTGGTTGAACCTATTGATGCAGGTATGCTTTTAAAGCCTATTGAGGACGATTCTGTAAACAACGGATTGAATTTTAACGAATATGACTCTGAACAATATAAATCACAAAGTGGTGAGGGTTATACAAAACTTGTTTATTTTGTAAATACAATGTACGAACCAGGTACAGCCGGTGAAATAGTAACAAGTAACGAAAGATCTGTAGACGTCAATTTATTTGAAGAAGGCAGTGACGAGTCTACTTGGAGCATAGCAACGGCGATAATAGACAATATCGACAATACACCGCCTGATTTTGAATTTCAGTACAGTCCTGAAATTATAAAGGTCAACAATAGTCTATATGACAATGACCGAATATTAAAAACGTATACTCCGGGTAATGTAACATTTACCGCAACTTTGCAAGATAAAGATTCGGGAATAGAAAAAATTGTATTGGGCGAAATATGGGACGAAAATAATGACGTACCTGTGTCTGTCAAAGTTCCTTTAAAGGATTCAGAAGGTAACTATATTGATTATACGGAAAATTCATGGACTTGGGACGGAAATGAATACGGACACCCTGTAACTGTTGAATTTTTCGGCGACAGTGATCCTAAGGGTGTAAAGACGATAAAGTATACGTTTACCGACAATGACTCTATGGACGCAATAAGATGCTATAACGGTGCAGGCGATTGCTCGTATGTATTCGTGACGGAATTGGAAAGTATTACAACTCTTGACTGTATCTACAAAATGCCGATAGAGCAAGGCGAAGATAATGACTATACACTACAATATTATTATGAAGATAATAACGGCGAGTGGCAGGAAATTACTGATACAACGGCATATTACAGACGGGTTAAAGCCGTAATAACTCCTCAAGACCGAGGTGTGGAAAGAGAGCTTAGAGTTAGAAATAACAACGGTTCTTTTGAAAAAATACTTGATTCATATGAAGAACATTTCACATTCAATTTAAAAGATAAATACGGTTATAAGTCGGAAGTGAATATCGAATATGAAAACTTTGACGAAACAAGCGGAACGATTGAATATGCTCTTTCAAGTACGGCAAAGACAAACAAACCTGTTACCTTGACTATTACCGCAACAGATGACCAAAGCGGTGTCGGTGAAGTTAAGCTTTTAAGTAAGAAAGGTGAAATAAGCGTTACAGATAGCGGCGGCGAGTATACCGCTCAAATATCCGAGAACGGTGCTTACAGTATTGTAATGTATGATAAAGTCGGCAACAAAGCGGTTAAAAACTTTAATGTAAGTAATATTGACAATAACGCACCGACGGTTACAAGTTGCACGCTCAGCACGAATGAAATTACTTCAAAGAGTGTGAGTGCGACATTGCAGTTCTCAAAACCGAATGTTCACATTACATCGGCAGAGCCGATTGGAAGTATAACAAATTCACAATACAGTATTAACTATTCGACATCGGTTATTACATTTACAGAATCGGGTTCGATAAGTGTGTTCTTTAAAGACGATTACGGCAATGAGGGCAGTGATATTGTAACTGTTGATAATATCGACAAAACACCTCCGTCACTTACCGCGATAACCGAAGTAAATCTGGAAAAAACGGAGGTTACGGTTAAATTTGAAAAAGCCGTTGACACTGCCGGTAATGTGATAGATAAAAGACGTGAACTTGCAGATGTAACAGTAAATTACGGTGGTATAGCACAAGTTGCGGATAAAGCGGAATATGTATTCTACGAAAACGGTATTTACACGTTTAAAGTTTATGATGATGAAGGTATATCGTCATATTTGACATTGGAAATAAAAGATATAGATACTGTTGCTCCGAAGATTACGGAAATCAGATGGAGTTATGCGTATGATGTATTGGAAAACGGTGTATGGCAGAAAAAATCAATGCAAAAGACTGTTACTCCGAACGGTGAAGCGGGATATGTTTTTGCTTCCGATATACATCCGATAACAAATCAAGACGTTACTGTGACGGTTGTAACGGATTCCGATACACACCAGTTGGGCAGCAATGATGAATATAAGACTGAAAACGAAAAGGTGTATACTGAAAACGGAATGTATATATTCAATATGGAAAAGAACAATCGTTTAACGGATATATACGGAGTTGACGTTGAAGTTATTGATAAAACACCGCCTGTTATTGATTTACTCGGAAAAAATGAACTTATATTCTATGAAAATACCGCAATGGGTGAAACATACAGTAAAGATTATTTAACAAAACCGAATGTTGCGTTTAAGGCGTATGATGAATTTGCAAAAGGCACTGATTTGAATGACAGAGTTATAATAAAAGATTGGGGTGGATTTAATTCCAATGATATAACTCAAAACGTGTTCGATTCAAGTATTCCGTATACGATAACATACGAAGTATCGGATAATGCGCATAATACGACAGAGGTAAAACGTACTGTAAGACTTGTAGGAATGTATGATACAGTGGCACTTGTAAACGGCAAATTGCCTGATTATGCAGGACGAAGTGAAGTTGAGGGTGATGAAATATCAATCAGTCTAAAGAATTTTTCCGATACGTCAACGGCATATGTACGTTACCAAAAAGGTCTTAAAACAATAGGACAGATGAAGAAAAAAGGAACTATGGTTTCAAAGGATGAGAACGGTGAATTTAAAGTATCAAATCTTGAAAGAGGTTGGTATACATTCTACGTTCAGACAGATAAACGTGATTATTTTAATTTACAGGTTTATCTGTATAATTAGGGGATTTTAAAATGTACCTATAAGGTGCAGAAAGGAATGGTATAAAGCGATGAAAGCATTTAAAAGAATTATTTCATCAATGTTAGCTCTTGTTATGTTTGTATCGATTTTTCCTCTCGGCGTATTTGCCGAGGGGGAAAACGATAATATATACAGCATAACTAACGGCTATCTAACATATTCGTTTAATGCCGATACAGGCGGATTTGCAATAGAAACCGAAGAGGGTAATCCCAAAAAAAATCTTGATAACAATATTCCGTTTTTGTATTCTGACGATAAAGAAAGAAGTAACGGAACATCTTTTATTACGGTAAGAATAGGTAATAAGGATTATATATTCGGTCAGGATTATGGCTTTTTCGGAATGAGTTCACATCTTGATACTCCCGTAGTCAGTGAAGAAGGCAGATTAATCACTATACCTTGGACTATAAAAGGTGTTACGGTGACATTAAAAATTGCACTCGGCACTGACGAAAACAGTGATATAACAGGTAATGCGGGTATTTCGTTTGAAGTTACGAATAACAGCGGCATTGAAGAAGATATAAGCGTTCGTTTGCTTTTGGATACGGCACTCGGAAATGAAATTGACGCACCGTATTTTGTTGTAGATGAGGCAATTCGACCTACAATGACGGAAACTGAATTTTCTGGTGATGATGTACCGTCACAAATAAGATGTGTCGATTCACTTGCAAACCCGACAAAGCTTGCATATATTCTTACAAAAGGCTGGAACGGCGGCAGTGAAGCAAATCGTATCATAGTCGGTCATTGGGCGAATCTTGCAAATACAAGATATACATATACACCGGATAATTATTGCGATTTCACTAATTATTCAAATGATTACAGAGAGCCGGACAGTGCGGCGGCAATTTATTGGGAAAACAGAACAGTCGCAAGCGGCGGAAGTTATACAGGTGAAATGCTTTACGGTGTAGGTAACTTCTCGAACGATAAAGACGACGCAACCCAAATAAATATAACAGCAGGCAGAGTTGAACTTACCGATGATAAAAAGTCATATAAAAATGACGGTCAATTTGATGTGACGGTTGAAATTGACAATACAGGTGACGACGCTGTTATGCTAAGCTCGGCAATGCTCAATATAACTGTTGATGACAGTCAATTTGAGATTGTTTCGGGCGACGATACAGTCACATTTGATGAAATAGGCAAAGAGATAATAACAAAAAAGTATACGTTTAAAGCTGTTCCGCAGACGGACTTAACGGCAGGCGGAATGTATGTATCACTTACCGCAACGGCTAACCTTGAGGACGGAACACAAAAAACAGTAGAAACGGCTGCAGAGAAAAACGTTATATTGCAGTCCGTAACAGGCAATTTACCGATAGTGCAGATGAATAAAGTTAATCCCGAAACCGTATGGACGGGCGGCGAAAAAGCCGTTACCGTATCGGGTAATATGTCGGCATTTAAAGCACTTTCGGCAAATCAAGGCTGGGATTTAAGACTTAAACATACAACAAGCGATCATTCTGTTTTGATAGAAAAGAAGAACATAGCTTTTCTTGACAAAGAGTATGAAAATATGAGTTTTACGACAGATGAAGAACTTGAAGTAGGATATTATGAATTAGTGTTTGAATTTACAGATCCGATTTTAATAGAGGAATTCGGCAAATCAATAACTTGTGAACATAAACTTCAAGTGTCGGCAGACGAAAAATACAGACTTAAATCTTACGGAACAATAGCACTCGTTCGTACAACCGATAAATCGAATAATACCGATTATGACTTTTTCACTTTTGCAAATGAGGGTGAATATTTAAAGTTTTATAACGGTGAAGTTGAAAAAACAGGTGAATTAAATAAGACAAAGATTAAATATAATTTCGGTGAGAAAAAAGAGTCAATTCGTGATAATGAAATATTGCTTACCGTTCGTGCGAACGTTCGAGAAATGGAACGCGGTGATGGCAATAATAAAGAGAGATATTGGCAGGCAAGTACGGCAGACGGCGATGTTGTAATCAATAATATGCTGTCATACGAGGGTGATACACCGCTTGAAATTTATGAGAAAAACGGTGCATACACAATAAACGGTGACGGACTTTTAAAGGTTGTAAATTCTATCAACGTTTGGAGAAGTAAATGGAGCTTTACCGTTAATAAAGGCATTGTGTATACTTTGGACAGTGAGAGATTGACGGATTATTTTGCTAATGACAATAAACCCGTAAAACTTTCTCTTGACGGTGCGGCAACTATGATTCAGTCGGTCGGCGGATTTTTGGTAGATTTAAAATACGGTGAAATGAGTTCACAGTGGTATGACAATTCTGACGGTATGGTTACATACGGTATAGGATTTGGCGGAAGCATCAGCCTGCCGATTAAAGCAAAGAAGAATAATAATCAAGAAACCAAAGATTTGACGGCAGATCAAGAGGATATTTCCGATGAAATGCAGAGTTTGTTTGACGAAAGTCTGACGGCAGACCAAGAAGATATTTCGGGTGATATGGAAAGTCTTTTTGATGAAACACCCAAACAAACGTCTACAGGTGACAAAATCAAAAAAGATACCAAACTTTCAGAGGGAAGTTTATCTGCGGAAGTAAATAATGTACTTTTCGGTGAAAAAGGCAAGGTTGAGGAAAAGGCTGTAAAGGTTGAAGGTACAGGTTTTATAGGAATAGACGCGAAAATGTCGCTTGCATTGCCTAAAGACGTTTTAGGTTCACTTGTTTCAAATGCGCCGGGTATATATGCAAGCGTTACCATAAACACAATAGACAATGTATACGAATTAAATGCAAGTCTTAATATCAAGATTATTGAATGTGAGGGTATACTTGCATTTAAAGAAGTTAATGTAAAAAATAAAGATGTTATAGTACCGGATAAAATCGAATTTTATATCCGTGACGGACTGAAAATTCCTATTGCACCGCCTGCATTGTTTATGACAGGCTTGGGCGGCGGTATAAATGAACTTGCCGATACCATAGGCGGTGAATTTGACAAACTTCCGCCGATTACTATATTGTTGTTCACAAGACTTGAGGCTATAGGTACTCTTGTGGGTGATTTTAATGCCAGAATAAGCCTTGAGGGACTGTCGCTTAAAGGCGATATGAAATTAAAAGTATCGGATTCTTTGCTTGATTTGAAAGCAGGAATAAATGCAAGATGGATAGAGCCTTGGGAACTTAATCTTTACGGTAATGTAAGTATTATAGATGGACTTATAAAAGGCGGTATTACAATAAATATTGCCGATGATTATTTCTACGGCTACATATTTGCAAGCATTTGCATACCGGACAGTATTCCGCTTGTGGGCGGTAAAGAACTTGCAGGTGTTGAGGCTGCTGTATCTGATGAATTTATAGGTGCAAATATCAAGATTATCGGTATCCGTTTCGGTGTAATATATTATTGGGGTAAAAATGTATCATTCGGTAAGAATGTAGATTTAAGTGCACCGCCGCGAGGCGAAAATAACTCAATGAGCCTTATGAGTTCTGACGACGTAACAGGCTACTACGGAACTAATGTACACGAATTGTCTGTTGAGCCGATAGGTATGATGACAGACGGCAGTGAATATAAAGAGGCAAGTGTAAATGTAGAAAATGCTCAAAATCAAGACGCATTATTGCTTGAAATACCTTATACAGGTTCAGGCACACCTGAGGCAGGCGAAATTACACTTATAAATGCCAACGGAGCCGTAATAAACACAACTTTGGACGACGGAAACGGTAACGGAAATATGCTTGTACAGCGTCGTGACGGTGACAATTATATTTATGTAACGGTTACTGAAAAGGATAAAATCATAAACGGTAAGTGGACTGTAAGATACACAACACCTAACATTACAATCAAGTCATTTAATATGAACGGTGTTGACGGAATAGCAGGTATAGATTCGTGCAGTATATCACATTCATCTGAAGAGTCTGCTGAACTTACAGCGTCATGGACAATGAACGGCAGTACCGATAAAAAAGGTACAATAGATGTTTATTTGACAAAAGACAAAGATGTTTTGAAGAAGGTAAAAACAGGTGACAACAAAGGCAATTCGTTAGGAACTAACATACTTCACAAAACAGACGCAGAAATAAAAAGCGGCAGTGAAAAAATTACACTTCCGGAAACATTTGAAAGCGGAACATATTATGCAGTAACAACCGTATCTACAACAGACGGAATAAGTCTTGCGATTAGTGATACACCTGTAAAATTCAAGAATAAGAAACTTCCTAAGTCAGTTTCAAAGGTGCATATCAATTACGGTGGTAACGGTAATATATTTGTGAATGTAACAGATCCCGAAAATGCCGATTATACGCATTATATAGCTGAAATTGTTGCGGAGGACGGCAGTGTACTAAGTAATAATGTAGGTCAGTTTGAAAAAGGCTCAAACTTCGTATTCGGTAAGGAAGCATATCTTGAAGCAGGTAAAACATATTATGTCAATGTAAAAACTCTACGTGAAGAATACGGAAAATCGGATTCTTCTGATGAATATAAGACTTGGTATTATTACGGTGATGATGTGGTTTCATCTGATAAACTTGTAATGCCTGAAAAGGATATGCCAAAGTTGAAAGAGGTAAAAACAAACTTTGACAGCACAAAAGAATATATAAATGACAATAATATTATTGTTGAATATGTATTTGAAAATGATGTGTTTATGGAATTGTCGGTAAACGATCAAAAGGCATACAGTGACAATAAATTTAAGAAAGAATGGAAGTTTGTTTTAGATGACATTGAGGACGGCGATTATGTAATTGATTTCACAGCTTATACGAGCAAAAAAGATAATATAAGCGGTAAAGATGCAATTATAGGCGACAGTGATGCGAGATTGGCATTCTCAATAGATACATCAGCACCTATATTGTCGCTTTCGCAAAAATCAGCTGAAAGCGTTGAAAATGTTTCAGCAATATTTGGAGCGAATACTGTGATAACCGAAGATGACGGAAGTTACACTATTGAGGGATTAACAGAAAAATCTTCGACTCTTACAATAGACGGAGAAACTGACGGAATTTCGGTTAATGAAAACGGAAGTTTCAGTATTACCAAAAAATTATCAGATAATGAAAATTATAAATCGCATACGCTAAAAGCTATAGATAACGCAGGCAACGTAACCGAACTTATGGTATATGCGGTGCGTAAAGGTAGTTTTGCGATTAAAGAAATTGAACTTAAAAATAACGGTGAGTATATTCAGACTGTTGACGGCGAGAAAAAGATTTCAATGAAAAGCGGTCAAAATACAAAGCTTTCGGCTTTTGCGGTCCTTGACGACGGAAAAGAATTTGAATTAAGTGGCGATATGATTGATTGGAGCGTGTTGTACGAGAAAAATCGTATTGTGCTTGATGAAGGTGATATAACCGCATTGTCAAAGGGCGAAACGGCGGTAAAAGTTAAAATAAATACCGCAAATATTCAAACTGCGAAAGACGAGAATATAAAAGACGGATTTTCTGATTATGCAGTAATTGAGATAGCAGGTAATTCAAAAGAAGATTTGATAGAAAAGATTAAAGAGGCACAAGAACTTCTTGACAATACACCTAATGCGTCGGACAGTAAAAAGAATGCTTTGCAGGAGGCTATTAATAAAGCACAGGAGCTTGTTAATGACAGTAACGCAACAGAGGACGATTATACACAAGGTGTTGCGGCATTAAATAAGGCTATGGAATCCTTTAAAAGCACAGGCAAACATTCGGGTGGCGGTTCATCTTCGGCAAAATATAAGATAACATTACTACCGTCGGAAAACGGAAAAGTTACATTGTCAAGTACGGAAGTCAAAGCCGGCACAAGCGTAACTGTAACATCAGTTCCGAATGACGGCTATATGGTAAAGGATATTCTTATAAACGGCGTCAGCGTTGGCAGTAATGCAGAAGTGTATACCGTTAAATCGGTATCTGAAAATATGGAAATTCAAGTAATATTCGGCGAGAAAACCGATTTACCGTTTATTGATGTTGAAAAGACAGATTGGTTCTATGATAATGTTAAATATGTTTATGAGCATAAATTTATGGTCGGTATAACGGATATAACATTTGAGCCGAACACAAACCTTTCAAGAGCAATGTTTGTTGCTATTCTACATAGAATAGACGGTGAAAAAGAGGAAGGCGAATGTAAATTTGAAGATGTTCCAAGCGGTGCATATTATGAAAAAGCAGTTGCTTGGGCAAGCACTAACGGCATAGTGGCAGGAATATCGGCAACAGAATTTGATTCTAACGCAGATATTACAAGAGAACAAATGGCAGCAATTTTGTACAGATACGCAAATTACAAGAAGATAGATACACAAGTGGGAGATAACACAAATATACTTTCATATGATGATTATAACGATATTTCTGAATATGCAATTCCGTCAATGCAATGGGCGACAGGCAGCGGATTAATGGTCGGAAAAACAGACACAACACTTAATCCGAAAGACAATGCCACAAGAGCAGAGGCAGCAGCGGTATTTATGCGATTTGTAGAAAATTTTAATGATTAAAATAATAGACCCATCAAAAATGATGGGTCTATTTGAATGTTTTCCTGAATTCTCTCAATTACTCCGTCTGCAACTGCCGGAAAAGTAACAGGTTCGGCAGAATGTGACGGAATAAAGAAATCTATAAATTTAGTGCTTAAATCACTTGGCTATGCGAATAAAGTTGAATTTTACAGTGATGAAGTCGTATATAGAGGAACATCAAAATATATGGCAATTACAATTGCAGACGGTGTGGTTATTATTGCTTGTGATACAAAATGGGAGATATTCAATAATACAGAAGGAGTGTCAATGTCAAATAACGATACACTTACTGTTTCTGACAGCACAAACGACTATATTGCAGTTGTGAAAGTATTTGGTGAAAATAAAAACTTATTAAAGAAAATGAGATTGCTATCGGTGAATTGACTGACTGAGTACAGAAGATAAACACTGAATATGAATATTTAAAGAACGGATATTTAATTATATCCGTTTTTTTTGAAAAAAACTCTTTAAAAATTCAAAGAAATGTGATAAAATTTTAACAATTAATACAAAAGGAGATTGTTAAATGAAAAATAAAGTAAAAATCATTACTGCATTGCTGATAACCGCGTTATGCACGACTTCGGCATATGCGGCGGAAAATATTATAAAAAATGATAGCTTTGAAACTGAATTACTCGGAACAAATGGTTGGCGTTTTTCAGGTAGGGACGGTTGGGTTTATGAAAATGAAAACTCTGCCGATTGTACAACAGACGAAGTGCACAGCGGTGAAAAGGCGCTTCATTTCAACAGTGCCGTTGTTGCACAGAGAGTTGAACTGAAAAGAAATGTGACATACACACTTGAATTTTATATAAAAGCCAAAGAGGATTGTACTGTAAAGGTAGGCTTTTTTGACGGTTCACAGGATTGGCCTGGAAGTTATCCAGTAAAAACAGAAGAAATATCGGTAAATACTGATTGGACAAAGCATACAATCGAATTTGAATGTAACAATACTCAAGATTATTTGGCATATTTTAATTTGTGGGATAAAGCGGACGTTTATGTTGATGATGTTGTATTGAAAGAAGCCGATGGGTACATATCACGTCTTATGACAGGCATTGACGGTGACGGTGCAATAAGTTATTCAGCCGATTATAAAGGCGGTAAGCTGTTTGGGGTGGCACTGTATGACGAGAATAACAAACTTATCGGTTTTAAAAACAATTCAACATCGGGAACTTTTGAAAATGTGAACGGTTACGGCAAATATACAGTGAAGTCATATTTGCTTGAAGACGATAATTTGCGTTCAAAGACACAAGAAATTGAATATAACGACGACAGCACTAAAAATGAAGATACGTCAATCGGCAAAGCAAAAAGTCTGACATTATCGGAGCATAATGTGACAATGAATGTCGGTGATGAAAATAAAATATTGGACGCCGTTATTATGCCGGAATTTGCATATGACAACAAGGTTGCATGGGAAAGTTCTGACGAAACGATAGTAAAAGTAAGCAAAAACGGTATTTTAACAGCTGTGTCAAACGGCAATGCTACAATTACCGTATCATCAGAAGACGGAATACTTACGGACAAATGTAAAGTCACAGTAACCGACAAAAAATCCGAACAACTGTCATTGAATAAAACAAGTATAAAGTTAACCGAGATAGATTCGGTTTATCCGTTATCGGCAAATATTGAAAATTCCGACTTGGTTTGGAAATCTGACAACGAAAATATTGCAAGCGTGACAGACGGAGTTGTTACGGCGAAAGGCAAGGGCAAAACCACAATTACGGTTTCAACTTCTGACGGTAAGCAAACCGTAAAATGTGCGGTTAATGTCAATACATCTGACAACACTATCACAAATGATACATTTTTTAAGGACACTGACGGCAATTATATATATTCACAGGGCGGTTGTATTCAAAAGTTTGGTGACAAATATTATTGGTATGGTGTAAAATATAAAGAAGCGGATATATATGCTAAAAATCCCGAAAACGGCAAAGCGGGAAATGCCGCTTACGAAACATTTACTTGTTATTCGTCGGACGATTTGGTGAATTGGAAGTTTGAGGGTTATCCTCTTACCGGTGAGCCGAACGGTTGGGTTGGCAGAATGGGTGTTGTTTATAATGAAAACACGAAAAAATATGTATTAATTTCTCAATATGCACCTGGTATGGTTTATGCGGTAAGTGATAAGCCTGAAGGACCGTTTAAGATTGACCATATTCAAAAAACGTTACCAATTCAAAATGATGTTACAGGCGACCAAACATTGTTCCAAGATGATGACGGCAAAGCATATATAATATGCTCAAGTGCAAACGGACGTGCTTATCAATATGTAATTCCGCTTAGAGAATCAGACTTTTTGGATATAGACGAAGAAAATATCAAAATGCTTTTCTATGATGAAGATGGCAGTTACATAGATGAAAACGGCGAAGTGGATAAGAAAGACAAAACAGGTATAGAAGGTAATTGTATGTTTAAATATAACGGCAATTACTATTATACAGGCTCTGATTTATACGGCTGGAATTCGTCAAGAGTGTATGTAATGCAGTCTGACAGCATTTTGGGCGATTATAATAAAGATACGGGACTTCCATATATAATGAATAACACACGAGATAGTTTTGCTCACAATTCGCAAGCAGGCTTCTATACAACAATTCACGGAAGTGAAAACGATTTGATTATTTATTGCGGTGACAGATGGGGCGATTTTGCGGGTAACGGAATCGGATATAATCAATGGGTACCGCTATCATTTGATAAAGACGGCAAACCGTACTTTAACAATCTTCATCAATGGAAGTTGGACGCTGAAAAAGGTACTTGGGAAGTCGGAGAGGGCAATAACTATATTTCCAATCCTGAATTTGAGGCGGACAGAAAAATAACAGCAACACCAACAGGTTGGAAAGTGCGTGACAATGTCGGCAATTATTCTGTATCTAATGCACGCGGAAAGGTTGACAGCGGTAATTTTGTAATACAGGAAACTGCACCGGAAGATTATATTTCAGATTTGTATCAAGAAATAACCGATTTGCCTAACGGAACGTATACAATGACTGCGTGGGTAAAAAGCAGTGGCGGACAAAATGTATGTAATGTATACGCACAAAGCGGTGACGAAAAGAAAACATATTCCGTTAAAACAAATATTGATGATTGGAAAGAAATTGTCGTTGCAACAGATATAAAAGTGACAGACGGAAAATGCACAGTAGGACTTTATTCGGACGCTCACGCAAATGAATGGGTACAGATGGACAATGTGAGATTGGTTAAAAATATAGAATAGAAATGTAATTCAGAAATCAAGCTTAAATACTAAGCTTGATTTCTTTTTTTGAAAAAAATCAAGAAATATTGACAAAATCGGTTAGTTGTGCTAAACTAATTAAGGTTAGAGGATACTAACCTTAATTATGATTTAATGCAAAGGAGATATATATTATGAGTACAGCGATTATAATAGCAATATTGATAGTTATAGCGGTTATAGCTATTAGAAGTTATGCTAAAAAACTGACTTCGGGGTGTTGTGGCGGTGAAACCGAACACGTTAAGAAAATTAAGGTTGAGGATAAAGATGTGTCACATTATCCGTACTGTGTTCAGATAGGCATAGACGGAATGACTTGCAATCACTGCAAAGCGAGAGTCGAAAATACACTTAACAGTGAGGACGGTGTATGGGCAGAAGTTGATTTAAGTCAAAATTTAGCAACGGTACATATGAAAAATAATTTATCTGAATTATTTTTGAGAAAACTTGTTTCAAGTGCCGGATATATTATGACTACATACAATGCACAATAATATTTATGTTAAAATAAATAGCAGAAGATTAAATTCTTCTGCTATTTTTGTGCAAGACTAACTTTCTAATTTTATACATATGTGCTATAATAGTAGTAGTTAAAATATTTGGAGGAATGTATGTAATGAAAAAGAGTAAAGGCATATCAAATCAGATGGATATGCTGAATGGAAGTATTTTTGATAAAATCTTATTATTTGCACTTCCGTTGGCGATAAGCTGTATATTGCAGCAACTGTTTAATTCGGTTGATGTGGCGGTTGTCGGAAGGTTTGCGAGCAGCGAGGCTCTGGCGGCAGTCGGAAGTAACAGTTCGGTCATAAGCTTGCTGATAAATCTGTTTGTGGGAATTTCAGTCGGTGCGAATGTTGTCATAGCAAATTATATAGGGCAGGGAAAAACAGAAAAAATTCAAGATGCAGTTCATACTGTAATGATAATTTCGCTTATAAGCGGTGTATTTCTGGTTGTGTTAGGATTGATGATTGCAAGACCTATTCTTGAAATTATGGGAACACCCGAAAATGTAATAGATTTAGCGGTATTGTATTTGCACATTTACTTTTTGGGAATGCCGTTTTTGATGATATATAATTTTGGAGCAGCTGTTTTAAGAAGTAAAGGTGATACAAAAAGACCTCTGTATTGTCTGATTATATCTGGAGTAATAAATGCCTGTCTTAATTTGTTGTTTGTAATTGTATTCAAATTAAGCGTAGCGGGAGTGGCGATTGCAACAGTAATAGCTGACGGAGTGAGTGCGGTTCTTATAATATATTTTCTGATGAATGAAGAAGAAACAATCAGATTAAGGCTTAATAAATTAAAAATAAAGAAAAGCGAATTGATAAAAGTTATCAAAATAGGTGTACCGGCGGGATTGCAAGGAGGGGTGTTCTCTGTTTCAAATGTCTGTATCCAGACTGCTATAAACAGTTTCGGCTCTGACGCAGTAGCTGGCTCTGCCACCGGATTGAATTTTGAATATTTTACATATTTTACAATTAGTGCATTTGTACAAGCGGCAGTAACCTTTACAAGTCAAAATTACGGTGCAAGAAATTTTAAACGTTGTAAAAAGATATTCGTATACAGTATGATTTCAAGTGTGGTTATATGCGGATTGATGAGTGCTATATTTGTTGTGTGGCGTGACTTCTTCGCAGAAATTTATACTACTGATAAAGCCGTTCTTGAATATGCGTCAATAAGAATGGTTCACGTATTGTTGTTTGAATGTTTGGCAAGCTCGTATGAAATAGGCGGTGCGGCATTGAGGGGATTGGGATATTCAATGACTCCGGCGGTGCTTACTGTATTGGGGTCGTGTGTGTTTAGATTAATATGGATATACACCGTATTCAATAAGTTCAGAAGTTTTGAAATGCTGATGAACGTGTATCCTGTTTCGTGGATTATAACAGGTATTGCGGTGTTAATTGCATATGCAATAGTGAGGAAAAAGTTGTTTAAAGAAACATAATAAAAATTAAAAAAAACAAATAATATTTTTAAAATAAGGCAAAAAAATAACCGTTCATATCGAACGGTTATTTTTGTAACATCAATTACTTATTTTTCTTTGCTGCTTTTCTTTCTTGAGCAGCAGCTGCTTTAGCTTTCATATCTGATTCTTTCCATGAAGCCCAGAATGTGCTGGCAATAAAGATTGATGTGTATGCACCTGCAAGGATACCTACGATTAGAGGAAGAGCAAATTCCTTGATTGCAGATACACCAAGAATGTAAATAAGAACGATTGTAATTAGTGTTGTTATTGTTGAGTTGATTGTACGACCCATTGTTTCAAAAACACTTCTGTTAACCATTTCTGAAATAGTTTCATTCTTCTTACGTGACTTTGTGTTTTCTCGAATTCTGTCAAAGATAACGATTGTATTATTGATAGAATAACCTACAACAGTAAGCATTGCCGCAATGAAGTTTGTATTAAGCGGAATGTTTGTTATAGCATAAATCGCAGCCATGATAAGTACGTTGATTGCAAGAGCTATAACAGCCATAATAGCACTTCTCCACTCGAAACGAATTGCAATGTAAATCAAGATACAGATTATAGCAAGCAATGTGTAAAGCAAAGCTTTTCTTTGAATTTCGTTACCGAAACTTGCTGATGCAGATGATACTGAAAGTAAATCATCATCTGAAAGATTATACTTATCTTTTAGTGCATTGAAAATTTCAGTCTTAACAGTTTCGTCAACAGGAGGAGTTTTGATTACTGCAACCTGAGGATTGTCACCTGTTTGAACTTTTGCTGATACAGTATCAACAGTTTTTTCTTGGATTAAGTCAGCGACTTCTTTATTGTCGAAATCAGTGTGCATATTAACTTGCATTCTGATACCGCCCATAAATTCAACGTCGAAGTTAAATCCGCCGTGTACGATATATAGAACAATACCGGCAATAACAATTAGTGCGGGGATAAGCACGAATTTCCATCTGTTTTTAGTCAAATCTTTCATTATTCTTCCGCACCTCCTTTTTTTGCTTTTGCGTTATAGAATAGACTTCTGTTTTCGATACCGATACCTACAAGTTGCTTTAGAAGGAACTTTGTGATAACGATAGCAGTAAACATACTCAAAATAACGCCGATTCCAAGTGTAGTAGCAAAACCTGTAACGGCACCGATACCTGAGATGTAAAGAACTACACAAGAAATGATTGTTGTAATGTTAGAGTCAAGGATTGCTGAGAATGCCTTATCAAAACCTGCCGAAACAGATGCTCTGATAGTTTTACCAACTTTTAATTCTTCCTTCATTCTTTCAAATATGATACAGTCAGCATCGACCGCCATACCGATTGAAAGAACGATACCGGCAATACCTGAAAGACTTAGGTTGACATGGAATATACCCATTGCCAAGCCGATAAGTCCGACATATATTAACAATGAAATATCTGCAATAAGACCAGGAATTCTGTACATAATAACCATAAAGATCATTATAAGAATGATACCGATTGCAGCAGCCAAAAGGCTTGTAGGAAGTGCGTTTGCACCAAGTTCGGCACCTACTGTTTCCTGAGAGATAACTTTCATATCAAACGGAAGTTGACCTGACTTAATCTTGTTAGCAAGGTCTTGTGCGGTTTCAGGCGTGAAATCACCTGAAATTATACATGAGTCAGAATTGATTTCTTCTGAAACTCTCGGAGAAGAAATATCTTTTCCGTCCATTTGAATTGAAATGTAGTTTTTGCCTTCACTTGATCTTGCGGCAGCAGCCTTAGTTGCATCGGCAAACTTTTGCTTTGCTTCAGCATTAAATTCAACCTGAACGTAAGATTGAGCCGAACCTGTCTGTGAAGTCTTACCGTATTGGTAAGAAGCGTTCTTGATGTCTGTAGCACCGTCAAGAATTACGTTGCCGTCAGCATCGTTAAATGTAAGTTTTGCTGTATCGCCAAGTAGGCTTGCAGCTTGGTCTGTTTCAAATACTGAAGGTATTTCAACAGTAATTTTTCCGCCTTCGCCTTGAGATATACGTGCTTCTGTATATCCCGCATTAGTCATACGAGTTTGGAAAATTGATTCGACAACCTGCATTTGGTCGTCGGTCGGAGCGTCTGAATCAGCTTGGAAAGTTATAACTGAACCTCCGGCTAAGTCGATGCCCTTTTTGATACCTGTTTCGCCGAACATACCGCCATATGAAAAACCAGCTATGTTAAAACCTATAAAGGCTACATAGTTAAGCAAAATGGCACATACAACAACGAAACAAAGAGTGATAATGCTCTTCTTTTTCATTTGCGTATCCATTCCTTTCTTTGTTGGGTTCTATTTGCTCATTAAAACCCATTATAAAATAGCATAAAGTTATTATATCGCTATACAACCTTTTCGTCAATAAAAATTATATTACTATAATGTAACAAAAAGGTTACAATCAGATTAATCATAGGTATAAAATACTTGCGTATATTACATATTTGTTATAGAATAATTATAAGTGAAGAATTGTTTGGAATTAAATTGACAAAAATAGGAGAGAAAAATGGACAGAAAAGAAAAGATACTTTCATATATGTGTTCAAATGAATATATTCCGCTTAAATTTGCCGAATTGATGATTGTACTTGACGTACCGACGGAAGATGAGGAAGAACTTCGCGATATACTAACTGAACTTTGTATTGAGGGTAAAATATATATAACTAAAAAAGGCAGATATATGAGCGTTGAGGGAGAAAGCTCAACAGTAGTAGGTAAACTTGTCTGTAATGCAAAAGGATTTTTCGGTTTTGTAATATGCGACGACGAAAACGAAAGTGACATATTTATTTCCGGTGACGATATGGGTGATGCTATAAACGGCGACAGAGTTATCGTTCATATTGACGATAACGACAATGCAAAGGGTCACCGACAAGGTCATATAACCAAGGTGCTTGAACGCGGAAACAAGGTTATTGTCGGTGTTATATATAAGGAGAAAGATCGATATTTTTATGTGCGCCCCGATAACAGAAAAATATATTCAAAAATTATTATAGCTCAATCGGACGCAATGACGGCTCAAATGGGTGACAGAGTTGCCGTACAGGTTACAAGATACAGTGACAAGAAAAAGATTTTCGGTGAAGTTATAAGTGTTCTCGGACAACAGGATTCACTTAAAAGCTGCATTGAGGGTATTATATTAGGAAATGATATTAAGCAGGAATTTGATAAAGAAACATTAAATGAGGCTGATAAAATCCCTCAAACGGTGACGGAAAGCCAATTTGCAGGCAGAGAAGATTTAAGAGATATGATTATTTTCACCATTGACGGTGATGACGCCAGAGATTTTGATGACGCCGTATCTCTTACGTTAAAGGACAACGGGAACTATTATCTCGGTGTGCATATAGCCGATGTTTCGGAATATGTAAAAGAGGGTACAGCACTTGAAAATGAGGCATACAAGCGTGGTACAAGCGTGTATTTGGCAGACAGAGTTATTCCTATGCTGCCGACAAGTCTTTCAAACGGCATCTGCAGTCTTAATCCGCAAGTGGACAGATTGACTTTGTCTGTATTTATGGAAATTACGGGTGACGGAAATGTTGTGAGCCACAAGCTTTGTAAATCGGTTATTTGCTCAAAAGAGCGAATGACATATAATAATGTAAATAAAATGCTTGAAGACGGTGACGAAGAACTTTGCGAGAGATACAAGCATATTTTGCCTACATTGAAACTAATGGAGGACTTGGCACAAATATTAAAGAATAAACGTACTTTAAGAGGTGCGATACAGTTCGATTTTCCTGAAAGTCATATAGTTGTGAATGAAAACGGAGAGCCGATTGAAATAGAAAAAGAAGTACGCGGTACTTCAAACAAAATGATAGAAGAATTTATGCTTTCGGCAAATGAAACAATCGCCGAATATGCTTTTTGGTCTGAAATACCGTTTGTATACAGAAACCATGAGGCACCGACACTTGAAAAGATAATGACTTTTAATGAATTTATACTTCATTTCGGATTGTCGTTTAAGGGTAAGATTGACAGAGATACACCTATTCATCCAAAGGCTCTGCAACAAATACTCGATACAGTAAAAGATACACCGCAGGAGCGTATTGTTGCGTCAACAATGCTGCATTCGCTTATGAAAGCAAAGTACAGTGAAGAAAATCTCGGTCATTTCGGACTTGCGGCAAAATATTACTGTCATTTTACTTCGCCGATAAGACGTTATCCCGATTTGGCGATACACAGAATATTAAAAGATTTTCTTGATGGCAAGGTTACGGGGAACAGAATTTCATATCTTGCAGGTTACGTTTCGGCGGCAAGCAAACATTCAAGCGATTGTGAAGTAAATGCGGAAACGGCCGAACGTGACGTTGACGATTTGATGAAAACGGCTTATATGTCATCATTTATCGGACAAACTTTTGAGGGTGTGGTTGCAAATGTGACTAATTTCGGTATGTTTGTAGAACTTGAAAATTCGGTTGAGGGTTTAATAAGAGTTGAAAATATGACCGATGATTATTATGAGTATGACGAAAAGGTAAATACGCTTACCGGCAGAAGAAAACAGAAGTCGTATACTACCGGTGATGTGGTAAATATAGTTGTTGCGAGAACTGATATTCTTTCAAGACAGATTGACTTTGTTTTAGCTAAAGACGCGGACCGTAAGTTACTTAAAAAGTTCGCAAAACCGATAGAAATTCCTAAATCGGAAAAACACGGTAAGAAGTCAAAAAGGAAAAAGAGTTTTAAGAAATACAATAAGAAGAAAAAGTAGGTTTACAAATGGAGAAATTTGAAATTATAATAACAACATTGTTCGGACTTGAATCGCTTGTCGCAAGAGAAGTACGTCGTCTTGGCTATGAAACAACTTCAGTTGAGGACGGCAGAGTTACGTTTATGGGTGATAATGAGGCTGTTTGCAGAGCAAATATGTGGATAAGAACAGGAGAGAGAGTGCTTATAAAAACTGCCGAATTTACTGCGGTCACGTTTGACGAATTGTTTGAAAAGACAAAATCTGTTGATTGGAGTAAATGGATTGGCAAAAATGACGCTTTTCCTGTGAAAGGATATTCCTTAAAGTCAACTCTTGCAAGCGTAAGGGATTGTCAGGCAATTATAAAGAAAGCAACTGCTGAAAGTCTTTCAAATAAATACGGCATAGAATGGTTGCCGGAGGACGGCGCAAATTATCAAATACAGTTTTCAATTTTTAAAGATAAAGTTACACTTATGATAGATACGTCTGGCGAGGGACTTCACAAACGCGGTTACAGACAACATTCAAATGTTGCACCGCTAAAAGAAACACTTGCCGCCGCAATGGTTGAACTGAGTCATTGGAAATTTGAATATCCGCTATGTGATCCGTTTTGCGGCAGCGGTACAATTCCTATTGAAGCCGCAATGATAAAAAGAAACATTGCTCCGGGAATAAACCGAGAATTTGCGGCACAAAATTTTGCGTGGATAGATGAAGAGTTGTGGGTTAAGTCCGTTGAAGAAGCCAAAAGCTTGGAAAGAAATGTGCCGCTTGAAATTTATGCGTATGATATAGAAAACGAATATGTTGAATTGACAAATGAAAATGCCCGAATTGCAGGTGTGGGTGACTTTGTTAAAGCGGAAAAAGGTGACGCACGAAAAATTCACTTCGATATGCCGTATGGTACAATTATTTGTAATCCGCCTTACGGTGAAAGAATAGGTGAAATTAAAGAATGTGAAAAACTGTATAAGGAAATAGGCAAAAGCTTTAATGCACTTGATAAGTGGTCGTATTATATTATCGCGTCAAACGAAAACTTTGAATCGCTGTTCGGCAAAAAAGCAAATAAAAAACGTAAATTGTATAATGGTATGATTAAGTGCAATCTATATCAATTCTTCGGAGAGCGTCCGCCTAAAACCAACAAGTAAATTTATACCGATTGAAAATTTCAATCGGTATTTTTTATAATGTCACTATTTGCAAACTTTTCTCTATAATTTGCAATTCAAAACTTCTTTATAAAATTGTATAATTTAATTAATAAAAAAGTAATTGTGCGAAAGGAGTATAACTATGAAGTGCAAAAAAGTTATAAGTCTAATTACAACATTGGCAATGTGTATATCAATGTTTTCTGCTTTTTCTGTAACGTCATTTGCAGAAAATGATAATACATATTCGTGTGATTTTACATCACTTGTCATAAATAATGCAGATACAACATACGGAACGGCTGATGATATATACGATATTGATGATTATACAAAAGCGGTTTTAACGTATACAGGAACATATGTATCGGCAGACGGAAAGGTTTACTTAAAGAGCAGTAAGGTTACAAATGCCAATTCGTCATACAGCAATGGAAGTTATGTATCATTTACTGCACCGTCAGACGGAAAAGCAACGTTTGAGGGAAAGGATATAGGTGTATATATAGATAACACATATAAGGGTTATTCAAATGGTAATTATGATATGAAAGCAGGAGAAACAATGTATTTGGGTTACAGAAAAGGAACTTCATATCTACAAAATATTACATTCACACCAACTGAAACTCCCGAAGAAACTGTAACACCAACAGAAAATCCGATACAAACATCAAATCCACAGTCAACACCTAAAGCAGATGTTGAGAGAAAAGTCTTATATGAGGAGGATTTTGAAAACTGTACGGTCGGAGATAAAGCGTCGGGTAACAGTACAAGCGTTGACGGTTGGAAATCACCTGCCGGAACAGCAGAATTAAAAAGTGACAGCAATCAAACAATAAACAAATATCTTGCAGTTACTTCAGGTAAAAGCGGTACTGCACGTTCAACATACAAAGGTATCACTGAAATTAATGATAATTTTGTACTTGAGGCAGATATAAAGACAACAAATTATAAAACGAATGTTTCTAATTTTGAAGTTCTTGAAAAAACAGGTTCACTATATATGAATCACGGTTGTTACAGTAATGCAAAGTACACATTTAAAATGAACAGACCGGCGGACTTAAATAAATTTGTTATAAATAACGGTGTATCGGACAGCGGACTTTCGCTTGACAGATATGCTCAGCCGACTGTTTTGACAAAAGAAATACCTGATGATTGGATTCATGTAAAAGTGATAGGTGATTTTACAAATAAAACGGCTACGGCATACATAACGTCACTTGACGGAAATACGGTATATTATCACGGAAGAACAAATATGTCGGAGGATATAACATCATTTAGCTGTCTTGCACTTTTGGCACCGTCAAGCGGAGTTGATACTTGCATTGACAATATCAAAATTTCAAAAGCACTTGATTCGGATTTAAGCGAAGTATTCCATACAGTAAAAATAAATAACAGCATTGATGAATTTTCACAGTATGTCTGTGACGGTGAAAGTGTTGTAAACATACCGGATATGTCGGCATACGGCAAGTATTTTGAGGGGTGGAGTGTTGACGGTCAACTATTAAGCTCTGACGATTTAAACAAATATCAAATTACAAAAGATACAACAATCACAGCACAAATATCACAAGATTATATTGAAAATATTGCAACGGTAGAATTCAATTCATTCCCGACAGACAATATGCTTGTTATGGGAGCTGATTCCGATACATATGCTGACAATGAAATTTCATTGAAGATTGTCGGTGAAAGAGGAACAAGCATAGTAACAAACCCTGATTCAAGGGTAAAAGATTATAAAATTGATTGGCAGTTTGACGGTTTCAGAACACTTGGCGGCAAGCCGACAGGTGAAAGCGGAACATTCCCGGGAACACAGGTGTATTGTGACAGTTACGGAAGTGTAACGGTAAACAGTGCAAATCAAAGTTCAGTCAATTTTAAACTAAAGAATACATCGGCTAACTATTATGGCATGGTAACTGCCACAGTTACATATAACGGCAAGACAGCTAAAGTGTCACGCCCGTTGGTACTGTTAGCTGATACAGAGGCTAATTCTGATGTATACTTGCCGAAAGCCGGTTATCCCGCAGATTACAACAATTACGAAAACGGTTTAGTCGGATATACAACATCGCAAAACGATATTTTAACAGGCGGTTGGTCAACAGACGGCTCTGATAAGAGTAATGTTGTTTTGAAATCAGATAACGGCGGTAAATATTTGAGTCTGTCTCGTGAACTTACAGGAAACTCATCATATATTAACAATAATGTAGGGCAGATTACATCACAAACTAATTTTGAACAAGATGTGCGTTTCGGCATAGACGGAACTGTCGGTTATATAGGCGGAAACGTGACAGAAAGCACATCAGTTGGCTTTGAATTGTCTTTTACAGATTCAAAATTCAGCTTGAACGGTACAGAAATCGGAACAGGTGAAAAGAATAAGTGGTATCACATAGTTGTAACAGCCGATCCGACAGTAAAGAAATGTATAGCAAAGATATATAACTTGGATTCAAACGGCGATTATAACGGCAAAACTCCGTTAATGCAATCTGAATTGACAAACTTTAATGCAAATTATACAACAGGCAAGTACTATAGAATTACATTATCAAAAGATAAATCGAGTTCTATAGATATAAATAATGTTAAAATTCAATCGGCACAGGTTGACACAGATTCATTTAAAATAAATGGGCAGGATACGGTTAATATTCCTGCAAGCGACAGTGTAAAAGTGCCTATGACAGTATCTGCAAATATGACAGACGGTAATATTGCATTCGGTACAGCTGAATGGAAGATTGATGATGAATTTGCAGAGGGTGTTTCTGTTGAAACGGATAGCAACGATTCACATTCGGCAGATCTTGTCGTAAGCTCAACGGCGTCTGCCGGCGACGTACCTGTTAAAGTGACATTAGGCGGAAAGTCTGTAACAAAGACAGTAAAACTAATCGGTAAAAATGACAGTATTGCGTTTGTAAAATCACCTGTCGGTGCACAAATACCGAGCAGTAACAAATATGAGGCAGTTGTTAAAAACGGAAATGCGGAAGTATTGACAGACAAGACTGTAACATACAAACTATACAATTCTGATAACACAACAGAATATACAGGCAGTGATATAAAAATTGCAAGTGACGGTACATTAACAGTATCATCATCTGCAAAGCCGACAGATATCTATGTTAGAGCAATCTCAACCGATTCAAATGGTAAAACACTTGAAAAATCGGTTAAGGTAAACGTATATAATCTAAAATTCAATTTCACAACAAGTGCAAAAGACGGTTATACATCAGTAACTTCTTCAACCGAATATAAGGAAAGTCGTGGCTTTGGTATAGACGGAACTTGTGCAGACGGTGAAAGCTATATGAGCGGTCAGAATTTTGGTTTTAAACTTAACTTGACAGCAGGTGAAGTATATGAAATTACGGCAGTTTATGAGGGCACAATCAAGTGTGAAAGAGTAAATTCGTCACTTACAGGCTTTGAAAGAACTAAAAAGACATTAGAAAGTGATACATATAAAACGGCGGTATTCGGTGACGGTGTGCTGGATATTACATTCTCGGGTGACGGTAAGCTATCATCATTGACAGTTGAAAAAGTAGAACGCACAGCAAACAGTAAGCCTGCATGGTGGACAATAGGCGATTCTACGGTACAGCAAAACGGAAGTTGGGCTTATACGCTTAATAATACATTGTCTGATTATCCGAAACTATCAAATGTTATAAGTGCATTTTATAACAGCGGTCAAGCAGGACGTCAGCACCGTTCATATTATACAGAAGGTTTACTTAACAACGTCCTATGCGGTATTAAACCGGGTGACGTTATTTCGATAAGCGGTATGGGGACAAATGATACATCTTCAACAAAAGATGAATTTAAAGAGTATAATAACATTTATATAGACGCTATCAAAGCAATGGGCGCAAAGGTAATATTGGGCAGTTACACACCGACAGGTAATTACGGCTCAACTCAAGACAAGGTTTATGACGCAGATAATGTATTGTTCAAAGGTATGAGAACAAACAGTTACGATACCGCAATCAGAGAAGTATATAATGAAAGAGCAAACGATACAAATATTATAGGCTTTGTCGATATTGGAAAAATTGCAGATAACGTTATGACAAATGATGTACGAACAGTATATAATACTGCAATTCAAAGCGGAAAAAACGAAATTGAGGCAAGAGCAAAAGCACAGGAAAGAGCCACGGCACTTATGAGTATGTGGAAAGATTATAATCATTATTATACAGATTTCTCAAACTATATCTTACCTCAAATAACAACTCGTGTGGCACAACTTGTGACAGGTGAAAAACAAGACGATATACCTCAAGTTATAAATCTTGAAAAGCCTGAAACGGAAAGGTTAAAAATTACAGGTACATCAATAAAGAACGGTTCAATTTTAGTTGATATTGATAAAGGTTTTGAGGGCGTTGCAATCTGTGCGCTATACGATAAAGACGGACTTTTAAAGCAGGTTGTCACTGAAACAGACAATACAGCCGAAAAAACTTTGACACTTAAAATGCCTGCAACCAAAGACGGATATGCAGTAAAAGTGATGAATTGGGACAGTTTGGATAAGATGAACCCAATCGGAAAAACACATTTGATAAAAGTAAGCGATATAGAAGATTTATCAGACGGAGATGATTCATCAGAAGAAATAACATCATCAGACGAATATATAGACGTATCAGAGCTTACTTCATATGATAGCAATACATACAGGGTTTATAACGGTGACGGAACATACAAAAGCGTCAAGGCAGAAAACGGAAAAGTTCATAATACGTCAAAATCAGAAGTGACGGTAGTGCCGGAGTATAAATTTGAATTTACCAATACTTCTTCATCAAAAGATGAATATATAAACGGATATGTAAAAGTCAATGCAAATTCTTATACAGAAGAAAAAGGTTACGGACTTGGAGACGGTGATTATCATATTAACGAAAACGGTTGCTTGCCGACAGGTGACAATACTATAAAAATAGATGTACCTGACGGTTTTTATGACATTACTGTATACAGAAAAGGCGGAGCGAGAGCAGATGTTTATAATAACGGTGTTCAGATTATAAATAATACTACATCATCGGGTTCACAAAACCGTCCGTCAGGATACGGTGTAATGTATGCACCGAGAATGGAAGTTACAGGCGGTCAGATAAATCTTGCAATCGGTAATACTTCGGGCGGAAACGAGAGAGTTGCGTCGGTTGAAGTTGTCAGAGTACCCAAAAAGTATAAAAAGCAAGTTGTTTGGATAGCGGGTGACAGTGAATCTGCAAATTACTATCCGCAAAATGCAGACGGTGACGACTTGGATAACAATAAAGTTATGATGACAGGCTTCGGTATGCAGCTTGAAAAGTTCTTATCACCGACAAAATATGCGGTTGCAAACTTCGGTCAGCCGAGTGCTACGGTTAAGACTTGGTATAACGAATGTTTTGAATCGGTTAAAAAGTTAATTCAAAAAGATGATGTTTTGATTATTGACTTCGGTATTAATGATTCGGTAAGTTCATCAAATAAGATTACTGTTGATGAAATGGAACAGTATATGAGTGAAATGGCGGCTATGGCGAAAGAAAAAGGTGCAGTACCTGTTCTTGTAAGCCCTGTTTATAACAGTAAATATCAGCACAAAACATATTTCACATACAGCACTTCAACAAAGATTAATGATATAACTGAATTTGCCGAGAGTATCGGTGTGGAGTGCATAGACCTTAATAAATACACTCAATTATATGTAAATCAAGCCAAAACAGATACAAACGATACAAATTGGGCGGTTAATAATTATCAGGTAGGCGATAACCTACACTTGACACAACATTCCGCTTTGCTTGCGTCATCATTTATTGCGGCAGAATTAAAGAGTATGGGATATGAAACAACCGATTATTCATATACATATAAAGATTTATCGAGTCTTTCTGCCGACAGTGACAGTAAGGTTATCAGAGGTGAAGAAAGCGGAGTGACAAGAGTTTATTCCGTTGCAGAGGCTGAAAAGTTTATAAAAGCCAATACAGAATCTTTACCGACAATCGAAAAGAAGTGGGACTTCGCAGAAAATACAACGGCGACAGAGGGTGAAAATGTACCGGTTGTGTCTGGCTCTGCGGCTTGGAACGAAACGAATCAGAATATTAAATTTAATGCAAATGTAACTGCACCGGGTACTTTGTCATTGAAATTAAACCCTGCAATAGGTAATAAGGCGAATGTTAATTTTGATTTGTATGTCGGTGCACTGGGCGGACAGACGTTTACATACGAAATTAATGACAGTGAGGGTACAAATCTTGTAAATTGCTCATTTAACGTATATAACGGTACAGGAAGTATGGTTATTGGCAGTGAAGAAATTGCTGTTGACAGTGATGTTACATCAGCGGTATCAAAGGTAAGCGGTGACGGTATGTCATCGTCAGTAACGCAAGTGTCAAATGAGATTAATTTTACAACTAATACAGTTACTGTAAACATAGGCTCAAAATCATTTACCGGCAAGCTCACAGGAGCAGAAACAGGATTGATTTCGGATATATCGTTTAAGTCGGAGCGTTCAAAGAAAGCTGACAGAAGTATATATCTTGACAATCTTGTAGTAAGAGAATATGAAACCGATTCATCGGATACAGACGAAACTGCGTTCCCTAAGTTTAAAAGCGGAACATATACAAAAGACGGAAGTACAATGAAATACAGATATTATCTTCCTGAAAATTATGACAGTTCAGTATCGTATCCGGTAGTAATGTTCTTGCACGGTGAAACAAGAAAGGGCAACGATAATGAAAAGCAGTTGTATAACGCACAAGATTTATTTGATAAGGTTATAGAACAGGAAAGTAAAAATCCTTGTATTCTTGTTGCACCGCAATGCAGTGCAGATGGTAATTGGACTGATTTGTCGGATATGATTGACGGAGTTGTAAATGATATTCAAAATCAGTATAGTGTAAACAGTGAGAAAATATATATTGCTGGTTATTCAGAGGGTACAGAGGGCTGTTATAAGGTTATCTCTGATAATCCCGATAAGTATGCAGGAATAATTGCAATAGCAGGAAAAGGCGATACAACGTCGGCGCAGGCAATAGCAAAAAATAATACAGGTGTAATGATTTTTGCGGGTAGCGAGGACGATACGGAATTTAATGATTCTTCAAAGGCAATATATAAAGCACTTGTCGAAAACGGTGCGACGAATGTTGAATATAAAGAAATTTACGGTGAAGGTCATAATATTCTGAAGTCAGCTGCGAATACATCAGGCTTGCTTGATTGGTTGTTTGCAAAGAATTTAACAGACAATAAGACTAAAAATACAAAAACTGTTGACTTGGCTATATTTATGGGGCAGTCAAATATGGCAGGACGTGGTGAATACGCTGACGCGACAGAATGCCCGATAGGCGCAGGATATGAATTCAGAAGTGTATCAAATGCAGATATGTTATTCGGTGTATCAGAACCTTTTGGCAAGAGTGAAAACAACGATTCTATAAATGACAACGGAAGTAACGGTGTAGACAGAAGAAGTGGGGATATGGTTTCATCACTTATGAACAGCTATTATGCCCAAACAGGTGTTCCGATTGTAGGAGTCCAAGCATCAAGAGGCGGTACAAATATAGGATATTGGAATACTGCGGCACAAAAGAATGAGGCACAGTCGCGACTTACCGCCGCTAAAACCTATCTTGAAGATAACAGTTATACTGTAAATCATATCTTTATGGTTTGGTGTCAAGGCGAGGCAGACGCGGATAAAATTTATTCGGGAAGTCAGTCGGCAGCGTCATATAAGTCACAGACGCTGAATGTATTCGAGTATATGAAAACAGTGGGCGTTACAGATATGTTCATAGTTCAAACAGGTCACTATAACGGTGACGACGATACAGACGGCAAACATGATGAGGCATATGTCACAGTACACGATGCACAAGCAGAACTTGCAAGTGAGAATGATAATGTTTATACAGTAGGTTCATTCCTTGAATTTAAGGAAAATATGAAAGACAATTATCATTTTCACCAAATCGCATATAATACAGTTGGCATAGTGGCAGGTAAAGCAATAGCAGAGGTATACAATAACTAAAAGAGTATTCTTTTAGTTTTGTGTAAATACAAAATGGTATAGAAAATTTTATTTAAGCGGACGGAATTAAATTCCGTCCGCTTTTACGTTATCAAAAAAATCAGCAATCGTCAATAGCGGATTCTATCAGCAAAGAAGAACTCCAACTGAGAATGAAGCTCATATCCAATCACGACGGCGACTAATCCATTTTTCATGACGTCCATTATTGCAAGGTACAGCATTTTAAACAAACCTAAATATTTCAGGTATCCCCAAGCGGTTTGTGCACTTATCTGCACAACTAACACGATAGAAAAATTTAAAATAATACACTTTTTCAAATTTTACATCTTCTTTTCGATTTTTTCCATTGAAGATATTAATGATTTTAGTTAAAATAAAGTCAACAAATAAACAAAGAAAGGAATGAGAGAGATGTCTGAATACATTCTTGAGCTAAAAGGAATAACGAAAATATTCCCCGGAGTAAAGGCTCTTGATAATGTTCACTTTCAGTTAAAACAAGGTGAAATACATGCTCTTATGGGTGAAAACGGTGCAGGAAAATCAACATTCATAAAAGTTATCACCGGAGTACATCAAGCTGAAGAAGGTGAAATATTCATTAACGGCGAAAAAGTAGAAATAAAAAATCCTAAAGATGCACAAAAATTAAGTATTGCCGCTATTTATCAGCACGGTACGGCATATCAACATTTAAGTGTAACGGAAAACATTTTCATAGGGCACGAGAAAATGACAAAGTTCCATACAATTGATTGGAAACAAATGCACAAGGATGCAAAAGCACTTTTGGAGAGATTGGGAAGTGACATTGACCCACATTCAAGTATGGGTAATCTGACAGTTGCGGAACAACAGATAGTCGAAATTGCAAAAGCCATTTCTACAAATGCAAAAATAATCATAATGGACGAGCCTACGGCGGCTCTTTCAAAAAGAGAATGTGAGGAATTATACAGAATTACAGAACAACTTAGAGATGAAGGCTGTTCAATAATATTTATCTCGCATCGTTTTGAAGATATGTACAGACTTGCTACAAGAGTAACCGTATTTCGTGACTCGCAGTACATAGGTACATGGAATGTAGATGAAATTTCAAATGAAGTATTGATTTCAAAAATGGTCGGACGTGAAATTTCTCAAATTTATCCTAAGCAAGAAGTTGAAAGAGGAGAAGAAATTTTCAGAGTTGAGGGATTATCAAAGACAGGGTACTACAAAGATGTTTCTTTTTCACTTCACAAAGGCGAAATTCTTGCTATGACAGGACTTGTCGGTGCAGGACGAACAGAAGTATGTCAAGGTATTATGGGTATTGAAAGACCCGATAAAGGAAAGGTCATTTTGGAAGGAAAAACACTTTCAATAAAACATCCGTCAGACGCTATGAAAGCAGGTATCGGATATTTGCCTGAGGACAGACAAAAACAAGGTCTGATTCTTGATTGGGGATTGGGACAAAACGTAACATTATCAACACTTGAAAAATTTACTAAGTTCACTGTTATAAACAGAAAAGCAGAACGTGAACGTTCAAAAGAACTTTTGGAAAAAGTTAAAACAAAGGCTCTTTCTGTATTTGATAAGGCGTCAAGTTTGTCAGGTGGTAATCAACAAAAGGTTATCGTAGCAAAGGTTTTAAATTCCGATTTGAAAGTAGTTATCCTTGACGAACCGACAAAGGGTGTCGATGTAGGTGCAAAAACACAGATATATGAAATTATGTCAGAATTGGCGGCACAAGGTTTCGGAGTGATAATGATTTCTTCGGAAATGCCGGAAGTATTGGGTATGGCAGATACAATCCTTGTTATGAAAGAGGGCAGAGTATCTAAGATTTTTGCAGATGCAACAGGCGTTACTCAAGAACAAATTCTTGAGGCCGCAATGAATATGTAGGAGGTGTAATTTAATTATGAAGTTAAAAAAATTCTTTTCATCGAATATTCGTGAAATCAGCTTAATTATTGTAATGATTGCACTTTCTGTATTTATTGAAATAAGAAGTGGAGGAAACTTCTTCACACTTGAAAACATTTCCGATATGTTCACAGAAACAGCAGTTCTTGCAATTACAGCGGTAGGCATGATGATGGTAATTATCACAAGCGGTATCGACCTTTCAATCGGCTCGATAATGGCGTTGGGTGCAATGGTCGGCGGAACGATACTTAAAAATAATCAAGCAGTTCCCGGAGTGGTAATAATTTTAGTATCGATAGCAGTCGGTATCGTATGTGGTTTCATAAACGGTACATTGGTTGCTAAACTGAAAATATTACCTATTATCGCAACACTCGGTATGATGAATATATATCGCGGACTTACATATTTAGTTGCTAACGGAAGTTGGGTAAAACAACAGGAAATGGGTACAAAGTTTCTGTCAATCGCGACAGGAAAGTTTCTTGGTATAAATAATCTTATAGTTGTAGCAATAGTTGTTTATATAATTGCCGCATTCTTCCTAAATAAAACCCGTACGGGCAGAAAGATTTATGCGGTAGGAAACAGTGAAGAAAGTGCAAGAGTTTCGGGTATCAAAACAGATCGAACATTAATTATGGTTTATACTATATTAGGTGCGGTAGCCGGCTTAGGCGGTATACTTTATGTATGTAAATACGGAGTTGCTCAAGGTGAAACTTGTACCGGATACGAAATGAATGTAATCGCAGCTTGCGTACTTGGCGGTGTAAGCATTAATGGCGGTACAGGCAGAGTACAAGGCGTATTGTTGGGTGCTGTATTACTTGGCATTCTTAACAACGCAATGCCGCTTATCCATGTATCTTCATTCTGGCAAGAGGCAATTCGCGGTTTGATTATACTTCTTTCAATTATAGCAAACTCGTTAATTCAAAGAAACGTTGAAATGAAAGCATTGAGAAGGAGGAATATCTGATGGCTAAAGAGTATGTAAAACAGGCTGTAAGCAGTGACGGTACAAGAACAATATCAGCCCAAAGAGGATTTTCTTGGCAGAGATTTCTTTTTCAATGGGAGTGGATGCTTGTATTAATGCTTATATTGGTAAATGTATTTAATATATCCGCGTCACCGTATTATGCACATGCAAAATCAATTTTAAATGCAACCCGTGACTTCTTGGATAAAGCAATAGTAGTATTTCCGATGGCATTCGTATTAATGCTCGGTGAAATCGACATCAGTGTTGCGTCAATTATGGCTCTTTCAGCAACAATTATGGGTGTTGCGTTTGACGCAGGAGTTCCGATGATTGAAGCAATTGGTCTTGCACTTGTCACAGGCACTGTATGTGGTTTGATTAACGGAATTATCCTTGTAAAATTCCCTGAATTGTCAAGTATGATTGTAACACTTGCAACTCAGATAATATTCAGAGGAATAGCACAGATTATTTTGGAAACCAATTCGGTCGGAGGATTTCCGAGTTGGTTTACACAAATCGCAGCAGGGAAAATCGACGAAATGGTTCCGTATGCCTTGATATTTGTTATATTTGAGGCTTTATTCTTCGCATATCTTCTTCACTATACAAAATTCGGCAGAAGATGTTATGCAATGGGTAATTCAACAACCGTTGCAAAGTTTTCAGGTGTAAAAACAGGTAAAATTAAAGTTATCGTTTATACAATGACAGGTTTACTTTCGGCAGTTGCCGCAATTTATCTTGCATCAAAAATGTCAAGTGTTCGTCCCGACGTTGCAAAAGGATATGAACTTGATATTATAGCAATGGCTGTACTTGGCGGAGTATCAACTTCAGGCGGTAAGGGAAGAATACTTGGTGCAACTCTTGCAATTATGGTAATCGGTTATCTAAGATACGGTCTTGGTCTAATCAATGCGTCAAGCCAAATTATTATGATAGTTGTAGGCTTGCTACTAATTATTGCGGTAGCAATTCCGAGTTTCAGAGATAGTATCGGTAATATGAATTGGTTTAAAAAGCTTAAAGCAATGACAACCAAATCAAATAAATAAGTATCAATCGAAGTTTATGACTTCGAAAAAATAAAGAAAAAACTTAAAATAAGAAAGGTAGGTTTTAAACATGAAAGCAAGAAAACTATTGGCATTAGGTCTAACGGCAATAATCGGAGCAACTATGATGGCAGGTTGCGGAGGTGGTGGCGGAAGCACAACATCTCAAAGTTCAGATGGCTCATCGGCAAGCGGTACATACGCATTTGTGGCGAAAGACGTACAAAATCCTTATATGCAGAAAGTATATGACGGTTTTGAAAAGGCTTGTAAAGAAATCGGAGCAGAACCTCTTTACAAAGGCCCTGAAGCAGCCACACCGGAAAAGCAGATTGAAATTATCAATCAGCTTGTAGCACAAAACGTTGCGGGTATCGCTATTGCAGCTAACGATGCAGACGCATTGCAACCTGCATTGACAGAAGCTATGGACGCAGGTATTAAGGTTATTTCACTTGACAGTGCTGTAAATAAAGATTCAAGACAAACTCATATTCAACAAGCTGATCCTGAAAAAATCGGCAGAGGACTAATTCAAGCGGCTTATGAAATGGTAGACGGTAACGGCGGTATTGCAGTATTGTCAGCTACTGCACAGGCTACAAATCAAAATCTGTGGATTGAATGGATGAAAAAAGAATTAGAAGAAAATCCTGAAAAGTATGCAAATACACCACTTGTAAAAGTTGCATACGGTGACGATGACCCGACAAAGTCAACATCAGAAACACAAGCACTTTTGACAGATTCATCAATTAAAGTTATCATTGCTCCGACAACAGTAGGTATGCTTGCTGCAGGTAAGGTATTGCAAGATAAACAGTCAGATGTAAAACTAACAGGTCTTGGCTTACCGTCAGAAATGGCTCCGTTTATCGAAGACGGTACTTGCCCTTGGATGTATCTATGGAATCCTGTTGATATAGGTTATTTGTCAGGCTACACAATGGATGCACTTGTAAAAGGCACAATTACAGGTGATGTAGGCGGTTCATTTAATGCCGGTGACCTTGGTGAAAAGAAGATTACAGAGGCTGCCGATGGCGGTACAGAAGTAATGCTTGGTGACCCATTCAAATTCGATACAGAAAACATTGCTGAGTGGAAAGAAGTTTATTGATTTTAGTTAATTACTGATTAATTGTATTATTTCCCCCAAAAATGCCCCTTTTAATAAAGGGGCATTTTTTTGTTGACAAATGTAATGCCGATAGAGTATAATTAATATGTTAATATAGTACAATATATTGATTGTACATTTCTGTGATTTGTACTTTTTTACTAAATGTAATAAAAACGGAGTTTGATATGAAAAAACATTCAAGACTTGTTGAAAGAGTTGTCAGACCATATTTGATTTTTATAGCTTTGATTTTAGCTGCGGCAATGATTGTAATGTACTTTTCTGTTGTGACAAAACTTAATTATGAGGCAGAAAATGCAGGGACAAAAATTGCGGAAACCATGGCTCGACAGGTCGACACATACATAGAAGAAATAGACGTACTTGCACAACAAGTGAAACGTCAACCTCGTATAATAAATATTTTTTATAACCTTAATAATACCAAAAATGATAAAAGTAATTTTTTCAATGATAACGTTTTGCTTGGAATTGACGTTTCATCTATCCTTAACGGATTGATTACTGATCGAAAAGGTAATTTCAATATATCGGTCTATAACGGATACGGTGATTTTGTATCAAATCAAAATTACTTCATTGATAAAAAGAAATTTCAAAGCACTATGGAAAATATAAATTATGCCATAGAATTAAATCAAATCGAAGAAAACGACGATAAAATAATAACCGCACCATCGGAAAATCCTTGGACGGAAAGTACAAGAGAATTTATAACTTTAAAAAAGAGTCTAAAAAATGATTATTCCGATACTGTTTGCGGTATAATTGAGGTTAGAGCAAGTGTGGACAGGCTTGAACAAATGCTGCATACGGAAGATAATGCCGAGATTTTAATTTGCGACCGTTCAAACGGAAAAATTATATATCCGACCGTATATACAGAAAGAGAAAGAAGCGAGTATTCTTCGGCATTTGTCAATAATGCAAACTGGGAAATAATGATACGAACACCCGTAGCGAATACAAAGACAAATATAATATTTATTTTATCGATTTTTGTGGCTTTGTATGCAATATTGTTAGTGTTTGTATTCTTGATAAGCCGAACTATCGGAAAAGAAGTTATAAAACCGATTTCACAATTAGCAAATCACGTTTGCAAAATTGACGCACCGGATGATAAAATGGCTCACATCAACGATGATGCTATTGATGAAATAAAAGAGCTTGAGGACAGTTTTGAAAAAATGCTTGAAAGAATGAATAATTCGATTATTCAAGAGAAAAAGGCATATGCACTTGCTTTGCAGGCTCAAATGAATCCTCATTTTCTGTACAATATGCTGGCGGTAATCAGTTCTGCCGGAAGTGAGGCAGGATGTGACAGTGTTTCCACAATGTGCGTCGAACTGTCTGATATGCTTAGATACGTTGCAGCATATCAAAAAGTTACCGTACCGCTTAAAGAAGAAATAATTCATACAAAAAATTATCTTGCATTGATGAAATCAAGATATGAGGATTATTTTTCTTATAAGATTGATGTTTCAGACGATTTGATGAACATTCCGGTGCCAAAATTGTTTATACAACCGCTTGCAGAAAACTGTTTTATACATGCTTTTAAAGAAAAAGAGCCACCATGGAATATTGATATAAAGATGGTAGGCACAAAAGATAGGTGGGAACTTATCATAAAGGATAACGGTTCTGGAATATCCGAAGAAAGAATTGCCGAAATAAAAGACAAAATAGATAAAGCATTAACTGAAAGACAAGTGGGGAATATCGGCGGATTGGGTATTGTAAATACAATAGTCCGTCTTACTATGACGCACAACAAAAATCTCAAATACGATATATATAACGATAACGGTATGGAAATAAAAATTGTTGTGGGGGAGTAAAAATATGTTTAAAGTGCTTATTGCTGAGGACGAGCCTCCGATTATGCGAATGATTAAATCAACTTTAGAATCGGTTGATTCCGATTTTAAAGTTACCGAATGTTGCATAAACGGAAAAAATGCCGTAGAAAAGCTAAAAAATGAAGATTTTGATATTGTTATTACTGATATTAAAATGCCGATTATGACAGGTATCGAACTTGCAGGCTGGATATATCAGAATAAACCCGATACAAAAGTTATAATTGTAAGCGGATATTCTGATTTTGAATATGCAAGGAAAGCATTGGAATATAAGGTGTTTGATTATTTGTTAAAGCCTATATCCAAAGATAAGGTGAGCGAGCTTACTCAAAGAATAAAAAGTGAAATTGCCGACAAAAACAAAATGTTTGACGAAAATAATACTATTGTAATTCTTGCATGTGCCGGTGCGTATTTGTTATATGGTTCGGAAGTTCTTCTTCCCGGTGAACGTTTTTGGACCGATTCGGGAATTGATACTTTTATGGATAATTTGCTTACAACATCAGAAGAATATATTTTCTTTAACAGCAATATGCTTTCGGAACGTCTTATGGTTATAACCGCCGAAACGGAAGAAAGACAAGAAGAATTGATACACAAAATTTATGATGAATTTTCAACTAAAAATCTTCCCATGACTATTGTTTATCAAAAAGGTGTGTTGTTTAAAGATACGGGCAAATATTTTAGTAAACTTAGAGAACAACTCATAAAACATCTTATTCTAAACAAATCGCAATTATTGTGCTGTAATTCATTGTCAGACAGTTATGAAGATATATCACAGCCATATTCAAAAGCAGATGTCGACAGTATTGTTTTTGCAATAAAAAACAGAAACAATGATGAATTAAAAAACAAATTAATCGCCGTAATGAATAATATGATGTCCTCTGATTGTACACAAGAAGAAATAAACGGTTTTTTGAATATAATTTTGGATACTTACACATTGAATTATCCGAATCATATGAAGCGGAAAAATACAAGTGTAAAAAAAGAATTCGTCAATGCACTTGCAAGCTTTGTTTCATATGATGCGTTTATAGATGATATTATATCAATATTGGCAACATTGAGAAACGATAAACGTGATCCTGATAGATATGAACAGCTTGCAAATGAAGTGGAAGAATATCTGATTAATAATTATAATAAAAACATTACAAGCGATGTTCTATCAAAAGAATTCGGATTTGTACCGAGTTATATAAGCCGATTGTTTAAACGCCAAAAAGGCGTATCACCCAATGAATATGTAACTAAATACAGAATAGAAAAAACAAAGAAATTAATCGAAGAAAATAATGATTTAAGAATAAAAGATATTGCCGACGCAGTCGGATTTAAAGAATCATACTATTTCTCAAAAACATTCAAACGTGAAACCGGTATGTGGCCGACCGAATATTCGGCAAGAGATAAATAAATTATATTGAAAGAGAGTGATACAAATGACAATTATACCAATATTTAAAAAGTGCCCGGTTTGCAGGAAAAAATATGTATGGAATCCTGATGTAGGCAAGATTATATGCCCATATTGTCATGGACTCGGCAAACCTAAAAAGACAAAAGATAAATAAATTCGGTTTTATATGGGGTGTGACTGTTATGAAAATTTTGAATTTTGGTTCGTGCAATATTGATTTTGTATATAATTTAGACCATATTGTCGCAATAGGAGAAACCGAAACAAGTAATTCAATGCAAGTATTTACGGGTGGAAAAGGTCTTAACCAATCAGTCGCTTTAGCTAAGGCGGGTATGGAAGTTTATCACGCCGGTTGTATCGGAACTGACGGAGAAATGCTTACAGATGTTTTAAAGTCAAACGGTGTCGATATTTCAAATATAAAAAACGTAGACGAAAAAACAGGACACGCTGTTATTCAAGTAAGTCGCAATGGTGATAATTCGATTTTTCTTTATTCCGGCTCAAATGCAAAAATAACCGAAGAATTTGTTGATGAAGTGCTTGATAAATTTCAAAAAGGCGATATGCTTTTGCTTCAAAATGAAATAAATAAAATAGACTATATCATAGAAAAAGCATACAAAAAAGGAATGTGTATAATATTTAATCCTTCACCGTATAACGATGAAATAAAAAATCTTGATTTTAATATGCTTTCCTATATAATTCTGAATGAAGTAGAAATGTCGGAGCTTACTCAATGTGATAATCCAAAAGACGGTTTAAAATACTTTTCAAAGAATTATCCAAAACTAAAAATCGTTCTTACTCTCGGAAGTGAAGGAAGTATGTATAGTGATACCGAAAAAGTCGTTTTTCAGCCGTCATTTAAGGTTAATGCCATTGATACAACTGCCGCGGGAGATACATTTACAGGATACTTTTTTGCACAAACAGCAATGGGAAACTCGATTGAAAAATCCTTAAAAATTGCGTCAGTTGCATCAGCTATTGCAGTATCAAGAAAAGGTGCGTCTGTATCTATACCTATGTTAAACGAAGTTTTAGCGGCTGAAAATTCGTTTCAAAGTTCTTAATCACATTTACCGCAATCACAACAACCGTTGCAAATTAGTTTACTTCCGCAATGTTCGCAATTTTTGCGATAGTGGGGTACATATAATTCATTTTCGGGTATATCAAAGCCGAAATTATCACACAACTTAAATTTAATCGGTTTACCGACATAATTCATACCTGATTTGTAAGCCATTTTGCTTTGGGTGGATTTTTTCGGTATATGATATTTTTTACCGTCTTTTATAAAATATGTACCTGTTTCAATAAAGCAAAATGTAACATTATGCGATACACATTCTTGACGTAATGATTTTACCCAATCAAAATTACAAGGACGTGAACCGTCGTAATTTTCGCCACCACATACTACACGTTCTATCTGACCGTTTTGCAGATATTTTTCGATACTGATAGAACCGATAAATGGAGCACACATTATTCCTTTGTGTTTAAACGGTAAATCAAGTAATAGCGGAATACGTTCATCGGCACGTTTTTGATTTTCGGCGGTAACATTAAAAAATACATTTTCCCAACCGTTGCCCCAATCTGACGGAAGGCATTTATGCACTCTCTCGGGACGTTTGGTAAGCAAATAAAATTTTACGTCACTGCGTTGCTTTATAATATCCCATGCTTCTTCACGCCACTTGTCAGCCTCTTCTAAAAAGAAATCTGACGTCATACATACGCGAATAAGCTCACCGCTCTGCACTTTATAATTGCCGTAACGGTCTTTTTGCAGAGGATAGTCAAATCCTGATTTTGTTTTATAAATATCCGAGCCGCTTTTGTCACGAACACGGTCTAAAAAATACATATAGCAATTTTGGCAACCCTCACTGCATTTCACGCAACCGTGCCACGGATTCCATATATCGTGCATTATATCACTTCCTGACATCTTTTATAACTTTATAAATATCTTCATCTAAACATATTGCATTGAAGCAAACCGTAGTCGCCTTGAGTGTAAAATAGGCGTTTTTTATCAAAACCAGCTTTCTGAAAACAATGGTCCACGTTAGTGGTAATAACAAAATAATCTTTACCGTTTACCATTATCTCATCTGAGTAATTTTTCATAGATTTTTTTGTCGGTATCCTTAAAAACATTAAAAATCACCCTTTCCAATTCAGAATGTTTCAAATAGTCTTTCGCTGTTTCAACGGCTATTTGTGCGGCAATATCATTTGGAAAATGAAATTCACCTGTTGATATACAACAAAAAGCTATTGATTTTACACCGTTAGCTTCAGCCAACTCAAGACAAGAACGATAACAACTTGCCAAAAGTTTGCAGTGTTCATCGGTAAGATGTCCGTATACAATAGGACCGACCGTATGAAGAATGTAATCACAAGGCAAGTTGTATGATTTTGTTATCTTCGCAGCACCAGTCTGTTCCTTGTGACCTTGTAGCTTCATAATGCGATTACATTCCAATCTAAGCTGAACACCCGAAAACGTATGAATTGCATTATCAATACACTTGTGGCAAGGCACAAAGCAACCGAGCATTGCACTGTTTGCGGCATTTACTATTGCACCGCATTTTAATGTTGTTATATCGCCTTGCCAAAGGTATAATTTGTTTGATATTGCTTGTAAATCATATGCGTCGGTTATGTTAATTTCCGTCAATCGTTCTTGCAAATAATCATCTTGTAGCTTTATAAATTCGTTACTAATTTGTTTCGGTTCTCTGACGTTTACAAGAGAACGGAATAAATTAAATTTTTCTTCGGAATCTTTTGGGATAACTATATTGCTATATCTGTTGTCCTCACTTATCAGATGATTAATAAGAAAATCAAGTCTTTCATTCTGTGTCATATTACCACCTCTGAAATGATTATAACGTGTTTTTGTTATTATAACAAGTAGGTACTTTTAAGTAACTATCAAAAAAGTCTTTACCGTATGGCAAAGACTTTTTGAATTTACTGTGCTTTATAGAATTTTAATTTAACAAGACTATTGTAAATTTTTGTACCCATAGGAAGCTGTTTGATTTCGTCTTCTGAAAGAATTTTTAGCATAAACACCGTAAAGAAATATACAACCGCCGCAATCGCTATTGCAATTACAGTGGAAATCAAATTACCTATAAATCCGGATGGACATACAAGCATTGAAAGCTTATAAACACCGACTGCAACAACGCCCATAACAACACCTGCTATAATCGGTTTTACGATATATTTCATTGGCTTGATGTTAAGTTTGCAATTCTTTGCAAGAACAACAAAGCATATTGCACATGATATGAACTGACAAGCAATAGAGCTTATTGCCGCGCCGTAAATATTGATTGACGGTATTCTTATAAGTACAATATTTAATACAATTTTCGCTATACATCCAAACAACAAGCTGATTGCAGGAACATAAACTTTTCCAAGCCCTTGAAGCGAACCTGTCATAGTTTGTGCAAGTGCCGCAAATATAAGCGATACCGAAACAAGCTGTAAAAGCTCAAAACCGCTCGAAGTGCTGAAATACAATATTTTATAAATCGGCTCAGCAAGAGTTATCAAACCTATTGCGCAAGGCAAGATAATTAATATTGAAATAAGCAATGAATAGTTTATCTTTGAAGAGGCCTCTTTATAATCTTTTACCGCCAACGCACCTGCGATTGACGGAACAAGAACTGTTGCAAAAGCGAAGTTTACCGCCAAAGGCATATTGTAAAGTGTATCACTCTTTGATAGAAGTCCCGATAATCTTGCAATTTCCTGATTAAGTTGCTCGGCGGTCGGATTTATAATATCGCCGACGTTGCCATGTGCCGGAATTAATGATGCAAATGCAACTTCAATACCACGACTTATTGTTGCTGTGTCGATAACTCTGTTTATAGCTGTAATGATAGAGCCAAGCGAAATCGGAATACTTATCATAAGAATACTCATCATAAGATGTCTGCCTGAAATCTTAATTGTTTCGCCTTTTGATTCTTCAATATGCTCCTTGATACCGCTTTTACGTTTACAATAGAAGTATACCAAGTAAAGCATACTAAGCGCAGTTGCAACAGATGTTGCAAAGTTAGCCCAAGATGCCATAATTGCAGGTGCAAGACCGATTGAAAGGTATACAAACACAATAGTAAGTGTACATTTTAAAATCTGTTCAAGTACCTGTGAATTACTTGTTGCTTTCATATTCTTCATACCTGTGAAATATCCTCTGATTACGGAAGATACACAAACGAAGAACAGTGACGGTGCAAGCGCACGCATTACATATTGAGAGCCGTCAATTTTAATTATATGCTGTGCAAAAATATCAGCACCAAAGAACAGAACCGCAGTCGTTACAAGACCTATTATTGAGAACAGGAATAAAGCCGTTTTGAAAATCTTATGTGCACCTTTGTAATCGTCAAGTGCTACACGTTCGGAAACCATTTTTGAAATTGCATTAGGTATTCCGACAGATGAAATTGCAAGCAGTAGGGTATAAATCTGAAATCCTACATTATAAAATCCCAGTCCCTCGTCACCGAAACCGTCAATGTTTGTTATTACAATTCTGTAAACCATACCAAGAACTTTTACAAGCACTTGTGAAATAAGAATTATAGTAACATTATTCATAAACGATTGAGTGTTTTCTTTGTTTTGTTTACTCATTATATTCCTCCTAATTTAATGTTCACATTGTCATATTATAAAACTAAATACGGATTTAATCAAGTATTGTCATAAAAAAATAAAGTAATTGTATAGAAATAAGTCAAAAATCGGCATTTTGACTTGACACAAAGCTGATATAAGGGTAAAATATAATAAGTATGTAAATTTATATGGAGGAATAGACATGGATACAATGCAAGGTTTAAAACGTACTCACTATTGCGGAGATGTTGAAGGAATCGGCAATGAAGTTGTAGTAGGCGGTTATGTACAAAAAGTAAGAGATTTGGGAAATCTTATTTTTATAGATTTAAGGGACAGAACAGGTATAGTTCAGCTTGCTTTTGATGATTCGACAGACAGAGAAATATTTGAAAAAGCGTCTGATTGCCACAGCGAATATGTACTTATGGCAAAAGGTGTTGTTCGTGAAAGAGAAAGCAAGAATACAGCAATTAAAACAGGTAATATTGAAATTGACGTAAAAGATTTGAGAGTGTTGGCAAAGGCTCAGACACCTCCTTTTGAAATTGTTGACGATACTAACGTAAACGAAGAATTAAGATTGAAATATCGTTATCTTGACCTTAGAAGAAAGGTTTTACAGGATAACTTGATTATGAGAAGTAAGATTGCAAAAGTTGCAAGAGATTATTACTATGAAAACGGCTTTATAGAAATCGAAACACCGATGATGATTAAGTCAACTCCTGAGGGTGCAAGAGATTACCTTGTTCCGTCAAGAGTACATCACGGAAAGTTTTACGCACTTCCGCAGTCACCTCAAATGTACAAGCAACTTTTGATGATTGCAGGATTTGACAGATATATTCAGCTTGCAAGATGTTTCAGAGATGAAGACTTAAGAGCAGACAGACAGCCGGAATTTACGCAAATTGACCTTGAAATGTCATTCGTTGATGTTGAGGATATTCTTGAAATGAACGAAGGCTTTATACAAAGATTGTTTAAGGAAGTTCTTGATGTTGACGTAGAATTACCGCTTCCAAGACTTACTTATAAAGACGCTATGGAACGTTACGGCTCAGATAAGCCTGATACTCGTTTCGGTATGGAAATATGCGATATTTCAGAACTTGTTAAGAATTGCGGTTTCGGCGTGTTCACTTCGGCTATCGAAAACGGCGGCTCGGTAAGAGCAATCGTTGCAAAAGACGCGGCAAAGACGCTTACAAGAAAAGAAATCGACAAGCTTACAGAATACGTTAAGGGAATAGGCGCAAAAGGTCTGGCATTTGTTCGTTGGGTTGATGATGAACCGACTTGTGCATTTGCAAAATTCTTGGGCGAAGGTGAACTTGACGCAATATTAAATAAAGTAGGCGCTCAAAAGGGTGACGTTGTACTTATTGTTGCAGATAAGAATAAAGTAACACTTCCTGTACTCGGCGCACTTAGATTAAAGGTTGCAAAGCAACTTGATATAATTCCTGAAGGATTTAACTTCCTTTGGATTACTGAATTCCCATTCTTTGAATATGACGAAGATACAGATTCTTGGCTTGCTATGCACCATCCGTTTACAATGCCTATGGACGAGTGTATTCAATATCTTGATACTGATCCGGGTAAAGTTACGGCTAAGGCATATGACCTTGTCCTTAACGGTACAGAGCTTTCAAGTGGTTCAATCAGAATTACAGATTATGAACTTCAACAAAAAATGTTCCAGGCACTTGGGCTTTCTGATGAAGAAATCGAGGCTAAATTTGGTTTCCTTGTAGAGGCATATAAATACGGTGCCGCACCTCACGGCGGTATGGGTATCGGTCTTGACAGACTTGCAATGATTATGACTGGTAACGACAGTCTAAGAGATGTAACTGCATTCCCTAAGGTGCAAAATGCGTCAGAACTTATGTCGGGAGCTCCTAATGTTGTTGACGAAGAACAATTACAGGAACTTTCGATAAGCATAATACCTGAAAAGAAAGAAAATTAATAATGTGTTCATAATAATTTAATAACGTTATTGTATAATAACCTTAAAATAGGAGCCGAGTTTTCAGCTTCTAAGACTGTTGGTAAATTGTCCGGAACGTGCAAAAGCATTATTCAAATTTATATGATTTAATTTATCAAAAAATAGCAGGCAAGCCTATCAATATAGGCTTGCCTATGCACTTTTTGAAAAAATAAACTCTGCCGTACAAATGTACGCCGACGAGTTCGTTTTTTTTAAATTCGATCTGATTTCTCGGCAGTCTGCAAATTAATCTGTGAAACGGAGAGTTTTAAGTGATTACTATTTCAAACTTAACAAAAAAATACGGCGATAAATATGCACTCGACAATATTAGTTTTAATGTAAAAAAGGGCGAAGTTCTTGGATTTTTAGGTCCTAACGGTGCGGGAAAATCAACAACTATGAATATTATCACCGGATATATTTCATATACAGACGGCTCTGTTAATATTGACGGCTATGATATTTTAGAAAATCCTATTGAAGTGAAAAAGAAAATAGGATACTTGCCTGAAATACCACCGCTTTATCTTGATATGGTAGTGTGGGATTATCTTGAATTTGTATACGAATTGAAGAAAATCAAGACCGAGGACGAAAAGAGTCATATACAGCAAGTTATTGATATGGTGAAGATTGATAATGTTAAAAACAGAAAAATTGCCAATTTGTCAAAAGGCTATCGTCAAAGAGTGGGACTTGCAGGTGCTTTAATCGGTGATCCCGAAATTCTTATACTTGACGAACCGACAGTTGGTCTTGATCCTAAGCAGATTATCGAAATAAGAAATGTTATTAAGGAACTCGGAAAAGAAAAGACTGTAATTTTAAGTTCGCATATATTAAGCGAAATAAGTGCAGTCTGTGACAGAGTAATTATTATAAATAAAGGCAAATTTGTTGCAGAAGATACACCGAAAAATCTTTCGGACAAGCTTGGTGATAATAAAAAAATGTTGTTCAGAATATCAGGTGATAGGGAAAAAGCCGAAAATATCCTAAATTCATTTGACGGCATATCAAATGTAACCTGTGTTTCGTCTGAAAATGATTCGTATGATTTTGAATTTGATAATGCAATGGCGGCAGAAGAAAAGAAAAAAATGTTCTTTGCATTCGCGGAAAATGAAATACCGATATTAATGCAAAAAGAAATCGAGCCGTCTTTGGAGGATATATTCTTAAAACTTACTGACAATACGTCAGAAAAGGAGGAAAATACAAATGAAAGCGATATTTAACAGAGAATTCAATTCGTATTTTACATCAATGCTCGGTTATGTATTTTTAACTATTTTTCTTCTTTTAACAGGAGTAATGTTCTATGTTGTAAATATCAGATTTATGACTGCAAGAATGACTAATTTCTTTTCAATCGTCAATAACTGGGCGTTGTTCTTGTTGCCGTTATTGACAATGAGATTGTTCTCAGAGGACAGAAAGCAAAAGACAGACCAATTATTACTGACCGCACCTATATCTACAAAAGAAATAGTTTTCGGTAAGTATCTTGCGGCATTTGGAATATTTATGGTAGGTGTGCTTATAACACTTATTTATCCTGTTATATTAGCGTTTACGGGTAATTTGCCGATTGCGGAAACAATAAGCTGTTATGTCGGCTTTATACTGCTATGTTCGGCAATACTTGCTATTGGTGCATTTATGTCATCTATTACGGAAAGTCAGATTGTCGCTGCAGTTGCCACTTACGGTGTATTGATTTTCACATTGCTTTTAGGCTCGGTTGCGTCAAACGTTTCAAACGAAATAATTGTAAAAATTCTTTTGTGGTTATCGCCTGTACAAAGATTTTCGGATTTTACTCTCGGAATCCTTAACTTTGAACCGATAATTTATTATTTAAGCATCACCGGTCTGTTCTTATTCTTTACCGTTATGGTATTTGAAAGACGCAGAATGAGATAGGAGGATATGTAATGAATAACGTAAAAAAATATAAATTTGTATCTTCCGTTGCTATTGCAATAGCGGTTGTTTTGGTTATTGTTGTAAACGTATTTGTCAGCGTGCTTAACAACAAATTACCTTTAAAAATCGACCTTACGTCAAATAAAATGTACGAACTTTCAGATAAAACAAAAGAGTATCTTAAAAATTATGATACTCCTGTTGATATATATATTCTTGCCGGTGAATCGGAACAAGACGGAAATATTCGTACGGTGCTTGATAAATATGCCGCCGCAAATAAAAATATCAATGTTACAAATATTAATATGACATCTAACCCGACTTTTGGCAAGAAATACGTTACTGACGGCAAAAGTCTGCAATCAAATTCTGTCATTGTTGACGGCGGAGATAAGTTTAAAACATATACTATGACTGAATTGTACGGAGTCAATGCACAAACAGGACAGTATACATCACTTAATGTTGAAAATAAAATAACTTCGGCACTAAAGTATGTATCAAGCGAAACACAACAAAAGGCATACCTAATAAAAGGACATAATGAGATAGCTGTTGACGGTGCAAAAACTAAACTTGAATCAGAAAACTTTGAAGTCGGAGAAGTTAATACATTGACCGATGATATACCGTCAGACGCAAATATGTTGATTGTTGCAAAACCGACGGCCGATTTTTCAAAAGAAGAAATCACAAAACTTGATTCTTATTTGCAAAAAGGCGGTAATATACAAGTTTATCTTGATGTAGATTCAAAAAATCTTACTAACTTGTATGACTATCTAAAATCATCATGGGGCATAGGTGTAAGCGATAACCTTGTAATTGAAACAGACACATCAAAATCCGTTTCGTTGAGCGGAAGCTCGATGAGTCTTGTCGTGCCAAACGTAAAATCATATGAATTTACCGACAGTATAATAGACAATCAAAGAACTTTGGCATATTTCCCATATTCAAGATTGATAACTCAAGAATTTGAATCAAATGGCGATATATCTGTTACACCTGTTTTGACAAGTTCAGAAAAAGCATACACGACTTCAAATTATGAAAATGTTTCAAAAGTCGGCGGCGAGCAGGACGGTGAATATCCGGTCAGCGAACTTTCGGTAGATGCAAAACACGCCTCATCGGTTTATGTATCGGGAAATACTATGCTTTTAACCATAGACGAAACAACACTTACAAATAATTACGGACTTGCAAACTATGATTATTTTATGAATTTGACCAACTTTATGATAGGTAACGAAGAAAGCTTTACTGTAGATGAAAAAACACTTGTAAACAATGTTATTACATTATCTGATTTAGGTCAAAAAATTATTTTTGCATTTGTTGTAATTATAATACCGATTACCGTATTAATAATCGGACTTGTAATTTGGATAAAAAGGAGAAATCTATGAGCAAAACAACGAAAAGCATAATTATAGCCGCGTCAGTGATTATAGTGCTTATTGTCGGAACGATTGTTATAAGTAATATTGACACGTCAAAAGATAATAATGTTGATACAACCGATGATTTATACAGTATCTATTCAGCTGATACAACCGATATTTTATCTGTAAAGTCAGAGAGTGAAAACGGTACAATTACAGTAAAAAGTATAGGCGATTCGGAATGGTCCGTAAATGATATGGATGCGTCTGAAATAGATTCTTCAAAAGCCGGTGCGCTTGTTGGTACAATTTCAACATTGTCATCAAAAAACAAGATTGAAGAAAATCCGGCTGATTTATCACAATACGGACTTGACAATCCGCAAGTCGCTGTTACAGTTGAAAAGAAAAACGGTCAGATTGATAAAATGATTATCGGTGATTTAAGTCCGACACTCGGAGAATATTTTGTGATGAAAGACGGCGATAATACTGTCTATACAATGTATGATTTTAAAGTTGATACTTTAAAAAAGCCTATCAGCTATTATAAAGAATTCAATCGTTTCAGCATTAATATTGACAATATTAATGACATTAAAATTGTCCGCAGTGATGAAACTATTGAAATCAGAATATTAAGCAATATAAATAACAACACAAATAATGTATGGGAAATGGTACAGCCGTATCAGAGCGGTGCCAATGATGACTATATCGATAACAAAATACTTGCTCCGATAGAGGAAATTTCACTTACTACACCGATTGAAAATGCTGACGGCGGTTTCAGTGAAAAGTCGCCTGTTTTAATGATAACTGTTAAGCCTTACGACAATTCAACAGGCAAATACGGCGAAGAATATACCGAAACACTTACAATAGGTCGCACAGAAGGTGATATGACTTATGTAAAATATAAGGAACAGGTATTTAAAGTTTCATCGGACATTATATCTTTTGCGAATGACTCGTCATACAACATTGTAAGTAAATTGCAGGCACTTGTTGATATTTCGGAAGTTAAGAGTGTAACGGTAGAGTATAACGGAGCAGAACATACGATTGACATAACTCATAACGATTCGGATATGACTTTTGTGCTTGACGGTCAAAAGGTTGATACAAAGATAACACAAGCAATATACAAGAGCATTGTCGGTTTGGCGGTTGACGGAGTATATAAAGACGAAACACTCGGCGATACCGTTATGAAAATAAAATATAAAGGTATCAAGAGCAGTTCTGATACAGAAATCGAATTTAAGAGTATTGATGATTTGTACTGTGCTTTAATCCGCAACGGTAAAACCGAATTTACAATCAAGAAAAGTAAGCTTAATGAATTTATGGATTTATTCAATACTTATGTTGAAAATCCGGAAAGGCAAGGAGATTAATTATGGAGAATTTATGGAATGACGTGATTCCTTATTGGAACGAAGAATTTATAGAGGCTGATGAAACAGCGGTAAGAAAACCGACTATAACGGCATATCCTGCAAATTCAAAAGGTGCTGTTATTATTTTTCCGGGCGGTGGATATGTAATGAGATCCGACCACGAAGGTACTGGATATGCTAAGTGGTTGCAGTCAATCGGTCTTACTGCATTTGTGGTTGAATACAGAGTTGCACCTTACAAACATCCGGCAGAAATAAGTGACGCAATGCGTGCTGTTAAATATGTCAGATATTACGCCGACAAATATGGCATTGATAAGGATAAAATTGCAGTTATGGGTTCAAGTGCCGGCGGACATTTGGCGGCCTCTGTTTCTGTTCATTATGATAAGAAAATGTATGAAGATACAGATGAAATAGATAAAGAAAGCTGTAAGCCTAATGCGACAATTTTGTGTTACCCTGTAATAGATATGTTTGAATACAGACATGACGGTTCAAGACAAAACTTGATAGGTGAAAGAGCGTTATATTCTGATAAAGAGCTTATGTCGCTTTATAAACACGTCACACCTAATACACCGCCTACATTTATATGGCATACATCATCAGACCAGGCAGTACCGGTAGAAAATTCTTTGATGTACGCCGACGCACTAAGCAAAGTGCAAGTTCCGTATGAAATGCACATATACCCAATCGGTTCTCACGGCTTGGGCTTGGCAGACAGTATACCGCACGTTGCACAGTGGAAAGATTCTCTTGAAAAATGGATAAAACTTAATGATTTAATTTAAGTAACTAATGTCACAATAAGTCAGTATCGGCTTGTTGTGACATTTTTTTATATGTGTAAAATGTCAAAATACAAAAAAATACATTTAAAAAGACTATACAAAACGAAATGAGTGTGATATAATAAATGTTATATAATTAACAAGGGGTTTAGAGGACATGAGTGAAAATGAAAAGAGAGTTCCTACGGTCGTAGTTAAACGTCTGCCACGCTATTACAGATATTTGGGCGAACTTTTAAAGCAGGATATAAAGCGTATTTCCTCAAATGCACTTAGCGTAAAAATGAACGTGACTGCATCACAAATCAGACAGGATTTTAACTATTTCGGCGGTTTCGGTCAGCAGGGATACGGCTATAATGTCGAACATCTTTATAACGAAATCGGTGACATATTAGGACTTAATGACGGAGATACTACTGTTATAGTCGGAGCCGGTAATCTCGGCAGAGCATTAGCAAGTCACGATACGTTTGAAAAAAGAGGCTTTAAACTTGTAGGCATTTTTGATAATGACATTAATATAATTGGTACAAAAATCAACGGTATAGAAGTTATGTCAATAGATAAGCTCGAGGAATTTTTGAATTCGCATAGAGTTGACATCGGAATTCTTACCGTACCGAAAGCGGCAGTAATGAAAACGGCTGAAAAATTGGTTAATTGCGGAGTTAAAGGTCTTATGAACTTTTCGTATACCGAACTTAAATTCGATAAGGACGTAGCGGTGGAAAACGTTCACCTTTCAGATCCGCTTATGACATTGTCATACAAAATCAAGCAAAATCAGAATTAAGGTGTTATAATTATGAGAGTTATCGCATTTGTAGGTCCGAGTGGAACAGGAAAGAGTTACAGAAGTGTTATGGTTTCGCAGCAATATGGAGCTGACGCTATAATTGATGACGGCTTGCTTATTTCTCACGGAAAAGTTATAGCCGGCACATCTGCCAAAAAAGAACCGACAAAAATTGCGTCTGTTAAACACGCACTTTTTATGAATCCGTCGCAGGTAAATGAAATAAAAAAAGTTCTGAAAAGGAATAAGATTAAGTGCCTTATGATTTTGGGTACATCTGACGGAATGGTAAATAAAATTGCTAAAAATATCGGTGTTCACGAGGTTGAACAAATTATAAGAATAGAGGATGTTGCAACACCCGAAGAAATGAATATGGCACTTAGAATGCGTACAGTTGAAGGGAAACACGTTATTCCTGTTCCGACATTTGAAATAAAGAAGGAATTTTCAGGATATTTCTTGCATCCGTTAAGAAGATTTCAAAAAAATCTTGATTCGGAAATAACAACCGCCGAGGCTGATAAATCAATCGTCAGACCCACATTCAGTTATATGGGTGACTATATTATCTCAGATAATGTTATAAATTCAATAGCAATACATGAGGCACAAAAGATCGACGGGCTAATTAAGGTGCAAAATATAAACCTAAGAAAAACAGGACACGGTGTACATATAGATATGACAGTCATTTTACAATATGGCTGTGATATTTTTTCTGTATGTAAAAATATTCAGCTTGCAGTCAGAAATAATGTTGAACAATATACGTCGATAAATGCAAGAAGAATAAATATACTTGTTAAAAATCTAAGGAAATAACCATTAAGAAGGGGAGCTGTATGGATAAATTTGAACTTGTTTCTGAATTTAAACCACAAGGAGATCAGCCGCAGGCAATTCAAACACTTGTTGACGGAATAAAAAAAGGCGAGAAATGCCAAACTTTGCTAGGTGTAACAGGTTCGGGAAAAACTTTCACTATGGCAAATGTCATTGCACAAGTGAACAAACCTACTATTGTGCTTGCTCATAATAAAACCCTTGCCGCACAGCTTTGCAGTGAATTTAAAGAATTTTTTCCAAATAACTGTGTTGAATTTTTCGTGTCGTATTACGATTATTATCAGCCGGAGGCATATATTCCGCAAACCGATACATTTATCGAGAAAAATTCACTGACCAATGATGAAATAGATAAACTACGTCACAGTGCCACATTTGCTTTGCTTGAAAGAAAGGACGTTATAATAGTAGCAAGTGTATCTTGCATATACGGTTTGGGCGATCCTGAAGATTATAAAAATCTTATGCTTTCTTTGCGTGTAGGAATGGTAAAAGACAGAGATGAGCTTCTAAAAAAACTTGTTTCAATGCAATATGAAAGAAATGATATTAACTTTGTCAGAAACAAGTTTCGCGTCAGAGGTGACGTGGTGGAAATATTTCCGTCCAATAACGGTGAAAACGCTATTCGTGTCGAGTTTTTCGGCGACGAAATAGAACGTATTTGCGAAGTAAACGTAGTTACAGGGGAAATTGTAGGTGTAAGGCAACACGCAGTTATATCCCCGGCCTCTCACTATGTTACAACCAACGAAAAAATGATTGCGGCACTTGCCGGAATTGAGGCTGAAATGCGTGAACAGGTTAAGTATTTCAAAGAACGTGATTTACTTATCGAAGCACAAAGAATTGAACAGCGTACAATGTACGATATAGAAATGATGCAGGAAATAGGATTTTGTCAAGGTATAGAAAACTATTCAAGACATATAAGCGGTCGTGCCCCGGGAAGTGCACCGTATACGTTGCTTGACTATTTTCCTGACGATTATCTTATGATTATAGACGAGTCACACGTTACAATACCGCAGGTGCGTGCGATGTATAACGGTGACAGAGCCAGAAAAGAAACGCTTATTAAATACGGTTTCCGTTTGCCGAGTGCGGCTGATAACAGACCTTTGAAATTTGAAGAATTTGAAGATAGATTAAATCAGGTAATATTCACAAGTGCGACACCGTCAGATTATGAAAAAGAACATTCAACGGTTGTTGCGGAACAGGTTATCAGACCGACAGGACTTCTTGACCCTAAAATAACAATTAAACCTACTGAAAATCAAATTGATGACCTTATCGGTGAAATTAATAAGCGTACCGAACAAGGTTTCAGAACGCTTGTGACAACGCTTACAAAACGTATGGCGGAGGACTTGACCGATTATCTTACCGGTGTAGGTATTAAAGTTCGTTATATGCACTCCGATATATCGACAATCGAACGTGCAGAAATTATCAAAGATTTGCGTATGGGTGAATTTGATGTACTTGTCGGAATTAACCTTTTAAGAGAAGGACTTGATATACCCGAAGTTGCACTTGTTGCGATACTTGACGCGGATAAAGAAGGTTTCTTAAGAAGTGAAATGTCACTTATTCAGACTATAGGTCGTGCCGCGCGTAACAGTGAGGGACAAGTTATTATGTATGCCGATACGGTTACAAAATCAATGAAAAAGGCGATTGACGAAACAGACAGACGTCGAGGTATTCAGCAGAAGTTTAATGAAGAACACGGCATAATACCAAAGACAATCAAGAAAGACATCAGAGATATTATAGAAACATTAAAGCCTATTGAGGACGATACCGAAACCACTGAAGAAAATATCATAAATTACGAAAAGACCATTGCCGAGCTTCAGGCTAAGATGATTAAAGCGGCTGAAAATCTTGAATTTGAAGAAGCCGCGGCTTTGCGTGACAGAATACGAAAATTAGAAAAAGAAATGAGTGAATAAAATGGATTATGAGCTTAAAAATAAGCTTGTTAAGATAATTTCAAAAAATATTCTCACTCCTGTTATATATATGATTGAAAACGATAATATACTTGATTTTATATGTTTTTGTGATAGAAATATAAAAATGCAGGAAATATATAATGTAGAACAGCAAATAAAAGAGGTTACAAACAAAAATGTTGAGATAATCGACATTCGTGAATTCGGCGAATCGGAAAGAATTGAAGTGATAAATCAAGCGACTTTAATTTATTCCGAACATCCGCTGATTGAAAAAATATTTGCTCAATCAATGATGGAAGATTTTAAAATTGCTATGGATGAAAGAAAGGACGTTCAGCAGAGATATAAAGAATGCGGAACGTGCTATTTACAGTAAAACAGAGGTAAATCAATGGAAAAGGATATTATAATTAAAGGTGCAAGAGAGCATAATCTTAAAAATATCGATGTAAAAATACCGCGAGAAAAGCTTGTCGTACTTACGGGGCTTTCGGGCTCCGGTAAATCATCTTTGGCGTTTGATACAATTTATGCAGAGGGACAAAGAAGATATGTAGAGTCACTGTCGTCATATGCAAGAATGTTTCTCGGTCAAATGGAAAAGCCTGATGTAGATTATATTGACGGTTTGTCGCCTGCAATCAGCATCGACCAAAAAACAACATCAAAAAATCCACGTTCAACAGTCGGTACAGTTACCGAAATATACGATTATTTAAGACTTTTGTATGCCAGAATCGGTATACCGCATTGCCCTAAATGCGGTAAAGAGGTTCAAAGACAGAGTATAGACCAAATTGTTGACAAAGTTATGTCATTGGGCGAAGATGCAAAAATTCAAATTCTTGCGCCTGTTATACGCGGTAAAAAAGGTGAGCATAAAAAAGTATTTGAAAATGCAAGAAAAAGCGGATATGTGCGTGTAAAGGCTGACGGTGAACAATATGATTTAAGTGAGCCGATAGAGTTAAAGAAAACGCAAAAGCACAACATAGAAATTATCATAGACAGATTGATTATTCGTGAAAATATTGTTCAGCGACTTACCGATTCACTTGAAACAGCCATTGCATTGACAGGTGATGTTGTGCTTGTCGAGGTTATCGGCGGAGAGATTATGTCTTTCAGTCAGAATTTTGCGTGTGATGATTGCGGTATCAGCTTGCATGAGCTTACTCCGAGATTGTTTTCTTTCAATAATCCATACGGTGCGTGTGATAATTGTGACGGTTTGGGTGCGTTGTCTAAAATCGACCCCGACCTTGTTATAGCAGACGAAAATTTAAGTATAATAAACGGTGCTATTTCAGCGACAGGCTGGGCAAATGCAAATAAAAAAGATTCGATGGCTTATATGTATTTTACTGCCCTTGCAGATTACTACGGATTTGATGTAAATACACCGTATAAAGATTTGCCGAAAGATATACAAAACATTATTCTTTACGGAACAGGCGATACAAACATTCCTATGAATTACGAACGCAGTTATGGCAGCGGTAAATACAGTGCACCGTTTGAAGGCGTTATAACAAACCTTGAAAGACGTTATAATGCCAACACATACGATTATGTAAAGAACGACATTGAACGTTACGTCAATGACGTAACTTGTCCGAAATGTCACGGTGCAAGACTTAATGATGAAGTGCTTGCGGTTACAATTAACGGAGTTAATATATATGAATTTACAACTATGTCTATCCAAAAAGAAATGGATTTTGTAAATTCATTGGAACTTACTGACCGTGAAAAAATGATTGGCGAACAGATTTTGAAAGAAATCAAGGCAAGACTTAAATTCTTGCTTGACGTAGGTCTTGATTATCTTTCATTGTCACGTTCGGCAGGGACTTTGTCGGGTGGTGAGGCACAGAGAATACGTCTTGCAACTCAAATAGGCTCGGGACTTATGGGAGTGTTGTATATTCTTGACGAGCCGAGTATCGGACTTCATCAACGTGACAATGACAGACTTATCGAAACACTTAAACATCTTCGTGATTTGGGTAATACGGTAATCGTTGTTGAACACGACACCGATACAATGTATGCCGCAGATTATATTGTTGACATCGGTCCGGGAGCAGGTGTAAACGGCGGTGAACTCGTAGGAGAGGGTACCGTTGAAGATTTGATTAAATCACCTCGTTCAATAACGGGTAAATATCTTAGCGGTGAACTTAAAATTGAAGTACCTAAGGAACGCAGAAAACCGACGGGTTGGATTGAAGTGCGTGGTGCAAAAGAAAATAATCTTAAAAACATCAACGTAAAAATACCGACAGGTGTTATGACTTGTGTCACAGGTGTTTCGGGTTCGGGTAAGTCGTCATTGGTAAATGAAATACTTTACAAAAAACTTGCTCACGTTTTAAATCGTGCAAGAACTCATGCCGGCGCACATAAAGAGATAAAGGGCATAGAACAGCTTGACAAAATTATTGATATAAACCAGTCACCGATTGGAAGAACACCACGTTCAAATCCGGCAACATATACAAATGTTTTCGGTGATATTCGTGAAGTCTTTGCATCTACAAATGAGGCAAAAGTGCGTGGTTATAAATCAGGACGTTTTAGCTTTAACGTAAAAGGCGGACGTTGTGAAGCTTGTAGCGGTGACGGTATAAAGAAGATAGAAATGCACTTTTTGGCGGATATATTTGTTCCTTGCGAGGTATGTAAGGGTAAGAGATATAACAGAGAAACTCTTGAAGTTAAATACAAGGGCAAAAATATTTATGAAGTGCTTGAAATGACGGTTGATGAGGGTGTTGAATTTTTTGGAAACATTCCGAAGATAAAGAGAAAACTTGAAACTTTACAGGAAGTCGGTCTTGGATATATCAAACTCGGTCAAAGCTCAACAACTTTGTCAGGCGGTGAAGCACAACGTGTTAAACTTGCAACGGAGCTTTCAAAGAGAAGTACAGGGAAGACGATTTATATTCTTGACGAGCCTACAACAGGACTTCATACTGCTGACGTTCACAAACTTACGGAAGTGCTTGATAAACTTGTTGAGGGCGGTAATACTGTTGTTGTAATCGAACATAACCTTGACGTTATAAAAACCGCAGACTATATCATTGATATGGGGCCTGAGGGCGGCGATAACGGCGGTACCGTGATTGCGTCAGGTACACCTGAGCAGGTTGCAAAAGTCGAAAAATCTTATACCGGAAAATATTTAAAGAAAATGCTCGAATAAAACCTTGACAAAATAAAAAAAGAGTGTTAGAATAACTTTAAAGCGTAGATGAAGACAGTAGCATTAAGCAAAAGTCACAAGAGAGAGAACGTCATGGGCTGTAAGCGTTCTTTGATGGGCTTGATGTGAATACCACTTCGGAGCTGCGGACTGAACAATTTATATTAAGTAAGTTTTGCCGTATTCCTTACGAAACAAGGACGAACTAAGTGACAGCATTATATGCTGTAATTAGGGTGGAACCGTGTATATTTATGCACCCCTAAGGTATGGATATTATCCGTACTTTAGGGGTGCTTTTAGTTTATAAAAAGAAAGGACTAATAAAAATGGAAATGAATGAACTACAAACACTAAGACATTCAGCCTCGCATATGCTTGCACAGGCTGTAAAAAGACTTTATCCGGATACAAAACTTGCTATCGGTCCGGCTATTGATGACGGTTTTTACTATGATTTTGATACGGAGCATACTTTCACCCCTGAGGATTTAGAAGCTCTTGAAAAAGAAATGAAAAAAATCGCTAAAGAAAACCTTAAGATCGAAAGATTTGAATTGCCGAGAGCAGAGGCTCTTGAATTAATGAAAGATGAGCCATACAAAGTTGAATTGATTAACGATTTACCTGAAGATGCTACAATTTCTTTCTATAAGCAAGGCGATTTTGTTGACCTATGTGCAGGACCTCACGTAAATTACACAAGCAAGGTTAAAGCATACAAACTTCTAAGTGCAACAGGCGCATATTGGAGAGGTAATGAGAAGAACAAGATGTTACAACGTATTTACGGTACTGCTTTCCTAAATAAAGCCGACCTTGAGGCACATCTTGAACAGCTTGAAGAGGCAAAAAAACGTGACCATAATAAGCTTGGACGTGAACTTGAATTGTTTACAACAGTTGATTATATCGGTCAAGGTCTTCCTATTATGCTTCCAAAGGGTGCAAGAGTAATTCAATTACTTCAAAGATGGGTTGAAGATGAAGAACAAAAACGTGGCTGGCAGCTTACAAAGACACCTCTAATGGCAAAGAGCGACTTGTATAAAATTTCAGGTCACTGGGATCACTATAAAGAAGGTATGTTCGTACTTGGTGATGAAGAAAAGGATAAGGAAGTATTTGCACTTCGTCCGATGACTTGTCCGTTCCAGTATCAAGCGTTTTTAAACAGAGGTCGTTCATACAGAGATTTGCCTATGAGACTTAATGAAACATCGACACTTTTCAGAAATGAGGCGTCGGGTGAAATGCACGGACTAATCCGTGTACGTCAGTTCACAATTTCAGAGGGACACTTGATGTGTACACCTGAACAGCTTGAAGAAGAATTTAAGGGTTGTCTTGAACTTACAAACTATATGCTTACAACTCTTGGATTAATCGAAGACGTTTCATATCGTTTCTCAAAATGGGATCCTGACGACAGAGAAAAGTATATCGGTACAGAAGAACAGTGGAACGAGGCACAAGATACAATGGAGAAAATCTTGAAAGACCTTAACATTGATTATAAAGTCGGTGTCGGTGAGGCTGCATTCTACGGTCCGAAACTTGATATTCAAATTAAGAATGTACATGGTAAAGAAGATACCCTTGTAACAATCCAAATCGACCAAATGCTTGCCGAGAAATTCGGTATGGAATACGTTGATAAAGACGGTACTAAGAAAAATCCGTATATTATTCACAGAACATCAATCGGTTGTTACGAAAGAACACTTGCACTTCTTATCGAAAAGTATGCAGGTGCATTCCCGGTATGGCTTGCTCCTGTACAAATCAAGCTTTTGCCTATTGCGGACAGACATCTTGATTATGTATATGAAATTAAGAAACAGCTTGAGGCAAACGGTATTTTGCGTGTAGAAGTTGATGACAGAAGTGAAAAACTTGGTTATAAACTTCGTGAGGCACAGCTTGAAAAAGTACCTTATATGCTTGTTGTCGGTGATAAGGATATTGAAAATAACACTGTATCTGTTCGTTCAAGAAAAGAGGGCGACAAGGGTGCTATGGCAATAGATAAATTTATCAAAGCAGTTAAAGAAGAAATCGACACAAAGAGAATATAATTGTTAATGTAACGTAAATTTGCTCCCCGACATACTATACAGTGTCGGGGAGGGATTTATATGAGGCTTGGACTTTCACGAACAAGAAACAGAAGTTTAAAAGGTGTAGGAATATTTTTTACACTGTTTTTTTTGATTTTTCTTATATGGCTTATTTTCACAAAATTGCAACCGTTTTTTATCGAATATGCAAAGGTGTATTCAAATAACATTGCAAATGAAGTTGTAAACAGTGCAGTAGATGATGTATTTGTTAAAGAAGAATACCAAAGCCTTGCAAAAATTATGGAGAATTCCTCCGAAAATATAAAGGCAATCGAAACGGATACCGCAAAGGTTAATCGCTTAAAATCGGCAATAATACAGTCAATGCAGAAAAATATTGATTCACACAAAAGCGATACGGTATATGTACCGCTCGGAAGCTGCAGTAATTTATATTTTCTTGCCGGACTCGGTCCTAAAGTGCCGATACGAATATATCCGGTCAGTATTGTAAATGCTGATTTTAAAGAGAGTTTTGACTCTGTCGGTATTAATCAGGTAAAGCATAAATTGTATTTAGACGTATCTATGAAAATGTCATTCGTGGGAATGATGTTTGCACAATCCGACACTGTGGAAACATCAGTGCTTTTAAATGAAACGATTATTGTAGGTGACACACCGACTTATTACGGAAATGGTGGAATGACTGCATCAGTCGAGTAGAAAGGAATTTTATTAATGAACGATATTGAAAAACGTATTGAAGAATTGACAAATGAACTTAATTATCATAACCACAAGTATTATGTTGATGATGCTCCCGAAATTTCTGATTTTGCGTTTGATAAAATGCTTGTAGAACTTGAACAGCTTGAAGAAAAATATCCCGAATATAAAAAGAAAAATTCACCTACCGTAAGAGTAGGCGGAGAAGCTGTTAAAAGTTTTGGTGAAGTTCATCACGACGTGCCTATGTTAAGTCAGCAAAAGGCATTTTCAAAAGAAGAAATACTTGACTTTGACAGACGTGTAAGAGCCGTTGTACATGATGTAAATTACGTTGTTGAGCAGAAAATTGACGGCTTGTCTGTTTCTCTTGAATATGTGGACGGTGAATTTACAAGAGGTTCGACGCGCGGTGACGGTATTAACGGTGAGGATGTTACGGAAAATCTGAAAACAATTAAGAGCATACCTCTTACCTTAAAAGACGATATACCTTTTCTTGAAGTAAGAGGAGAAGTATTTTTGTCAAGAGATAACTTTAATAAAATAAACGATATTTTAGAGGCGAGCGAACAACCGCTTTTTGCAAATCCGCGTAATGCAGCGGCAGGCTCACTAAGACAACTTGACCCCAAAATAGCCGCAAAACGTAATCTTGACATATTTGTTTTTAATATTCAGCAAATACAGGGTAAAGAAATTTCAACACATATTGAAGGCCTTGAATTTTTGAAAGAACAGGGATTTAAAACTATTCTTGATAAAAAATCATATTCCTCTATAGAAAAGGCATATGAGAGAATATTGGAAATAGGTGAGGAGAGAGGTAACCTATATTTTGATATAGACGGTGCGGTAATTAAGGTAAATGAATTGACCGCAAGAGAAATGCTCGGAGATACAGCAAAATTCCCTCGTTGGTCTATTGCATATAAATATCCCGCCGAGAAACAGCAAACGGTTATAAGAGATATTAAAGTTCAAGTCGGAAGAACAGGTGTTCTTACACCTCTTGCAATACTTGATACAGTCCATATTGCAGGCTCAAATGTATCAAGAGCGACACTTCACAATCTTGACTTTATACGTGAAAAGGATATCAGAATAGGCGATACTGTTATTATTCAAAAGGCAGGCGATATAATTCCGGCTGTCGTTGAAGTTATAAAAGAAAATCGTGACGGCAGTGAAAAAGAATTTGAAATGCCTACACATTGCCTTGAATGCGGTGCTTTAATCGTGCGTGAAGAAGGCGAGGCGGCATATCGTTGCACAGGTGTGAATTGCCCGGCACAGCGACTTAGAAATATAATTCACTTTGTGTCTCGAAATGCAATGGACATTGACGGTCTTGGTCCGTCTATCGTTGAACAAATGATAGAAAAAGATTTAATCGAAACCGCCGCCGATTTGTATTATGTAAAAGCCGAAGATATAGCCGAAATGGATAAAATGGGTGAAAAATCAGCACAAAATCTTATAAACGCTCTTGAAAAGTCAAAAACAAACCCATTATACAGACTGATAAATGCTTTCGGTATTCGTCATATAGGTGAAAAAGCCGCAAAGATTTTATCGGCAAAATATAAAACTCTTGATAATTTGAGAAATGCGTCTGTTGAAGAACTTACCGAAATTGCCGATATAGGCGGTAAAATGGCACAATCGGTTGTTGAATTTTTTATGCAAGAGCAGTCAATCGCTTTTATTGATAAGCTTGAAAAAGCGGGTGTAAACTGTATAGACGACAGTGAAGATTCTATTATCGACAGACGTTTTGAGGGTATGACATTTGTTCTGACAGGAACACTTTCTAAATATAAGCGAAGTGAGGCAGGAAAAATAATAGAAAATTACGGCGGTAAAACATCGTCAAGTGTATCAAAGAAAACAACATATGTTCTTGCCGGTGAAGACGCAGGAAGTAAACTTGACAAGGCGAACAGCTTGGGTGTAGCAGTTATCAGTGAAGATGAATTTGAGGAGATGATAAAATGATTGAAGAAAAAGCATTTCAAATAAAGGACGAGCTGATTTTCATACGACGTCACCTCCACCGTACTCCTGAAACTGATTTTGAAGAAATAAAAACATCTTCATTTATTCGCAGTAAACTTGACGATTATGGAATACCTTATACAACCTCAGCTAAAACAGGAACAGTTGCCTTGATTAAAGGTAAAAACAGTAACAAAACTGTACTTTTGCGTGCTGATATAGACGGATTACCTATAAAAGACGAAAGCAAATTTGAAATAAAATCGGAACGCGAAGGATATATGCACGCATGCGGACATGATATTCATGCAACGTGTCTTTTAGGTGCGGCTAAAATTTTAAACGATATTAAAGACGAGTTGAACGGAAACGTCAAACTTGTTTTCCAGCCTGCTGAAGAGGGAGTAGGCGGTGCATTACCTATGATTGAGGACGGAATACTTGAAAATCCGCACGTTGACGCGGCTTTTGCACTTCACGTTGAACCGTTAGAAAAGACGGGCAATATCCAAGTTAAGGACGGCTCAATTATGGCGTCGCCCGACGATTTTAAAATTGTTGTTCACGGTGTCGGCGGTCACGCCTCCGCACCTGAAAAATGCGTAAATCCAGTTACTATCGGCACGGCAATTATAACGGAATTTGAAAAACTAAATGCAACTGTTCTAAAAGACAAGCCGTGTGTTATGACGGTTTGCTATTTTAACGGCGGAACTTGCAATAATGCAATTCCGCAAACTGCTGAAATTATGGGTACGGCACGTTCGCTTGACAATGAAACTCGTGAAATGCTCATAGAATTACTTGATAAAACGGCACATGAAACAGCAAAAAAGCATGGAACAACTATTGATTTTACATTCAATAAACTTTTTCCGCCTGTTGTTAATAACAGTGAAATGAATGATGTAATCAGAAACAGTGCAAAAAAGCTTACCTGCATAAACGAAGTAGTGACACTTGACAAACCGGCAATGGCGGGTGATGATTTTTCATATTTTGGAGAAAACGTCACGAGTGCCTATTTTAAATTAGGTGTAGGAAATGTAGAAAAAGGAGCTGTTTATCCGATACATAGTCCGAAGTTTATAGCAGACGAAGACGCTTTACCTATTGGAAGTGCGATTTTGTCACAAACCGCAGTTGATTATTTAGATACTTATAATAATTAGTTTACCATAAAAATATTATGTAAACTAAATTGATTTTAAGAGGTTTTAAAATTGAAAAAAATAGCAATTATAGATTGCAGAGCCGATGATAAAACTGTATATACTCTTGAAAAATTAAATATCAAAGTAATTCCGACTTTAAAGATTGATAATCTGTATGACTCCGTTGCAACCCACGCAGATATTCAAATTCACTATATCGGAAATAATTGTTTTATATCTGCTCCCGAAACATATGAACATTACAAAAAATATATGCCTAAAGAGTGTACTTTAATTAAAGGACAAAACAATATAGACTCAAAATATCCGTATGACGTGTGGTACAATGCTACGGCTTTAAAAGATTATGTTATTTGTAATAAAGCATATACTGATAAAACGATTCTTGATAGTCACAATAAAGAAATTATTAACGTCAAGCAGGGGTACAGTAAATGCAATATTTGTATTGTAGACAATAATGCAATTATAACGTCTGATAACGGAATAGCCAAAGCAGTGGCACAAAAGGGAATAGATGCCCTAAAAATATCACCGGGTCATATTGAATTGCGAAACCTTGATTACGGCTTTATTGGTGGAGCAACGGGACTTATAGATAATAACACGCTTGCTGTAAACGGTGACATTAATTCTCACCCCGACAGTGAACAAATTAAGGTGTTTTGCCATAAATATAATGTTGATATTATTCCGCTTAAAGACGGTAAATTAGTTGATATTGGAACAATTATAGTAAATATTTAAGTTAGGACTTGATTTTCACAAATAAATCTGATATAATATTTAAGAATTAAATAAAGGGAATGAGGTTCTCCCTTAGTATAATACTAAAACCGCTTATTTAAGCTGATGACTTCTGCACTATTTTTTAATGCAGAAACATCAGCTTTTTCTGCATTTTATGGAGGAATATTTATGTTTTTTAGTTTAGCAATCATTTTATTGTTCGGTCTGTTACTTGGCGGAATATGCAAAAAACTGCGATTGCCGTCACTTATAGGAATGTTGGCTGTTGGAATTATAATAGGACCGTATGCACTGAATTTAATTGATACATCAATTCTTGAAATATCCGCACAATTACGCAAAATTGCATTAATTATAATTCTTGCAAGAGCCGGATTGTCGCTCAATGTGTCGGAATTGAAAAAAGTCGGCAGACCTGCTATAATGATGTGCTTTGTTCCGGCTTGTTTTGAAATAATAGGTATGATACTTCTTGCACCTAAATTGTTAGGAATATCCGTAGTTGACGCAGCAGTTATGGGTACAGTGGTAGGTGCGGTTTCACCTGCGGTTATTGTGCCTAAAATGCTGAATTTAATAGAGAACGGCTACGGTAAAGATAAAAGCATTCCGCAACTTATACTTGCCGGAGCGTCGGTTGATGACGTGTTTGTTATAGTTCTTTTCTCTGCATTTCTCGGTCTGTCGCAAACAGGAGATATGTCTGCTGTCAGTTTTGTAAAAATCCCAATATCCATTGTATTGGGTATAACTGTCGGTATTTTTGTCGGAATAGTGTTAGGCAAATTTTTTGCTAAAGCACATATCAGAGATACGGTAAAAATAATCATTTTAATGTGCGTGTCGTTTTTGCTTGTTGCATTTGAAGATACTTACGGTGGGATTGTGCCGTTTTCATCGCTTATTGCCGTTATGTGCATAGGTATTTCTTTGCAAAAAGTCAGAAAAGAGGCGACTGAACGTCTTTCTCAGCGATACAACAAACTATGGGTTGTTGCGGAAATATTATTATTCGTGCTTGTCGGTGCAAGCGTTAATATTGATTACGCACTTAAAGCGGGAGTAGCCGCAATTATATTGATATTCTTAGTTTTGCTATTCCGCATGTTCGGCGTATTTATTTGTATGTTAAAAACTGATTTGAACTTAAAAGAAAGACTGTTCTGTATGATAGCTTATCTGCCAAAGGCGACTGTTCAAGCCGCAATAGGCGGAATACCACTTTCTATGGGATTAAATTGCGGTGCAACAGTTTTAACCGTTGCGGTTTTGTCAATAATAATCACCGCACCGTTGGGAGCATTTTTGATAGACTTAACATATAAGAAACTATTGACAAAAAACGCTTTACAAAAGCAAATAAAATGATATAATTGTATTATATTTTATTTTAAGGTGGTTTAGTTTATGAATGTAACATTAAAGCGTGACGGATTAACTTTGCGAGGCGAACTTTTAAAGCCGGACGTTGAAAAATGTCCGATACTTATTATATTTCACGGATTTATGGCGAATATAGGCAAAGATGATAAATCGATGTTTTATCAGATTGCACACGAATGTCTGAATAACGGTATCGCAACAATACGGTTTGATTTTGACGGTCACGGCGACAGTGACGGTGAATTTTGTGATATGAATGTATTAAGCGAAATACTTGATGCCGCTAAAATAATTGATTATGTCAGAGGACTTGATTTTGTTACCGAAATAAATATACTCGGTCATTCTCAAGGTGCTTTGATAGGCGGTATGATGGCGGGATATTATCGTGAATGTATCAGTAAACTTATAATGCTTGCTCCTGCCGCAACAATTAAAGACGATTCTTTAATCGGCTCGTGTTTCGGTACTCCGTATGATATGATAAACGTACCGGATAAATTCCCTGTAAAAGATAATGAGGGTAATCATTATGAAGTCGGCGGTATGTATTTCAGAGTTGCAAGAACATTGCCTATTTATGAAACTACATCAATGTTCTGTGGTAAAACACTGATCATACATGGTACTGCCGATGACGCAGTTGGAGTTATCGGTTCTCGCAGATATAAAGAATGTATGCCGCATAATACCGAACTTGTATTAATTGAAGGTGAAGGACACGGTTTGGATAATTCATTGGATGATATAAAGAAACGTGTTATCGAGTTTTTGAAGAAATAATTATAATCAGAGTTGAAATATACTCTGATTTTGTTTTGTTTATAAAATAAATGTGATATAATATAGTTGAGGTGAAAAAGATGGATTATAATGAATTAGAACCTAAGATAGTATTTCAATATTTCAAGGAAATATCGAATATTCCGCATGGTTCTGGAAATACAGAAGAAATATCAAAATATTTAATGAATTTCGCAAAGGAACATAATCTTAAAGCAATTTATGATTCCGGCAGAAATATTATAATTTTTAAAGACGGTACAAAAGGGTTTGAAAACAGTGGGCCTATTATTTTACAAGGTCATATGGATATGGTGTGTGACAAAGTACCGGATTGCACTATTGATATGTCTAAAGAGGGCTTGACATTGTGTACCGACGGTGAATATTTATGGGCTGACGGTACAACGCTTGGCGGTGACGACGGAATTGCAGTTGCTTATATACTTGCAATTCTTGCTTCAGACGATATACCTCATCCGCCTATTGAGGCAGTTATAACAAGAGATGAGGAAATAGGTCTTTTAGGTGCGGCTGAGCTTGAGACGTCATATCTGAAAGGTAAGCGTTTAATTAATATTGACAGTGAAGATGAAGGCATTTTTACCGCCGGTTGTGCCGGTGCAATGATTTATACTGCCAATATTCCGATAGAATTTGAAAACAGTGACAACAACACTTTGCGTATAGAAATAAGCGGTTTAAACGGAGGACACAGCGGTATTGATATTGGCAAGCAACGTGAAAATGCAATCAAATTATTAGGGAAAATACTTTATGAGTTATCACAAGATTGTAAATTTTCTGTTTGCGATATAAATGGGGGAGTTAGAGAAAACGTCATACCTAAGCAAGCATATGCCGTAATCTGTATAGAGGATACATCGAAATTAAAAGACATAATCGAAAACATAAAATCAGAATTAATCAATACAGAAAAAGACTTGAAAATAACGTTTTCAGAAACTGAAATCAGCAAAAAACTTTCAAAGCAAAGTACCGAAAAAATAATAACGTTTCTTACAAATACAAAATCTACCGCATTAACGTTTAACAATAAAAATGAAGTGCTTACATCACTGAACTTAGGTGTTGTTTCGTTAGCGGATAATACATTTCGAGCAAGTTTTATGATTAGGTCCAATTTGAAGAATGAAAAAGAACAGCAATCGGACATTTTAGATGAATTAGTGTTATCACTTGGCGGTTCATTTGAACATTCCGCAAGCTATCCTGCATGGGAATATGCTGAAAATTCAAAATTAAGAGAAACTATGACTGCTGTATTTGAACGTTTATATGACAGAACGCCTAAAATCGAAACTATCCACGCAGGGTTAGAGTGCGGTATTATTGCCGATAAAATTAATAATCTCGACGCAGTATCGATAGGACCTAATATTTTAGAAATTCATACTCCGAACGAGAAACTTGATATAGCTTCTACCAAACGCACATGGAAATTTTTAATTGAAATTTTAAAAGAATTAAAATAGCTTTTAATAGACAGAAATTCATTTTGAATTTCTGTCTGTTTTTGTATTAAGAAAACCCCCAGATAGTCTGGGGGTTCAGTGTAGCTTTAGCGATGA